>OIEQ01000002.1_pt1 | contig 660355 bp, 478 predicted proteins | sample 1581841 | NCBI WGS metagenome assembly OIEQ01 (sample SAMN03281020, study PRJEB24777) | human gut metagenome | isolation source: fecal sample PR170 from 1 month old male Malay infant, vaginal delivered... | place: Singapore | collected 2005-12-29
ACAATTACTGACTTTGATGGTAAGTTCACACTTCAAAATGTTCCTGATAATGGAACTATCCAAGTAAGTTTCGTGGGCTACAAGATATATAATTTTGTAATAAACTGATTTACTATATTTTATGGTATATATAAAAGAATAGTTTTGCAATTTAGTACCATTTTAGTATCACTATTTAGTTTTTGTGGTAATTACATTGAAATTCCAACTTATGCTCTATTGAATACTGATTTGTTTTGCGAAGATATAGCTATTCGATCTGTGTTTCAAGTTTTTCTAGTGATTATACCCCAGTTTATTTGGCTATTCCAAACATTTTTACTACCTTTGCACCATTAGAACCTGCCAAGCCTCTTCACAATGCTCAAATCGGCGGGTCGTTTTTTATTATACATATATGAAAACAAGTTTCGCCAAACCGTACTCTTCTCCGGAACAGATAGTTCAAGTACTAAAATCAAGGGGGATGCTTATAAAAGATGAATATAGGGTGGAAAATTATTTGATGAACATTGGTTATCATCGTTTGTCTGCATACATTTACCCATTCTATAAAAGCCCTAAGAGTGAGCTGGTACTAAAAGAGGGTACTACCTTTGAACAAGTCTTGACGCTCTATCGCTTTGACAAGAAACTGCGTCTTCTCCTTTTCAACGAAATAGAGAAAATAGAAGTAGCCATCCGCAGTGTATTGGCAAATGTCGGTTGCCAAGAGTTGGAAGAGAAGTTTTGGATAACCAAACCGGAATATTTTGCCAATCAGGAAAAGTTCAACCAAACTTTGACAATTATAGAAAAGGAATTAGCTTCAAGCAAGGAAGATTACATTGTAGATTTTCGACAAAATTTTATTGAGGACTACCCTCCTGCATGGATGATAACGGAAGTGTTGTCCTTCGGTAACTTGAACTACATCTATTCCAATATAGCCAGCAACCAACTAATGAAGCGCATTGCAGGTTATTTCGGTCTGAAACCACAGGTTTTTGTCTCGTGGCTGACGGTACTTGCCAACCTCCGCAATATGTGTTGCCACCATGCAAGAATTTGGAATAGGGATTTTATGCTCAATCCAGCAGAACCAAAGAAAACAAAAAACGCATGGATTGATACTTCAAAAGTGGATAAGAAGAGAATTTTCTATCGTTTGTGTATAATCCAATATTTTCTCTCATCCGTATCTCCCAACAACAATTTCAACGAAAAACTTTCGGGTTTGTTGGCTGATTTTCCGTCAATAGATATTGCAGCGATGGGCTTTAATTGTGACTGGAAAGATAATTCGCTATGGACATAAAAACATCAAACACAAAAACTTGTTTAAATAAATTCCTATTTTTAAATATTCAAAAGGTTAAATATGAATATTCAAAAGAAATTAATCGAAGTATTATCTCAAAAAGCAACATCTCCATTTTTCTTCTTAGGCTCTGGATTCTCAAGAAGATATATTGGGTTAGAAAAGTGGGATGAATTATTGAAAGTGTTTGCTGATAAAGTTGGGAAACCATATGGATATTATAAGTCGAATGCTAATGGAAACTTGCCACAAGTTGCTAGTTTAATCGCAAAAGATTTTCAAGATAAGATATGGAGTGATGAGAAGTTTTTCTCCTTTCGAGAAAAGTATGGAGATAATCTTACAACGGATGAATCTGCCTTTAAATATGCAATATCTGAGTATTTGCAATCTAAATTAAAACCATCAATATCAGATTATCTTAATCTCAGTAAAGAAATAGAGATACTTCAAAAGCTTAATGTTGATAGCATAATAACGACCAATTGGGATACATTTATAGAACAACTGTTTCCATCTTATGAGGTTTATATCGGACAGGAGGAATTATTGTTTTCTAATAGTATATTAATGGGTGAAATATTTAAGATTCACGGTTCTATAACAGAACCAGATTCTTTAGTTGTCACACAAAAAGATTACGATACGTTCTCTATCAAAAATCCATATTTAGCAGCTAAACTAATAACTATTTTCGTTGAGCATCCTATTATCTTTATAGGTTACTCTTTAAATGACCCTAACATCATATCACTGATTTCGTCTATTGTATCATGTCTAAATACCGAAAAATTAAGGTTATTACAAAATAATTTGATATTTATTGAATACAACGATGATCCTAATGCTATACCTGAGTTTAAAGAATCATCTATGCTTATTGGTGATACAAACTTGCCAATATGTATTGTATCGGCCTATAGCTATGAACCAGTTTATAATGCCATAAATTCAATTCAGAGAAAAATTCCAGCAAAAGTTTTAAGATGTTGCAAAGAACAATTTTATCAGCTCATTTTAACACAGGATCCCCAAAATAAAATGGCTGTTATTGACGGTAATAATATAGACAAAAAGTCTGATATCGAATTTCTTTGGGGTATTGGAGTCGTTTCTAATCAACCATCATCTATTGGTTATAAATCAATTGGTGTAAATGAAATAATCAAAGATGTATTAAACATCAATAAGGCTCATTTAGACTCTGACAGCATTCTCAAATTGTCAATACCAGAGTGTCAAGGTTATGTGCCAAAATATAAATTTCTGAGAGATGTGGGAGTTAATTCAATCGAAAAATTAAAAAAGTCACCTTACACAGGTTTATTATTGTATAAGAAAAATGATTTAGAAAATAAGAGTTATAAAAATACATTTGCTAAAAAATATAGCAATAAAAGCATCGCTGATCTTATAAAGCAACTTGACAAGGACAAAGTGTGCTTTTTTATTATATATGCCAAATTACAATCTGATGACATAGAACTAATCGAAAAATTTTTGGTTGATAATTACGAGCATTATATGGTTAATAAAGGACAATATAGAAGCTATTACAGAAAACTTGTTTGTTATTATGACTTGCTAAAATATGGATTTTAAAGAGCGTTCAATATTTGTAATAAAGCTGTGTATGTATTATCACACACAGCTTTATTGTTCCTATCCTATTAACTTAGAATTTCAATTTTGGCAGCGAATAGACTATATCCACTGTTTGGCAAGATAGCATAATGGCAGATAGAAGCAGGTCAAGGATATAACGTGGTTGTTCATGTTCTCGTGACCAGTCGTTTGGATCATTTTTGATTTGGGACGCTTTGTCGATGGTGATGGCATAGCGTTCCATTATCCACTCGATAGCGGATTTACCATTAACGACATATTCGTATGCTTTGAGTGGGATGTTCTCAATGGTAATATGGTCATTATAGATGATGCGTGCCTTATCAGCAACGAGCGTTCCATTTTCGTCACGAATTTTGGCAAACCTCATTTTATCAACTGCAAAGTATTGGTATGTTTCGTTCGTCCAGTTGTTCTGCCAAATATCCATATCGCCATTCACTTCTACGCCACAAGCCTTATGAGCCGACATAGGCATTGCAGCGAAAAAAGAATAATCATCTTCTCGTCCAATAACTTGTTCGTTTATGCCTTGTTCATAGTTCAGATGCAGGTCGGCAAGTTCTTTACCTGCCTTATAAAAGGACATGAAATCTTGCACGTTATCCACAAGGGGGATGCGAGGCAATGACTTTTTCAAATCATCGGCAAATCGTTCACGGTATTGCCGAGAATGAAGTAGTCCATACACATAGTAGAAGATGTGTTCTTTAGTTATAGCTTTTGAACCTCCGAAACGGCTACGGACTTCTTTCAGAATCCAGTCGGTTATTCCGTCCCGGCGAATATATTTGTCTGTTTCCGCATCATCAAAAAGTGTAGCTTGCGGATTCTTATTTTCTTCATACCAATAAAGAGGAAAATACTGCGCTTTATCAACAACCTGCAAATCAGAAATACTATCTGTAATCAATGATGCAAATGGCTTTTGTTGACCAATTCCACTTACAGCGATAACAAGATTGGTATTGCTGCTGGTTGGAAATAATTGTCTCCATACCCCCGGTCGTTCTATAAATGGTCGATGATAATACAAGTTAATTCTATTGAATGGTCTATAAAATGTTTCCACAAAAGCATTTTCTTTTAGACTATGTCTCACTTTACTTTCATGATCCTTTTTTAGATTCACAGTCCAACTTATTTTTGTCGTATCTGTTGATAACTTATTTTCGTCTATTTGCTGATTATAAAAATCAATCATAGAACGCATATTGCTTGTAACTTTATCTTTTGAAAATCCAGACACCCAAGCATCACGATTGGTTGCTACACCAATGGCATAAGTGCTAAATACACTTTGAGCATTCAGAGCAAATTTCTTTTCAGGAGCTAATGGAATCAAATTATCAAACACCCCATCGCGTTGGTTTATCCAATCAACCTTTTCATTAGGTGTGATAATCTGCCATTCCAATTTCTGCGAAGAAATGGAACGGAAGTCTTTTACCATTTTGAGTTTCTGTTCACGAGTAAGGTAATCACCTATGTCATGATAATGGATAGCTGCCTTTTGCCCTTTCTTTGCCGGATTCTTGACGAGGAAAGTAATGGCAATGGGTGTGCGTGAACCTGCATCGAATATGCCACCTCCTTCTTTACGCCGTTGTTCCCCTGATGTACGTGCATTGCCACGTAAATTCAGCACATAAATAGAGGTAAATTCATCTTCAAAGCATCTACGCATACCTTCCTGCCCAGCTCCGTCAATCCATGCACCATTACTTATGAATGCAACAATTCCTCCTTCATTCAGAGGAATGCGGTCGGAAGCCCAACGAAACGCCTTTACATAGCTGTCGTAAAGAGATTTGTTCAAAGTAGCCGAACTCTTCACAGCATACGTTTCCGACACACGTTTATCAAGATATGGATAAGATAAATTCTGTGCATTGTCATTAGCGGACTTTTGTCCAATGGAATACGGCGGATTTCCGACAATCACCCTCACATGCGTAGCCATCTGTTTTTTCACTCGTTTGGAATTATCTTGGAAAAACTCGGTGAAAAATTCGTTATGTTTTTTCTCTGCCAACTGGAACGTATCGGTCAGACAGATACCGCTATACGGTAAGTACGTCTCCCTGTGGGTAATGTCATGGAATACAGATTCGATATTCACATCAGCAATATAATAGGCCAGCAATACAATCTCATTGCAATGGATTTCATTCTGATACTTGCGCTCCATATCCTCAGGTCGAATAAGACCGGACTGCAACAAACGAGTAATAAAAGTACCTGTACCTGTAAATGGGTCAAGGATATGAACGTTTTGCTCCGTCAGCGAAGTCTTGAACTCTGCTTTGAGAATATCATCCACTGAACGGATGATGAAATCCACGCATTCCACCGGTGTATAAACAATACCCAGTTTCTCCACTGTAAGCGGAAACGCACCTTTGAAAAACTTTTCATAGAGGTTCTTTATGATTGTCTGCTTACCCTCCAAATTATCAATACCGCCTACATTGGTCTTTACCGAGCGATAGAATCTTTCCAACACCTCAGTATCTTTTTCAAAAGCCTGTTCTTGCAATAGGTCTATCATACGCTGCATGGAACGGCTTACGGTGTTATTATTGACAAACTGGTAATCTGAAAACAGTGCATCAAATACAGGTCGGGTAATAATGTGCTGTGCCAGCATTTCAATGGCTTGGGCGGCATCCACCGATGGATTAAGGTCACGCTGCAATCCCTTCAGGTATTCATTGAATGCCTTTTTGTGTACGCCGGACTGAATAAGTTTGGAAATACGCTCAATAAATTTGTGCGCAATAAGACCGACCTCCTTTGCCCAATTCTCCCAATAAAGACGGTCACCGCACTTTTCCACGAGTTTGGCATACATGCCGTCCTGTATCTCACCAAAACGAAGTTCCAACTGTCTGGCAATTTCTGCATTCTCAATTTGTTGTGCTTCCGCTTCTCCATCATTTGCACCCAAGCCCGGTCTGCCTATGGTAACAGACGGTGTACCGGTCTGTTTGTTCGGCTTCTGCTTGTTGAGAGCTATCTTGTTTACCATTGCGTTGAAACGGTCATCGTGTGAGCGGAGCGCGTTCAAGATAGCCCACACCACATCGAATGTCTTGTTGTTGTCAAGAGCTTCCTCCGCCGAAATATCGGATGGCACTACAATAGGGATGATGATATATCCATACTTTTTTTCATCGGATTGCCCTTTGTGAAATGTACGCATCACACGGCCAACCGACTGCACCACATCCACCTGCGAATTACGGGCAGAAAGAAACAATACGGCATCAAGAGACGGCACATCCACACCCTCGGACAGACAACGCACGTTGGTTACAATACGGCATTCACGTTCATTGTCAGACTCTTCCGCCAGCCATTGCAGGATTCCATTACGCTCCTGCGAGTTCATAGAACCATCTATATGCCGTGTCGTTACTGAAACGGTATGCGAAAGGCTTTCTGAATCAAGATTTTCTTCGTATTTCCCGGATATTCTTGGAAGCACCGAAGCTACATATTTTGAAGTTCCGGCTTTTGTTTCGTTGCCTATGGCTGAACAGAACGCCACGGCACGGCGCATCATGCGTGGGTCGGCATCCCATGTGCGATGGTCATCGCCCTGTATCATTTTTGACAATCCGTTTATTACTCCAATGAGCTTGGATGTGTCGTCAAAATTCAGTTCGGTGGTAGAATTGGTGATGTCTTGTTTTATGTTGTCAGGCACATCATCTCCACTAACGGTAAGGACAAGCACCTTGTAATCCGTCAATAAACTATTTTGAACGGCGTATGAGAAATTCACGCGATAAAATTCCTCTCCATAAATGGCTTTGTCATCCATCGAGCAGAGAATGCAATCCTTTTCCGATGCCTTTATCTTGGCAGATTCCCCATACAAACGCGGTGTGGCAGTCATATAAAGGCGTTTCCGACCTTGTACATTCTCATTGGAATGTATCTTGATAAAGTTGCTCTCATCCTTTTCGGCTATTTTTACACCGGTAGTGCGGTGTGCCTCGTCACAGATGATGAAATCAAACACACCATATTCTCCGTTTGTCTCGGATAAAATTTCCTGTTGAGCAGCAGAAACGGCATCTATGGATTGGTAGGTGGAGAACACGACTACCAAGCCATCATGATTCCGATATTTTTTTAATTGGGATGCAATGGATTGTGGATTGGTGGATGCTGGTACGGCAAGGTCAACCACGCTGTCGTCCGTATCGTCAGATCCCTTGGTGGTTTTGCGTGAGGCTTTGGAATCGGAACAAATACAGACAGCCTTAATGGGCTTCTTCGCATCTGCCGACCATGCGTTGAGCGACTGCCCCAACAAGGCGATGGACGGAACCATGAACAGCACCAAGCCTTTGTTGCCAAACAACTGTTCTGCAATGAGCAGCGAAGTGTAGGTTTTACCTGTACCGCAAGCCATAATGAGTTTGCCCCTCTCGTTGCCATCTGCCATATAATGAACGTATGCTTTTGATATGGCATTCAATTGGTGTTCACGAGGATTCTTGCCCTCCACTAATGCAGAATTGCCGGTTAGACCGTCCATCAGCTTTTGCCAGTCCACAGGAGATGAATCAAGGTCTGCCATACCGATGCGCGTAACAGGTGGTTCCTGGTTTCGGATAGCCTCTTCTGCATTAGTTCCCCAATGGTTTGTGGTTGAAATCCAAATACGATTTGAAAAACGGACTGTTTGGAATGTTACCTCGTTTGTGAACGTGCGGCTGGAAGTAGCGAGAAATGAATCTACAGCAGGTTTATCTATGATTGTATTCTCAGCATAGCATTTACACTGAATAGCCCAATAGTCACCCAATTCAGTTTTGGCCACAAGGTCGATACCTGTGTCATTACCTCCAAAATCGTTTCGCCCCGGAAAATCTTCCCATAGCCAGACCGATTCAAGTTCATTGTAGCGTGGGTCTGTTAATAACCATGAGCGCATCAGTCGCTCGAACTTTGTACCTTTTTCCTTTTCTGTGAATGATTCGGTACGAAATTTATGTAGTATTTCCTTGAAATTCATCTCTTGATAAGAGATATATTTCATAGGAACGGGCTCTAATAATCAGTGCTATACTGGCAAAATCTGACGTATTTGCAAAACAGATTCTCACAAAATGCCTTTCATATATCATTATAAATGAGGAATGAACACGGTATTTGAAATATTATGCGTACCTTTGCAATATCAACTATAACTCTTATCAAGAGAGTCGTCTTTTCGCTCAACACATTTCACCATAAACATTCGGTCAAAAATCTTTCAGGATAAGGCTGTTCGCCTTGTCCACCACGCTTGTGTCAAGCGATGCGAGATAGATGCGCGTGGTCTCTTCCGAATCATGTCCCATGCCCTCGCTGATGACAGAAAGAGGGATGTTCTTGCTCTTGGCAACGCTCGCCCAACAATGCCGGGCAACGTGCATGGTCAGCGGTATGTTCAATCCTGCCAGACCGGCGACTTCCTTCAACGCCACATTGATGCGGCAGATGGCGTTACGATATTGTGTCCGCTCATCGGAGCATGGGTTGGTGATTATCGGCAGGAGGTAGCGGGTGGCTGTATTTTCGCCGTACTTGGCGAGGATGTCTTCCATGCACTTCTCCCATTTGACTGTGAGCTGCTGCCCGGTCTTTCTTCTACGGTACGTGATTATTCCGTTCTTCAAATCCGATTTTTTCAGATAGGCCATATCAATGAATGACATGCCACGGGTATAAAAGGAGAAGAGAAACATATCCCTTGCATAATCCAGATGCGGTTTCAGAGTCAAATCAAGTTCCTTAATGTGCTTGATGGACTTCAATGGGATGGCGCGTTTTACCGTCTTCCCGATGCCGGTGTAAACGTGCTTGAAAGGATGCTTCTGTTCCGTCAGTTCCTTTTCCACGGCACGGTTGTAAACGGCACGGAGTATGCGCATATAAAAGGAAACCGTGTTGGGGCAGATGCCCTTGCCTTTGAGCCAGGCCTCGTAAAGCATCATGGCGTTGCCGTCTATCTCGCACAAGAGTATGTCCTGCCCCTCACGAAACTTCATAAAACTGGCCAATGCCGCCGTATAGGTTTCTGATGTGCGGACTTTGCCAAGCTGCTTCAACTGTCCTATGATGCCCTGCATGAAACGGAACAGCGATTGTTCGCCCGTTTGCCCGTTGAACTTCTCGACGATGCTGTCAGCGGAATAAATTCCTCCCTGCCTGTCGCATTGGACGACTATGGCTTTCAACCGTCTGGTGTCCCAGTCAATATGTTCCACCACTTCACGGAGATACCGTTTCCTGTTTTCACCGATTTCGGGCAGGATTTTCACAGAGGAAGTTCTCTTGTCCCATTCCGTGTCAAATATGCGGTAGTCCGTCTTGACTTGGCGGACTATGCGCCCGTGGATTACCTGATAATAGATGCTGCCCTCCCTGCCGCTTGCGGTGGAAGGACGAAATTTCACTTTTATGGATGCCATTCACTTTATTTTTGTTGTTTGGATTGTTTTTCTTCTTCTCTCACTGTCTTGACCTGCCTGTTGAATATGACTAAAGTGGAATCCGCACCGACAACATCCACCAGTTTCTCGTAAGCTCCGACGGTCACAGCCAGTCCTGGGTGCAACTCGTTAAGCATGATTGTAGTCACATGGTGTTTGTCTGCAACCGTTCTCAACCGCCTGTTTTCTTCCCGGTACTCATGCCATTGTACCCAACTGACGGCAAACAGGGCAAAGAATACGAGCATACAACCGATACCAGCCCATGCGTAAGGGTTCTTGTGCCAGCCATCGGGAACTTTACTCCATAACAGCCTTATTGCGCTTATTGCCTTGTCCGGGCGGATTGCCTGCCACAGTCCAGATATGAAGCCTTGCTTTGTCTGCAACTTTTCCGAAGCCAGCCTCTCATTCTCCATGTGGCTTGTCAGCAACTCCAGTATCTTGTTGAGCTGTTCCTGGATAGTGGGAACTCCATGCTTGCGCATATCCTTCTCGTTGGCTTCGTTGTATAACCGCAGACTCGCTACCGCTTCATCACCTATTGATTGCTTGTATTCATTGATGGCCTCTTTGCTTCCGAAAATGGCATTGATATTTTCCGGTGCATTGCCATTAAAAAAACTTATAACAGGCTCCAGCTTTGCTTCCAATCTTTTCTGTGCTTCGTCCTTGTCCGGGCTGTCTTTTGCATCCAGTTTCTTCTTGATTTCCTCGATGTCTTCTGCCAATGCCCCGATAAGATCGGCCATGTTCTGTTTGTTGTCCTTCATCTTCTTCTCCTTCTTGGTTTAAGTTTGTCCTTGCCGTTGTCATTATCGCCCCAGCCGCTTTCGTTTCCTCCACCTCCGCCGCCGGATGACACCTTGGCTTGGTGCGGCTGCACGCACAACTCCATGAGTGTGCCGATGGTCACTTGAACGATGTTTGAACCGGATTCAGTAGAAGTACTGCCGTTGCCGTCCGCTTCCGTTTTAGCCGGTGACGGCTCTCTTATAAAAGTATCTGCCATATTATGCCAGATCGGTTGTGGCTGTTCTTGCACACGGGGCTGCCATTCCATGCCCTCGGCAATGCGGTTTCCAAACAACCTATCCAACTTATAAAAGCCCATGCTACGGTCTATCCGTGAGCCGCTGAACGAGATTTCATTCTTCGTGAACGACACTCCGAGGATTTTACCTTTGCGTCTGTCAAACTTGAAATATACCCCGATGCCTTGCTTTGCCAGCCTGTCACACAAATCCGACCAGCAGTTACAACAGGGTAATGCCGCCTTGATAGCGTCATAGATTTGGTATTTCACCTTGTCCTTACCACGCAGGCGATCACGTTTCACGTTCATCTTGCCCTTGGAGAAGTGCAGTCCGTATTCCCTCGTGAGAGCTTTGCATACTTTTACATTACGCACATTATCGTTGCTGTCACTGATGGTGTTCCCGTCATTGTCCACCCTGTTGGCTACGATATGCAGATGCTGGTGTTCCCTGTCGGTATGGCGGCACACAATGTATTGGGTGTTCGTTATACCCATGCGCCGCATATACTCACGGGCGATTTCGACCATCAGGTCATCTGTCAGCTTGGGTGTGTCCTCGTGTGCGAAGTCCAGCGAGATATGGTACACCGGATTTTTCAGCTTGCGCCCCGGCTTGTCGTTCGCCTGTCCCTGCATACTTCTTGCGATGGTGGCGTTGTCATCAAGCCTCACGTCCTTGCAGTCGATGATCCTTGCCTTCTTCGGGTTGTTCACGTAGTTCACCACTCTGGCGAAGCTTGCCCGTTTTTTCAAGTCGCCCATCATATCCTCTCTATGATTTTGTTGAACTCGTCCAGCAAGTCCATGATTTTGCCTTTCAAAAGAGAAAAGCCCTGCTGGTGCGCCATCTTCGCCAGTTGGTTCAGGTTGTTGCATCCTCCCTCCAGCATCCTTATCTGCTGCCTGTCTTCCTGTGTCCGTGCAGACACGACCTTGCCGTATAGTAATAAATCACGCAGGAAGTGTGACGGCTTCTTGCCTGCACCTGTTATCCGTTTCATGACCGCTTTCCATTCGGCAAGCGTGAGCCGTGTGGATATGGTCTTTGTCCGCGCCTTACCTTTCACCGCCTTGGGGCGGCCTCCCTTGTTTCTGTTCTCCTGATATGTCATATCCGTTTTCTTTTATCCGTTAAACCGTTCTGTTTTTTAGGGCTGTAATCCGGGCTTGCCGTTTCCCGTGTGGCCGGGTCGCCATTGGTGGCGTGGTTTTCGTGGACGAAAACATTAACTTGCCAGCCCTAAAAATTATCCCTTCTAAAACGCTGTCGCTTGCCATTCCTGCCGCTTCATTCCTGTGGCTGTTTCCATTTCTGTGAGCCGGACAGAGTATTGCCATCCTCTAAAACAGGTGTGTTGTCGGCATCCACAACGGCATTTTCCACAGTGCTTTCCACTTCGCTTTCGGTTGTTGCTGCCGTTTCGGTTTCCGCTGTTCCTGTACCTTCTATAATAGGATTGGAACCGGTCAGATTCATGGACGGTAAGCCATCCGTTCCCTCTGCCGTTTCTTCTATCGGTTTTTCTTTCTTCTTCCTTGCCGAACTGCGGCGCAAGGTCTCTAATTGTTGCCCGTTGAAAAGGAAAATCCGTACCCCTTCGTATGCCTTGATTGTCTGGCGGTATGTCGGATTCTCGATGAGCCGCCCTGCTATCATCCACGACTTCACGCACACCATGTCTATGATGGAAGTCACGGGATTGGAATCAACACGGATTAGCCCGCGTTCCGAGAAATCCTCCAACAGACGGGACACCGCCTTGCGCCCGATACCCCATTCCTTGGCCAGTACCAGCATGGAGCTGTCCACCTGTCCGGGATGGACGGCATAGCCCAATCCCCGTTTGGTGCTCTGTACTTCCGATACTGTCATCTTCGACAAAAGGGAAAGAAGATAGGTAAGGTTGCATATCCCGTCCGTACTCCCGTGCAGGAAGTACCATGCCTCCACGGACATTGCCATCTCCAATTTGTAGCACGGCAAAACAAGTTGTTTCAAATTCTTCATAAGCCTTGACATTTTTTTTGTTGTGCGTCTTACAAATTATCCCTTGGCGTTCTTGTCGGCCTTCCTGTTGGTGGCTTTCAGGCTCTTGATGCGGTCTATCTGTTCCTTGGGAAACAGAACACGCCGTCCTATCCGCTGTCCTTTGATGTGTCCCAGCTTCTCGTGCCGCCAGATGGTCGCTATGCTCACGCCCCATTTCTCCGCCAGTTGTCGGATGGTGTAATACTCCGATGTGTCCTGTGGTGCCTGTTCCTGCCGGTATTCCTCAAACGCGCACCTCACGCTTGCGCCGATAAGCTGTTGAAGCTCGTCGCGCGATACCAGTACCATTTCTGTCTTATCTGTCATAATTCACTGATTTTAAGTTCGTGGCGGCAAAGGTAGGGCAATAATAAAACCTGTGAATTTGTGGTATTCTGTGAAATGACACCGCATGAAAAAAGCCGTCAAACAACTGGTGCTTAACGGCTTGTGGAAGTCTGTGGGTTGTGGTGAATTGTAGCCACCTGTGGGTTATGTCACTATTTTATCATGGGAAGCAGCTCTTTGAGCTTCGCTATAAAGGTTTTCTCCACGTTATACTTGGCGAGGCTTTCGGGTGTCAGCCCCATGGAACGGGCAGCGGATGCCCTGTAACCTTTCCAGTCCTTGAAGTAGGCTTTGGACAGCAGGATGGCGACACAGCGCATCTTGCCTTTCACGCAACTGCCGTATATCGTGGAATAGTCGGCACGCATGACGGCACGGAGGAAGTCCCGGTCGGAAACGGCATTGCCGTCCAATAGAGGCTTGCCCTTGTCGGGGCCGCTCTGTACGGTGAAGGTGGTAAGGAAACGGTACAGCCTTAAAACGGGAACTTGCGCGGTCGTGCTGAACGTACCGCCTTGCATTGTATCTGTGACGGTAAAACCGGATGATACTTCTTCGATACAAGGGGATATTGCCTTGGATGCGCTTTCATGCAGTACGTTCCTCTTGACATATCCCATCGTCATGGCGATATGGAACATCTTTATTCCGGCAGACTGTGCTTTCACATCATCATTTTGGGGCAGCATGGAAAGGTGGACGGCTTCTGCAAAATATTCCGTGAAGAGTTGCGCCAAATCCTTGTCGTTGGCATTGACAATATATTCCTTGACGGCTTGGATTTTCGCCTTGTCCACTTTGGCAAGCATGGCATACATTTCTTTCCCTCTGTTCCCGTCTGAATCCTTTGCACACTTCCGTATTGCGGCACGGATGGTGTCGATGCAGTCGGTGGCTTCGGTACGTGTCATTGGTTTGGTAGAAATATCAGAACCTTCCGGCGATACTTGCTCCTGTTCTTTTTCGGGAAAGAAGTATTGCCTTATGACTTCCATGCTCAGGTAAGCCACCCCTGTACGGAAAGCCGCCTTGTTCAAGTCCGCATATTTGGAGCAGATACCATGAAGCCTTTTCGTGTCATCGTGCAGCCCGACGAATTTCCGTGCCAGCTCCTTATCCTCGTGTTCGGTGACATATTTCCTGATGCCGGCCAAAAGAAAAGGCAGGGGCTTCAGGCTGTATCTGATGTTCCGGCAAATATCCTTGCAATCCGTTTCGCCACTGCCGGAAGACTTGCCGACAAGCGATTCCGCAAGTTTCAGGCTCTCACTGATTACGTTGGACAGCTTGAACAGGTCGCTAATAATGTCAAACCTTGATTTTTCCATAAGCACCTCCTTATATTTCGATGATACCCTTAAAATCCTTTAACGCTATGACGGCCTTTTCCTCCGCATCCAGTTTCAGGTAGCGGCGCAGTTGCGCCTCGCTGCTGTGTCCTGTGATGGCTTGGATGGAAGGAAGAGGAACGCCAGCCTTGTACGCGTTGGTGGCGAAACTTCTTCGGGCTGTATGGGAAAGGAGCATGTCGCAGAACCTCCTTCCACGTTTGGGGTTGAGACGTTTCTCGTCAAAGCCGCAGTCATGTGTCCAGCCGAGCAACAGGCCGATGGTCTTCACCAGCTTGTTCATTTCATTGGGATGAACCGGGGGCAGCTTGCCGTCATACTTGGCAAGCATGGCTCTTACTCGCCTGTCAACGGGGATATAGACTTTCTTTTCCGTCTTCTGCTGTGTGATGAGTATGAACTCCGTGCCGCCTATTTCCGTTATCATGTCCTCGCATATCCTTGAATAGTCGGAAACACGCTGCCCGGTCAGGCAGCCCACAATGAAAATGTCCCTCACGTGCTCCAGTGTCCTGATATGGGTGATGCGGCATTTGGAAAGTTGTGCCAATTTCTCGTCCTCGCTGATGTCAAGTGATTCCAGTCTCTTTTTCACAGCTTCCTTGGTGGAAAGGTCAAGGTCGAGCATTTCCTGTATCTGTTCCGGCGTGAGATAGATGTTGTCCACTTCCTCCTTTTTCGGCACGAAGTCGGAATGACGGAAATCATCGCATTTGGTCAGCTTATCCTCGTAGGCCGCCTTTGCCACCGTGCGGACATCGGTCATGTACGAGTTGATGGCGTTGGGCATCAAGCCCCGTTCCTTCCAGTAACCGACAAGGCTGTTGCGTGTCTCCATCGTCATGTCATCCAGTCCGAGTTTGCGGTGGGTTTCCTTTTGGTAGTTGAGAATCTGTTTTTGGATAATGCGCAGACCTTTTATATAGGCAGGTGAGACTTTCACGGTACGGCCTTTCTTGGTGCGCCGTCCGGTTTCCATGTCTTCTATATAAGAGGTGAGGAAATCCTCGAACAGCATCCTGCCTTTGGGCTTGACCTCCACAATCTGCATCATTCCGTTGAGCACGTCGTGTTTCACGCTCTCGATGATGTTCTTGGCCTCCTTTGGGTTGAACCCGTCAGCCTCGAATGCCGCCTTTATCCTCGCGAGGACTTGGGCGAACTGCCCGTACTTTATCCCGATGCTCGACATCAGGGCTGACGAGGTGTACTGCAGGCTGCGGTACTTTTCCCATTCAAGTTGCTTGATGGTGAAGCCCGTCACGACCTTCATGTTCGCCTTTCCGGTGCGCACACGGGCATAGATGGAACCGTAGTCCTCCTTTCCTGCCTTGGATGATTTGATGAAGATGAAATCCATACGCGATATATCTTGGTTACTATGGTGCAAAGGTACAAAATATATCCTGAAATATGGTATCAAATAGTACCAATATTTTCTAAACCCGTGAAATTTTGTGAGTATGCAAACCAAATGAAAATATCTGCAAATAACTGATATACAAAGATAACTTATAAAACTGAATTTCACTGAATGTATTTAGTGAATAGTGGGATACAAGACCGTAGATATCCAGGTGAAAGGACAATCTACCGTTAAGGTAATCTTGGAGGAGGATACTGAAACACTGGATGAGGTTGTGGTAGTAGGTTATGGTGTTGTTAAAAAGAGTGATGTTACAGGAGCGTTGACAAAAGTTTCAGAGAAGCAAATAAAAGAGCGTCCAGTGCAAAATGCTTTGCAGGCTATGCAAGGTAAAGCTCCTGGTGTGGATATTACAACAAATAGCCGACCAGGTGAATTGGGAGATGTTCGAATTCGTGGTAATCGTTCTATTACTGCTGATAATGATCCGTTATATGTTATTGATGGAATACCTATGGTTGCCGGTTCTATTGCTGATATAAATCCGAATGATGTTGAGTCGATGGAAATTTTAAAAGATGCTTCAGCTACCGCCATCTATGGTTCACGTGGAGCGAATGGTGTTGTTTTGATAACAACTAAAAAAGGTAAAGTTGGTAAGGTTAGTATTAATTATGATGGAACGGTAACTTTTTCTAAAATCCATTCGATGACAGATTGGATGGATTCTGGCGAATTAATCGATTGGAAACGTCAAGCTTATATTAATACAGGAGCATATTCAGGTACATATGGTAATGCTCCTGATCCTAATATTGATGGTGATTTATTGTTTTCTGACAATGGTGGAGGTGTATCTAATTATCCGTATTTGAATCAATATTTTCAGAAAGCATGGGAATATAATGCGGATGGTTCATATAAGATGCGTCCGGCTACAGATTATGAAAAAGAGGTTTTAGGATATGCTGATCAAGTACCTGTATATAATTCTGCAAATATTCCAACTACACCTTGGACTGATTATGTGACACGTACTGCGATTACTCATAATCATCAGATTTCGTTGTCAGCTGGTTCTGAAAAATCTAATTTGTACATTTCATTGGCTTATTTGGATCAAGAGTCTCCGATGAAAGATCAAGATTTTAAGCGTTATACGGCAAATATTAATGGTGAAATTCAAGCTACAAATTTTTTAAAGGTAGGTATGGGTATGAATGCCAGTCATTCTATTAAGAATTATGGTATTATTAATAATACTTCTAATTCAACCTACAAAGATTCTTATGGCTATGCTGTGGCTAAAATGCCATTCGCCCCTGCTTATGATGAGGAGGGCAAACCATTGAATGTAGATGGAGGTCCGTCACAGTATAACCCGATGTTGGATGTATATCAGGCAACGAATGAAACTCGTTATTATAGTGTTATGTTTAATTCTTATGGAGAAATTGATTTTGGTAAAATCTGGTCGCCGATTGAAGGGTTAAAATGGCGCACAAATTTAGGTACTCAGTATCGCAACTCACGTTATGGAAGCTATTATGGAAATGATTTTTCTAATCCTTTGAAGCATTCTGCTTATGCTGCTAATACAGCCTTTAATCAGCAAGGTCAAAATTTGTCGTGGACATTAGAAAATCTAATTTATTACAATAAAATATTCAAGAATATCCATTCTGTGGGATTAACATTGATGCAGTCTGCTGAGTATTCTCGTGCTGAGGGATTGGAAGTACGTGCATATAATTGTACATTTCCTACGGCATTATGGTATAGTGTGGGTAATTCCGATTTGACAATGGATAGCCCAGGATCTTCATTTAGCGAACAAAAGCGTGCTTCTTATATGGCTCGTATGAATTATGGATTGATGGATAAATATTTGTTGACTGTTACTGGTCGATGGGATGGTGCATCTATGTTGGCTGTTGGTAATAAATGGGATTTTTTCCCTTCTGCTGCATTGGCATGGAAGATGAATGAGGAAAACTTTATGAAAGACGTTAAATGGATCAATCAATTGAAGGTTCGTGTTGGATACGGTGTGACAGGTAATGCATCTATAAAACCGTATCAGACTTCTGGAACAATGACAGCAAGTGGTGCCGGTAAGTTTTTTGGGGTAGGTAATATTACTCAAGTTACTATTGGTGCTAAAGCTTCTGTATTACCTAATTTGGATTTAGGTTGGGAAAAGACAGCGTCTACCAATATTGGTGTTGATTTTGGCTTTCTTAACAACCGTATAAGCGGTAGTGTGGAATATTATGTGGCTAAAACTTCGGATTTGCTGCTTGCTAAATCATTACCTTTGATGACTGGTTATACAAGTATTACTACTAATATTGGTAAAACACAGAACAAAGGACTTGAAATAACATTGTCTACAACTAATATTCAAACAAAAGATTTTACATGGAAGACTGATTTTACATTCTCTACTAATAAAGAAGAAATTGTGGAATTGGCAGGAGGAAAGGTTGATGATACAGCAAATAAATGGTTTATAGGTAAACCTAAAGATGAAATTTGGACTTTGAAATATGATCGTTTATGGCAGAATACTCCTGAAGATTTAAGAACTTTGGAATTATATGAGAAAATATCGAAGACTGTAATGCAGCCTGGAATGGCGAAAGTTGTAGACCAACCATTAATAGAAGTTCCCGAGGGTACGGAAGGAGCAAAAACTGTAACATTGAATTCTGGCGAAAGAGTGACTTATATGGATAATGGTTTTGGTACTATCAATACAGAAGATAATAAATTTCTTGGGTCATTCCAACCTAAATGGATTGGTGGCTTTACTACTACATTTATCTATAAAAACTGGCAGTTGAATTCATTTGTTTATGCTCGTATGGGCAATATGTATTATGGATTGTTACAAACTTATGGTCGTCGTGTAGAAAAGGACGTATGGAGTACTGAAAATCCGAATGGAAAGTTTCCACAACCTCGTTCTGGTGGTGTAACTACTACAGATTATAGTGCTTATATGAACTATACTAAAGGTAATATGGTAGCAATACGTAATATTGCTTTATCATATACGTTCCCTGAAAAGTGGTTGAAGAAACTTGGGGCTGCTAGTTGTCAAATTTATGGTCAAGTATTGAATCCATTTATATTTGGAGGAGAATTAGTGAAATCGGGTATAAACCCAGATGATACAACAGGATGGAGTGAAAAAACAAATGACACTAATTTTATTGGTGGTCAAACAAACAATACCATATTGACTCGTAGTTATGTTATCGGATTAAGACTTGGATTTTGATAAACCATTAAAAGATATTGAATATGAAACTAAAAAAATATATGTTGATTTCCATGGTTGCTGTTACTTTAGCATCTTGTGGAGATGATTTTTTGGAAGAAAAAATGGTAGCAACCATTACGCAAGATTATTTTGAAACAGAAACGGGGGTAGAGCAGTTAATTGTTAGCACTTATGATGCGTTACGAGTGACTAAACAGTACCAACAAGGACCTTTTGCTTTTTTTACGGGTGTTGATAATATGATGGCTAAATCTGCCAATTATGCTATTTATTCAGGATCAGTTTGGACTTCTACTGGTAATGAAGCAACGTATGTTGATGGATTATGTGGTGAGTATACTAGTAATCAATTGTTGGGTTTTTATCCTTGTATTAATAATTGTAATCGTGCAATTCTTTCTATTCGTGAGGGGAAAGTTGATGGTAAATTTGCTTCTGATCAAGCTTATGCAGAACAACGAATGGCTGAAGCAATGTTTAATCGTTCCTATTGTATTTATTTGATGAATACGTTATTGGGAGATGTTTATGTTCCAAGGGGGTATACTACTGCTTTACCTGAAAATTATGCATACAATCGGGAAACTTCGGAAAGTCTTTATAAATTGATGATTGGAGATTTACGTTATGCTTTTGAAAAATTGCCGAAAGCTTCCGAACAATCAGGGGCTGATTACGGACGTGCTACAAAAGGAGCCGCCGCTCATTTTTTGGCAAAGCTTTATTTGCAACGTGCACAAGGGGCTGATTATGGAACAGCAGAATACGGACGTAAGGCGGATGGAAGTATTGATAATTCTAATGAGAAGTCATATTTGGGTATGCTATACAAAGGAAAAGGCACTGCTGACTTAGATTCTTGTATTTATTATGCTAATTATGTGATTGATCAAGATGGACACTATTCATTGGAATCGGATTACGGAAAATTGTTTAGCCATCCTTTGGATGATTATTCAAATGAGGAGAGTCGTGAGATAATTTTAGCTTGTGTATATGGTATGCCTGCTAATAGTGGTACAAATGGACGTTATGGGAATCGTTTGCCTTATTTTTTAACTCCCAATTATACAAGTGCCTCGTGGGGAATTCCTAATTTTACTTGGGAATATCCAGGTAAAGGTAATGGGCATTCTGTTTCGCCTACTGATTTTGGCTACGATGTTTTTACTAACAAACAAGCTGATTCTCGTTTTCAAAAATCATTTTATTTGGAATATCATACATCATTAAGGGGTGGTTCTAATACATCGACTCCGGCAGCAGATGTTCCTTATTACGCTTATGATAGTGAAGATAATGCTACATATACCTGGACATCAGATATGGCTGATTTTTTTAATTCTAATATATTGCCTAATTATAATCGTGATTCGTGGGGTGGTCGTCGAGCTGTCGCAGGAGAGCATAAGATGGGGGCAGGTGATATGGCGTTTGCTTATTTGGAAAATACAAAGGAAACAGCTATTGATATTAAAGAAGCGTTAGCACAACCTTTTGTATTATTGGCACGTTGGATTAAAGATGGAAATAAATATTATTATCGTGCTCCAATAAAGTCGGATGGCAGTTCGTATGCTTATAATAATGCAACATATGTAGGGTTGGATAAAGTTTCGGGAACAGGAGGGCCGACTACTGCTAAATACACTGATCCTAATAGAAATTCTTATGATTCATACTATTCATCGCGCGACATTCCTTTGTTCCGGTTAGCTGAAACATTCTTAATACGTGCAGAGGCTTATGGACGTAAAGGTAATTTCTCGGCTGCTGTCTTGGATATCAATAAAGTACGTGCACGTGCTGCATTTAAAGCTGGTGAAACTCGAAATGAAGTGTTGGCTCGTTTGTATCCGGGTAGTGAGAATTTGGCTAAAACAGAGAGAGAATGGCCTTATATTGTAAATACAGATATGACTTCTTCCATGTTGGTTGATGAAAGTTATTGGACAGGTGGGGTAAATGCTGATGCTGAGAATTATCCTGTTACTGCTACCTCTATATTAGATCGTTTTGTCAATTTTATATTGAATGAAGTTGCACGTGAAGCGAATACAGAATTTATTTATTATGAATGGTTGCATCATTCTGGTTGGCAGGCTGATCGTATAATGTATCATGATCAGGTAGGTTCACCATTAACTGGGCTTTGGGATAGTGCTGATAATTTGGTGAATGGGACAGGACCTACAGGTAATGGTTTGGGAGCATTTAAACCTGCTTATACATTAAAACCATTTAGACAGTCATTGCTTGATTTATTGACTGACGAAAATGGGGCTTTACTGGATGCCTCTGCTAAAAAAGCTTATCAAAATTATGGTTATTAATTAGTTGAATCTAACCATAGCAAAATTGCCTGTCATTACTATTAATGATGGGCAATTTTTAAAACATTTACAATGATTTCGTGAATCTTTTTAAGATCATAAGATTTGGGAAGTGATTGTAGATGTTTTGTTTTGAGATAACGTATTAAATGTGTGAAGGTACTGATTATACAAAAATACATGTATAATGGATAAAATTCTATTGGATACCATGCGATTGATTCTTATCTTTGTGTGGTAAATAGTATATTGGAAAAATGATAAAAATAATAATTTTTTTACTGTTATATGTGCCCCTAGAGAGCATAGCAGCTGATGATGAAGAGGTAAAAGTGAGTATTGCCCAATATAGGGGAGGAAGAGATGCTGCAATCAGTTATACTTTTGATGATGGTTTGTTGGAACAATATACATTGGTTTTTCCGGAATTGGAGAAAAGGAATATAAAGGCTACATTCGCTGTGAATGGAGGTTGGATGGGGTGTATTAGTGCAAAGAAAGTATGTATGTCTTGGGAACAAGCAAGGGAAATGGCACAAGCAGGACATGAGATAACAAATCATGGGTGGATGCATAAGAATCTGACGAAATTGGTAGGGGAAGAAAGGCGTTTTGAAATACAACATAATGATACGGTTATTTTTGAGCAAACAGGTATATTTCCGCGTACTTATTTTTATCCGGGAAACCGGAAAAATGAGGAGGCCATAGCTTGTGCATCGGTTGACAGAGTAGGTACTCGTATCCGACAAATAGATATAGGTTCACGCCGTAATGCCCGGTGGCTAACGCAGTGGACGGATAGTTTGATAGCAAACAGATTGTGGGGTGTCGGTATGACACATGGTATAGTAACGGGATATGATGCTTTTCCTGATCCTCAAGTGTTTTGGAATCACTTGGATGAAGTGAACTGCCGAAGAGACAGATTGTGGGTTACGACATTTCGTGAGGTAGCGGCGTACATGGCTGAACGGGAGAATTTGGTACTGGATATAAAGAGGACATCAGGAAAAATTACAGTGACTTTTCATTTTACAATGGACAAGGAATTGTTTGACATGCCGTTGACTTTGCTTTTGGAAGATTTGCCCGATCAGTGTGCTGTTACTGTTCTGCAGGATGGTAGAAATTTGCCTGTGAACTTGTGTCGTAGAGGAATGGTTGTGGACTTCAGTCCGTGGGGAGGACCAGTAGAGATCTCTTATGCTTCTTCAATAACTAAAATCAGATAAAGTGAACAATTAACCATATAAATGGATAAAATTCTATTTGATATAACTTCTCTCGTGCATAAATTTGTCGTATCAGATAAAAAATGACATGCTATGAGAAAGACATTTTTAGCTATTACATTATTTTTAGCTTTTAGTAAAGCCGCATTGGCTCAGTTTGGAAACTGCACTGCATCGGAAATGCGGACTTATGTAGATAGTGCGACCGGCAATACTATCACTATGTTGACCGATACGATGAAGAATGACCGTTTTCTTTATCAGACTGATCCCATGTGGACAGCTGATGGCAAATATTTATTGTTCAGGTCTTCCAGCCGTGGAAATGACAAAGAGGTAGAAAGTACGCTTCCTAACGGAGAAAAACGTAAATGGACTCCTACACAAATTTATTTTATTGAAATGGCCACCGGTAAGATTATTCAAGCTACGGAAGGACCGAACTTGGGCAGTGCTTTTTTGGCTAATAAAACGAATCGTATGTTTGTCAGCCGGAAAGAAAAAGAAAACTGGAACATGTATGTGATGGACTTGGATAAATTCTTTGCCGATGTAAAACAAGGAAAAGTAGGTAAACCATCCGCTTATGAAACTTTCATAGGCACTTTTCCCACAGAGATGGGACGTCCGGGAGGATATGCTGTGGATTGCAATGATGATTATGCCTACATAACTGTTGAGCGTGAGGGTACGGAAGAGGAAAAGGAACGTATGATGAAAAACGCTTTCCTGCCTGAAAGTAACCAGCCGGTAAAGATAAAGCCAACTCTTTGCGGAATTCGTAAAATGAATCTCAGTACAGGAGAAGTAACTAAGGTTATTGATACGGAATTTAAAACAGGCCACATACAAGCCAGCCGTTTTACTCCGGGTGAAATTGTTTTTTGTAACGAAACCGGTGGCGATGCCCATCAGCGTATGTGGTTTTGCACGGCAGATGGAACAGTCTTTAAACCTTTATATAAAGAAACTCCGCTAGATTGGGTGACTCATGAAACTTTTGCAACCAAAGATTTTGTATATTTCAATATCTTAGGATTTCAGCCGCGCCTTCGCAAACAGGCAAGTGGTATTGTGCGTATCAATTTGCGTACAGATGATGTAGAGTTGATAGGGCAGGTAGAATTAGAAAAAGACCGCCAAGCGATTGACGGCCAATTGGTAGGAAGAGGTTTCTGGCATTGTAATGCCAGCCGTGATAATAAATGGGCTGTCGGAGATACTTTTGGAGGTAATGTATGGCTGATTAATGTGCAAACCGGAGAACGTCATTGGTTGGTTTCGGATACCAAGATGAAACCGGATCATGCACATCCCAGCTTTAGTCCGGATGGTACGAAAGTTCTTTTCCAATCCGGACATTTTACAAATGGAAAAAGATTAAATTTAATGATGGTGGATATTTCATCTTTTAAATAAAGGTTGGATATGAAAAAAACACGTAAGATATTATTTTCCGCAGCTTTGTTGTCTTCAGGGCTTACGATGGCCCAGACTACAACGGCAGAGAAATCGCCCAATGTTATTTATATTATGGCGGATGATTTGGGAATAGGTGATTTGGGATGCTATGGTCAGCGTCAGATTAAGACACCGAATATTGATGGGATAGCTCAGAATGGGATGAAGTTTATGCAGCATTATTCCGGTTCTACAGTCAGTGCTCCGTCTCGTTGTGCTCTGATTACAGGAAAGCACATGGGACATGCTGCAATCAGAGGAAATGCAAAAGTAGCAGGTTCGGATGGATTGTTATATGAAACTCCGCTTCCTGCCGGTGAAGTTACTGTAGCCGATATTTTTAAAACAAAGAATTATGTTACCGGATGTGTAGGCAAATGGGGAATGGGAGGACCGGGTACGGAAGGTATGCCCGGTAAACATGGTTTTGATTATTTCTACGGTTATCTGGGACAACGTTTTGCTCATAGTTATTACCCTGAGTTCTTGCATGAGAATGAGCAGAAAATTATGCTGGATGGGAAATATTATTCGCATGACTTGATGTTGGAAAAGGCTTTGAATTTTATTGATGAAAATGCGCAGAAACCTTTCTTTCTTTATTTTTCACCAACCATACCTCATGCAGATCTTGATATAATGGGAGAGGTAATGACGGAATATGAGGGGGAATTTTGTGAAACTCCTTTTGGAGGAAGCAAAGACGGTTATAAATCGCAGCAAACTCCGCGTGCGGCGTATGCGGCGATGGTTACTTATTTGGATAAAAGTGTGGGTTTGATTATTAAAGAATTAAAAGAGAAAGGTTTGTATGATCATACGATAATTGTTTTTACTTCCGATAATGGAGTCCATTCGGAGGGAGGGCACGATCCATCTTATTTTGACAGTAATGGTCCGTTCAGGGGTCAGAAAAGAGATTTATATGAAGGAGGTATCCGTACTCCGTTCGTCATTCAATGGCCGGGAGTTATTCCACAAGGGGTAGTTACCAATCATATTTCTGCATTTTGGGATTTTTTGCCTACTATAGGTGAATTGGTGCAGGCGGATATTCCTCAAAATATTGATGGTATATCTTATTTGCCTACTCTTACGGGAAAAGGTATTCAGAAGGAGCATGATTGTATTTATTATGAGTTCTTTGAATTTGGAGGAAAGCAATCTATTATGACACCTGATGGTTGGAAGTTGGTGAGACTGGAAGTTAGTGACCCGTCTAAAACTTATGAAGAATTGTATAACATTTATACAGATCCGGCAGAAACTACTAATGTGATAAAGCAATATCCTGATGTGGCAAGGAAATTAAAGAATATGATAGGTGGTCAACGTGTTGAAAATGCCCGTTTCCATTTTTAAACAAGTAAGATTTATGAAGCAATCCTTATTTTTAAAGAAATGCAGTAAGTTCTGTTATGTACTTTTTGCAGTTTGTGGCTGTTTGGCTTGTACACAGAATCAGAAGATTGAATGGCCGCAAGTGACTAACGAGACCAAGCCTTGGACGCGATGGTGGTGGGAAGGCAATGCGGTCAGGACTATTGATTTGGATACGGTTATGCGTAAGTACCAGGAGGCAAATCTGGGGGGATTGGAGATCACTCCTATTTATGGAATACATGGTTATGAGGACCGCTTTAAAGATTTTCTTTCTCCGGAATGGGTTGATTTGTTTCTGTATACTTTGCAGGAAGCAAAGCAGTTGGGGTTAGGTATTGATCTGGCTAATGCTTCGGGATGGCCGTTTGGAGGACCTTGGGTCACTCCCGAAGATGCGTGCAAGACGGTGGCTTATAAAACTTATCAATTGAAAGAAGGTAAGCAATTGGGTGAACCTGTCCGGTATAAAGAAGAAGGCTTTGTCAGATTGGCAGGGCATACTCCGGTAAAACTGGCGGATTTGAAAGAACCAGTCAGTGCGAATGCTGATTTACAGACATTGGCATTGGATCAGGTACGATATAAAAAGGAACTGCCTTTGATTATAGTGACCGCTAATAGTGATAAAGGTGAATGTCTCGACTTGACTTCAAAAATAAAGCCGGATGGTACATTGGACTGGACGGCTCCTCAAGGTGACTGGACTATTTGTGCTCTGTTCCAAGGTCATCATGGAAAAATGGTAGAACGTGCAGGGCCTGGTGGTGAAGGTGATGTGATAGATCATTTTTCAGCTTCGGCCATTGATCATTATCTCAGTAAATTCGATGAGGCTTTTAAAGGAAAGGATATCAGTTATCTGAGGTATTATTTTAATGACTCTTATGAAGTGGACGATGCAAGAGGCGAGTCGAATTGGACTCCTGCTTTTTTTGAAGAATTTCAAAAGTATAGAGGATATGACTTGCGTCAGCACTTACCTGCATTGTTAGGTATTGACACACCAGATAAAAATGCAAGAGTGTTATATGATTATAGACAAACCATAAACGATTTATTGATAAATCATTATTCTATTCGTTGGCAACATTGGGCGGCAAAACAAGGAAAGGGTATAAGGAATCAGGCTCATGGCTCTCCTGCCAATATTCTGGATTTGTATGCAGTGAGTGATGTACCCGAAATAGAGGGGCGTGATTTAGTCAGTATAAAAGCAGCTCCGTCTGTAGCTCATACGGAAGGAAAGAAACTCTCATCTTCAGAAAGTGCGACTTGGTTGAATGAACATTTTCAATCGAATCTGGGAGATGTAAAGAAAGCGCTTGATCTTTTCTTTTTGGGGGGTGTGAATCATATTTTTTATCATGGTACTTGTTTTAGTCCACAGGATGCTCCTTGGCCGGGATGGTTATTTTATGCGGCAGTCCATTTTCATCCGAATAATCCGTTTTGGGAGGATTTTAAATATTTGAATCAGTATGTTACTCGCGTGCAGTCATTTTTACAGGATGGCACTCCTGACAATGATGTTCTTTTATACTATAACATAGCCGATGTGATGTCTGAGCAAGGGAACAGAAGCCTTCAACACTTTAGCGGATTGGATCGTAATATGTTGGAATCTTCGGTCAGAGAAAGTGCGGTAACTTTAACAGAGAATGGTTATGCATGGGATATGATTTCTGACAAGCAACTTCTTAAAACTAATATTGAGAAAGAAATGATTGTAACGCCTGGTGCCGCATATAAAACCGTTCTTGTTTCGGCGGCGCAATATATTCCTTATGAAACAATGGAAAAACTGATGGCTTTGGCTGATGAAGGTGCTACCGTTGTGTTTTATAAGGGAATTCCTCAAGATATGGCCGGAATGATTCTTTCGGAAGAAAAACAGGCTCATTTTAAAGAAATGCTGGATGCTTTGGACTTTCATGCTGAAGGTGCTGTTAAATGTGCTCGTGTAGGTAAGGGGAAGGTTTGTTTGTCAGATGATATTAATGCTCTGATGAATGAGGCGAATGTGGGTGCTGAGAAAATGTATCAGGCAGGTCTGCAATGTATCCGAAGAAATAGTGCGACGGGAAAATATTACTTTATAGAAAATAGTATCGACCGTAAAATAGAGGATTGGATTCCACTTCGTACAGAAGCTCGGAGTGCGGCGATTTTCAATCCAATGACTGGTGCTAGTGGTTTGGCTACTATGAAACGCAATGACGGGCAAACAGATGTTTACCTGGAATTGAATCCGGGTGAAACTGTCATTGTATCAACTTCCGGTCAGCATTTTACAGGAGATGCCTATGCTTATTATCAAAATGCAGGTGAGCCAAATCCAGTTTCCGGCAGTTGGACTGTTTCTTTTGTTCAAGGAGGTCCTCAACTTCCTGCTTCTATAACGGTTGACAGTTTGGGCTCATGGACTGATTTTGTAGGGGATGAATATAAAGCTTTTTCTGGAACAGCCGTTTATACGACTACTATAAATAAGGTGCCTGTAGCGGATGTGATCAAATTGAACCTTGGAACTGTGGCAGAAAATGCATCTGTCTATTTGAATGGAGAATATATAGGTACAGTGATTGACTCTCCTTATCAATTGTATATCCCTGCTGAAAAATTCAAAGGACAGGATGAGTTAGTTGTCAGAGTAGCCAACTCTATGGCGAATCGAATTGCTTATATGGATAAGAAGGGAGTGGACTGGAAGATTTTCTATAATGTAAATATGTCTGCAAGAAAAAAGGAAAATGTGAAAAATGGTATCTTTGATGCTTCTGATTGGGAACCAAAATCTTCAGGGCTATTGGGACCTGTAACGTTGACTCCGGCTATGGTGAAGCAATGAATTATATAGTCCTGATGTTGCAACCTATAGAATAAATGTTTCAGGGTATTTGTGTAATATATTGAGTATTAATGTGATATGTAAATATGTGCAACATGAATACCCTGAAATTTCGTTTTGAACGAATTTCTATATAAATGTATCTTATTCTATGGTATGAGAGGGAACTTTATGCTAGTTTTGTAACAAACAATTTGAGATAACTATGAGAAACAAAATTCTTTTATTTTTATTGGCTTTTATAGGAATAAGTCAGATTGCGGCAGCATCAGCTGTTCGTGATAAATACAATTTTAATTCTGAATGGTTACTTTATGTTGGCGATATACCGGAAGCCAAAGAAGTACGTTTTCAGGATACGGATTGGAAGAAAGTAACATTACCCCGTCCTTTTAATGAAGATGAAGCTTTTCATTTAAGTATAGAACAACTGACGGATACAATCATGTGGTATCGTAAGCATTTCCGTCTGCCTGCCAATAGCAAAAACAAAAAAGTTTTTGTTGAATTTGAAGGTGTCCGTCAAGGAGCTGATTTTTATATCAATGGTGAATATATCGGCTTGCATGAAAATGGTGCGATGGCTGTAGGTTTCGATTTGACTCCTTATATTAAATATGGACAAGAGAATGTAATGGCAGTCCGCATTGATAATAACTGGAATTATAAGGAACGTGCCACTGATACTAAGTATCAATGGAGTGACCGTAATTTTAATGCCAATTATGGAGGGATTCCTAAGAATGTGTGGCTTCATGTTACTGATAAACTTTATCAGACACTTCCCTTGTATAGTAATTTAAAAACGACCGGTGTCTATATCTATGCGGAGGATATTCGTGTAAAATCTCGTAAAGCCGTAGTTCACGCCGAATCCGAAATAAAAAATGAATATAATCGGGATAAGAAAGTCGCTTATAAGGTTGAAGTGTGTGATCGTGACGGGAAAAGCATAAAAAGTTTTGAGGGTACTCAGACGGTAGTAAAACCGGGTGAAACTGCGACTTTGGAAGCTTCAGCAGAAATAGACGGACTTCATTTCTGGAGTTGGGGATACGGATATTTGTACACAGTAAAAACCAGTTTATGGGTGGATGGCAGAAAAGTAGATGAAGTGGCTACCCGTACCGGTTTCCGTAAAACTCGTTTCGGCAAAGGAATGATTTGGTTGAATGACCGGGTGATTCAGATGAAAGGTTTTGCACAGCGTACCAGTAATGAATGGCCGGGAGTCGGTATGAGTGTTCCTGCATGGCTGAGTGATTATAGCAACGGTCTGATGGTGGAAGATAATGCCAACTTGGTTCGTTGGATGCATATCACCCCTTGGAAGCAGGATATTGAATCGTGTGACCGTGTCGGATTGATTCAGGCGATGCAGGCCGGTGATGCAGAAAAGGACCGTGAAGGCCGTCAATGGGAACAACGTACAGAATTGATGCGTGATGCCATTATTTACAACCGTAATAATCCGAGTATTTTATTCTATGAATGTGGAAACGAATCAATCAGTCGTGAACACATGATAGAAATGAAAGCGATTCGTGATAAGTATGACCCTCATGGAGGCCGTGCCATCGGTTCCCGTGAAATGCTTGATATTCGTGAAGCCGAATATGGTGGCGAGATGCTTTATATCAATAAGAGCAAACATCATCCGATGTGGGCCATGGAATACTGCCGTGATGAAGGTCTGCGCAAATATTGGGATGAATATTCTTATCCATATCATAAAAATGGGGAAGGAAATAATTCATTCCGTTCTGCAATGACTAATAAGGTCCAGAAAAAGGTGGATGCCCGTGCTTATAATCACAATCAGGATTCCTTTACTATTGAGAATGTGATTCGTTGGTTTGATTATTGGCGTGAACGCCCGGGTACAGGTGACCGTGTCAGCTCGGGAGGTGTGAAAATCATCTTCTCGGATACGAATACACATTATCGTGGTGTGGAGAATTATCGTCGTAGTGGTGTGACAGATGCCATGCGTATCCCTAAAGATCCTTTCTATGCACATCAGGTGATGTGGGACGGATGGGTGGATATAGAGAATCCCCGTATTCATATCGTTGGTCATTGGAACTATAAAGAAGATGTGGTGAAACCTGTTTATGTGGTATCCAGTGCTGAAAAAGTGGAATTGTTCCTGAATGGTAAATCTTTAGGAAACGGTCAAAGAGATTATCATTTCTTGTATACTTTCAAAGATGTGGCATTTGTTCCGGGCAAGTTGGAAGCTGTAGGGTATGATAAGAATGGAAAAGAATGTTGTCGCGCTGAATTGCAGACTGCCGGCAAGCCGGAACAGATTAAACTCAGTGTGATTCAAAGTCCTAAAGGCTGGAAAGCGGATGGAGCTGATATGGTATTGCTTCAAGTGGAAGTGATGGATAAAGATGGCAGACGTTGTCCGCTGGCTAATGATTTGATACATTTTGATGTAGAAGGACCGGCTGAATGGCGTGGTGGAATAGCACAGGGCAAAGATAATTATATTCTTTCAAAAGATTTGCCTGTAGAATGTGGAATCAACCGGGCTTTGATACGCTCTCTTACGACTCCGGGGACAGTTCGTATAACAGCCAAGGCTGATGGATTGCAATCTGCCGAAATCAGTCTTTCTTCTGCACCTGTTGAAGTGAAGAATGGCTTGAGTAACTATATTCCGGGAGATGAACTGGAGGGCAGGCTGACCCGTGGAGAAACTCCGTTGACTCCTTCTTACAAGGATACGAAAGTCGATGTGAATATCTTATCGGCGGTTGCCGGAGCCAATCAGGATGAAGTGATAAAAAGTTTCGATGATAATGAATTGAGTGAATGGAAGAATGATGGCAGACTGAACAGTGCATGGATAACTTATAGTTTGGAACGTGCGGCCCGTGTGGATGAAATTTGTATGAAACTTACCGGTTGGCGTTTGCGCAGCTATCCTTTGGAAATATATGCAGGTGATGAACTGATTTGGAGTGGTGAGACTGAAAAAAGTTTGGGGTATATCCACCTGAATGTAAAACCTGTATTGACAAATGAGATAACCATTCGTTTGAAAGGTGCCAGCAAGGAAGGTGACGGTTTCGGACAAATTGTAGAAGTTGCTGCTCCTGCCGCAGGTGAATTAGACTTGTTTAAGGCAAAAAATGGCGATAAAACTAATCACGAGTTACGCATTGTTGAAATCGAGTTTAAAGAGAATTTGTGGCAATAGAGATGTGGATATTTTTTAGAGGTAAAGATTGATAGACAGGAGTTTCTTTTTTTAGTAGATAGGCGGGGAAACTCCCCGCTTGTATTAAGGTTTTATAAATTGTTAGATGAAACATTGGATTATGATGAATATGCTTCTGCTTGTCGGAAGCATATTCGCTTTTTCCCAACCTTACAGTGGAGAAAAGCTTTCAAGAGGATTGATTGGAATTCCTACAGAGGATGGAATGTATTTTAGCTGGCGCATGACCTTGGAGGATGCAGCCGGATTACAATTTGATTTATACCGTAGTTCCGGTGGAGGTGCGGAGGTGAAATTAAATAAAGAACCGATAGATCGGACTTCCGATTTTTTAGACCGTACAGTTGATTATACGGTGGATAATCGTTGGACTTTAAAAGCAACTACCGGGGAAGTCACTACCTGGACCCGTCTGAAAGGAGAGGAACGGAATCCTTATTTAAGTGTTCCTGTTTGTAAACCGGAAGACGGAGAAATAGCAGGTGAATCATTCACTTATACAGCTAATGATTGTAGTGTAGGTGATCTGGATGGTGATGGAGAGTATGAGATTATTTTAAAATGGTCTCCTTCTAATTCAAAGCGACCGCCACAACGTGGCTTTACCGGTAATACCTATTTGGATGCATATAAAATGGATGGAACAAGATTGTGGCGTATTGATTTGGGACCGAATGTACGTTCCGGAGCAGCCACTACTAATTTCCTGGTCTTTGATTTTGATGGAGATGGATGTGCGGAAATCTGTTGTAAGACAGGAGATGGTACTGTCGACGGGCTGGGACATCGGATAGGAGATGCCCAAGCCGACTGGAGGACATGGGATAAAAAAAGTCCTACGTATGGTAAGATAGTAAATGGCCCGGAATACCTCACGGTTTTTGAGGGACGTACTGGAAAAGAACTGGATTCGAAAGAATATATTCCAACCCGTTATCCCTTGGATGGTTGGGGAGGTGTCGGTGGTAATTGTGGTAATGACAATACTGGTGGTCGTTCAGACCGTTTTACAGCTGGAGTAGCTTTTCTGGATGGAAAAACGCCTTCACCTGTCATGGTAAGAGGATGGTACGGACGGACGGTGGTGGCTGCATGGACTTTTACAAACGGGGCATTGAAACATACATGGACTTTTGATAGTGCGGCACCGGGTTGGGAGGCCTATTCGGGCATGGGAAATCATAGTGTGACCGTAGCGGATTTTGATGGTGATGGGTGTGATGAAATCTGTGTGGGGGCTATGACTGTAGACCATGATGGTAAAGGACTGTTTACTACGGGCTTGCGTCACGGGGATGCTTTACATGCCGGACGTTTTATTCCTTCCCGTCAAGGTATGCAGGTTTTTGGCGTGCATGAAAATGAAGGCGATAATGAAATTGTAAAGCGTACTCCTGCCGTAGCTATGTTTGATGGAGCGACCGGAGAAATTATCTGGCAGGATGGTTTGGGACAAGATGCCGGTCGTGGAGTAGCTGCCGATATTGATCCGCGTTATGATGGAGCAGAGTGTTGGTGCAATATAGGAGGTTTGAGAAGAGGGGATACCGGAGAAATAATCAGTAATAGAAAGCCTGACTCCTGCAATTTTACCATTTATTGGGACGCCGATTCCTTAGCGGAACTACTGGATCATGTTTCCATCAGTAAATGGAATTGGAATGCGGAAAGTACAGATTTATTATTGAAAGCCGAGGGAGTTGTTTCCAATAATGGAACAAAAGGTAATCCGTGTTTGTCGGGTGATATTTTAGGAGATTGGCGGGAAGAGGTTATTTGGGCCTCCGAAGACCAGACAGAATTACGTATTTATTCTACTACCATACCGGCTGTGGACAGACGTGCCACATGGATGAATGACCGTCAGTACAGATTGGCGATAGCTTGGCAGAATGTAGCGTACAACCAACCGCCGCACTCTAGTTTCTAGCCTTGTCGCTACTCTGATTAGGATATATGTACTATTGGTTGAACGAATAAACAGGAAAATGAATGAATTTCTATTCTCCGGTTTGTTCGTTCATCTTATTTTTGTGAAAGATTTGAAATGCAATAAAAGAAAAACACTATAAATGTCATGAAAGGAAATAAACTTTGTTTATGCTTTTTGTTAGCTGCCGGAGTAGGATTGGGAGCACATGCTCAAAATAAAATAGCTGCTCCGATGAAGGATGTGAACCAAGTCGTTGATAATACGCTTGATAGTTTAAATGTGGTGCGTTCCGCCCGTCCTGTTTCAGGTTCCAGCCGGAAAGGGGATAATCCGGTGTTGTTCCTTGTTGGAAATTCAACGATGCGTACCGGTACTTTGGGCAATGGAAATAACGGTCAATGGGGATGGGGATATTTTGAACACGAGTATTTTGATGAAAATAAGATAACCGTTGAAAATCACGCATTGGGAGGAACCAGTAGCCGTACTTTTTATAACCGGTTATGGCCTGATGTCTTGAAAGGAGTTCGTAAAGGTGACTGGGTTATCATAGAATTGGGGCATAATGATAATGGTCCGTACGATAGTGGCCGTGCCCGTGCCTCTATTCCGGGAATTGGCAAAGACAGTCTGAATGTGACTATTAAAGAGACAGGAGCAAAAGAAACCATATATACGTATGGAGAATATATGCGTCGTTTTATTCATGATGTGAAGAAAAAAGGTGCTTATCCTGTTTTGATGTCTCTGACTCCTCGTAACGCTTGGGAAGATGCAGACAGCACTATTATTACCCGGGTGAATCAGACATTTGGATTATGGGCGAAGCAGGTAGCTAAAAAAGCGAGAATTCCTTTTATTGATCTGAATGATATCTCGGCACGCAAATTTGAGAAATTCGGCAAAGAAAAAGTAAAGTATATGTTCTATCTGGACCGTATTCACACAAGTGCTTTTGGCGCGCGTGTCAATGCAGAATCTGCAGCCGAAGGAATCCGTAATTATAAGGGGTTGGAACTGGCGCGTTATTTGAAACCGGTAGAAAAAGATACGGTTACGGGGGCTACCCGTAAAAAGGGGAATCCTGTATTGTTTACGGTGGGAGACAGTACAGTGAAGAATACTGATAAAGATGAAAATGGCATGTGGGGATGGGGAAGTGTTATTCACGAACTGTTTGACACAGAAAGAATTTCTGTAGAGAATCATGCGAAAGCGGGCCGCAGTGCGCGTACTTATTTAGATGAAGGGCGTTGGGATAAAATCTATCATGCACTTCAGCCGGGAGATTTTGTTTTGATACAATTCGGACATAATGATGCAGGTGACATAAACACAGGGAAAGCGCGTGCGGAATTACCCGGTTCAGGAAATGAAAGCAAGGTCTTCAAAATGGAGAAAACCGACAGCTATCAAGTGGTTTATTCTTTCGGCTGGTATTTGCGTAAGTTTATTATGGATGTAAAAGAAAAGGGAGCTGTTCCTATTGTCCTGAGTCATACACCCCGCAATAAGTTTGATAATGGTGAGATAGAGCGCAATACAAATTCTTTTGGTAAATGGACGCGTGAAGCGGCAGAAGCGGCCGGGGCTTATTTTATAGATTTGAATAAAATATCAGGAGACAAGCTCCAAGATATGGGATACAATCAAGGTTTGCGTGTAGTAGGAACGTATTTCAATCATGACCATACCCATACCTCTTTGAAAGGTGCCCGTATGAATGCCCGGAGTATTGCTGACGGGCTGAAAGCTACGGACTGTCCGTTAAAAGACTTTTTAAAGTAAATGAAAACAAAGCAACATCGTATGAAAAATTTGTTTCTGTTTTTATTTCTATTAGTTGTCTTTACGTCAAAGGCACAGGATAATAGAGTATCCGGTTTGAACTCCCGCCAGTTTACTAAATACTGGAAGGTTGAATCGGAATCGCCTGATTATAAAGTGACGTTTCAGGGAGATACCGCTGAGATAGTATCTCCCAAAGGGTTGACTCTTTGGAGAAAAGAGAAAATGAGTGGAAAAGTGACCATTGAATATGATGCATGTGTGGTGGTGGAGTCGGATGGAGATCGTCTGAGTGATTTGAACTGCTTCTGGATGGCATCAGACCCTCAATATCCCGATAATTTATGGAAGCGAGAAAAATGGCGTAGCGGTATATTCCTGAATTGTTATTCTTTACAGCTTTACTATTTGGGATATGGTGGTAATCATAACTCTACTACACGTTTCCGTCGTTATGATGGGGATGAGTCGGGTATTACAAATCCTAAAGCCCGTCCTGCTATTCTAAAGGAATATACGGATGCCGGACATTTGCTGAAGCCGAATCATTGGTATCATATCAAGATTACCAACGAGAACAATAGGGTTAGTTATTACATAGACGGTGAGCGTTTGGTGGACTTTAGGGATGCTGAACCGTTACGGGAAGGCTGGTTTGGTTTTCGTACCACTTTGTCGCGTACTCGTATTACAAATTTCAGTTATGAATGCTCATCGCAAGAAGTGGCTACTGTTCCTTTGCAATGGATTGGTGAAACTCCCCGGCAGGATAAGGCCGTAAGTTTCGGAGTGCCTTTTGATAAAGGGGAAGTTTTTCCGGAAAACAAGCTACGGCTATCTGCAGAAAGTGGTGAGGATATTCCTATTGATACTTGGACTTTGGCTTATTGGCCGGATGGTTCTGTAAAGTGGGGAGGAATAGCAGGAGTTATTCCTGCCGGAACAGAAAAATTGACTCTGGAAAAGGCGGTAAAGAAATCTAAGGCGAAATCCAAACTGCCGGATACAGATAAAAAAAAGTCCGTTTCTGTGGCAGAAACATCACAGGGTATTCATATCTCTACCGGAGTCATTTCAGCATATATACCTCGTCAAGGCGAATTTTTGATAGATAGTCTGTTATATAAAGGTGTGAAAGTAGGAGAAAAGGCTAGGCTTATATGCCATACGCAAAGCGAACCGGTACTTGAAAGTACTTCTCAAGTTTCTTTCACTAATTATATAGGAGAACTGAAATCTGTGACTGTAGAGCGTGCCGGTTCTGTGCGTGCGCTTGTTAAATTGGAAGGGGTACACAAAAGTCCGAATGGTCGTGAGTGGTTGCCCTTTGTGGTACGGCTTTATTTTTATGGTGGCAGTGAGCAAGTGAAAATGGTGCATAGCTTTGTATATGACGGAGATCAGAACAAAGATTTTATTCGCGCCTTGGGAGTTCGTTTTGATGTTCCTATGCGTGAGGCTTTATACAATCGCCATGTAGCTTTCTCTTGTGCCGATGGTGGAGTCTGGAGCGAGCCCGTTCAGCCTTTGGTGGGACGACGCATACTTACATTGGATAAAACCGGAAATGGAGAATCTTCGTTACAGCAACAGCAGATGGAAGGAAAACGCATTCCTTCTTATGAAGCTTTTGACGAAAAGAACCGTGCTTTGCTTGATCATTGGGCTTCTTGGGACAGCTATCGTCTGTCCCAACTGACAGCAGATGCATTTTCAATCCGTAAACGTGCCAATGACAATAATCCTTGGATAGGTACTTTTTCCGGTACACGTAGTGAGGGTTATGCTTTTGCCGGAGATATAACCGGAGGTATGGGGCTTGAGTTGCATGATTTCTGGCAGTCTTATCCGTCTTCTATTGAAATCTCGGATGCAAAAACTCCGGTGGCTGCTCTTACCGCATGGATATGGAGTCCGGATGCTGAGCCGATGGACTTGCGCCATTATGATAATGTTGCTCATGACTTGAATGCCAGTTACGAAGATGTACAAGAAGGAATGAGCACCCCTTACGGGATTGCCCGTACAACGACTTTTACCTTGATACCTCAGGGTGGTTATAGCGGGAAGAAAGCTTTTGCAGAACAAGCTAAACAATTTGCCGGACCGGGAGTGCTGATGCCTGTACCTGAATATTTGCATGCCAAGCAGGCATTTGGTGTTTGGAGCCTTCCCGATCGTAGTACTCCTTTCCGTGCCCGGGTGGAAGACAGGCTGGATGCTTATATCAGCTTCTATCAAAAAGCGATAGAACAAAACAAATGGTATGGCTTTTGGAATTATGGGGATGTGATGCATGCATACGATCCTGTCCGCCATACCTGGCGTTATGACATCGGAGGTTTTGCATGGGATAACACGGAACTGGCTTCTAATATGTGGCTATGGTATAATTTCCTGCGTACCGGACGTGCTGATATCTGGCGCATGGCGGAAGCCATGACCCGTCATACGGCGGAAGTGGATGTATATCATATCGGTTCGAATGCAGGATTGGGTAGTCGGCACAATGTCAGTCATTGGGGATGTGGAGCTAAAGAAGCACGGATCAGTCAGGCTGCCTGGAATCGTTTCTACTATTATCTTACTACGGACGACCGATGCGGTGATTTAATGACCGAGGTAAAAGATGCCGATCAGAAATTGTACACGCTGGACCCCATGCGTCTGGCACAACCTCGCAGTCAGTATCCTTGTACGGCACCTGCACGTCTCCGCATCGGTCCCGACTGGTTGGCATACGCCGGAAACTGGATGACTGAATGGGAGCGTACCGGCAATACGGCTTATCGTGACAAAATTATAGCCGGGATGAAAAGTATTGTGGCACTGCCCAACCGTATCTTTACAGGTCCGTTGGCTTTAGGTTATGATCCGGCTACAGGGATTATTACCAGCGAATGTGATCCCAAGTTAGAAAGTACAAATCATTTGATGACTATCATGGGAGGTTTTGAAGTCATGAATGAAATGATCCGTATGGTTGATTATCCCGAATGGAATGAGGCATGGCTTGATCTTGCCGCCCGTTATAAGCAGAAAGCATGGGAGTTAAGGAAGAATCGTTTCCGTATATCCCGTTTGTTGGGATATGCAGCCTATCATACCCGTAATGCAAAAATGGCGGAAGAGGCTTGGACAGATTTGTTTTCCCGCTTGGAACATACTCCGGCTCCACCTTTCCATATAGAAACTATTCTTCCGCCGGAAGTTCCCGCTCCTTTGGATGAATGTACAAGTATCAGTACCAATGATGCCGCCCTTTGGAGTCTGGATGCCATTTATATGCAGGAAGTGATTCCGGTGGATGGTGAATAAATGATGTGAAGATTATCGTTAGGTATGGATTACATGGATTCCACAAGGTGTTTTATTCTTTTTGTGGAATTCGTGTAAAATCAGTAACAGACAAAAATGGGTTCACTTGAAGAAATTTATTGGAACATGGTAAAAAAGCAATGGAAAGTTGGAGCACATTATGCTCTCATGCCCTCATAATGATGGTAATTGTCTCATTAATAATGCACTATATATGAGTGCATCATCTTTATGCTCTCATAATATGCCATCATGCTCTCACATCATATTCATGTGTTCTTAGTTATATCTTATTGTTTGTCAGAAAGATAAATTATTTATAGTTGTATCGGTAACTTATTTCTGCAATACGCTTTTGGTCCTTTTTGGGGGCTAATGGTGCATAATAAAGACTCTTTTCATTTGCTGCTTTCCGCATATCTTCTTTCTGCATTATCCTTGCAATATATCGTTTACATACAGACGTTTATCAATATTCAACCGTTTGTATTTACTTAATCACATAGGTGGTTAAGTCTAATCACGATAGTGACTAAGTCTAATCATATAGGTGATTAAAGTTAATCACAATAGTGGTTAAGTAATTTTGCTAGTTTAGTTGAGCAATCATGAAGGAACTTTGATGTAAGCCTGTTCCTATTTTTACGTAACTACATCTCTATATTTGTATCGTATAATCGGAAGATATGCTTTTGCTATCGGTATAAATCATCTGATAATAAGTAATATACGTCTGTGTGAGAAAGTAAACACAGTGAGGGCATGAGGGCATTTATGAGAGCATAAAGATGATACACTCATAATATAGTGCATTGTTAATGAGATGATTATCATCGTTGATGAGGGCATGAGAGCATATTGTCTTCCAACTTTTTTTGTAAACTTGCTGAAGGAATAAGAAATATGTTTCTTTGAAATCTATATAGTTAGAAAAATTGCCGTATTCTTAGGTTATAGATGTCTTTAGACGGATAGGGTAATATTTTATCGCACCTATTTTGTATTTTTGTAAAAAGGAGCATTTTGTATGAAGAACATAATCAGAAAGATAAGAACTTACCATCCTGTTTCGGGGTGAAGCGTTGGGAACATTGACACAACTTTTGGAGAGGCATATATTCCCGGCAGAAACACTTCTTATCATCATATCAGTTATGAAGTGATAGGGTACAAGGATATAATAGGATGTACGGGTTCCTATCTAGGGGCAAAAAAGAATAGAAGTAAGGGTAAGTAGTCTTTTAATTCTTTCCGTAATTGTTTTAGTGCCTGTTGAATTCTGTAATCTACTGTTTTGGAAGATATGTTTAATTCTTCTGCAATTTCCTGATAGGTCTTATTTTGGAAACGGTGCATTTCAAAAGCTATCCGATAGGATTCTGGAAGATTAAGAATTGCTTTTTCTATTTTTTGTGTTAATTCATCTATAATATAAAAATCAGGATCTTCGAATAGTTCCTGTATGTCTGGAGTGAGTATATTTTCTATTTGGAATCGAAGAGAATTTCTGGTCATTAAGGTATAACATTTGTTTTTTACTGCTTTGAACAAATAATGATGAACAGAAGAATCTATATGATTTGTTTTTCTATTCTCCCATATCTGTAACATGGTATCTTGAACCACTTCTTCTGCATCTTCTAATGAAACAAAACTGCGGGCAAAAGCACAAAGCATAGCATAATATTTGATGAATAAAGTATCAAACGCTTTCTTATTGCCCTGTTGCATGGATATATACAGTTGCTTGTCTATCAAATTATCATTTGTGGTTTCCATAGATTATAGAAGAAAATGTTACTGCAAAAATACATAAATTTAAATATGAAAACGCTTAATCGAAAAATAATTCAAAAAAAACAGTTTTTGGTTTAGGAACTTTGGATCTTGGTTAGACTTATTATAAAAGGACATTATGATAAATTCAGATACCCAAATAGATGAAGCGCTTTTACTCCGTTATTTTGAAGGAGAAGTGACTCTAAGTGAGAAAGAAGAGATTGAAAAATGGATTATCTCTTCCGAAGCAAATAAAAAGCTGGCCAAGCAGATTTATTATCTTTCTTTTGCCACAAAAACAATGGATACCTTAAAACGGACTGATGCACGGGCTGCTTTGAAGGAAGTCAGAGGCAGGATAAGAAGGGAACGACTGCTACAATGGGGGCGATGGGCACAGCGTGCCGCTGCTATTCTTGCCATACCTTTGCTACTGTCTACTTTGTATTTATGGATGAATGGTAATGAGCAGAATAAAGTGAATTTTATAGAGATTCGTACTAATCCGGGAATGATAACTTCTACTATTTTGCCGGATGGAACTCATGTAATTCTTAATTCCAATTCAACTATTGTTTACCCTTCTCACTTTGACGAAAAAAGTCGTAATGTCCAATTGAATGGCGAAGCCTACTTTGAGGTAACAAAGAATTCCCGTCAGCCTTTTATGGTCCGAACGCCGCAGAAAGCTGTTGTAAAAGTTTATGGTACCCAATTTAATGTGGAAGCCTATGCTGATGATAAAACAATAACTGCAACTTTGGTGGAAGGAAGCATTGCCATGGCGTATGAAAATAAGAAAAGTAATTGGACGGAACAGGAAATTCAGCCGGGACAGGAAATTGTTTATACTGCTGCACAGCAACAAATAAAAATTGATCAGGCAGATGTAGAGGTTATCACTTCTTGGAAAGACGGAAAACTTATTTTTCGTGATACTCCATTTAAGGAAGTTCTTAAAATGCTATCTAAACGTTTTGATGTGGATTTCGTAGTAAAGAATCCCAAATGTTTTGAAGCCTCTTTTACCGGTGTACTTGAGAAACAACGCTTGGGACGAATTCTGGAATATATCAGCGTATCTTCAAATATAAAATTTAAGTATGCAGAAAGTAATAATATTCATCAAGAAAAACAGAAAATAGAAGTTTATTAATCTTTTAAAAATAACAAGCTATGTTGAAACATCCTACGTAAAACAATCTACAGAAAAAACACACTACTTTTTATCTGTAATCAAATTATGAAGTTAAAATTAAATCTATTTACGAAAATGAAGAAACCAGTATGTAAACTGCCTTTGTCTCTGAAAATAACTCTTTTTGTTCTTTTCAGTTTTGCCAGCTTGTTATATGCTAGCAATAATTATGCACAGAGAACCATGTTGAACATCAGTTCTCAGACTCGGACGGTCTCTGAAGTCCTGACCGAAATTGAAAAACAGACGGATTTCACCTTTTTCTATAATAATAAGCAGGTCGATTTGAAACGTAAAGTAACCTTGAATGTCAAAAATGAGAATGTTTTTTCAGTCTTAAAGAAGCTTTTCTCCGGAACAAATACGACCTATAAAGTCTTGGATAAGAATATTATTCTTTCTGAAAAGTCTGCCATTTCTTCCGCAACGAAAGAGGTAGCCATCGTACAACAGGTAGGTCGTAGCGTAAAGGGCGTGGTGGTTGATGATAAAGGAGAGCCTGTAATAGGTGCTACGGTGATGGTCAAAGGTTCTACTAATGGAACTATTACGGATTTTGATGGAAATTTTATATTGAATGATGTCTCAAGTAATGCTTCTTTGATTGTCAGTTATGTGGGGTATGTAACTGAAACAATAAGTGTAAATGGAAAATCTTCTTTCAAAATTGTGATGAAAGAGGATGCTAAAACCCTTGAAGAAGTGGTTGTTATAGGATATGGAGTAGTGAAAAAACGTGATTTGACCGGTTCTTCTGTTTCAGTTACCGGTGCAGATTTAGCGGAAGTTCCTGTTACTAATGCGGCTCAAGCGCTAGCAGGAAAAGCTGCCGGAGTGAATATTGTTTCACAGAATGGAGCTCCTGGGGCTGAAGTGAATATTACCGTTCGTGGAGGTACTTCCATTACTCAGTCTACTACACCTATCTATATTATTGATGGCTTCCAGTCGGAAGATGGTTTGAAGAATATTGATGTAAATGACATTAAGACTATTGATATTTTAAAAGATGCTTCGACAACAGCTATTTATGGAGCGCGTGGATCAAATGGTGTGGTTCTTATTACGACCAAAAGTGGAAGTAGTGGCAAGACAACTGTGAATTACAACGGCTATGTATCTGTGGATTGGTTGGGCAAGAAACTGGATTTGCTCAATCTTGAACAGTATGCCAAATATCAGTATGAATGGTGGACTCTTGCCGGAGAAATGAACCAGTATGCACGTATGTTTGGAGGGGATTATACGGATGATGGATTTTATACGGGAGCATGGTCTGATATAGAGCAAACTTATGGCGGACGTTCCGGAATAGACTGGCAAGATAAGATTTTTGGTGGAAGTGCTCTTACTCAAAGCCATAATCTATCTCTTTCTACCGGAACGGAAAAAACTCAAGTATTGGTAAGCTACAATAATATGTCGCAAGACGGTATCGTAAAAAATCACGGATATTACCGTAATACGATTCGTACTAAAGTAAATTCCCAGCTATGGAAAAATGTACGTTTTGATATGAATTCTTCTTTTAATTACGCCAAAACATTAGGTGGAGGTTCTTATTCCGGATTAAAACAAGCTATTTTGCGTCCTGAAACTGGCGGAATCCTGTTTACTGATGATCAGCTTATTAATGAAGAGTTAAATACCGAATTCCGTACTTTCAGTAACGAATATGATGTGTATAACCCATTGATAACCAACGATGCTATAATAAATAGAAAACTTAGTCGTATTTTTAGTGTTAATGCCGGTGTGGACATTGATTTCTTGAAGGATTTTACATTCCGTACAGCTGGTAGTTATAATTGGGCCCAAATCAAAACAACTAATTTCGATGATGGTCGTACGGCCAATGCTCAACTCAAAGGCGGACCTTATGGCAGTATTGATAATAAGGAACGATATGCTTATCAATGGACTAATACATTGAATTGGAAACATACGTTTGAGAAGCATGATTTGGGCGTTTTGTTAGGACACGAATTATATTATACAAATACATCTGGTACAGAAACTGCCTATAAGGCATTTCCCGATACTAATTTCGGTCTTAATGATATTAGTATGGCCACTCCCGATACATGGAAGTCTTCTTTAGAAGAAAATGCTTTGTTGTCTTTTTTCGGTCGTCTCAATTATACTTTTAATGACCGCTATCTTTTTACAGCAACCTTACGTGCAGACGGTTCTTCTAAATTTGCCGAGGGTAATCGTTGGGGCTATTTTCCTTCAGCAGCGGCAGCTTGGCGCGTTTCTGAAGAAGGATTCTGGAAAGATAATGCTATCGGAAATGTTGTCAATAATTTCAAATTGAGAGTAGGTTATGGAACTACCGGTAATTGTAATATTGATAATTATATGTATGCTACTGCCTATAATGCTACGGTATATCCTGTGGGCAATCAGGAAACGGCGGCTTTGGCACCTGGCAGCACAGTAGGTAATAATAACTTAAAATGGGAGAAAACCGTTTCTACGAATATCGGACTGGACTTGGGTTTGTGGGGAAACAGAGTTAACCTGACATTGGACTGGTATAACAATAAGAGCGATGATTTGCTTATGAAAGTGGCTATCCCGACATCAACCGGTTATACGCACCAATATCAGAATATCGGTTCTATCCGTAATCGCGGTCTTGAGATAGCTATAAGCAGTACGAACATCCGCAACAAACATTTTACTTGGACTACCGATTTCAATATCTCCTTCAATCGTTCCAAGGTCTTGAGAATAGACGGTGAGAATGAATATTATCAGACTAGCGTCAGTGGTGGTACCAATTCTTCTGTTCTATACCGTGCCATCGTAGGTCATTCTTTAGGTGAGATGTATGGGTATAAGACCAATGGAGTTTATACTACCGACGATTTTGTGCAGAATGGTGATAAATATGTTTTGAAAGATGGTGTTATTTATCAGAAAGGATCTGTAAAAACTCAATATAAACCGGGTGATATCAAGTATGTAAATACTACGGGGCAGACGGATGACAAGGGGACACCTGTTTATAATTCTGATGATATGACAGTCATCGGGAATGCTAATCCGGATTTTACCGGAGGTTTTAAAAATACTTTTTCTTATAAGGGCTTTGATCTTTCTGTATTTATGGTATTCTCTTATGGTAATGATATTTTTAATATGTCTACCCAGCGTTTTGTCGGTCCATACCAACCGTACCAAAATATGCTTGCGGATGCTGCCAATCGTTTCACTCTGCTGGATCCCCGTACTGGAAAAGAAGCTATGGACCTCAACCGTATAGCTGAGCTTAATCCTAATCAGCATGATCCGAACATTCTGTGGAGTATTCATAATGACAACCGCGCAGCTATTACTACTCCGCTTGATCGTTTTGTGGAAGATGGTTCTTATCTTCGCATAAGCACTATTACTTTAGGTTATACTTTCCCGAAAAAGTGGTTAAGTAAAGCTTTTATCAGTAATTTGCGTCTATATTGTACATTGAATAATCCATTCACTATTACGAATTATTCAGGTTATGATCCCGAAGTTTCTAAGGAAAGTTCTATTTTAACTCCGGGTATTGATGATTCTTCTTATCCACGTTCCAAAGGATTTGTATTTGGCATTAATCTTTCATTATAATAATAGGAGAGTTGTATTATGAAGAAAATAGTATATTATATAGCTGTTGCCTTTTTGGCGATCAATTTCAGTTCTTGTTCTGACTTTCTGGATCTTCCTTCTAAATCGAAGACAGACAGTGAAAGTGTTTTCTCTTCCATTGATAAAGCTGAGATGGCTGTTCTTGCTTGTTACACAGGTGTCTGGATGCAGGATGCTTGGTATAAGGCTCAGAATGGAACAGATGAAATGTGGTCTACTGAGAGTAATTCGAATGCTAATAATTATGCGGCCAATTATGTGCTCAATGATCAAAGTTGTCCCACAGGCATTTATACTACCTCTTATTCCAGCATTGAGCGTTGTAATTCATGCTTGAAAGGATTACGTGCAATGAGCCTTTCGGGAGAGGACGAGAGAAAGTGTCACATTTATATAGCTGAATGTCTGGCTGTTCGGGCTACTTGTTTTCTGAATTTGATTCGTTATTTTGGGGATGTACCTTATTCTACTGTTCCTGTATTGGATATGACGACTTTTTCTTCTTCCCGTGTTGATCGGGATGAGATTTATGATGGCATTATTGCCGATTTGCAAGAAGCTGTCGAAGTACTTCCTTGGTATAGTGAAGGATTTTTCTCTACTCCTGAGCGGATTTCCAAGAATGCTGCTTATGGATTATTGGCCCGTACAGCTCTTTATGCAGCAGGTTATGCTTTGCATTGGGATCTGAATACTTATGATAAATCTACTCTTCAGATGCGCCGTCCTTTGGATGAATCGCGTGTAAGAAAATTATATACCATTGCTGATGAAGCTTGTAAAGCAGTGATTAGTAAAGGTGAAAACAGTTTGCTTTCTAAATATGAGGATGTGTTTAGAGCCTTGAACGAGGGTGGCGTTTATAACCCTGAAGAGGTAATGTTTGAATATGCTGAGTTTGGCAATACAACCAATGGTCGTGTGGGATATACAAATGGACTTTGCATTCATGCTTCCAATGCCCTTTATGGTAAAACATTGCCTTTGCAACTGATTCATCCTACCTTTTATCTTTCTTTTGCCGATGATGATACCCGTCGGGATGTTACAGTGGGCAATTACAGTATTGATGCGGCTGGTAACGATATTGCTGTGCCTTATGGCGCTTTGAATTTGGGAAAATGGCGCTGCAATTGGAAAGCCGGTCCCCGTACGGCCACTTTGAAAACGGATGTCAATTGGCCTATACTTCGTTATTCGGATGTATTGTTAATGTACGCAGAAGCTGAAAATTACTTGAACAATGGGCCCACGGAAGCAGCTAAGGCAGCTTATGAACAAGTTCGTCTGCGTGCTTTTGCAGGAGATGCCTCTCGTATAGGTACCACACCCTCTACTTATGATACTTTTTTTAAAGCGATTGTGAAGGAACGTGCCTTTGAATTAGCTACAGAAGGATGGCGGCGTACTGATCTTATCCGGTGGAACTTGTTGGCTGAAACTTTGGCTGAAACAAAAGCAAATACCGAGAAACTGGCTATGCGTGAGGTTCCTTATAATGAGGTGAAGACTTATCGGGCATATAAAGAAGCAACTTCTACATCTTGGAAGGATCCTTTGGTAGGTCTTACTTATATAGATTTCGATCATCAGCCCACAGAAACGGAAATGAGTGAACTGGTTGCCCGGTATGGAGGCACTTGGAATTGGGTAAATATGTTTATTACTACCAATATTGCAGGAGAAACTAATTCCGGTATAGCCGGACAATCCAAGATATTGGGTTATAAAGAAAACAATAACACGTTGCCCGCCTGGATTACCGAGTTATATCGTGGGTTTATCAAGAATCAGGCTGAACTTTATACTTTGAGCACCACAGCCATTATTGATGTTAATCCTGGGTTAACCGGTCAACAACATCCTGCTTATTAATCAATAAATTATAAACATTTCTATATAGGAAGGGGGAAGAATAGTGATGATTTTTTGTTTCTTTTCTCTTCCTATCTTATAAAAAAAACAGTATGAAAATGATATGTATGGCGGTAATGCTTTTCATTACTTTGTTGTCTGCTGGAGCACAGAAAAACATTCCGGCCTCTGATATAAAAGTGGCTATGATGAAAGCTACACGTTTCATGGTAGAGAAGGTCAGCAACCGTGGTGGCTATTTATGGAATTACAGTCCTGATTTCTCCCGTTGTTGGGGGGAACTGGAAGCTAAACCAAGTATGATATGGATAGAAGCTGGTACACCTGCTATGGGAAATGTATTTTTGAATGCTTATCAATTGACTGGAGAATCTTATTACCTGAAAGCGGCACAAGCAGCGGCAGATGCTCTTATCTGGGGACAGCATTCAAGTGGGGGATGGCCTTATATGTTGGACTTTTCCGGAGAAACTTCGCTTAAGCAATGGTATTCCAAAGTACAGAAAGGATATATTCATTGTGCTCAGGAACATGCTCATTATTATGGAAATTGTACTTATGATGATGCGGCTACCTACGATAGTGGAATGTTCCTTTTGCGTATGTATTTACTGACTCTGGATCCGAAGTATAAATATCCGGTAGAAAGGTGTCTTGATTTTGTTTTGGAGAGTCAGTATCCTATTGGTGGGTGGCCGCAGCGCTATCCTCTCCATTATGAATATGTGAAAGGTGATAAGGAAGACTATACTTCGTTTATTACCATTAATGATGGAGTTCATACTAACAATATTAATTTTTTATTGGCTTGTTACACTTTATTAGGTGAAACTCGGGCATTGGAGCCTCTTCAGCGGGCTATGACTTGTGTCTTGGCTTTGCAGGGAGGAAAGCCTCAGGCAGGTTGGGCTATGCAGCATAAGTTGGATCTCAATTACTCTCCAGGTCATGCCCGTGATTTTGAACCGGCAGGTTATGCGGCTACAGCTACTGCCGAGATGTGTCGCAACTTGATGCGTTTTTATCGTTGGACTGGGGATACTAAATATTTAGCCCGTATTCCGGATGCATTTGAATTTCTAGAATCTATCCGATATAACGACGCGCAAATGAAACAATTGGGTAAGTCTGTAAAACCGGGACAGATATTGTGTCCTACTTTTGTAGAAGTAGGCACTAACAGACCTCTTTACCTTCATAATGATCCAGATCATTATTGGGTGGATTATGATTATCATGGACTCATAACTCATTATAGCTCTACGCGGGCTATTGATTTGCAATCTTTAAAAGATGAGTATCAGCATTTGCTCTCTCTCTCCAAAGAGGAAGTGACAAAAGATTCTCCGTTTATAGGTCAAACGGATATTTCTGGAACTTTACTAAGTCATTTAATGCGTGGTAAAATGCAGCAAGCGGATACACAAAAAGTAGATAGTCTGCTCACTATTTTGAAGAAAAAAGATTATTTACCCGGTCGTTTGCCTAGTGTTTCGAAAGAGAATCCGGGCTTCTCTAATGCTCCTCTTCCTTCTGAAGTCATTTCCATCAAGGAATATATGAATGGTATGTCTACATTTATTCAGTATCTTACTAAATAGTGTCTATGATGAGAAATAAAACATTTTTTATTGTTGTATTGGCAGCAATGCTGCTGGTTACAGCTTGTGCCGATACTGCTATTGACCGTCATGCATTGGTGATGCGTAATAACCCTCATGTTACAAAAATTGATTCTCTTCATTCTTTGACAGTCGGAAATGGGCGGTTCGCTTTTACTGCCGATGCTACGGGATTGCAGACTTTTCCCGAATATTATAAAGAAGGCTTGTCTTTAGGTACCTATAGCGAATGGGGATGGCACAGTTTTCCTAACAAGGAGGACTATAAGATAGTTGAAACTCTACAGGATCATCCGCTTCCCGGTCATCCTCATGGGATTTATGCCGTACAATTTCCGGAAGGTCCTGAACGTAATGCCAAAGCGGCAGAGTGGTTTCGTGCCAATCCGCACCGCCTGCATTTGGGAAATATAGGATTTGACAGCTTGTTGGTGAGCGATATTACTAAAATAGACCAGACTCTCGACATGTGGAAAGGAGAACTTCATTCCCATTTCCTATGGAGAAAACTTCCGGTTACGGTAACTACTTCTTGTAATGGCGATAGTGACATTGTCTCTGCTTCTGTGTCTTCATCGGCAAAGCTGGCAGTTGGCATCCGTTTCCCTTATCCTACAGGTGAGGCAGCTGACGATGCTACTTGCTGGACAGCCGATGACTGCCACTCTACCGACATTATTCTTTCCGAACCTCAACGGGCTCTTATTCGTCGTACTGTAGATTCTACTGTCTATTATGTGGAAATCAGTTGGAGTGGTAAAGCTGTTCTTTCTCAAACAGGGAAGAACAGGTTAAAATTGACACCTTCCGATAAGCAGTGGAATTTCAATGTTGGGTTCTATAAGCACCAACCTGTAGTGCCTCAGCCTGATTACAAGGCTAATCTGCTTTCGGCCAACCGTTGTTGGAGGGATTATTGGCAGACATCCGGTGTTATTGATTTTTCTTCCTGTACGGATCCCCGTGCTTCGCTTTTGGAGCGTCGGGTTGTGCTGTCTCAATATTTGCTCCGTTCGCAGGAAGCGCAAAATTACCCTCCTGCTGAAACCGGCCTGACTTATAATACATGGTATGGTAAATTTCATTTAGAAATGGTAATGTGGCACAGTTTTCATTATGCGCTTTGGAATAAAGCAGATCTTTTGGAGAAACAATTGAAATGGTATAAGACTGCCGTACCGATGGCATGTGATATTGCAGCCAGACAGGGATTTAATGGCATACGTTGGATGAAAATGACTGATCCATCTTCTAAAGAGGCACCATCGGATGTCGGCTCTTTTATTATCTGGCAACAACCCCATGTCATTTATATGTCAGAACTTATCTATCGTGCACGTCCTTCTCAAGAATTTCTTCGTGAGTATGCTGATATGGTAGAGCAGACGGCTGCTTTTATGGCTTCGTTTGTTAATTATGATTCTGATAATGATCGTTACATTATTCAGGGAGCTTGTGCGGCTAATGAATCCTATAATGAAGAGACGACCCTTAATCCTGCTTTTGAAATGGCTTATTGGCATTTTGGCTTGTCCATAGCTCAGAAATGGCGGGAGAGACTTGGGCTGCAACGTCATGCGGAGTGGGATGAAATTCTTGCTAAATTAGCTCCTCTTGCTACTAGTCCTGATGGCATTTACTTACCGGCGGAAAAGGGTAGAGGAATACCTGATTTCGTGAATGGTATTCCTGCTGAAAAATTACCGGAAATGCCGGCCGGTGGATACATTAATGGCCAGCGTCCTAAAGAAGCAGACGGTTCTGTTTCTCTATCGGAAGGCGAGAAAAGCAAACGTAAGCATGATCCTTTTTATGTTACAGGAACTTCTTCTGAAAATTTGCTGGCTTACGGCATGTTGCCTGAGTCGCGGCTCATTGATCAAGAAAAAATGCAAAAGACTTTGGTGCGTGCAGCTCAAAATTGGAATTGGTCCGGAGGATCTTGGAGTTGGAATTATCCCACATTGGCAATGAATGCTACTCGCCTGTTGCAGCCTGAGATTGCTTTGCGTGCCATAACTATGGACAACCGGGAGGACTTGCTTTTACCTAGTGGTAATAATTATCGTTCGACTCGTCTTCGTTCTTATTTGCCTGGTAATGGAGGGTTGTTATTAGCTGTTTCTATGATGTGTGCCGGGTGGGACGGTTGCTCGGTCAGTAATCCGGGATTTCCCAAAGATGGTAAATGGAATGTGCGTTGGGAGGGATTACATCCTATGCCATAGGATATAAGGAAGTCGTAAAAATGAATATCTATTTACAGTGTATAAAAATTTAGTAATGAAAATATTGTTATTTTGCTCTTTATTAGTGATGTTCGGTGCCTGTACTCATCCCGTACAGCAGATTTCAATAGACCGTAAGGCGTTAGTGAATCGGAATAATCCTCAATTTTCAGCTTTCGATTCGTTGGCTTCGCTTTCAGTAGGGAATGGCGAATTTGCATTTACAGTAGATATTACAGGATTGCAAACTTTTCCTGACGCTTATAAAAAAGGTGTCCCTCTAGGTACGCAAAGTCAATGGGGATGGCATAGTTTTGCTAATATGGACGGTTATAGACACGAAGAAACATTGAGTGAATATGATTTTGGACGAGGACATAAGGAATTGTATGCAGTTCAATCTCAAGAAGATAAAAGACAAAAGAATGCATCTGATTGGTTTCGTGCCAACCCACATCGGTTACATTTAGGAGTGATCGGATTTGAATGGGGGGATGAGGCTGCTATTTCCGATATTACCAGAATCAGTCAGACTTTGAATTTATGGGAAGGTGAGATACTCAGTCGGTTTACTTGGAAAGGGAATGAATTTAATGTACGGACGGTTTGCCATCCGGCACAAGATATGATTTCAGCCCATATAGACAGTCACTTGCATACAGGGATAAAATTTCATTTTCCTTATCCTACAGGTATTCATACTGATAATGCATGTGATTGGGATGCCAATGATAAACACTCTACCGAGGTTCTTAAACAGGACACACAAAGCGCTGTGTTAAAGCGTACGTTGGATTCCACAGTATATTATGTAGAATTAAAATGGGAAGGCAAGGCATTATTGAAAGAAAAAGAGAAAAATTATTTCGTACTGCTTCCACAAGAAGATGCTTTTTCGTTTTCATGTGCTTTTACCGCTAATGAGCCAGATCAGCTTGCTGTACTCCCTGATTTTTTTGAAGTTGAAAGTTTGGCTAAGAATCATTGGGTGAACTTTTGGGAAGAAGGTGCTGCGGTAGATTTCTCTCATTGCACGGATCCGCGTGCTAAAGAATTGGAACGTCGGGTAGTGCTTAGTCAATATTTGCTTGCTATTCAATGCGCGGGCAGTACTCCTCCGCAGGAAACAGGGCTAACTTACAATTCGTGGTTTGGGAAATATCATCTTGAAATGATTTGGTGGCATCAGGCATGGCAACCGCTTTGGGGACATTCTGAATTACTCAGCCATACTTTAGAATGGTATAAAACGGTAGAGCCTATAGCAAGGGAAGTGGCTCGTCGGCAAGGCTTTGATGGAATCCGATGGATGAAAATGACTGATCCTAGTGGTGTGGAGGCACCTTCCAGTGTAGGCAGTTTTTTGATTTGGCAACAACCGCATTTTATTTATCTGGCAGAACTTCTTTATCGCTCTAACCCTGATAAGAAAGTGATAGAGAAATATAACTATCTGGTTCAAGAAACAGCTAAGTTTATGTATGCTTTTGCCACATATGATGAATTGGGAGTGCGGTTTATTTTAAAGGGAGCGATTCCAGCTCAAGAAACATTGAATGTGAGTACTACTATAAATCCTCCTTTTGAACTTTCTTATTGGTATTTTGCCATGCAGATAGCGCAGATATGGCGTGAGCGTGCAGGTGAAAAACGTAACTTGGAATGGGATGAGTTAATAGACAAACTTTCTCCGCTGGCTTATAATGAGGATGGGTTGTATCTGGCTGCGGAAAATGCAATAGACACTTATAAGGATATTCGTTTTACCAGTGACCACATGGCAGTGTTGGGTGCCGTAGGTATCTTGCCTATGAATAAATTAATCCGTGAAGATTACATGAAGAATACACTTCAATGGATATGGGATAATTGGAATTGGGGAAAGACTTGGGGCTGGGATTATCCTATGACAGCAATGAATGCTACTCGATTGGGTGAGCCGGAAAAAGCGGTGGAGGCATTGCTTATGAATAAACGTACCAATACATATTTGCCGAATGGACATAATTATCAAGATCCCCGTTTACGTGTTTATTTACCTGGTAATGGTGGTTTATTAACTGCCATTGCATTAATGTGCGCTGGTTGGGATGGTTGTGAAATAGAAAATCCTGGTTTCCCGAAAAATGGAAAATGGAATGTAATGTGGGAGGGATTGTCGCTCATGCCTTAAATTGATTTGATAAAGTGGCGTACTATTGTTTATGTGCTGATGTATCAATAGGCTGTGTAATGTTTCGCATAGCTATTGGTATATTGGCACATTGGTTTATTGTTGTAAATGTGGTAATTGTTTATTGAGGCTTTTTGTATTCTGCAACATAAAAAACACCATAAATACGATAAATAATACAGGCTTTATGGACGAATTTCCATATTATTGTATCTTATTCTATGGAATCTAATTCCATTTCGTCTTATTTTTGCAATATTGAAAATAAAAACTATGAAATACAAAAAACTCATTTCTTTTCTAGCTTTCTTTTTAGCAGTTTTGTCAGTATATGGACAGAACCCTTTTGTCTTGAAATCAGGTGAACCGGTGACTATTGCTTGTGGTAATTCAGAGGAAGAAGTTGTACATACAGCTTTGAATTTGCTCAATCGTGATGTAGAGTCTGTTTTTTCTACCCGCATAATCGTTACTCCAGAAAGTAAAAAAGGAATGATTATAGTCGGAACCATCGGACAAAGTGATTTGATCGCTAAAGCAGGTGTTGATTTATCTCCTATAAAAAATAAAAAAGAAGCTTTTCTGTTGACCGTTTCTTCCACTGGTAAATTAGTTATAGCCGGCAGTGACAAGCGTGGTACTGCATACGGCGTCATGGAACTTTCACGGTTGATAGGCGTTTCTCCATGGGAGTGGTGGGCAGATGCGACCCCTGCAAAGAAAGAGATTTTTCAACTACCGGCTTCTTATCGGAATATGCAGTTTCCTTCCGTAGAATATCGGGGGATTTTTATCAACGATGAGGACTGGGGGCTGACTCCTTGGAGCTGGCAGACATACGAGCCGAGCAATGTGAAAGGACAAATAGGCCCGAAAACGCATGAACGTATCTTTGAATTGATGCTTCGTCTGCGTGCCAATACCTTCTGGCCGGCTATGCATGGCTGTTCTGTACCTTTTTATTTTACACCGGGCAACAAAGAAGTGGCTGATAAGTTTGGTATTTTCATTGGAACTTCTCATTGTGAACCGATGATGCGGAATACCAATGGTGAGTGGAAACGGGATGGAGTGGGAGAGTATGACTATGTTCATAACAGTGCTCATGTTTTGTCCTTTTGGGAACAACGCGTAAAGGAGGTTGCAGAGTTGGATAATCTGTATACTTTAGGTATGCGTGGAGTACACGACGGTGCGATGAATGGTGCTAAGACTATAGAAGAACAAAAAGCCGTTCTGACTAAAGTGCTAAAGGATCAGCGCGATTTGTTGACTAAATATGTCAATAAGGATGTGACTCAAGTGCCTCAAGTCTTTATTCCTTATAAGGAAGTTTTGGATGTGTACCATGCTGGGCTGCAAGTACCCGATGAAGTGACGCTGATGTGGTGCGATGACAATTATGGTTATATCCGTCATTTCCCTACAGCAGAAGAACGTGCCCGTAAGGGAGGAAACGGGGTATATTATCATATATCTTATTGGGGACGTCCGCATGATTATCTTTGGTTAGGAACTGCTCATCCTTCGCTGATATATCAACAAATGACTTTGGCATATGAGCGAGGGATACAGAAAATGTGGATATTGAATGTAGGGGATATTAAACCGTCTGAATATCAGATAGAACTTTTCCTTGATATGGCATGGAACTTGGAAGCGGTGAAGCAGCAAGGGGTTGTAGCTCATCAACGTCAGTTTCTAGAGCGTGAGTTTGGACTGGAAGTGGCTGCACAATTACAACCTGTCATGCAGGAAGCTTATCGTTTGGCTTATATCCGTAAACCGGAATTTATGGGGAATACTCGTACGGAAGAAAAAGATCCTAAGTTTAAAATTATCAGTGATTTGCCTTGGAGTGAACAAGAAATAAAAGAACGTCTGACTGCATACAAACAATTATCAGATAAAGTGGAGCAGGAATGGCATACGCTTTCTGCACAAAAAAAAGAAACCTATTTCCAGTTGGCGAAGTATCCTGTTCAGGCAGCGGCTCAAATGAATAGCAAACTGTTGACCGCGCAGTTGGCACGTCGTGGAAAGGTTGATTGGGCGGATAGCGACAGGGCGTATGATAGTATTGTTTCATTGACAAAACGCTATAACACGACCAAATGGAATCGTATGATGGATTTCCAACCACGCAAACTTCCGGTTTTTGACCGGGTGGAAAGAAAAACAGTTTTATCCGTTTTACCTGAAAAACGTCAGGCTGTCTATACATGGAATGGTGCTGATTGCGTTAATAGTTCACCGGTAGTATGCGAGGGGCTAGGTTATGAAGGAAAGGCGGTAGCGGTGGCAAAAAATAAAGAACTTACTTTTGAGTTTGCTGCGTGGGAAACGGATTCTGTAGAGGTGGAGGTACGATTATTGCCTAATCATCCGGTGGAAGGAGAACGGTTACGTTTTACCATTTCTTTGGATGGAAGTGCCACGGAGTCCGTTTCGTATGAAACCAAAGGACGCAGTGAGGAATGGAAGGAAAATGTTTTGTGTAATCAGGCTGTTCGCCGGATGATTCTTCCTGTTACACGGAAAACCTCTCATCGTTTAATTTTTACTGCATTGGATGAAGGTGTGGTATTGGATCAGATATACCTTTATACACCTCGGATAAAATAGGGTGAACGAAGATATTCAGGATATTTGTGCATACAGAAATTACAATGAAAAACAACAGATAAAATGAAGAAGACTTTTTTTAAATCTTTGGCTGGTATTGCGGCCGTAGCTTTTGCCGTATCATGTACAGCACCGGTTCCAAAGTATAAAATGGTAATAGTTGATGCTCCTTTTGCTATGGAACCCATCAAAGAATGTGTTTTTCCCGAACAAGATTTTTCCATTGTGGATTATGGTGCGGTGAAAGGTGGGGAAACAGTGAATACGGAGGCCATCGCCAAAGCCATAGCAGCTTGTAATAAGGCCGGAGGAGGCCGTGTGGTTATTCCTGAAGGGGAATGGTTGACAGGACCTATTCATTTTCAAAGTAATGTAAATCTTCATTTGGAAGAAAATGCCATATTACGCTTTACAGATAATCCTTCTGATTATCTGCCTGCTGTGATGACTTCATGGGAGGGTATGGAATGTTACAACTATTCTCCGTTGCTGTATGCTATGGATTGTGAGAATATTGCTATTACCGGAAAAGGAACATTGGCTCCTATTATGGATACTTGGAAAATCTGGTTCAAGCGTCCTAAACCTCACATGGATGCTTTGAAAGAGTTATATACGATGGCTTCTACCGATGTACCTGTAGAACAGCGTCAGATGGCAAAAGGAGAAAATCATCTTCGTCCTCATTTGATACATTTCAACCGGTGTAAAAATGTGCTGCTGGATGAATTCAAGATTCGCCAGAGTCCTTTTTGGACTATACATCTTTATATGTGTGATGGTGGTATCGTACGTAATCTGGATGTAAAGGCTCATGGTCATAACAATGATGGAATTGATTTGGAAATGAGCTGCAACTTCTTGATAGAGAACTGTGTGTTCGATCAAGGGGATGATGCTGTGGTTATCAAGGCAGGGCGTAATCAGGATGCATGGCGTCTGAATACTCCTTGTGAGAATATTGTGATACGCCATTGTGATATTTTGAAAGGACATACTTTACTGGGAATCGGTAGTGAAATGTCTGGTGGTGTACGGAATGTGTACATGCACAATTGTACGGCTCCCGATTCTGTATTCCGTCTTTTCTTTGCTAAAACCAATCATCGCCGTGGCGGATTTATTGAAAATATCTGGATGAAAAATGTGAAAGCGGGAAAGATGCAACGTGTACTCGAAGTGGATACGGATGTGCTTTACCAGTGGCGTGATTTGGTACCTACCTATCAGGATAGCATTACATTCATCAACGGACTTTATATGGATAGTGTGACTTGCGACCGTACCGAGGCTGTTTATGATTTGAAAGGCGATGCCCGTCTTCCTATCAAGAATGTGGAAATAAGGAATGTGACTGTGGGTGAAGTTACAAAGTTTGTGAAGAATGTGGTAAATGCGGAGAATGTGGTGGAGGAAAATATAATTTACAAGGAGAAACAAGATAAACAATGAAAACACAAAAAAAACTATGGAGTGCTTTAGCTGCTCTGTGTGTGGCAACTGTAACGGTTGCCCAACCGGCCTACAATTATTCTAAACTGCAAAAAGAACAGTTGGGGCGTGGCGTTGTGGCCATTCGTGAAAATCCATCGGAGGTAGTGGTGTCGTGGCGTTACCTGTCTTCCGATCCGATCAATACTTCTTTCAATGTATATAGAAATGGAGAGAAAATAGCGGAAGTCCCCAATTCTACAGGTACTTTTTATCGAGATACTTACTCGGGTAATGAAAAAGCGGTATATACTGTAAAACCGATGATAAATGGGGTTGAAACAGGTAAGTTGAATGGAAATTATACTTTGCCGGCTAATGCTCCGTCTGGTTATATCGATATTCCTCTGGACAGGCCGGCAGAAGGTGTGACTCCTTCGGGACAAAAATACACCTATAGTCCTAATGACGCATCTATAGGTGATGTGGACGGCGACGGTGAATATGAGATTATTTTAAAGTGGGATCCTTCCAATGCACATGACAATGCTCATGACGGTTATACCGGAAATGTTTATTTTGATTGCTATCGTCTTACAGGAGAAAAATTGTGGCGCATTGACTTAGGGCATAATGTCCGTGCCGGAGCACACTATACTCAGTTTATGGTGTTTGATTTGGATGGAGATGGTAAGGCGGAAGTAGTCATGAAGACTTCTGATGGAACAAAGGATGGAAAAGGAAAGATAATAGGTGATGCCAAGGCTGATTACCGTGAACCGGGTATCACAGACGGAAATTCCCATGGAAATACACCTCGTAACCAAGGACGTATCCTGACTGGTAACGAATACTTGACTGTATTCAACGGACTGACAGGAGAAGCGATGAAAACAATTGATTATGTTCCGGCTCGTGGTAAATTGACCGACTGGGGAGACAACCGTGCCAACCGCAGTGACCGTTTCCTTGCTTGTGTAGCTTATCTGGATGGAGTACATCCCAGTGTGGTGATGTGTCGTGGATATTATACCCGCACTGTGCTGGCGGCATTCGACTGGGATGGCAAGAACTTGAAACAACATTGGGTGTTCGACAGCAATAATCCGGGGTGTGGAGACTATGCCGGGCAGGGTAACCATAATCTTCGCGTAGGCGATGTGGATGGTGACGGATGTGATGAAATAATTTATGGTTCTTGTGCTATTGATCATGATGGAAAAGGATTGTATTCTACCCGTATGGGGCATGGAGACGCTATGCATCTAACACAATTTGCTCCCGGATTAAAAGGTTTGCAGGTTTGGGATTGTCATGAAAATAAGAAAGATGGTTCCACTTTCCGTAATGCGGCTACGGGTGAAGTGTTGTTTCAGGTGAAAAGTAGTATAGATGTAGGTCGGTGTATGGCTGCTGATGTTGATCCGCGCAATCCGGGAGTGGAGATGTGGTCATCCGATTCAAAAGGAGTACGTAATATAAAAGGTGAAGTGATTCGTTCTGACCTCAAGAACTTTTCAGTCAATATGGCTGTATGGTGGGATGGAGATTTGCTTCGTGAGTTGCTGGATAAAAACAGGATAACCAAGTATGATTGGGAAGACGATGTATGTCGTCCGTTAATGATATTTGATGGAACGGATTCAAATAATGGTACGAAGTCCAATCCTTGTTTGCAGGGAGATATAATAGGTGATTGGCGTGAGGAGGTGCTGCTCCGTACGGAAGATAATTCGGCACTTCGTCTGTATGTGTCGCGGATACCGACTGAATACCGTTTTCATACTTTCTTGGAAGATCCGGTGTATCGTATCAGTATCGCTACTCAAAATGTGGCATACAACCAGCCTACCCAACCTGGTTTTTATTTCGGACCGGATTTGAAAGAGGGGATATTTAGAGGTTATGAATTTAAAAATAAATAAAGACTATATACCATGAATCTGAAAACATTAAGTATGATGGGCGCTCTGTTGCTGCTGGCAGGAACGGGTGCGAATGCGCAAAAGAAGAAAGAAGTACTGAATGATTCGAATACGCCGTTACACTTGTTGCAACCTGCATACAAAGTGCCTTACGGTATGCTCACTACAGAGGAGATAAAGGCCGATATGGATCGTGTCCTTCGTTATTTGGAAAAGAATACTCCGACTCGTGTCGTTGATAAGAATACAGGTAAGGTTATTACGGATTATGCCAATATGACGGCTGATGCACAGCTGGAACGAGGTGCTTTCCGTCTGGCAAGTTATGAATGGGGGGTGACTTATTCAGCTATGTTGGCTGCTGCTGAGGCTACAGGGGATCAGGCTTATTATAAATATGTAACAGATCGTTTTCAGTTTCTGGCCGAGGTTGCTCCACACTTCCGTAAAGTATTGGAAAAGTATGGAACTGTAGATCCGCAGATGAAACAAATTTTGACTCCTCATGCATTGGATGATGCCGGGGCGGTGTGCGCGGCTATGGTCAAGGTGCAGATGAAGAAAAATTCACCGGAACTTAAGCCGTTGATTGATAATTATATGGATTTTATTGTGAATAAGGAGTATCGTCTTGCTGATGGAACATTTGCCCGTACCCGTCCACAACATAATACGTTATGGTTGGACGATATGTTTATGGGTATTCCACCGATAGCTTGGTATTCGTGTATCGCAGGTGATAAACAACAGGCCTATTTGAGCGAAGCTGTACGTCAGATATTTCAATTTGCAGACCGTATGTGGGTTCCCGAGAAGAAACTTTTCCGTCATGGATGGGTGGAAGGTATGCAGGATCATCCTGCTTTCCATTGGGGACGTGCCAATGGTTGGGCGTTGTTGACTATGTGTGAGGTATTGGATGTGTTGCCGGAGGATTATCCTCAGCGCGATAAAATTCTAGATCTGTTCCGTACTCATGTACGTGGTCTTGCTGCATGTCAAAGTGGTGAAGGTTTCTGGCATCAGTTGCTGGATCGTAATGATTCTTATCTGGAAACTTCAGCCACGGCTATTTATGTATATTGCTTTGCCCATGCTATCAATAAAGGATGGATTGACGCTATGGCATACGGACCGGTGGCACAGTTGGGATGGCATGCCGTAACGACTCAAATCAATGCGGAAGGTCAAGTAGACGGAACTTGTGTAGGAACAGGTATGGCTTTTGATCCGGCTTTTTATTATTATCGTCCGGTCAATGTATATGCTGCCCACGGTTATGGCCCGGTACTTTGGGCGGGTGCTGAGATGATTAATATGCTGAACAAACAACATCCTAAAATGAATGACAGCGCCGTGCAGTATTACCGTACGGAACAAAAGACTTCAGAACCTATTTTCCATGTAATGGATGGTGGAGCTAAATAAGAAAAAAACAGAACTTAAAAAAAGGAGGAAAATACCATGAAACGTGAAGCTTTTAAGATGTTCTTGAAGCCGGGCTTTGAGAAAGAGTACGAAAAAAGACATGCGGCTATTTGGCCGGAATTGAAGAAAATGTTATCTGATGGAGGAGTATATGATTACTCCATTTATTGGGATAAGGATACTAATATTCTGTTTGCCTGTCAGAAGACAAAAGGAGATGAGTCTTCGCAAGATATGGGGGCCAATCCCATTGTACAGAAATGGTGGGATTATATGGCGGATATCATGGAAGTAAATCCGGATAATTCTCCGGTAACCATCCCGCTGCCTGAAGTCTTCCACATGGACTAAGATAAAAAAGAGTGTATCGATTCATTTTGATACACTCTTTTTTTATACCTTTGCAGGCACAACAACACTATGATGAATGATATGAAAAAACACATCTATACTTTATGGGCATTCTTTATTCTTTTCAGTCAGAGTATTGCCGCATCAGTCGAGGTGCGTTCTACTCATATGACTACGGGAGATGGAGTCGCCAATAACTCAATTCGATATATATATCAGGATAGCAAAGGCTTTATCTGGATGGGAACGTTGAATGGGCTTAGTCGTTATGACGGGAATTCGTTTGTGACTTTTCGTCCTGAGGGTGGAAATAAAATTTCGTTGATAGACCATCGGATTCGCGATTTGGAAGAAGATAAAAATGGTTTCTTGTGGATTGCGACTTCTGCCGAGTTGTTTAGTTGTTATGATCTGAAGAAAGATTGCTTTGTTGATTTTACCGGTTGTGGGGAATATAAACAACTGTATAGCTATAAGATGACTGACCGTGAAGGTAATGTCTGGTTATGGCAGGATGGAAACGGGTGTCGTAAAGTGACTTATATGAATGGTGGGTTTACATCTATAGTTTTCAAGAAAGAAAATAATAATCTCCCTTCTAATAATGTTACTTATATATCTGAGGATGAACAAGGAAGAATATGGATTGGTAGCCATGACGGTATAGCTCAAGTGGTAGAGGACAAGGCAGTATTGGTGGAAGAAAATCATGATGCTTCCAAGATGATGTCTTTTGGTAAAGATGTTTTTTTTCTTTCGGGAACAGGAACAATTTCGTTGAAGAGAGAAGGAGAGGATAGCCGTATTGTTACTCGTTTAGGTGAAGGTAGTAAAGTATATAGTACCATGCGCTTGCAAAACGATTGGATTGTTTTTACGGAAGATGGCAGTTATGTCTTCAATTTGAAAACTCATCAGGTAAGTTTGGATACGGAACTGAATATAAAAAAAGGACAAGTTCAGATTGACAACCGGGGGAATTTTTGGATTTATAATCATACGGGTAAGGTATGGTATGTCAATGCCAAGACCAGATTTGTCAAGTCTTTCCAACTGATTCCGGCTGATAAAGTAAATTATATAGATGAGGAACGTTACCACATAGTTCATGATTCTCGTGATATAGTTTGGATTTCCACTTATGGTAACGGTTTGTTTGCTTATGATTTGGCAACTGATGAATTGCAGCATTTCGAATCCAATATTAATGGATTCAGTCATATCACTTCAAATTTTTTGCAATATATTATGGAGGATCGTGCCGGTGGTATTTGGGTTAGTTCGGAATATACGGGTATTTCTCGTCTTTCGGTCTTGAATGAAGGAGCTGAGCGTATTTTTCCTGAAGATGAAACCTTATCAGACCGTTCAAATACCGTGCGTATGATCAACCGTATGCCTGATGATAAGATTTGGTTGGGTACCCGTCGTGGAGGATTGTATATTTATGACCCTCATTTGAAAACTATAGAGAGCAGTCGTTATTTTGATTCTAATATTTATGCTGTTGAGGAAGGGGCTGATGGTAGTATTTGGTTGGGGAGCCGTGGAAACGGATTGAGTATTGACGGAAGATGGTACACTTATCACTCGGATGATCCTCTGTCTATTGGAAATAATAATATCTTTACTCTTTACCGGGACCGAAAGAATAGAATGTGGATAGGCACTTTTGGCGGTGGATTGAATTTGGCGGTTAAGGAAAAGGATAGGTATGTATTCAAGCGGTTTTTGAACAATTTTTATAGCCAGCGTCAGATTCGTGTGATACAGGAAGACAATAATGGATGGATATGGGTGGGTACTAGTGCTGGGGTTTACATATTTAATCCTGATTCGTTAATGAATGATCCGGATAACTATATTACTTATAATTATAATAACGGTAAGTTACGTAGTAATGAAATAAAGTGTATCCATCAAGATAGTAAGGGTCGGATATGGGTTGGTACTTCAGGAAAAGGATTCAGTATGTGCATGCCAGAAGGTGATTACAGAAACTTGACTTTTGAGCATTATGATGGAAGTGATGGGTTGGTAAATAGTATGGTGCAATCTATTGTTGAAGACAGGGAGGGCAAACTTTGGGTTGCGACGGAATATGGTATTTCTCGTTTTGATCCGGATACGCATGCTTTTGAAAATTTCTTTTTTTCAGCATATGCGTTGGGGAATGTTTATAGTGAGAACAGTGGTTGTGTGAGTAAGGATGGTAAACTGATGTTTGGTTCTAATTATGGATTAGTTGTTATCACTCCCGGCAAAATTGTGAATAATTCTACTGTAACTCCTATGGCAGCTTTTACCAATCTTCGAATTAATGGTATTGCTATGCGTCCAGGCGATGTGGATTCTCCGTTAGACCGTTCGTTGATTTATACAGATGAAATTGAGTTGAAATATTTCCAAAATTCTTTTGTCATAGATTTCTCTACATTTGATTATTCCGGAACGAATAGTACTAAATATACGTATCGGTTAGATAATTATGATAAGGAGTGGAGTATACCGTCTTCGTTGAATTTTGCAGCTTATAAGAACCTAATACCCGGTACTTATAAATTGCGGGTGAAAGCTTGCAATGGGGTAGGTGTGTGGGGAGATAAAGAAACGATTTTGAAGATTATCGTTGTTCCTCCTTTTTGGAAAACTACTTGGGCTTTCTTTATTTATGCTATTTTGATAGGGGGGGCGTTATACATCACTTTCAGACTGATGCGTGACTTTAATACTTTGCGTAATCGTATACAGGTGGAGAAACAGCTGACAGAGTATAAATTAGTTTTTTTCACGAATATCTCTCATGAGTTCCGTACTCCCTTGACTTTGATACAAGGAGCATTGGAGAAGATACAGCGTGGTGGTAAAATCCCTAAAGAAATGGCTTATTCATTGAAGGTCATGGATAAAAGTACCCAGCGTATGTTGCGTCTTATCAATCAGTTGCTGGAATTCCGTAAGATGCAGAATAATAAACTGGCCCTTTCTTTAGAGGAAACGGATGTCATGGCTTTCTTGTATGAAATTTTTCTGAGTTTCAATGATGCTGCTGAGTCTAAGAATATGGATTTCAAGTTTTTGCCATCTGTAGCCTCTTATAAGATGTTTATCGATAAGGGTTATTTGGATAAAGTGACTTATAATTTATTGTCTAATGCTTTCAAATATACGCCCAGTGGTGGAAAAGTGACTTTTTCTGTGACGGTAGATGAAGCAAGGAAACTGTTGGTCATATCGGTAGCCGATTCTGGTGTAGGCATTCCTAAAGAGAAGCGTAATGAGTTATTTAAGCGTTTTATGCAAAGTAGTTTTTCGGGTAGTAGTGTTGGAGTCGGCCTGCATTTGACACATGAACTGGTGTGTGTGCATAAAGGTACGATAGTGTATACTGAAAATGAAGGTGGTGGGTCTATATTTACAGTCAGTTTGCCTACTGATATTTCTGTTTATGAGGAAAAAGATTTCCTGATTCCCCATAATGTGTTGCTGGAAGAGGAGGAAGTACATCATGCGGCTGTTCTTGCAGGAGAAATATCGGCGCAAGAAGGGGAAGTGGAACTTCCATCTGCACCACTTAATAAGCGGAAAGTACTTATTATAGAAGATGATAACGATGTACGTGAGTTTTTGAAAGAAGAAGTGGGACAATATTTTGAAGTTGTGGCCGAGGCGGATGGTCCGTCTGGATTGGAACGTGCACGTACGTATGATGCTGATTTGATAATCTGTGATGTGTTGATGCCGGGGATGACAGGGTTTGAGGTAACCCGAAAATTGAAAAATGATTTTGATACAAGTCATATACCTATTATTTTATTGACAGCTATGAGTTCTGCCGAAAGTCATTTGGAAGGTGTGGAAAGTGGTGCGGATGCATATATTACTAAGCCTTTTAGCCCGAAACTACTGTTGGCACGCGCTTTCAAACTAATAGAGCAACGTGAGAAATTACGTGAGAAGTTTTCGAATGATCCGAATATGGTACGACCGGCTATTTGTACCTCTGATAAGGATAAAGAATTTGCTGACAGATTACAGGTGGTTATGGAACAACAGATTGGTAATGCTCAGTTTACGATTGATGAGTTTGCTTCGATGATGGGATTGGGACGAACCGTTTTTTATCGTAAGATACGTGGGGTGACGGGATATTCACCCAATGAATATATTCGGATTATTCGTATGAAGAAGGCGGCAGAACTGTTGTTGGAAAATCGTTATACGGTAGCTGAAGTTTCTTATAAAGTAGGTATTAATGATCCGTTCTATTTTAGTAAATGTTTTAAGCAACAATTTGGTGTGGCACCTTCTGTTTATTTGCGTGGAAAGGAAGAGTCCGGGATACAGGATACAGAAAATAAGGACTGATGAAAAACTTTTCTTAAATAAGAAGGTCAATCGAGAATAATATAGAATAGAATCGGTTGACCTTTTTGCTTTAATGGACTATATTATTTAGTATGGCTTGAGACTGATTTTAGTCAGTACTTTGCGACTTACAATATATAGTATCCATGTACAAGCAGAAGCGGTAAGTAATGCTGCTATTTGTCGAGTGGTGTCAGATATATCTAGAGGCAGAGACGCTCCAAGCCACCAACCTGCCAAGGCTGCGGTAACAGTAAGTAAGGCCATAATGATGCTTACTCCTAAAATGAACATTATTCTTTTCATAAATGGTTTAAGTTTGATTCAATATTAAATAAATGCTATTTCAAGTCAGTTTGTTCATGATTATATAAAAAATCGTGAGTAAAAGGGATGTAAATTAAAAAAGGAGTATCCTCTGGAAGAGGATACTCCTTTTTTATGTAGGAATGATAAATCTTACTGATTAACTCTTTTTTCCTGAATTCTAGCTTTCTTGCCAGTAAGAGCACGTAAATAGTACAATTTAGCACGACGAACTTTACCAACTTTGTTAACAGTGATACTGTCGATAGCCGGAGATTCGATAGGGAAAATACGTTCAACACCTACAGTACCAGACATTTTACGAACGGTGAAACGTTTTTTGTCACCATGTCCAGCGATTTTGATAACAACACCACGGTACAACTGTACACGTTCCTTGCTACCTTCAACGATACGGTATGCCACTGTAATAGTATCACCAGCTTTGAATGAAGGATGCTGTTTGCCAGTAGCAAATGCTTCTTCAGCAATTTTAATTAAATCCATTTTTTTTGATTTTAAATTGTTTATCGTTACCAACGCAACATATCAAGTAACTCTTCTTTGACAGCGATTGCGCGAAAGCGGTGCAAAATTACTAGATTTTTGTCATACAGCCAAATTAAATTCAACTATTTTTTCATCTGATATCGTTGGTTGCAACTTCTTTTTTAACTACATTTGGGCAATAAACAACTAATAAACATGAAACCAAACCGAATTATGTGTATGATTCCGGCAGGAATAGCAGCCGGGATTTTTATGTTTTCAAGCTGTCACTCAGGGTATTCACTGGCATCAGTTGAGGGAAACAGGATAGAAGTGACAGCAGCTTTGGATGCTAACCCGGATTCCACTGCAATCGCTATTTTGACTCCGTATCAAAAAACGGTTGATAGTATTATGTCACCGGTCATAGGACAAAGCGCTCGTTTTATGGATCGCTTTCGTCCTGAAAGTGAGCTATCCAACTTGGTAGCGGATATTTTACGTTGTTCTGCTTCTGCATATATAGGCCGCATAGCCGATGTGGGGGTGACGAATATGGGCGGACTACGTACGGCTTTGCCCGAGGGGGATATAACTTACGGTAATATTTATGAAATAACTCCCTTTGAAAATACATTGTGCATTGTTACTATGAATGGTTCTTTGCTGCGCGAACTTTTTGAAAATATAGCAGCTGTGCATGGTGAGGGATTAAGTGGTGCTTGCCTTGAAATTTCTGGAGATGGAAAATTATTGGATGCTACAGTAGCCGGAAAAGAAATTGAAGACTCCAAAGAGTATAAAGTGGCTACCTTGGATTATTTGGCTGAGGGAAATGACCATATGACTGCTTTTGCTAAAGTAGGCGATGCGGATAAATTGCTGCCTGAAAAGGCCACAGTGCGTCAGTTGTTTCTGAACTATGTGAATGAGCAGACTAAAGCAGGGAAGAAAATAGACTCAAAGATAGAAGGAAGAATTACCGTTAAAGAATAAACAGAACCGTCATGAAACGAATATATGTATTATTTACTGCTCTGTGTGTATGTTGTGTGCTGGCAGCACAGGATATCAAAGAACTTTTGATACTTCATACTAATGATACCCATAGCCGTGTGGAACCTATTTCCATTACTGACCCGAATCCGGAGTTTGCAGGAAAAGCGGGCTTTGTACGTCGTGTTACCTTAATCAAAGAAATGCGGAAACAGAACAAGGATTTGTTATTGTTCGATTGTGGTGACTTTTCACAAGGTTCTCCTTTTTATAATATGTTTGGTGGTGAGGTTGAAGTGAAGCTGATGAATGAAATGGGATATGATGCCGGGACTATTGGAAATCATGAATTTGATTTTGGTTTGGATAATATGGCACGTCTTTTTAAAATGGCGGATTTTCCTATTGTTTGTGCTAATTATGGTGTACAGGGAACTGTTTTGGAGGGTCTTGTCAAACCGTATGTTATTTTGGAACGTAAGGGGGTAAAGGTAGGCGTGTTCGGACTGAGTCCTGCGTTGGAGGGATTAGTACAGGCAAAAAACTGTGAAGGAGTGGTTTTTGAAAATCCAATAGAGGCCGCCCAGCGTGTGGCAGATATATTGAAGAATCGGGAAAAATGTGATTTGGTGGTTTGTTTGTCTCATTTAGGATGGCAAGGAAAACCTTATTCTGATGAAACTTTGATTCCTAATACTCGTAATATTGATATTGTCTTGGGAGGTCATTCGCATTCTTATTTTGATAAGACTTTGTTTTATAAGAATTTGGATGGCAAAGAGATTCCATTGCAACAAATGGGAAAAAATGCTGTTTATGTAGGAGAAATGAAAGTAAGGATGGAAAAGAACTGATAGTTGCTGTTGTATAGGGAAATCTGATATAATTGAGTAAGTTAGATGAGGAGAAACATATTGTTATTTATAAGTTTATGTGTTGTCGGATGTGCGATGATGTATGCACAGCAGATGCCTGGGCTGTTACAAAAGGGGAAGGCGGACACTCAGGATTGTAAGGCGTGGGTGGATGAACAGCTTTCTGAAATGAGTTTGAAGGAAAAGATAGGACAACTGTTTATACACACAGTGGCTCCTCTTCAGACACAACGAAATAAAAACAATATATATGCAGCTATAAAAGAATATAAAGTAGGAGGATTACTTTTTTCGAGTGGCCAGTTGTCTAATCAAGTTTTATTAACTAATTATGCGCAGAGTCTGGCAGAAGTACCTTTGTTCATTACTTTTGATGGTGAATGGGGGCTGGCTATGCGTTTGAAAGGAACTCCTCGTTTTCCAAGAAACAGAGTTTTGGGATGTATACAGGATAATGAACTGCTTTATGAATATGGTAAGGAAGTAGCTCGCCAATGTAAGGAGATAGGTGTGCAGATCAATTTTGCTCCGGTGGCTGATGTGGATGTTAATCCTCGGAATCCGGTTATTAATACCCGTTCTTTTGGTGGTGATCCTCGGAATGTGGCTCAAAAAGTGGTGGCTTATGCTCGTGGTTTGGAGGATGGAGGGGTATTGTCTGTCTGTAAACATTTTCCGGGGCATGGAGATACGGAAGTGGATTCTCATAAGGCGTTACCGGTTTTGAATTTTGATCGTGCGCATTTGGACAGCATTGAACTTTTTCCGTTTAAAGAGGCTGTTAAAGCAGGACTGGGAGGTATGATGGTAGGGCATTTGGAGGTACCTGAATTGGGTAAAAATCCGGCTTCGATTTCTTCACATATTATTTATAATTTACTTTGTCGGGAATTGGGCTTTCAAGGTTTGGTTTTTACAGATGCTTTGGAGATGAAAGGTATTTCGCAAAATGAGAATATATGCGCTCAAGCCTTGATAGCAGGCAATGATTTATTATTGGCTCCCCGTAATTTGAAGAGAGAATTGGATGGTGTTTTAAATGCTGTAAAAAGTGGAAAACTATCAGAAGAATTGATTACGGAAAAATGTCGTAAAGTATTGACTTATAAATATGTTTTAGGGTTGAAGAATAAACCTCACGTCCAACTTTCCGGGCTGGAGAAACGATTGAATCGCCCGGAAACGAAGGAGTTGATTCTCCGCTTGCAGAAAGCTGCTATAACGGTTCCTGCTAATGTAAGTGGAATCTTGCCTTTGGATTCAAAATTGAAGGGTACGGTGGTTCTGAATATTGGGAAAACTCTCGGTGCAGGGCTTGATTTTTATAATCGTTTGCAAAATACACTCTCTCTCACACGCGTTGTTGCTCGTCCGGATTCGATGGAAGCTATTAGAAAACGATTGTTGGGTAGTCAGCGTGTAATTGTGGTGGTTACTTCGGATGATTACAAAAAGTATAAAACAATGCTTGATTCGCTTCCGGCTGATTTGCCTGTTGTTTATGTGTTTCTGATGCCATTAAAGTCTATGTTGGATATGGAGGGCTACTGGAAGAAAGCGGCGGCTGTAGTATTGGGGCATAGTGATGAATCTGTTATTCAGGAGTATGTGGCTGATGTCTTGGTAGGAAAGGCGGTGGCAGACGGGCGTTTGTCCGTGGCTGTCGCCGATTTGTTCAAACCGGGTGATGGAGTGACTATAACTCCTAAAGTGCCTCGTATTTATAGACCCGAGGATTATGGTATGGACTCCAAAATACTGGAAAAGATAGACGGGATAGCTATGGAAGGAATCAAAGCGAAAGCTTATCCTGGTTGTCAGATTCTAATTTTAAAAGATGGGAAACCAGTATATGATAAGTCTTTCGGTACTTTCACTTATGAAAGTGACCAAAAGGTGGAAAAGGATGATTTGTATGACTTGGCTTCGTTGACCAAGACCACGGCGACGCTGTTGGCTGTTATGAAACTTTACGATGAAGGTAAATTTGGTTTGACCGATCGCATATCCCAATACATTCCAGCTTTAAAAGGCACGGATAAGGAGCGGGTCACTATAGAGGAGTTGCTTTTACACCAGTCGGGCATTCCCGCTTTTTGGCCTTTTTATAAGGAGGCTATAGATAAAGACAGTTATAAGGGGACTTTTTACAAAGCAAGACCGGACGCTAGTCATCATACGCAAATAGATGTACGGCTGTATGTCACTGATAAGTTCGATTATAGAAAAGAGTTGATGGCAAAATCTTTCTCTGCCGATTATCCTTTACAGGTAGCTGACAGTATGTTTCTTCATCGTTCTTTTCGTGATTCCATTATAGCACAAATAGGACGTATTCCATTAAAAGACAGGAGATATCGTTACAGTTGCCTGAACTTTATGTTATTGAAGGAAATGGTAGAGAATATCAGTAAAATGCCTATGAATCTTTTTTTAGATAAAGAATTCTATAAACCGATGGAGATGAACCGTACGGCTTATTTGCCGCTTCGACAGTTTAAAAAGGAGGAAATTGTTCCTACAGTGAAAGCGGATTATTTGCGTAAAGGAAAAGTGTTGCAAGGTTATGTACACGATGAATCAGCTGCTTTCATGGGAGGGGTGTCAGGAAATGCCGGTTTATTTTCTACGGCTCGTGATGTGGCAAAAGTGTATCAGTTATTGATTGATGGAGGAGTTTATAATGGAAAGCGTTATCTGAGTAGGGAAACTTGTGATTTATTTCTAACCCATACTTCGAAGATCAGTAGGAGAGGATTGGGATTCGACAAACCGGATGTGAATAATAGTGTGAAAAGTCCGTGTACGGAAGAAGCGCCTGAAGAGGTGGTAGGACATACTGGTTTTACCGGAACTTGCGCTTGGGCAGATCCGAAAAATCATTTGGTTTTTGTTTTTCTGAGTAATCGGATTTATCCGCGTCCTTTTGACCATAAACAGTTGATGCGGTTAAATATCCGTCCTCGTATGCAACAGGTTATGTATCAGGCTTTGATGAAATAATCGTATTTAGATTAAATACAAATTAGCGCATTTTTGTAATCTCTATGTGACAACTAATAGAGAAAAGCTGTATATTTGCTCCATCAATTAGTACTAATAATTTAATAATTAACGAAAATGGCTTACGTAATTAGTGACGATTGTATCGCTTGCGGTACTTGTATCGATGAATGCCCGGTAGAAGCAATTTCTGAAGGTGATAAGTATTCTATCAATCCGGATCTGTGTACAGAGTGCGGAACTTGTGCTGATGCTTGTCCTTCTGAAGCTATTCATCTTGGCTAAGCAATACAATTTTGTTCTTTAAAGTTAATAACGATCGTTTCCGTTGATGGAAACGGTCGTTTTTTTGTTTTTCTTAAAGCTTTGTGTTGATTACAAGCTCGTATGTCTACTTTATGAATAAAAAAAACAGGCACCACAGAAAAAAACGGATGCCTGTTCTTTTTAAAGAAAGAATATTTTATTTTAATAGGGCTAATGCTTCTTTGATGCGGCGCATAGCTTCTATAATATTCTCATCGGAAGTTGCATAACTCATACGGATGCATTCGGGGGAACCGAATGAAGTACCACCTACACATGCCACATGACCTACTTCAAGTAGATACATTGCCAAATCGTCAGCGTTATTGATATTGCGGTCACCTGCTGATTTGCCAAAAAAAGAATCACATTTCGGAAATAAATAGAATGCTCCTTGAGGATTGTTTACTTCAAATCCTGGAATTTCTTTTGCTAATTTTACAATAAGGTCACGGCGGCGCTGGAATGCCTGACGCATTTCTTCTACGGGAGTTTGAGTGCCTGTATAGGCAGCTTCGGCAGCTTTCTGAGAAACAGAGCACGGACCTGAGGTATATTGTCCTTGTAGCTTATTTACAGCTTTTACAATCCATTCCGGACCGGCAATGAACCCGATTCTCCATCCTGTCATAGCATATGCTTTTGAAACTCCGTTTACAATAATTACATTGTCATGAATCTCGGGGAATTGGGCAATGCTTTCATGTTTGCCACTGTATGTGATATGTTCGTAAATCTCATCGGCTATAACATATACTTGCGGGTGCTTTGCCAAAACAGCGGCCAAGCCAGCCAACTCTTCCTTGGTATAAACAGAACCGGTGGGATTTGACGGTGAGCAAAGAATCAATGCTTTGGTCTTGGGAGTAATCGCTACTTCTAGTTGTGCAGGGGTAATCTTGAAATCCTGATCAATACCGGCAGTAATAATAACAGGAGTACCGTCAGCTAATTTTACCATTTCAGGATAGCTTACCCAATAGGGAGCCGGGACTATTACTTCGTCACCGTTGTTAACTAGAGCCATAATCGTATTACAAACAGATTGTTTGGCACCGTTTGCACAGGAGATTTGTGCAGCTGTATAGTTTAATCCGTTTTCATTCTTCAGTTTGGCTACGATTGCATTGCGAAGTGCAGGATATCCTGGAACTGGAGAATATCTGGAAAAGTTATCATCTACTGCTTTTTTTGCTGCTTCTTTGATGTGGTCCGGGGTATTGAAGTCCGGTTCACCCACGCTTAAATTAATGACATCAACTCCTTGGGCTTTTAACTCATTACTTTTTTGGGACATGGCCAATGTTGCTGAAGGAGACAAACGATTCAAACGATCTGATAATTGATTCATTGCTATTATTTTTAATGTGTTTAAGTTTACTTGCTGCAAAATAAAGGATAATATCTCAATTATGAAAGTAAAACAGACGAAATAGCATGAAAAATGATGTGATTTCGTCTGAGTTATAGCTTTTTTATTTGTTAAAGTGCAATGTATGTCCCATTCTGTCTTTTTTGGTTTTTAAATAACGCTCGTTATATTTGTTAGGCGTGATTTCAATAGGAACGTTTTCAACTATGGACAAACCGTATGATTCCAATCCTACACGTTTGACAGGGTTATTTGTCAGCAAACGCATTTGGGTGACGCCTATACTGCGTAGTATCTGTGCTCCGACTCCATAATCACGTTCATCTGCTTGATGTCCTAAAAGGATATTAGCTTCTACAGTATCCACACCATTTTCTTGCAATTTGTAGGCTTTCATTTTTTCCATTAGTCCTATGCCTCTTCCTTCTTGGTTTAAATAAACAACAGCGCCTTTTCCTTCTTTTTCGATCATTTGCAATGCTTTGTGCAGTTGTTCTCCACAGTCACAACGCATGGATCCGAAAATATCACCGGTGGCGCAAGAAGAATGCACGCGTACCAAAACGGGTTCTCCTTCTTTTATGTCACCTTTTATAATAGCGATATGTTCTAAACCATTACTTTTCTGGCGGAAAGGTATCAGACGGAAATGGCCGTATTCAGTCGGCATGTCCACTTCCACCCCTTTTTCTACTAATGACTCTTGCTTTAGACGATAGGCGATCAAGTCACGGATTGAAATTAGTTTCAGCCCCCATTCATCGGCCATTTTTCTTAGTTCGGGCAGACGAGCCATGGTTCCATCCTCACTCATGATTTCCATTAATGCGGCAGCAGGGTAGAGTCCTGCTAGCCGTGCCATGTCTATACAGGCTTCTGTATGACCGGCACGTCTCAGTACGCCTTTGTCTTGTGCATATAATGGATTGACATGCCCCGGACGTCCGAATGTTTCAGGAGTGGAGGTGGGGTCGGCAAGAGCACGGATAGTGGCGGCCCGGTCGTAGATAGAAACTCCGGTACTGCAACCTTCCAGCTTATCCACAGTTACAGTGAAAGGAGTACCTAGAACTGACGTGTTTGTATCTACTTGATGAGGTAATTCCAATTCCTTGCAACGAGAAATAGTGATAGGTACACAAAGTACGCCACGCGCATGTTTCAGCATGAAATTGACTTGTTCGGGAGTAATTTTTTCCGCAGCAACAATTAAATCGCCTTCATTTTCACGGTCTTCGTCGTCCACTACAATGACAAACTTACCTTCACGGAAGTCAGCTATCGCTTCTTCGATGGTATTTAGTTTTAATTCTTCCATAGTCAAATTATAAATGATTTATTGTTTATTCTTTCTTGAATTTCACGGTTGGTCTTGATTATGTTTTTTAAATCTTTATCCAGCCGGATACTGAACCGCCAAATGCGGAAATAGAAGAACAGGCCTATTGGTACAATGATTCCTGCGAGTAAATTCAGCCATTGGTTGTCAAACGGACTTTTGTGAGCTTTGGTGGACAAAATGGGATATCTATTTAAGTATTCCAGTAATACTCCATCTTTGCTGTTGGATAATTCTTCTATGAGTAGTTCCATTTTGGCGCTGATATCGGCTATGATGTCATCATGTCCTTTGTTGGTGAAGATGCGGATATAATTAGGTGCGTCGGCCAGTCTATGCTTGATGGCATACTCGTTACAGATGTTGCATAGTTTCTCCAGTTCTGTTTGTATGCGTGGATAGTCCGGATCTTCTATAATAACTTCTTTTTTGAATACATGGCGCGAGGGGCGCAGACCTAACAGCATACGGAAGAAATTGATATATACTTCGGCATTGAATACCACTGAGTCATTATTCGACTTATAAGTAAAGAAGGCTCCGATAGGTGCCAATACAATGGTACTCATCCAAACACCTAATACCATATTCATTTCACCGCTTTTTGCTACTCGGGTAGCCCCGGAATCAATGATATAATAGATTACAAAAATCAAGACGGATACCACTACGGGCATTCCTAAACCTCCTTTGCGGATGATGGCTCCCAAAGGCGCACCGATGAAAAAGAAAATCAAACAACTTATAGAGAGGGTGATTTTTTTGTGCCAGTCGGCTTCGTGTTTTCGGATATTGTTGTCCGCATCTGTAGTTTGATAACTTTTCATGTTCCATTCACTGGCCAGTGACTCGGTGCGATCCGCCGCACTACCCAGTGTCTTATCTTTTTCAGCTAAAGTATAGGAATTGAATAGACTGTCTACATTGATTTTGCTGTTTGTTTCAACTATTTTTGCGGAGTCTGTTTTCGATAATATGATATTGCGATAAGTCGAGGCTTTTATTTCATTGTACATGCTTCTTCCCAAACTGTCGGCGCGGTGGCTCAGCGAGTCGATGGACTGGCTGATTTCAATCATATTCTTGCTGTCCGAACGGTCACTTAAAAAACTCCCATCTACCATGTTGAATCCGCCGTCAAATTCAATAATGGTATGTTTCTCTCTGAAGGTTTCACGTCGATAGGGGACATTATTGGATGAAATGGTCTGCGATTTCAGATTTTCGAACTGTTCTCCGTTATACAGATGTAGGTAAAGATGTTGTTTGTCTGCTGTCATCTCCATTTTTCCTTCGGAAGCCCATATAATGTGAGCGTTTTCAAACCCATCTGAAAAGTTGTAGATCAGTACATCTTTTAGCATTCCTGTTTCACGGTCTTTCTGTTTTACATATATATTATACCCCTCAATTTCGTCGTAAAATACACCTTCCGGAATATCCAGTTCTGGTGAAGTTTGCTTCATGGATACAAGTAAAGTAAGCAATTTGATCTGCGCTTTGGGGGCTATGACATTTTGAAAATAAAACGAGGTACAACACAGGAAAGTACAAAAAATAATCAGTGGACGTATGATCCTCAATAAGGGAATACCCGCTGCTTTCATAGACAGCAATTCATATCTTTCACCAAAGTTACCAAATGTCATTAAGGCGGCTAATAAAATAGCCAAAGGTAGGGACAAAGGTATTAAGGTCAGAGCAGAATAAAAGAAAAACTGTGCTAAAACACTCATCTCCAATCCTTTTCCGACCAACTCGTCTACATATCTCCATAAAAATTGCATCATGAAGATGAAGAGACAGATGAAAAAAGTACCTATAAAGAGCATCAAAAAGCTCTTTAGGATAAATATATCTAATTTTTTTATGCGTAGCATTATTTCATTTTGTGCAACTATCAAGGCACAAAATTAGTATAAAAAACGGAGAGCAAAGACAAGTTTTGCATATTTTTATAGAATTACAGTCCGCTTACCCTTTTTAGCTTTTCTATTTCGGAATCCCAAAGTTCTTTCATATCTTCTACTTCATCGGGTTCTGCCCAATCAATCACTTCCAGCATATAGTCAGAGGTCAGTTCGTTATAGACCATTTTCAATTCAAAATAGGCTTTAGGATCTTCATCATCCAGCCATCGAAAGCGTATAAAACTGTTAACCCGGAAGTTTGTTACTTCAGCTTGCCGTGTTTCTGTTTTTCCCCAATAAAAGGTGAATACTTTGTCTTTGAATGTCACCTTGTCTGCAAACCATGTTTCCAGGCCGGATGGGGTACTAATAATAGACCATACAATATTACCGGATCCGGCTTTCAACATGTACTCCAAACGAATTTTTTCTTTTCCCATAGGTTAGCTTTTTAAAGTTTCGGTGGCAAATTAAGCCAAATTTTCTTATTTGCCATAATAAATGCTATGTTTTTTGAAATATTTATTAGCCACATACTAAGCTGTTTTTCTCTTTAAAAACGAATTTTACAAGAAAAAGTTCTCTGAAATGTTGCAATATTCAAAATAACCTTCTATCTTTGCACCCGCAATTGAGAAACGATGGCGGGATAGCTCAGCTGGTTAGAGCGCATGATTCATAATCATGAGGTCCCCAGTTCAATCCTGGGTCCCGCTACAATGAGCAATATTAGACTGTTGAGAGGCTTCCACTCTTGGCGGTCTTTTTAAAAAACGATGGCGGGATAGCTCAGCTGGTTAGAGCGCATGATTCATAATCATGAGGTCCCCGGTTCAATCCCGGGTCCCGCTACACAAAACAAGGTATTTATGAGTTTGTTTCATGGATGTCTTGTTTTTCTTTTATTTTATGTGGACTTATTTTTCTTCTCATAAAGAATCACATTTGAATAATTTTATGTAGATTTGCTACTCATATCAATCAAAGTTGTAACTTTTGCTGAATTATGAAAAACGCATTCTATATGGAAGGGAATTTATGGCTATATAGATTATATCTTTGGGTGGCAATTTTATTATGGCTACCTGTATCCTTACCGGCCGTTGACCTTCCGAATTTAACTTTTCGTACTATTACTATTTCAGACGGCCTGTCTAACAATATTATTAATACTATTTATAAAGATAAAAGAGGCTTTACTTGGTTGGGCACCCAGACCGGATTAGATCGTTTTGACGGTATCAATGTGAAAAGTTTTCTTCAGTTTTCAGGACGTACCATTTTTTCCATAGCCGAAACAGATTCTGTTTATTTGTGGGTGGGTACAGATAAAGGATTATGGAGACTTGATAGGAAAACAGACCAAGTGAAATTGGTCACTTTGGATACAAAGTCGTTGGAAGTTAGATCAGTATTTGTAAGCCAGACAGGGCGATTACTGGTTGGAACAACTCACGGACTTTTTATCTATCAGGAGAATACTTTCAGGAAGGTGCTTTTCGGATCAAATGCTTTGTCTTCTACTAATTTTCTCACTGGCATTGTTGAAGGACATAAAGATACTTTTTGGCTGACTTCACAAGGTGGTTTGATAGAATATAATATTGTAACTGGTCAATCGGAAGTCTATACATATCAGGGTGATGAGAGGTTTGTTAATTATTTTTCTTGTCTGACTCTTTTAAAAGAAAAGCTATATTTAGGAACAGCCGGCAATGGTATGCTTGTTTTTGATATCGGTAAGACGGCTTTTTCTATTTGTCCTGAAGTGGAAAATGGATATATAAAAAGTATCATTGCTGTTAATGATGAGATATGGGTGGGAACAAATGGAAGCGGTATTAGAATAATCAGTGCGTCTACAGGAAAAGAGTTGTCGGCTATAGAGCATACTTCGAATGCGGATGCTATTTGTTCTAATGCAGTTTATTCTTTGTTGAAAGAGGATGATATGCTTTTTGTAGGTACTTACATGGGCGGATTAAGTTATACTCCGGCTCATGGAAGTTTCTTTTCTGTTTATTCTTATCCAGAGCTTTTTAATTCTTATAATATGAATGTACGTGCTTTTTGGGTGGATGCAGATGGGAAAAAAGTAATAGGCACGCGTGACGGACTTTATTATATTTCTGAAATGGAACGAAGGATAAGGCATTATACACACCGGAATTCCATTTTGCGTTCGGATATAATTTTGTCTGTAAAACCTTTCAATCGGGATTTTTTAATTGGAACTTATGGAGGGGGCTTGTACTTGCTTCACAGGAATACGGGTGAACTTTCCTTTCTTCAATCAGATCAATGTTTTATGCAAGGGTCATTTAATGGATATGAAAGGGATGTAAATAATAAATTATGGATCGGCAGTTCCAAAGGTGTGTATGTATATGATCATTTGACAGGGGAATATGAGGTTTATAACAGTCGTAATTCTTCTTTGTCGGTAAATTCTGTTTTTTCATTGAAGGCAGATTCGAAGGGCAGGATGTGGCTGGGCACGGGAGGAGCCGTTTTTATGTATGATAGGGTTGATGGAGTATTTAAATCGGATGTTTTTCCGGAACATGTTTTGCCATATACTAAAAGTGTACGGTTCATTTATGAGGATAAAAAGAAGAATTTGTGGTTTTGTGATGATAAGGAGGGGGTGGTTAAGGTAGATGAGTCTTTTACGACATTTGAACACATCACGATCGATGATTTCTTACCGAATAATTCTGTGATGAGCATAGTGGAAGATCCTAAGAATGGCGGATTATGGTTTGCTACTCAGAGGGGGTTACTATATATAAAGGAAGAGGAAAATTATCATAAGATTTTTTCGTTATACGATGGCATTCCCGGATATATTTTTAATTCTCCGGTACAGATAACGGATGATAATACGGTTTGGTGGGGAAATGAACGAGGATTGGTCTGTTATGATGCAGTAAAGAGCTGGAGTGAGATAGGAACAAAAAAGGTCCAGCCTCCCGTGATTACTTCCATTTCAGTCGCAGGCAGACCTTTGTGCCCGGGAGAGACATTAATGCCCGTTTCTGCTCCATTTATAGATGAGGTGTTTCTGTCTGTAAATGATAATAATATTTCATTCACTTTCTCAGCCTTGAATTATGCAGTGGAGAATACGGATTTATACGAGAATTGTTTGGAAGAATATGATAAGGAATGGAAAACTTTGATGAAAGGAAATCAGGTTTCTTATACAGAACTTCCTGTTGGCGATTATATGTTTAGGGTCAGGGCGGCTTCCAATCCTGCAGCAATAAAAGCGGTAAGGGTGGTTGTTGCCGGAAATACGCCTTTTATAAGATGGATTGTGGTGTTAAGTGTAGTCGTTTGTTGTATTCTTATTTATTTTTACTCCGGGTTATTGGGGAAGTATCGCACAATGAAGGAATATATAAATAAAAAGACGAAACCATCCGAAGAAAACCGGAAAGAAAAATATCAAAAATCAAGGATGGAAGAGAAAACGGCCATGCTCATTATTGGGAAACTGAATGAGTGTATGGAAAAAGATCGGTTATATTTGAATCCTGATTTAAAGTTGCAGGATGTGGCAAAAGTGGTGAAATGTAATACTGGAGAGTTGTCCCAAGTGCTGAATATGTTTATGAATATTGGTTTCACGGATTATGTTAATAAATATAGGATAGACGAATTCATAAAAAGAATACAGGATAAGTCTGCCTCCAGATATACCTTGGTTTCTTTGTCGGAACAATGTGGTTTCAGTTCCCGTACTTCTTTTTTTCGTTCGTTTAAGAAGTTTAAGGGAATGTCACCTGCCGAATATATAAAGGAACATGGGATATTTATAAAGTAGCGTTTGGAATAGGGGTGTTACTCTAGTGATTGGATAGAAGAAGAGAGTTTCATATTTTTTTGAAACTCTCTTTCTTGTTGTGTAATTTGTTGATTCATAGTGCTGTATGGTCTTTTTGTTTCATCTAGTAGGTTGGGATTAATCCTACTTTACAAGATGGTTGAAAAGACATTTCAGTTTCTAATTTTGCTGATAGAAAAATATTTTTATCCATTAAAGAAACTGATACGATTATGAAAAGCAGAACTTTTTTTACTCTTGTTTTTATCTTTTTAGTTAGCATAGGATGTTTTTCGTGTAAAACGACTGCTACTGATGATTTTCCTGTTGATTCGGAAATTGCGTATTGCCGGTCTCAGGCTATGCGGACGCTGGTTTCTATTCCTTCGTTAGATAAAATTCCTAATTCTATGGATTTAGATAGTATTAAATGGCGTTATACACAGGCAGGCTCTTGGACTTGTGGATTTTGGCCTGGTATCCTTTGGTATTTATATGAGGATACTAAGGATAATATGTGGAGGGAAGCAGCAGGAAAAGTAACCGATATGATTGCTCCCTTGGCTTACAGGAAAGCAAAGAGTCATGATTCCGGTTTTATTATGATGTGTAGTTTGGGCAACGGTTATCGTTTGACAGGAAAACCGGAATATAAGGAAGGATTGCTGCATGCCGCAGATTCTTTGGCTATGCTTTATAATCCTGTTGTGGGTACTATTTTATCTTGGCCTGGAATGGTGAAAAAGGAAAACTGGCCGCACAATACTATTATTGATAATATGATGAATTTGGAACTTTTGTTTTGGGCTGCGCGGAATGGAGGGGGGCAGTATTTGTATGACATTGCCTGTAAACATGCGGAAACGACTATGAAACATCAATTCCGTAAAGATTATTCATGTTATCATGTAGCGGTGTATGATACGCTGGATGGTCATTTTATAAAAGGAGTTACCCATCAAGGATTGAGTGATGATTCTATGTGGGCCCGTGGACAGGCATGGGCTATTTATGGATATACCATGGTATATCGTGAAACACATGATGTGCGTTTTTTGGATTTTGCTCGGAAGGTATCGGATGTCTATTTGTCCCGTCTTCCTGAGGACATGATTCCTTATTGGGATTTTAATGCTCCGGAATTATCCTCAGGTGAACCGAAAGATGCATCGGCTTCTGCCATAACAGCCTCTGCTTTATTGGAACTTTCTACCTATATAAATGATAGTGATTCTGCATTTTTCTATCGGAATAAGGCTGTGGAAATGCTTCAGATACTATCCTCTCCGGCATACCAGGCTCGAAATAAAAAAGATGCTTTTTTATTGCATTCGGTTGGGCACATGAACAAGGGATGGGAAGTTGATGCTTCTATTAGTTATGCAGATTACTATTATTTGGAAGCATTGGTACGATTGAAACGTTTGAAAGAGAAACAATCTGTTTTGGCTAATTTATAAAACCATTGTTAATCCATCTATATTATGAATACACAATCTGTTAATACCAGTCTTTATCAAAAAGGGGATATCTCCTTGGAGAGAATTTATGGAAAATATAGGAATAGTTTTATTAGATATGCCGGAAAAGTGCTATCTGATGAATTTTATGCGGAAGATGTAGTGCAGGATGTATTTACAGGATTGTTTCAGCAAACAAATTATTTTGTGTCTGAAATGGCTGCATTAAAATGTATTTATATTGCTATCTATAATCGTAGTATTGATATGTTGCGTCATAAACAGATTGTGCAGCATTATGAAACTGCACATAGTGATAAAAAAAGGGAAGAAGTCAGTATTGGTGAATATAATGAGTTGCTTACTAAAGAATTTTTTATAATAGTTGAAAATGGAATAGATACTTTACCACCTAAATGTAAACAGATATTTGTAATGAAAAGTAGAAAATCACTTTCGAATTCAGAAATAAGTAATCTTTTAGGTCTGTCTCTTCGTACGGTTGAAAACTAGGTTTATATTGCCCGTAATGTATTACGAAAATATATTGACTCTTATTTATGCTCTTAAATTGATGATAATATGAAAAGACTATTTTTAGGAATTTTAGCAATATGTTGGGTTATTGGTGTGAAGGCGCAAGAAGTGTTCTCACCTGATGGTAAAATTAATGTGCGATTCTTCTTGTCGGAAAAAGTATCTTTAATAATACAAGTGACTGACGGGCTGCTTCCAATGATACAGCCTGATGTTCCTTGCTATGGACGATTTGTTCCGCTTGTTTACCATTACCCCGATAGGGATTGTCAAATAATCCCAGCCAGAATTTGACACGAAGTATCTCGGCTACCCGTTTGTCAAGAGTTTCCTGAGAGATTTTACCGTCGGCAACAGCTTTACGAAGAGGCAAGATAAAATCAGCAGGCGGAGTGAAATGGGTACGGATATTCAGTCCTGCATTGACAGCCTGCGCTATTCCGTCTTCGTATGTATTCGCCACTTTATGTTTACTGGAGATAAATTCCACAGCTTCACTGTCCGATACGACATATCCTTTAAATCCCCATTCCTGACGTAATATTTCAGTCAGGAAATGATAACTTCCCGTAATGGGCTCTCCGTCATAGTCATTATAAGAACTCATCACTCCCAATGCTCCGGCTTCTTGAAATGCCATCCGGAAAGGTTCTATATATAAGGTACGCATTTCTCGTGGAGCTACGTGTGGATCAGTCCGCGTCTTTCCGTCACGCCCACCTACCGGAATGCTATAAACTGCAAAATGCTTTGGAGTAGCCACCAGGTTATGTTTTTGCAGACTGGTAATCATTTGTTTTCCCAGTTCTCCTACTAAATAAGGATCTTCTCCGTATGTTTCCACGCATCTTCCCCAGCGAGGATCTTGGGCGATATCAAGGATAGGAGAATAGATATTGGTATACCCCAGCGCTACAGCTTCTTTGGCTTCCACTTCACCGATACGGGCTATCAGCTCTTTATTCCAAGTAGCGCCCTGTCCGCATTGGGCGGGGAAATAAGTTGCCCGGTCATGACATAATCCGCGAATACCTTCATTGGTGAAATCTACGGGGATGCCTAAACGTGTTTCTTCTACAAACCAGCGTTGAATGGCATGCTTGGCATCCACATGTTTGGTGTAGGGAAAAGAATATTCGGACTTGAAAGTTCCCAGTCCGTTATGTTCTTCATCTATGTTCCCTATTCCGTCTTTCCATACCTCTGTTTTCCAATTGTCTTGGGGCAGGGCATCTTTCAGTACACGTCCTGAACCATAGAGGGTAGCCATCTGGCAACTTTTTTCTTCCAATGTCATTTGTGAGAGCAAGTCTTGTACCCTCTCTTCCAGTGGGGCTTTAGGATTTTCATATAGATCCATTTTTCCATTCTTGTTGAAATCTATCCATCCTTTGTGATAAATTCCATCCGGCGTATCTCCTGATACTTGTGTACAAAACAGGAAAGAGGCTACTGTAAATAAAGTGTGTTTATTCATGTTATCTAGGTTTTGTATATATGCTTAATACGTACAAAGATAGAATTTTACTCATCTCTCCGGAAGATATTCATAACTAAAGTTGAGTGTTTCTTGATTGTGATTCGTCTTTGTAATAAAAGTGAAGATAACTATGAAACATGTATTTTTATTTGGAATATTCGGTTGGTTCTTATCATTTACGCTTGTCGCACAAACAGGAATCTGGCAATGGTCCGTACCCGTTCGTAATTTTAGCACTCATCCCAAGAATCCTGAGTCAAGGGCTTACTTGTGGATTCCCAGTCAGTGTGAACAAGTAAAAGCAATCTTGGTTGCCCAACACAATATGGAGGAAATTTCTATCCTTGAAGATGAGGTTTTCCGGCAGCGTATGGCTGAACTTGATGTTGCTCAAATATGGGTATGTCCTTCTTTCAATCACGGATTTGATTTTACGGATGGGGCATGGGAAACTTTGGATGGTCTTTTGGCAGATCTTGCTGAAGAATCTGGATATAAAGAGTTGTCTACAGCTCCTTTAATAGCTATAGGACATTCGGCAGCTGCTAGTTGGCCTTATTATCTTGCAGCCTATAAACCGGAACGTACATTGGCATGTATTTCTGTCAGTGGTCAATGGCCATATCATCGTGATAAGTGGTTATGTCCAGATATTTGGGGTGAGCGTAACATCAATAAAATCCCTTGTCTGGAAACCATGGGAGAATATGAATCAGCACATACATGGAGCAATGAGGGTTTGAAAGAACGTAAGGAACATCCATTGCTACCTTTAAGTATGTTGGCCTGTCCTGCTGAAGGCCATTTTGCCTATACCCCGGAAAAAGCACAATATATAGCTCTTTATATTAAAAAGGCAATGCACTATGGACATGTGGATCCGACAAAGGAAGGATGGTTGATGGAGCGATGGAAAAAAAATGAAAAACCTTCTTGTATTCCGGCACCGGTAAATCAATTTAAAGGTGATCCTGCACAAGCTTTTTGGTTTTTTGATCGTGAGATGATAGAGGCTACTTTGGCGTATCAATCCCGATATTACGATATGAAGCCACAATTGGTAAGTGTGTCTCAAAACGGAAAAACAGTATCCCAACAGAATACTCATTTACAAGTTCACCCGGCTTTTATGCCACAGGAAGATGGTATCACATTTCAATTGACTCCTGTTTTTCTGGATACTGTTCCAGGAGAAAGCCCCCGACTTTCCAATTGGACTGATTTACCTGTCGGAGCATCTATTGGTCATGCCGGAAAATCCCCTGTCTTGCAGATGATTACCGGTCCAGCTGTTTTAGTTGATTCTGTGACATTTCGAATTCAATGGAATCGGGGAACTTTATGGACGGACAAAAAATCGGATATTGTTTTTTCAATAACTCATCCGGGAGATAAAGAATATAAACCGGCTGTTCAGCAAGCTCAGATTACAATTCCGGTTAAAAATAGGGAAGGACAGCCGCAACATATTGAATTTGCAACGTTACCGGACATAAAGCGTGGTACTAAGTACGTTTCTTTATCTGCTGTTTCCAGTTGTGGCTTGCCGGTTGATTTTTATGTAGAATCGGGACCGGCTTATGTGGATGGTAATCGATTGATATTAACTGCTATTCCTCCTAAGGCTGCTTATCCGGTGAAAGTGACTGTGATAGCCTGGCAATACGGAAAAAACTCATATCCAAAGATAAAGACAGCAGAGCCGGTAAAGCAAACATTTTATATTCGTTGACTTTAAATAATGAATTAAATAGGCGGATCATAAAATAATTCATTCGGATTGAGTGGAATAGCTCTATGATACGTATTTTTGTGAAAGAGAATGAATAGAATTATGAAAAAGACTATTTTATTGATATGCTTGCTGATAACAGGTGTATTATATGCACAAGAGAATTTTTTGTCGATAAAACTGTCACAAGGTCATCCCCGATATCTGACGGATAACAAGGGCAAAGCCGAAACGCAGAAGTTGATAAAGGAAGAACCATGGGCACAGGAAGTGTTTGAAAAGTTAAAGCAACGGACTGACCGGTATGCTGACCGAGGGCCTGAATGGCTTACTTCCCGCTTGCAAATGTATTGGAAAACTCATGCAACGGAGGTATATATTAAAGGAGAATATTATGATCATGCAGGAGGAGAGAAGGCGCCGGCTCCTACGGTGATGTATACCGGTGCACGCAGTCATGCAACTAACTATGTACGTCCCAAGCTGGAAGATTTGAAGCCTTATCAGGAAGATGCTCGGGGAATGTATCTGGCAAATGGGACGTTGGAAGGCAGACCATACGAATGGGTGAATATCAGTAAAACCGGAAATATCATCCAAAGTATTAATGTAGAGATACTGGGTATCGCCCGTGATGCCGCTTTTCTTTGGTGGATGACCGGAGAGAAGAAATATGCTGATTTGGCAGCTTCGGTATTTGATACTTATATGACGGGGATCTATTACCGAAATCTTCCCAAGGATTTGAACTATGGACATCAGCAGACTTTGGTGGGTATGAGTAGTTTTGAAGTCATTCATGAGGATGCAGTGAATGCTTTGGTTCCATTGTATGATTTTTTATATGATTATTTAAAAACCGATAAGGTTGATAAGATGGACATCTATGCCGGAGCATTCAAGAAATGGGCGGATAATATCATTGATAATGGAGTGCCGCATAATAACTGGAATCTGATGCAGGCGCGTTATATCATGAGCATCGGCATGATTTTGGAACCTGATGCTTCTTATCCGGACAAAAAGGGAGGCGAATATTATATTGATTATGTGTTGAATCGTTCTTCCATCCGTCAATGGTCACTGAAGCAGCTTGCTGATTATGGTTATGATACAGAAACCGGTATTTGGGCTGAATGTCCGGGGTATAGCCAAGTGGTTATCGGAGATTATACGGATATGGTTACTATCTTTGACCGTAATTTGGGTATGGACCTGACCGGAGAGATTCCCGTCATAAAAAAAGCGGTGGCCGCCGACCCGCAATATTTGTTTCCGGATTGTATGACAATGGGCTTTGGCGATACACATCCCGGTAAATTGAATCCTGCTATCTTTGCCCGTATGGTAACTAATGCGCAAAAGCATGGTAAAAAAGATCAGGAAAGGCAATTTACTGCTATGTTGAAGTTATTTGATCCCGATGCGTCCAAATCGGCGGCTGAAAAGAAAAACGTGAAGGTGGCGGTAACTTCTTTCTTCAGTGATAAGCCTTTGGTGATTGATGATAAGATACCTGCCGGTGATATCAATGATTATGTGACTCCTACTTTTTATGCTCCCAATGCCAGTTGGCTGGTGCAACGCAATGGCATGGACAAACGCCATAGTCTGATGATCGCTCAAAACGCCAGTGAAGGGAACCACATGCATGCCAATGGCATCAGCATGGAACTTTATGGAAAAGGATATCGTCTGGCACCGGACGGCGGCATCGGCTTGACCCTTTATTCCGGTTTGGATTATTTGGAGTATTACAGTCAGTTCCCTGCACACAATACGGTTTGTGTAGATGGAATCTCTTCTTATCCGGTTATGAAAAGCAATCATGCTTTCAAATTATTGAACTGCTATCCCGAAACGGGGGTGAAAGTGGATTATCAGCCTGTAAGTTATAGCGAAGTCTTTTTCCGTGAACCTGAATCACAGGCTGATCAAAACCGTATGATGAGTATTGTGACTACAGGAGAAAAGAACGGATATTATGTCGATATTTTCCGTAGCAGGAAAGTGGAGGGAGGAGATAAAATGCATGATTATTTTTATCATAATATGGGACAAACCATGAACTTGACTGCTGCTGACGGGAGTAGCTTGTTTCTTCAACCAACGGAGGAACTGGCTTTTGCAGGGGCACATATATATGCCTATTCTTATTTGTTTGATAAGAAAAGTGCCGAGACCTCCAAAGATATTAAAACAACGTTTACTATACAGATGCCGGATGAGGATAATATCAGTATGAATATGTGGATGAAAGGTGCTCCTGAACGTAAAGTGTTCTCGGCTTTGAGCCCGATGACTGAAGGGTTGAGCCGGATTCCGGATATGCCTTATGCTATCAAAGAGCAACCTACGTTGACTTTTGTAGCCCGCCAACAAGGTGAAGCTTGGAATCGTCCGTTTGTAGCTGTTTATGAACCTTCTTCTGTAAAGGAGCCGGGATGTATTTCCTCCGTTACTTTTCCAGAAGTGGAAAGTGGTGTGGCTGGAAGTCATGTCGGAATTTGTATCCAACAAAAAGAGGGGCGTGTGGACCGGATTATTTCTTCGGATGATGCAGGCCATTTGTGTAAAAGTGGAGAAATGACTGTACAAGCAGCTTATGCATTGTGGGGAAATAAACAAGGCGATGATTGTATTTTCTTTTTGGGAGGAGGTACACTATTGAAAACTCCACATGTTGAAATAAGTTCATTGACAGTAACAGATGTGATGTTGGTGTATAAAGAGGGCGTTTGGAAATATGCAGCTTCTACACCTTGTAAAGTCAGGATGAATGGAAAAGAATATAATTTGTTGCCCGGACATGATTTACGCAAACTTTGATATAAACTTTCTTTTATAAAGTAATCTTTTTAAATCATCATCCTTTCTTTTTCATACAGCAAATAAGAAGTGGATGATGATTTTTTCTTTTTTTGATAGGGAAAATATATTCCCTTTTCACTATATTTGCATTATTTGATAAACACGAGGTTCCAAATATGCACAATGTAATGAAAAACATTTTAAGATTTATATTTATATTGTTTCTTATATTCTTGTCTTTACCCATTTTCTCTCGTTCCTACGCTTTTCGTGGCTTGTCTGTAACTGAGGGTTTGTCAGATTTAGTGGTAAACGCCATTTATAAAGATTCTTTAGGTTATGTTTGGTTGGGGACCGGCAATTCGTTGGAATGTTTTGATGGAATTCATTTCAAGCATTATCTTATTCCGGGTTCAGATGAAAAATTGAAACGGGTAAATGCCATTGCTGAGATGCCTGGCAATGAATTGTGGATGGGGAATGGCAGTGGATTATGGCGTGTTAGCAAGCAGAAAAATAGTTTGGAGCCCATTGCCCGTGAAACGATAGGATATGCTGTGCGCTCTCTTTTACATGACGGGAAAGGAATACTTTATATCGGAACAGAAAGAGGACTTTTCATTTATAAAGGAGGGAGCCTGAACCAAATTATGATAGATCCTAATATGTTGTCGGCGGCGAATTCGATTGGTGGTTTGAATTTGGGGGAAGATGGAATACTTTGGATGGCTACGGAGAATGGTCTTTATTCCTTACAACTCTCAGATGGAAAAATAGAGGCTTATCATAATGTGGTGGAAGAGAAACATGTTTGTTCCTTTAAGAATATAGCCCGGATAGGGAGTATGCTTTATTTGGGAACGATGGGACAGGGAATCATCAGTTTTGATACACAAACTAAAGAATTTGCCCGTTTTGTTGATGTAGGTTGTAATGTCATTTCTTCTTTGTCCGGTGATGGCAAAAGCCTTTTGTATGTAGGGACGGATGGTAACGGAGTTCATTTTGTATCAACGGATAAAAAGAAAGTTGTTCGTTCCATGCGTCATGAAACAGGGAAGGATGAGACTTTGCGTTCTAATTCCGTTTATTCTGTTTTGGTTGATAAGGAAGGATTGATATGGGTAGGATTCTATCAGCTGGGATTGGATTACACATTATATCAGAGCGGGTTGTTCTCCACTTATACGTATGCTCCTTTTTTTGATTCCGGAGATATGCCGGTACGTGCACTTGCCATCGAGGGGAAGGAAAAGCTGATCGGATCTCGTGACGGACTTTTTTATATTGACGAAGAAAATCATCGTTATAAAAGTTTCAAGGTTCCACAGTTACGCTCAAATATGATTTTCAGTTGTCTGTATTATCAGAATGAGTATTATATAGGTACATACGGTGGGGGAATGTATGTTTTCAATCCTGTAACTTTGACACTCAGAGATTTTGCCCCCGATGGAGGAATGCCTTTCAGTAAAGGACATATTTTCTGTATCAAGCAGGATAATGAAAGTAATTTGTGGATAGGGACATCTTTAGGAATATTCTGCTATAAAAATGGCAGACAGATAGCTCATTATACCAGTGCCAACTCTAAGTTGCCGGAAGGGAATGTATATGAAATTTATTTTGATTCCACCCATAAAGGATGGATATGTACGGAGAATGGAATGTGTATTTGGGACCCTTCCGTCCGGACATTAAAAACCGATGTGTTTCCTGAAGGATTTATTCATAAGGAAAAAGTAAGAGTGATCTACGAAGATTCCGACCATGATCTTTATTTTTTTCCGGACAAAGGCTCGCTTTTTATCTCTGATTTATCAATGACTACTTTCAGACGTTTGCAGCCGGGGACTCCTCTGGATGGGAATGATGGTATGTTTGTTGTGGAGGATCGTGAAAAGTGGTTATGGCTGGGAACTAACAATGGTTTGTTCCGGTATGATAAGAAAGACTGTTTTATTCCTTATAATTTTGTCGATGGCATTCCCAGTTCCATATTTACTCTTTGTCCGCCGGTGCGTGATGAGAATGGCATTTGGTTTGGAAACTCCAAAGGGCTCTTATATTTGGATGCAGTGCGGATGAATCAGAAGAAATCCATTCCCTATCCGGTTGCCATAACAGAGGTATGTGTAAATGGAAAATCTGTAGTGCAATCTGTTGTGAGAGATGGCGGCAAGAGTGAAATTTCATTGGAGTCTTCTCAAAAGAATGTTACCTTTTACTTTTCCGATTTCAGTTATACGGCACCTGCCTTTATGTCATATGAATATCAGTTGGAGGGTGAGGATGCCGGATGGATAGCTGTGACAGGTCGTTCGGATATGACTTATTATGATTTGCCGTCCGGTACCTATACTTTTAAAGTAAGGCGGACGGGGAATCCAGAGTCGGAAACTCAGATGACGGTTAAAATCGCTTCTTCTATCAGTATATGGAGCATAGTGTTTATCGTGATAGCAGTGGTGACCGGAGGTATTGCTGTTCTTTTGTCAAAGAAGAAAGAGGGAGAGGACGAAAGGGAAGAACCAATGCCTGGTCCTGCTAAGGTTATAGAAAAGGAAATACAATCGGTTAAGGAAACCAATGTTGTAGCGGAAGAAAAGTATAAGACAAATAAGATAAGTGTGGAAGAATGTAAACGGTTGGCGGATAAATTGGAGATTGTTATGCATAAAGAAAAGCCTTATACCAATCCTAATTTGAAGATTGCCGATTTGGCCGCCTCTATCGGAACCTCATCTCATACTTTGTCCTATTTGTTTAATCAGTATTTAAACCGTAATTATTATGATTATATTAATGATTATCGTATAGCTGAATTCAAGCGCTTGGTGGAGAAAGATGAATATGCTAAATACACTTTGAGTGCTTTGGCAGAGTTGTGCGGATTCAGTTCACGGGCTTCTTTCTTCCGATATTTCAAAAAAGCGACAAATATCACTCCCAATGAGTACATCCGAAGTATTGGGAAAAACAATGAATAACCTCGCTATTTCTTGTTGAGAGTATCAAATTATTATATGATACTGATAGTCTCAAATTCTTAAGCTGCTATAAATTAGCAGCTTAAACTGTTTTTTGTCTAGGGTAATGATATGAGATTTATTGGAACCGGGAAAGTGCTTTTCTTGTTCTTCTACCTTCTATATTTGCATTCGTAAATGTAACCCAAAAAGCTGAAGACATGAAAAACATATCCATGAAATCTATTCAATTAATAAAAGACTCTTATACGAATTATCATCATTCGGTCTATCTGTATCTTTATTATAAGATAGGTCATAAAGAAGAGGCAGAAGACTTGGCACAAGATGTGTATGTACGGCTGATGGATTACGATCGGATGCTCTGTGCAGAAACTATTAAGTATTTCATTTTTACCATTGCCCGTAATTTGGTGACTGACTATTTACGTCGTTATTATAAGAGGCAGGAAGTGACTTCTTATTTATATGAGCATGCGGTAACTTATACAAATGAGACTGAGGCTCGTGTGGTGGCTGATGACTTGGAAGCATGTGAGAAATATAGATTGTCTTTGCTTCCTCCACAGCGTCGTACTATTTATGCAATGAGTCGTTTTGAAGACAAATCTATTTCAGATATTTCAGAGGAATTAAATCTTTCGCATCGTACCGTTGAAAACCATTTAAGGATAGGGCGGCATGAGGTGCGCGAGTTTATCAAACAGTGTATATAATAAGAAAACAACAATAAAACTGTTAATATTAAATTTCAAGTTTATGAAAAACGAATTCTTTAAATTTTCATCGAGAAGAATCTTGTTTTCTACGGTGATGGCTTCTGCCTTGTTGGCAGGTAGTCCGCAGGCTGTATTTGCAGAGGTGAATGAGTTACAGTCTGTTATGCAGGCTGGTACAGTGAAAGGTCAAGTAGTGGATGCTGCCGGAGAACCTGTTATTGGTGCCACGGTACAAGTAAAAGGTACGACTAATGGTACAATTACCGATTTTGATGGTAACTTTATATTGAATAATGTCCCGGAAAAAGGCATATTGGTTATTTCTTATATCGGATACAAGGCTCAGGAAGTAAATATATCAGGGAAAACGAGCATTAAGGTTGTTGTGAAAGAGGATACCGAGGTGCTGGATGAAGTAGTAGTGGTTGGTTACGGTGCCCAAAAGAAAGCTTCTTTAACTAGTTCTATTAGTCAGATCAAGGGGGATGAGGCTTTTAAAAATAAGGGTATTGCTAATGCTACAGTCGCTTTGCAAGGTGAAGTTCCGGGATTGACAATTACACGCACTTCTACTCGTCCGGGTAGTGAGGGAGCAGAGATGAAAATACGTGGTGATATTTCTGTCAACGGAAAATCTTCTCCATTAGTTATCATTGATGGTATAACTGGTTCATTGGATGAGTTAAATGCCATGGATGCAAGTGATATTGAGAATATTTCAGTTCTGAAGGATGCTTCAGCAGCGATTTATGGTGCCCGTTCAGCCTCAGGAGTTGTACTGGTGACAACAAAGCGTGGTAAGAAAGGAAAGGCTCAAATATCATATAGTGGTTCAGTTAGTCGTACAATTAATGGTATTCAGCCCCCTATCACAAATAATCAGGAATGGTTGGATATGTTTTATGAAGCTCAATATAACGATGCTGCCGCTTTAAATCCTAATTTGACTACTGCTGATGAAATTCATAAAGCTGTGAATTGGTGGATATTTAATTCTTTTGGAGGTCCAACTCTGGATCAATCAGATATTGATCCGGCTACTGGTGCACCAACAGTATATAAGGGAGAAACACTTTTTAATGCCCTTCGTGCAGGTAAAGTCTTGACATTACAAAATGGCGATAAGGTAGAACGTTGGGATCCAAATGTGTATATGATGGATTATCTTTATGGTCAGGCAACTTCCCAAAAGCATTCGATTAGTATTTCGGGAGCAGATGAAAAATTCAGTTATCGGGCATCTTTGGGATATGCGGATAATAATTCACAATTGAAAGTTGCTAATGATGGAGAAAAAAAATATAGTGGTCGTTTAAATGCTGATTATCAAGCGACAGATGCTTTGAAATTTGAAACAAGCATGTCGTATGACAAACGTGATATTATAACTCCAACTACTGATGTGGGAGCTGGATATTTTGACCCCTGGTTTTGGACTGTGTATAATCAAAATGGTCAGGCTTATGATACATTCAGTGGTAACCGGAATCCTATTGGCGGGTTGACTCAAGGGGGGGAAAAGAAAAATTCATTGACAACCTTCAGAGGAAGTGCCAAAGCGACTTATGATTTTTCTAAATGGGTAAAAGGACTTTCTATTTCAGCTTCGGGAGCTTATAAAACTGTACAGAGAAATATGCAGGAAGTGAAGAATAAAGTACAATATTATGATTGGGTAGGTACACAGACTGGTAATAAGCAAGGTCCCGGACAATTGAAAGAAGAAATAGAAAAATGGGAAAACATTACTTTAGGTGCTTTTGCTAATTATAACCGTACTTTCGCTGATGTACATAGCGTTTCTGCCATGTTGGGTATGACTGCCGAACAAGAAACATATAAAAAGGTAGGTGCGGTTCGTAAATCCGGTGCTGTTTATCCGGGGTCCGGATTAACAGATTTGGATGTATGGGTAAATGGAAATAATAATGAGGCATACGGTGGACAGAATTCTTGGGGATTGGTTTCTTATTTAGGACGTTTAAATTATACTTATGCTGATAAATACTCAATAGAGATATTGGGACGTCGGGATGGGTCTTCTAAGTTAGCGAAAGAACAACGTTGGAAGAATTTTTACTCTATTTCTGGTTTTTGGAGACTTTCAAATGAAAACTTTTTAAAAGATGTTTCATGGTTGAGTGATCTGAAGCTGCGTTATAATTATGGTAGAACGGGTAGTGTGGAAGGTATTGATAATTACGAAAGGTTTGCTACTATCAAAACTGGTACGACTATTTTTGGTATAAATCCCGGTACGCATACTTCATTGTGGGTAGACGGTATGAGATCTGCGGACCGTACATGGGAAACTATCGACAGTCACGATGTGGGAGTGGATTTTGCCTTTCTCAGTAACCGTTTGAGAGGTTCATTTGATTATTTTATCAAGACCAATAACGGAATGTTTATTGATGTACAATATCCTTCTATTTTAGGTGCGGCTGCTCCTAAAAGCAACAATGGTAAGTTTCGTGCCCGTGGTTGGGAATTGGCTTTGAATTGGGATGATCAAATAGGTCAGGTGAAATATAGTATTGGAGGATCTCTTTCGGATGCATGGTCAAAAGTGCTTGAATTAGCTAATAATGAAAATGTACCCAATGAGGGTAAGAATGAAAATCGCTTGATAGGAATGCCAAGACAAGCATTGTATGTATACCAGACTGATGGAATTTTCCAAAATGCGGATGAAGTGGCTGCATATTATGAAAAGTACTATTGGAATGCGGATCATTCAGGACCGAAAGCTAATAATATTCTTCCTGCACCTCAGGAGGCGGCTACCAATACACTTCGTCCGGGTGCTCGCAAAGTAGTCGATTTGAATGGCGACGGTGCTATCACGAAGGATGACCTTTACTATGCAGGAGATATGGCCCCTCGTTTGACATTTGGCTTTAAATTGGGGTTGGAATGGAAAGGAATCGACTTCTCGGCTTTCTTACAGGGAGTAGGTAAACAAGTATTGTTAAGAAATGGATATTTGGCTGCTCCATGGACAACAAATTATGTTCTGCAAAATAAAAACTTCGCAGGGAAAATGTGGAGTGAGAATAATCGGGATGCAGAATATACTATCGCTTCACGTGATCAGGATTTTAATAAGTGGAACTATAATAACAAAGATGTCAGTGTTCAGAATAATCGGTACGTCCGTTTGAAATCTTTGGTAGTAGGGTATTCATTGCCTCAAAAGTGGATTTCAAAAGCCGGACTCAGCAAACTGAGAGTTTACTTCTCCGGTGATGACCTTTGGGAATGGACAAAAGTAAAGGATGGATATGATCCGGAATATGGTGAAAATTCAAATAATACATTCCCGTTCAGCAGACTGCTGACATTCGGGGTAGATGTTACATTCTAATAATCTGTTAAAATATAAACGTATGAAAACCATAATAAATAAATTTTTTCTTGTATCGGCTGTAGTGATGGCATTGACAGCATGCAGTGATTTTCTTGATAAAGAACCGTTGTCTCAGGGAACAGAGGCTATTGTGTTTAAGACTCCTGAACATTTTGAACAGGCTGCCAATGCTTTATATAATGTAATTGGATGGAAAAATCTGGATGATAAGCCGTCTTACGATGATATAATGGACCGGGGGACGGATATCAGTGGACTAGGAAGCAATGGAGGTGGTTCTGCACCGGAAGAAAATTGGAGTTGGGACAAGCCTTATTCCCATATCCGTACTTGCAATATCTTGTTGGAAAAGGCAGAAGCCTATGATGGAAGCCAAAGCGATATTGCCCAGTCAGTGGGTACTGCTTATTTTTTTCGTGCATGGCAGCATTTTTATTTGTTGCAACATTTTGGTGGTGTGCCTATTTCAGACCATGTGTTGACTGTCAGTGACGGAGTGTTACAGGCCCCTCGAAACAGTCGGTATGAAGTGGCAGCCTTTATTATGTCCGATTTAAGAGAGGCTGTAAAGCACTTACCTAAAGAGACAGAAATCCCGGAAGGAAGCAAAGGAAAAGTAAGCAAGGAAGCTGCCAAGTCTTTTTTGGCCAGAGTATTGCTTTATGAGGCTACGTGGGAAAAGTATGTTCCTGCTATCAATTATGATTTAGATGGTGATGGTACTTCACAAGGGGCAGGCACTGCTAAGCCAGAAGGATATCCTTCTATAACCGATATGCTGACAGAAGCAAAGCAGATGTCAAAAGAGGTGATAGAAGAAGCTGAAAGTGGAACTTATAAGTTGTGGACAGAATGTGACTCTTTGAGTTATTACTATTTGTTTAATATTGATGATAAAGGTGGGAATATTCCTAATTTCAAAAGTGCGGGAAAAAGTACAAATAAAGAATTTATTTTTTACAAAAAATATGACTACGATCTGAACCGCGGTGGTATTAATTTATCGCATTCAGTCATGGTAGGCGCAGCAACGGGTATGAGTGCCCAGTTTGGTGAATCTTTCCTTTGTCGCAACGGACTTCCTATTCGTATCAGTTATACAGGTAGTATGTCTGATGCGCAGAATAATCCAGAATTCGAGGGATATGCTACATTTATAGGTGAATATCGTAATCGTGATTATCGTTTTGTCGGCTGTACTTTCTTGCCTGACCGTGTATCTTATAGTAGCCGTACTGAAGATGGACGTCAGCGTACGGATGCTAATCAACCGTATCCTACTCCTGTGTTTCCGAAGGACAATGATCATTATGATCCTACTGATCCCGTATATAGCAGTTCTTGTGCAGTGTTCCATCCCACAATCAGAAATAATAGTACAATGGGGGGATATAGCAGCCGTAAATATCTGATTGAAGGAGCGAATCGTCCGGATAATACAGAATCTGCAGATTTCCCGTTGATCCGTTTGGCAGAAGTACATTGCATTTATGCCGAAGCTACTTGTGAATTGAACAATGGAAACATTTCAGATGAAGATCTTAATTTTTCTATTAATAAAAATCGTGCCCGTGCCGGAGTGGCTCCTTTGACCAATGCGTTGATTGCCAATGTTTGGGATGCTGGTTATTGGGATCATGCTACAGGAAAAACTATTTGTAAAAAAATGAATATGTTGGATGAAATACGTAGAGAGCGTGCATGTGAACTTTTTGGTGAAGGCTTTCGTATGGACGATTTGAAACGTTGGGGTATTGCGCATATCAACCTGACTGGCCGTAAACTGGGCCGACATGTTTTGAGGACAGCATACGAAACAGAGAAAGCCAATGATGCCACTTACTTCGGTGAACCTTGTTATTATCCGGAAAAGTATCCTTTGCTTTATGGGCTTTATGAAGGCTCTGATCCTAACGACCCTGACTATGGACGTTCTATAGCAACTTTGGCTGGTAATTTGCTTTATACACAAAGAGATTATTTAGATCCTATTCCTCGTCAGCAGATACGTTTGAATCCGCAATTAACGCAGAATCCCGGTTGGTAATAAAAACTGAAGGATAAATCGAAAATCAATAGACTGATTTATAGCAGATAGGGTGTGAAATAAGAATATTCTTTAGGTAAAAGATTATTTCACGCCCTAATTTATAATGAAATTGCAGTATATTAGAATTGCCGGTAGGCGATTTGAGTGATTGATAGTTATCGAACGTATATTCTATAAAACCAATAATAAACTTTACAAATGGAAAGAATGAGAACATTATGCTTGACAGGTCTTTTATGGATGATGACCTGTATCCTTTATGCGCAAAACCAGTTGATAACTTACACGGTTCCCGGTGACGGGGTGGAGTTGAAAGACGATTTTACAGTTCGGGTGAGGCAATCGGGCGGTGGATGGAAAGAAGTAGTCACTTATCCGGTGAAAGTAGATGAAGTACGCCAGACGAAGCATCATGTTGAACTGGCCTCAATGGGATATTTTGACTTTTCCGGGCAGGTGGAAGTTTCCGTCACCTATAATAAAGGAGAAGTAAAGAGTGGCAGGGTGCGTCCGTTGTCGTATGGTATCACTCCGAGGATCAGCGGCAGTACGATGACTTTTACACTAGACCGTCCGCGTAACTTGTCCATTGAAGTAAATGGAGACATCTTCCATAATCTTCATCTTTTTGCGAATCCGATAGATGAAAACCGCCCGAAGAAATTGAAAGACAAGAATCTGATTTATTTCGCTCCGGGAATACATCAGTTACCCGGCGATACACTCAATGTTCCTTCGGGAAAGACTGTCTATGTGGCAGGTGGGGCCATTGTGCGTGGATGTATCCGTGCGGTCAATGCCCGTGATGTGAAAATTCTGGGACGGGGTGAGGTGCATCCCGAAGGTCGTGGGGCAGGTATCAGCATTATTAATTCACGAAATATATATGTGGAAGGTCTCATCACAACCCAATGTCCCACTGGAGGTTCGGACAGTGTGACAATCCGCAATGTAAAGGCCATCAGTTCATACGGGTGGGGGGACGGTATGAATGTGTTTGCCAGCAACAACGTCTTGTTTGACGGAGTATTTTGCCGTAACTCCGATGATTGCACTACCGTGTATGCTACACGTATGGGGTTTCATGGCGGATGCCGTAATGTAACAATGCAGAATTCTACCCTGTGGGCAGATGTGGCGCATCCTATTTTTATCGGGCTGCATGGAGATGTGGAAAGAAATGAAGTGATGGAGAATCTGACTTACCGGAACATTGATATTTTGGATCATCGGGAAATGCAGGTGGATTATCAAGGCTGTCTGGCTATCAATGCAGGTGATAATAATCTGGTCCGGAATGTGCGGTTCGAGAATATCCGCATCGAGAATTTCCGGCAAGGACAATTGGTGAATCTGCGTATATTTTATAACAAGAAGTATTGCAAGGCTCCGGGCAGGGGCATTGAGAATGTGCTTTTTAAAGATATTACCTATAATGGCGATCATGCCGAGCTCTCACATATTGTTGGCTATGACAAGGAACGGATGGTGAAGAATATTCGTTTTGAGAATCTGAAGATAAACGGTAAAGTTATATCGGATGATATGGCCGGCAAGCCTGCATGGTATAAAACATCAGACATGGCGCGTTTCTTTGTTGGGGAACACGTGGGCAGTATTGTATTTACAAAATAAAAAAGGTCAGTCTCAAGCAAGAGTTTCAAGAAGATTTAAACAACTCAGCTAAAAAGACCTACAACATTGTCTAAAGAAGATTATTATAAATGGCATGAGGTAGCAGTGAGTTCGGTAGTATAGCGACTGTTTTCTTACTGTATGTTTTTTGAAAAATATCTGTCACACTGTCATATGACTTTTCAATGCCTTGTTATACAGCGTGTTAAATCTGTGATGAATACTGTGACAGATAAAAAAAGTGTCACCCTTCTGTCACACAGAAACGGATGAAGTAGTTCTCTCGATGAGCTATTTCATGCAGATAACCTATATGGTTAACAGGGTGTTCCAACGTGTGGAACAGTTGATTCCACCATTAGAAATAAGGAGTTCCATCAGACAGGCTCCTTTGTTCCTCTCAAGAATGAGGAAGATAAAGAGTATTCGTTTCGAGAACCTGATGATAAACGGTAAGGTGATGTCGGCATGATATGCCCAAAGGGCCCCAATGGTATAAGATTCCGGATTGGGCAGGTATCTTTGTGGAAGAGCATATGGAGAATGCAGTATTTGTGAAATAAAAAATAAGGGTAATTATTTAAGTGGAATAATTCTTTAAGAGCAATCCTTTTTCGTATCTTTGTCCATTGAAAATGAATAAATTATATTCTTATGGAATTACAAGATAGATATATCCGTTTTGATTGGGCAGTCAAACGCCTGTTGCGTCATAAAGCCAATTTTGGTGTGCTCGAAGGGTTCCTTACGGTGCTGATAGGTGATGATATCCATATAGTGGAGATTCTGGAAAGCGAGGGTAATCAGCAAACGGAAGAGGATAAGTTCAACCGGGTTGATATCAAGGCTCTTAATAGTAAAAATGAGATTGTTATCATCGAGATCCAAAATACCCGTGAACTGTATTATTTGGAGCGTATCCTGTATGGAGTAGCCAAGGCCATTACGGAGCATATCTCATTGGGTGAAACTTATTATAAAGTTAAAAAGATATATTCCATCAGTATCCTTTATTTCGATATCGGTTATGGAACTGATTATCTTTATCATGGGCAGAATATATTTAAAGGGGTGCATACGGGAGATTTCCTGCAGGTCAGTACCCGGGAGAAGGATGCTATTGTGCCTCGTATGCCTTCCGAAATTTATCCTGAGTATTTCCTTATCCGTGTGAATGAGTTTAATAAGGTGGCCATGACTCCCCTTGAGGAATGGATAGAATATTTGAAGACGGGTATTATCCGTCCTGACACGACAGCTCCCGGATTGGGGGAGGCACGTGAAAAATTGAAATATTATTCAATGACCCCTCAGGAACGTCATGCTTACGATGAACATCTCAGCGCTTTAATGATTCAGAATGATGTTCTTGATTCTGCCAAGTTGGAAGGAAAGATAGAAGGGCGTATGGAAGGTCGCGAAGAAGGGCGCATGGAGGGCCGCGAAGAAGGTCGTGCGGAAGGTCGCGAAGAAGGCATTAAGGAAGGTGTCGTTCGCAATGCCCGGAGAATGAAAGAAAAAGGATTCTCTACAGAAGATATTATGGAAATTACAGGATTGACATTCGAAGAGGTTAGTCAGTTGTAATCCCATGTTTGGTTAAATAAATCCACAGGTATCCTCATGAGGTATCTGTGGATTTTTATTTTAATGAATGAGGTGTTGAGTGAATATCGTGAGTGGAGCGTATTAAAAAGAAAATATTCATTTAAACATATAGCTTGATGAGGAAATTAGTATTTGCTTTATTGTTATTGTGCAGTGCTTTGTTTGCTACTGCCCAAGAATGGCAATGGTCCGTACAGTTGAAAGGATTCATCTCTTCCGAAACCGGCAAAGAACCGACTGCCTTCCTGTGGATACCTTCCGATTGCCATCAGTTGCGTGCCGTAATGGTAGGAAAGCACAATATGAGTGAGGAAACCCTGTTCGAGATGCCGCGTTTCCGGGAAGCATTGTCCCGGATGGGAATCGGACTGGTATGGATCACTCCCGGAATCGACCAGCAATGGGATGTGACAAAAGGAACGCAAGAGATTTTCAATCGGATGATGAATGACCTGGCGGAAGTCAGCGGCTATTCTGAGTTGGAACATATACCTGTAGTTCCTGTCGGTCATTCGGCAATGGCCACTTATCCGTGGAATTTTGCCGCTTGGAATCCTGAACGGACATTGGCTGTCATTTCTTTGCATGGAGATGCTCCCCGTACCAACCTGTGTGGCTATGGCGGGGAGAATCTGGAGTGGGGTAGGACACGTAATATAGATGGTATTCCGGGATTGATGATTGAAGGAGAATATGAATGGTGGGAGGCGCGGGTGAACCCTGCTTTGGCGTTTCGGATGATGTATCCCGAAAGTTGTATTTCATTTTTGTGTGATACGGGACGTGGACATTTTGATGTGGCCGGGCAGACTGCCGATTATATTGCTTTGTTTCTGCGAAAAGCGTTGGAATACCGTTTGTCCGGACATCCTTCTTTGAATGAGCCTGTCCGTTTGAAAAAACTGAATCCGAAAGAAGGGTGGTTGGCCGAGCGTTGGCGTCCGGAGCAGAAGGACAGGGCTAAGGCGGCTCCTTATCGGGACTATAAAGGAGATAAGCACGATGCATTTTGGTATTTTGATAAAGAAATGGCCGGACTGACCGAAGCCCGCTATGCAAAATATAAAGGTAAGCAGATGCAATATCTTGGATTTATGCAGAGAGGCCGGTTGGTTAAATATGATGCCGGACAACATGCCGGAGTGATTGCCGCTTTCCGGCCGGAGGCCGATGGCCTGACTTTTCACGTAAAAGGGGTGTATACGGACTCTTTACGCTCCTCACTGATAAAGGAACATGCTCATGGCGGAATTGAAGTTACTCGTATTTGCGGTCCGGTGGCAAAGGTGAATGATACTACTTTTACCGTGCGTTTTTATAGAATGGGAATGGATAATCCGAAGCGTACCGGAGATATCTGGCTGTTGGCCGCTAATGAGGGTGACAGTAGATATAAGAGTGCGGTACAACAATTCAATATTCGTATTCCTTATCGGAATACAGAGGGAAAACGCCAATATATACTTTTTCCGGGGATAGAAGATGTGAGGGAAGGAGTGGAATCAGTTTCTCTTGAAGCTGTTTCTGATTGTGGATTGCCCATATATTATTATGTAAAGGAAGGCCCTGCGGAATTACAAGATAACAGGCTGGTCTTTACGAAAATTCCTCCCCGCAGTAAATTTCCGGTGAAAGTCACCGTTGTAGCCTGGCAGTACGGGATTGCCGGACAGGTACAGACGGCTGAACCGGTGGAACGCAGTTTTTTTATAACGAAATAGTCAGCTCCGCGTTGAGTCTTTATTTCTTCTCTTTCGTATTGAATGATATAAAGGGAGAAGTTGCGATTTGTTATTATCATAATTCAGTAAATACCATGAAAAAGAAGCTGATGACTTGTCTTTATCTATGTCTTTCTGTCATCCATGTTTTTGCTCAAACGAAGGAGCACGGGAGGACGGGAGAATTTAATATTCTGGATTTCGGAGCCACCCGTGATACTATGATGGTGCATACGAAAGCTATCAATGAAGCGATTGAAAGCTGTTACAGGCAGGGTGGCGGAAGAGTGGTTATTCCTCCGGGTAAATTTAAGACAGGTACTATTTTTCTGAAAGATAATGTAGAACTTCATTTGGATAACGGTGCCTGCCTTTATGCCAGTGAGGATTATGCTGATTTTCCTATTCAGCCGAGAGCAGTTTACCGCTCTTTGAAAGATGCAGGCGGATGGTCGGCGTTGATTTATGCGGTGGGGGCTAGGAATATAGCCGTTACAGGCAAAGGTGTAATTGATGGGAGAGGAAAGGGCAGAAAAGGGCGTGTGGGCGGAGTACCGGGTGATGCCGACGGCAGGCCGCGCAATATCCTTTTTATTTCATGTAAAGGGGTACGTATCTCAGGTATCAGTATGAGGAATTCAGCCTTGTGGAATCAACATTATCTGGATTGTGAAGATGTTATTGTAGAGCATATCCATGTTTTCAACCATTGTAATGGTAATAATGACGGTATAGATATTGACGGTTGTCGCAGGTTTATCTTGTCTGATAGTGTCATCGATTCGGACGATGACGGAATCGTGTTGAAAAGTACGGGGCTGGCTCCTTGTGAAGATGTCGTTATTAATAATTGTATTGTCAGCAGCTTTGCCAATGCTATAAAATGTGGCACCGAATCGACCGGAGGATATAAGAATATTGTCATTTCTAATTGTATTGTTAAACCGAGTTGCAATAAAGGGGACCGCATTATAAAATCTACTCCAAGCGGTATTACGGCTATTTCTTTGGAGGTGGTGGATGGTGGAATAATGGATGGCGTGTCTATTGACAATATCGTAATTGAGGGTACGGAATGTCCTTTGTATGTCCGTTTGGCGAATAGAGGCCGGAAATATATAGATGAGGCTCCGGTTCCTCCAATAGGAAAAATGAGAAATATACAGATTAGTAATGTAACCGCTTATGATACCGGTAATTTTTGTTCTTCCATAACGGGGATTCCCGGTGGTGAGATAGAGAATATTTATTTGAGCAATGTTCGCTTTCTAAATAAAGGCGGGCTTGTAGCAGGAAATTGCCGTACGGCGAATGATATGCAAGGGAAACGGCATGATACTGCCGGAAATGTATTTCGGAACCAATATTGGTCTTCCCATCGGGAGGTGAAAGAGGATGAGAAAGGTTATCCGCAACCTACTGTATGGGGGAATCTGCCGAGTTATGGACTGTTTATCAGAAATGTGAGAAGTATAGCTGTGGACAATGCCACCTTTCAATCGGAAAAGCCTGATCCCAGGATACCGGTAATTGCCGTTAATGTAGGGAACTTGTCGCTTGACCGGATACAAGTCAACGACATTTCTTCCGCCGGTGTACTTTTGGATAATGTCAGGACGGCGGATGTAGACAGACGGTTGAGGAAAAGCGGAAAGTGATTTTCTATGTCGTTAAACAATAATTAAACCAACAGAAATATGAAACGGATATATGTATGTCTATTGATTTTTTTATGCTTTGCTTTTGTACAGGCGCAAAAGATAAAACACCCTGCTTTGCTTTATACTCCGGAGCGCATTCAGCAGGTGAAACAACGGATTGTAAATGATTTAAAGATGGCTGAGGCATGGGCTTCTATAAAGAAGACGGCAGATGAACAGTTACAGAAAAAGAATCTAAGCAAGGCGGATTACCTGGCTTTGGCTTATTTGATGACAGATGAAAAAAAATACGCTGACAAATTGAAAGAGATTTTATTGGATGTCATTAAGGAGGATACGTGGGGCAGTGAAGAAATGCTGGCGCGTATCCCTGTCTGGAGAGCGGATTTGGGACTGGCACATAAGGCTTACCTTTCTGCCATAGCCTATGATGCTGTTTATAATGACCTTTCAAGTTCCGAGAGGAAAGAAATAGCGGAAGGATTGAAACGGTTGGCCCTTGACCCGTGTCTGGGGGACTGGGTGCTGGAGCCGGCACGTATTCATTCGTTGAATTCGATGGGACATAACTGGTGGACTTCTTGTGCCTGCATGGGCGGCATACTGGCCTTGAGTTTACAAAACGAATTGCCGGAGGCAAAGCAAGGAGCGGAGGTGGTATATGAGGCTCTTCCCCAATGGTTTGACTTTGCCGGAGATGTCTTGCAGCAGAAGCCGAAAAGCTTTGATGCCGATGGAGGGATGTATGAAAGTCTCAATTATGCCAATTTCGGGATTCAGGAAGCATTACAGTTTCGTTTGGCATGGATGAACACCCATCCCGGACAAAAGCCGGTTCAAATTCCGCAACTGGATAAATTGTCCGATTTCTTTGTGCATGTCTGCTATCCGCGTACAGGTATACTATATAATATGAATTTTGGTGACAGCCATAAGAATGTGACTGCCGAAAGTACCTTGATGCTGCTCTATGCGATGGGAATCAGGAATGATAATATGCTTTGGTATATGAATCAGGTGGAACAGGGGCAACACCGTGACGGTTATTTTATCGACCGTCCGATGGGATTTCTCTATACGCCCGATCTAAGCAAAGCGCCGCAGTTGCCTGAAATAAAGAAATCACAACTTTTTGCAGATTTTGGGTGGGCTACGATGCGTACTTCCTGGGAGAAGGATGCTACCATGCTGGCCGTTAAATCGGGGCATACATGGAATCATTCTCATGCGGACGCCAACTCGTTCATCATCTTTCATAAAGGAGTGGATATTATAAAAGATGCGGGAAACTGCTGGTATCCTAATCCCAGTTACCGTAATTATTTTTTTCAAAGCGAGGCACACAATGTCGTGCTTTTCAATGGCAAAGGACAGTCGCGTGAACAACAATATCATGGTTCAATGCTGAGAGGGTATTTACATTATTTGCTCGATGCGGATAATGTAAAATATGTATTGGCCAATGGAACCGGCCCGTATTCAGACCAGTTTAGTCGTAATTTCCGTCATTTCCTGTGGATAGATGATGTGATTTATATGATTGATGATTTGAAAACTCATGATGTGGGACATTTTGAATGGCTTTGGCATCCGGGAGGAGAGGCGGAAAAACGTGGAATTGATCTGAATATAACAAATGGGAATTCTTCAGTTGTTGTCCGTCCGCTATATCCCCGTTTGTTGGCGAAATCCGATTTTGTACATGATTACCCCGAAGATTTATATTGGGAAGAAGTAGAAGCTCCAACGGAGGATTTAAAAGGAACAGAAACGTATTATTCATTTCATTTGCCGGCAAAAGTGGATCGGGTGAAAGGGCTGACCGCCATCATCTTGAAAGAAACGCCGGACCAGAAAGATCTTCCTTATATGGAAAGACGGGAAGGCAAAGATTGGATAGGACTTCGTATTCATTATAAGGGAAAAATAACAGATCTCTATATCAATCAATTGGCCGACGGGCGATTGATGCATAGCAATTCATGGATTGAAGCGGACGGATGGTTTACGGACGCTTATATGTTTGCAGTCACTTATGAGGCTGGTATGGAACCAGCCGGTTCAAAAGAGCACTTTATTTGTTATGGAAGCGCTTTAAGACGAGGAGATGTTTCTTTCTTTTCTTCTTTGGCTAAGCTTTTTGTGATTCAAAAGGAGGAAAACGGGCGGATGAAATTGTGGATGGATGGTCAACCGAAGATGAATGCTGGATTCAGAAGCGAGAAACGTCCGAAAGCGGTTGTCGTGAATGGAAAGGTAACTCCTGTAGTTTATGAGAAGGGCACGGTAAAAGTATCAGGCGTGGTTATTGAATGAGCGGGTAAGGCGAAGAATTTGGTGGAAGTTTATTTTACGCAAAGGTTTGCGTGCTTTTTGTTAAGCTGGCTGGTACTTATGTCAGCTTAATCTTTTTATTTTTGAGCATATAAATAAACGATTTGTTAACGTGTAAAATAATGATACGATGAAAAAGCTCTTCTTTTTAATGGCTGCGAGTTTTTTGTTTGCTCCTGTACATGCACAGATAACCGAGCGTGAACGTCCTGCCGAATGGCAACATCTGGTAAAGGGTGCACGTTTTATGGACCGTTTCCTTCCGATGCCCGACGGTATCCAGGCCAAGGGGATATGGGGAACTGACAGTGTGCTGAACCGTTATGTGGATAATGGCATTGAGCTTCCCGGAGTTTCTTTCTGGGGAGGAAATATATTGCAGGATACGGAAGGCAAATATCATCTGTTTGTGTGTGGCTGGCCCGAGAACTCTCCGAAAGGTCACATGTTCTGGTCAAACTCTACCGTTTTTCATGCGGTAAGTGACCGGCTCACGGGACCTTTTAAAATACGGAATTCCATTGGAAAAGGACATAATCCGGAAGCGTTCCGTCTGTCGGACGGCCGTATCGTGGTCTATGTTATTGATGGTTATTATATAGCGGACAGGGTGGATGACAAGGTTTGGACGTATGGAAAGTTCAGTTTTGACCCGCGTGACCGTAAAATCATAGAAGGCCTCTCCAATCTGACTTTTGCCCGTCGTCAGGATGGCTCTTATCTGATGGTATGCCGCGGTGGAGGTGTCTGGATCAGCAAAGACGGACTTTCACCCTATAAGCAGTTGACGGACAAACGGGTTTACCCGGACGTGGAGGGCCGGTTTGAAGATCCGGTGGTATGGAGGGATGATTTGCAATATCACTTGATCGTAAATGACTGGTTGGGCAGGATTGCTTTCTACCAGCGTTCCAAGGATGGAGTACATTGGGTGACGGAACAGGGAGAAGCATACATGCCGGGCGTATCATTCCATAAAGACGGAACGGTGGAGCGTTGGTTTAAATATGAGCGTCCTAAGGTTTTCCAGGACGAGAAGGGGCGTGCCGTCCAAATGAATTTTGCCGTGATTGATACGATAAAATGGAACGACCTTCCTAATGACAAACATAGTTCCAAGAACATAAGCGTTCCCTTGAATAAAGGGATGCTATTGTCCGTTTTGAATGAAAAGGAGATCACTCCGTCTACCCGTACCATTGAAGTGAAGATTGCCGCCGAAGAGGGGTTCCATCCGCAAACGGATGTGGATGTAAAGTCGTTGCGGTTCGGTTCGTTTACAGAAGTGAACTTCGGGCGTGGTTGCAAACCGGTGAAGACCAAGGTTTCGGGGGAAGACTTGATTGTGGTTTTTAATGCCGAAGGAAGTGGAATTACCTCTGGTGAGTTTGCTCCCAAAATGATAGGAAAACACAGGAATGGGAACATGCTTTACGGTTATGCCCGCCTGCCTTATGTGAATTACCGGCCGGCTTTGCTTTCTGCCCGTCGTCCTGTGTTTGATAAGGAAAAAGGGGAATTGAAAGTGGAGATACAAAACTTTGGATTGTCTGCATCGGAACCGGCGGAAGTGGAGGTGATATGTGGCGGCCATAGCTTGGGGCGGATGACTCTAAAGACATTGCAGCCTTATGAAGTAGAGTATCTGGCCTTCTCTCCGGATGCAGCCTTGGCGGATGACAAATCATCTTATGAAGTCGTATTTTTTTATGAAGGAAAAGAGGTGGAACGGAACAGATTCGGAAAAGACTGATTTAATTTGTAAGTTGACGGTTGATAACATCTTATTTTTGAGTGAAAAACGTTTGCCCAACGTATCTAATAAGAAAAATGCAAAATATGAAGAATTTATTGACCTTTTGTCTTATGGTATGCTGTGTGGCCGTACAGGCTCAATTAGTGACTTATCCCGAAGGACTGCAGACCGGTATGCCTCATAATGATGACTATACGGTTCGTGTCCGTGTGCCGGGGGGCGACTGGAAAGATCTGTTTGAGTATAATGTGCAGGTAGATATGGATAGGGTACAGGATGCTTCGATGGTACAGTTTGATATGGGCAGTCCTGTAGAAGTGATGGTGAAAAAAAATAATGGGATGATTCATGAGGTCGATATCCGTCCGCAGGCCAGGAAAGTGCAGTATGTGCAGAATAAGAATGTAATTACGTTTACGCTGGACAAACCTCAGTATCTGTCTGTGGAGTTTAATGGCGACCGCCTGCATAATCTCCATCTTTTTGCCAATCCGATGGAAACGGAGACTTACTCGGAAGAAGAGAAAGGAGTGATGTATTTCGGGCCGGGAGTGCATCGTCCCAAAGATCTGCCGAACAATCAGATAAGAATACCAGGCAATACGACGGTTTATCTGGCACCGGGAGCTGTTGTGAAAGCGAAGTTGCTGCTGGATAAAGTGGAGAATGTACGGATCATTGGGCGTGGCATTTTGGACCATCCTGTTCGTGGTATTGAAATCACTGATTCTAAAAATATAGTGATAGATGGCATAACAGTGGTCAATCCTGATCATTATACCGTATTTGGCGGAGGTGCTGAGGGGGTGACAATCAAGAACCTGAAATCATTCAGTTGTAAAGGTTGGAGCGATGGCATCGACATGATGTGCTGTCACGATGTATTGATAGACAATGTGTTTATGCGTAATAGTGATGACTGCATTGCTTTATATAATCATCGTTGGAACTGGTGGGGCGGTTCGGACAATATCACTGTACAGAATACCATTCTTTGGGCGGATATTGCTCATCCTATCAATGTAGGTGGTCATGGTGATCCGAATTCTCCGACAGGAGAGATTATTGAGAATCTGGTTTTCCGCAATATTGATATTTTGGAACATGATGAAGATGATGTGCCTTATCAGGGATGTATGGCTATAGATGCAGGCGACAGGAACAGGGTGAAAAATATATTGTTTGAGGATATTCGTGTGGAAAGTATTCAAGAGGGGAGGCTGTTTCATATCAATGTCCGTTTTAACGGGAAGTATGACAAACAACCCGGACAAAGCATTGATGGAGTGACTTTCCGTAATATTACTTATAACGGGGTGGGAGAAAACCCGTCACTGATAAAAGGATTGGACAAAGACCGGATGGTACGGGATGTGATTTTTGAGAACGTTGTGGTTAATGGGAAGAAAATGAAAGATTTAAATGGTTTTATAACCAATGAATATATTGAAAGAATTGAAGTCAAATAGTATCTTTTATGTAAATCTAGGAATATGAGGATTCTGGCATTTATTTGTTTATTAATATTATCCGGTTTGACCGGATTATATTCACAAGATACCGGCGATGTACAGGTGAAAAGTGGTTATATGAAGGTTCCGGAAGGTTCTTTGTATTATGAAGAAGCAGGTACGGGAGAGCCGCTTATTTTTATTCACGGACACTCTTTGGACCGTAGAATGTGGAATGAACAGTTCTTTAAGTTTGCAAAGCATTATCGAGCTATACGATATGATTTGCGCGGATATGGCATTTCATCCAAACAAACGGAAGATTTCCAATTTACCCATGCAGAAGATCTGGTTGCTTTGATGGATGCTTTGCATATACGGAAAGCGCATATTGTAGGTTTGTCTTTGGGGGGATTCGTTGGTGCGGATATGCTGGGATGTTTTCCGGACCGTATGTTGTCCGCTTTCTTGGCCAGCGGAAATATCCGCAAATCAAAAGGACCCAGTGAGCCGATGACAAAAGAGGAAGCGGCAAAACGGGATGAAGAAATCGCAGCACTGGAAAAGAAAGGAGTGGATGTGATGAAGAAGGAATGGTTCGAAGGACTGATGCAGTCGGGTGGAACAAGAAAAGAAAGAATGCGTGTGCCTCTGTGGGAGATGATCGATGACTGGGATGCATGGCAGCCTTTACATAAGGAGGTGAGGGTGATAATCGGACTGGATGCTTATGCAAAACTGAAAGAAAATCATCCTCAGGTACCTACTTTGATTGTTGAAGGCAGGTCACCCGGAAACAGATATTCCGATCATCCTGAGATTTTGGATTATCTTCCGAATGGAAAATTGAAAGTGCTGGATGATTGTGGTCACATGATGAATATGGAGCAACCGGAAGCATTTAATGAAGCATTGGAAGAATTTTTAAATGACTTGGAATAAAAGTGGTTGGACTGCTGAAAAAGGAAGAGGTATTTTGAGTGCTCTCTTCCTTTTTTTCGTATTATAAAATAGAGATTCCAATAATCGGATAGTAAATGAAAAAATACAATGATATGAAGAGGAAAGTATTTATAGCGGTTATGTCGCTAGTTGTTTCAGGTGGTTTGTCTGGCCAATCAGTTTATCCCGGCCAGCATTCCGGAAAATTGAAAAAAGAAACCATAGCTCCGATGCAAGTCAAGAGCTTTGATTTGAAGGATGTCCGTTTGCTGCCGAGTCGTTTTCGTGAAAATATGATGCGTGATTCTATGTGGATGGCTTCTATAGAGGTGGACAGGCTGTTACATAGTTTCCGTACTAATGCGGGTGTGTTTGCCGGTCGGGAAGGTGGTTACATGACAGTAAAGAAATTAGGCGGATGGGAATCCTTGGACTGTGAATTGCGTGGACACACCACAGGGCACTTGCTTTCTGCCTACGGCCTGATGTATGCGGCGACAGGCAGTAAACTGTTCAGACACAAAGGAGACAGTTTGGTAAGTGGTCTGGCTGAAGTACAAAACGCGTTGGGTAATGGTTATTTGAGTGCTTATCCTGAAGAATTGATTAATCGTAACATCCGTGGCACCAGTGTATGGGCACCGTGGTACACGCTTCATAAGCTTTTCTCTGGATTGATAGACCAGTATCTTTACAGTGACAATCAGAAAGCTTTGGAGGTTGTTATCCGTATGGCCGACTGGGCCTATCATAAGCTCAAACCATTGGATGAGACTACACGTCAAAAGATGATACGGAATGAATTTGGTGGAGTGAATGAGTCTTTTTATAATTTGTATGCGATAACCGGGGATGAACGTCATCGGTGGCTGGCTCAATTCTTTTACCATAATGAAGTGATTGATCCGTTAAAGGAACTACGTGATGATTTGGGTACTAAACATACCAATACATTTATTCCGAAAGTGATAGCCGAAGCTCGTAATTATGAATTGACAGAGGATGAGAACAGCAGAAAGTTATCCGATTTCTTTTGGCATACTATGATAGACCATCATACATTTGCCCCCGGATGCAGTAGTGACAAGGAACATTATTTTGATCCGGCCCGGTTCTCCAAGCATGTGTCAGGTTATACCGGGGAAACGTGTTGTACCTATAATATGTTGAAGCTGTCCCGTCATCTGTTCTGCTGGACAGCCGATGCTGCTATTGCGGATTATTATGAACGTGCTCTTTATAACCATATTTTGGGACAGCAAGATCCTCAAACCGGTATGGTGACATATTTCCTGCCCTTGCTTTCGGGTTCGCATAAGGTGTATAGTACGAAAGAAAACTCTTTTTGGTGTTGTGTGGGCAGCGGCTTTGAAAACCATGCTAAATATGGAGAAGCCATCTATTATCACAATGATAAAGGCATTTATGTGAATCTTTTTATTCCTTCGGTAGTCAATTGGCAGGAGAAAGGATTGACTCTCCGCCAGGAAACGGATTTTCCGGCAGAGGAAACCACAGTTCTGACCATAGGCACTCAAAGTCCTGTAGAGACTACGGTTTATCTTCGTTATCCTTCGTGGAGCAAGGAAGTGAAAGTCGCTGTAAATGGTAAAAAGGTGGCGGTGAAGCAGAAGCCCGGTTCATATATTGCTATCACTCGTCTATGGAAAGACGGTGACCGTATTACGGCTGATTATCCCATGCGTCTCCGTGTGGAAACGACTCCGGATAATCCTCAAAAGGGAGCGTTGGTTTATGGTCCGGTAGTGTTGGCCGGTGAACGGGGAACAGAAGGAATGCAGGCACCTGCGCCCGATTCCAATCCTGCTTTGTACAATGATTATTATACGTATGATTATCATATCCCTGTAGGACTTCGCACCACGTTAAAACTTGATGTCAAGCATCCTGAACGCAGTGTACGGCGTGTCGGTACGGAGTTAAAGTTTACGACTTCTCAAGGAGATGTGATAGAACCGTTGTACAATATTCATCGGCAGCGTTATGTGGTATATTGGGATTTGGAGAAAGAATAAATTTCATTATTAGATGAGTAAATGAATCCTTTGATTCGTATTTATATATGGTTTGACTAATCAAATGATATAGGAATATGAATAGAGGATTCGTTTTTATTTTCAGGTTGGCAGTTCATGGAATCAGAATGAAAAAGATTCTAGCCGCCTTTATTTTGGGGATGGGATGTATGTTGGCTGTTCAGGCGCAGCAACACCCTTGTGTCTATGTTGCTCCGGCGGATAGGGCGTCTGTTCTGCAAAAAGTGAAAAATGAGCCTTGGGCTGGGGAAGCCTTTGCAGCTATTCGCTCCAAAGTGGAAAAATATGTGGATCGTCATCAGACTGATCCCGAATGGATAACTTCCCGGCTGGCCATGTATTGGAAAGATGGAGAGCGCTATACTCAATGTTATTTGAAAAAACAGAATTGGGACTATGGAGAGGGGAATGCTCCTGTTCCCACTGTAAGAATGCCGGGAATGCGTACTTGGAATAAGTATGTCAATGTTCCGCTGGAGGACCGCACTCCTTATAATGAAACAGGTGATATGTGGGGAATTAATAAATTAAATCCTTCGGAGCCTTCGGTCAAAGTGCCTTATAAGGAAAGCGGGCACATGATACGGGGGAATAATGTCGAGATCTTGACATTAGCAGAAAATGCCGCTTTTGTTTATTGGGTGACAGGAGAAGAGAAGTTTGCCCGTTTTGCCACAGATATATTTAATGTGTGGTTGGTAGGGACGTATTATATGAATCCTATTTTGGACCCTGAAAAGTCGTGTGGCAGTGTCGGTGGTTGGGAACCGGGAGGTATTTGCGGCTATTATGATTACGAACAGATACATGATGATTTGGTAATGCATGCGGCAATGGCGTATGATTTTGCTTTCGATTATTTGATACGGCATCCTCATGCTCATCTGAAAGCAATTGGGAAAGATACAAAAACGGTAGCTGCCGAAGTCTTTAAGCGTTTTATCAATATAGGGCTGGTACGCGGTGGCAAATCGGGTAACTGGAATGTGAACGGGTGGAATATAATGCTGCGTCCTATGTTGGTGCTCGATCATAATGAGGCTTATGCTGACGGTAAAGGAAAAGAGTATTATTTGAATCTGCTGGTGAACGAATCTACTCCTTATCATGATGCCATTCCCGATATATTGAAAACTTACGATCGGGTGACAGGGCTGTGGCCGGAATCTCCCGGTTATTCATTCGGTACAGTGCAGTCATTGCTTGATTGGGCGGCTCCCTTGAAACGTGCCGGGATAGATATCATAGCCGGTAACCCCATTTTGCAGAAAGCTGCAATGGCTGTATTTCCTTGGATGGACGATGCAGCCAATATGGTGGTGTTCGGTGATTCACGTGGGGGAAGTGCTAATTTTCAGACGTTTGAAAATCTGCTGACTTATTATACCGGAACAGATAATAAGGAGGGGGTGGAAAAAGTGGCAAGTGCCTTGAACAAAGGGATTTCTCAAAAGAAATACTCCAGAAATAATGCCGGTTGGACAGGGCTTTGTACCTATACAGCTACCATCCCGTCTGTACGTGCAGAGAGTAATGAGCGTGCGTCTTATTCTCCCCATCATCGTTTTATTACAATGAAGAACTGGGAGGGAGATTATAAAATGATGTTCACTCTGAATGGTGGTAAAAAAGGATACCATCTCACTCCGAACGGGTTGGCTTTACAATTCTATGCGTATGGTTATGCGTTGGCTCCGGATGCAGCGGCTTATGAGTCCTATTGGAGTAAAGATCATGGATACCATCAGTCTCCTACAGGTTCTAATACGGTTTTACCCGGATATACGGAAGGAGATATCACTATTCATGCTATGGAACCTATGGTGAAGGAGGGAGAATTCGTAAATGATAGGGAATTAACTCCTTACCTCAACTTTGCCGATGTGTCTGCCGGTGAGAAAAGAAGAATGGTCGCTATGGTCCGTACTTCGGGGAATAGTGGTTATTATGTGGATATTTTCCGGTCGGACAGGGCGGATAATGATTATTTGTTCCATCATGTAGGTACTTCGATGGAAATCACTGATTCGGAAGGGAACAAGCTTCCCGGTGAGGCTTTGGAGAAGTTTGACAAGACGTGGCATGAAGGATATCATTGGTTTTCCAATCTGCATAAATCCGATTATAACCAGAATTTCATCGCTTCATGGAGTATGCCCGAAGATATAACGGCGCGTTTATGGATGGCAGGAGGTGAGGGACGTGAAATTTATCAGGTGGATGCTCCCCCGACTACAATGAATAAAGGGTTGACTCCCGGCGATATTTGTATGCCTCCTATGCCGACTCCTGCTTTGATTGTTCGTCAGGAAGGTAATAATGCTCATACTCATCCTTTTGTTTCTGTTTATGAAGCGTATAAAAAGAGTGGTCCGAATGTGCTCGGTGTAGAAGCCTTGCAGGGAGATGATGGCTCTACCGGGGTGAAGGTGAATACGGCGGACGGATATGCGGATTATCTGTTCACTGCGACGGACATGCAGGCTCATCATCCTTCCAAACGTGTTTCATTCTGTGGCAGGTTAGGATTGATAAGAGAAAAAGAAGGTCAGATTCAACTGATGTATCTTGGCTGTGGCCGTTCACTAAAGAAAGGTAACTTTGTTTTAGAATCGGATCATGACGTATATGCTGCAATCTATATGCAGCATGGTGTTTGGTACTATTCAGCAACCGGTCCTGTACGGGTGAAAATAGGAAAAGAAACCAAAAAACTGAATGAAGGTTACAATCAAAAATTATAATTTTTTTGTGCATCCTTATTCACCGCAGGGACTAATGCTGAAGGTCTCTGCGGTTAATTGTTTTATCCTATAGATTTTATTTTTCTTTTCGTTGAGTGAGTTTTCCGATTCATCCGTACTACTAATTAAAAAGTAATCATTATGAAAAAAATAATACTCATAGCATGTGCGTTGACCTGTACGGCTTCGCTTTATGCAGGTCATTCTAAAGAATTGAAATTGACGTCCCCGGAGGGAGTTCATGAAGTCATGTTCAGGCAGGAGAAAATTTCTTCTTCGGTAAATGAAATAGTATATCAGGTAAAGTATAGAGGCAGAGAGGTTATCGGAAACTCCCGTGCCGGTCTTCAGCTGGATAACCGTACTTGGGAACTGGCGCTTGCCCGTAAAATAAATCAGGTAAAATGTTGGATGGATAATTTGGAGGTGGATAGTGTGATCTATCAGCCTGCTGTCAACAAGTCTTGGCATCCTCTGTATGGAGAACGTAGTACGGTTCGCGAGGCGTATAATGAGGCAATCATGTATCTTTCCAAAAAAGACGGTTCCAATTATCGTTTGAATATTGAAGTACGTGCGTATGATGAAGGCATCGCTTTCCGTTATTTTTTTCCTGAACATCCACAGGCCATTTTTCATAAAGTGGTGGGGGATCTGACTGAATATACGTTTTCCCCCGGTGCGGTGGCGTGGACGGAGCAATGGGCGCAAGCTCCTTTTGAGCGCCTTGCCATTAATGACATCAAATTGCCGGTAGAACGTGCTTTGACCGTAGAACTTCCCAATGGGCTGTGGGTAGCTTTGACTGATGCCGATGTAGATGACTGGTGTTTGACTAAGTTTGTAGCTTCTCCAACTAAACAGAATACACTGACTTCGGTCATGTATAGCCCTGTGGATATTGTTACTTATTATGCTACTCCATGGAAAATTATCATGGCGGCTGATAAGCCGGGGGAATTGCTGGAACACAACGACATCATCCAGAACCTGAATCCTCCTTGTGAGATAACCGATACGGACTGGATCAGGCCCGGCAAGATTATGCGTGAAACGACTATTACCACCGAAGGGGCCATAGCTACAATTGATTTCTGTGCTGCCCATCATATTCCTTATATGTTGTTCGACTGGCAATGGTATATGCCTTGTACTTCTCATGACGGAGATGCCACAAAGGTGGTTTCCAAACTGGACATGCCACGTGTCATTGCATACGGGAAAGAAAAAGGAGTAGGTGTATGGGTGTATGTCAATCAGCATGCCCTGATGAAACAGATGCATGAGCTTTTTCCATTGCTGCATAAGTGGGGAGTCGTAGGTGTGAAATCCGGTTTCGTACAGTATGCCAGTCATCGTTGGGCTACTTGGCTGCATGATATGGTTCGTCTGGCTGCCGAAAACAAATTGTTGATTAATATTCATGATGAGTTCCGTCCATCCGGTTTCAGCCGTACTTATCCTAACTTGCTCACTCAGGAAGGGATACGGGGAAATGAGGAATTTCCCGACGCTACGCATAATACGATTCTGCCTTTTACCCGTATGATTAATGGAGCGGCGGATTATACCATCTGTTATTTCGACAAACGCCTGAAGAACACCCATGCTCATCAGTTGGCGGCTTCATTGATTTTTTACAGTCCTTTACAAACTATCTTCTGGTATGACCGCCCTTCATTCTATCAAGGGGAGCCCGAAATAGAATGGTTCGAGAATCTGCAAACCGTATTTGATGATACAAAAGTATTAGAAGGTGCTCCGGGTAAGTGTATAACTATGGCGCGTCGCAAAGGTAATGACTGGTTTGTAGGAGCTTTGACTAATAATGAAGGTTCTGCTCAATCGGTAAATCTTTCATTTTTAGATAAGGGAAAGACCTATCTGGCCCGTATTTATACAGATGGGGGAGATAAAATGAAGACTCGTACTCAGGTGAAATGTACCCGTTTGTTGGTGGATTCTTCTCAAATCATGCAGTTCGCATTAAAGCCTGGAGGTGGTGTGGCCATGCAACTCGTGCCAGCGACGGATCAGGAAATAGAAGAATATAAAAAGTATAGAGGACAAGTATTATAAAAATAACCACTTTCGTTGAGTGTATTGGTTTTCTTGTCCGTATTATAGATAGATTAGGTTAACAAAAATGAAGGTTAGGTGATTTTTTAGTTTAATAGAGTACGTTTTTTAAGGTAAGAATGATTGTTTCAGGGCATTTTTATAATAGGTAAGAATGAAAAAGATAGTGATTATAGCGGCTTTAGTATGTGGTGCATGGCAACAGGCAGATGCTCAGTATGTATCCAAGGTATGGGTGCCCGATCAGAAAGACGGTACGTATATTAATCCGATTATTCATGCGGATTACTCTGATCCGGATGTTTGTGCCGCAGGTGATGATTTTTACATGACCGCTTCCAGTTTTGGCTGCGCTCCGGGATTGCCCATTCTTCATTCAAAGGATTTGGTCAACTGGCGTTTGGCAAACTATGCCTTGAAGGAGATAGAGCCGACCGGCTTCTTTAACGCTCCTCAACATGGAAAAGGGGTATGGGCTCCTTCTATCCGTTACCACAACGGTGAGTTTTTTATCTATTGGGGAGATCCCGATTGGGGTATTTTCATGGTAAAGACTAAAGATCCGTTGGGTGAATGGGAAAAGCCGGTCTTGGTAAAGGCCGGGAAAGGAATGATAGATCCTACTCCGTTGTGGGATGAGGATGGAAAAGTGTATTTGGTACATGCGTGGGCGGGCAGTCGTGCCGCATTCAATAGTGTGATTACGGTTTGTGAGATGAATGCGGGAGGTACAAAAGTCATTAGTGAACCTGTATTGGTTTTTGATGGTAATGATGGGGTGAATCACACCATCGAGGGGCCTAAGTTTTACAAACGTAATGGATATTACTACATTTTGGCTCCTGCAGGAGGGGTGGTGACAGGTTGGCAGTTGGCACTTCGTTCTCGTAATGTGTATGGCCCATACGAATCGAAAATTGTTATGGCTCAGGGAGATACAGATATAAATGGTCCTCATCAGGGAGGATGGGTGGAAACTTGTACAGGCGAGTCTTGGTTTATCAATTTTCAAGATAAAGCTATGTATGGTAGAGTTTTGCACTTGAATCCTATGAAGTGGGAAAATGATTGGCCCGTGATTGGGGAGGACAAGGATGGAGATGGGTGTGGTGAACCTGTAAAACGATATAAAAAGCCGGATGTAGGCAGGACTTATCCTATAGAAACACCGATTGAGAGTGATGAATTCAACACAAGGCAATTGGGCTTGCAATGGGAATGGCATGCCAATTACCAGGATACGTTTGGCTTTACCTCTGATTTGGGTTACATTCGTATATATGGACATATTTTGTCCAAGGATTTTGTGAATTTTTGGGAGGTGCCGAATCTCTTGTTACAAAAATTCCCTGCCGAAGAATTTACAGTGACTGCCAAACTGAAAGTTTCGGCGAAAGCAGACGGACAGCAGTCCGGACTGATAGTGATGGGGTGGGATTATGGCTATCTGGGTGTAGTAAAAGAAGGTGATAAATTTATATTGAATCAAGTGGTCTGCAAGGATGCGGAGCAACGGTCTCCTGAAACAGTGACCCGTCTTGCGGAATTACCTGTAAGCCGCCGGTTCGGAGCCGGGCTCTATCCCAATTATGAGCGTGATATTTATTTGCAGGTGAAAGTAACTGGGGGAGGTATCTGTTATTTCAGCTACAGTCTGGACGGCAGGAAATATACATCGGCCGGAGTGCCTTTTACCGCTCGTCAGGGTAAGTGGATAGGAGCGAAAGTAGGATTATTCAGTACAGCTCCTTATGGTAAGGAAAGAGGTTGGGTAGATGCCGATTGGTTCCGTATCAATAAGTAAAAAAGAAAGGATAATTATGAATACAAAAAATCTATTAGTAGGTATAGGGTTATGTCTGCTTTCAGCCTGTACTGAAGTAGACAACAAACTGGAGGTGGACAGAGCTTTGGAATATTGTGATCGCCAGGTACATCGTACTTTGGAGGTTATGCATGGAAAAGGGCGGGAGGTAGATTACACTATGATGCCTCGTAACATAATGGATGGCCAGTCTGACTGGAACTATCGTAAAGTGAGTAAGGAAGAATGGTGCGGAGGTTTCTGGCCGGGCATCTTGTGGTATGATTATGAATATACACAAGATCCGAAAATAAAGGAAGAGGCCGAAAAGTTTACTGCTTCTTTGAAATTTCTCTCGGAGATTCCTGCATACGATCATGATTTGGGTTTTTTGGTTTTTTGTAGCTATGGTAACGGTTATCGTCTGACCGGTAATCCGGAATATAAGCAAGTTATAATCAATACGGCTGATTCGTTATCAGCATTGTTCAATCCCCGTGTAGGTACTATGCTTTCATGGCCTCGCAATGTGAAAATGTTTGGCGGTCATAATACCATCATGGACAATATGATCAATCTGGAAATGCTTTTCTGGGCAGCCAAGAATGGAGGTAATCCTTATTTGTTTGACATTGCCGTGGCTCATGCGGATAAGACGATGAAATATCATTTTCGTCCGGATTATACCTCTTATCATGTAGCAGTGTATGATACTCTGACAGGTGAATTTATCAAGGGAGTGACCCATCAAGGTTATTCGGATGACAGTATGTGGGCTCGTGGTCAGGCATGGGCTATCTATGGTTATACAGTCGTTTATCGGGAAACAAAAGATGTCCGTTACCTCGATTTTGTACAAAAAGTAACGGATGTATATCTGAAAAATCTGCCCGAAGACTATGTTCCTTATTGGGATTTTAATGATCCGTCCATTCCCGATGCTCCCCGGGATGCTTCTGCCGCTTGTGTGGTAGCTTCTGCTTTATTAGAATTGTCCGGTTATCTGCCGGCTGAAAAAGCATTGGAATATAAACAGGCGGCTGTAAAAATGCTAACCAGTCTGAGTTCTGACAAATACCAGTGTGGTGAAAGTAAACCTGCTTTCCTGCTTCATTCCACAGGACACTTGCCTGCCGAATCAGAGATTGATGCATCCATCATTTATGCTGATTATTATTATATGGAGGCACTTCTCCGCCTGAAAAGGCTGACGGAGAATAAACCGGTCATTGACGAATAATAGATTGTTCAGGGAAGTATAAAGTATATAGAGATCTGTAGTTTTCTTATAGGTGGATTATTTATGATAAGTATATCCCGTTTTCACCTACTGATGAAAACGGGATATACTGTTTTACAGCAGGTAACTAAAGCTTTTAGTTTACTTTAACTATGAAAATTAGTTTTGTAACTAAAAGTTTTAGTTCTTTGTGATAATCAAAAGAAAGATTATGAAAATGTTGACAGCAAAGGAAGAAGAGATTATGGGTTATTTTTGGGAAAAAGGCCCGTTGTTTGTAAAACAGTTACTTGATTTTTATGATGAACCGCGTCCACATTTCAATACTCTGTCTACCATTGTGAGAGGATTGGAGGAAAAGGGGTTTCTCAGTCATGAGGTATTTGGAAATACCTATCAGTATTATGCGGTGGTAAGCTGTGATGATTTTAAGAAGAAGACGTTGAAAGGGGTTATCAGTAAATATTTCAATAACTCTTATTTAGGAGCGGTTTCTTCACTGGTGAAGGAGGAGGAGATTTCTCTGGATGAATTGAAGCAGCTTATCCGGGATGTGGAAAAGGCGCATGAATAATCCGGATAAAGAGAATAATTAAAGATACATACTATGGGAGCATTTTTTGTATATATTGTAAAGTCGGCAGTCTGTCTGGCGGTATTCTATTTATTTTACCGCCTGTTGCTGAGCCGTGAAACATTCCATCGTTTTAACCGTATTGCTTTGTTGGGAATACTGATATTGTCCTGTGCCATTCCCTTTGTGGAAGTGACCATGAAAGAACCGATGGAAGTCAGCCAACAATTGCTGACTTGGGAAGAACTGCTGCTTATGGCTAATCTTAATCGGACTGCTACTATAGAAACTGCTCCCGAATCTGCTATTATGTGGCGTGAAGCGCTGCTGATGGTTTATTTGTTGGGTATTGTATTCTTCTTTTTACGTAATGTATGGTCGCTGACCCGTATGCTGAGGCTGATAAAGGGTAGCACCCTTGTCCGTCAGGAAAATGGTATTACGCTGATAACCCACCAAAAAGAAATCGCTCCGTTCAGTTGGATGAAGTTTGTAGTGATCTCTGAGAAAGACCTGAAGGAAAACCGTGAGGAAATACTGACGCATGAATACGCTCATATACGGAAGAGACATTCCATAGATTTACTTATAGCGGATATCTGCATCTTTTTCCAATGGTTCAATCCTGCTTCCTGGTTATTGAAACAGGAACTACAGAACATACACGAGTTCGAAGCGGACGAAAGCGTGATTGCACAAGGTATTGATGCAAAGAAATATCAGTTGTTATTAATAAAAAAAGCTGTTGGCACAAGGCTCTACTCTATGGCCAACAGCTTCAATCACAGTTCACTTAAAAAACGTATTACTATGATGTTAAAAAAGAAATCCAATCCGTGGGCACGACTCAAGTACCTGTATGTGCTTCCATTGGCAGTCATTGCCGTGGCAGCCTTTGCCCGCCCCGAAATCTCTAGTGAGTTAGATGAGATTTCAGCCGTCAAAGTTAATGATTTAACGGCAATTATGAAAACCGAAGAGGTTAAAAGTCCCGAAAAACATCCTGCAAAGGAAATAAAAGTGCAAGGGCAGGTATTAGAAAAAAGTACAAACGCTCCGGTTGTAGGTGCTAATGTGATTATCAAAGGTACCACTTCAGGTACGATCACTGATTTAGATGGAAATTTTGTTATTTCAATGCCTGTTGGGGCTACTTTGAGTGTTTCATATATAAATATGAAAACAAAGGAATTGACTATTACAGAGAAACTTATTGGAAAAATTAAATCTTTAAAAGTGTATTTGGAGGGAGAAATCACAACTAAGACACAGGAAGTGGTTGTAGTAGGTTATGGAGGTGGTGAAGAAGCTTCTGATGAAGTTCCGGTTTTTCAGGTTGTTGAAGAGATGCCTGAGTTTCCGGGTGGTATGGGAGAATGTTTGAAATTCTTGGGGAAGAATATCAAATATCCAGTGGAGGCTCAGAAAGCTGGAGTACAGGGAAAGGTTATTGTACAATTTGTAGTTGAGAAAGATGGTAATATAGCCAATCCCAAAGTTGTCAGGAGCATTGATCCGGATTTGGACGGTGAGGCCATCCGAGTCATTTCCATTATGCCGAAATGGAAACCGGGTATGCAGAAAGGCCAGCCTGTGCGTGTGAAATATACGGTTCCCGTCACTTTCAGACTAGACGGTAAAGATACAAAATCAAATGAAACACGTCATTTGGAGTTGAGGACAGACTCTGTTTTTCAAGAAAATCCATTGCGGATAGGTAAGGAAACTTTTTCGTTGAAAGATTGGAAGGAAAAACCATTGCTTATAGTTGATGGGATAGAAAAGCCTTATAGTCAAATGGAAAAAATGAATGCTTCGGATATTGAATCTATTTCGGTGTTGAAGGATGCGGCAGGTACTGCCATTTATGGAGCCAAGGCCAAGAATGGCGTGATATTGATTACTACAAAGAAACAATAAGAATAAAGATATGAAGAAATTTGTAACACTGCTACTATGTATGCTCCCCATTTCGTTGTTTGCCCAGGTGAATGATGGGATTCGTCAGGCAATGGATAATTATGATTATGAGACAGTAGTTATGCTGATTGAATCCGATTGTCAGGATTCTTTATTGCTTATTACCAAAGCTCAGGCGCTGAAAGCGATGAACCGTTATCCGGAAGCCATAGGGGTATTGAACTCTCTTATCTTGAAAGACAGCACAAACACAAAAGTTTTGATCGACCTTGCCGAGTGTTACAAATTGACGGGTAACTCCCGTCGGGCGGCCAACTGTTATCAGAAGGCAATGAATTTGCAACCGGAAAATAAATTTTTCCGGTTGCAGTTCATACGCTCTTTATTAGCCTCCGAAGATTATGAAGAAGCACGTACGGCTTGTCATGGCTGGTTGGAGCGCGATTCCTTGTCGGCCACCGGATACAAATATCTGGGACAGGCATACGAGGGATTGCAGGATGCCGCCAGTGCCTTTCTTAGTTATAACATAGCCTATCGGCGTGATTCGTTGGATGCCCAGACAGTGGCACGCATTGCCGGTATTTTTAATAACAATCAGCAGTTTAAAGATGCTGTTGATGTGACGGAAGTTTATCGTTTGTCCGATACCACCAATATAGATGTGAACCGCCAGAATGCGAAAGCTTATTGTATGCTGAAAGAGTACGGAACAGCGGTAAAACGCTATGAGTCATTAAAAGAACTGGGTGATCGTAGTTTTCTCACTCTTTACTATTTAGGTGTATCCCATTATGGGGATAACTGGTTTTATGGTGCATACGATAATCTGAAAGAAGCCTATCAAAAAAATCCGATGGATGTGAATGTGCTCTATTATCTGGCAAAAGCTTCGGCACGCACTTCCTGGAAAAAGGAGGGTGTGGAATATATGGAAGAAGCCTTCCGCATAGCGGTTCCTTCTGATAGTATGATGGTACGTCTTTATGACGGGTTGGTAGAATGTTACGATTATGCGGGGGATACAAAGAAAGAGGTGGAAGCCTTGGAGAAGTTATATATTTATACAAAGAAAAACTCCATTCTTTATAAAATAGCCTGTCTCTATGATTGGAAAGAAGATGAGAAGAATGCCATTCGCTATTATAAGAAATACATGGCTACTGTTCCCGAAGATCAGCGTTATGCTTTGGACGAAGACGGGAATCCGGTGGAAGACCGCATAACACTTTACCAGCAGGCATGGAAACGTATCAAAAAAATAAAGGAGGAAGGTTTCTTTAGAGGTGATATTCCGACAAAGTCATTTCCTGTAGAGAAAAAAGATACGTTGGCACTTCGTCATGCAAAATAACGGAAGTCATTTATATAAAAGTAAGAATATATGAAGAAAATTTTGGCTTTGGCACTCTTTGCAGTGGCTCTAGTATCATGCCGGCAAACTATGCAGACCGATGGCTTTAAACTATCCGGTCAGTTGGAAGGGCTTCAGGTCGGAGATACTCTTTTTCTTAAAACTTTTTTATTGCCCGATTGGAAAGAAGACGGGACAGATACCATATTGGTGGAAAAGGAGGGAACTTTCTCGGCTTTTATTCCTATGGAACATACTACTTTTTATTTATTGATGCATCAGCCTAAAATGGGTGAACCGTTACGGAGTTGTATTCGCGGAGCTGAGATTATAGCTCGTGTAGGTGATGATATAAAACTGAAAGGGTCTTTGGATTACTTGGGTGCGGTTCGTCATTCGGGTGGTTTTTATGACAATTCGTTGGTGGCTAGGTACGATAGCCTGACTGCGTCTTCCAATACTGAAATGATTGATATCTTCAGTCAGATACTGAAATATCAGGATACAAAGCAAAATGATAGTGTGGCAAAATACGGGCAAATGTATAATGAATATCATCGTCCGCTAATACTGAAGACTGTTCGTGATAGTCTGGCATTGAAAGTGAACGATATGGAATATGCCGCTTTTATGTATGCATCCGCTTTTGTTTTTGATGCTACTTATAAGGATGTGAAAGAGCGTTTGGCACAATTTACTCCAGAGGTTCAAAATTCATATTTTGGACAAATACTTGACAAGCAATTGCTTGTATTGAAGAATATTGAAGTAGGCTTTGCGCCAGCGGAGTTTACAGTGACAGATAAAGATGACCGGAAGGTGTCTTTGTCTGATTATAAAGGCAAATATGTGTTGATTTATCATTGGGGATTATGTCCTGGTACTTTTTGGGTAAATCCTAAAATAATGGATCTCTATCAAAAATATCATGAAAAAGGTTTGGAGGTATTGGGATTTACCCGTGATGATTTATTGAAATCGTTGCAGGGAAGTTCTGAAGAGTTTAAGAAAGATGAACGGGTACAGGGATTGCTAAGCCATCCGTGGGCTACAGTTTACACAGAGGAGGAGGGTAACGGCTTTATAGTGAAAGACCTTTATTTTTCAGGAGTTCCCATTCTTATGTTAATCTCTCCGGATGGTATTACTTTGGTCCGTGGATATACAAAGGCATACGAAGAAGTAAAGAATATTTTGGATAGGAACTTGGGAAATAAGTAAGTATGTTAAAAAAAATACAATGAAAAACTTTGGTATTCTATTGCTTGCTATGGTGAGTTGCTGCCTTTTGCAGGCAAAAAACCGGGTGGTTAAACAGCCGCCTTTCATCGCTCGTAGTTCTTCTACTATTGAGATAGACAGAGTGGTGGTTTCGGATACGGCAACCGTATTGGATATAAAAGCCTTTTTCCGTCCTCATAATTGGATTCAGATAAGTAATGAAAGTTATTTGTTGGCTGATAATGGAGAGAAGTATCCGATTCGTTCCGGTAATGGAATCACTTTGGGTGAAAAATTTTGGATGCCCGATAGCGGCGAAGCTTCTTTTAGTCTTATTTTTCCGTTATTGCCCCCCACAGTGAAAGTGATTGATTTCATTGAAAGCGATTGTGAAGATTGTTTCAAGGTATGGGGAATCCATTTGGATGGAAAATTACCGGAATTAGATTTATCGGATGATGTGAAGAAACAGAAATTGAATTACGATGAACCGTTGCCTAAGGCTGAATTGAAAGATGGCAAATCAGTGATAACCGGTCGTTTGTTAGGCTATGAGAAGCACTATGCACTTCCGTTTTCTTGTAGGACTTGTGATTTGTTGACGGCTAAATTTGAGGATACTGAAATTAAGGTGAATGAAGACGGAACATTTCGGACAGAGATTGAACTTTGTACTCCGACTACGGTCAGTTTTTCTGTGGGACGTGATATTTATTTTGATGTATTTTTAGTTCCCGGTGGTGAATTGGATATGGCTGTCAACTTGCGTGAGTTGAGTCGTTCTGAAAGCAAATTGTTGAAAGGGAAGCGTGCTGGTGGAAAGAAAGTCTATTTTTCAGGTACTATGGCGGCTTTGAATGATGAAATGATAACCGATGATGAACATTTGATGGATGTATGGGGAATGGTTCATTGGAATATGAATGATTTATATAATATGACTGCCGGTCAGTATAAAGCTTATTGGTTGAAAAAATATGAAGAAACCAAATCTGCTATCTGTTCCGATAAGAAAAGAAGTCAGGCATACCGGAATCTTTTATTGGCTCAGAATGATTTGCTTTGTACTTTGACATTGACCCGTGTAAGCTCTAATTTAGCCTATGCTTATGTGCAGTGCAGTGGATTACCGGCTCGTGAAGCTTATCAAAAGTTTAAACAACCGGAATTGAGTGATGATTTCTATGACTATATCCGGCAGCTGAATATACTGAACTCGCCTGTCATGCTTTATACCAATGGTTATGCTGATTTGGTGAGAGGAATGGGCTATATGAGGGTGAAGATGGATGATAAGTTGAGTGATATATTTGCGTTTATTCTCTCTTCCGATAAAGTTTCTGTTGAAGATGCTGAGATAATACGTGAGTTCAAGGCTGATACAGATGCCGGAAAAACATCTGTCTATCGGGAAAAAATGGGAGAATTGCGAATAAAATACGATGATTTGTTTAAAGAATTCAGTTCTATGCAGCAAGACTATATCTTGAAAAAGATTATAGCCGGATATTTGGGTACAGAGCAAGGACTTTTTTTCGATCTGCAGAAAATGATGAAATATGCTCAGAAAATCAGTGACTTCACTCCATTGACTATACATGATTTTGAGGAGATACGGAAGATGAGTGATCCTTATTATCTCAGCAGACTGACAAGGATGAACAACCGTCTTTTGGAAACGATTGAAGCTAATAAGAAAAAGAAAGGTTATACTGTTAATGAATCCGGAGAAGTAAAAGATGAAGATTTATTTTATTCTATCACTTCTAAATTTAAGGGTAAGGTGATTTTGGTCGATTTTTGGGCGACTTGGTGCGGTCCTTGCAAAATGGCTATGAAACAGATGAAACCGATGAAGAAAGATCTTGAAGGTAAAGATATTGTATATGTTTTTATTGCCGGAGAGAACTCGCCCAAAGAAACGTGGGATAACATGATTCCGGATATTCATGGAGAGCATTACCGAGTAACGGCGGCTCAGTGGAATTACCTGAGCAAGCAGTTCAGCATACAGGGGGTTCCGACTTATATTATTGTCGATAAAGAAGGGGGTATTATTCAAAAATACACCGGTTTCCCGGGAGTGGATACCGTAAAAAAAGAATTAATAAAAGCATTAGAGAAATAAAGAACGTGTTCGTCTTGCAAGAATAAAGTGGAAAAGGATCTGTAAGCTGCTGTAAGCATTTACAGATTCTTTTTTTGGATTTATATTACTATCTTTGGCAAGACAAAACTAATATTGAATAATGAAAAACTGGGTCGTTAAGTTATTGGTATTACTTTTCATTCCTTCTTTAGCAGGAATCTTGTTCACTGTTGCTCTTGGTTTTAATCCGGGGGGCTGGTTACAAATTACGACGTATGCTTTCCCTCCGTTACTCACTCTCGCCGGAGGGGCTTTTATCATTGCTTCAAGATGGAAAATTCCTTTTCTTATATTGATGGCGGCTGCCAGTATGGCCTTTAATATTCCTTTACAGAACTGGCTTTTTCATTCGGCAGATGAAGTGGTGCGTTATCATGCTGTTACCGATTTATATAATGGGGGGAATAATGCTCTGTATTTTACTTTCGATACTCTGGAGGTGGATTATGCCCGAAGGAGCAGTGTGACTGTCACTCGTGAGGTGACACGAAGTATGGGCAGACACCGCTATCGTAAGGAACAGAAGCAATATCATTTCTCTGTAGCTCCTGCATTTACCGATTCATTGCCCCGTCATAAGTATGAGGAACGGGAAGTTAAGGCATGGGTTATTCCGGTGAGGCATGAGAAAGGACAAGCCGTTGTATGTTATGAGCGTTGTATTTTTGATTTAGATGATTATCAAAGGGCCATTGATCGGTCCCGCTGTAAACTCCACCATCCTCAAGCTCCGATTATACGACCTTTGTATTCACAGTTCATTACCCGGCAGGAATGGAAAGGAATCTTTCTGAATGTTGCATGGATTGTACTTTCTGTACTGATGGTACTGGGGGTAATTTTGAATTATCAAGCAGACAGAAAGAAAGCATAATATCGGAACAGACTGTATGAAGGGTACTTTATGAATATTATGATTTTCATGCATGTGACCTGTCAATGTTATTAGTAAATTCTAGAATGATGTTTTCTTTATATAAAACTTTCCCCGGACATTTCATGACAGAAACATCCGGGGAGAGGCATTTCGTTTTTTATTTATTGCAGAGTTTTATTTTGCCTTTACATTCAGATTGGATAATTCTGTGTCCTTATGGATGGATGGCAGATTATTCTGTTTTACAACAACAGTATGAACTTTCCCTTTTGCCACTTGCGGCAAAGTGAATTTCTGTTTGTAGATAACCTGTTCCGCTGATGGGCGCAGCAGATAGCCTGTTTCTTTTTCAAAGCGGTTGTATATTCTTACCACAATTTGGTTACTGCCTTTTTGAAGTGGTAGCAGCACCTTTTCCTCACGGAACTTGCAGCGGTAAGGGTTGAGGTGTTTCATTACAGACTTGCCGTTCAGATAGATTTCGATACCGTTTCCAGCACCTACATCTACTAGAATATCTTGTGCTTTGGGCGATTCTACCTGCTGCATTAGGAAGTAACTTTCCAGAATATTGCTGGGGAACATGGCTTTTTCCTCATTCACTTCTTTCCATTGTCCTTTTCTTACCGGTGCTTTTTCCGGATCAGTATGGATGGTGGCAGGAGCATCGAACAATCCGCTGCCCGGCCCGCAGAAGTAACGCTGACCCCATACGGCCTTGGAAGATAGGTTTAGTGCCTGTGCCTTGCTTGCGTCAAGGGTTACTGTGTAAGGTGTTCCATCTACTTCAACCAGTAATTCCTTACCGTTCTCCTGCGGAGTATAGGTAAATTCCAATGCGTTGAGGTTGGATTTGTTGATGCTCCATTGATAGCTCACCGTACTGCGGTAGTTGCTGTAATAATCGAAACAGGAATAACTATAATTAGGAGTGCGCTGTGCAGCTATAGGTTGTGGTTTCACCGGTTGGTCGAACGTGGCGCAAATCACTTGGATATCTTTTCCATATGCGTCGGCGGGCAGTGTGAAGATCATCTCCTGTCCTTTCTGAATCGCTTTAATGTCTGCTTTTTGCAGTTTGCATCCCGGTATGTTCAAAGTGATTTTATCATCGGCAGGACGGTTGCCCGATAAGATGAGGTAGAGGTTATTGCCTTTGCGGGTAATGGTTCCCCATTCGAATTGCTCGCGGAAAGGAGAGGCTTCTGTACCATAAATGGCTTCACCGTTTTTCTTCAACCAGATACCGATTTCTTTCAGCACTTCTCTTTCAAAGGGTACTACGGAACCGTCGCCTTTGGGACCGATGTTCAGCAGGAAGTTTCCACCATGGGAAACTACATTGATCAGGCTGCGCAGTTTTTCCATCGCTTTGGTGTGAACGTCCCCCCTTTTTTGCCAGGAACGGTAGCTCCAGGTTTCATCGAACATGGAAGCTGCTGTTTGCCATGCGGTCTGCAAAGAGCCTTCGGGATATGTGTTGTCTGCCATGACACTGAAGTCATACTGATCGTTGCCCAACCGGCCGCTTACCATACAGTCTGGTTGCAATCTGTGCACTAGTTGATACAGTTCTTTGCTTTGTTCAGGAGTGTTGGAACCCATGTCAAACCAAAGTTCAGAAATGGGACCGTAGTTGGTCAACAGTTCGGTAACTTGTGCTTTGGTGAATTCATGGTGTTGTGGGGTGATGAAATCACAGTTATGGCTGGAGATGGGATAGGCTTGTGGAAAATGCCAGTCTATCAGTGAGAAATAGATGCCGAAGTTGATTCCGCCACGTTTGCAAGCTTCCGCCATCTCTTTTATAAAGTCGCGTTTGCCAGGGGTGGCATCGTATGAATTATAGTCGGTGGTGGCTGTACGGAACATACAGAAACCGTCGTGATGCTTGGTGGTAATGATGATGGAGCGCATACCGGCTTCTTTGGCCAGTGACACAATAGCGTCTGCATCGAACAGGGTGGGATTGAAACGCAGAGCGGTATCTCCATACCAATCACTGAAGATTCCCGCAAACGACTGGATTTGTTCACTGTATCCTCGGGTGACGGGGCTGCCTTCCCATACGCCTCCCAGTTCGGAATAAAGACCGAAGTGGATGAACATGGAATACTTGTTTTGATGCCATTTCTCAAATGCTTCTTTCGAGATTTGGGCGGTTACACCCAGGCTGATGACGCAAGCCATGATGAAGGTTAGTAATTTTTTCATGATTGTAATTAGTGGTTAACTGAATGAATATATTGCATAATTTCTGTTTGCTGGTCGGGATGGAACCAAACGATGTCTTTGTCTCGTTTGAACCAGGTCATCTGTTTACGAGAGTAGATACGGGAATTTTGTTTGATTTTCCCGATAGCGAATTCCAATGTCCATTCTCCATCCAGATACTTGAATATTTCTTTGTATCCTACGGTATTGAGCGAGTTCAGATGCCGGAAAGGATATACCTGCCGGGCTTCTTCCAACAAGCCGTCCTGCATCATGATGTCCACGCGGCGGTTGATGCGGTCATACAATTCTTCGCGGTCGCGAGTTAGTCCTATCTTGATGATGCGGAAAGGGCGTTCCTTGTGAGTGCGGGTACGAAAAGAAGTATAAGTTTTTCCAGTCATGTAGCATATTTCCAATGCATGTATTACTCGTTTGGGATTTTTCAGATCCACTATTTTGTAATACTCGGGGTCCAGCAGCTTTAGTTCGGCGCAAAGAGTGTCCAGTCCTTTTTGTTCGTAACGGTGTAGCATCAGCTGGCGTGTTTCGTTGTCTACAGTGGGGATATCATCTATGCCTTTGCAGATGGCATCTATATACATCATGGAACCTCCGGTCAGTATTACAGTGTCATGGTTTTGGTACAGGATTTCCAGTTGTGCTAACACATCTGCTTCGTATTGTGCGGCGCTGTAATAATCTGTTAGTTGTAATGTTCCGACAAAGTAATGAGGAACACGCGCCAGTTGCTTGGGAGTAGGGGCGGCAGTTCCTATCTTCAGGTCTGCATATAATTGGCGTGAATCTGCCGAGACAATGGAAGTCCGGAAGTGTTCGGCAATGGAAAGGCTTAGTTCGGTCTTTCCTACACCGGTAGGGCCGATAAGGACGATAAGGGTGTCAGGCATGGTGTTTATAAAAAGAGAGGGGCAGACGTTTAACGTCCGCCCCCGTTAAGATTAATAGTTTTCTTGCTCATAAGGGTCCGGTGAGGAGGCACCGCCCATATCAAATCCTTCGGGATCAAAGTCTTCCATATCGAAGTCTTGATCACCATAAAAATTCTCGTCTATATCCAGATTTCCGCTATTGCTTTTTGCCATCATTTCGTCAAAGTCGACGGTTTGTTTAGGGGCTTCTCCAGCTTTGCGCGAACATACTGCTTTGTCAAGGTCTTTGCCGGTGATGATTTCCGATAGTTCAATGAAAAACACTCGTTCTGCCAGCGGGTCGAATACATACAGCAATTTTTGCTTTTCGTCTTCCACCAAATCACTCAAGCGGGTTTCTCTCATGATGTAGCTGTCTTCTTCCGAACTACTTCCCATATCTTCCAGTGTGATTTCTTGATCTTTCTCCCAGTCGTCATCACAAATGAAGAAAGAGGTCATCTGGTCATCTTTATATCCTGCCGCTTTCAATATCGCTTCGTGCAAATCAAAGAAAGTTGCTTCCGAGTCTATCTTTATTTCTCTTATAAAATCATCGACTTCGTCAGAGATTATTGTAAATCTGTAAATCATATATTTTACTGTATATACTATATAACTTTTTTTTCGTGCAGTAAAGTTATAAAAAACTTTGTTATCTGATGATACCTCTTTGAGAATTTTCTATGAAAGAAATAATATATTCTATTTCTTTGCTCATAGGTATTTCTTTGCGTACTTGTTCCAAGGCATCGGTAACGTTCATACCATTTTGATAAATAATGCGATAGGTGTTGTGTATATTCTCTATTAGTTCATTAGAGAATCCGCGGCGGCGGAGTCCTACGATATTGATTCCTGCGTAGGCGATGGGTTCGCGCCCCGCTATAATATAAGGAGGAATGTCCTTGCTGAAACGTGAACCGCCCTGTACCATTACATAACCGCCTACCCGGCAGAATTGGTGCATCAATACGGCACCGCTGATAATGGCGTTATCATCAATGATAATTTCACCTGCCATCTTGGTGGCATTGCCTATGATGCAACCGCTGCCTATGATGGCATCATGTGCTACGTGTACCCCTTCCATCAACAGGTTGTTACTGCCCACTATGGTTTTGCCTTTAGCCGCTGTACCACGATTGATGGTTACATTCTCGCGAATGGTGTTGTTATCACCTATTTCGGCAGTCGTTTCTTCACCGCGGAATTTCAAATCCTGGGGAATAGCGCCTATAACAGCTCCCGGAAAAATGGTGTTGCCGTTCCCTATGCGTGAGCCATACAGTATATTGGCGTTAGGCATGATTGTGTTGTTATCGCCGATAACTACATTCTTGTCGATAAACACAAAAGGACCGATTTCTACATTCTCACCAATTCTTGCCTCGGGATGTATATATGCTAATGGACTAATCATGTTGTTTTTTTAGTGGTTATTTATTTTTTACTATTTGTGCCATAAACTCGGCTTCGCAGACTACTTTCTCGCCTACAAACACATATCCTTTCATTGTGGAGATGCCCCGGCGGATAGGAGCCAACAATTCAACACGGAACAATAAAGTGTCTCCCGGCACTACTTTCTGACGGAACTTCACTCCGTCTATCTTCATGAAGTAGGTGGAGTACCTTTCGGGTTCATCCACTGAGTTCAAAACAAGCAGACCGCCGCATTGTGCCATGGCCTCTACTTGAAGTACACCAGGCATGACAGGTTCCTGCGGAAAATGTCCCTGGAAGAAAGGTTCGTTGGCTGTTACATTTTTCACACCGACAATGTGGTTCGCGCCGATGGCAACGACTTTGTCCACCAACTGGAACGGATAACGGTGCGGGAGCAGCTCGCGAATGCGGTTTACGTCCATGATGGGGGATTCATTGCAGTTATAGGATGGGGCCTGTATTTCGTGAAGTTTGATTTCTTTGCGTATTTGGCGGGCAAACTTGTTATTAATGGTGTGCCCAGGACGGGTGGCGATGATACGGCCTTTGATGGGCTTGCCTATCAGTGCCAAGTCACCGATGATATCCAGTAGCTTGTGACGTGCCGGTTCGTTGTCCCATACCAGAGGGATATGATTGATATAGCCCAGTTTGGTGGCGTCCATGTGGGGAACACCCATGACATCGGCCAGCTTGTCATAATTTTCTTGGCTCATCTCTTTTTCGTAAATTACGATGGCGTTGTCCAGATCGCCTCCCTTGATCAGTCCGGCACCCAGCAATGGTTCTATTTCGCGGACGAATACAAAGGTACGCGCGGAAGCTACCTCGGTGGGGAATTTAGCCATGTCTTCCAGTGTGGCGAACTGATTGGACAGTATTTTAGACTGATAAGAGATCAGTGCGTTCACACTGAAATTTTCGTCCGGAAGAACAATGATGGAAGATCCGGTTTCCTCGTCCCTAAATTCGATTTTTGATTTTATAATATAGTAATCCTTGACAGCATTCTGTTCTTCGATTCCTACACGCTGTATATTTTCTACATACGCTTTAGCACTGCCGTCCAGAATAGGGAATTCGGGACCGCTTACCTGAATCAGGCAGTTGTCTATACCAGCTGCATAAAGAGCTGCCAAAGCATGTTCTACTGTACTTACTTTTATTCCGTTTTTCATCAGCACAGTGCCGCGGGTGGTATCACCTACATTTTCTGCTACGGCATCAATTATTGGTTGTCCTTCAAGATCAATTCGTTGGATTTTATACCCGTGGTTGTCCGGTGCAGGATTGAATGTCACCGTCAAGTTTACTCCGGTGTGAAGGCCTTTTCCATTTAAAGAAAAACTGCCTCTTAATGTCTTCTGTTTCAACATGGGGTTTATTTATTTAGTTGTTTTTTTAATTCTTCTATCTCTTTCTGCATGGCGTTCAGTGTGGCGTACATTTCGGGTAGTTTTTTGTACACGGCCGATGATTTCATGAAATTCTTGGCGTCGATGGCCGGAGTGCCTAGAATTTGCTCGTTGGATTTCACGTTGCCGGGAACGCCTGCTTGTGCGCCGATACCTACCTTGTCACCTATCTTAATATGTCCGGCTAGTCCTACTTGTCCGCCAAACATACACCATTCACCTACTTTGGTAGAACCTGCAATACCCACCTGTGATGCCATGACAGTGTGGCTTCCTACTTCCACATTGTGTGCTATCTGGATCAGGTTGTCCAGTTTCACCCCTTTATGTACAATGGTGGCACCCATGGTGGCACGATCTACGCAAGTATTAGCACCAATCTCCACATTATCTTCTATGATGGCAATGCCTATTTGTGGAATTTTTTCGTACCCTTCGGGAGAAGGTGCGAATCCGAATCCATCAGCACCGATTACGCAGCCTGCATGCAGGGTACAGTTGTTTCCTACCAAGCAGTCGTGATAGATAGTGGCATGTGGATAAAGTGTACAATTATTACCTATTTTGGCATGACTTCCTACAGTAGCGTGCGGATGGAGGGAAGTGTTGTCCCCAATCTCAGCACCATCGCCTACGCAGGCAAACGGAGCGATATATACATCCTTCCCCAACTTCGCAGTGGGGGCAACGTATGCCAGCGGATCTATACCGGTCTTTTTAGGTTTGCTCATTTCATAGAGCGTCAGTAATTTAGCCAGGCTTTCGTAGGCGTTGTCTACCTTGATTAAGGTAGCTTTTACTTCTTGCTCGGGAACGAAATCTTTGTTTACCAACACAATGGTAGACTGAGTATCGTAAATGTAATGAGTATACTTAGGATTTGAAAGAAAAGAAATCGCTCCTGGCACGCCTTCCTCTATTTTAGCAAAAGTATGCACAGTTGCGTTTTCATCGCCAACAATAATTCCCTGGATGTATTCCGCAATTTGTTTAGCTGAGAACTCCATAATACTGTCTAATTCTTTATGTTCTAAATGTTTCAGTTTTGTTACTTGCGTGTTACATGTTAGTGTAAACACATCATTAATTATGCAAATTACGCATTTTTTTTTTATATATCCGTACAATTCGCTAATTATTTAATGTCCGTCGTTTTCGGAACGCAGGTAACATATATAATATTTCTTGACTTTTCGGGAGAGGAGAGAGATGTTGAGCATATCTGAAGCCTTGGCTATATCACAGGTGCTGCCATCTTTATAGATGATTTCAATACTGTCATCCTCCTTTTTATACATATTGTTTTCTATACTGGATATAGATAGGAAGTATTTTGCTTCTTTTTTGTTGATATTCAGTTGTTTACTTATCCTCGAAAGAATTTCTTCTTTTCGCGTTTTTGTGATAGAAGAGGAGGTCACCTCTACTTTGAATAGTCTCCTGTTAATCATTCCACGGCTCAGAGTGGACAATACCACATCGCTGTGATTGCTCCAAACTTTCAGTGCGGTCCATATATCATTATCATCTAATTGAATAAAATTTTCAAGACAATCCGGGCTGTTATAAAATTCTTTTTTATCAATAGAGTGGTATAAAAAGAATCTTAAAGCGGGTGAGGCGAACAGCTCCACGCCACGTAAAGCTAATTCCTTTGCTCGTGTCAGAGTGTTGATCAGCATTTTTTCACTGGCAACGGATGTCTTGTGCAGATATACCTGCCAGTACATCAGGCGGCGGGACATCAGGAAATTTTCGATGGAGTAAATACCTTTAGACTCTACTACCAGGTGATCGTCTTTTACATCAAGCATTTTGATGATGCGGGCGGACCCGATATTGCCTTCGGATACACCGGTATAGAAACTGTCACGCCGCAAATAGTCCAAACGATCCATATCCAATTGGCCGCTGACCAGTTGGTGCAGGAATTTCTTGGGATATTCATCTTTGAATATCTGTATGGCAAGATTGAGTTGACCTTTCATGTCCTTGTTTATTCGTTCCATCAGCATCAAGGAGATTTCTTCATGTGAAACACCTCCTACCAATGTGTTTTCCAGCACATGGGAGAAGGGACCGTGTCCGATGTCGTGTAACAGGATGGCAGCTTGTACGGCTTCCGCTTCGCTGTCAAAGATGAAGTTACCTTTGGCGGTAAGGTGTTTGATAGTTTCACTCATTAAGTGGAAAGCACCTAATGAGTGTTGGAAACGGGTATGTTGTGCTCCCGGATATACAGCAGAGGACAGGCCCAGTTGCTTGATGCGGGTAAGACGTTGCAGCAATGGGTGACATACAATGTCATATAGTAGCCCCTTCGGGATGTTGATAAACCCGAAGACGGGGTCATTTATAATTTTTCGGTCACTCATGGGGAATGATTATTCAGTGTGCTGATATGCTAATAAACCAATGTACTACGCTATGTATCTACCTGGTAATTTGCATATTAGCACATTGTTTTATTGGCACATTATTTTCTCCATCTGTGCCTGGACTTTCTGAGCTTCTTGTCCTGCTACAGTCGCAAAATTCTCAGTTTTATCCGCATAGATAATGGCACGGCTTGAATTAACAATAAGTCCACAGGTACTATTCATGCCATATTTGCAGACTTCCTCTAGAGAACCTCCTTGTGCACCGATTCCAGGTACAAGCAGGAAGTGGTTGGGGACAATTTTACGGATGTCTTCGAAAGCACGTCCTTGTGTGGCGCCTACTACATACATCATGTTTTCATCGTTGGCCCATTCTTGTGATTTGCGCAATACTTTTTCGAAAAGGCGTTCGCCGTTGGTGTCTTCGGTCAGCTGGAAGTCGTGGGAACCCTTGTTGCTGGTAAGTGCTAGCAGGATTACCCATTTGCCTTCGTAACTCAGGAAGGGAGTCACGCTGTCTTCACCCATGTAAGGAGCTACGGTGACTGAGTCAATGTCCAGCTCTTCAAAGAATGTGCGGGCATACATAGCCGAAGTGTTTCCAATATCGCCACGTTTTGCATCGGCAATGATGAATTGGTCGGGATAGTTTTCCTTGATGTAGGATACAGTCTTTTCGAAAGCGATCCATCCTTTTACGCCCATGCTTTCATAAAAGGCCAGATTGGGTTTATAGGCGATGCAATAAGGGGCAGTAGCGTCAATGATAGCTTTATTGAAGGCGAAAATCGGGTCTTCTTCTTTTAACAGATGTTCGGGAATTTTCTTTATGTCGGTATCTAGCCCTACACAGAGGAATGATTTTTTCTTTTGGATATTTTCAAATAATTGTTGCTTGTTCATTATTATATTTACAGTTTATGGTTTACGATATTTTAATTATAATTCGCTCTCTTTCAAACGTTCTGCATTCTCGGCTACAGTCAAATGGTCGATACAGTCTTGAATGTCTCCATCCATAAAGGCGGCCAAATTGTAAATGGTATAGTTGATGCGGTGGTCGGTGATACGTCCTTGTGGATAATTGTAGGTACGTATTTTTGCCGATCTGTCTCCGGTAGATACCATCGTTTTGCGTTTGCTGGCAATGTCGTCAATGTACTTTTGGTGTTCTTTATCATATATAAAGGTACGCAGGCGAGAAAGGGCTCGTTCTTTATTCTTCGGCTGGTCACGGGTTTCGGTACATTCTATCAGGATTTCCTCTACTATCCCGGTGTTGGGATTCTTCCAGTTGTAGCGCAGGCGTACTCCGGATTCCACCTTATTTACGTTCTGTCCGCCGGCACCACCGCTTCGGAAAGTGTCCCACTTGATTTCCCCTTCGTTGATTTCCACATCAAAAGGCTCTGCTTCGGGTAAAACGGCGACTGATGCGGCTGAAGTATGTACACGTCCTTGGGTTTCGGTGGCTGGTACACGTTGTACACGATGTACGCCCGATTCATATTTCAAAGTGCCATATACTTTATCTCCGGTTACGGAGCAGATAATTTCCTTAAAACCTCCTGCTGCTCCTTCATTGGCGCTGGATACTTCCAGTTTCCAACCTTTTGTCTCGCAGTATTTGGAGTACATACGGAACAGGTCACCTGCAAAAATGGCGGCTTCATCACCTCCCGTACCACCGCGTATTTCCAGAATAGCATTTCGGTCATCTTGCGGATCCGCAGGAACGAGTAGTAGTTTGATTTCCTCTTCCAGTTCTGGAATGCGGACTTCGCAGAGATTTGCCTCTTCGCGTGCCATTTCTTTCATCTCCGGGTCGGATTCGTTAGTCATGATTTGTTTGGCCTCTTCCAGTCCATTCAGGCATTGTATATATTCTCTACGGGCTTTCATGATGTCATTCAAGTCCTTGTATTCCTTGGTGAGCTTGACATAACGTTTTTGGTCAGCTATGACATTAGGGTCTGTAATGAGGGTGGAAACTTCCTCAAAGCGAGCCACTAACCCGTCTAATTTCTCAAGTAATGTATTATTGTTTTCTGCCATTCTTTTCTAAACATTTATTTGCGACATACCAAGTGAGTAATATCCACCCAAGTATGGCAAGTACTTTTCTTACTATATATAGTATGTCATGCCAAGTTGCTTCATGACCCCATGCGGTAGAGATGAAATACAACTCGCGTGTTGTATCAATTGTAACTAATGAGCATATTATTGCTCCCATGCCATAAAAAAATCTTTTTTTTAATGTAGCATGCTTGGAAGCGTTATTATAATATTGCTTGTCAGTATTTGAATTCTCCAAACTCACTTTTGATAATTAGTTCCTTCTTGTCACTTTCTTCTATACGTCCCACAATCTTCGCGTCAATATTGAATGACTTGCTGATGGCGATCACCTCTTCGGCATGTTCGGGTGAGAGGTAAACTTCCAGTCGGTGGCCCATATTAAATACTTTGTACATTTCTTCCCAATCGGTGCCGCTTTGTTCCTTGATGGTTTTGAACAGAGGGGGGACAGGGAACAGGTTGTCCTTTACTACACGGCAATTGTTTCCTATAAAGTGCAGGACTTTGGTTTGAGCACCGCCTGAGCAGTGAACCATTCCGTGAATTTCAGGTCGGAGCGCATCCAGTAATTTCTTCACTACCGGAGCATAGGTACGGGTAGGTGAGAGTACCAGCTTTCCTGCATCCAGAGGACTTCCTTCTACAGTATCGGTCAGCTTCAAATTGCCACTGTATACTAGTTCTTCAGGTACTGCCTTGTCATAGCTTTCGGGATATTTCTCAGCCAAGTATTTTGCGAACACGTCGTGGCGGGCGCTGGTGAGTCCATTGCTGCCCATGCCTCCGTTGTATTCTTTTTCATAAGTAGCCTGTCCGTAAGATGCCAGACCTATGATGACGTCACCCGGGCGAATATTGGCATTGTTAATGACATCGGTACGTTTCATGCGGCATGTTACGGTAGAATCTACGATGATGGTACGAACCAAGTCACCTACATCAGCAGTCTCGCCTCCGGTAGCGTATACGCCTACACCCATTTCGCGAAGTTCGGCCAACAGTTCATCCGTTCCGTTGATGATAGCGGAAATTACTTCACCCGGAACGAGTAGCTTATTACGGCCGATAGTTGATGAAACCAGAATATTATCTACTGCACCTACACACAACAAGTCATCGATGTTCATAATCAGTGCATCTTGTGCAATGCCTTTCCATACGCTTAAATCGCCGGTTTCTTTCCAATACAAATAAGCCAGTGATGATTTGGTGCCTGCACCGTCAGCGTGCATAATGTTGCAATATTCAGGATCTCCGCCTAGAATATCGGGGATGATTTTACAAAAAGCTTGTGGAAAAATACCTTTGTCAATGTTCTTAATGGCGTTGTGCACATCTTCCTTGGATGCTGACACACCGCGCTGCATGTATCGTTGATTGCTCATGAGTTATATATTTTATTCAATTGAATGTGCAAAAATAGTTATTATTTTGCTTATAGCCTTGAGTTTTATGAAAATAAAAGAGGAGAAGAGATTTATTCTGTTTCCATATTATTGCCGTTCCTGTTTTAGATTTATTGCTATACTCTTATTTTTTAGACGAGTAAATTTAATATTTATATCGAACTGACATTGATATCATACATTATTTATATGTTACAATGCCTTATCAATATAACGCCATAAAGAAAGACGCATAGTACAACCACCTCTATTAATATCAAATATCTTAAAGACTATAAAAGAAAACACAGCCTAATTTAACGTGAAATATAAAATTTCCCCGTCACTTCATCGTCTTCATTACCAGTATGTTCCGGTGTGAAAATATCTATAAAGGCCCCGAAACGGTAGGTAATCGCGGTCAATGTACAACATTGCGATCATCGCACCCATAGCGGCAAAATTCCAACAGATGTACCTTGCCGGCAGTATGTTACCATGAAAACAGCTTTATGGCTTTATTGCTTCACCTGTGTGAAGCGGCGGTTTCACACAGGTGACAACGGCTCTTCACCCGAATGACAGGGCCTGTTCACCTGAGTGATGGTACAGATGGTGCACTCTTCTTGCACGGATACTGCCGTAAATATATCAAGATTATGTATCCAATATGACAACCGGCATCTGACGAGCTGGCTTCCGCAAGGAAAAACGAAAAAAACACTTTGTGGGGATACAGAAAATTACGTCACCATATATCGCTGTATATCAGCATAATGCGGTGACGGGACAAAAAACATTGCAGTGCGGAAACGAAAAATAACAGTATGTAAAGTTTTATCAGATTATAACTTAACAACAAAGATGGAGATTCCCGGCAGACAAACTTTTTGAGAGCCGGGCATCTGCAACGACATAATGTGTCATACCAAAAAAACAGTTTGCATTTTTTATTTTACGATTGTTCCGACAAAGGTTTGTGCTCCTGCATTATTCAAGATATATACTGTATAGAATCCGCCAGGTAATGAGGCTATGGACATTTGGGGTGCATAAACAAAATATTTTATTTCTTCACCGGTAGCAGTAAATATTTTCACTGTTTTTGCTTCTTTTATTTCAGGCAGGGTGAGAATATCTCCGTCATTTAGTAAAGGCATGTCTGTTTCTGAAATTGCATTCAGTTCCAAGGGAGCGCTTTCGTTTCCGAAACGGTCGGCAGCAGTTACGGCAAAATAACGTTTTTGTCGCCAAGGTGAAATAGGGGTATATTCGTATTCCGTATGGGTGAGATAGGTTTCCAGTAAGTTTCCGGCATCTGTGATATCTACTGGATAGGTATCTGAGGCATAAAGATGATAGGTGACAAGACCTCCGTTGTTATCTGTGGAAATCTGCCAGCTCATGTGCATTTTTCCGTCCGGCAACAGTTGCAGGGAAGGCATGGCCGGAGTGGATGGGGGGATGCTGTCCATCCAGGTCATTGGGGGAATCAATGCCGGAGTGGTATAGAAATTCTCTTGGAGTTCGTCCCAAATGCCTTTGGTGTTGTTTAATAGAAAACGATTGCGGAAATAGGCTTGTCCGTTTAGTTTTATCTGACGGGTGAAATAAAGTTGGCGGACTATTTCGTCCAACGGCCAATTTTGTTCGTTGGGAGAGAGGAAATAAATACCCAAACCAGGTATTATCCAGCGGTTACCACAATTCTCTTTCCAATCCAAAGCAAAAGGATAGAAATTATTTCCCTGAAAATACATCATCGGGAACAATGCATCATGAATACCTTCTTTTAGCCATTTCTGAGCATCTTGGTAAACTACATGATAAGCGTTCCATCCACGGGAGGGGTATCGGTTGGTATCTCGGTATTTGCCAATAGGGGAACTGCTGACTTTCACCCAGGGTTTGATAGTCTTGATGTCGGTATAGAGCCTATGCACAATATCTGTGATATTATCACGCCGCCATTGTTTCAACTCCTTACCTTTACCGTATTTCCGGTAGGTGTCCTTGTCAGGAAAGTTATCGGCTTGCTCGGGGTAGCGGATGTAATCGAAATGAATGCCGTCTATATCATAACGGGAAGTTATTTCTTTTACTATGCATGACAGATATTCTTTGGTTCCCGGATTTCCCGGGTCCAAGTACCAGTTACCTTTATAAAGTTTGCAAATTGTCCGGTTTTTCCGTACTACGGAGCTACGTCCTTGCAATTGTACTTGACGGGTATTTCCGGCAGGAATCGTAACAATCCATGCATGTAGTTCCATGCCTCGTTTGTGGCATTCTCCGATGGCGAAAGCCAAAGGGTCATATCCGGGATTCCCTCCTGTGCTACCTGTCAGTGATTCGGCGAAAGTTTCTATGGCGGAAGGATAAATCATATCTCCGCGCAGACGGGTTTGCAACAATACCGTATTGAAATTGGCGGCTTTCAGACGATCCAGTATATCACATAATTCTTTTTGCTGACGCCGGATGCCTGATGCGTTTATTGCCTTGTTACGAGGCCAGTCCATTCCTCCAAGCGTAGTGAGCCAGGTGGCACGGATTTCATATTTAGGTTGTGAGAAAACTGATAAGAAACTCACTATGACTAGTAATAAAGTTATAAAGAATGTTCGCATTTACTTTAATTTTAGGGCAAAGATACGAAGTAATCAATTAATTCGTTACTTTTGCCCCAACAAAACAAAAAATAGAATATGATAACCTTTATTATTGCATTATTGGTTCTTGTAGGCGGATACTTTTTGTATGGAAGTTATGTGGAACGTGTGTTCGGTCCTGACAAGATTAGGAAGACACCTGCCCTGACCATGGCGGATGGTGTTGACTTTATTCCACTTCCTACTTGGAAGATTTTTATGATTCAATTTTTGAATATAGCCGGCTTAGGACCTATTTTCGGTGCTATAATGGGAGCGAAGTTTGGTACGGCGTCTTATTTGTGGATTGTTTTAGGTACCATTTTTGCCGGGGCGGTACACGATTATTTGTCCGGAATGCTTTCCATTCGGCATGAGGGCGAGAGTTTGCCGGAAATTATCGGTCGTTATTTAGGGCTTCCCACAAAGCAGTTAATGCGTGGTTTTACGGTTGTGCTGATGATATTAGTCGGAGCGGTTTTTGTGGCAGGACCAGCCGGATTGCTTGCCAAACTTACTCCGGAGTATATGGATGTTACTTTTTGGATTATTGTTGTGTTTTTCTATTATATGTTGGCTACATTGTTGCCGGTAGATAAGATTATAGGAAAAATATATCCATTGTTTGCCATTGCTTTATTGTTTATGGCAGTGGGGATTTTGGTGATGTTGTTATGGAATCATCCGGCATTGCCCGAAATTACGGATGGTCTACATAATACCCATCCTGCCGGATTACCAATTTTTCCTATAATGTTTGTTTCTATTGCTTGTGGGGCCATCAGTGGCTTTCATGCCACACAATCTCCACTGATGGCACGTTGTATGAAGAATGAGAAGTATGGTCGTCCTATTTTTTATGGAGCGATGGTGACCGAAGGGATAGTGGCATTGATTTGGGCTGCTGCCGCTACTTATTTTTTTCATCAAAATGGTATGGAGGAGAGTAATGCTTCGATTATTGTGGACAGCATAACCAAGGAATGGTTGGGTACGATAGGAGGTTTATTGGCTGTACTGGGGGTAATTGCCGCTCCTATTACCAGTGGAGATACCGCTTTGCGTTCAGCTCGTTTGATTGTTGCCGATTTTATGCATTTGGAACAAAAAAGTATAGCGAAACGTTTATTGATTTGTATTCCTATTTTTGCGGTAACTATCGGTATATTATTGTACAGTCAGCGTGATGCGGCGGGATTTGATATGATATGGCGTTATTTTGCCTGGTGTAATCAGGCTTTGTCTGTGTTTACTTTGTGGGCGGTCACTGTTTTTCTAGTACGTGCGAAAAAGAATTATTATATCACCTTGTTTCCTGCCCTGTTTATGACGGCTGTATGTTCTACTTATATTTGCATAGCCCCCGAAGGATTAGCGTTTTCGGATTATGTATCTTATATAATTGGTAGTCTTTGTACGTTGGTAGCCGCTATAGGGTTTGCAAGTTGGTATAGGAAACAAAACAGCATAGTTTATGAAAAAATATAGAAAATCGATTTGGTTGCCTGTAGCTTTATTGGTTTATACTACGGCGATGGCCGTTTATTTTATTCCGCGCAATACGGAAATAAGTGATACGGAAAAGTATCTCACAGTAGGTTTATCCTATATGATTATAGCGTTGTTATGGATTGTCCTTCGTAAGAAAGAAAAGGCGGAGGAAAGACGTGAACGTGATTTGGAAAACAAAAAATAACTATTAAACGACAACATTATGAAGAAAATTTTAGTCAGCTTGATGCTGTTGGTAATGACTGCACTGAGTGCACATGCTCAATTTGAGAAGGATGTATGGTATGTGAATGCTTCATTGACAGGGCTTGACCTATCTCATAGCAAGAATGAAGGAACAAATTTTGGTTTTGCTTTAACCGGCGGCGCATTTGTAGCCGATAATGTGGCTGTGTTGCTGAATTTTAAAGGCAATTATGTAGAACATGGAATGGATGAAACCAGTATTGGTGCACAGGGACGTTATTATTTTTCCAGTTGCGGTATTTATGGAGGACTAGGAATGGCGTATAAACACCTTTCTTGTGTAGGATTTAAAAAGAATCTGGTTTGTTTGACACCGGAAGTCGGATATGCTTTTTTCTTGGGTAGAAATGTGACTATTGAACCGTCTGTATATTATGACTTGAGTTTTAGTGATACTTCAGAATTTAGTAAATTAGGATTCAAGATAGGATTCGGGGTTTATTTCTGATTGATTTAATTCCACCACAGATTACGCAGATTATTGAATGGGAGAATTCATTGAAATTCAATCTATGTAAATCTGTATAATCTGTGGTGAAAAACTTTTTATGTGAGATTAATGCGCATAGAGATGCGTGAACGGAATTTCTTTACCATCACTACCTGTTACTTTTAATTTCAGTTGTCCTCCGTTTTGGTCGAAATAACGTAATTCCATTGGATGATATCCTTTTGCCAATGCTTTTTGCCCCACTATTTCTTTAGGCCCGTGAGGTCCGTCATTGTCTACTATCTGTTCACTGTCTATAGTTAATGTACTACCATCATCGGATAGGAGTGCAAAAGTGTAGATATCGTCTTGAGGAGCATTGAAATATCCTTTGATAATCAGTCCGATATTTCCTTTTACTTTTTTAGGAATCATAACATCTTCCACTGGATAAGTACCATTGACCGGAGCTTTTTCTATTTCACTGCATTTATTTCCTTTAAATTCGTGCCATGTAGCTTTCAAACCCGGATTGGAAGGAGCGGCAGTTACAGAGGGAGTATATTCACTTTTGATGAAACGGGTCTTGACTATGTCACCTTTCTTTCCATTAGGGCGGAAGGTGCAGAAAGTAAAGTCTGTGGTTTCAGTCACTTTGATGGGACCTTCATATATGGGAGATTGTAAAGTAGGAGTACTGCCATCAGTGGTATAGTGAATTTCCGCAGTGGGGTCAAGGCAAGTTACATTGATGGCTCCTTCACCGATAAAGGCGTTGACGGCATTAAAGCCTTCCAAATCGGGTATACGGTAATTGATACCCATGATATTGAGACGTTCAAACTGATCAGACAGGCGTTGTTGGAAGGCACTCCAATCTTTTTGCTCCGGTTTGCTCCAACCTAGTTCGGCAATAGCCAGCAAACGTGGAATAGCCATATATTGCATACGTGCGTTGGAAGGAATCCATTCGCACCAAATATTTCCCTGCACTCCTAAAATCAGCGACTGCTGCTCGGAGGTCAGGTTGTCTGTCGTATCCAGATTATAAATACTTGCCATAGAGTTCTTATCTTCTGCATAATCCAAATAAAATTGTCCGTTAGGAGTGAAAATGACAGGGTTGCCTTGTGCTGTTGTCTTGGTTGCTGCATCTTTTACCCAGCTGCGCCACCACATTACGGTAGCTGTTTTAGACAATCCGCCTTCAATGATTTCATCCCAGCCTATCATTTCTTTGCCTTTCTCGTTAAAGAATCTCTCCATGTCATGAATGAACCATGATTGCAGTTCTTCTTCAGTTTTCAGATTATTGTCATGCATACGTTTCTGACAGTCCGGACATTTTTTCCAATTAGTTTTTTCTACTTCGTCACCTCCTATATGTACATACTTATAGGGGAAAAGGGCTATCAGTTCTGTATAAACATTCTTGCAGAATTCCAATGCGGAGTCTTTCCCCGGACAAACAGGTGAGGAGAAGACACTTCCCCAACCGGTTTCGTTAAAACAGGAAACACCTTCATAGTTACTTACAGCTGCCAGCATGTGTCCCGGCATATCAATTTCGGGAATAATATCTATGCCTCGTATTTTGGCGTATGCTATGACATCCTTGATATCTTCCTGAGTGTAGTAGCCTCCATATAAGGTGTCACCTTCTACGATGCGTATCTTGTCTTCAGGAATTGCCATATCCGGGTTGTTATTAGTCTTTGACTGACGTATGCATTCGCGATCATGAGAATTGAATTTGCGCCATGCTCCTTTTTCCGTCAGTAAAGGATATTTCTTGATTTCAATACGCCATCCTTGGTCGTCGGTAAGATGCCAGTGGAATTTATTCATCTTGTAAAGGGCCATGACATCCAGTAATTCTTTCACCTCACCTATTGTGTAGAAATGGCGGGATACGTCCAGCATAATGCCTCTCCATTCAAAGCGGGGGGCATCTTGAATGTTAACGGCCGGTATGGCCCAGTCTGTACCTTTAACAATTTCCTTAGATTCTATTTGCGGGGGAAACAGCTGTCTGAGTGATTCGATACCTGCAATGACACCTCCGTAAGAGTTACCTGTAATGTTGACCTTATCGCTCTCGGCTGTCAGGGTATAAGCTCCTTCTTTTCCTTGAACATCACCCAAGGCAAGGGTGATGGTTCCTTCGCCTTCTTTGACTTTAAGGTCGTAGCCTGTGGCTCTGGAAAGCATATCGGCCAAATACTCGGCTGCGGGAATTAGTTCGGCGTCAATAACACCGATGGAGGTATTACTTTTCAATACAAAAGCACCGTTTGTTTCCTCCAGATGGTTGGTTATGGGTACAATGGATACCTCTTTTGTTACAGGGGGAGTACCGGTACATGCTCCCAACATCAATGTGCCTGCTAACATACAGGCGGTCATTAACTGTTTATGTGTACATTTGGTCATAGGATAATAAATTAGGTTATTGGACAAAGATAACAGAAATATTGGGAAAAACGATATTATTTGGCGGGATATTGGAAAGTAACCAGTACTCCTTTATGGTCTGTAGGCCATACGCCCAATGGTTCTATAAACTTGTCTTTAGATGTTTCCTGAACACGCTGTGCACGGACTATAGAATTTTTCGGACCGAAAATGGCGGCGTCTTTCACTTTCAACCCCTTTTCGGGATAATACCAAATGTAATCTATACGGTCGCGTTCATCTGCTTTGGGAGCCCAGGTTATTTTGTCGGCGGGCTTTGCCGGATTATCCGAAGGATAAGTGAAGCCGGGATAGTTTAATACATCTGGATAGAATTCTCGATAGGCGTCTTTCAATCCGGCTTCGTCTAACAGGACAGGAACTGTCCAGGGGATTACAAAGCCATGATGGTCATACAGGTCTTTGGTCTCTTCAGTCCAATCTTGATGTGAAGGTTCATTAAAATCTCCTCCTAAAATGATGGTGTAGCCGGCTGCACGATCTTTTTTTGCCTGTTCAATGAATAGTCTGATGGCGTCATCGCGTTGTGAGGCTACATTTCTCTTTAATACTTCTTCTACGGTAGTGGGGATAGGGATTTCTTCCCAAGTAGAACCATCATATCCGCGTACATTATAATAGGCGTCATCCAAATAATCAAGATGAGCGGTGTAGACTGCTATTTTCTGTCCGTTCATATCGGCTGTAAGGCGATAGATACTGCCGTGGTCATTCTTTTCGGGGAAAACGGTTAATGAATCAGTGATGGGGTATCGGCTTAACAGACCTGTATCATAGGTATAGAAGGAATAATAGGTTTCTCCTTTTTCCTTTAATGATTGCACTAGGCGGGCAGTGAAATTGGTGTTTTCGTAATTACGTACTTCGCTCAATGTGACGAAGTCCGGACGAAGACGGGCTATTTCATTCACAATAGCGTCGTAACCACCGGGAATTACAGTTCCTTCTTGCCAAATGTTCCATTGAAGAACGGTGAATTCTTTCTCTTTTTGTGAACATCCCAATAGGAAAGGGAACAGCAAGAGTAGTAAAAAAAGTTTTTTCATATTCTGTTGATTTATAAGGTTATTAATTCAATTCTAAATTTACTCATATTTTCGTTTAGATTTAGATTGACAATGCGGAAAACATTAAAACAGATTTTTAGTAAAATGATTCTGCAATCATACCACAAAATGCTAAATTTACAGAACGGAATAAATCACTTTTAAATTCCCATTTATCATCTAGTGGTATATTGCGTATAATCATATTTAATAATTTGTGTCAGTTTGGACAATCAGCGGTGAATAAAAAATCAATCAGGAGAATCCATCGCCAGTTTTTCCTTCAAAAACTGTCCCGTATAAGATGCCGCACATGCTGCAACCTCTTCCGGAGTGCCCGCAACTACCAGATTTCCTCCCATATTTCCTCCTTCGGGCCCTAGGTCAATCACATGGTCGGCACATTTTATCACATCCATATTATGCTCGATAATGATAATGGTATGTCCGCGGCTGATTAAGGCTTCAAATGCTTCCAGCAGTTTCTTGATATCATGAAAATGCAGACCTGTGGTTGGTTCATCGAATACAAAAATAGTGGGTTGTGCTTTCTCTATGCTCAGAAAATAGGCTAGTTTTACGCGTTGATTCTCGCCACCGGAAAGAGTGGAGGAGGCTTGTCCCAACTTTATATATCCCAATCCCACTTCTTGTAATGGGGTTAGTTTTTTCACTATCTTTTTTTGATTGTATTCGGTGAAGAATTCGATAGCTTGATTCACTGTCATTTCCAGAATATCATAGATGTTCTTATCTTGAAATTTTACTTCCAGTGTGTCGCTCTTGAAACGTTTTCCATGACAAGATTCACATTCTAATACCAAATCTGCCATAAATTGCATTTCAACGGTTACCGTACCGTCACCTTTACATTCCTCACAACGACCGCCTTCGGTATTGAATGAGAAATATCCGGCAGTATATCCCATTTGTTTGGCAAGAGGCTGTTCGGCAAAGAGTTTGCGTATTTCGTCGTATGCTTTTACATAGGTCACCGGATTGCTGCGTGATGATTTTCCGATAGGATTCTGGTCTACAAATTCAATATCTTTCACTAGCTGTACATCCCCTTCCAAAGAGATGAACTCACCCGGCCGTTCGCTAGCTTCACTATATTCGCGTTTCAATGCCTTGTAAAAGACATCACGTACCAACGTACTCTTTCCCGAACCGCTGACCCCCGTAACTACCGTCATTACATTCAGTGGAAATTTTACGTCAATGCCTTTAAGGTTGTTTTCACGTGCACCTTTTATTTCTATATAATTGTTCCACGGACGATGGCATCGGGGGATCTCTATGTTTTCTTCTCCCAACAAATAGCGTACCGTATAACTATTACTGTTTCTTTGAAGATCGTTCATGCTGCCTTGATATACTATCTGTCCTCCTAAACGTCCTGCTTGAGGACCGATATCAATGATATAATCGGCAGCACGGATTATTTCTTCATCATGTTCTACCACTACTACGGTGTTTCCCAGTTCCTGTAACTGACGAAGTACTTTTATCAGCCGGTCAGTGTCACGGCTGTGTAATCCGATACTGGGTTCGTCTAGAATATAGAGTGAGCCTACCAAGCTGCTGCCTAATGAGGTGGCCAGATTGATGCGCTGACTTTCGCCGCCGGAGAGTGAGTTGCTGAGACGGTTCAGTGTAAGATATCCCAAACCTACATCCATGAGGAAGTTGATGCGGTTGGTAATTTCCGTTAAGATCCGTTTGGCGATGGCTGTATCATGTGCATCTAGTTCTAGAGTGCGGAAGAATTCTTTTAAGTCATGAATAGGTAAGTCAACCAGTTGAGAAATGGATTTTCCACCTACTTTTACATAACCGGCTTCTTTTTTCAAGCGTGTTCCATGGCAGACAGGACAAATAGTTTTTCCCCGGTATCGTGCCAGCATCACACGATATTGTATTTTATATTGATTTTCTTCCAGCATTCTGAAGAAAGAATCTATACAGGCCTTATTTCTAGGTCCATGCCATAAATAATCTTTTTGTTCCTGTGTCAGTTCATAATAAGGGGCAAAGATGGGAAAATCGTGGGCGGGAGCTTCATGAATGAATTCTTGTAACCATTCCCCCATCTTTTCTCCGCGCCAGCAGAGGACAGCTCCGTCATATACACTCAGAGCACGGTTTGGAATCACCAGATGTTCATCTATACCTATCACTTTACCGAAGCCTTCGCATTCGGGACAAGCTCCGAGAGGGGAATTGAATGAAAACATTTGGTCATTCGGTTCTTCGAATTTAATTCCGTCGGCTTCGAATTTAGTGCTGAAAGAGAATAGCTGCGTACTTCCGTCAGCAGAGTAGAAGCGGAGGAGGCAATTTCCGTCTCCCTCGTACATGGCTGTTTCGGCAGAATCGGTGAGGCGGCTGATACTGTCTTTGCTATCATCGGCTGTCATGCGATCTACCAGCAGATAGATGTTTTGTCTTTTATCTTCGGCAGCTGTTTGTTGCAGAAAATCTTCTATACGAACTATTTCACGGTTAACCTCTACACGGGTGAATCCTTGTTTAAAGTCCATTTCTAGCTGTTGACGCAGTGTACGGCCTTCACGAGGCATCATAGGAGTGAGAACCGTGTATTTCGTTCCTTTAGGAAAGGAGAGCATACAGCTTACAATATCTTCAATACTATGCTTTTTCACCAGTTGCCCGCTAATGGGAGAATAAGTCTTCCCCACGCGTGCATAGAGTAGTCGCAGATACTCATATATTTCGGTGGAAGTCCCCACGGTGGAACGTGGATTGCGGCTGTTCACTTTTTGCTCTATGGCGATAGCGGGTGGTATACCTTTAATGAAATCACACTCAGGTTTGCTCATACGGCCCAGAAATTGGCGGGCGTATGATGATAGGCTTTCTACATAGCGTCGCTGACCTTCAGCGTATAATGTATCAAAAGCCAATGATGATTTTCCGGAACCGGATAGGCCCGTGATAACGACCAGCTTATTGCGTGGTATGTTGACATCGATGTTTTTGAGGTTGTTTACCTTTGCTCCTTTTATGGATATATAGTTACTTTCTGACATTCTTTATTGAATTTGGTTTAATATGCAAAGATAATTATAAGTTTTCTTATCTTTGCAAGCGTATTAAACAAGAATAACAAAATGAGAGCAAAAACTATTCTTCTTTTATTGATAGCACTACTTTTTACTTCTGTTGTCAGTGCTCAGACACGTTATCCTAAACGTGAGTTCCGCGGTGCATGGATTCAGTGTGTGAATGGACAGTTCCAAGGGATGCCGGCAGAGAAGATGCAGCAGCTATTAATAAATCAACTAAACAGTCTGCAAGGCGCAGGCATTAATGCGATAATTTTTCAGGTACGTGCAGAAGCCGATGCCTTGTATAAATCTTCTTATGAGCCGTGGAGCCGCTTTCTTACGGGAGTGCAGGGTAGAGTGCCTTCACCTTATTGGGACCCGATGCAGTTCATGATTGATGAATGCCATAAGCGTGGAATGGAGTTCCATGCCTGGATTAACCCTTACCGTGCCAAGACAAAGGGAACTACTGCCTTATCACCCATTCATCCGTATAATAAGAATCCGGAACGTTTCGTGAATTATGCTGGTCAGCTTTATTTTGATCCGGCTTTGCCCGAAAACCGAAAATATATTTGTAAGATTGTGCGCGATATTGTTACTCGTTATGATGTGGATGCCATTCATATGGATGATTATTTTTATCCTTATCCCAACCCGGGCGAGGATTTTCCTGATCATGTCAGTTTTGCGCAATATGGTCGCGGATACAGTAATAAAGCCGATTGGCGCCGTGACAACGTGAATGTGCTGATAAAGGAAATCCATGAGACAGTGCGCGAGTGTAAGCCGTGGGTGAAGTTCGGTGTTTCTCCTTTTGGTATCTATCGTAACAAGAAAAATGATCCGAATGGAAGTGATACACGTGGTCTTCAGAATTATGATGATTTATATGCAGATGTGCTGATGTGGATTAATAATGGTTGGGTAGATTATAATATCCCTCAGATTTATTGGGAAATAGGTCATCCTGCTGCCGATTATGACAACTTGATACATTGGTGGGCAAAACATGCCGCTTCGCGTCCGTTATTTATCGGTCAGGATGTGATGCGTACGGTGAACAAGGCGGATGCCCGTAATCCATTACAAAACCAGATGCCTGCCAAAATGAAGTTGCAACGGTCGCTTCCTACCGTGCAGGGAAGTTGTCAATGGTATGCTGCAGCAGTGGTGGATAACGCCGGTAATTACCGCACTATGTTGGAGAAGGAGTATCATCGTTATCCGGCTTTGATTCCTGAATCTCCTTTTATGGACGATAAGGCTCCAGGTAAAGTAAAGAAGGTAAAGATGGTATGGACGTATGAAGGTCCAGTACTCTTCTGGACAGCTCCGAAGGCAAAGGACGAGATGGACAAAGCTGTACAGTATGTGGTTTATCGCTTTGATAAAAAAGAAAAAGTCAATTTGGATGATGCTTCCCATATTGTAGCCATTACCCGTGATCATTTTTATCCATTACCTTATAACGATGGAAAAACGAAGTACCAGTATGTGGTGACAGCGTTGGATCGTTTGCACAATGAGTCGAAAGGTACTAAAAAGAAAGTGAAACTGTAAGAAGCGGGAGTGTTTCTTTTAGATTTTATTTCTACTGCCACTGCCTGGGTATTTATTCATGTAATATCGATGAATAAAGAATTCTAGGGTAGTGGCAGTTGATTTGTATGCTGCCATATCTTCCGAGTACGATATTGTTTATGTTGAGATCAATGAAAAAAGGTTATAACATCTGCATCCATCTTATGGCTTTCTCTAATCAGTGATAAAAAGTATCTGCAATAAATATATCAAGTAGTGATATAAATTCTATTGATCTCTTGAATTTATTTCCGTCATATATAAAGTCCCGTTGGCAAAATTGATTTTTTTCAGATTGTGTTATGAAACTTAAGAAGCTTTACCAACGGGGAATGTATTTATAATTTCACATTGACTTGTTTCCCTTTATAGGAAATAGATTGGTCAAAGGTGGGGCTATCCTTATCTCCACATCCTTTCCCCGGTTCAACAAGTATGATGTTGAATTTGCGGTTTTTCAGCATACCTTTGTAGTTGCCTTTTCGCTCGTTAATAGTCAGTGTGCGCTCTTTGTCATCCCATTTCATCAGGATGGTTGTGTAAGCACCTTTTTCATAATTATAATTATCAAATTCATCTTCATAAAGGGTAAATTCCGCATCAGCACCCGGATAGATGCGAATCGTCAGATTATCCCACTTCTTTTCTGTAGAGTATTGCACTGCTGGTCCCCAAGGAAGGATAGATCCCGCACGTACATAAATAGGCATAATATCAATGGGTACTTCCCGTTGGATCGTTTGCCCGCCTTCCAAAGTTTGCCCGGTCCAAAAGTCTGTCCAGTTTGCTCCTTTAGGTAAATATACCTCTGTATTTCCAATCTTTTTTAAATCTTTTAAGTAACCGTTCTGATTTTTGTCTTGCCATGTATAAAGCGAGTCTGTAACGGGACGTACTAGGAAATTATGTCCGAACATATATTCGGTATCCATATCAAGTACTTTGGGATCTTTCGGGAAATCCATCATTAATGGGCGGATAAAGCTGCCTGCTTTGCTGGTTACCTCCCAGGAAGTGCTATAAAGATAAGGTAGCAGACGATAACGCAGGTGAGTATATTTTTCTAACGCATCATAGGCCCAGTCGCCTTTTTGGCCGAATTGGTATATTTCGACTGCTACCGGACTAGAATTGTGTGAGCGCATAATGGGTTGAAACACTCCCCATTGATACCAGCGGACATGTAACTCGTGATAAGCTATGTTGTTTACATTATTATTGTATTTCCAGGCAAAGAATCCTCCCAAATCTGTATTCCAATAGGGAATGCCGCATAATGAGTAATTCAATCCGGCTGCTAATTGTTTGCGCATGACTTCCCAGGTAGAAACTACATCTCCGCTCCACGAATGAGAAGCATAGCGTTGCTGTCCTAGGAAAGAAGAACGAGTGAGTAGGAATACTCGTTTGTCCGAAGTAGTAGCTCGTTGATGTTCATATACTCCTTTATTGGACATTAACGGGAAAGCATTATGTACTCTGCGGAAAGTTCCCAAATAGGTGAGAGTATTAAAATCCTGGTCCTTCAGATTCATGTGATCGGGTTCAGTAGAGTCCAGCCACCAACCGTCCATGCCCAGATCGAATATGTTCTTTTTCATCTCTGACCAATAGAGATCACGTGCAACAGGATTATAAGGGTCGTATGGCCTGACTCCGGCATTGTTGGGCCAAGTATCAAATTGAAGAAGTGCTTTCAGACTGTCCATTTTTTGATACATTTCAGTCCAAGGGCCGAAAGAAGCCCATACGGAGATCATGATATGTGCATTTTGTTTGTGCACATAGTCAATCATTTCTTTGGGAGTTTTGATTCTTGGAGTACCGTAACGTGCGCTTTTATCTTCTCCGTTTGGAAGATATTTCATATATTCTTTATCGCCCATTTTGTTGATGTAACGGGGATTTTGGAACTTCATGGCATTCCAGTTAGAGTCGCATCCCCAATATTGCCAATCCTGTATAATGCCATCCAGAGGGACTTTCAGTTTACGGTACTTATCTACAACTTCGCATAATTCATCCGGGCTTTTATAACGTTCGCGACATTGCCAGAATCCTAGTGCCCAAAGCGGATAGAGAGGAGCCTGTCCAGTCAGTTCGCGTACATTGGCTATTACTTTATCTGCATTGCCGCCGTAAATGAAATAATAATCTGCACAATCACCTACTTCCGAGTCAAAAGACATTTCTTGTGGATTGTCTACAAAAGTGGTGGGGGAGTAATTGTCCCAATAAAGGGCATATCCTTTTATTGAATGAATAAACGGAATGCAAATGCTCATGTTTTGGTTACGGAGAAATAGTTTCTGATTCCGTTGGTTCACTTTTCCTGTTTGTTGCTGTCCTAGTCCGTAAATCACTTCATCTTTGTCCAGTAAGAAAGCTTGACGAACATTATATGATGGAACGCCGGCGTCATCGAAGGGGGTGAATTGGGTACCATAATCTTTATCAGTCAGTAATAATTTTCCTTCTTTGTCGGAAAAACGGATACCTCCGGTTTCAGGATTTACTTCTACTTGTATAACATTGCTGCTGAGTGTTACATTTTTCCCTTTCTCACCGAAAGTTACAGAGGTGGTTTCCGGTGTTTTGATAATGACCAGACTTTCTTTTTTATAAGGTTTCTTAATGGGGGTTTTATAAATACGGACAATGGTGGGAGAGTAAAATTCTACTTTGACATCTATTTCTTGTGTAGTATACGTTATTCCTTGTGTGGTGTGTTGTACACTCTGTGCGATGCCATTTGTTGCAATGATAGTTGCTCCAATTAGGGTTAGAGTCATTTTTTTAATAAAATTCATATTCATAGTATTTTAGTGTTTTGTACTGTTACAAAGGTAAGGCGAAAAGCTTTAAATAGGCAACAATGAGGTTGAATCCAATAATAATCAGGTTGATTTCTTTGTTTTTCTGGCGTATTCGGAGGGGCGGCATCCATACATTTCTTGGAAGCACTTACTTAGATAGCTGGAACTGCTGAAGCCTGTGCGTTCTGCTATTTCTGCAATACTGAGTTCGTTTTCAGTAAGTAGTTGCGCAGCTCGTTGTAAACGGATGTTACGGATGAAAAGGCTGGGAGACTGATCTAATAAATTTACTAGTTTGCGATAAAGTCCTGTTCTTTCCATGCAAAGGTCTCGACTTAGCTGTTCTACTGAATAACCGATGACATGCATATTCTTTTCTACCTGTTCTATAGCCCGTGCTAAAAAAGCGGATTCGGTATTGGTTGTTTTAGGATGATCCGGTTGCTTGTCGTTTTCAAAGCAAGTGGAGGTTGCTGTGCCATTCTTTTCCAGACGTGCTTTTTGTTCGGCTTCGTAATTGTTGCATTGCTCTATCAGGTTGCGGATGCGGAGTAGTAGAATTTCCTCTTTATGCCGACGCTCTATTTTTTTTCGGGTCCAACATATGTAAAGACGGATACTTCCTACTGTAATAAATAGTAAAATGAGCAGGTAAATAGTATAAGCGGTGGTTGTTTTCCACCAAGGGGCATGGATGGTGAGTTTTATAACGGTTATTTTTTCATTCCACTGGAGAGGGGTATCGGATGCCATAACTTTGAATGTGTATTCTCCGGGAGGTAAATTAGTATAGGACGCTTGAAGCATACCATTACCTGCTGTGGTATTGCCTGGTTTGCTGGTGAAAACATTCATCCAGTTTTTATCAATACCTTCTAATTGATAACGATAATAGGTGCGTTCACTATTGATATAGTTCAAAGCAGAGAATTCGAAAGTGAGGAAATTCTGATTGTAGCCCAGTTCTATTTCTTTTGTATAAGGGCTGGCTTGGGGAAGTTTTATCTTTTTGCCGTATAGCCGCAAACAAGTGAACACTGGGGAATAGGGGAGTTCCGGAGTGATTGATTCATTATCAGGATTGAAGATATTGAATCCGTCTATGCCACCGAAGTAAAGTGTACCGTCCGATGCTTTGAAAACAGCCTTTGTTAGATATTCCCCTTCTAATGCGCCATCCTGTTGATTGAAATTGGTGAAGTATGGTTCTTTATTTTTCTGATTGATGTGGATACGTGAGATTCCATTGCTTGTAGTTACCCAGATATCATTGTGATCATCTTCAATAATGCCTTGTACAAAGTTATTACTTAATCCATTTTCACGATAAAAAATGCGTGGGGTTTGCTCGTCCGGTATAAAAAGTTCCAGACCATCTGCTGTCCCTGCCCAAGTCCAGCCTCGTGTGTCAGTACATAGGGCCGTATATGTTTTTCCCTTGAAAAAGGCAGTTTCTGTTCCTCTGTTGAATTTCTTTTTTACTTCGGCAGGGATAGATGAATTATGTTCGGAGATAAGGGTGCGTGTTCCATCTTTTTCAGTGGACAAGCGGTAAATATGAGTATGTTCTTTCAGATAGATCATTCCTTTATTGTCTTCGGCAAAACTTTCTACTGCAATATCTTTTTCAGGAGCAACTGGAAAATTGTTACGGTTTATTTGGGTAAGTTTATGCATGGACGGATGGTAATATAGTAATCCTCGGTTGAGAGTTCCAATCCATAATCCTCCTTGTCGGTCTTGGAATATAGTGCTGATTTCTGTTGAGAGTCGTTGTCCGTTTTTAGTTTCCAAAATAGGAATATATTGCAGTTTTTCCTTAGTAAGATCCAGTATCCAAAAACCATGTACACAGGTTATATACGCTTTTTGATTGTCGGGGGTGATGATTAAAGTATTAAGTGCATAGTTTTCTTCAAGTATCTTTTTCCATGTCCGTTGGCATGTGTTGAAACAGAACAAACCACCTTTATATCCGTTGCGTAATTGGTAAAAGCTGTTTGGAGCTTTGACAACCAAGGAGGTTCGGGCAAAATATTGTTGCTCGGTTTCCGCATAGGCAGCAGCACTGTATAGTCGTTTTCTGCTTGTCATGTCATAACAATCTACTTCTCCCGTATTATAGAACAGGTAAAGTGAATCATTCTCCGTATTTAGATCTTGTAGTTGGCGGGCATCATTGGGGGATAAAGTTATATGGATTCCGGTTTGTAATTCTTGTAATTTATGGTCTGTCAGTATCCAAATGTGTCCTGCACAGTCGGCAAAAAGATTTTCTATCGGTTCCGGTATATTTTTATTTTGGAAATAAGATTCTAAATCTCGGATATATTCCTCTTTGTAGAGATTGATTCCCATTAGTTTGTGATAGTCTTTCACCCAAAGTAGGGAGTCTCCACTTTGATAAATGCGGTAGAACCCGTCATATTGTTTTAAAGGATATACATTTTTATCCGTCCGATGCAGATAACTGAAATGTATACCATCATATAAATTGATGTTGCCATTAGTAGTAAACACCATTCTTCCGTCAGGTAGTTGTAGGATATATCTTATCTGGTTGTCGCTTAATCCGTGTGAAGTATTGATGGAAGTAAACAGGAAATCATTGGCATATAGTGGCAATATTATACTGATATATAAACAGATCAGTAGGCTTATTTGTTTTTTTTGATGATTTCCCATAATCTTCCTATTTTTAGTAAAGCAGGAATCCTGCCACTCCGCAAAGTATAATCATTAATATAGGATTAATTTTGTATTTCCGTGTACCTATAAAGGTTACTAGAAAAATAATTATACTGATGATAAATTGATACAAATCTATTTGATAGCTACTGAAGTTTTCAGCATTCATCAAGACGAGTGCAGCCGCTGCCAGCAGACCTACCACTGCCGGACGTAACCCTTTGAATACGGCTTCTACAACCGGATGCTTTTGGTATTTCAAGAAGAACCGGCTGATGATTACCATTAATATGAATGATGGAAAAACTACAGCAAAAGTAGCTATACAAGAACCGAATATGGCCCAGTTTTCATTGTAGCCTGCATTCAATACTGCAGTATATCCCACATAAGTAGCAGAGTTGATACCAATGGGGCCTGGTGTCATCTGGCTGATAGCGATGATATCTGTAAATTCGCTGGCACTGACCCAATTATATCTTGTTACTACTTCTCCTTGTATCATGGACAACATGGCATAGCCTCCTCCGAAACCGAAGAGACCTATTTTACAGAATGTATAGAATAAATATAGAAAAATCATTTGGATGAATATTTATGTTTGTACTTGCCATATATAAAACCCCCCACGCCCGCTATTATGATAATGTAGACAGGGGATACGTCCAATACCCAGATAAGTAATGCGGATACTATTGGTATCCAGATAGTGTAACGGTTTATCTTGGCCGATTTTGCCATGGAGAAAGTTGGAGCTGCAATAAGGGCTACTACTGCCGGACGGATTCCCTTGAATATATTCTCTACAATTTGGTATTGTTTGAACTGTTGAAAGAATAAGGCAATTGCCAACATAATAAAGAAAGAGGGGAGTATTGTGCCTAAAGCCATTGCCAATGCTCCACGGAAATTACGCAATTTATATCCGATAAATATGGCAATATTTACAGCAAATATTCCAGGTACAGACTGAGCGAGGGCTAATAAATCAATAAAATCCTCTTTGTCAATCCATTTTCGTTTGTCCACTATTTCATCTTGAATTAGGGGAACCATGGCATATCCTCCGCCAATGGTAAATAGTCCTATCTTTAAGAAGATAAGAAATGATTGTAAATAGAAATTCATTTTTTTAATTTTGTTTCATATAAGTGCTTGGTGGAACTCTGTAGTATTTCTTAAATGTATCCGTAAAATATTTGGGATCACTGAATCCCATCATATCCGAAACTTCGGATACAGTATAACGTTTGCTTTTTAATAAAATGCTAGCCTCGTTCATACGTACTTTACGTATAAAATCACTGGGCGAATCATTGGTTAAAGCCTTTATTTTATTGTATAAACTACTCCGGCTCATATTCATTGCATCACATAGGTTTTCTACGTTCATTTCTTTGTTTATACTACTTTTTATGATGTTGGTGGCTTTTAAAAGAAATTCTTGTTCCAAACTGATCGTCGGATCATCTGAAACCTCGTCTGCATTGAATTTGAATTGTGAGAAACGCTTTTTCATGATTTCCCTGTTCGCCAGAACATTGGCTATATTTGCTTTCAGTACTTCCATGTCAAATGGTTTGACTATATATTTATCGGCTTTGGTCTGTAAACCCTTGATGATACTTTCTTTATCGTTCAATGCGGTCAGCAATATGATAGGTATATGACTGGTTTCAATATTATTTTTCAATATATTGCACATTTTGTCTCCATTCATGATAGGCATCATTACATCCGACAATATCAGATCCGGTTGTCGTTCCTTGATAAAATCCAGTGCTTCTTGCCCATTTCCTACATCAGAAACATTATAGTCTTCCGATAGCGTATGCAACAGGAAAGTACGCAATTCCATATTATCTTCCACTATCAGAATGGAAGCGGCATGTGTTTTGGCTGGCTTGTTTTTGATCTCTTTCACCAGTTCTTCCGGATTGCCTTCGATAACAGGCAGAGGATCAATTACATCAGCTTTTTTGAATATACGGTAGTTGTATTTCCGGCTTTTGATAGGGAATGCCAGTTTGAAGGTAGTTCCTACATTTTCTATACTGCTCATTGATATTTTGCCGGCATGGCTTTTGATCAGTTTGTAGGTAAGCAGCATACCGATGCCGCTTCCTGTGATTTGCAGATTGATGGCATTATTTCCTCTGAAGAGGCTTTTGAACATTTTCTTTTGTTCATTGGCAGGGATTCCGATTCCTGTATCTGTAATAGTGATGAACCAATGACTTTTATTTTTCTGAGTTTGTACAGTGACATTGCCCCCTTGACAGGTATATTTCAAGGCATTTGTCATCAGGTTACGGATGATGGAATCCATCTTATTTCTGTCCAGCCATACTTCCTGGCTTTCAAAATTAGTTTCAAATATTATATTTATCTGTCTTTTGCGAGCATATAAATTGAACTGTTCCAAATAGTTTTTGATATAATTGTTCAATTCGTATCGGGATACATATACAGTGGAGGTATATAGTTCCTCTTTTTCAAAATTAATCAGATTACTGGCTAACTCAGACAGGTTGTCCGTATTTTGTATAGCTAGGTTGATATTGATTCTTCCCTGTTCGGATAGGTTTTCGTTTTTAAGGATCTCTCCCAAAGGAGCTTTTATCAAAGTCAGCGGTGTACGTATATCATGTGCCGTGTTGATAAAGAACCGGATTTTTTCTTTTGAATTGTTTCTGTCTTTCCTAAGCCACAAATAACGCAAAACAATTACTCCGACCAGTATAAAAATGATCAGATAAAGAATTCCTGCCCAAAAAGTAGCCCACCAAGGTGGGGTTATGGTAATGAAAAGTGAACGTTCTTCTAACAAATGGTGGTCATCCATCAGGATGGCTCTCACTCTTAATTTATATTTACCGGGACTGATGTTAGTGTAACGTATGCGGTTATCATTCGTGAGTGAAGTCCATTCATCATAAAATCCTTCCAGTTTCCAAGAATAGACTATGTTGGAGGGATTATCATAATTAATGGAAGACACATCCAGTGAAAAAATATTCTGGTCGTAATTCAGTATGATGTGCCGGGTATCATCAATTTCTTCTTTTAAGGGGGAACCTTTTTCACCAGGCATTACTTTCTGGTAGAGCAGTCGGAAATTGTCAAATACCATTTTGGATTTAAATTGATGAGGCAGCGTGACAGTATCTGCCAGTTCAATGGCTCCGTCTCCACATCCGAAGATAAATTTTTTATCGCGTGTATGTACTCCGGCAGCTTGGTTAAAGCTGGTAGACATCAAGCCTTGTTCTTTTGTCCAGTTAGAGAATATTTTTTCTTTTGTTTTGAAACGGGTCAACCCTTTTTCTGTACTAATGATTAAATCGTCTTCCAGAGCAGGCAGTATGCAATGAATATTATTAGATATCAGAGCTGAATTATTGATATGGTAATTAGTTACTTTTTCTGTATAATTATTGTAAATCCACATACCGGAACCATGTGTACCAATAAAAGTGATGTTCTTTTTACTTTGATAAATAGTATTTATACAGCCTAGCTCGGAGTCTAGATTCACCGCTTTGAGCTCTTGATTGACCTTATTGAACTGATACAATCCATTGATAGTTCCTATCCATAAATTATGGGCGTCCTTATTGGTGATATAGGTGATAGGGAAGTCCATATTGTAACAATGCATTTCCTTTGTATCCAGATCGTAACTTTTCAAGTTGTAATATCCTCCGGCCCAAATCAGATTATCCCAATCCTTATAAATACAACGAATATATTTATCCGGTTTTACGGTGTCATCATTCAATGTTTGGGGAATAAAATATTGTGTGGTCATGTTTTTCTTATCTATTTTGTACATTCCCGACATATATCCACCTACTAAAATAACTCCCGGTCGGGATTCACATATAGAGATAAATACATGATTCTGATTAGGCGTGTCATGCTGATAAGTTGATAATAAATTCGTCCATTGTTTGGTAGAAGGACTGTAGCAACATACGCCATTATTGGTTGCATACCAAATGTCTCCTTCAGAATCTTCCAATATATAATTCACTTGATTATCTATCAGTGAGTTAGGGTTGTCATAAGAGTGCTGTATCCATTGATATCCGGGATATTTCTCGGAATATACAGTGATGCCTATAGGATAGACTGCCATCCATAATTTTTGATCATCATCAATATAGATATCATTAATGATATTACCGTTCATTTTGTTGGAATGGTTGTGGTCGGCATTTAGAAAATTTGTCAATTCGTAAGTGCCCAAGTTTAATTTATATACGCCTGCGCCGTTAGTTGCTATTAACACCTCGTTTTCATTTTCTTTACTTGCTATGATAGAGTTGACATTAATGTCTTGTAGTCCGTTGTGTACATCAATCAGTTGGCGGCTATGGATATTGTATAGATAAATACCATCCAATAAGGTACCTATTACTAACATTTGGGTTTCCGGATGAAAATAGATGTAGTTTACTATATGGAAATTATCCAGTTCCGGATGCTTGATTACTTCTAATCGCCCATGATTCAGTCTTGCACAGTAAATCTTGTGGCTGGAGGCTAGAAAATATTGATTGTTCGTAGATTTCGCAATATATGTGATTTCTTCCTTGATAGGACTTTCCAGTTGAATAAGTTCATGGGTATCTATGTCGAAAAGATATTGTTTGTTTTTGGTGCAAAGCAATATATTATTGTCTTTGGAGTCAAGAAATGAAGCGGTGAGTGGCAGCCCGCTGTTGCTTTTGTCCTTACTGGCAAAATCGCAAACTAGTTCAAATTTGTCTTGTAGAGAATTGTATTTGAATAGATGACCGGTTTTTCCTATCTCCCAAACCACTCCTGCCGTATCTATCTGCAAAGTGTTCAAGTTGGGAAAAAAGTTCAGTAGTTTTCCATTGGCTGTTAAGCTATAGTGTGTGTATTGTTTTCCGTTATACCTGTCTATTCCTTCGTGAGTGAGAAACCACATATAGCCTTTTTTATCTTTTCGTATAGATAGAACTCTACGGCTGCTCAAACCATTCTGAGTATCCAGATACTGGTATAGTTGAGCAACGGCAGGTGTTACCAAAATAACAAAAAGGCATATAAGTAAAAGAATTCTTCTCATATTATTAGGAGGCAAAATCCTTACAAAGTTCGTAATTTCCCTTAACATATCAAAATCTGTTATATACAAAAAAAGCGGTAATCAGTCCGACTCACCGCTTTTTTAGTAAATATAACAAATCGTTTTTATTTTTTGTTCATTTCAACCCATTTTCTAGCATTGACAAATGCTTCCATCCATGGAGTAATCTGATCGTTCTTTATTCTATCAGCCGGATAATAAGCATTTTGCCATGGGAAACAAGAGCGTTCCAAATGAGGCATCATGGCCAAATGGCGGCCGTCAGGACTGGCCAGACCGGCTACGCTGTAATCCGAACCGTTTGGATTGCCAGGATACTCATCGTATGAGTATTTCAATACAACATTGTATTGATCTTCATCATATGGCAATGAGAATTTACCTTCTCCATGGGCTACCCAGATACCAAGCTTACTTCCGCTTAACGAACCGAACATGACGCTTCTATTCATAGGAACGGTAACACCTACAAACTTGGATTCGAATTTATGTGAATCATTGTGCAGCATTTTCGCTTTTTGGGTGAAGTCGGGGTTAATCAGGTTTAATTCTATCATCAGCTGGCAGCCGTTACATACGCCCAATGACAATGTATCTTTGCGTGCATAGAAGTTATCCAATGCAGCTTTGGCTTTGGGATTGAACAAGAAAGCTCCGGCCCATCCTTTAGCAGAGCCTAAAACGTCCGAATTAGAGAACCCACCGCAAAATACGATGAAATTGATGTCCTTCAATGTTTCACGTCCGCTAACCAAATCAGTCATTGTTACATCTTTCACATCAAATCCTGCCAAATAGAGCATATAGGCCATTTCGCGTTCGCCATTGGTTCCTTTTTCACGGATAATAGCCGCTTTGATACCTGTCGGAGTACGACGGTCGGGGTTAAGGCCGAATTGTGAAAGTTTGCCGGTGAATGATTTGTCGAATACAAATTCCAAAGGTTGTTTCTTGTAGTTCTCGAAACGTTTTTTGGCACAGCCGTTCATGCTCTGCTTGCAGTCTAGCAAGTAAGAGGTAGAATACCATACATCGCGCAGATAGTCTATGCCGAACTGGTAAGTTGCATCTCCCTTTTCTACCAGGATATGCCGTTCTTCAGTCGGTTTACCTAATTTTACGTAGCCTATGCCTGCGTCTTCCAAGATCTTTTTTACTTCTTCTTTGTGCTTATTTTTTACCTGGATAACAATACCCGGATTTTCGGCGAACAATATCTTGATGATGTCATCCTCCTTAATCTTGTTCAGGCTGATTTCCATACCACCTTCCATATTCGAGAAGCACATTTCAAGCAGTGTGGTAATAAGACCACCGGCAGAAATATCGTGACCGGCCATAATCAGACCTTTATTTACTAATTCTTGTACTGCCAGGAATGCGTCACGAAAATATTCAGGATTTTGTACAGTCGGTACATCGTCACCTATTTTATTCAATGATTGTGCAAAAGCAGAACCTCCCAGACGTAACTTGTCAAAACTGAAATCAATATGGTAGATAGTGCTCTTTTCATCATTTACCAATACAGGAGAAACCACTTTCTTCACATCCGAGACTTCGCCGCCGGCTGAAACGATGACAGTTCCCGGACTAATGATCTTCTCACCGTTAGGATATTTCTGGGTCATAGATAAAGAATCTTTTCCGGTCGGTACATTGATTTGCAATGAGCAGCAGAAATCGGAAAGGGCTTTTACGGCAGTGTACAGGCGGGCGTCTTCACCTTCCTGTGCGCGACATGGCCACATCCAGTTGGCAGATAAGGAAACGCTGTCCAATCCTTCTGCCATCGGGGCCCATACGATATTAGTCAGTGCTTCGGCTACCGACAAAACAGAGCCTGCGGCCGGATTGGCTAAGGCGGCTTGGGGAGCATGGCCTAGAGAAGTTGCTATACCTTTTTCGCCACGATAGTCGAGGGCTACTACACCACAATCGCTCAGAGGCAGCTGGATTTCACCTTGACATTGCTGGCGGGCGATTTTACCGGTTACGGAACGGTCTACTTTATTGGTTAACCAATCTTTGCAAGCAACAGCTTCCAGCTGAAGTACGCGGCGGATATATTCATTTAATTTGGAAGTTTCGTATGAAACATTTTCATAATGGCGTTCTACAGTCTTGTCAACCATGTAGGTCTTCGGAGAAGAACCGAACATTTGATCTACTGCCAGATCGAACGGACGTACCCCATCGGCCTGTTCGAAAGCAAAGCGGGCGTCTCCGGTTGTTTCACCTACGGTATACATCGGCGCACGTTCGCGATCAGCAATTTTTTGTACATGTTCAATAGCCGATTCGTCAATCAGCAATCCCATACGTTCCTGAGACTCGTTGGCGATAATTTCTTTGGCAGACAAAGTCTGGTCACCGATAGGTAATTTGTCCATATGAATTAATCCACCGTTTTCTTCTACCAATTCGGATAAACAATTCACGTGGCCGGCCGAACCGTGGTCGTGAATGGAAACAATCGGGTTGTTATCTTCTTCACACAATGCGCGGACTACATTATAGGCACGTTTTTGCATTTCCGCATTGGCACGCTGGACAGCGTTTAGTTCGATTCCCGATGAGTACCGGCCTGTTTCAACAGAAGAAACTGAACCTCCACCCAAGCCGATGCGATAGTTATCACCACCCATTACAACGACTTTGTTTCCTTTTTCGGGATGTCCTTTCAGACAGTCGCGCTGAGTACCGTAACCTACCCCTCCTGCCAGCATAATCACTTTGTCGTATGCATACTTCTCGCCGTTTTCCTGGTGCTCGAATGTTAGTACAGAACCACAAATCAGCGGTTGACCGAATTTGTTACCGAAATCGGAAGCACCGTTGGAAGCCTTGATTAAGATCTGTTCCGGAGTCTGGTATAACCATTGGCGGACAGGAAGGATATCTTCCCACTTGCGTCCCTCATCAGTACGGGGGTAAGAAGTCATATAAACGGCAGTACCAGCAATGGGCCATGAGCCTTTACCACCGCCCATGCGGTCACGGATCTCACCACCAGTACCGGTGGATGCACCGTTGAATGGTTCTACGGTTGTCGGGAAGTTATGTGTCTCAGCTTTCAGTGAGATAACAGTCTTGATATCTTTGATAATGAAATAATCGGAAGTGGAATGATCGGCCGGAGAGAATTGCTCTACTATCGGTCCTTCGGCAAATGCTACATTATCTTTATAAGCAGAAATAATCTTGTTGGGATTTTCAGCAGTAGTTTTCTTGATCATCTGGAACAAGGAAGACTCCATTTCCTGACCATCAATAATGAATGTTCCGCCGAATATCTTATGGCGGCAATGCTCGGAATTGATTTGCGCGAAGCCGAATACTTCGGAATCGGTTAATTTACGTCCCAAATCTTTTTCAACCTTCAGCAAATAGTCCATCTCCTCACGAGAAAGTGCCAGACCTTCTTTTTCATTGTATTCTTCGAGGTTCTCGATGTGAACAATTGGCTGGGGTTTGATGTTGACTGTGAAAATCTCCTGGTTCAATCCCTTATACATACGTTGCAGCATAGGATCGTACTCGGCGTTTTCGTCTTTTACAGGGAAATATTCCTCAATGCGTAAAACACCTGTAAGACCCATGTTCTGAGTGATTTCTACAGCATTTGTACTCCAGGGAGTGATCATTTCCCGACGCGGTCCGATGAAGCAACCTTTCAGGTTCTCTTCGTTCTCTACAGTGGCTTCACCATAAAGCCAGCTTAATTTCTGAATATCCTCAGAAGGCAGTTCCTGGCTGACTTCTGTTGCTATTACACTTTTAGTGGGTGTTCTGAAAAATAGAATCATAGCACTTTTATAGTTGTTTTGTTAATTGAAAACTAGTTCTAATATCAAGGGTCTATTAATAAGGTGCAAAGTTATATAAAAGAGACGGGGTATGAAAGAATTTTGAGTGTAAATATAGGTACTTTCGTAAAAAAGTAGCATCTTTGCAGCATGAATTGGATAGAACAAGTAACCATACTCGATTTATTGGTGAAAGGGCTTATCGTCGGCGTAGTGGTTTCTGCGCCGCTAGGTCCTGTTGGGGTACTTTGTATACAGCGCACACTGAACAAGGGACGATGGTATGGATTTGTTACTGGTCTGGGAGCTGCCCTTAGTGATATAGGCTATGCCTTGATTACAGGTTATGGCATGAGTTTTATGGATGATTTCTTGGCAAAGAACCAAGTATTGTTACAAATTATCGGCAGTATCATGCTGTTCTTTTTCGGTATTTATACTTTTCGTAGTAATCCTGTCCAGTCTATCCGTCCTGTATCCTCTACCCCGGGCAGTTATCTTCATAATTTTGTTACTGCTTTTTTTGTGACTCTCTCCAATCCCCTCATTATATTCCTGTTTATAGGTTTGTTTGCCCGTTTTTCTTTTGTGATGCCGGGCAGTCCCATAGGCTTTCAACTGGTGGGGTATTTGGCTATTGTATTGGGGGCGCTTCTCTGGTGGTTCGGAATTACGTATTTTGTCAATAAAGTACGCACCCGTTTTAATTTACGCGGCATTTGGATTTTGAACCGTGTGATTGGTATTGTAGTGATGCTGATTTCAGTCGCAGGTTTCATTTATACTATTTTAGGAAAAACGATGTACTGACAAAGAAACATATCTTGATGTATCATACGTTGGTTTTTTGATTTTTAATTATTAATTTTAATTTAAAAAGTATGTTCGTTTCCAAGCAGTTGAAAGAAAAGAATATAGCCGAGTATCTTATATATATGTGGCAGATAGAGGATTTAATCCGTGCCAACGGCTGTGATATAGAAAAGATAAAAAGCACCATCATAGCTCCTTATCCGTTAACGGAAGAGCAGAAAGCGGAACTCACTCAATGGTATATGGATTTGATTGAGATGATGCGTCATGAAGGGATTATGGAAAAAGGCCATTTGCAGATTAATAAAAACATTATAACTTGGCTTACCGACCTTCATTTGCAGTTATTGCGTTCCCCTAAGTTTCCTTATTATAATTCTGCTTATTATAAAGTATTGCCCTATATTGTGGAGTTACGCGCTAAAGGTGCGGATAAAGAGGAGCCTGAGCTGGAAACGTGTTTTGAGGCGCTTTATGGTATCTTATTGTTGAAATTGCAAAAGAAAGAAATCAGTGAGGAAACAAGAAAGGCACAAGAAGCAATCTCGACATTGCTGGCTATGTTGTCAAACTACTATATAGAGGATAAAAAAGGAGAATTGGAATTCTAATAAATGAAATAGAAATGAAGAATATATTGGTGACTGGTGCCAACGGTCAATTAGGAAATGAAATGCGTGTGCTATCGGCTGAATACAAGGAATATACTTGTTTTTTTACGGATGTAGCCGAATTGGACATTTGTGATGAGCAGGCAGTGATGACTTTCGTGAAAGAGAATAATATTCATGTCATAGTGAACTGTGCGGCCTATACGGCAGTAGATAAGGCAGAGGATGATATAGAGTTATGTACCAAGCTGAACAAGAACGCTGTGAGCTATCTGGCGAAGGCGGCTGAAGCCAACTGGGGTGAGTTTATTCAGATATCAACGGATTATGTGTTCGATGGCACGAAATATCTTCCTTATAATGAGGGAGATGTTCCTTGTCCCAATTCCGTTTACGGCAAGACCAAACTGGCCGGTGAAACGAATGCATTGGAGTATTGCAAAAAAACAATGATTATCCGTACCGCATGGCTTTATTCTACTTTTGGGAATAATTTTGTAAAAACGATGATCCGTCTGGGAAAGGAAAAGGAAACTTTGGGTGTAGTCTTTGATCAGATTGGTACACCGACATATGCTCGTGATTTGGCACGTGTCATCTTTACAGCCATTTATAAGGGAGTGGTTCCGGGAGTTTATCATTTCAGTGATGAAGGGGTATGCTCCTGGTATGATTTTGCCAAGGCTATCCATCGTATTGCCGGTATCACGACCTGTAAGGTTAGTCCCTTGCATACAAATGAATATCCGGCAAAGGCTCCCCGTCCCCATTATTCCGTATTGGACAAGACCAAGGTTAAAACTACTTATAACATTGAGATTCCTCATTGGGAAGAGAGTCTGGAAGCATGTATCAAAGAATTAAATGCATAATAAAATATGAATAGTGAAATAGAAAGAAGACGGACGTTTGCGATTATAGCACATCCGGATGCCGGTAAGACCTCTCTAACTGAAAAATTGTTACTTTTTGGCGGACAGATACAGGTGGCCGGAGCCGTAAAGAGCAATAAGATAAAGAAGACCGCCACATCCGACTGGATGGACATTGAAAAGCAGCGTGGTATTTCTGTGACCACTTCTGTGATGGAGTTTGATTACAATGATTATAAAATCAATATTTTGGATACTCCGGGCCATCAGGACTTTGCCGAGGATACTTATCGTACTTTGACAGCCGTAGATAGTGTCATTATTGTGGTGGATGGTGCGAAAGGTGTGGAAACGCAGACACGTAAGTTGATGGAGGTATGCCGTATGCGTAATACTCCGGTAATCATATTTGTCAACAAGATGGACCGTGAGGCGAAAGATCCGTTTGATTTGTTGGACGAACTGGAGGAGGAACTTATTATCAATGTACGTCCTCTGACGTGGCCTATTGAAAGCGGTCCCCGTTTCAAAGGTGTGTATAACCTTTATGAACATAAACTGAATCTTTTCCAACCTTCCAAACAGGTGGTAACAGAAAAAGTGGAGGTTGATATCAATACGGAAGAACTAGACAACCAGATCGGTGCTCCTTTGGCTGAAAAATTGCGCGGAGAACTGGAACTGGTTGACGGTGTTTATCCTGAATTCAATGTGGAGGAGTACCTGAAAGGCGAGATGGCTCCTGTATTTTTCGGGTCGGCATTGAATAACTTCGGTGTACAGGAACTGCTGGATACATTTGTGGAAATTGCTCCGAGCCCCCGTCCTACCAAGACAGAAGAACGTGAGGTGGAACCCGATGAACCGAAATTTACCGGATTTGTCTTTAAGATCACAGCTAATATTGATCCTAATCATCGTTCATGTATTGCATTTTGTAAAATTTGTTCGGGAAAATTTTCCCGTAATACTCCCTATTATCATGTACGTCATGACAAGACGATGCGTTTCTCTTCTCCCACTCAGTTTATGGCACAGCGTAAAACAACAGTAGACGAGGCTTGGGCGGGAGATATCATTGGTTTGCCGGATAACGGAACGTTCAAGATCGGTGATACATTGACTGAAGGTGAGAAACTTCATTTCCGTGGAATTCCCAGTTTTTCGCCCGAGATGTTTAAATACATTGAGAATGCTGACCCTATGAAACAGAAACAATTGGCTAAAGGTATTGACCAGTTGATGGATGAGGGTGTGGCACAGTTATTTATCAATCAGTTTAATGGACGTAAGATTATCGGTACGGTAGGGCAGTTGCAGTTTGAAGTGATCCAGTATCGTCTGGAAAATGAATATAATGCAAAATGCCGATGGGAGCCTGTCAGCCTATACAAGGCATGTTGGGTGGAAAGTGATGATCCGGAAGAGCTGGAAGCTTTCAAAAAACGTAAATATCAGTATATGGCCAAGGATCGTGAAGGAAGGGATGTATTCTTGGCTGATAGCAATTATGTACTTCAAATGGCACAAATGGACTTCAAGCATATTAAGTTCCATTTTACCAGTGAGTTTTAATTTTTTGTTGGAGGTGTGTCAAAAATCCCTAAGGGGATGGACACACCTCCTTCTTATTTTCACGAAATATTCTTTTTTACTTTATTCCTCTGGCTTTATAAATTCGTTCTTTAGCGTTATTAATTTGTTGAAACTTCTCTTCTGCCGCTTTTTTCACATCTTCACCCAATGTAGCAACACGGTCAGGGTGATGTTTTAATGCCAGGCGGCGATAGGCTGTACGTACTTCCTCATTGGTGGCAGACGGGTCAATTTCAAGTACTTTGTAAGCTTCTTCCAATGAGTTTCCGCTAAGGTTTAGCATGGATTCCACTTCTTTGGGTGACAGTTCCATGCATTGTGCCACTTCTTTTAATGCTGCTATTTCCTCAGAGCATACGCTTCCGTCACTTTTGGCTATGTTTACCAGAAAGTCCAACAATTGCAACCGTTGTTCGTAAGGCAGGTTCGCGGCAATCTGTGCACCACATTCATGGATGGTATTTTTAAATGCCATCGGATTTTGACGCTCCATCTGTTTGCGCTGTTCAAAAAGATTCAGCAAAATCTGTTCTCCTTGGATGACTGCCTCTTCGCCGAAATTCATTCTTAAGAATTGGCGTACATATTCCATTTCGCTGTGCATGATGCGTCCGTCTGCACGGATGATGTAAGACGCCATAACCAACATGGAGAATAAAAAACTATTCCGCTGGCCTTCATCATAGTTTCCAGCTTCCACCTGTCCTTTTTCGTATGTATTGCCAAAAAGTCCGTTGTTTCCATCCAGCAATGAGCCTAAGGCAAATCCGGCCAAAGCTCCCAGTGGTCCCATAGTCATGAATCCTAGAATACCACCAATCCATTTTCCTGCTCCCATTATTCTTTTAATTTTTTCGTTTTGGATGCAAAAATAAACAATCTTGGATGAAAAAAGTCTCTTTGCCGCATTTTTTACTATCTTTACCAATCAAATTAAAAATACTATGTTTCAGAAACTTGTAGCAATAGAACCTGTCAGTTTGGTTCTGTCAGCAGAAAAAACGTTATATTCTTTTGCAGATGAGGTTGTTATGTACTCTGATATTCCAGCGGGAGATAATGAGATTATTGCTCGGATCGGAGATGCGGATGCTGTATTGTTAAGTTATACATCACAAATAAACCGGTATATTTTAGAGAGATGTCCGAATGTCCGGTATATCGGTATGTGTTGTTCACTATATTCTCCCGAAAGTGCGAATGTGGATATCCGTTATGCTAATGAACGCGGTATTACGGTGACGGGTATTCGTGACTATGGTGACGAAGGGGTAATAGAATATGTAGTCAGCGAACTGGTGCGTTGTCTTCATGGATTTGGTCAGAAGCCGTGGGAAGGGATTCCCCGGGAGATTACCGGCTTGAAAGTGGGTATTGTAGGCTTAGGAAAATCTGGTGGTATGATAGCGGATGCAATGAAGTTTTTTGGTGCGGATATAGCTTATTATGCCCGTAGTGAAAAAAAAGAAGCCGGTGCGAAGGGTTATCGTTTTATGCCTTTGAATGAACTTTTGACATGGAGTGAAGTGGTATGCTGTTGCTTGAATAAGAATACGGTTTTGTTGCATGAGGAGGAGTTCAAGGCACTTGGAAATAGAAAGATACTATTTAACACAGGATTGTCACCTGCGTGGGACGAATCTTCGTTTACCCGATGGTTGGAGGAAGATAATCTTTGTTTTTGTGATACATTAGGAGCATTGGGGAGTACGGCATTGCTTACCCATCCGCATGTGCGTTGTATGCAAGTATCAACCGGCCGTACTCGTCAGGCGTTTGACCGCCTGAGCGAGAAGGTGCTGGCCAATTTGTCAGAATACAATGGGTGAAGTGATATTGAGCAGGGTGTTTACTACAGACCATCCTGCAATCTCTGATGTAGCACTGTACACTTCTACTACTGCGTGTACTTGTTCATTTTTGATTTCCACTTTTTGAGTATCACCTGTAAATCCAGGGGTGGACTGTATGGATACCTGCATATTGTCCGGTCCTACGGAAGCCAATGAGGCTGCGACAGATACATTTACTTTGGTTGGAAAAACATTTATAGCCTCTGTTGCATTGCCGGAAAAGACAATGCATCTTTCCTGCTGCAGCTCTTCCTTGTAAACCGATGTGCCTTTCAAAGCATCAGGTCCTTTTTCATTGAAAAAACGAGCTGTAGCGTTTCCCATCAAAGAGGTGGTTCTTAATACATCAAATCCTCCGATGGCTCCGGATACCAAGTAAACCCGTGTATCGTTTGCCTTGGCTGTTTCTTTGACTTTCTCATAAAAAGAGGTGTCTGCCAAAGCTCCTATGGATAGGGTGATAATGGAAGTTCCGTTTTCCAAGGTAGGTAAGGCCAGTTCTTTCATTGCGGCAGGCGAGGCTGATTCCACTAGATAATCAGGTTTTAACTCCAACAGTTCTTTTAAAGTGTGACAGGCTGCACACATTTTTCCGTGTTGCCTCATTTTATTCGCAATGCGTTCGGCCTTTGATGCTGTACGCGAATATACGCCTACTAACTCATAGTCGGGCAACATTCCTTTGACAACTGCGTTTGTTATAATTTCAGCAAGTCGTCCACATCCTACTATAACTAATTTATTCATAGAACAAAGATAGGTATTTTCATCATATAAACCTATTTTGTGAAAAATGGAATTTATTGTGATATGTTTCTTACTCTATAGGTATGTCTGTCCGAGCTGTTTTTAGTGTGCTTCTTAATCCCCTGTCTGATACATTAAAAAATTATACTTGTAATTTAAAAATAGTATGAGGAAGATTCGTCCTGATCAAGAATATTTTTTAAGGAATAATATTTACGTTTTATATAACAGACAGCATTATTACCTGACAGAATAAATGAAAAGTGATGGTTCAGAGTCGAATGGAAAAATTTCTTGTAAAACCAATATGATTGCATACTTATTCCTTAATACATGTTTTTTAGCATATTTTTGATGAATATTGCCCATTAAATTTGATAAATTTCGCCTTATGCGAGAATGCGGAAAAGTTTATACTTGTATTGAGAAAAAATGAATGATATACTATTAATAAAATGTTGTATTGTCTATGAGGAAATTATTTATTTTAATTCAATATTAGTATGAAAAAAACTTACTTAGATGCTTTAATGAGTATTTTTACACCTATTCCTTTGAATAATGGTTTTTATTTTGTGGATAACAACGGGACGATTGATTGGATTCTGTCGAATATATTCCTTTTAGGGTACGTGCTACCTGTAGAGGGGGTGATGATAGGTATCTTTTTCTATCTTTTATTATCTCATGCCATAGAACATAAAACTCAACTGATGTTCCGTGAAAAGTTCAAACTTGTTATTAATTTGTTCCATTATACACATACGCCTTTGGTGGTGTTACGGAATCAATTGGAAGAAATTGTGGTTGGTAATCTTCCTGAATCTGCTGTTACAAAGTTACAGCAGGCTCTGAAAAATGCCAATCAGGTTATTGATTGCAGCCAGAGTGCTATTTCACTTGGTAAAGCGGATTGGAAAACGATTCCTCGTGCTTCTGTGGTAGAGTTTGAGCTTTATGCCTATATCATGTCTGTTGTCGGTCTATGCCATCTTTATGCCGATTCGCGTCATATTCAGTTAAAAGTTACTGCCTGTTCTGATTATATCAGTTGCAGGATCAATGAAACCGTGATGACGGTAGCTCTTCAGCACCTTTTGAACAAAATGATAGATAACACACCTCCTGACGGTTGTATAAATATTATCCTTTCACATTCGGCAAGTTCTTGGGAGTTGCGTATCAGCAATTGTGAAAAGATAAGAAATGGAATTTTAAAGATGATTCCGGCCATGCCTGCCTTCTCTTCCATATATAATTATGGTGACTTATGGACGGTAAAGAAAATAATCCGTTTGCATGGCGGTAAAATAATCGGTTATGGATACGGAAAAGTGGTTACTTACCAGGTTATTATGCCGAAATATTTTCAATCCCAATCCGAGGCAGATACCGGTATGGCGCTATCTGTAAAGAAGCAAAAGGTTTACTTGGAAGAAACCGTATCTACAGCAGAAGGAAAGAGCCGGACTGATAAAAAAGAGAGTAAATCTTGTATTTTGTTGGTTATGGCAGACAAAAAGTATAGTGATTATTTAAGGATGACTCTTTCGGAGTATTTCAGGTGTATTGTTCTGGACGCTCCCGATAGAATAATAAGTGCCTCTGTTCAAAATAACCCTGATGTGATTGTTGTTGACGAAACTGTGAATGGAGTCTATGGAGAGGAACTTTGTTCTAAAGTTAAAGCAGACAAGGCCATAGCGAATATTCCGGTTATTCTTTTAATTAAGTCGGCAGATAATGAAAGCTATTTGTCGCATGTGGGGAGTAAAGCCGACCGGCTGGAATTGCGGAGTGCGAATATTTGGAAATTCCGGACGGACATTACTATGCTTATAGATAATAATTTGGTCAGACAGGAACGGATGAGGCGATTTATAGCCGATACGGTTGCTCCTACACTTCCCGAGAAGATAAGAAAGGACGATGCTTGTCTGAAGTTTATAAATAAAGTCCGGCAGTTGTTGGAACAGAATTTGGCGGAAGAGTCATATACCGTTGATGCGCTTAGTGAAGATATGGGAATGTCCCGCACTGCTTTCTATAATAAGATGAAGAAAATGACAGGACAGGCGCCGGCCGATTATATGTTGACATTCAAAATGGAAAGAGCAAAGAGATTATTGGCCTCTCAAGATTACTCTATCGGAGAAATTGCAACGATGTTGGGCTTTTGTGACAGTCGGTATTTTGCAAAAAGGTTTAAGGAAGCGTGTGGTATATGTCCGTCAAAGTATATCGAAACCATAATAGGCTGATGTGATATGATGCGGATTCTCCATACCTTATTTTATAATAGGCTGTTTTAACATGTTTTCATTGTAGAGGTGGCAAAGTCCTGAATTTCGATGAAATGGGAAGAAATGAAAATCTACTCGTGAAAAAGAGATGTCTATGACGAATCTAAAATGAAGATTTAAGGTAAATCTAAGGTTGTTTCTTCTTGTTTTTATGAATAGTTTGTTTACTTTGTGCCAGATAAGTAAATATAGAAATCAAATGAAAAACAAACAACTATTATGCGTTTTATTCCCTTTGTTGGTGGCGTGTACCGGGCAACGCCACCAACAGCAGGTATCCAGTGAGTCAATCATAGAAGAAGCGGTGCGGAAGGGAGAAGTTCTGAAAGGGGAGATTGTTCCCATTGATACGGCTCTGTTCCGGTATGCCTATCGTATGCGTGTACAGGGTGACAAGGCGGTGATATTGGATTTGCACAATGCCGATTACTATTATCATGTATTTACTTATCCCGATTTTCAGTATCAGTCTTCTTTTGGAAAGCGTGGGGAAGGTCCGGGTGAGTCCATTTATGCGGCGAATATCCGTTTTGCAGGGCAGGACACGGTGTGGGTTCTTGATGACGGCAAGGGTAGGATGTATCAATATAGCGGTATAGCCGGGGGGAAAACTCCCAAACAGGAAAAGGATATTTTGTTGGATAAGCGCTTGTTCCGTTCCCTTGATTTTGATTTGAAGGATGCCTCTACTGTTGTTATCCCCGATTATTCCGATGAGAACCGTTTCAGTTGGGCTTCACTCTCTTCCGGCGAATTGCTTCGTAAATCCGAGCAGATACCTGTGTCCGATCCGGAACTGTTGAGAGAAAGTGCGCCTGCTGTGGCTCAAGGCTGGAACAGTTTTGTATCATTCAGTCCTGATAAGAAGATATTGGTTTCTGTCACTCAGTTTGGAGATAGGCTCGATATTTATAGCATGGCTTCACAAAAGCATATAGGAGAATTGGGTGGGGATGGTGAACCCCAATTTAAAGTGAGTCCTGAAGGGTATGGCCTTCCGGCAGGCAGAATCTGCTATTATGATGTGCAGGTGACTGATAACTATATTTATGCCATTTATGACGGGCGCAAATTTAAAGATATTATGAAGTTGGCCGATGCCTATAAGCAGGGGGGCAGGATATTGCGTATATTTACCCATGAAGGCAATGTGGTGAAAACCCTTGTACTTGATCGTCCTATAGCCGGTATTTATGTGGATGAGGCTGCCGGTCTGCTATTCGGTATGGATGTCAATGCTGACGAGCAGATAGTAAAATACTCCACATGCAACCGGCAGTATACTCCCAGCAAACGAAGAATCAGATAGAAAGTATATTGAAAATGCTTTTCTGTCGCCTCAACCGTCTTTATCGAGCCATGAGAATTATACGGTATATCGGCAAGGAAAGAAGTTAATACAGTGCAGAAAGCTGTAGTCTCCCCTTCTTCAAGCAAAATGACGGCATCTACAATCCAATTGGAAATCTCGGTATCTTTGGGCTTTAAATAATTGGCAGCCACCATGGTCAGGAACCCTTTCGTTTCCTCTATTGTATAGTTAAACTTATTTGCCAGATCTGCAATAGCCAATCCTTCAAAAAATTCTTTCCTTCCCTTGAAATAAGTATCCAGGGTACTCACCAGCAGATTCTTTCCAAAACGTCGGGGACGGCTCAGAAAATATGTCGTACTCACAGATACCAACTTATAAATCAAAGCTGTCCTGTCCACATAGACAAAACCATCTTCACGCATCTTGTCAAAGCTCTGTATACCAATGGGATATTTCATTATTCCCTTTTTCTTAAACGGATTGTTAATGCGAAGATAAATCGTTATCTTTGCATTAACAATAAAAGTTGGAAAAAAGCTCATTCATCCATTTGAAGAAATAACCAGACGGTATCCTTTTTTAGGTTCTGTTATAATCTGATATTCTGGAAAGTTCTTTATTGAGGATTTAAGGGTGGAAATATGATTATGTATTTTATTGTCGGGCTTGTCCTCTTGCGGCCAAAATACATTCTTTATGTCTTCTTTGGTTAGAAAATGTTCCGGTGCATTGATGAATAGTAACAGCAGATTGAAATCCGCAGGTGCTATGGGACACGGCTGGTCGTTGATATACAATTTCTGACTTTCCAGCTTTAAAACCATCTTTTCAAATCGTGTGCAGTTCTGACTGGCCGGGATATCTTTTTCCAGCGGCTTTTTCAAAAATGACAAAGACACCCATACCAAGACGATGAAATAGGCGATGATGCTCCATAACACTTTTGGAGTAGTATGTTTTACTATTTCTGTCCAATGAATCATAGCCCATGCCTGTACGCCGGCACTTCTTTTTGCATCTATTGTTTGTACAGGGGTGACAAGGGCCGACTGAAAGGAGATTGAATCATTGTCACTAAATGCCTTTTCCTTGTTGTGGCGATAAATGATTCCCGTCTTTATAGCAGAAATCCCATTCTTTTCCCATTCTTCTTGGAAGATCTTATTGAATTTGTCAGGATTGACAGGGATAATCTTTGTCATCACATACTGGTTGACCGATTGGGTAGCCAGTGACTCATGGATGCTGTCTTCAAAATAAATGGTTTCCATGCTATCACCGCATTCTATTTGAACACCTTTTAACTTTCTGCCTAAAGGACGATAATGAATAAGAATCTTGTTTAATCGTTCTTGATAATCAATGTTGATTGCTTCACGTAGGCTGTCCTTCATTGTTATCAGAGCATTTGCTTTTTCATCTTTAAAAGCAACATAAGATAGTAGGATGAATACAGTCCATCCCAATGCAATAAAGCTAAACTTGAATAAATTTGTCAGTATTTTCATATTTCTTGTTCATGTTAGAGATTGCAAAGATACGCATATTTATAAAAAAGGAACTTATAAGTTAAAGAAAGAATATGATTTGGAGATCAGGGCATTAAAATAATTCCTTCCGATGAAATGGGGATTTTTTGAATCTTAAGAAAACTTTAAGGTTATCTTAAGAACAATTTAAGGGGAAAAAATTGCGTGCCCGATAGATGTTCTCTACTTTCATACAAAAAATGATAAACAATGAAAAAAGTATTTGTGTTATTTATCGTTGTTATGCTAATGGCGGTAATGGCTTGGGAAAAGCAATCCGGAAAGCCGGTAGAGAGTGAGTTTCTTTTAGATAATGTGGAAGCATTGGCTGCAGGAGAATCCGGGTATGATATATGTCTGGGTAGTGGGAATGTTACTTGCAGTACCGGAGAAAAAGTGGAATATGTTCTTAGACCTTTTAGCTTGGATTAGTCAATGAGATGCCTTTGTCTATTACTATGCGTACTTGCTCTGTTTTCCTCCTGCAAAGAATCTGAAAAAGATAAAATCGCTCGTTTGGTTGAGGAATGGGAGGGGAAAGAAATTCTCTTTCCTGCCCGTTCCGTCTTTACTATTCAAGGGAAGGATACGGTGAATTTTTCTTTTGTCGATGCAGACTATAAGGTAGTGACATATATCGATTCAGTAGGATGTACCAGTTGCAAGTTACAATTGCCTCGCTGGAAGCTGTTTATGCAGGAAGTGGATTCAACGCTGAACCGTCCTATTCCCTTTGTATTTTATTTTCATCCGAAAGACATGAAAGAATTGCGTTATATCACCCGTCGTGATGCATTCATCTATCCTGTTTGTTTCGATGAAATGGATGATTTTAACCGATTGAACCATTTTCCGGGAGAAATGACTTTCCAAACATTTCTATTGGACAAAGATAACAAGGTGGTGGCTATAGGCAATCCGGTTCACAATCCGAAGTTGAAGGAACTTTATCTGAAAATATTGACAGGTGGTAAAGCGGAAAAAGTGGAAATTCCTATGACGGAAGTTAGTATGGATGTAGCAAGTATAGACTTCGGTTCATTTCCTCAGTTGGAGAAGCAGGAACGCAAGTTCACACTGACCAATACGGGGCAGCATGTGCTGGTGATATACGATGTTGTCACTTCCTGTGGGTGTACTAAGGTAAACTATAGTAAGGAAGGTATCCGTCCGGGAGAAAAAGCGGTGCAGACAGTGATTTATGAAGCCGAAAAGGCAGAACATTTCAGCAAGACGGTTACCATTTATTGCAATGCGGATAATTCTCCACTTCGTTTGAAGATAACGGGAAATGCTGAATAAAGATGAAGTATAAGCTAATGAGAGTAAAAAGCGGATGGAAAGAAATCCTTTTTCTTTGCCGAAAGTCGATTCTTTCCACCCTGCGGCTCTCTCCTAAAAGAAAGGAGGTTAAGTCCAATGCAAAAGTAATGTAAAAGATTGGAATGGGCAAGCGGTAGGTTTGCTTTTCCTGAGGTGGAACTTGTTTCCATAAAGAGATTACAATGAAAGTAACAATTCATCAAAAAAATAAAAGACGATGAAAGGAAAAATTTTGAAAGTAACTATAGTTGCTGCGTTTGCTTTGATAGCAGGAATGAATGTGTATAACGCTCAGAAATCGGATGTTATGTCTGATTTGGCTTTGGCTAATGTAGAAGCATTAGCCCAGTCTGAAGGTTCTGGTAGCAGTGGTTGTCGATATCGGATGGCTTCACGTTGTGGAGTGGTCGATTCTTCAATGCCTTGGAGACCGGTAATGACTATTTATGAAGATCATTATTTTTAGAAAACATAACGTTTATCGGTTACGAATTATTTTTGTAACCGATAAATCGAAAAATACGGAAAAGTATGAAGAACTATATATATTATTTATTATTACTCGCATTGAGCATATCTTGCACAGCTAATAAAAAAGGAATAGACAAAACAGAAAAACAGACAGATCAACTGGTATATACTCATGTTAGTGGAGAAAACCTGAAAAGTGATTCTACGTTATGGGGTATGAAAATTGATTTTGTAAAAGATGGCCATTTATTTATTCAGGAACTATCTAATGACTTATTGTATGGGGTTTATCGTATAGAAGACGACAGCCTAATAAAAGAAGGCGGGTTCTTAACCAAAGGGGAAGGACCTTTTGAGGTTGTTCATCCTGACTTGTGGGGAAATGAAGATGACTCGGTTTTCTATGTTTCAAACTATGCCGGGATAATAAAAGAAATATATAGCATAAAGATGGCTGACATCTATCATAAAGAGAAATGGAATATTATTCCATTTCCGGATTCTCAAGGATGTCTGTTTTATCCTTCTATTGCTATAATGAATGATAGTATTTGTGTCGTTTCAGGCTCAAAGTTAAGCAGTGTCAATATATTATCTTATGTCAATTTGCAAACTGGGGAAATATCGGATTTAGATTTCCCTTTTCCCGGATTTGTCCTCCCCTCAGATTTTAAGACTGCGGAGCACATGATTTATTGTGATGCACAACTTTTAAAACATCCCAGTCAAAATAAGCTGTTATATGTTTGTCGTTTAGGACGATATGTGAAAATTGTGGAAATAGAGAACAGACAAATTAGCAGACAAATCTCTTTATACTCCATTCTTCCCCAATATGAAGTAGTAAATGGTGACCGAAAAATAAAAGATGATTGTTTGGGTGGAATTGTTGCAAAAATGACAAATGATCGGATCTATTGCCTTGTTTTACCTTATACAAGAAAAGAAGAAAATGAGCAGCCTTTCTATAAAGGTATGCCGAATTATTTTGCTGATGAACTGGTGGTTTTTGATTGGAATGGAAACATCATCGAGGCCTATAGATTGGATCAGCCTATTTGTAATTTTGGAGTAGATGGGACAAAAAATATCCTATATGGAACGACATTGGATGGAGAAGACTTCGTAGTGAGAAAATATAATTTGAAGAATGTTGAATAAATAATGTTCATTTATAATCGAATCGTATAGTAATAGATGATGTATTTTTTAATCAGTGGCTATATGTGTATATTGAAGTTTATGCTTTTTTCTTGCGTTATATGTATTTTTTTTTCTTGTTCATCTTTTCATAAGGAACAATTAGAAAATGCTTTGAGCTTTGCAACTTTTAATCGGTTGGAACTGGAAAAAGTGCTGAAGCATTATGAACACGATTCTTTAAAATTGGAAGCGGCTAAATTTCTGATACGGAATATGCCTCATTGCTATTCCTACCAACAGGGAGGTGAAATGGATAGTGTGAAGCGTGTACGTACTTATTATAGTCCTTTCGGACAAATAGACCAGACTTATGCCAGACGTTGGGGGCATTATACCTATCGTAATCTTCTTAAAATATATGATGCCCATATTATCACAGCCGAATACTTGATAGACAATATAGACCGTGCTTTTGATAATTGGCAGAAACGTTCATGGAACCGTTCTCTTTCATTTGAAGATTTTTGTGAATACTTGTTGCCTTATCGTATAGGGGATGAACCGCTGGAAGAATGGCGTGAACTTTATGAAAAGAAATATGGATATTTATTAGATTCCATATATAAAGGCAGCGATGTGGTGGAGGCCGCGAATTTGGTAAGCAGGCATCTACAAGAACCTGTCTTTATTTATTGTGAAGACTTTGAACTGCCTCATATCGGTCCCAGGTATTTATTCAGCCATCGATATGGTAGTTGCGTGGATGCGGCGGATATAGTGACTTATGCATTTCGGGCTGTCGGCATTCCTTGTATGGAAGATACGGATGCCAGAGGGGGACATGTATGGAATGTTGTTCGTGACACGACAGAGAGCGATGTACCTATTTGGTATATAGCTTCGGAGGCTGTGAGGGGGAGTAGGGATACGGGAGGGTATAAACGTGGCAAGGTTTACAGGTCCATGTATGGTTTTCAAGAAGAAAAGGCGGCACATCTGGGAGATGATTGGAAATCAATGCCGCTTTTATTCTATCACCCTTATATGAAAGATGTCAGTTATGCATATTATCCGGATACGTTACGCATACTTACCGGTATTCCTGATGGTGAGGTTTGTTATCTGGCCCATTTCCACGAAGCGCATTGGTGGAGTTGTGCCTGTGCACGCTCGGCAAGCGGCAAAATGGAAATACCTAATCTAGAATCGGAACTGGTATATCTTCCCATGAAATATACCAAAGGCAATTATTATCCTTCCGGCTTCCCCTTTTGGTTTGCAGGTGGAGAAATAAATACGTTTCTTCCGGATTGGGAGAAAACAGTAAAGGTTCGTTTGTATAGAAAATATCCGGTATATGGTTGGTTGCGCAGCTTTATGGGCCATGTGGTGGGAGGTACTTTTGAGGGAAGTATGACGAAAGACTTTGAAGATGGAAAGACATTATATGAGATAGCGGATACTCCCGTGATAGCAAGGAATAGAATCTTTCTGAATAAGCCGGTTAAGTGCCGTTACATAAGATATAAGGCTGACAATGATAAATGCGCGGAACTGGCGGAAATGACATTTTATGCCAATGGCAAGGCTGTTTCTCCGATAGCGGTTTGGGGGAGTCCTACGGAAAAAGGAAATATGCATGTGCTGGCAAAGCATGTGGCGGATGGTAATCCTCTTTCTTATTATCTGTCTTTAGACAAAGGAGGGGAGGTAGTTGTTGATTTGGGCCGTGTCGCAGTTATAGATTGCCTGGAGTATATGCCCCGGAATGATGACAATTTTATTTCTCCGGGTGATACTTATGAGTTGTTCTGTCATGCCGGTACTGAAGGATGGAAGAGTTTGGGAAAACAGCGGGCTGATACTACCTGTTTGGACTGGATTGTGCCTGACAATGCATTGTTCTGGTTACGCGATCTGACCCGTGGGCGTGAAGAACATATTTTCTTTATGCAGAACGGGCGGCAGAAATTTCCAACCTTTTAAGATTTAAAATGAGGTATCTAAAGAAATACATAGGCGTTTTATATAACTTGCTGGTTTGTGTGGCCGGAGGGAGTTTGTTAATGATGATTATTTGGTTGTTATTACAGATATTTGTTTTTGCCTCATTTGCCATACCTTCTGACTCCATGGAGCCGGTTTTGATACCGGGTGACTATGTGCTTGTCAATAAAATGTTGAAAGGACCACGTATATTCAGCCTTGGTGATGCCCGGCAACATAAGCCGCTACACATAGATCGTTTGAAGGGATTCAGTGAATTTCGGCGCAATGAGGTATTGGTCTTTAATTTCCCTTATCCGGAACGATGGGACAGTGTAGGCTTTAACCTGATGCTTTATTATGTAAAGAGGTGTATCGCATTGCCGGGTGATACTGTTGAAATAAGGGACGCCCGATATAGGGTCAGAGGTTATGATAAGGAATTAGGAAATATAGTTTCACAAAACAGTTTGGCGCATTTTTTGGAGAAACCGAGGAATGTGGAGAAAATGATACAGGAAAATTGTTTTTTTGCTTATCCCGGTGATACCATCTTAAAATGGAGTATTAAAGATTTTGGTCCTTTTTATCTTCCTTCCCGTGGGGATACTATTGTGATGGATGATAAACATTATTTGCTTTATCGCAACCTTATAGAATGGGAGCAACAAGATAAATTAATAGCGAGTAACGGGCATTTTTATTTAAATGGGCGGGAAGTGGAGCATTATGTTTTTATGCACAATTATTATTTCATGGGTGGTGATAATTGTTATAATTCTCAGGACTCGCGCTATTGGGGGCCTTTGCCGGAGGAATATATTGTAGGAAAGGCGACATTGATATGGAAGTCTAAGAATAGAGTGACGGATGAAATATGTATGGACAGGATATTTAAAAAGATAAAGTAGTATGAGAGTTTGTGGTGTATATTTTGTTTTTGTAATTCTTCTTTCTGCTTGTACGAATGGAGTAAGTCATTTGGATATTGCTTTGCAGCAGGCTAAACATAATAAAGCGGAGTTGGAAAAAGTGTTGAAGCATTTTAAACATGATAGCTTGAAATACCGTGCTGCCTGTTTTTTGATTGAAAATATGCCTGGTAAATATTCAATACTCCCTTATGATTCGTTGGATAGATATAAGAACTTTTTGAAGATTATCCCACAAAATGATCCTATAAGTTGGGATGTACGATATTCTAAGATTTGGCATGGATTTGATTCTATTTCTAAACGACAGTTGGCAGGCTTTAGTAAGATTGAAGATATAAAAGTTATAACGGGAGATTATTTAATAAAAAATATTGAATATTCCTTTAAGATATGGGAGAATGGAAAAATAAAAGATTACTGTTCATTTGATGAATTCTGTCATTATATTTTGCCTTATCGTATAGACCATGAGCCATTATCGGATTGGCGTGAGGAAGGTTTTCAAAAGTTTGGTCATTTATTGGATTCTTTAATGTCTCCACGAGAATTGGCCCTTCGTATCATAAAATTAGGTGGAATGCGTTATAATATAGGAATGACTAAATATCCTTATAAACAGTCTTATGCTGAAATGCTACAGACCCGTTGGGGTACTTGTGATGATATGGCGGCATTTTTAGCTTTGTCTTTACGTGCCATTGGAATCCCTGCTTCTATTGATTATGTTCCGGCATGGGCTAATAGGAGTTCTTCGCATTGTTGGAATGTGGTGAAAGATGCTACTGGTGATTTTATAGAAGTGGGATATGGTCCTGAAGGAAAAAATGAAGTTGTATACAAGATTTCTAAGATTTATAGGAAAAAATATGATATTCCACTATGTGACGTTACATCCGAATATGCTATGCCTCTTTCTGATTTAACCTTTAGAGTGCCTTCACAGAAAGATAAACAATTAATCAGTCTTTGTACTTTTAATAATCATGACTGGGTTCCTGTTGCTTTATCAAAGGTGATGAATGGAAGTGTTTTGTTTGAATCAGTCGGGAGAGGAATTTTATGGGGAGATAATCAAATAAGAACTTATTTAAACGAAGGAAAGGGGATCGTTTTCTTAGCATTTATCAGCCAAAAAGGGCGATTGAATAATAAACCTATAGGGTTTCCTGTAATTCTTTTAGAAGATGGAACCATAAAAGAGCTGTGTGCTAGTACAGAAAAAGAAAGTATTATACTTTACCGTAAATACCCATATTATGGAAGTAATAATGCAATAATATATGATAGTAATGAAATATGTGTCGATAATGAATATGAATTGTTCTATTGGAATATGAAATGGATTAGTTTAGGGCGAAAATTTGCAGTCGACAATAAACTTCATTATGATGATGTACCTAAAGGCGCTTTATTGTGGTTAAAAAATCATACTCAAGGAAAAGAAGAGCGGATTTTTACATACGAAGATGGGAAACAAGTTTGGTGGTAGAAATGGGAAATAAATGGCTGAAATATGGAATAGCATTGGTGGCAGGCATACCGGTTGCGTTGTGTCTCAGCATGGTGTGTTGTGGCACGTCTTCACTGCCTGCCGATATACTGGAAGATGACTGGCGGTGGATGTATGCTTGTGGTATTTTTTCATTGGCAGCTTTTACCCTGTTGATATTTCTTTTTCCGGCACGGATTAAGGAATGTCTGCCGGCTGTCGTATCATGGGTATTTATTCTATACGGAGTCGTTGAAGCCGTGTGGGGCATCCGTCAGGTGTATGGATTTACCTATTCCAACCATTCCCTCTATGCCTTGACCGGTTCATTCTATAATCCCGGTCCTTATTCAGGCTACCTTGCCATGATATTCCCTATCTGTCTGTATGAATGGTTAAAGCGGAAGGAGGATAAGAAAACCATATCTTATTATATTGTTTTATTCGGAATGCTATTGATTCTTTGTGTGTTGCCTGCCGGTATGAGCCGCTCGGCATGGATAGCCGCATCGGTCTCTTCCGTTTATATTTGTAGTATGCACTATAGGATGGAAATTCAGCATTATATCAGGCATCATCGTAAGCAGGCAGTGTCTTTTGCCATAGTAACCTTTATTTTGGGCGGTATAGCATTGGGTGGCATTTATCAAATGAAGAAGGATTCCGCAGACGGACGTCTGTTCTTATGGAAAATTGCTGTCCGGGCTGTCAATGAACATCCATGGACAGGATGCGGCTGGAACAGTGTTCCGGCTGCTTACGGACAGGCGCAGGAGAATTATTTTGCAGCCGGAAATTATACGGCAACGGAGGAACTTGTGGCAGGTGCTCCCGAATATGTTTTTAATGAATATCTGCAAGTAGCCATTGCCTGGGGAATACCTGTGCTTTGCATCGGGTTGTTGATACTAAGTGGGAGCATGTACATAGGTCATAAACAAGGCATCTATGGACTATGCGGCGCATTGCTATCTTTAGCGGTATTTGCGTTTTCTTCTTATCCACTACAATTTCCAGCGTTTGTTTCGGCTTTGATTATATTAGTATTAGCTTGCGGTATCCGTGTTCTTCCTTTAGAGAAAGTTTGGCCGCGCATTTTGTTTACTGTTTTATTGTTAATCGGAAGCTATGGCTGTTTCTGTAAATATCAGCAGAAATCCAAGACTGTAGAAGCTTGTAAGCAATGGACCAAAAGCCGTATGTTTTACCACTCGGGAGCTTACCGGCAAGCAGTAGAAAGTTATGCTGAAATTCAGAAAGAAATGAGAGAGAATGCTCGCTTTATGTTTGAGTATGGCCATGCCTTGCATAAACTGCATGAACCCGAACTGTCTAACAAGGTACTGAAAGAGGCCTTGAAAGTGAGTGGCGATCCCATGATACTAAATATTATCGGGAAAAACGAACAGGAAATGAAGCATTATGAAAGTGCGGAATATTGGTTTATGCGTGCCGTTCATCGGCTACCCGGGAGGATTTATCCTTATTATCTTTTGGCCAATCTATATGCGGATCCGTCTTTTTATCGGCGTGACAAATTGGAGCGGATGGTACAGACGGTATTGGAGAAAGAACCGAAAATTCAATCTACCGCTATCAAGCAGATGAGACGGAAAGCACGGGAATTATTAAAAAAAGTACCTGAAAATTAGTTTTTACAGAATAAAAAGTTTTTATTTGTTATAGATATCACAAAATATGACCATGAAATTACACATCTTTGCATCGGGCTTATTGTTAGCTATTTCTTTCACTGCCTGCTCGGGAGAAAAAAAGGAAACAACGGAAAAAGAAGGGGTGGAAACAGTTCTTCCTTCTTTACCCAATGAGGTGACGGTGATGCCGCTCAAAAAGCAGGTTTTCAATCATGAGTTGATCAGTAACGGGAAAGTGACGGCGCAGGATTATGCCGACCTGTATTTTCGTACCTCGGAAGTGGTGGCAAACGTATGGGTAAAGAATGGAGATATAGTGCGAAAAGGTCAAAAGATTGCCCAATTGGATTTGTTTAAGCTGAACAATACGCTGGTACAGAATAAAAATAGTCTGGCGCAGGCTACCTTGGAGATGCAGGATGTGTTGATAGGACAAGGATATGCTCCCGATAATCTGAAGGTGATACCTGCTGATGTGCTGGAACTGGCCAAAGTAAAAAGCGGGTATGAGCAGAGTAAAGCCCAATATGAATCTGCTCAATATGATATGGAACAAGCTACGTTGACTGCTCCTTTCGATGGAGTAATTGCCAACCTCTTTGAAAAGAGGTATAATATGCCCAAAACTTCCGAGCCTTTCTGTCGGGTAATCCATACAGGTAATATGGAGGTGGATTTCACCGTACTTGAAAATGAGCTGCCATTACTGAAAGTGGGGGATAAGGTGGAGATTACTCCTTATGCATCGGCAGCAGGGGTGCGCCAGGGAAGTATCAGTGAGATTAATCCGCTGGTGGACGAGAATGGAATGGTACGGATAAAGGCACGAGTGAACGGGAGTAATAAATTGTTCGACGGCATGAATGTAAGGGTAGGCGTGAAGCGTTCTGTGGGTGAACAACTGGTTATCCCCAAAACGGCAGTTGTACTACGTTCCGGCAAACAGGTGGTATTTACACTGAAAGAGGGTAAAGCTATGTGGAACTATGTGCATACGGGATTGGAGAATATGGAGGAATATACCATAACAGATGGACTGGAAGAGGGCATGGAGGTAATAACTACCGGAAATGTGAATCTGGCTCATGAAGCACCGGTGAGGGTGATTAAAAATTGAAAGTATGGTTAAGTTCTTATTGCAACGGCCCATTGCGGTGCTGATGGCTTTTACCGCCTGTTTTATTGTAGGGTTGGTAACCTACTTTTCGTTGCCTGTATCTTTGCTGCCCGATATTGCCATACCGCAGATTACCATACAGATGACGGGCGAGAATTCATCGGCACGCGAGTTGGAGAATACGGTGGTCACCCCTGTGCGCAGGCAGTTGTTGCAAGTAGCCGGACTGAGGGAGATAAAAAGTGAAACCCGTGACGGGGCGGGTGTGATCCGTCTGGAGTTTGATTTTGGCGTGAATACCGATCTGGCATTTATAGAGGTGAATGAGAAGATAGATGCCGCTATGAACAGTCTTCCCAAGGAAGTGACACGTCCCAAAGCCATCAAGGCAAGTGCGACGGATATTCCTGTACTTTACGTCAATATGACCTTGAAAAACGACGGTGCTTATCGGGAAACCGACGAGCAACAATTTCTGGAGTTGTGCGAATTGGCGGAGAATGTGGTGAAACGCCGCATCGAACAGTTACCCGAAGTGGCTATGGCGGATATAACCGGAGTGCCCGGAAGGCTTTTGCAAATTGTTCCTGATAAAGATAAACTGGCCATGACGGGGATCAGTGTGGAGGATATAGAGAATACACTTTCCGCCAATAATGTAGAGCCGGGAAGCATGTTGGTGAGGGATGGCTATTATGAATATAATATCCGTATAGCTACCTTACTCCGTACGCCGGAGGATGTGAGAAATATTTATATCCGTAAAGGGGAACGCATTATGCAATTGAAAGAATTTTGCAAAGTGGATGTTGTTTCGCAAAAAGAGATGGGACGCTCCGTTGCCGGAGGAAAAAGAGCGGTGACGCTGGCCATTATCAAGCAGAGTGATGAAAATATGGATGCCATGAAGGCGAAGCTGAAGGAAACGACCGATTATTTTGCATCCCTGTATCCGGATATCGAGTTCAGTGTGAGCCGTAACCAAACAGAATTGTTGGACTATACTATTTCGAATTTGCAGCAGAATCTTTCTTTGGGGTTCTTGTTTATCTTTATTGTAGCTGTGCTGTTTCTGGGGGATGTACGTTCACCGCTGATTATTGGTATCAGCATGGTCACTTCTATTGTTATTACGTTCTTTTTCTTTTATTTCTGTCATGTGTCGCTGAATGTGATATCACTTTCGGGCTTGATTCTGGCAGTGGGTATGATGATAGACAGCGCCATTATTGTAACGGAGAATATTTCGCAGTATCGTGAACGGGGATATTCTCTGAAACGTTCTTGTGCCGTGGGCACGACGGAAATGATTACACCGATGCTCAGTTCGTCCCTTACAACCATTGCGGTATTTGTGCCTCTGATATTTATGAGCGGCATAGCTGGAGCTATTTTTATGGATCAGGCTTTTTCTATTACGGTGGGATTGATGATATCTTATATTACGGGTATTATGTTGCTGCCCGTATTGTATCTGTTGTTTTATAAGGCTGGTATCCGTAGTAAGGGATTTCTTTCCAGACGTTTTGACAATCTGCTGAAAAATGAGTGGCTGGAAAGCTTTTATGATAAAGGGATTGACTGGGTGTTCTCACATAAAAAGCTTTGTGTGGTCGGCACGCTGGCAACCCTTCCACTGTGTGTGTTTCTTTTTTATGTCATGGAGAAGGAACGTATGCCGCAGATTGACCAGAATGAACTGGTGGTACGGATAGAATGGAATGAGAATATCCATGTGGACGAGAACAACCGCCGGGTGGATGATTTAATGAAACAGGTGGACGACCGGGTGACAGAGCATACGGCATACGTGGGTATGCAGGATTATATATTGAACGGGGGCAGCGAACTTTCATCTACCGAAGCGGAACTTTATTTTAAGACAGAAAGTCCATCCGAAATCTTTTCATTGCAGGAATTATTGGGGAAGGAGATAAGGGAGAAGTATCCGTTGGCAGTGGTTACTTTCTCACCCCCCGAAACTATCTTTGAAAAGTTGTTTGTGACAGGAGAGGCGGATGTGGTAGCGGAACTCCATACGGCGAATAAATCGCAGGCACCGGAGGCGGAGCGTTTGCAGCGGTTAGAAAAGGAAATCACGCAGGTGACGGGCAATGTTCCGACGGGCATCGCTTTCCGGAACCAGATGAATCTGATAATCAATAAAGAAAAACTGTTGTTGTATAACGTATCATACGATGAATTGACGCGGGTACTCCGCACAGCTTTCAAAGAGAACAAGGTTTCTACTTTACGCTCCTACCAGCAATATCTGCCTATCAGTATTGCCGGGGAGGAAAAGAGTGTAAATAGTGTATTAAGTGAAACTTTGGTGCGGACGATGGCAGATGGTAACGGAGAGGTGAATTATATTCCTTTGAATAACCTGGTGACGGTAGTGCCCGCCGAAGATTTGAAGAGTATTACGGCGGGAAAGAACGGAGAATATATTCCTTTAAGCTTTTATGATGTGAAGGATGCACCGGGACTGATGCGGAAGGTGAAAGAGGTGGTTAATGAGGAAAAGGAATGGGAGGTGGATTTTTCGGGTAGTTTCTTTTCGAATGAAAAAATGATGGGGGAATTGACTGTGATTCTTTTTGTTTCTTTGTTGCTGATGTATTTTATCCTTTGCGCGCAGTTTGAGAGTTTCTTGCAACCGCTGATTGTCTTGATGGAAATTCCTATTGATACGGCTTTTGCTTTGCTGGCATTATGGGTTTTCGGTCACACGCTGAATTTGATGTCCGCCATAGGCATTATCGTGACTTGTGGTATTGTGGTGAATGACTCTATTTTAAAAATGGATGCCATCAATGAATTACGGAAAGCGGGGATGCCTTTGGTGGAAGCCATTCATACAGCAGGCAGGCGCAGGTTGAGGGCAATTATCATGACTTCGCTGACAACTATTTTTGCAATGGTTCCGTTGCTGTTTACCTCGGATATGGGGTCGGAGATGCAGAAGCCTTTGTCTATTGCCATGATTGGCTCTATGGTGGTGGGAACTTTGGTCAGCTTGTTTATCATTCCTTTGATATATTGGTTTATTTATAGAAAACATGACAAGAATGAAGTACATTAGTATATGGATAGTGGGATGTATGCTGTCTTTCGGGGTAAAGGCGCAGCAGGTGGTGAAGCTGGATTTGCAACGTACGATAGAGATTGCGAATGATAGTTCCTTGTCCGCTTTCAGATATCAGAATCTTTATTTGTCGGGATATTGGGAATATCGTACTTACAAGGCGAACCGTTTGCCGAGTCTTACGCTGGATCTGACTCCGGCTAAATATTATCGCTATATCACCCAGCGTTATGATTCGAATGAGGATATGGATGTGTATCGTGAACAACAGATGTTCAGTGCATCAGGCGGATTGAGTATCAAACAGAATCTGGACTGGACGGGCGGTACTTTCTATATTGATTCGGAACTGGACTTTATGCGTAATTTCGGTGACTCAAAGTCTACACAATATTCCAGTATCCCTGTGCGTGTGGGATATCAACAGAGCCTGTTGGGATATAATGCTTTTCGTTGGGACCGGAAAATAGAGCCGTTGAAGTATGAAAAGGTGAAGAAGCAATTCATTTATAACACGGAAATGGTTTCAGAAGAAGCGGTGACTTATTTCTTTGCGTTGGCTATGGCACAGGCGGATTACCGCTTGGCGGAGGAGAATGTGGCGTCCAGTGATACCCTTTATAGCATCGGGCTCCAGCGTCATAAGATAGCAGCGATATCACGTGCCGATTTGCTGACATTGCAACTGGACAAAGTGAATGCGCATAATACGTTGCAGAATGCGCAGATTGCTTTGAAACGCGCTATGTTTTCATTGGCTTCCTTTCTGAATCTGGATAAGAATACCGTGATTGAATTGGATATACCGGGACGTCCCACAGGAAAGATGATTCCGGTAGATGATGCGTTGATGCGGGCCAAAGAGAATAATCCTACTTTCCTGGAACAACGGCAGAATGTGCTGGAAGCGGAACAGAATGTGGACAAGACAAAGAAAGAATCCCGTTTCAATGCTAGTTTTAATGCCAGTGTGGGTTTTAACCAGGTGGCGGATAAACTGGGAGATGCCTACAGACATCCTTTGCAACAGGATTTGGTTTCTGTCAGTGTTTCTATTCCTTTGATTGACTGGGGAGTGAGAAAGGGTAAATATAATATGGCGAGAAATAATCTGAATGTGGTGAGGATTGCCGCTCGTCAGGAAGAACTGAGTGTGGAGGAAGAGGTGATTATGACGGTGAATGATTTTAACATTCAGCAGAGTTTGATTGCGAGTGCGGAGGAGGCTTTGGACCTTGCCGTAATGGCATACGAGCAGACACGCCAACGTTTTATCATCGGAAAGGCGGATGTGAATAGTCTTACTCTTTCGTTGAACCGCCAGCAGGAAGCGCAGAAAAATTATATTTCGGCTTTGCAGAATTATTGGTTGAATTATTATAAGATACGTAAACTGACGCTGCACGATTTTGAGTCCGGTTTTTCTCTGGCGGACAAGTTTGATTTTAATACTGGAATTTATCGATGAGTAATCCGCGTAACCTCTCCTCGTTTACTCTGATAGTGACATTTGTCTGTCTGTCACTGATAGGGGTGGTATTAGTACCGTTGTTGCCGGTTAAGCTGGCGCCGTCGCGTACCTTGCCCGGTCTGACTGTTTCTTTCAGTATGCCCGGCAATTCGTCACGGGTTATTGAGGCGGAGGTTACCAGTAAACTGGAGGCGATGATGGCCAGAGTAAAGGGAATCAGGAAGGTGAACTCTACTTCGGATAACGGCAGCGGCTCAATTTCTTTGGAATTGGATAAGCATGCGGATATTGACGTTACCCGCTTTGAAGTGTCTACCATCATCAGACAGACCTGGCCTCAACTGCCCGAGGGGGTGAGTTACCCTCAAATCAGTACGCGACGTTCGGATGATAAGGCGTCCAGACCTTTTATTACTTATACACTGAATGCGCCTGCCAATCCTATTTTGATTCAGCAGTATGCGGAAGAGAATATCAAGCCGGTATTGGGACAGTTGAAGGGGATTTATAAAGTGGAACTGAATGGAGCTACACCTATGGAGTGGCAGTTGGAGTATGACAGTGACCAGCTTTCACATTTGGGAATCACACTGCAGGCTGTGCAACGGGCCATTAACCGCCATTATGAAAAAGAGTTTCTGGGGATCTGTTCTATTGAAAAAGGTGCGGAGGGCAGAGAGTGGATCAGACTGGTACGTACATCTACTGAAAAAGAAATGGAATTTGAACCGGGAGCCATTCAACTGCAAGCCGAAGATGGAACGATGGTTATGCTGGATAAACTGATAAAGGTAAGGCATGTGGAAGAACGACCGCAAAGTTATTACCGGATAAACGGGTTGAACTCTGTTTACCTGTATGTCACTGCCGAGGAAACAGCCAACCAATTAAATTTAAGTGGGGAAGTGAAGCACCTTATGGGTGAGTTGCAACAGAAGATGCCTCCGGGATATGAGGTGCATATCAGTTATGATGCTACGGAATATATTCAGAAAGAATTGGATAAGATTTATTTTCGTACCGGACTGACTGTATTGATTCTATTGTTGTTTGTAGCGTTGATAACACGGAATCTGCGTTATCTGTTCCTGATTGTGGCCAGTCTGGTGGTTAATATATCTGTTGCCGTCATTCTTTATTATACATTTGGTTTGGAAATGCAGCTTTATTCATTGGCGGGCATTACCATCTCATTGAATTTGGTGATCGATAATACGATAGTGATGACAGACCATATTCTGCATCGCCGCAATCTGAAGGCGTTTGTTTCTGTACTGGCAGCCACGCTGACTACTATCGGGGCATTGGTTATTATCTTCTTTCTGGATGAGAAGATACGTCTGAACTTGCAGGATTTTGCAGCGGTGGTCATTATCAATCTGGCTGTATCTTTGTTTGTTGCCTTATTCTTTGTTCCGTCCATGATTGATAAAATAGGTTTGAAGAAGAAAAAGAGAAGAAAAAGAAGACGTTTTCTGCTCAGACCTACTTTTATGAAACGGTTGACTGTCTATTTTACCCGTTTCTATCAAGGGTTGATTTATTATTTATGCCGTTTCAGGGTGATAGCTTGCCTGCTGTTGCTGCTGGGGTTCGGTCTGCCTGTATTTATGCTGCCCGAGAAGATGGAAGGAGAAGGTAAATGGGTGGAATATTATAATAAGGTATTTGATAATTCCACTTTCAAGGATAAGGTAAAGCCGGTAATCAACAAGGCTTTAGGTGGTAGTCTCCGTCTTTTTGCAGAGAAAGTATACGAGGGAAGTTATTTCAATCGCGATGAAGGTGAAGTGGTGCTTTCCGTTTATGCTACGTTGCCTAATGGCAGTACATTGGAGCAGATGAATGTGCTGATAAAGAGGATGGAAACTTATCTGAGCGATTTTAAGGAAATTAGGCAGTTTCAGACGTATATCTATAATGCGCGTCAGGCTAATATCCAGATTTATTTTACAAAAGAAAATCAGCGGAGCGGATTCCCGTATACTTTGAAAGCTAATATAATCAGTAAGGCACTGACTTTGGGAGGTGGTAGCTGGAGTGTATATGGTTTGCAGGATCAGGGCTTCAGTAACGATGTGCGTGAGAGTGCGGGAAGTTTCCGTGTGAAACTGTATGGGTATAATTACGACGAACTTTCTTATTGGACGGAACGGCTGAAGGAGAAGTTGTTATTACACCGCCGTATCAAGGAAGTGACGGTAAATTCGGAGTTTTCTTGGTGGAAAGATGATTATAGTGAGTTTTATCTGGATTTGGACAAGCTGAGGATGGCGAAAGAGAATGTTACAGCCACGCAGCTGTTTACCGCTTTGCGCCCTGTATTCGGACGGGATATTTATTGTGGTAACGTGTTGTTTGATAATCAGACGGAACAACTGAAGCTTTCATCGCTCCAAGGGCAGCAATATGATGTATGGGGCTTGGTTAATATACCGTTTTTCATCAATGGCCGTTCTTATAAACTGGCCGATTTCGCTACTGTTCAGAAAGGACAGTCACCCCAGAAAGTTGCAAAAGAAAACCAACAATATCGTCTTTGCCTGCAATATGAATATATCGGTTCATCCGAACAAGGAAAAAAACTGTTGAAGAAGGACTTGGAGGAATTTAATAAGGTATTACCTATGGGATATACAGCCGAAAATGATCAGGATTATTGGTCATGGAATAAAAAAGATAACAAGCAATATGCATTGTTGTTGATTGTAATCGCCATTATTTTCTTTACGACGGCTATTTTGTTTAATTCTTTGAAACAGCCTTTGGCTATCATTTTTGTCATTCCGATATCCTACATTGGCGTATTCCTTACGTTTTATCTTTTCGGACTGAATTTTGATCAGGGTGGATTTGCTTCTTTTGTATTACTTTGCGGTATTACAGTGAATGCCAGTATTTATATTCTAAATGAATATAATGCGATAAGAAAAAGATATCCTCTGTTATTATCGGCACGTGCTTTTACCAAAGCATGGAATTCGAAGATTCTGCCTATTTTTCTGACGGTTGTTTCTACTATTCTGGGGTTTATTCCTTTTATGGTGGGGGATGGAAAAGAGGCTTTCTGGTTTCCTTTGGCGGCAGGTACTATAGGCGGGTTAGTTATGTCTATACTTGGAATATTTTTGTTTCTGCCTATATTCTCATTGAAGAAACAAAAAAGATAATGAAGAATTTACTTTTCTTTCTCAATAGAAGTGTTTACTTTTGTTGTTACAAAAAGCATTAAATAAATATTATCTAATACTCGCTAATCATGTTAACTCAAATTATTAACGGCAAGATTTTTACTCCGCAAGGTTGGTTGGACGAAGGCTCTGTACTGATACGGGATAATAAAATACTGGAAGTGACTAACTGTGACCTGGCACTGATCGGTGCGAAACTGATTGATGCTAAAGGGATGTATATTGTACCCGGATATGTGTGTATGCATGCCCATGGCGGTGGTGGCCACGATTTTAATGAATGTACGGAAGAGGCGTTCCGTACAGCGATAAAAGCCCATCAGAAACATGGAGCGACCAGTATTTTCCCAACTTTGTCTTCTTCTCCTTTTTCTGAAATCCGTAAGGCGGTAACTGTGTGCGAAACTTTGATGAACGAGAAGGATAGTCCTGTCTTGGGGTTGCATGTAGAAGGCCCTTACCTGAATCCGAAAAGAGCAGGTGAGCAGTTTGCCGGGAAATTGAAGAATCCTGATAAAGAGGAATATACTTCTTTATTGGAAAGTACTGACTGCATCAAGCGTTGGGATGCTTCACCTGAACTTCCGGGTGCGTTGGAATTTGCCCGCTATTTGAAGTCAAAAGGAGTATTAGTGGCTGTGTCACATACAGAATCAGAATACGAGGGGATAAAAGCTGCGTTTGAAGCCGGGTTTACTCATACTGCCCATTTCTATAACGGCATGCCGGGATTCCATAAATGTCGTGAATATAAATACGAAGGGACAGTGGAAAGTGTTTATCTGACAGACGGAATGACTATCGAATTGATTGCTGACGGTATCCATTTACCTGCTACTATTCTTCGGTTGGCTTATAAATTGAAGGGAGTGGAAAAAACTTGTTTGGTTACGGATGCTTTGGCATATGCCGCTGCTGATGGAATGGAAATAACAGATCCTAATGTAATTATTGAGGATGGTGTGTGCAAAATGGCTGATCATTCTTCATTGGCAGGTAGTATAGCAACCATGGATGTATTAGTACGAACAATGGTAAAAGCTGGTATTCCGCTGGCCGACGCAGTACGGATGGCTTCTGAAACTCCGGCACGAATTATGGGAGTGGATGACCGGAAGGGGGCATTGCAGAAAGATATGGATGCCGATGTGTTGATTTTGGATAGAGAACTGAATATCCGGGCGGCTTGGGCTATGGGCAGGTTGGTGGAGGATACGAATACGTTGTTTTAATTTCTTATATTGATTGGCAAGATGCCTTGATTGTTATAGAAAACGGTCAAGGCATCTTTTTTATTAGCTCTTTTTATACGATATCATAAGAAAAAGCATAAATTTGCTACACTTTAATCTTAGATTATTTACAATGATGAACATACGAGTAAAATTATTGGTCGCTATTATATTATATCAGTTTTTTTTGTTTGTGCACGCACAAGGATTAATTGATGTACGGCATTATTCTATAGAAGATGGTCTGTCACAAAATATAGTACAAGATATGCTTCAAGATGATGATGGATATATCTGGTTGGCCACTTGGAATGGGTTGGAAAAATATGATGGATATACTTTCAAAAATTATAAGTCATATCCTACAGATGCAATAAAATTGAAATATAATAGAATGGTGCAGGTGATTAAAGGTAGTGATCATACATTATGGTGCCATACATATGACGATAAGGTCTACCTGTTTGATACTCAACGGGAAAGATTTGAAGATGTCTTTGTTTATCATCCCCAAATAGAGGAATGTGATTTGGTGGAAAAACTAATTCCATTAAATAATGGAATTGTTTGGGTTGTTGCCTCTGATGGAAATCTGTGGCGTATTGATGAGGCTGATTATCAGAAAGATAATGGGGTTATATTTCTGTCGTCGGGTTCTGTTCCACAACATGGAAATCATGTCTATTCAGTTGTATTGGATGCATATAATAATGAGTGGATATTGACAGATAAGGGATGTTTTGTTTATGGGAAACGTGAACTATCGGACAAAAGGGATTTTAAGTATGCAGTATCTTTGAATCATCAGTTTTATATGGCAACTTCATCTGGAGAAATTGTGTTATATACTTCGAAAGGTGGAATAAAAGAAGTGAATTTTGAAAGGATAGATTGGGATATTATGGGACTATTGGCATTGAAAGATGGAAAAATGGGAGTTATAACTAAAAGAGGAGTCATTGTGGTTGATACTTATAATAACCATGCAGAGAATATTTTGATAGATAAGAGTAGTTCCGATATATCACCATCCGGATTCTTTCAGTCGACAGATAATAAATTATGGATGTTTAATGGAAAGTCCAATGTCGTTTGTTGTGACTTGAAGCATAATAAAATAGAATTTGTGAGCTATCCGTTTAGTCAGCGCGAGAAAATGTATAACTTTATTCATGAGGATAGTTATGGACGTATCTGGATTTTAGCTTCAAATGGTGAATTTTCATTTTATAATCCAACAAAAAATCTTTTTGAACAAGGTTATACTTATATAAATGGTGAAAAAGTGTCTTATAAGGCTACAGGTAGAAAATTTTTAGTTGATAATCAGAAGAACATATGGCTGAGTTGTGATTCTGGGGTTGATATGATTACGTTCTTGAATGAAAATTACAGTTATTTCTCAATGAATCATCATGATAAAATACGTGGGTTGTTTGTTGATTCCAGACAAAGAGTGTGGATTGCCGATAAAAGTAAACGGATAGAAGTCTATGATAGAGAGCATCGTTATATAGGTAACTTGAATGAGGCAGGAGATTTGGTGCAAGACAGACAAGTTATTTTTGGTGCTGATATTTATTGCTTTTTCGAAGATGAAGCTCATCGTTTATGGATGGGGAGTAGAGAGAACGGGATTTATGTGGCTGCTCCCGAAGCTGAAAAATTCCGTATTTTTCATTTCAAACATGATAAGAAAGATAAGAGAAGTCTCAGTTCGGATGCTATTTATGCTTTTGGCAAAGATGTGAATGGACATATTTGGATTGGTACTTATGGTGGAGGATTAAACGTTGTTGACGGGATTTTTCCTGATTTGCATTTTATTCATTCTGATAATGGATTAGATCTTTATCCTAAAGATGAATGTAGAAAAGTGAGGAGCATATACTGTACTTCAACAGGAATTATGTTGGTGGGGACAACTGATGGACTGTTATCTTTTTCAGCTAAAACTGATGAATATAGGAAAATACAATTTAATTTGAATCACTGTGAAACTAAGCGTGCCAATAGTCTTAGTAATAATGACGTAATTTATACTTTTGAAAGTAAGAAAGGAGAAATCTATATTATAACCCATAGCAGTGGATTGAATCTGGTAACGTCTAAAAATTTGTTGTGCGACAATATAGAGTTTGTGCATTTGAATAAACAGAATGGTTTGCCTTCGGATATGGCCTATACAATGATAGAAGGAAACAGAAATGAGCTATGGATTAGTTTTGAAGATCAGATTTGTAGGTATAATCCTGATAGAGGTAGTATAGAGTCTTATAATCGTTTTTATTTTCATTCTCATTTATTAGTTTCTGAAATACCGTTGGTCAGGGATGACAAAAATGGCATGTATGTGGCTTTAAACAGAGATGTTTTATACTTGCATTTAGATAAGTTGAATAAAAGTAGTTTTATACCACATATTGTCTTTACAAATGCCAGTACTGGTAAAAATAACAAAATGGGAGATTCTTCTCCTATTGTAGATCAGACTTTGACTTTAGAAAAAAATGAGAGGAATGTTTCGATTACTTTTGCAGCATTGGATTTTGCCGCTTCGGGTAATTTACAATATGCATATCGTCTGAAAAATATAGATAAGGAATGGAATTGTATAGGTTATGGTCATTCTGCCAGTTTGGTTAATCTTCCGGCAGGGGATTTTGTGTTGGAAGTAAAATCTACTAATGGAGATGGATTATGGGTTGATAATATGGCCCGGTTATTTATTCATGTAAAACCGACTTTTTGGGAAACTGGGTGGGCATGGTTATTATATGTCATATTAATTCTATTGATAATTGTCGCTGTTTCTGTAACTTTAGCTTATATTTTTAATTTAAGACGAAAAGTGGACTTTGAGCAACAGATAACAAACTTGAAACTTCGTTTTTTTACAGATATATCTCATGAATTACGTACTCCGTTAACTTTAATTGCCAGTCCCATTGAAGAGGTGATCGATCATGAGAAGTTAAGTGAGGAAGGTCGGGAGAATATGTTGATAGCAAAAAAGAATACAGACCGTATGTTACGCCTTATCAACCAATTACTTGATTTTAGGAAAATACAGAATAACAAAATGAAATTGTATATTGAAGAAACAGATATAGTATCCTTGTCTAAAAAAATCTTTGAAACTTTTACCGCTTTGGCACATCAGCGGAATATTAATTTTCAGTTTATTTGTTCCTGTGATAGTTATGTGCTTTATACTGATATTGATAAATTTGAAAAAATAGTGTTTAATCTATTGTCAAATGCATTTAAGTATACTCCCGACGGCAAGAATATCGATTTTATTCTTGAACCTCAAAATGATGTTTTCTTTTTCAAAGTCAGAGATGAAGGTAATGGTATTGAACTGCAAAAAATAGATATGTTATTTAAACGTTTTGAAACTTTGGGATATACAGACCCTAATTTTTCAAGCGGGATTGGCCTTTCCTTGGTAAAAGAATTGGTTGATATGCTACATGGTTCTATCATGGTGGATAGTAAATTAGGACAGGGGAGTGTGTTCTCTGTTTCTTTGTCAAGAAGCTATGAAGTTTTCCAATCAGACAAGAATGTGGAATTCATTTTGAATGACAGCAAAACAATGCCTTCAATTGAGACACAAGTAGAACAAAAAGAAGAATTTATAAAAGATATAACAGTCTTGGTAGTGGATGATAATGAAGAACTAAGATATTTTATTGTAAGTATTCTTCGTAAGGAGTATCATATAATAGAAGCGGAGAATGGAAAAAAGGGACTTGAAATAATAAGGTTAGAATTACCGGACTTGGTACTTAGTGACGTGATGATGCCTTGTATGGATGGTATTGAATTATTGGAAGAAGTGAAAAAGAATCATGATACCAGTCATATACCTTTTGTTTTGTTATCGGCAAAATCTGCGTTGGATGATCGTATCAGAGGATTGGAATATGGTGCGGATGATTATATAACTAAACCATTTAGTTCCGGATATTTACGTGCCCGTATTTCTTCTTTGTTGAAGCAACGCGAAATGTTACATGATTATTTTATGAAACAAGCATTCAGGTCTTTTGAACAGGAGAATTTGGTAGCTTCGAGTGTTTCTTTGGATAGTTTCTCTCCTTCAATACCTCAAATAACTTCTTTTGATGAGGTATTTATTCAGAGAGTGATTCAGGTTGTGGAATCCAAACTCCAGGAACAGGACTTTAAAATTGAGGATCTGGCTGATACGATGAAAATGGGACGTACTGTTTTTTATCGGAAGGTAAAGTCTATATTGGGAGTGACCCCTATTGATTTAGTAAAGGATATGCGGGTGAAGCGGGCCATACAATTATTGGATTCGGGGAATTATAATATATCTCAAGTAGCCTATATGAGTGGTTTTTCTTCTCCCCAATATTTTAGTAGGGTATTTAAGGAGTTGAAAAATTGTACTCCGAGTGAGTATAAAACAAAAGCCTTTGATTGATAAATCAAAGGCTTTTTTATGGTTTGGCATAAAAAGTACACAGAATAGCATAAATAATATACTTTTCTATCAAGTAGTTTAAAAAATACACGGAACGGCATAAATAATGCACGTTCCCTTTTTACCTCTTTGCTATGTTTGCAATGAAATAATTTTAGGTTGCCAAATGGAATCTTATATAATAGACTATTTAATATAAAGTACTATGAAGAAAATTTTAATCTATTGTGTGATTGCCTTTTCTTTTTGGAGCTGTAAATCAGAAATACATACTGGTGCAACACCGAAAAGGGGATTTTATAGTGACAGACCGGCTAAAATTTGGGAGGAGTCACTAGTTAGTGGAAATGGTATAATGGGGGCTATGGTGATAGGAGATCCATATCAGGAATCCATTGTTTTAAATCATGCTTTGCTTTATTTGCCTATTCATTCTGCAAGGAAACCGGTAGGTCAGGGAAAATATTTAGGTAAAATTCAGCAAATGTTGTTGGAGGACAAATATATGGAGGCTTCTCAGTTTGTTGTGGATTTGGCAAACTCAGAAGGGTACAAAGGGAAACATGCAACAGATCTTTTTATTCCCGCTTTTCAATTCAATCTTTTAGGAGATACTTCTACTGTAAAACAATATGAGAGATCAGTAGATTTTACTTCGGGTGAGGTAATAGTAAATTGGGAAGATAATAATGGTGTTTTCACCCGTAAATTATTTGTTTCAAGACCTGATAATCTTGTTGTTTTGAAATTTTCATCAGACGAAGGAGCGTCTATTAATACAACATTGAGCCTTTCGAAGATAATAAGGCATGATGTGGGCCGTATCAAGAAGTTTAATCTGGATGATAACTTTTGTATAAAGAAGGTCGAATCCGGAACAATGGATAATGGGCTTTATTTTAAAGCATGGTATGAAAGACCTTGGGAGTTTGAATCTAGAAAAAGTTTTAAAGGTTACGAAGGAGTGGTACAGGTTCTACGTTCGGATGGAAAGATAGAAATGGATTCCGACCGATTGATCCTCAGGGATGCCACTGATGTGTTAATTGTTGCTCGGATTGAGCCTTCTGATAATATGGAGGAGTCTCGGGTTCTTGAAATGAGTAATGCATTAAAATCATATGATGGAACTTATGATGAATTGCTGGCGGTACATAAGAAAATTCATAAAGAATTGTTTGAACGTGTTTCTATTGATTTGGATGCATCAGAAGAGGACCGGATGAAATCTTCTGAAGAATTGTTGAAGTTAGGAGGCTCTAATCCGGCTCTTGTAGAAAAACTTTTTGATGCGGCACGTTATAATGTAATTAGTGCGACGGGTATTAATCCTCCTAATCTTCAAGGTATTTGGGGGGCTACTATGACTCCTCCGTGGTCTGGTGATTATACGACCAATGGTAATCTTCCGGTTGTCGTTTCCCATTATCTTCAGGCTAATACCCCGGAGTTGATGTTGCCTTTGTTCGACAGGCTGGAAGCATATATGGAGGATTTTAAAGTGAATGCGCGTGAACTTTTTAATTGTCAGGGTATTCATGTCCCTTCACGTTTTAGTTCCCATGGTCTGAATAATCATTTTGATGCTACATGGCCGATGACGTTTTGGTTAGCAGGAGCCGCATGGTATTCATTGTTCTATTATGATTATTATATGTACACCTTGGATAAAGATTTTTTAAGAGAGCGTGCGCTTCCGTTTATGGAGCAGGCTGCTTTGTTTTATGAGGATTTCTTAAAAGAAGGTAATGATGGAAAGTATATTTTTAACCCTTCATATTCTCCAGAGAATAATCCGGCTAATAGTTCAAGTCAGGCATGTGTCAATGCTACTATGGATGTAATGGCTGCTAATGGGTTATTGCGTTCTGTTATAGAAGCCAGCCAGATTTTAGGGGTAAATCAAGATAAGATTCCAGTATGGAAAGCGATGCAGGAAAAAATGCCTTCTTATATGTTGAATGAAAATGGGGAAATCAGAGAGTGGATGTGGAAAGATTTGCAGGATAATCATAAACACCGTCATGCTTCTCATTTATTCGGATTGTATGATTTTCATGATCCGTTGATTATGGGCAATCAAGATTTGATAGAGGGGTGTAAACGCGCTATCAATCGCAGAATGGAAATACGGCGACAGGATAACGGAGGTATCATGGCGTTTGGGATGGTTCAGTTGGCATTTGCGGCATGTGCTTTAGGAGAGACAGAAATGGCTTATGATATGTTGGTCTGGCTTGGAAATAGTTATTGGAACAACAATTTAGTTTCAACTCATGACCCTAAGAAAACATTCAATTTGGACATTTGTGGGGGATATCCGTCATTAGTGATGAAGATGATGGTTTATTCTGAACCTGGTGTAATCTCTCTTTTACCTTGTAAGCCTGTTCAATGGAAGAATGGTACTATAAAAGGGATAGCTTTAAGAGGAGGAATCCTGTTACAAGAATTAGTATGGCACGAAAAAGAAGTAAAAGCAACTTTGTTGTCCAAAATAAATCAGACTGTGAAAATCCAGTTACAAGGTATAGATAAACAGGAAATAGCGTTGAAAGCAGGTGAACCTGTTACCGTGGTTTTTTAAATTAAAAGAATGTTGAAAAATTACCTTATTTACTAATTATAAAAACACTAGTTTATGAATCAAAAAGTTTGTATTCAAAGAATGTTTATGTCTTTGATATTCAGTGTTATGTATCTGTTATCTTTTGCACAGACCCGTCAGATTTCCGGTATGGTAAAAGATATGTCAGGAGAACCGGTTATTGGTGTTAATGTTTCTGTGAAAGGAACAGGAAATGGTTCTATAACGGATTTGGATGGTAAATTTACCATACCAAATGTGAAGGAAAAAGATGTTTTGGTTGTTTCTTACATTGGGTATCTCACTCAGTCTGTCTCTGTGGGAAAACAAACATCTTTCATAATTACATTGAAAGAGGACACTCAAGCTTTGGATGAGGTCGTTGTTGTTGGTTATGGTGTACAAAAGAAAAGAGATCTTTCAGGTGCAGTATCTTCTGTAAAGTCTCGGGATATTACTGCTATTCCTACTACAAATGCTTTAGAGGCTTTGCAAGGAAAAGTAGCAGGATTGGATTTAACAGCTTCTTCTGGTAAAGCTGGAGCAGATTTGAGTTTTACTATTCGTGGTGAAAGATCTTTGAAGGCTAGTAATGCACCTCTGATTTTAGTTGATGGTATAGATTATGGTACAACTTTGGATATTAATCCTTCTGATATAGAATCTATTGAGGTATTGAAAGATGCTTCTTCGACTGCTATTTATGGAACACGTGGTGCTAATGGTATTATTATCGTTACAACTAAAAAAGGTAAAGCTGGAAAATCAAAGGTTTCTTTGAACGCTTTTGCTTCCATTAATATGATTTCGTCTTATCCCTCTATTATGAACGGAGCTGAATATGCTCAGTTAAAGCGTGAAGCATATCGTGACCAGACAACTAATGAATATTTACCAGATGAGCAAGTCTTTACGGTAGCACAGGAATTAGAGTATGTACGAGAAGGAGTTTCTACAGATTATAGAGATTTAATGATGAGTAATGGATTTAATCAGAATTATGAATTGTCTATAACAGGAGGTACAGAGAAAACACAACATTCTATTTCTTTAGGATACAGAGGCGAAAATGGACTTTTTAAAAATGATAATTATAAACGCTTGAATGCTAGAGTGGCATTAGATCATAAACTATTAGAAAACTTGAAGATTGGTACTAATATTACTTATACATACAAAGATCAAAACACGCGTCGTGATCCTTTGAATATGTGTAATAAGATTGTGCCTTTGTCAAAACCTTATGATGAAAATGGAGAAGTAGTAAGATTTCCTGCTCCGGGATATAATTCTCAAACTAATCCGTTAGTGGATGATGTAGATGGAGCTGTAAAAGATAATACAAAAGCAACCCGTTTTTTCGGTAGTCTATATGCGAATTGGAATATCACAAAAGATTTGCTTTTTAGAACAACTTTAGGTGTGGATGTAAGAAATAAGAGAAGGGGATATTATTGTTCTGCAAATTCTTTGGATGGAGAAGGTAAGGATAGTAAATCATTAAAAGAGCATACTATAGAATCGGGTATAACTTGGGAAAATGTTCTGACTTATTCTAAAATTTTAGGTGAACATGATTTTCAGATAATGGGTGGTACAAGTACTATTTATAAAAGTAAGGAGTACACTTTGGCTTCAGGTAAAGGACAGACATATGGAGGAAATATCTATCATAATTTGGCATCGAATACCAAGGAAGTCATGATTGACAGCTATTTAAATGAGGAAAAATTAGCTTCTTTTTTCGGGCGCGTAAACTATAAGTTTATGGATCGTTATATTCTTACAGCGTCATTACGTGCGGACGGTTCTTCATTATTAGCCGATGGACATAAATGGGGGTATTTCCCATCTGTAGCGGTGGCATGGAGAATGAATGAAGAAAGTTTTTTGAAAGGTTTTGACGAACTGTCAAATTTAAAACTTCGTTTGAGTTGGGGAGAGTCAGGGCAATCGGCTATTGATCCTTATCAGACTGTCGGGCTTTTAGGTTCGTCCACTTATTCATTTAACAATGATTTGGCTAGTGGGCTGTATCCTAAAACGATGTCGAATAAAAATCTGACTTGGGAAACAACTTCTGTGTTTGATCTAGGTGTGGATTTCGGTTTCTTTAATAACCGTCTTTCAGGTTCTGTAGATGTATATAAATCATATACTAGAAATGTATTGATGAATCGTAAGATTCCATCAACCAATGGGTATACCGAAGTTATGGAAAATATTGGTAAAACAGAAAATTTTGGTATTGATGTGGCGTTGAACTCTGTAAACATTCAAAAGAAGAATTTTACTTGGACTACAGATTTTACTCTTTCTCACAATAAAGAGAAAATTAAGGAATTGGCTTCAGGAGCACTGAGAGATGAGGCAAACTCATGGTTTGTAGGTGAAGCGTTTCAGGTCTTTTATGATTATAAAAAGATAGGAATCTGGCAACTGGATGAAGCGGATGAAGCTGCTAAAAATGGACAGAAACCTGGAGATATTAAGATTCAGGATACGGATGGTAATGGTGAAATAACTCCCGAAGACCGTGTGATTTATAGTAAACGTCCTAAAGTTACTTTTGGTATAAATAACTCATTTACCATTCATGACTTTGAATTTTCGTTCTTTATTTATAGTCGTTTAGGTCAATGGATTGATTACGAGTTCAATAGAGGATATAAACCGGATGGATTGGAAAATAGTTCTAATGTGGATTACTGGACTCCGGAAAATCCAACTAATAATTTCCCACGTCCCAATCGGTTTTATGGGTTTGGAAAAACTAGATATTCCTCAACTTTGAAATATGAAAAAGGGTCGTTTGTTAAGGTGAGGGATGTAACCCTGGCCTATAATATCCCTTCAAAAGTATTGGCTAGTTTAGGTTTGGGACGTGCACGTATCTATGCAACTGCAAAAAATTTCTTTACCTTCAGCAGCATTGATAATTACGATCCAGAACGAGGGGGAGGAATTTCATTTCCGATGACCAAACAGCTTGTTTTTGGTGTGAACTTGGATTTTTGATAGAGTGTATAATATTAAAAGAAAGTAATTATGAAGAAAAATATATTTGTATTGACATCTTTGATGCTAACTCTAGGATGTGGTTGTGATAGTTTCTTGGATGAAACGAATTATAGTGATGTGACTTCAGAAGGAGGTTATTATGACACGGAAGCAGGATTGAATGCTGTAGTTAATGCTTGTTATACTCCTTTACGCTTTTGGGCGGGAAAAGAGGATGCGATTGGGCTAAGTGAGACTGGAACTGATATTATTGCGGCTGGTTCGGGATGCGTGGATAATAATATGGCGGCATATACCCAGTCTTTGGATGGAACAAATTCTGCCTGTACTTTTTATTTTGACCGTTTTTATGCAGCGATAAATTGGTGTAATACAGCAATATTTCATGCACAAACAGTGCCGAATCCATCCAATGATGAGATATTGGCAACAACTTTGAATAAGCGTGAGGCGGAAGCAAGAGTTTTACGTACATTCTATTATTGGATATTGACTGAAACATTTGGAGATACCTATTATACGGACCAGCCTTCTACCAGTATAGTAATGAACCCGGTAAAAACTTCTACAGATAATATCTACCAATATATGTTTGATGATTTGGATTGGGCTATCAAAAGCAAGTTGTCAACTTTGCAAAATGATGGTGGACGGGTTACCATCTGGACTGCGAAAGCTTTAAAAGCTAGACTTTTATTAACTAGAGCAAGTGAAAAGAACGATGTGGACATGTATGGACAGGCATACGATTTGGCTAAAGATGTGATAGAAAATGGTCCGTTTGAATTAGCTGAAGATTTTGCTTCAATATGGGACATGAAGAATAGTGATGGAAACTCTAATAAAGAAGTGATATGGTATGTAGATTATTCGACAAATCAGTTGTATAATTCTGAATTGGATGATAAACCTGTTATCAGAAACGGAGGGAATAATGCACATTTGCTTTTTTGTATGAAGTATGATGATCAACCGGGTATGACACGTACAGCAGAATATGGTCGTCCATTTAACCGATATATGCCAACTCGTTATTTGGTGGATTTGTTTGATGAGGAAAAAGACCAGCGTTATGCTGGTAGTTTTCGTAATTTATGGATTATGAATAATGAAAAGGGAAAAGGTAAATATACTGCAATGACTGATACTGCTATTTATATAATTAAAGGGGAGGCAACTAAAGCTCAACGGGCATGGGCAGAAAATCGTTATCAGCTTTTTGATAGAAATGATGTGTATAATGCAGATGGTTCGACAAAGAATATGAAGCAATATTTGGAGTTGAGTAAATTTGCAGATCCTACTCGTGCGTCAAAAGATGAAGATAGAAGTACTCGTGACGGCTTCATGATTCGTATTGCTGAAATGTATCTTATTGCAGCAGAGGCGGGAGCTAAAGCAAATAAAGCGGATGCTTTGGATTATATGAATAAATTGCGTATGACTCGTGCCATATCCGGATATGAAGATGCGATGCGTGTTGAATTGTCACAAATACAAGATATTGATTTTATACTGGATGAACGTGCACGGGAGTTGGCTGGAGAGCAGTTGCGTTGGTTTGATTTGAAACGATTTGGCAAAGAACAGTTTGTAAAAAGAATAAAAAAGTGTAATCCTGATGCTGCAAATGTGGATGAACATCATTGGGTACGTCCATTCCCTCAGACATTCTTGGATGCTATTGAAAATAAAACGGAATTTACTCAAAATACAGGTTATAAATAATGAAGAAATATATTATAGCTTTTTACTTGGTGGGAATGAGCGGAGGATTAGTTTCTGCTCAAGACTATGTTTCAAAAGTATGGGTGTCAGACCAAGGTGATGGAACTTATAAAAATCCAGTACTTTATGCGGATTATTCTGATCCTGACGCATGTAGGGTTGGAGATGATTATTATTTGACTTCATCGAGTTTTGGTTGTTTACCAGGTTTGCAAATATTACATTCCAAGGATTTGGTGAATTGGAGTATCATTGGTGCGGCATTACCTTATGCCGTACCTCCCATAAACGATAATTCTCCCCAGCATGGAAATCGTGTATGGGCTCCTAGCATCCGCTATCATAACGGGGAATTTTATATTTTTTGGGGAGATCCCGATCAAGGAGTTTATATGGTGAAATCCTCAAAAGTGGAAGGTCCTTGGAGTGAGCCGGTTTTAGTAAAATCAGGTAAAGGAATCATTGACACAACGCCTCTTTGGGATGATGATGGACGAGTGTATATGGTACATGCTTATGCAGGTAGTCGTGCCGGTTTAAAAAGTGTCATAGCCATTTGTGAATTAAATGCTGAGGCAACTCAAGCTATTACCCAGTCTCGTATCATTTTTGACGGACATGAAGCTCATGAAACTTGTGAAGGACCCAAATTTTATAAACGTAATGGATATTATTATATTTTCCATCCGGCTGGTGGTGTGGCTACTGGGTGGCAGGTAGTGTTACGTTCGAAAAATATCTATGGACCTTATGAGTGGAAGACTGTATTGGCTCAAGGAGAAACAAAGATAAACGGACCTCATCAAGGCGCGTGGGTGGACACTACTACAGGAGAAGACTGGTTTTTACATTTTCAAGATGTAGGTGCACATGGTCGTTTGCTTCATCTTCAGCCTATGAAATGGGTGGATGACTGGCCTGTCATAGGAATAGATAAAGATGAAGATGGTTGCGGAGAACCGGTATTATTCTATAAGAAACCAGATGTTGGTAAAAAGTACTCTGTTTGTACTCCTCAGGAAAGTGATGAGTTTAATAGTCAGAATTTGTCTCCACAATGGCAGTGGAATGCTAATATCAACGAAAAATGGATGTTTTGTAATGGACAAAATGGATATATACGTCTTTATTCTTATCCTGTTACAGATAGTTATAGGAATTTATGGGATGTCCCAAATTTGTTGTTACAAAAGATTTCTGCTCCTAATTTTACAGCAACGACTAAATTAACTTTTAAACCCACTAAGAAATATACAGGTGAGCGTACAGGATTAGTTGTAATGGGATTGGATTATGCAGGATTGTTCGTGGAGAATACTAAAGATGGGCTGGTACTGTCTCAGTCTGTGTGTGATGAGGCTGACCGGGGTAGTCTGGAAAAAACCAATGCATCCGTTTCTTTGGAAGGGAATACGGTTTATCTGAAATCAACATTCTCCACAATGGACAGAAAAAATGCTGGTAATGAAGGAGGATATGATTTGGTGGTGATGTGTAAATTTAGTTATAGTATGGATGGAATGACTTATAGATCGTTAGGTATTCCGTTCCGAGTGAAAGAAGGTAGATGGATTGGTGCTAAAACAGGTTTATTTTGTACTCGTCCGTCTATTCAAACGAATGATGGCGGTTGGACTGATGTGGATTGGTTTAGGATAGGCAAATAAGATAGGCAAGGGGAAAAGTTACAATGATAATTAGATTATTATGGGGACTTAAATGAAGCCTGCTAGGCTAAAATAGAAAAGTACTGTTTCTGTTTTGGGAATAGTACTTTTTTATATTGGCTATAGCAGAGAATATTGGAGAGTTTTCTTTTTTTCAAGTTTAACTCGTCATTATCAAGAGGATTTGCTACATTTGCAACTTGTTGAAATGAGAACCAAATAATAAAAAACGATATGAACGAAGATTTTAGAGAGGATTTGAAGAAAGCCTGTGAAGTGATGCAGAAGGGAGGAGTGATTCTTTATCCTACTGATACTATTTGGGGAATAGGTTGTGATGCAACTAATCCGAAGGCGGTAAAACGAGTTTATGATATAAAGAAGCGTGCTGATAGTAAAGCGATGCTTGTATTGGTGGACAGTACGGTAAAAGTAAATTTTTATGTTAGTGATGTACCTGCGGTAGCTTGGGATTTGATTGAGTTTGCCACAAAACCATTGACTATTATTTATGATGGGGCACGTAATCTGGCAGAGAATTTGCTGGCTGAGGATGGCAGTGTTGGTATTCGTGTTACGGCTGAGGAATTCTCCAAACAACTTTGTTTCCGATTTCGTAAAGCTATTGTGTCGACTTCTGCCAATATCAGCGGTCAGCCTTCACCTGCCAACTTCAGTGAAATCAGTGAAGAAGTAAAACAAGCTGTAGACTATATTGTGGAGTATAGACAAGATGAAGTGGGGCATCCCAAACCATCCAGCATTATCAAACTGGGTAAAGGGGGAGAAGTGAAGATTATTAGAGAGTAAAAAAAGGAATGGACGCAATTATAGATGAAAATAAGAAAAGTTGGTTACAGCGCTTTATCTTATGGCGCGAAAAGAAGATAAGAGAGAAACACTTTATTCTTATATTAAGTTTTCTTGCTGGTATTTTTACGGCATTGGCCGCGTGGTTTTTGAAGTTTCTAGTAGAATGGATCAAGGAATTTCTGACTGAAAATTTTGATTCTACAGGAGTCAACTGGTTGTATTTGGTGTATCCGGTTTTTGGAATCTTTCTTACCGGATTGTTCATTCGTTATATTGTGAAAGATGACATCAGTCATGGGGTGACGAAAATATTATATGCCATATCCCGTCGTCAAAGCCGCATCAAGCGGCATAATACATGGTCGTCTGTGATAGCTAGTGCCATTACTATCGGTTTTGGTGGTTCCGTAGGTGCAGAGGCTCCGATTGTGTTGACCGGATCGGCTATCGGTTCTAATTTGGGAAGTGTATTCAAGATGGAGCATAAAACTCTGATGCTGTTGGTGGGGTGTGGTGCGGCAGGTGCTGTGGCCGGTATTTTTAAGGCTCCTATTGCAGGCTTGGTTTTTACTTTGGAAGTCTTGATGATTGATTTGACGATGGCATCATTGTTGCCTCTTCTTGTTTCCTGTGTCACGGCAGCTACTGTTTCTTATATTCTTACCGGTCCCGATGCCATGTTCAAGTTCCATATGGATGAACCGTTTTTGATGGAGCGCATTCCTTCGGCAATTCTGTTAGGCATTGCGTGCGGATTGGTTTCTTTGTATTTTACGCGGGCTATGAATTCTGTGGAGAATATATTTCGTCGATATAATAATCCGTATATCAAGTTGGCTATAGGCGGTGCAATGCTGAGCATATTGATTTTCTTATTTCCTCCATTATATGGTGAAGGGTATGATACTATTAATTTATTGCTGAATGGCGTAACCAATCATGACTGGAATACAGTAATGAATAACTCTATCTTTTATGGGTTCGATAATTTGTTACTAGTCTATTTGGCCATGATTGTACTTTTCAAAGTCTTTGCTTCCAGTGCAACGAATGGCGGTGGTGGTTGTGGGGGTATTTTTGCTCCCAGTTTGTTCTTGGGGTGTATCACCGGGTTCATCTTCGCTCATTTTTGTAATGAACTGCATATAGGTCCTTATATTCCGGAGAAAAATTTTGCTTTGTTGGGAATGGCGGGATTGATGTCGGGAGTAATGCATGCTCCGCTGACAGGTATTTTTCTGATTGCAGAATTGACTGGTGGGTATGATTTGTTCCTTCCGCTGATGATGGTATCTGTCAGTTCTTATCTTACCATTATGATATTCGAGCCACATAGTATTTATTCTATGCGTTTGGCTAAGAAAGGTGAATTGATAACACATCATAAAGACAAGGCCGTATTGACTTTGATGAATATTGACAGTGTGGTTGAAACTGATTTTGAGAAAGTGCGTCCTGATATGGATTTAGGTGAAATGGTTAAAGTCATTTCGCAGGCTAAACGCAATTTGTTTCCGGTAGTGGATGTCAATGGAGAACTTTTGGGCATTGTGGTATTGGATGATATCCGTAATATTATGTTCCGTCAGGAATTATACCATCGTTTCAAGGTAGAAAAATTTATGATTTCTCCTCCGGCACGGATCAATGTTACTGATTCAATGGAAGAAGTGATGAAGAAGTTTGATGATACAAAGGCCTGGAACCTGCCTGTGATTGATGAAGAGGGAAAATACAAAGGGTTTGTTTCCAAGTCGAAAATATTTAATTCGTACCGGCAGGTATTGGTTGATTTCTCTGAAGATTAAATAATGTAAGTATATGGAAAAGAAAGATTTGCGGATCGTATATATGGGTACTCCCGATTTTGCGGTGGAGAGCCTGAAAAGATTGGTTGAAGGAGGCTACAATGTAGTAGGTGTGATAACTATGCCCGACAAACCGATGGGACGACATGGCAGTGTGCTACAACCTAGTCCGGTGAAAGAATATGCTGTTTCTCAAGGTCTGAGGGTACTTCAGCCGGAGAAATTGAAGGATGAGGCTTTTGTAGAGGAACTCCGGTCTTTACAAGCCGATTTACAAATTGTAGTTGCTTTCCGTATGCTTCCCGAAATAGTATGGAATATGCCGCGTTTGGGCACATTTAACTTGCATGCATCTTTATTACCTCAATATAGAGGAGCTGCTCCTATTAATTGGGCGGTGATAAACGGAGATACGGAAACTGGTATTACGACTTTCTTCTTGAAACATGAGATAGATACCGGTGAGATTATCCAGCAGGTGCGTGTTCCTATTGCTGATACGGATAATGTGGAAATAGTACATGATAAGCTGATGTATTTGGGGGGAGATTTGGTTTTGGAAACCGTGGATGCTATTTTGGATGGAAGTGTGAAACCTGTTCCTCAGGAAAATTTGATCCGGCAGGAAACGGAATTGCGCCCGGCGCCGAAAATATTTAAAGAGACTTGCCGTATAGACTGGAATAAAGGTGTGAAGCAGATTTATGACTTTATTCGTGGGCTATCTCCTTATCCGGCTGCATGGACCGAGCTTTGTGTGGCTGATGGAACACGTCAGGTTTTGAAAATATATGAAACGGAGAAAGTTTTTGTTTCCCATGAGATGAATATAGGCGATATCCGTACGGATATGAAGACTTATTTTCAGGTGGCTGTAAAAGATGGTTTTATTAATGTGCTTACTTTGCAGCTGGCAGGAAAGAAACGTATGAATGTGGCTGATTTTTTGAGAGGCTACAGAACTTCGGATAATAATAAGGTGGAATAAATGATACGTTAGTATGTGTGTTGCTGATGTATTAACGGTATAATCTTAGTACACTATAAGTCGGTATAAATGATAAAGGCTGTATCGAAAGATTTTCGGATACAGCCTTTTCGTTACAATAAGACAGACAAGGAGTTGTTAAGAATCATTTAATTTTTGTGTTGGATATATCTTTCTGTATGAACGGAAAGTTTGTAGATTTACTTTTATTATAACTTACTGTAACGGTTTCTTCGCCATTGTTAATGGTATTCATTTTTATTTTAAATCCTTGTAGCTTACCCTCTTTATATCCGGGAACATCCAATAAAGGGAAGGATACATAACCGGGACTCGGATATTCCTGTCTGTCACCTTCGGCATTGTGGCGTAATTCTACGGCCATATATCCGTTTGCGTCAGGAACGGTTCCTTCTGTGGCTACAAGGCTGATCCGATGTTTGATATTAGAGTTGAAACCTAATATTTGGAACATAAGGGTCAGGTGTGTCTTACCCATAATGGGAGTGATGAGGTTGATTCCATCATGTCCGTAAATATCTTCATCGTTTTCTTTTAGTGTATCCATTGGTTTGGTTAAGATCTTCTGCAAGTAATCTATAGAAATAAAAGGTCCTTTCTTACTTGCATCTCCGGTCGGATTGGCTGCATTTATATAGGTATAAAAAATACGTTGTCCCGGATTATTTGTTTCAAAACGTGTTAATTTATCGGGATTCACTACGTATGCGATTCCATCATTATCGCTTTCTATCACTGCTTCACCGGGTACTTCACTGGGAGTTACTACGGTTGCTAAAGCGGCGTTAAAAGGCATTTCTGCTTGTATGTCGTAGATGTCATCATCATAGTCATTCAGGCAAGACTGAGTAAATGGAATCAGCATTACCATAATTATTACAAGAACTGTCGCTTTATATTTTCTCATATTTTCTGTTTCTAGAATTGTTTCTATTGCTTAAATGCGAAGATAGTAAGTTTACTGCTTGTAAAAATGTTAAATCTGCTTAAGCAAAAATTTTATTCTTCCGGATGCAGTATTTTTGCAGTCTTATCATTTATTCAATAAAGAAGTGTCACAAACAATGAATGAAACAGAATTGGTGGAACGTTGCGGCAAGGGCGATAACCTTGCACGCAAGCAATTGTATGAGCGTTATGCCGGGCAATTGATGGCCATTTGTGTTCGTTATACAGGTGATAGGGAAGTGGCACAGGATGTCTTACATGATGGATTTTTGAATATATTTCGTTCATTCAGTCAATTTACTTATAAAGGAGAGGGGTCATTGAAAGCATGGCTGGCACGTATTATGGTAAATGAAGCACTGGGCTATCTTCGCAAGAAAGCTTCTACCAATCAGGAAGTGATAGTCGAAGAGTTACCCGATGTGATAGATGGAGATGAGGATGATTTTGAGCAAATACCCCAATCTGTTTTAATGCAATTCATTAAAGAACTTCCGGATGGATATAGAACGGTCTTTAATTTATATGTATTAGAAGAAAAGGGACATAAGGAGATTGCTGAAATGCTAGGAATTACAGAACATACTTCATCGTCTCAATTATATAGAGCCAAAACCTTATTAATGAAAAAAATAAATGATTATAGAAAGAGGATATAGGAATGAAAGAAAAAGATAAATGGATAAAAAATTTCCGCACTCGGATGGAAGGCTATTCGGAACCGGCTCCTGCTGATCTTTGGGAACAGTTGGAAAAGGAGCTGGATACGGTTCCGAAAGTAATTCCGATGTGGCGCCGCTGGCAGGCTGCAGCAGCTGTTGCTTTGTTAGTGGTTGTGTCTTCATTGACTGTATGGTTTTGGCAGTCACCTTCAGCAAACTATTTGGAGCAACAATCGGCAGGGTTGAATGTAATGCACGAACCCGATGAGTTGGTGCCGGGATCAATCACTCCTGAGCAACCTATGGCCTTGGTAGTTCCTGCTGCCCGTTCTGAGGAAAAGAAACATGTAAAAGTTGTTCGGTCTGTTACGGCAAAGGCGTTAGCCGCCGAACAGGAGGTTTTGCTAAATAAAGAGGTAGAAGAGATACAGATAGAGGAAAATTATATTGAAGAGCAAAAAGCGGAATCTGTTATAGTGGAACAAAAACAACAGAAACAGGCCGGCAGATCTTCCTATTCGGCTGCCAAAACGAATTACGCTTATGTGGCTCCTCATAGAAAGAAGGACAGAAACTGGTCGATAGGACTTTCTACCGGTAATGGAACCTTTTCATCCTCGACTAGTATGGATGGATATTTGCCTTTGCCTAATGGTGCAAGGAACGCAACAATGAATAGTGCTTATGGAGTGGAAACAAGGGCTGAAATTGATAAGCTGGTTCAGTTCAATAACTTGTCGGAAGGACAGAATGCGCAGTCTGATATAAAATATCGTATGCCTGTTACTTTTGGAGCTTCCCTTCGTTTTGATTTAAGTGATGATTGGGCTGTAGAAACTGGGGTGACTTATACCCAGCTTTCATCCGAAACACGTTCGGGAACTCAAAAAAACAATTATGGCTGGGAAGAGAAACTGCATTATGTGGGTATTCCTTTGAAAGTGAACCGGAATATATGGAGTAACAAGCGGTTTGAAGTGTATGCTTCGGCAGGTGGAGCGGTAGAAAAATGTGTATCTGGAAAGCGAAGCATTATCGGCAGTGTTTCTACATCAAATGCAGGAAAAGATGAACAATTTTCGGGAGGGGAAGAAGATGTCAAAGTGAAACCTTTGCAATGGTCTTTGTCCGCAGCGGCAGGTGCGCAGTTTAAGATTACAGAGAAATTGGGTATTTATGCGGAGCCGGGAGTTGTTTATTACTTTGATGACGGCAGTAATGTAAATACGATTCGCAAAGAACATCCTTTTAATTTTAATATACAGTTGGGTGTGCGGTTTACTTTGCCGAAATAAAATGAATTTTTTCACTGTTCTTATATAAAATATGGTTATCTTTGTTCTGTATAAAAAGAATAAGAACAGTGAACCATGAATAGACCTCTGATATCCCCTTCTTTATTGTCTGCCAATTTTGCTAATCTACAGGCAGACATAGAACAAATAAATCGTAGTGATGCTGACTGGTTGCATATTGATATAATGGATGGTGTGTTTGTACCGAATATTTCTTTTGGTTTTCCTGTATTGAAATATGTAGCCGAGTTGTGTGAAAAACCTTTGGATGTACATTTGATGATTGTTAATCCCGAGAAATTCATTAAAGAAGTGAAAGATTTGGGAACAATGATGATGAATGTGCATTATGAAGCTTGTGTACATTTGCATAGAGTGGTGCAACAAATAAAGGATGCCGGAATGAAAGCGGCTGTCACATTGAATCCGTCTACTCCTGTGGCTATGTTGGTCGATATTATCCGTGACGTGGATATGGTATTGCTGATGAGTGTGAATCCCGGTTTTGGTGGTCAGAAATTTATTGTACATACCCTGGATAAGGTGAGGGAATTACGTGAGTTGATAACGAATACAGGTTCGCAGGCATTGATAGAGGTTGACGGGGGAGTGAACCTGGAAACCGGCAGACAGCTTGTAGAGGTTGGAGCGGACGTGCTGGTGGCAGGAAATGCTGTGTTCAAAGCTCCTGATATGTCAGACATGATACATCGGTTGAAATCTCTTTGAACTTAAAACCAAAGTGCGAAATATAGCGGCTGTAAAGCCTTGTTCCATGTTCCGGTTGACTATACCTCTAGTCGCCGGAATTTTTGTATCCGATCATTTTTTTCAAGGCGCCTTGCCTGTGCTTGTTTCTGGCACGGGAATATTGGGGTGCTTGATTGGCTTGATTGTATTGGTGAAATGGCAAGGCTACCTTTCCCGATGGTTATTTGGAGGCATGGTTTTTATGTTTCTATTTTGTGTAGGGGCATTGTTGCTACAGCAAAAATGGCAACGGGTGGACTATGAATGGTCATCAGGGAAGAATATGTATCAAGGGGTGATAGTGGATGTTCCACAAGAAAAGGCAAAAACATATCTCTGTAAATTGCGGATAGATAAAGAAATGTCTGAGAGGGGGATAGTTCCTGTTAATCGTATGATACTAGTCTATATTATGAAAGATAGTCTTTCTGTAAATTTACGATGTGGAGACCATTTGAACTTTTATACACGTATCTCGACTCCTGAAAGAGAGGTGATTCCGGGAGAATTTGATTATGCGGCTTATCTTTTCAGACAGCAAATTAGCGGAACGGCCGTAATCTTTCCGGGGTATTGGCAATGGACAGGCAAGAAATCGGCATTGACATGGAAACAGCGGACAGGTGTATGGAGAGAGAAAATACTGAACAGTTATCGGAAATGGGGGTTCTCGGGAGATGAATTTGCCGTATTGTCCGCTTTGACTGTTGGCTATAAGGAGGAACTGAGTGAGGATTTACGTGAAACTTATCAAGTGGCGGGAGTGAGCCATATCTTGGCTTTGTCAGGAATGCATATAGCTGTTTTGTGGGGATTATTGTGTTGGATATTGCGTCCGCTGGATAGAAGTTGTTTGCTGCGATGGGTAAAGTGTGGCATTATTGTGTTGTTGTTATGGACATTTGCTTTTTTAGTGGGGTTGCCCCCCTCGGTTATACGGGCGGTGGTAATGTGTATGTTAATGACAGTGGCACGTGCGGCAGGAGAACGGACTTTGTCATTGAATACTTTGGCTATAGCGGCATTCTTTATGCTGCTTTATAATCCTTTTTATCTTTTTGATACCGGGTTCCAGCTATCATTTCTGGCTGTATTTTCAATTTTGTTTATTTATCCTGTCATTTTTCGGTGCTGGCGGGTGCATCACCCTGTACCTCGTTATATTTGGGGGATAGTGGCGGTTTCGCTGGCGGCACAGTTAGGGACAGCTCCTGTGGTTATTTATAAATTCGCTTATTTTCCTGTTTGTTTTTTACCGGCCAATTTGATAGTGGCACCTTTAGTATTTGTTATAATTTATGGATCGGTAGCAAGTTTTGTGTTGTCTCCTTTTACGGTATTGCATATATGGGTGGTAAAAGGATTGAACGGGGTGTTGTGGTTGCTGAATAACAGTATGCAATGGGTGGGGGATTTGCCTATATCACATTCCGGCGATATACATTTGTCTTTGTTTCAGGTTGGTATTCTTTATGTATTATTATTTGTGTTATTATCTTATCTGTTATCTCCTTCACGGAAATTGTTGATTACTGTTTTGTGTGGAATCAATTTTTTTATAGGATTTTCAGGTTGTCTATATTATATGAAAGAGGAGTCTTTTCAGTTAATCCTGGCCCATTCGCAAGTAAAAGTTTCCCCTCAAAAAGATGTTTGGCAACAGGATAGCATTTATCATTATAAAGGTCTGAATATATGTGTTTTGGTTGATAACCGCTGGCGGAGCAGATCGGTTGATTGTTTGTTGGATATTGATTATATGTACTTGTGTAAAGGTTTTAAAGGAAAAATTGCCCCATTACAAAAAATATTTAAAATTAGGAAGGTCATACTGGATGCTTCGCTCGGTGGGTATAGATTGAATTTGTTAAAGGACGAGTGTAGAGGTTTGGGATTGGATTATATTGATATATCTCCGAAAGGTTCTTACCGTATTCTTCTGTGAATAAAGAATTAATTTGTAAATTTGCCATTTCAAAAGAAAAAGATTGAATATGTTATCAAAAGTAATTGCACAGGCTAATATAGACCATGCCGAAAAATGGTTTGAAAGAGCTGATAAAATAGTTATTGTTACCCATGTGTCACCGGATGGTGATGCCATTGGCTCCTCATTAGGATTATGGCATTTTTTAGAATCACAGGAAAAAACGGTGAATGTCATTGTTCCCAATGCTTTTCCGGATTTTTTGAGATGGATGCCGGGAGCCAAGGATATAATCCGGTACGATAAATATACTGAATTTGCCAATAAACTGCTGAATGAGGCAGATGTGATCTGTTGTCTGGATTTCAATGCTTTGTCTCGTATTGATGCGATGGCGGATGCTGTGGCTCAGTCGCCGGCACGTAAAATGATGATTGACCATCATCTTAATCCGGAAGCCTTTTGTAAAATCATTATTTCTCATTCTGAAATATCTTCTACATCGGAATTGGTTTTCCGGTTGATATGCCGTCTGGGGTATTTTGAGGATATCACCAAAGAAGGTGCTGAATGTATTTATACGGGGATGATGACCGATACAGGTGGCTTTACTTATAATTCTAATGACCGTGAAATTTATTTCATTATTAGTGAACTGCTTTCAAAAGGCATTGATAAGGATGAGATTTATCGTAAAGTTTATAATACATATTCTGAGGGACGTTTACGCCTGATGGGATATGTGCTGTACGACAAGATGCAAGTATTCCCTCAGTTCAATTCGGCATTGATTTGGCTGACAAAAGAGGAACAAAGTAAATTCCAGTATGTAAAAGGAGATACGGAAGGGTTTGTGAATATTCCGCTTTCCATAAAGAATATTATTTTCTCCGTATTCTTGCGTGAGGATACGGAAAAGAATATGATAAAGGTATCTCTGCGTTCTGTAGGTACTTTCCCTTGTAATAAAGTGGCTGCCGAATTTTTTAATGGAGGTGGTCATTTGAATGCATCCGGTGGTGAGTTTTATGGTACAATGGATGAAGCTATCGATCTGTTTAAACAGGCTTTGGTGAAATACGAGGAACTGCTTCTGGCAAAAAAATAGTTATTTTAGTATAATTGCATACAAACAATATAAAAGTTAGGGGCTTATTTATTAATTTTGCCCGAAAATAACAGAACTTAGAATGAAGAAATTAGGTATATTGTTCGCATCTGTGTTTCTTTTAGGGCTGGTCTTCCAGTCTTGCAATAATGGAAAGACCTATGCTGAAATGAAAGAAGAAGAGAGAGAAGCTATCAAACGATTTATTGAACGGGAAGATATCAATGTGATCAGCTTTGAACAGTTTCAGGAACAGGATTCTACAACCAATGTGGATGAAAACCAGTTTGTCCTTTTCTCGGAAACAGGTGTTTATATGCAGATTGTGGCAGAAGGAAATGGTGAGCGTTTGAAAGACGGTCGCTATGAGATTTTGGCCCGGTATGTGGAGGAACAGATTACTTCGGATGGAATAGATTCTTTGTCTTGGAATACAGACTATGGGAATTCTCAAATGGTTTATCCGGATGCTATGATGCTGACAAAAAGTGGAAAATCTTTTTCAGCTACATTCACCTCCGGTATAATGTATACAGTTTGGGGGACACCTTACGTACCTTCAGGATGGTTGATTCCATTCAATTACATAAAGGTCGGCAGAGAGATTTCCGGTCGTTCTAAGGTCAGACTGATTGTACCTCACAGTGAAGGACAATCTGACGCTTCTGCTTCTGTCTATCCTTGTTACTATGAAATAACTTATCAATTAGCACGATGACATTAATTAAATCAATATCCGGAATTCGTGGAACCATTGGAGGACACGTGGGGGAAGGTTTGAACCCGCTGGATATAGTGAAATTTACATCAGCTTATGCAACGCTGATACGTAAAACAACTACAGTAAAGAGCAATAAAATTGTAGTAGGACGTGACGCACGTATCTCCGGCGAAATGGTGAAGAACGTGGTATGCGGTACTTTAATGGGAATGGGATTTGATGTGGTGAATATCGGACTGGCATCTACACCGACTACAGAATTGGCTGTAACCATGGAAGGAGCGTGTGGTGGTATTATTTTGACTGCCAGCCACAATCCCAGACAATGGAACGCTTTAAAGTTGCTGAATGAGCATGGAGAATTTCTGAATAAAGAAGAAGGAAATGAAGTGCTGCGTATAGCAGAAGCGGAAGCGTTTGAATTTGCCGATATCGACCACATCGGAAGTTATCGCGAAGACAATACCTACAATCAGAAACATATAGATAGTGTTTTGGCTTTGAAATTGGTAGACGTGGATGCTATCCGTAAGGCCAATTTCCGTGTAGCTATAGATTGCGTTAATTCAGTTGGCGGTATTATTCTTCCTGAATTGTTGGAACGATTGGGAGTGAAGCATGTAGAAAAGCTCTATTGTGAAGCGACCGGTGATTTTCAGCATAATCCGGAACCCTTGGAAAAGAACCTGGGGGATATTATGGGGTTGATGGCCAAAGGCGGTTGTGACGTGGCTTTTGTTGTAGACCCGGATGTTGACCGTCTGGCTATGATCTGTGAGGATGGAAAAATGTATGGCGAAGAATATACATTGGTGACCGTGGCAGACTATGTATTGAAACATACTCCCGGAAATACCGTTTCTAACTTGAGTTCTACCCGTGCTTTGCGCGATGTAACCCGTAAATATGGTTGCGAATACAATGCTTCGGCTGTAGGGGAAGTGAATGTGGTTACCAAGATGAAAGCGACTCATGCAGTGATTGGAGGTGAAGGAAATGGTGGAGTAATCTATCCTGAAAGCCATTACGGACGTGATGCATTGGTGGGAATTGCTTTATTCCTGAGCCATTTGGCACACGAAGGGAAGAAAGTCAGTGAACTGCGTGCTACTTATCCTCCTTATTTCATTGCCAAGAATCGCATTGATCTGACTCCGGAAACGGATGTGGACGCTATTTTGGCCAAAATAAAGGAACTGTATAAGGATGAAGAGATAAACGACATAGACGGTGTGAAAATCGATTTCCCAGACAAGTGGGTACATTTGCGTAAGAGTAATACTGAACCTATTATCCGTGTTTATTCTGAGGCTGCAACCATGGAAGCGGCAGATGAAATAGGCCAGAAGATAATGGATGTGGTTTATAGCTTGGCGAAATAAATACATTATTAATAGATAAATTAGCCGTATTGAATGAGATTATATTTCGTTTGATACGGCATTGTTTTTTTATCAGATAGAAATAAATACTATGAGAAAAAGCCTTTTATTTGTTTGGGCCTGTATGGGGCTGGTTTGTTTGGTGAGTGCTTGTAAGACATCGGTTAAAAGTAAAGAATGGAAGCTGGTATGGGTGGAGAATTTTGATCAAAAAAACAGTTTTGACGAATCGGTATGGACTAAGATACCTCGCGGAACATCCGATTGGAACAACTATATGTCTTATTATGATTCATGTTATGCTATGCAGGATGGAAATCTGATACTTCGTGGAATAGCCAATCATACTCAAAAAAATGATACGGCTCCTTATCTGACGGGAGGTGTCTATACCAAAGGAAAGAAATTGTTTACAGGGGGAAGAGTGGAGATACGTGCTAAATTGCAAGCCGCTAAGGGGGCATGGCCGGCTATATGGATGCTTCCCGAAAAAGCGGAGTGGCCCAAAGGAGGTGAGATTGATATTATGGAACGGTTGAATCATGATCGTATTGCTTATCAGACTACCCATTCTTACTATACACATGTCTTAGGTATAAAGGATAATCCGCCTCACGGAGGTATTAATAAGATAAATCCTGAGGAATACAATATCTATTCGGTAGATATTTATCCGGATAGCCTGGTGTTTGCTGTCAATCATCGTCATACCTATACTTATCCGCGCATTGATACGGACAAGGAAGGGCAGTTCCCTTTCTATCAACCTTACTATTTATTGATAGATATGCAGTTGGGCGGTTCATGGGTTGGCGCTGTGGACCCGAAAGAATTACCTGTGGAAATGTGGGTGGACTGGGTGAAGTATTACGAGAAACGCTGAATGCTGTTTGTCGGGAAACGGGGGGCTGTTCAATGTTGAACAGCCCCCCGTTATGTTTAATTATAAGGTAAATAGGCCTGGATGTAACATCATCAAAGAAAAATGTTACAGGCGGAGCACGTCTGTTCTGCCTGTAAAGATGCGTGTATCATTGTGATTACAGGAATCATAAAGCTTTGTGTACTTTTGTTTCGTCTGGAATAAGATTCTAAAGATTGGAGCAGGGACAACATTTTGTTTAGCTCATTTTTGTTTTCAATAGGCATAAAGTAATTCCAGCCAATGGATGGAATTACTTTTTATGGAAGATATTTTAATGTAATAACCATGAATACACAAAGTCAAAAAGTTTCGATGGCCGAGAAAATCGGTTACAGCCTGGGGGATTGCTCGGCTAATCTGGTCTTCCAGATGATGATGATTTATCAGACAAAGTTTTATACGGACATATTCGGTCTGGAAGGTGCCATTGCCGGTACGGTGATGTTGGTGGCGCGTATCACGGATGCCTTTGTCGATCCTACAGTGGGGTTATTGAGTGACCGCACCAAGACACGTTTCGGAAAATATCGTCCGTGGGTGCTTTGGACTGCGTTGCCTTTCATGGTTTTCTATGTGTTGGCTTTCTATAATCCGGGCATTGAAGATAAAGGGCTGGTAGCATTGTATGCTACGCTGTCTTATACCTTGCTGATGAGCCTTTATTCTTTTAACAATACGCCGTATGCTTCTTTGGGCGGAGTGATGTCCGGTGATATAAAGGAACGTACCAGTATCACTTCCATTCGTTTTGTGGCGGCTACCATTGCCCAGTTTGTGGTGCAGGGACTTACGCTCCCTTTGGTAAGCAAGTTTTCGGATGGTGGAGACAAAGCGCATGGCTGGTTATGTACCATCTCTTTGTTCGCTTGTATCGGGTTCGTTTTTCTGGTCATTACTTTCTTTTCAACTCGTGAGCGCATAGAGCCGCCTGCCAGTCAAAAGACAGATACGCGTCAGGATATAAAGGATGTGTTTGGAAGCGTTCCTTGGCGGGCTATGTTCATACTTACGCTTTTCATTTTTATTACGCTTGCCATGTGGGGTAGTGCCATGAACTATTATTTTGAGAATTATGTGGATGCCGGAGCATTGTATGCCTTTCTTGACCGTCTGGGACTGGTGGCAATGGAAACGGATGGCAGCGCGGGGTATGCTGTGTTGAATGCTTTCGGGCTGGTAGTCAATTCTTCCGATAAGGCATACGAGGTAGGATTTGGAGTGTTTAATATGTTGGGAGCACTTGTCCAGTTCTTTGGGGTGATTCTCTTGTCCGGCTTTTTGGCAAATCGTTATGGTAAGAAACGCGTTTTTATCGTTTGCCTCTCACTTACGGCCATTTTTACAGCTTTGTTCTATTTCCCGGGAAAAGCGGATGTGGAAACGATGTTTGTACTGAATTTCCTGAAGAGTTTGGCATACGCGCCGACTGTACCTTTGTTGTGGGCGATGATTGCGGATGTAGCCGACTATTCAGAATATAAAAATTACCGTCGCGCCACAGGCTTTGTGTTTGCTGGTGTAGTTTTTGCCTTGAAGGCCGGGCTGGGTATCGGTGGGGCCATCCTGGGGTTTCTGCTTTCAGGATTTGGGTATGTGTCCGGTATCGGGGCAGAGCAAAGCGGTACGGCTATAAGGGGGATTGTACTTTCCTCCAGTCTGATTCCGGCTATGATATTTGGAATGGGAGTAGCTGCCTTATGCTTCTATCCTATTACAAAAAAATACAACGAACAGATGCAGGCGGAACTTGCTGACCGTCGCAGTAAGGCCGGTTATTGTATAAAAAGAACAAGTTATTTACCTTAAAAACTTTGTAATATGAAAATAAGATATGTAACATTATTGGCTGCCATTGCCGGATTAATGGCCGCTTGCGGCAATGACCGGAAGGCCGGTATGCAGCCGGATCCTTCGCTGAAGGAAGCAGCTTCGGGCAAGTTTCTGATGGGGGTAGCGTTGAATGTACGTCAGGCAGCAGGTCAGGATACTTGCGCCTCGAAAGTGGTAAAACGTCATTTTAATTCTATTGTGGCCGAGAATTGCATGAAATGCGAAGTGATTCATCCGGAGGAAGACCATTTTGATTTTACGGAAGCGGACCGGTTGGTTCGTTTTGGCGAGGAGAACGATATGGCTGTTATAGGGCATTGCCTTATCTGGCATTCACAGCTGGCACCTTGGTTCTGTGTGGACGAACAAGGAAAAACAGTAAGTGCCGACATCTTGAAGGAGCGTATAAAAAAACATATCCAGACTATTGTGACGCACTATAAAGGGCGTATAAAGGGCTGGGATGTGTTGAATGAAGCCATTGAATCGGACGGCTCCTGGCGTAAATCTCCTTTTTACGAGATATTAGGCGAAGAGTACATCCCGCTTATTTTTCAGTATGCTCATGAGGCAGATCCGGAAGCCGAACTTTACTATAATGATTATGGCATGGACGGGAAGGCTAAGCGTGACAAAGTAGTCGAATTGGTAAAGATGCTGAAAGACCGTGGACTGCGCATCGACGCGGTAGGTATGCAGGGACACATGGGAATGGATTATCCGTCAGTGTCCGAATTTGAAGCCAGTATACTGGCATTTGCAGCTGCCGGAGTAAAGGTGATGGTAACCGAATGGGATATGAGTGCATTGCCCACGGCACGGATGGGAGCCAATATTTCGGACACGGTGTCTTATAAACAATCCCTGAATCCCTATCCCGACGGTTTGCCCGACTCTGTGTCTGTGGCATGGAATAACCGGATGAAGGAATTTTTCGGTCTTTTCCTGAAACATTCGAATATCATTACCCGTGTGACGGCGTGGGGGGTGACGGACGGTGACTCATGGAAGAATAATTTCCCTGTGCCCGGACGTGTGGATTATCCTTTATTGTTCGACCGTGATTGCCGGCCGAAACCTTTTGTGGAAGAACTGATTGGAAAACAGAACATTTAATAACGTAACGATATGGAAAAGAAATTCAGATACTTGGTGCCTGGAGACTATATGGCAGATCCTGCCGTACATGTTTTTGACGGAAAGCTTTACATTTATCCTTCTCATGACCGCGAGAGCGGAGTGGAGGAGAATGACAATGGTGATCATTTTGACATGTGTGACTATCATGTCTTTTCTACAGAAGATGTGATGAACGGAACAGTGACCGATCACGGAGTCGTACTGAAAGTTTCGGATATCCCTTGGGCCGGGCGTCAGTTGTGGGATTGTGATGTGGCTCGTAAAAACGGGAACTATTATATGTATTTTCCATTGAAAGACCGGAACGACATCTTCCGTATCGGCGTGGCGGTGAGCGATTGTCCCGAAGGGCCGTTCATTCCCCAGCCCGATCCCATGCGTGGAAGCTACAGTATAGATCCGGCGGTATTTGATGATGGTAATGGGAACTATTATATGTATTTCGGCGGTTTATGGGGCGGGCAGCTTCAGCGTTATCGCAACAACAAGGCATTGGAGTGTGCGGCTTTTCCGGCTGATGGTGAACCGGCTTTGCCTTCACGTGTGGTGAAACTTTCGGACGATATGCTTCAGTTTGCCGAAGAGCCGCGGCCTTTGGTTATTCTGGATGAACACGGACATCCGTTGACTGCCGGTGACAATGCGCGCCGCTTTTTCGAGGCTTCATGGATGCACAAGTATAACGGGAAATATTATTTTTCTTATTCTACGGGAGACACTCATCTGCTTTGCTATGCCACAGGAGATAATCCGTATGGTCCGTTCACTTATCAAGGGGTTATTTTGCAGCCTGTGGTAGGTTGGACTACTCATCATGCCATTGTAGAATACAAAGGAAAATGGTATCTGTTTCACCACGATTGTGTCCCTTCGGGGGGAACCACTTGGTTGCGCAGCCTGAAGGTGTGCGAATTGGAGTACGATGCGGAAGGGAAAATAAAGACCATAGAATCTGTCTAAAAATAAATCAGTGATACATCATCCGGACAGATTGGACCGGTTGCTTTGCCGGGTATTGTCCAAACAGACCGTTTGCAGAGATTCCGTTCGTCGTCCGGGACTTACAAACGGTCTTTTTATATCCGTGTTCTTCAATTACAGTATCTGGTGGCGTAATTATAATTTGTTGTAATATAGTATGTTATGTATGTATTGTAACGCAAATAAAGATTCATGTAACACGTTTGAAGCAAGATGTAACTCTACGAAAGATGCGTGTATCATGCAGAGAATTTATATTCGGCGACACTTTCTATATTTGCGTCTGAAATCCGTAAAGGAATTGGTCAATTATAATACTAGAAAGACAATGAAACAAAAACAAAAGCTGAAAAGATGGTCGGGCGTGCTGATCGCTTTAGGGGTGTTGGGCTCCTCCTTTACCTCATGTAGTTCGATCAAGAAAGGAAATGATTTGCCAGTTGTAGGAAAGTCTGTCGCTCTTTTCGATTACTTTAATTATAAAGGTGAGGATGATGTCTATATTTCCAATCCGCTTCCGGGAGATGATTATTTTTATAATCCCATTCTGCCGGGATGGTATTCCGATCCCAGCATTTGCACCAATGGCGAAGGCGATTATTTTCTGGCTGTTTCCACCTTTACTTATTATCCGGGTGTGCCTCTTTTCCACAGCAAGGACTTGGTGAACTGGAAGCAGGTAGGGCATATCTTGAATCGTCCTTCTCAATTAGTCAACATGGAGGGGCAACACGTAAGCGGAGGAATTTTTGCTCCGGCCATATCCTACAACCCGCATAACAAGACTTATTATATGGTTACTACCAATGTAGGGGCCGGAAACTTCTTTGTGAAGACACAAGATCCTTTTGGCGAATGGTCTGATCCTATTATGTTGCCCGAAGTGACAGGCATTGATCCCTCTTTCTTTTTCGATGAAGATGGGAAGGCCTACCTTGTCAATAATGATGACGCGCCGGACAACAAGCCCGAATACAGTGGACATCGTACCATCCGTGTGCAGGAATTTGATGTGAATGCGGACAAGACGGTGGGACCGCGCAAGATTCTGGTGAACAAGGGAGCTCGTCCGGAGGACAAGCCCATCTGGATTGAAGGTCCGCACCTTTATAAAATAAACGGGAACTACTTCCTGATGTCTGCCGAGGGTGGAACAGCCGGATGGCATTCGGAAGTAATTTTCCGTGGTGATTCTCCGACGGGCAAATTCATACCGTGGAAGAATAACCCTATTCTGACCCAGCGTCAGCTGGATGCGGAGCGTCCCAATCCGGTGACGTGCGCCGGACATGCCGACTTGGTTCAAACCCGGGAAGGGGATTGGTGGGCAGTCTTTCTGGCTTGCCGTCCCATAAACAACACGTTCGAGAATTTAGGACGTGAGACTTTTATGATGCCCGTCAAGTGGAGTGAGGATGGTTTCCCCTATATGACGCAGGGGGATGATCTGGTGCCAGTCATTGTCCGCCGCGAAGGAGTGAAGCGTGACGAATCTGCCACCTTCGGAAACTTTGAAATGAATGACGGTTTCGACGGACAAACATTGGGTATGGAATGGATGACTTTGCGTGCTCCTGCTACCGGACTTTACTCGCTTTCCCAGACTCCGGGTTATCTCACTTTGAAATGTGATTCAGTCAGTGCTTCCGAAAAGAAGGTGCCGGCTTTTATATGCCGCCGGTTGCAGCATCATAAGTTCGAATGCAGCACGCGTATGTTGTTCTGTCCGCAGAGCAAGGCGGAGCAAGCGGGCATATTGTTGTTCAAGGACGAAAAGCATCAATATTTCCTGGCTGTAGGCAGGGATGACCAAGGTGAATGTATTTCCCTCAGGCAGATAGGCGATGGGGAAAGTAAGATGCTGGCTTCCGTTCGCTTGGACGACAGAGGAGTGCTTACCGACCTGAAGGTGGTTTCGCGCGGAACACATTATGATTTCTACTATGCTCGCCAGGAAGGTGTGTGGAACGTGTTGTGCAGGAACGTGGACGCCGGGTATCTGTCAACGGCCACTGCCGGAGGCTTTACCGGAACAACGATAGGCATGTATGCCACCTTAAAATAAATGACTATTTGATTTTTTGTATAACTTAAATTAATGTATTAATGAAAAATGCTATGAATTTTAGGCCGGTGGGGCTGATGCTTCTGTTCTGTCTCATTCCTCTGTGGGCATTTGCACAGAGCGTGATGGTAAAAGGTGTAGTAAAGGACACAAGTGGTGAAGCTATCATCGGAGCCAGTGTCTTGGAAAAAGGCACTACCAACGGTACGATTACCGATTTTGATGGTAACTTTGCATTGAATGTATCGAAAAACGCCGTGTTGGTGGTGAGTTTTGTCGGTTACAAGAACGAGGAAATCCCGGTAGCGGGAAAGAGTTCTTTAAAGATTACATTGAAGGAAGATTCCAAAGCTTTGGAAGAAGTGGTGGTGATTGGTTACGGTAGCGCCCGCAAGAGTGACGTGACCGGATCTATTGCATCGGTAGGCGGAGAGAAGCTGCGTGAGATGCCTGCCACCAATATTACATACGCTTTGCAGAACCGCGTGGCAGGTGTGGATATGGCTCAGACTTCTTCCGCACCGGGCGCTTCCATGCAGATTCGTATTCGTGGTACCCGTTCGTTGAACGCCAGTAACGACCCGTTGGTAGTATTAGACGGAATCCCCTTTATGGGTAATTTGTCCGATATCAATCCCGGAGATATCAAGAGCATGGATATCTTGAAGGATGCATCTTCTACTGCTATCTACGGTTCGCGCGGTGCCAATGGTGTTATCCTGATCACTACACACAAAGGTGCACAGGGTAGTCCCGCCCGGTTTACTTACAATGGGTATGCAGGTATGAAGAAAGTATTCTCCAAATATCCCATGATGAACGGCAGCAAGTTTGCCGAAATGCGTAAACTGGCAGGCAAGTTCGAGAATTCGGTGGACGAGTCGGACGATGTGGATACTGACTGGCAGGACTTGATGTTCCGAGACGGTTATGTAAACAGCCACGATGTCAGCGTGTCCGGTGGTACCAACGGTGGAGGCTACAGCTTTGGCGCGGCTTACTATAAGGATCAGGGTGTCATTCCTACTCAGAACTATACCCGTTACTCTCTGCGTGGTTCTTTCGATCAGGGTGTGGGAAAATATTTCCGCTTCGGACTGGTGAACAATACCAACTATAACGTCACCAAAGGTTCCAATATCGGACTGTATGGTGTGCTTGCCATGTCTCCTATCGCTAACCCCTATAATGCGGACGGCACATTGAAACGTACCGTGAAATACAACAGTCAGGATGAGTCATTTGTATTGACCAGAGGCGTTGTGGAAGAATTGGAAGACAGTTGGCTGAGTAAGACCGAAGGCTTCGGTACGTACAACAACCTGTTTGCCGAAGTGAAATGCCCGTGGGTGGAAGGTTTGAAATACCGTGTCAACCTGGGTTTGAACTATCGTTCTACTAAAGGTGGATCGTTCACCGGCGAAGGCATCAACAGCACTACGGCCGACACTCCGTCTACCGCTTCGCTGAACCACTCGGAAACAACCAACTGGACTGTGGAGAACCTGCTGACTTACGACCGTACTTTCGGAAAACACCAGCTGAACGTTGTCGGTATGTACTCTGCCGAACAGACTGTCTATACACGTTCGGACGTTGCCGGACGGGATATTCCTGCCGAATATTTCCAATTCTACAACATCGGGCGTGCGGAAGGCACCATTACGGTGAACCCCGACAACTGGAACTATCAGAAGAGCGGTCTGATGTCTTGGATGGGCCGTGTGATGTACACTTACGACAATCGCTATATGTTGATGGCGACTGTACGTGCCGACGCTTCTTCACGTTTGGCAAAGGGACACCAATGGCACACTTATCCCGCCGTATCGGCAGGATGGAACATTCGTCAGGAAGAGTTTATGGACGAGGTGGACTGGATAGATATCCTGAAACTGCGTGTAGGTTACGGACAGACCTCCAACCAGGCTGTTGATCCTTACAAGACCTGGGGACGCTTGGCAACCCGTCCTTATAACTTCGGTCCTACCGGCTATGTCACCGGTTACTATGTATCCGAACTGCCTAATGCCGAATTGGGGTGGGAATATTCTTCTACATGGAACTTCGGTCTGGACTTCACCTTGCTGAGAGGACGCCTGTCCGGTACATTTGAGTATTACATTCAGAAAACCACCGACTTACTGCAAAGCGTAAGCCTTCCTTCCACTTCGGGAGTAAGCAGCTATATGGCTAATGTGGGAAAGACGGAAAACAAAGGTTTTGAATTTACCTTGAACGGAACGATTCTGGACAACCATAACGGATGGACATGGGAGGCAAGCCTCAACCTGTCTGCCAACCGTAACAAACTGACCGAACTGGCTTCGGGCTCCAAAGATGATAAAGCGAACAACTGGTTTGTAGGACATCCCATCGACTGTATCTACGACTATGAAAAAGTAGGCTTATGGAACAGTGATGATCCCGATTTCCAATACTTGGACATTCTGGAGCCGGGTGGCAATGAAGGTATGATCAAAGTGAAATATACCGGTGATCGTGATGCCAGCGGCAAGCCGACTCGCGCCATTGGTCCCGAAGACCGTCAGATTATCAGCTTGGAACCTAAATTCCAAGGAGGTTTCAGCACTCGCGTGGCCTATAAAGGCTTCGACTTGAACGTTATCACCGCCTTCCGTTGCGGAGGCAAGCTGATCAGTACGCTGCACCACAGCAACGGTTACCTGAATATGCTGACCGGTCGTCGCGGACAAGTGGATGTAGACTACTGGACACCGGAGAACAAGGGTGCCAAGTACCCGAAACCGGGTGGTATCCAGAGTGGTGACAATCCGAAATACGGAAGCACATTGGGTTATTTTGACTCTTCTTACTGGAAAGTGCGCAACATCACATTGGGCTACAACTTCGAGAAGCAGGCTTGGCTGACCCGCATGGGCGTACAGAGCCTGCGTGCTTACCTGTCCGTACAGAATCCGTTCATCATCTGTTCTCCTTTCCATAAAGAAACCGGACTGGATCCCGAAACCAACTCTTACGGTAACGAGAATGTAGCTGTGACAGAAGGTATTCAGAAACGATTCCTGACAGTAGGTACTAACTCACCGTCCACCCGTAACTATTTATTCGGTATTAACTTAACATTCTAAATGAAAGCATGACTATGAAACCTATATTTTCAAAAATAAGAGTTTTGGGGACAGCCGCATTGGCTTTGTTCCTGACAGCATCCTGTTCAGACATTCTGGACGAGCAGCCGCGCAGCAGTTATGATCCTACTTTCTTTAAGACAGAAAAGGGGGTGGAAGGCGGTGTGACCTCCATGTATGCACACTTGCGCTATATTTACGGACAAGCTTATTATTATAATTCCTGTCTGACGGGAACCGATGAGGCAACCTGGGGATGGAGTGCCGATGGTAACTTCAAGGATGCCGACCTGTCCGGAGTAGGCAACCTGACTGCCACGACTTGCCGTTCCGACGCCTTGTGGGGAACCGCTTTCTCGAACATCAACACCGCTAACGGAGTGATAGAGAACGGTGCCGAAGTAGGAGTCAATGAATCATTGGTTTCCGAAGCCCGCTTCTTCCGTGCGTTCGATTATTTCCTGTTGGTGCAGACCTTCGGCGGAGTGCCTCTGGACCTAGGTTCCGGCGAACTGAAGTTCAATATCACTCCTTCACGTACCTCCGTGCGCAATACCGTGCCCGAAGTGTACACCAAGGCCATCTTCCCCGACTTGCTGACCGCTATCGAGAACTTGCCCGCTAATCCTCGTGTGACGGGTGGAGTGACCAAGACCGTTGCCCGCCTGTACTTGGCAAAGGCTTATCTGACTTATGCCTGGTGGCTGAAGAATCCGAATAACATTCCTACTTATCCCGAGTGCCAGCGTACGGACCCCGACGGACACGATGCGGCATGGTACTTCCAGCAGGCATACGATGTGGCGGTTACTGCTATCGAGAACCCCGGTCCTTTCGGCTTGCAGGAAAGCTTCTGGATGGTGAGTGCCGGACCCAATGACCGTAACATGGAAATCCTGCTCTATGCAGATCATACGCAGGAAGACGAGTATTATAATGGTGGCAGCCTGAGCTACGGTGGCGGTGGTGCTCCCGATAACTTTGCCGGATGGATGATGAACTGGAACTATACCGACGCGCGTTCGGCTGATAATCAGGCTGTCATCAACCGTATTGCCGAGCAATGTTATGGCCGCCCTTGGACCCGTATGGCTCCTCCGTTGGGTGTGTTTACCAAGACGTTTGCCGACAAGGTGAACGACTCCCGTTACGACGGTACTTTTACTACTGTTTATCGCGGCAACTGGTCTACAGCCGGACAGAACTGGGAATCGGTGACCAATGCCAACGGAATGAAAGTGAAAGAACGTGAACCTATATTCTCTTTCGTATTCCAGGATATGGATAAGATAGACTATGCAGGAGAAGGTTCTAAAAGCAATCTGGGAGCAGGTACGTTGCCCGGTCGTGCCGACTGGGTATTGGGACTGGATGCGGTAGGCCGCTATGTATATCCCGGTCTTTGGAAACTCGGCCCGTATCGTACAGACAACGGCTCCGGAGCAGGACAGCCCAATGCGGGAAGTACCCGTCCGTATAACATCGCCAAGTTCTCCGAACTTTATCTGGTTGCTGCCGAAGCTGCCGTAGAAGGAGCTGCCACACAAGCCGGCAAGTCTGCCCGTGACCTGGTGAACGTGCTTCGTGCCCGTGCCGGTCGCTGGACTTACAGCAATGCCGAGTACAAGGAAGTGGATCGTGATTTCAGTGCTGAAATGACAGCCGCCACTCCGGCAACCATTGACATCAACTATATTCTGGATGAACGCAGCCGCGAGTTCTATGGCGAAGGTTATCGTTGGTTCGACTTGGTTCGTACTCAGAAATGGAACGAATATGCTGACAGTTACGTGATTTGTGGAGGCAAGGGTGATCACAATCCGCAGACTTACAGCCGTACCATCGAAGCGTTCCATTATCTCCGTCCTATCCCACAAGGACAGTTGGATGGCATGGAAATGACAGAGGAGGAAAAAGACGCTTATCAGAATCCGGGATACAGAGATTGATTTTTTGTTTTTTAAGAGTACCCGCCGTTTCTTTCTGTTTCTGATGGAAGAAGCGGCGGTCTTTTTATGGTATGGACTGCTGGGTAGGTTATCATCTTCCCATAGAATATATGTTTTCAGTTTGATGAGTATATGGCTTCCTTCTAATAAATTTACTGTTTCACTTAGGTGGGTAAGTTTTATCACTTAAGTGATGAGGATTCTTTACTAAGGTGATGCAATTTCATCACCTTAGTGAAACGATAAATTTATCAAGAGGAATTAGGGTATTCATCAGGCTGGTAAAGGATACTTGTACAGCTTGTTGCTGCTTGTAGTTTGCGATTGGTGGATATGGGGTCTGTCTGTTCCTGTCGGATATGTTTTGAAGTAAAGAAAGAGCTTGGGAAATATTTTTCCATCGGCTGAAAGGACTGATAGCAGACTGAAAGGACTACTGTCAGCCTTATGCATTGTGTAATAGTGAGTTATGCCGGCTGAATGGACTGAAGAAAGGTTCGTGAAATAGGTATATGTAAGAGTGTTTTGTAGGAAAAGTGTATTTGTTCATACCATTGTATCCGCAAAGTTTGCATTCGGCGGAAACTGGGTCTGTACTTGGTGGAAAAGAGAACCGGAAATTATTTTCAGTTCTCTTCCTTATTCTTATCCTGTTTCAAATGTTGTTCCATGTATATGCTGGGAGGCATTCCGTACAGATCCTTGAAAGCGGTCGAGAAATTGTTGGGATTGGTGAATCCGGTCAAGTCCGCCACTTCGGCTATGGTGTACCGTTTCTTCGACAACAGTTCTGCCGCTTGTTTCAGTCGGATGTTCCGGATAAAATCCCGTGTGGTCTGGTTGGTCAGTTCTTTCAGTTTACGGTGCAAGTGCACGCGGCTGATGCCTACCTCGGTGGTAATCATCTCCACGGTAAGGTTCGGGTTGCTCAGGTTTTCGTTGATGACCCGCATGATTCGTTCCATCAGTTTGTCATCGGGGGACTGTACTTCTATTGGTTGTACCTTATCCCCTTGGGTCTGTTGTCCGGTATAGGTATTGCGTAGCCGTTCACGACTGCGGATCAGGTTGGCGGCCGTTTTCCTCAATATCTCCATATGGAAAGGTTTGGTCATGTAGGCGTCGGCTCCTGTTTCCAGACCTTCCAGATTGTCTTCCTCCCGTGTCTTGGCGGTGAGCAGTATTACCGGGATGTGGTTCAGGTTCACATTTTGCTTTATTTTGCGGCATAAGGTAAGTCCGTCCATTTCGGGCATCATGACATCACTTATTACCAGGTCCGGGGTTTTATTGAAGATGCTTTCCAGTGCCTCCTTGCCGTTGCAGCTTTCCAGGGTATGGTAATCGCTTGCCAGTTCACGGCAGATATAGCGGCGTATATCTTCATCGTCTTCTACCACCAGTACTTTGTATTTCGTTTTGGTTCGTGTTTTTCCGTTTTCTTCTTCCTCGGTTTCATAAGGAATAGGAAGGACCGGAGCCGGAGTGTGGAAGAGAGGAGCTTTGTCGGCTTCCATTTCTTCTTTGCGCAGATGGGCGCATCCCAGAGGCATACGGATGATAAAGCTGCATCCCGGTTGTCCGTCCGGATTATTTTCTACACGGATGTCTCCGTGATGAAGTTCCACCAGTGAGCGGGTGAGGTGCAGCCCGATACCGGTACCTATGTTTGAGTTGTTTTGGCTATTCCGTATCTGGTAAAAGCGTTCGAATATGTGTTCTGTTTCTTTGGGGGCGATTCCTATTCCGCTGTCGGTCACGGTAATTTCGGCATACTGTTGTAATGGTTTCGGCAGGGTGGAGTCCTTACCGGTGCGTAGCCGTATGTCCACACTGCCTCCTTCGGGGGTGAATTTGAAGGCATTGGACAGGATGTTCAGGATAATTTTGTCGAAGTTCACCGGGTCCACCCACAACTTTAAGTGGTCGGCGCCCTCGTGGTGGAACTGCAAAGTAATTTGTTTTTTGTTCGCTTGTTCTGTAAAGGTTTCACACAAATCATTAATGAATCCGGTCATTTCGGTTTCACGGAAAACGAGTGACATCTGCCCTTTGTCTATCTTGCGTATATCCATCAATTGGTTTACAAGCCGAAGGATTCTTTCGGAATTGCGCCAGATGATGCGGTAGTTCTTTTGCCGTTCGTGGTCTGTATCGTTTGTCATCAGTTTTTGCAAAGGACTGATGATGAGTGACATCGGAGTACGTATCTCGTGGGAGATGTTGATGAAAAACTGTAGCTTGGCTTCGTTTATCTGTTCAGCATGGATATGTTGCATCATTTCCTGCCTTATGCGGTAACGGTGTCTCACTTGCAGGATGATGCCATAGACGGCTGCTACTGCCAATAAGGCATAGATCAGCATGGCCCAGCCCGATGCCCACCATGCCGGTGCGATGTGAATGGTGATTTCATCGGTGTCGGATTCCAGCAGATAATCTTCGGCTTTGATCCGGAAATGATAATCGCCGGGGGGAAGGTCGCTGAATGACACTCGGTTGACTCCTTTGGGAAGCTTGACCCAGGGGGTGTTGTTTATGGTATATAGATACGTGATACGTTCGGAATTATTTAGTTCGCGGGTAGAGAACTCGATGCTGAAAGCGTTGTCGTTATGTGACAAGTGGAAATCCCGGGCCTCAAAGACGGAGGTGTTTATGATTTCTTTTCCGCCCGACAACATTCCTTTCCTTATGGGCTGGTCGTGCAGATAGAAGTCGATGATGCGTACGTTCCATTTTTTTGCGGGATTTGTAATCTCTTGAGGATTGAAATAGGTAATTCCATTTGTACCTCCAAACCAGAGTATGCCGTTGTGGTCGGCAAAAGAGGCGTTTTTGCTGAATTCATTTCCTTGCAGGCCGTCGTCTGCATAGAAATTGCTGAACGTGTGGGTATTCAGATTAAAACGTGACATTCCGGCATTGGTGCTTATCCATAAGTTGTCCTGCCCGTCTCCTTTGATGGCATATACGGCGTTACTGGATAGTCCGTGGGCGGTGGTGTAGGTCTTTAGTTGCCGGGTTTGGGGATTCCATTCCGCCAGTCCGTCGGAACTGCCTATCCAGATGTTGCCTTGGGGGTCTTCATAAAGGGAGTGGATGATGTGTCTGGACAGGATTTCCTCAGTCTTGAAGTCGTCGGTGCTCAGGTCTATACATCTTATTCCGTCATACGTTCCTACATAAAGGTGGTTGTCACCGGCATACAGAAGACAGCTTATCCATTTATATTTTTCGGTGGCAGCATTGAATTTAGGATCATATACAGACTGTCCTGTCTTCAAGTCATAATAGAAAAGTCCGGCTCCCATGGTGGCTATCCAGAGTCGTTTGTCCTGGTCTTCAACCAGATCATACACGCGTTGGATACGGTTTCCATGCTTGTCTGTCAGATTCTGCAGATAGCTGCACTGTCCTGTTTTCTTATCCAGTCTGCCTAGTCCGTTGGTATAGGATCCGAACCACAGATTACGTTCAGAGTCTTCATACAGGCCGAAAACGGTGGAAGGAACCGAAGAAGGGCTGTCATGTGGGGCATAATGGACTCTTTGCTTCAGTTCTGTGGTGATGCCGTATATGCCGTCGTTGTCAGTACCTATCCATAATATGCCTTCGTGGTCGCGGCAGAGTGAGGTGATACAGTTGGAGCCGATGATATTCTTGTTTATTGATTTGTAGCCTATGTACTTGAAACTGTTGGGCTGTGCGGGAATCATCATAACCCCTTTCTGGTAAATGGCTATCCATAGGTTTCCTGCATTGTCTTTCAGGACGGAGTGTACTTTGGAGGTACCGGAGTCGAGGTAATTATTATCAAAAGGGTAATCCGTGATGAGCTGTTTGGGGATGTTGAAAATCTTGGCGCCTTTCCCGTCCGTGCCCAGACAAAGCTCGTTCTGGCTTATCTGGCAGATGGATTTGATAGGCAGGTTTTGTTTTCCTTTATAAAGGATAGGAATGAACTCTTCTGCCGGTTGGTTATATTTCAGCAATCCTTTGCCTATGGTTGCCAGGTAGATGTCTCCGTAGTTGTCTTCATAGAGGTCCACAATGGTCATTCCCTTCTCTTGTTTCAGAAAGTGCTTGCTTTTATTGTCCGCAGAGAGGCGGTAGATACCATTCTCACCCTGTGTTACCCAAAGATTGTGTTGTCTGTCCTCTATCATGTAGTCTGTCATTTGGGTGGGGATAGGTAAATCCAGTTTGTGTGCAGTCAGTTTCCCCTGTGTGATGGTTATGGTACACAAGTTGTTTCCCGATACCCATATTTCTCCGTTCCTACACTCCAGAATGGACATGATATTGCTGTCAAAAGTCTTTCCGTCTTCCCATTGCGCCTGTGTGCTGAAGCTGTCAGTGGCGGGATCGTATAACTGTATTCCATTATAGGTTCCTACGAACAATCGTCCCTTGCTGTCTTCATACAGGGCGCGTACGTAGTTGTGGCAGAGAGAGTGCTCGTTTTCCGGATCATGCTTGTAGATGACGAATTTGGCTCCGTCGTAGCGGTTCAGTCCGTCTTCGGTGGCGATCCAGATCATACCGTTCCGGTCCTGATATATCTTGTTGATCAGACTGCTGGACAGTTCCCTGTCTGTTGTGAAGAATTTATATGATTGTCCGTGACATAATAAAGACAGGAACATGAATAGTGTAAGAAGCGTATGTTTCATCATAATATAATATCTCAGATTGATTCAGGCGCACAAAAATAATTCAAAAAAATATATATAGCCTAATAAAAAAGAGGTAATTTCTATACTTCCCGCCATAATAGGGTGAGTTTGTAACATGGGAAAAGGACTATGTAACATAGTTCCGCCCGAAAATAAAGCGGATGTCTTTATCTTTGCTCTTGTTGAGCCGTGAAGAACGGAAAATAAAAACAACCTTGTGAATTTAATACCATGAATATGAAACTTGAATGTGATTTATCCGGTATCCGGAAATGTATGATGAGTGGCTTGTCCCTGTTGCTTGCCGGAGTGTTGTAGGCGCAGAATCCGATTGTGAAACTGGCTATAGTTAAAAAATAGAAAGTAGAAAAAGAAATGAAGAAGATCATCATTATTATTACCTGCTTCATTGGTTTGTCGGGGGCGTTTGCACAACAACGGGGAATGTTCCATAATCCGGTGATTGAGGCGGATGTACCCGACCCTTCCATGATAAGGGTGGGAAACTATTACTATCTGGTAAGCACCACCATGCACCTGATGCCGGGTTGTCCGGTGATGCGTTCAAAGGACTTGGTGCATTGGGAAACGATCAGTTATGTGTTTCAACGGCTTACTGACTTGCCCCGTTATGATTTGGAGGAAGGCACGGTATATGGTCGCGGACAATGGGCTTCCAGTATCCGCTATCATGACGGACGGTTCTATGTATGGTTCTCACCCAATGATGAGCCTCATCGTGGGTATATCTATACCGCCGAAGATCCGGCGGGCGAATGGACATTAGTCTCCCGTCCGCCTCATCATCATGATGCTTCTTTGTTTTTTGATGACGACGGTAAAGTCTATCTGTTTTATGGCACCGGACAACTTCGTCAGCTCAAAAGCGACTTGAGCGATGTGGAACCGGGAGGTATAGACCAAAAGATATTCGAGCGGGATGCCGATGAGCAGGGACTTCTGGAAGGAAGTCAGGCATTCAAGCATAACGGCAGATATTATGTGATGATGATTTCCATGGACTGGAGCATTCCCGGACGGTTACGTCGTGAGGTGTGCTACCGTGCCGACAAGATAACCGGTCCGTATGAGAAAAAGGTGATTTTAGAAACTGAATTTTAAGGATATGGTGGCGTGGGACAAGGCTGTATAGTCGATACTCCTGACGGAAACTGGTATGGCTTTATTTTTCAGGATAGAGGCGGCATAGGGCGTGTACCCACATTGATGCCCTGCCGCTGGGAAGATGGTTGGCCGATACTGGGTGATGCGGACGGACGTGTGCCCGAGTGTATGGAGATGCCTGTTTACGGAGAGGAGTGTAAAGGAAGTATCATGGGAAGTGATGGTTTCGACACCGATCAGTTGAGTTTGAACTGGCAGTGGAACCACAATCCGTTGGACGATTGCTGGTCACTGACGGAGCGTCCGGGTTTCCTGCGGTTGAGGACTGGAAAGGTGGTGGACAATCTGTTTCTGGCTCCCAATACCTTGACTCAGCGTATGAGCGGACCGAAGTGCAGCGGTGTGATAGCTATGGATATCTCGAAGATGAAAGAAGGGGATGTTGCGGGCTTCTGTGCTTTCAATGGGTTGTCCGGGGTACTGGCTGTGGTCATGGAGAACGGGAAAAAGCAGTGGGTGATGTCACATCAGTCTGTCAGTCTTTCGGACCGGGAAAAAAGGGTGACTGCTGTGGAAGTACTGGAGAAGGAACGCATGGATTGTGAGAAAGAGGTGGTCTATCTTCGTATGGAGGGCGATTTTGCAGATAAAAAAGATGAAGCCACTTTTTATTACAGTTATGACAAGAAAACGTGGAAACGAATAGGAGAACCTTGTAAAATGGTTTTTGATTATACCAAATTCTTTATGGGAAGCAAGTTTGCTATTTTTAATTATGCTACTAAAGATTTGGGAGGATATGTGGATATAGATTATTTTGAATACGGTAACTAAAAAGTGAATAGAATGAAACTGAAAAAATGTGTGGGGATATTCTTGTTCTCCACCTTGTGCCTGAATGTAGGAGCTATAGATCATAAAGGGATTACTTTTGACCGGCTGGCTCCCGACCGTTTCACTCTGATGGAAAACGGAGTGGCCAATGAAATATTGGTGGACGAGCAGGAGGATGCTGGTGTGATGATAGCGGTAAGGAATCTTCAGAATGACTTTAAACGGGTGAGTGGCCGGGCTGCCGGGTTATGCTATACTCCCGGCGTAAAGCGCATGATTATGGTAGGTACGTTGAAAAGCCGCTATATCAGAGATTTGGTAAAAGCGAAAAAGATAGATGCTTCGTTGCTGGAGGGCAAGAATGAGAAATACCTGATGACCGTGGTGTCTGCTCCCTTGAACGGAGTGGATGAGGCGCTCGTCATTGTGGGAAGTGACAAACGCGGAACGATTTATGGGATTTATGAGCTTTCGGAGCAGATTGGGGTTTCGCCGTGGTACGACTGGGCGGATGTGCCGGTGATGTCCCGGCAGAATCTTTCGATGACGCGTGGAAGTTATACGGCGGGAGAACCGGCGGTGAAGTATCGGGGTATCTTTTTGAATGACGAGGCTCCTTGCCTGACCGGATGGGTGAAGCACACTTATGGCACGAATTATGGTGATCATCGTTTTTATGCCCGTGTGTTCGAACTGATTCTGCGTCTGCGTGGTAACTTTATGTGGCCTGCCATGTGGGGTTGGAGTTTTTATGCGGATGATCCGGAGAACAGCAAGACCGCTCATGAGATGGGGATTATAATGGGAACCTCACACCATGAACCTATGGCACGCAATCATCAGGAATGGGTGAGAAAGCGCAGCGAATATGGGGCATGGGACTATGCTTCCAACCAGCAAGTGATTGACCGTTTTTTCCGTGAAGGTATGGAGCGTGCCGCCGGTACGGAAGATTTGATTACCATTGGTATGAGAGGTGACGGTGATACTCCGATGGGTGGAAAGGAAGGGGAAGATGACAAATATGTGCCGCGTGATGAGGAAAACATGCGCCTGATGGAGAAGATATTCCGGAACCAGCGTCGTATTATCAAGGAAGTGACGGGAAAAGCGCCGGAGAAACGTCCGCAGGTATGGGCTATTTATAAAGAGGTGCAACGCTATTATGATATGGGACTCCGTGTGCCTGATGATGTGATTATGTTGCTGAGTGATGACAATTGGGGGGATGTGCGCCGGTTGCCGGATGCAAAAGGACGAAAACGTGCCGGTGGCTGGGGGATGTATTATCATGTGGACTATGTGGGGGCTCCCCGTAATTCCAAATGGTTGAATGTAACTCCCGTACAAAATATGTGGGAGCAGCTTCAGTTGACTTACAGTTATGGGGTGGATAAGCTTTGGATATTGAATGTGGGTGATTTGAAGCCGATGGAGTATCCTATCACTCTTTTTATGAATATGGCTTGGAATCCGGAACGCTATGCGGCAGGGAATCTGTTGGAGCATACACGAGCGTTCTGTGCACAGCAGTTCGGTGAGGAACAGGCAGATGAGGCCATGCGTATCTTGAACCTGTATTGCAAGTACAATGGACGCGTGACTCCCGAGATGCTGGATAAGGATACTTATCACTTGGCTTCGGGGGAATGGAGGCAGGTGGCTGATGAATATGTGAAGCTGGAGGCGGAAGCCTTGCGGCAGTATTTGAAACTGGATACCGCTTACAGAGATGCCTACCGCCAACTGATTCTTTTTCCTGTGCAGGCGATGGCCAATCTGTATGAAATGTATTATGCACAAGCCATGAATCACAAATTATACAAGGAGAATAATCCGCAGGCGAATGAGTGGGCCGACAAGGTGGAGCAGGCATTCCGGCGTGATGCGGAATTGTGCAGGGAATACAACGAAGAAATGTCGGGAGGCAAGTGGAATGGGATGATGACGCAGAAACATATAGGCTATACTTCGTGGAATGATGATTTCCCGGCCGACCGTTTACCGGAAGTCTACCGGATAGAGCAACCGGAAGGGGCTGTAGGAGGATATTTGTTTACCGGTGACAAAGGGGTGGTTTCTATGGAGGCGGAGCATTACTTTACATCATCCGTTGCACCGAAGACCGCCTGGACAGTCATACCGCACATGGGACGTACGCTGAGCGGAGTGGCTTTGATGCCTTATACACAGTCTGCGGAGGGGGCTTCGCTCTCTTATAAAATGAAAATACCGCAAAAAGTAGATACAGTAAATGTGTATGTCATTGTGAAATCCACACTGCCCTTCCTCAGACGGGAAGGTCATCGCTACACGGTAGGTTTTGAAGGAGCGGAGGAGCAGACTGTCTGTTTCAATGCGGAGTTGAACGAACATCCGGATAATGTATATCGTGTACTGTATCCCACAGTGGCCCGTCGGGTAGTGAAGACCCGGGTGAAGTTGAGCCTGCCCGACTGTGCGGACGGAACCTATACATTGGTTCTAAAACCGGTGGAGCCTGCCATCGTATTTGAAAAGATAGTGGTGGATTATGGCGGTTATGAGGATAGTTATCTGTTTATGAACGAATCTCCTTGCCGGAGAAATAAGCTGAATGAACAATGAAAAATATGAGATTGACAGTTTGTATAGGAATAATGTGCGGATGGTTGGCAGCAGGAATGTTGCATGCAGGTACACGGCCGGACCATGTTCGCCCGGTGGAAGAAGATGGTAGCCGCTTGTGGCTACCGGTGATACGTCCGGTGGAAGGCGCGGAGGTGGAAATTACTTATAAAGGAAAAGTGTCACCCACCATAGCCATTGCCATTGCTGAATTGAAAAACGCTTGGAAGGGAGATCCTGTACTTTTAGAGAAAAAGAAAACAGGGCGTGGGGATGGGTTTGCCATCACTTCTTCAGAACATCAGGTTCGTATTCTTTCATCCACCGAAACTGGATTGCTTTATGGCGCTTATAGTCTGCTGCGTATGCAGGCGGCGGGGCAGCTCACTGTACCTCTGTCGGTTACTGAACAGCCTGCGTATGACTTGCGTATTCTGAATCATTGGGATAATCCGGATGGTACGGTGGAGCGTGGTTACGCTGGCCGTTCTTTGTGGAATTGGGAGGAACTTCCCGGAACTTTGTCGCCACGTTATGAGGCATACGCCCGTGCCAATGCTTCTGTGGGTATTAATGGAACGGTACTAAATAATGTCAATGCCTCACCTCAAGTGCTGACAACTGGTAGTTTGGAGAAAGTGAAAGCATTGGCTGATGTCTTCCGGCCTTATGGCATAAAGGTCTATTTATCGGTTAATTTTGCATCTCCTATCCGGTTGGGCAAGTTGGATACGGCAGATCCGTTGGACAAGGAAGTCATTGGATGGTGGAAACAAAAAGTAAAAGAGATCTATGCGATGATCCCCGACTTTGGCGGTTTTTTGGTGAAGGCCAATTCGGAGGGGCAACCGGGACCATGTGATTTTGGACGTACTCATGCCGAGGGAGCGAATATGCTGGCGGATGCGTTGAAACCCTACGGAGGAATCGTGATGTGGAGGGCGTTTGTCTATAGTCCTACCGACAGTGACCGTGCCAAGCAGGCTTATTTGGAGTTTATGCCTTTGGATGGACAGTTTCGCGAGAATGTAATTGTACAGATAAAGAACGGACCGATTGATTTCCAGCCTCGTGAACCTTATAGTCCTTTGTTCACGGCTATGAAGCAGACTCCCATGATGGTGGAGTTTCAAATTACTCAGGAGTATTTAGGCTTTTCCAATCATCTGGCCTATTTGGCTCCTTTATGGGAGGAGTTCTTTGGCGAGGTACGTCCGGACAGGTTAAAAGCTGCGGCGGGTGTGGCAAACATCGGTACGGATGTGAATTGGTGCGGACACCATTTTGCGCAGGCCAACTGGTATGCTTTCGGGCGTTTGGCATGGAATCCGTTGTTGACTTCAGACAGGATTGCCGATGAGTGGTTGCAGCAGACATTTACTTCCCAGTCGGCATTTGTCTGCCCGGTCAAGGCGATGATGTTGCAGAGCCGGGAGGCGGTGGTAGACTATATGATGCCATTAGGACTGCATCATCAGTTTGCATGGGGCCACCACTATGGTCCCGAACCGTGGTGCAGTGTACGCGGTGCCCGTCCGGATTGGCTACCCTCTTATTATCATAGGGCGGACAAAGAGGGAATCGGTTTCGACCGTAGCAGCAAAGGGAGTAATGCCGTTTCTCAGTATCCTGATTCACTTCGTCTGATTTACAATGACAAGACAACTTGCCCTGAAGTTTATTTGCTTTGGTTCCATCATGTGCCCTGGCAGTATCGGATGAAAAGCGGACGTACGCTTTGGGGGGAGTTGTGCCGTGCATACGATAGAGGTGTACGACAGGTACGTGGTTTTCAGGAAATATGGGACAGTGTGGAACCTTTTGTAGATGCACGCCGGTTCAGGGAAGTGCAGTCGAAATTGAAAATCCAGATGCGTGACGCCGTGTGGTGGAAAGATGCCTGTCTGCTTTATTTCCAGACTTTCTCAGGGATGCCTATTCCGGCTGGCATAGAACGTCCGGTACACGAGTTGGAGGACATGAAACGCTTCCGATTGGAAATCTCGAACTATGAATGTCCTGAGAGTGGGTTTAATAAATAAAATACGGTACTTAGCTTTAGAAGAAACATGAAATATAAGTTAGCTTTAGTGATGTCAGCTTTTTGTGCGTTTTCCGTATGGACCGAAGCAAAGGTGAAATTGCCTGCCATCCTATCGGACGGTATGGTGTTGCAACGTGAGCGGTCCGTTAAAATATGGGGAAATGCCGATAAAGGAGAGAGTGTGACCGTTGTTTTTAAAAAGAAGAAATTCAGTACGGTAGCCGGGGAAGATGGAAAGTGGCTGGTGGAACTGCCTCCCATGAAGGCAGGTGGCCCTTTTGAAATGATCGTGAATGATATTCGGTTGAAAAATATTCTAGTGGGTGATGTCTGGCTTTGTTCCGGACAGTCCAACATGGAATTGACCGTCGGACGGGTGACTGATAAATTTGCCGAGGAAATAGCAAGGGATGAGAATCCGATGATACGGTATGTGAAGATTCCTTTAGGCAATGATTTGCATGGACCTAAAGACGATTTGCCGGGAACGGACTGGATGTCGCTGACTGAAGAAACCGCTCCTTCCTTTTCTGCTTTGGCTTATTTTTTTGCCAAGGAGATGTATAGGGAAACCCAAGTACCTGTGGGCATTGTTAACTCTAGTTGGGGGGGAAGCTCCGTTGAGGCTTGGATGAGTGAGGAGGCCTTGCAGAAGTTTCCGCGTCAGTTGCACGAGCGTGATTTGTTTAATTCGGACGAGTATCGTGAGTTGTGCAACCGTTCGGGACAGATGATGAACCGTTTTTGGGATGCTGCTTTGTACAAAGGAGACCAAGGACTTCATGACGGGATATGCTGGAATCGTCCGGAACTGGATGATACGGACTGGCAGACGGTAGATACGTTTTCCAAAGAATGGGGCAGGAAGAATGGATATCCGGTGAGTGGCTCTCATTGGTTCCGTCAGAAAGTGAATGTATCAGCGGAACAAGCCGGAAAAGATGCTGTCCTGCGTTTGGGATGCATGGTGGATGCCGATTCGGTATTTGTAAACGGTACCTTCGTAGGTAACACTTTCTATCAGTATCCGCCACGTATTTATCGGGTGCCGGCTTCTTTATTGAAACCCGGTGAGAATCTGGTGACTGTCCGGCTGATTAATTACGGAGGCGCCGCCAGCTTTGTACCCGATAAGCCCTATTGTCTGGTATGGAGGACAGATACAGTCCATTTGTCTAGCCGATGGAAATATCAATTAGGTTGTGAGATGCCTGCACGCACTAACAGTGTCTCTTTTCAGAATATTCCTACCGGTATGTATAACTCCATGATTTCTCCTCTGCGTAATCTGGTCTTTACCGGTGCGTTGTGGTATCAGGGAGAAACGAATACGGGCCGTCCTAATGAATATGAGGAATTGCTGACTGCCATGATTGCCGATTGGCGTGAGAAACTGGCCGATAAAGAACTGCCTTTCTTCATTGTACAGTTGGCCAATTTCATGCAGACACATCCACACCCGGTAGAAAGTAATTGGGCGGCTTTGCGTGAAGCGCAACGGCGAGTGGCGTTGAAAGTCCCGAATGCAGCTTTGGCGGTGGCGATTGATTTGGGCGAGTGGAACGACATTCATCCATTAAACAAAAAAGAACTGGCAAGACGTATCTCCCTGTTGGTGAAAAGAAGGGTGTATGGTGATAAAAAGAGTGTACACAGTGGGCCTATGTGTACGGGTATGACTGTCAATCATGAAGGAAAGGCTGTTCTTTCTTTCGAAGCCGGGACTGATAAATTATGGGCGGTAGATGAATTGAAGGGATTTGCGATAGCCGGTGCCGATGGGCATTTTCAGTGGGCGGAAGCAGTTGTCGTTAATGGGAATCAGGTGGCGGTATGGCATAAAGATATCCCTCATCCTGTAACGGTACGTTATGGTTGGGATGATAATCCGGTTCATGCGAATTTGAAAAATAGAACCGGACTACCGGCTTCTCCTTTTCAGATTTCATTGGAAGATAAATAATTTAACAGAGATCCGAAAGTGGCAAAGCTTTCTAATAATCTTCGATGGGTTTTAAAGGAATGCTTGTTTCTGTCGGATTTTCTATGGCAAAAATACCTATTCCTCCTTTGATGTTATTGGGAAAGATGACAGGTGTTTCCAACAGGTTGCTACTGTCATGGTCGGCATATGCATTGGCGGCTCGTAAATATTGATATTCAGCCGGGGATATGGCATAATATTGTATGATAGCTTTTCCAGTTATCTTTTTAATTTTATATAGTTTATTGTCTAATAGGAAACTATACCAACTGTCTAAAGTCATGGTATATTGGTTGTTGGTAAAGTAAGCATCATTGAATACATTATAATAGTTGTTTATAGTGGGGATGAAATTAATGATAGGATCAGAGTTGTTGGGAGTGCCAGGTTTTCCGTCCATTAATGCAGTGTCATAATATCCGCTACATTCCCATTGGGTGGAGATAGCAGTGGAGTCTTGTAAAGTTTTGCGGTTAGTAAGGTGGTAAGTATATGTTTGTTTTATGTTGACCCGGTAATATTGGGAATGGTTTGTGGTGGGAGTTTGTAATTTTATTTTCCACTTTGTTGCTTGATATATCCAAAGGCTTTCCGAAGTCTCTGATAGAGAATGATTAGATTCAATGGTGTCCGCTTTGATAATTTCAATGGGCTCATATACTGTTGCTTCTGCATTCGCTTTATATTTTCCGTCTTTGGTTTCTACTTCGATACGTACTTGATCACCGGTTTTAAAACGGCTGCTTATCTGGTAAAAATAATTTTGATAGTCTAACGGTGAATCATTGTTAGGACGATAGGTACATTCCGAAATTGTTTCCGATAATACATTATTGATATAAAGGTGAATAATTCCATTTTTTACTACTTGGGGTTCGTGATAGCCGGATAAAGCTAAAAAGATAGCATTGTTCGTTTTGTTTGCGTTTATCAGAGCGTTGACGATGAGCTTTTGAGATTCATCATTAGGCAATATTTCTATATCATTGGTACAGGCGGCCAATAAATGAACAAATGAAAGGAGTAAAAGTGCTTTTTTCATTATTGCTTAAAATTTATAAGTATATGAGAATGAAGGTAAGAAGGGAAGGAGAGTGACTTTTTGTATCACAGGAATCTTTTTTCCTTCCGATTGCTCATCCGTGTAATAATCTATAAATACATGATTGGGATTCAAAGAGTTATAGGCATTCATAATACTGACGTTCCAAATCCGTTCTCCATGTTTTGTCTTTTTGTGAAAGTTGAATCCTAGATTCAACTGATGACTGGCGGGCAGACGGTAGTTATTTCGAGAAGAGCTATATTCAATGGGAAAAACAACCCCGTTGCCTGTATTTCCCATATGTCCCCATCCATAGCTTCCTTCGGGGAGAATGATGGTTGCTTTCTCTTTGGGCAGGGTGGCAGTATTTCCTGAAGCGTAAATCCAAGAAGCGCTCATGTATACTTTTTTGTTGAGGCGCCTGTTTATCGTGATGTTCACGGAGTGGCGTCTGTCGTATTTATAGGGAAAACGTTTCCCTCCATTTACATTTCCTTTACTGAATATACGGTCGGCTTTAGCCAAAGTATAATTTATCCATCCGGTAGTACGTCCGGTTTTCTTTTCCAGCATGAATTCTATGCCGAAATTGCGTCCTTTGCCCATTTCTACTTTCTCTTCCCAATGAATGGAATTACCGACTAGAGTATTACCATCTTTGTATTCCAATACGTTTTTCGTCATTTTGCTATAGCCTTCTACAGAAAACTCCCATCCTTGAATACCTGTATAGTAACCCCCGATAGAAAATTGGCATGCTTGCATCGGGCGGATCTTCTGTGTGACCGGTACCCATAGATCAGTGGGGAGAGAGAGATTGGATGAAGAAAGTAAATGTACATATTGTGTCATGTGGGTATAGGCCGCCTTGAAAGTAAGGTTGGGACTGGTTTTGAAACTAACGGTAATGCGAGGTTCCAAGGAGGCATAAGTGTGCTTTTGTACTTGGAAGAGTGAGAAATGTGCGCCTATATTTGTTTTCCATTGTTCGTTCCATTTGAAATCATCTTCTACATAAAGGGAAATTTCGTGTGAGTGTGTCGCTTCATTTCCTCCGATGGTGTATGTTTTATCAGGTTGTTCTTGTTCATTCGGAGAGTGCACAAATGTATGTTGGGTTTCGGGGCGGAACGTATGGTAGAGATAGTTTCCTCCGAATTTGATGAAATGGGAGGGGGATGGATGAAAGTCGAAGTCAGATGTTAATCCCCAATCTTCTATACCGGAATAATATTGGCTGTCAAGGTGTTTGTTGGCGGACGTGAAATTGTTTTTTATATTGAATCGGAAACGGTTATAGGATAGGGTGATGTTATGGAACAGACGATTACTGACTATGTGGTTCCAACGTAATGCCCCTAATGTACTTCCCCAAGCCATGACTTGTCTCTCTCTTGTGTCTGTCTCCTTTTCTTCTTCAAAGTAATAAGAAGAAGTATTTGTAAAGCTGGCATGATCTTTGCCATGATAAAAGGAGAAAAACAGGCGGTCACGGTCACTGAACCGATGATTTAGTTTTGTGTTGATATCATATAAGTAGTAACCTCCTTTCGTATCTTTATCCATGAAAGGCTTGATAATTAAATCGGCATAACTGCGTCTGGCAGAAATAATAAATGATGTCCGGTCTTTCCATAGAGGACCCTCAAAGTGCATTCGGGAAGTCAGCAGCCCGATGGTCAGACTGCCGTGATAATTCCTCATATCTCCATCGTTAGTGCGTACATCAATGACGGAGGACAGTCTTCCTCCGTAACGGGCAGGAAAACTGCTTTTATACAAATCGACTTTCTTGACCGATTCTGGGGTAAAGATGGAGAGAATACCTAGTGTATGGTCCACATTATATAAGGGTACACCGTCTAGCAGATAAAGATTCTGATCGGGACTTCCTCCACGTACATACAGGCCACTGGTACCGGTTATACCTCCTTGTATACCGGGCAGAAGCTGGATTGATTTTAATACATCTGCCTCACTCAGTAAAGCAGGGGTATTTTTAATATGTGTCAAAGGTATATTGTTTGCTCCCATACGGCTACTTTGAAAGCCTGTTTCCATTTTATCAGAAAGGACAACGATTTCTTCCAATGTATTATCGTTTTTAAGTTGGACAGTCAGCAGCGTATCTTTACATAAATACAATGCTATTTGTTTTGAACCGTAACCTATATAGGAAAAATTCAGTTCAGTGTTTCCTTCGGGCAGTGTGATACTGAAGAATCCGAATGGATTTGTGATTGTTCCTTGTTTATTTTGCTGGTCATAGATATTGGCACCTATCAGTGTTTCTTTCGATATTTCGTCCAATACATAACCGTTTAGTGTAAAATGTTGTTTTATAGGAAGTGACGTTGTTTTTTTCAATATGATATGGTGTTTGGTAATCTCGAAACTGATGTCTTGTTTAATGAAAGCTGTTTGTAGAATAGTTGTTAATGGGGTTTCTTTCAGATCGAGAGTTATGGGATGTTTGAGTACAACTTCTTCGCCATAAATAAAAGAATACTCTGACAGTTGTTCTATTTTAGCTGTAAACTCCTTTAAACTAGCCTGTTTCAGATAAATATTAAAAGGCATATCCGGAGTTTGTGCTGATATGAATGAATGGGAAAAGACTAGTAACAGCATTAAGTAAAAAAAAGTGATACTGTGTTTCTTATAAAGTGAAGAAATCATTTGTTTTTTAGTTTTCTTGCTTTAGTTCAATAAGATTGGATTGGGGCATGTGATAAGTAAAACCTACGATGGGAGCCAACATTTCTAGAATTTCTTCCAACGTTTCGTTTTGCTTGAAACGTGCATTTAATTTATAATTACGTAACTGTTCGCTTTTTATCTGTATGGTGACATTAAAATGATGGGATAGTTGACGAGCGATTTCTCCCATAGATATGTCATTAAAAGAAAGAACACCTTCACGCCAACTTATTTCGTTCTGTGCATTTGCATTAATGTGCATAGACAATATTCCAGTCGATTTACGATAAATGGCTGTTTCATTGGGCTTTAATATCATTTGTTTACCGTTGGCATTGTTACTGACGGATACACTACCTTCCAGCAGGGTTGTTTCTACTAAAGAATCGGCGGCATAGGCATTGACATTAAAATGCGTGCCTAATACCCTGATGGTAACTCCATTTGCTTTGACACGAAATGGTTTTTTAGGATTTTTACTGACTTCAAAATAAGCTTCTCCATTCAGCTTTACGATTCGTTCCTTGTTGAAAGTTTCCGGATAGCTCAATTGGGAATGTCGGTTTAGGGTTACTTTAGAGCCATCCGGTAATTGGATGCATTGAGTTTGTATATTGGTGGAAACAATCAGTGTACGTACCGGACGTTGGTAAAAATAAAACATCCAACCGAAACCTATAAGCAGGACGAAACCGGCAGCCACAGCAACTGTATACCGAATGGAAAGTATTTTGTGCTTGCGGTATGCCGGTTGAAGACGTTGTTGCAATATATTATAACTTTTCTCCGCCGAGAATTTTCCCTGCGGTGAATGAGTGGAAGAAGATAATAATTCCAACCATTCGTCCAGTTCTTTGTCTGATTTCGGTGAATTCATGTTATTTTATTTGCAGGACAAAGATACTACTTCTTTTGCAGACGGATAGAAATTTCAGAAATTTTTGCGTCTTTTCCGTCAGGAGTACAGATCAACCGTATGATACGTTGTACGCTTTTTATTTGTTTAGGATAAAGAATGATATCTATTTTTACTGATTTCTTTCCTTTCAAGATGACCGGATGGGCATTTTGAATGTGGAAGCTATTGTTACTTGTAGAACTGCTAATGGTCAGTTTACGGTCTGTGTCTTGTTTTTCGGCAGCTATTATTTTTAAAGTAAGGGTTTCTTCCTCGTTCTTTGTATCATAGGTGTGTGATATGAATTGTTTTTCAAAGCCTATATACTCTTTGGGATAGTTGTCGTTGTTACTACATGCACTTATAAGCAGGGCATAAAAAAATGGTAATACTAAACGTGTATTTGTTCTCATGTCTTTTTAGTTTATTAGTTTCTATTGATAAAGACAGGAGAATCTGGAAAACTCCCTATCGTCTATTTCTAAAATAATTGTTAATTTTTTCTTTGAGTCGGGTTACAGCTTTTTGTAACTGGGCATCTACTGTTTTAGGGCTTATATTAAGTTCTTCGGCAACGGAAGCATAACTTTGTTTTTCTTCGCGGACTTTAATAAAGATTGTTCGGCAACGTTCAGGTAATTCATTCAGTGAGTTCTCATAAATGTTAAATAACTCTTCATTCATCATTTGTTCTTCAGGAGAAAGGTTGGAAGAAGATATTTCCGGCATATTTTCCAGAAGCGAGGCTTCCCTCCTTTGTTCTTTTTCCAAATAGTTCAGAGCGGCATTTCTTATTAATATATAGCTGTACTTATTAAAATCATCGGGAATAAGCTGACTTTTTCGATGATTCCAAAGCGTGGTAAAAACATCTAAAATTACTTCTTGAGCCCATTCATCCCGTTGAAGGTAATAAAAGGCGATACGAAAGAAACGGTCATAATACATATCGTATAAAGACCGGAAAGCCTGTTGGGAATCATGCTTCTGTATTTCTTTGAGTAGTTCAGTTGCCTCCATTGCCGTGTTGGGCATGTTTGTTAATGTTATAATCGGATGCAAAGCTACTAAAATGTAAATAGATGTGCTATTCATTTTAGAACTTTTAGTTTTGATTTATTGTATGAGAGGAACTGAAGCCTTCTTCTTAGTATCTGTCTTGGCAATTTTCTTCTTTCAATTTGTATTTTACTTGGTTGGCAATACTGAATATACCTATTCCTCCTTTTATATTATTGGGAATAAGGGGAACTGCATAAATAAAATTTTCGGCATCAAAATCTAATGCAGAGGACATGGCATACAAATATCTATGTTCGCTTTCTGAAATACTGTAAAACCGGATACTGATATATCGCTCTGCTTTCTGAGAATCTATATGTATATAGTTGATGTCTTCTTTTAAATCTATCGTCATGTTATATTCCCTGTTTTTAAAATAACAGCTTTTAAAAAGGCCAAAATAATTGTTCCATTTCTGAATAAGCTCGAATCCTTCATCTATAGCATGTCCGGGTTTGCCGTCTGTCAAGGCGGTGTCATAAATATAATTATAGTTATAAGTCGTGTCAATACTGAGAGTGTCCCTGCCGTCATGCCATTTATGAGAATAAAAAATCTGTTTTATTTCAAGACGATAGTATGTATTCTCTGCCTCTATATCGGGTTGTTTTAATTGAATGTTAAGCCGAAGATAATTGTCATATACAGGCTTGCCTCCTACCCAGCTGTTATAATCTCTTAAACTTATATAGGTTGTATCTACATTTATAATCTGTAAGGGTGCACTGATGCGTGTTTCCGCTTTTGCTTTATATTTACCATTTTCTGAAGAAGCCTCTATTTTCACTTTATCTCCTGTTCGGAATATGCTTTTTACTGGGTAGTAATCATCTTCCGCAGTGATTGTTTCTGACAGTTTTCCGTTGATATACAGGTGTATGATACCATCGGTGACAGGAGTGGTAGCTGTCCATCCTGTGTAATGCAGATAAATCCGGTTATCGTTATTTTCAGTTTGCATCATGGCATTTACGATCAGTTTTTTAGGTTCATCATCGGGTAAATAACCAATGGTATTGGTACATGCGCTTAAAATAACAAATACACAAAGAAATAAAAAGTATTTTTTCATTGGATTTTAAAATTTATAAGTGTATGAAAATGAAGGAATACATGGCAAGATTGTCATTTTTTTCAATATAGGCTTTCCTGTTTGTGCTTCCCTGCTGATATAGACAAAGTTGGGGTTCATGGCATTGTAGGCATTTAGGATACTGATATTCCATATCCGTTCTCCGTGCCGGGTCTGTTTATGGAAGTTGAATCCTATATTCAATTGGTGGCTTGCAGGCAATCTGTAGTTATTTCGTGAACTAGAATGATCCATATCTCCTTTGTTCAAATTATCCATAATCCAGGAAGGTGGTACATTGGTAGGTGGTAGTTCTATATGTGTCTTCTCTGTAGGAAGTGTTGCCATGCAACCTGATGCATAAGTCCATGACATATTGAAGTCGATCCGTCGTGTCAATTGATAATTTAGAGTGAGATTCAAGGTATGTCGGCGGTCATATTGGTAAGGGAAACGTTTACCATTATTGATCCCGTCCGTACTGAATTGCCGGTCGGATTTGGATAGGGTGTAATTAATCCATCCAGTAAGGAGCCCTGCAGTTTTTTGTGCCATAAACTCCACTCCGAATGAACGTCCTTTGCCCATTTCTACTTTGTCTTCCCAGTTATGGGAAGAACCTAGAAAACTTTCTCCGTCTTTATATTCTAATACATTATACATATCTTTATAGTATCCTTCTATGGAAAATTCCCAATTCTTGATACCGGTATAGTATACTCCTACAGCATATTGAAAAGATTTCATGGGGCGGATGTGGCGTGTGACGGGCACCCAAAGGTCGGAAGGCATGGCCAGTGATGCAGTAGATAATAATTGGGTACACTGGCTCATCTGTGAAAAAGAACTTTTTAAGATGATATTTGAGGTCGCTTGGAAACTTATGGAAAGACGGGGTTGCAAAGAAAGATAAGTCTGTTTTTGTACATTAAAAAATGAAAAGTGCAATCCGGCATTTATTTTCCAATGTTCGTTCAGAATAAGATCATCTTCGGCATACAAGGAAAAGTCATGAGCATGGATATGAGAATTGTTCAAACTATAATTGTCGTTAGTTTGTGGATATCCATTGTCGGAATTGTGTTGATTTACGGTCTGCACTTCCGGAGCGAACTGATGATATATGTATTTCGCTCCAAATTTGATGTTGTGTGCCGGTAACGGATGATAATCAAAATCCGTACTAATGCTAAGATCACTGATGCCGGAGTGAAACAGATTGTTGGAACCATTGATGATTGTGGAACCATCAGGTTGTTGTATGCTGGAAGTTTCCTCTTGTTTGATATCAAAAACATAACGATTGTATGCCAGCGTAGTATTACTGAATAGTTGGGGTGTGAAAACATGATTCCAGCGTGTGTTCAGTAATATGTTTCCCCAATTGTGAGTTTGCTTGAACTTATCTTCATCTTTGTATTTATAGTAGACGTGGTCTTTTCCTTTATAGAAAGAGATGAAAAGGCGATCTTGTTCACTAAAGCGATGATTTAGCTTGGCGTTGATGTCATACAAACTATAACCGCCCCGTTCGTCCTTTGGCATAACTAGTGGGAGGAAACAGTCAATATAACTGCGTCGTGCTGAGATAATGAAGGAAGTATGATCTTTCCATATAGGTCCTTCAAATTGCAGATGTGAAGTGAGAAGACCGATAGTCAAGCTTCCATGATAGAGCTGCATGTTTCCGTCATTGGTACGGACATCGACAATAGATGAAAGACGTCCGCCGAATCGTGCCGGAAAGCTACTTTTGTATAAATCGACTTTTTTCACGGCTTCCGGAGTGAAGACCGATAACAGGCCCAGTGTATGATCTACATTATATAAAGGTACACCGTCTAATAAATAAAGATTTTGGTCCGGACCTCCTCCGCGTACATATAACCCACTGGTTCCGTTCATTCCGTTTTGTACACCGGGCAGTAGTTGGATGGATTTTAGTACGTCTGCCTCACTCATCAATGCCGGTGTGTTTTTTATGTGGGGAATAGGAATACTGCTTGCTCCCATACGACTGCTTTGAATACCCGTTTCGGGTTTGTCGGACAAGATAATGACCTCATTCAGTTGGTTGTCATTGTGGAGTTGGATGGTCAGCATAGTATCTTTCCATAGGTGCAAAGACACTTGTTTTACTGCATAGCCTATATATGAAAAGTTTAGTTTAGTGCCTCCCTCAGGCAATGTGATGCTAAAGTATCCGAAAGGATTGGTAGTAGTACCCACTCCGTTTTTCTGATCATAAATATTGGCACCTATCAATGTTTCTTTCGATATACTGTCCAATACATACCCGTTCAGGGTAAAAGATTTCTTGCTGGATTGTAGAGCGTATTTTTTTAATATAATGTGATTTTTGTTTATTTTGAAACTGATATTCTGTCCAGCAAAAGCTTTCTGTAAAATCAGGCTTAATGGAGCTTTTCTTAGACTGAGGGTTATAGGATGTTTAAGGATGATTTCCTCTCCATAAATAAAAGAGTAGCCGGAGGCTTTTTCTATTTCAAATATGAATTCTTTCAGATTCGCTTTTTTTAAGTGAATGCTGAAAGAAAGATCTGCTTTTTGGGCCTGTATGAATGTAGTGGAAATCATTAGTAACAGTATCAAGAAAATTCCCCTGATACTGTATTGATTGCAAGTTGAAGAAATCATTTAGTTTTTAGTTTTCTTTTATTATTCAATAATTTATATGCCTTTATTCAGAGTCTGTTATCCTCTTTGTAATATTTGGAGAAAGAGTTTCCAAAATTTGATTTGTGTTATGGTTGCATTCGGAACTCTTTTGTTCCGTTTTCCTGTGTTCTTCAGAATCGTTTTCGCTATTGTAAGCATAAGCTTCCATTAATGCGTAGAAGAATGGAAGAACTATGCGCGTACTTGTTTTCATATCTTTTTAGTTTATTGGTTTATATAAGTAAAGACAGGGAAACTTGAAAATCTCCCTATCGTATTTTATAAAATTATTCATTTATTTTTGGGGGATGCTTTTAAAATAGCATATGTGAATATTCGCTGGAGTATTGGTTACTCCACCCAAAGCATGTCGCTCATGATCCCGTCTGATATAAAAACGCCTTTACGGGTCAGTTTCAGCGTATCGTTTTTTATTTCCAGTGTTCCTTGTTGTAAATGTGGAGTGGCCATACGTAGGCAGTATTTGTACAGTTCTTCTCCGTATTGTTTCCCGAGTTTGGGCAGTGGCATTCCCCATTGTGTACGTATGTGGGTAATGACAAAATCATTGTAACGGGTATATAGGTCAAGTTCTTCTACTTCGAATGTGGGATTTCCGCTTGAGATCCCCTCTATATATTTATCTAGTGAAGCTACATTCCATTGGCGTGAAATGCCATTATAGGAATGTGCGGAAGGACCGCAACCTAAATATTGCTTTTCTGTCCAGTAACTGGAATTGTGCCGGGAATGAAGACCTGGCAAACAGAAATTGGATATTTCATAATGCTCGTATCCGGCAGTAGTGAGCTCGTCGATTAGTGTACCGAACAGGGAAACGCTTAAGTCCTCGTCTGCTTCTTCTACTTTATGTTGTTCGCGGAGTTTCCACAGGGGAGTTCCTTCCTCATAAATAAGATGATAAGCGGAAATATGTTCCGGGTGTAAGGAAAGGGCTTGTTTTAAATCTTTTTTCCATGAGGTGAGCGTTTCGCCGGGCAGCCCATACATCAGGTCAATACTGATATTTTGGAAACCTGCCGTGCGGCAGCCTTGGAAGGCACGAATGGCTTGGTCGGCGGTATGTCGTCGTTGGAGTTGTTTTAAAGTCGTTTCCTGGAAAGTTTGAATTCCCATACTTATCCGGTTGAAAGGAAAGGTGCGTAGCATAGAGATATACTCCGATGTTAAGTCATCGGGATTAGCTTCTAAAGTAATTTCGGCATTGGGGGTTACTTTATACACCTTATAAATATGGGAGAAAATAGCTTCGAAATCCTCTTTAGCCAATTGTGAGGGAGTACCGCCACCTAGATAAATCGTTTCTATGGGTTCTCCTTTCAGATAGTCTTTCCGGTTAGTTAGTTCGTGGCACAATGCACGGATGTATGCTGTTTTCTGTTCTTTACGAGTAGTAGAGAAAAAATCACAGTAAATGCAACGCTTTTTGCAGAAGGGTATATGTAGGTAGATGCCTGCCATGATAACTTATTTTGTGGCAAAGTTACAAAAAAATAATGCTAATATAGAATATCTGTCGTAAAACATAGTTTAGTAACACTATCCTTTAAGTTGTTTTTTTTCTCTTTATTTTCTAATTTGCGCTCCACATTTTTAGGAGATATGAAACACATATCCGTTTGTTAATAATTAAACCTTAGATATCATGAAAGTATATCAGACTAACGAAATTAAAAACATTGCACTTCTTGGCAATGATGGCTCAGGTAAAACCACCCTCACAGAGTCTTTGCTCTTTGAGAGTGGTATTATAAAACGTCGTGGCAGAATTACTGCCAAAAACACGGTTAGTGATTATTTTCCGGTAGAGCAAGAATATGGTTATTCAGTGTTCTCTACCGTTTATCATGTAGAGTGGAATGGAAAAAAACTAAATATAATTGACTGTCCGGGCAGTGATGACTTCGTAGGGGCTGCCATAACCGCGCTTAATGTAACCGATACTGCTATTTTGCTACTGAATGGACAATACGGTCCCGAAGTAGGCACTCAGAACCACTTCCGTTATACAGAAAAACTAGGCAAACCAGTTATCTTTTTGGTTAATCAGCTTGATAACGAGAAATGTGACTATGACAATGTACTCGAACAGTTGCGTAGTATTTATGGCTCTAAGGTAGTTCCCGTGCAATATCCTCTTGAAACGGGACCTAATTTTCATGAACTCATTGACGTGCTGTTGATGAAGAAATATTCATGGGGACCAGAAGGAGGTGCTCCTACAATTGAAGAAATTCCTGATTCTGAGAGAGAAAAGGCATTGGAGATGCATAAAGCTTTGGTAGAGGCTGCTGCTGAAAATGATGAGACATTGATGGAAAAATTCTTTGAATCGGAATCATTGACTGAAGATGAAATGCGTGAAGGCATCCGTAAGGGATTGGCTGCACGTGGTATGTTCCCTGTTTTCTGTGTATGTGCAGGTAAAGATATGGGTGTCCGTCGTCTGATGGAATTTTTAGGTAATGTTGTTCCATTCGTATCAGATATGCCTGTAGTTCATAATACTCGTGGTGTGCCTGTGCCTCCCGATGCTAATGGACCTACTTCTCTTTATTTCTTCAAGACTGCCGTTGAACCCCATATCGGTGGTGTGCAGTATTTTAAAGTGATGAGTGGAAAGGTACACGAAGGTGATGATTTAACTAATGCTGATCGTGGCTCTAAAGAGCGTATGGCACAGCTTTTTGTTTGTGCCGGAGCTAATCGTATTCCGGTGCCGGAGCTGGTAGCCGGAGATATTGGTTGTACTGTGAAATTGAAAGATGTAAAGACTGGAAATACCTTGAACGGCAAAGACTGTGAAAACCGGTTTAATTTCATTAAATATCCTAATGCTAAATACTCGCGCGCCATCAAGCCTGTAAATGAGGCTGATGTAGAGAAGATGATGGTTATATTGAACCGTATGCGTGAGGAAGATCCTACTTGGGAGGTAGAGCAATCCAAAGAATTGAAACAGACTATTGTGCATGGACAAGGTGAGTTCCATCTCCGTACCTTGAAGTGGCGTTTGGAGAATAACGAAAAATTGCAGATTAAGTTTGAGGAGCCTAAGATTCCTTATCGTGAAACAATCACTAAAGCAGCTCGTGCCGATTATCGTCACAAAAAACAATCAGGTGGTGCAGGGCAATTTGGTGAGGTTCATCTCATTGTTGAACCTTATTATGAAGGAATGCCTGTACCCGAAACGTATAAGTTTAACGGTCAGGAATTCAAGATAAATGTGAAGGGGACTGAGGAAATACCTTTGGAATGGGGTGGTAAATTAGTCTTTATTAACAGTATTGTGGGGGGATCTATTGATGCTCGTTTTATGCCTGCTATCTTGAAAGGGATTATGAGCCGGATGGAGCAGGGTCCGTTGACTGGTTCATATGCGCGTGATGTACGAGTGATTGTTTATGATGGTAAGATGCATCCGGTAGACTCAAATGAAATCTCCTTTATGCTTGCAGGACGTAATGCATTCAGTGAGGCATTTAAGAATGCTGGGCCTAAGATTCTAGAGCCAATTTATGATGTGGAAGTTTTCGTTCCTAGCGACAAAATGGGTGATGTAATGAGTGATTTGCAAGGTCGTCGTGGTATGATTATGGGTATGAGCAGTGAAAGTGGATATGAAAAACTGGTTGCGAAAGTACCTCTGAAAGAAATGTCTTCTTATTCCACTTCTTTGAGTTCCTTGACAGGTGGGCGCGCTTCGTTTATTATGAAGTTTGCCAGCTATGAATTGGTTCCGACGGATGTACAAGAAAAATTAATGAAGGAATTTGAAGCTAAAGAAAATAAAGATGATTGATAAAGTGTAAGATTTCATACTTAGAGGAGACGTATTTCGTTAAAAATACGTCTCTTTTTATTTAAGATAACTTAAACTTTTAGGTTTGTTATTTGGTTTTGAACTTAATTTTTTATTATTTTTGCAAACCAACTGGCGTAAATTTTGTTATAATAGTCAGAATCTTAGCTTAAATGACTTTTTCGGTTAATTATAGAGAATAGCCGTTTAAATTTGGTTAATCTATTATGTAATGAGATTTAGCGCTTTTAATTTTGCTGACATGAAAAAGTCTACTATTTGGGTATTAGGTATTGTAATGGGACTATCATTTCTTAGTTTATTGTATTTGCAGGTAAGCTATATTGAAGAAATGGTGAAAATGCGCAAAGGACAATTTGATGAGTCTGTTCAGCGCAGTTTAGTCCAAGCGTGTCGAAATATTGAGTTGGTGGAAACTAAAAAGTACCTTGAGGATGATGCGATTGCTACAGAAAAAGCAGCACAGTTATCCAGGGAGCAGTCCGAAGAAAAAAAGGGGGAGGGAAGTGGTAATGTGGTAGCGCATACACATGAGTACTCCATAACTTCCGATGGATTGAACGGTTACTCTACTTTTGAATTGAAGATGAGGTTCAGTGCGAATCGTCCTTCTAATATTCCTAAAGCGATTATTTCGACTGGTAAGAATATTCCTCAGACTTCAAGAGCCTTGCAGGAAATAATTAAAGACAGATATGTGTACCAACGTGCATTGTTGGACGAAGTGGTCTATAACATTTTGTATACAGCTAGTGACAAACCCTTGAACAAAAGAATCAACTTTAAACAGTTGGACTTGTTTTTAAAGACAGAATTGCTGAATAATGGCATTGATATTCCTTACCATTTTACGGTGACAGACCGTGACGGGACGGAAGTTTACCATTGCCCTGATTATACCAAAGAGGGTAGTGAGAATACATATCCGCAGGTTTTATTTAAAAATGATCCTCCGGCTCGTATGGCAACAGTAAATATTCACTTCCCTACATTGAACAGTTACATATTCAGTTCTGTTAAATTTATGATCCCGTCACTGATCTTCACATTTGTATTGCTTGTGACGTTCATTTTTACTATCTATATCATCTTCCGTCAGAAGAAGTTGACCGAGATAAAGAATGATTTCATAAATAATATGACACATGAATTCAAGACACCTATCTCTACCATATCGTTGGCAGCTCAGATGTTGAAAGATCCGGCAGTGGGAAAATCTCCTGCTATGTTCCAGCATATATCCGGAGTGATAAATGATGAAACCAAGCGTTTGCGTTTTCAAGTGGAAAAGGTGTTGCAGATGTCTATGTTCGAAAAGCAAAAAGCGACGCTGAAGATGAAAGAGGTGAATGCAAATGATTTGATAGCCGGTGTTGTCAATACTTTCACGTTGAAGGTAGAGAAATACAATGGTAAAATCACTTCGAATTTGGATGCGGTAAATCCGGATATATTTGTAGACGAGATGCATTTTACAAATGTTATTTTTAATTTGCTGGACAATGCAGTGAAATATAAAAAACAGGAAGGCGAATTGTTGTTGAATATACGTACTTGGAATGAATCGGGTAAGCTTTATATCTCTATCCAGGATAATGGAATAGGTATTAAGAAAGAAAACCTGAAGAAGATATTCGATAAATTCTATCGTGTGCATACTGGTAACCTGCACGATGTGAAAGGCTTTGGTTTGGGACTGGCTTATGTGAAAAAAATAATTCAAGATCACAAAGGGACTATACGTGCCGAGAGTGAATTGAATGTAGGAACTAAATTTATAATTGTATTACCTTTATTAAAAAATGAATAATATGGACGAGAAATTGCGTATCTTGTTATGCGAAGATGATGAGAATCTTGGCATGCTATTGAGAGAATATTTGCAGGCAAAAGGCTACTCGGCCGAACTTTGCCCGGATGGTGAGGCTGGCTACAAGGCTTTCCTTAAGAACAAATACGACTTATGTGTATTGGATGTGATGATGCCGAAGAAAGACGGGTTTACTTTAGCACAGGAAATTCGCCAGGCTAATGCTGAAATTCCTATTATCTTCTTGACTGCTAAAACTTTGAAAGAGGATATATTGGAAGGCTTCAAGATTGGTGCGGATGATTATATTACTAAACCGTTCAGTATGGAAGAGTTGACTTTCCGTATCGAGGCTATTTTGCGTCGTGTACGTGGTAAGAGAAACAAGGAAAGCAATATCTACAAGATTGGTCGTTTTACTTTTGATACTCAGAAACAAATTCTGGCTATCGATGGAAAACAGACTAAACTGACTACGAAAGAATCCGAATTATTGGGCTTGCTTTGTGCTCATGCTAATGAGATTCTGCAGCGTGATTTCGCATTGAAAACTATTTGGATTGATGATAATTATTTCAATGCACGAAGCATGGATGTGTATATTACTAAATTGCGTAAACATTTGAAAGAAGATGATTCTATCGAGATTATCAATATCCACGGGAAGGGGTATAAACTGATTACTCCCGAAGTAGAATAAGAGGATATCTGATATTTAGTAGTAACATTTAGTTGCAAGTAGATGAAAAAATCAGCTCGTTCTCAAGAACGAGCTGATTTTTTGTGTAGAAATTATTGTTTAAAGTAGGTTGTAAAATTCATGTTATATTTCCGTCAAAAGCTTCATGTCTTTATAAATAGCTTATTGTCAGATGATTAAGGTGAAGAATTCGTAGCTGGAAAGCTTCAGCTGTAAAAAATCCGTAAGCAAGACAGGGGAGTATGATCCGTAGTCAGAAAGAGTTAGTATTATGACTGTTTATGTTTGTGTCGGTTGAAAGATTACTAATGTTACAGTTGAAAGATATATAATCTAACAGGCATTACATATATAAAGATTAGAAGAAAAGGACTTTTCTTTTCGGCAATCTGGAATAAAGTGAGTAAAGTCGATAAAATAAAAAAGTCCGGAGTTCTACCCGGACTTTTTTATTTTTGTTCTCTTATACTTTAATCAACAATGCGTTTGTTTAATACAATATAAACGATTAAACCTATAACGATAAGGGCGGCACTTCCACCTAAAACACCGTTGTCGTTAATTGCTGCACTTCCGGTGAAGAAAACACCGACTAAAATAGCGGCGCCGATGATCATCAGTATCAGGCCTAAATTCTTAAGTAAGCTTTTCATGTGTGTATTTTATTAATAGATTATATTTATTCTTGTGTACAAATTAAAGCATAATTCTCTTATCATGGAAATTATTTTAGGAAAAAAAGATGAAAACCTTGAAAAACTTTAGTCTTTGATGTTGGTGAATACCTTTCTTAATACATCTTGGCTGACTTTCAGTTCTTCCAATGTTAATCCTTGTAGTGCTTCTTTCAATGTCTTGTTTGCGATGAAACGTGCTTTACCTTCTAATTCTCTGCCGGTTTTGGTCAAATGAATTAAATTGGTGCGTCGATCTCTTTTGTCGGCGATGCGTACCACCAGATGCTGGCGTTCCATATTGTCTATTAAGCGGGTCATGCTGGGTTTGTCTTTAAAAGTGGCATTACATAGTTCTTGCTGTGTGACACCATCTTTTTCCCATAGAAAAAGAAGGACTGTCCACTGTTCAGGGGTAATTTCTACACCATTTTGGCGAAAATTCCGGCTTAGTTTCCGGTTGATGGCTGCAGATACTTTGCCATTTAATATGGCAAATATTAATTGGATATCAAAACTAAATTGTTCTATCATGGAATTATTGTTTAAACAACTTTGCAAATATACAATTCTTGGCGGATATAACTTATCTTTTACAGATAAAAAATATAAAAAGGAAGATTAATTGTAAAATGAAACTATATTTTTTGAAGAAAATTGCGATAACTCTTTGTAGATTAAGATAAAATATCTACTTTTGCACTCGCATTTGAAATTTAATTTAATAATTTAATAAACGTAGTATGAATCAATACGAAACCGTTTTCATTTTAACTCCCGTTTTATCTGACGTTCAGATGAAGGAAGCGGTAGAGAAATTCAAAGGTATTCTGACTGCAGAAGGTGCAGAGATTATCAATGAGGAAAACTGGGGCTTGAAAAAGCTGGCTTACCCCATCCAAAAAAAGTCAACTGGTTTCTATCAGTTGATAGAGTTCAAAGCAGAACCGCAGGTTATTAAAAAATTGGAAATTAACTTCCGTCGTGACGAACGTGTTATCCGTTTCTTAACTTTTAAGATGGATAAATACGCTGCTGAATATGCTGCTAAGAGAAGAAATGTTAAATCAACTAAAAAGGAGGATTAATCATGGCACAGCAACAATCAGAAATCAGATATTTAACTCCGCCCTCAGTAGACGTTAAGAAGAAAAAATACTGCCGTTTCAAAAAGAGTGGTATTAAGTACATTGATTACAAAGATCCTGAATTCTTGAAGAAATTCTTGAACGAACAGGGTAAGATCCTTCCTCGCCGTATTACAGGTACTTCTCTGAAGTTCCAACGTCGTATCGCGCAGGCTGTTAAAAGAGCACGTCACTTGGCGTTACTTCCATTTGTAACTGACATGATGAAATAATAAGGAGGAATAAGTATGGAAATAATTTTGAAAGAAGACGTAGTGAACTTAGGCTACAAAAATGATATTGTAACTGTGAAGTCTGGTTACGGTCGTAACTATCTTATTCCGACTGGTAAGGCAGTGATTGCTTCACCTTCAGCTAAGAAAATGTTGGCAGAAGAGCTGAAACAACGCGCTCACAAATTGGAAAAGATTAAGAAAGATGCTGAAGCTATGGCAGAACAGTTGAAGGATGTAACCTTGACTATTGCTACTAAAGTGAGTGCCACAGGTACTATCTTCGGCTCTGTTAGCAACATTCAAATTGCTGAAGAATTGGAAAAATTGGGTCATAAGGTTGACAGAAAGATTATCGTTGTGAAAGATGCAGTGAAAGAGATTGGTTCTTACAAAGCTATCGTTAAACTTCACAAGGAAGTTTCTGTAGAAATCCCGTTCGAAGTAGTTGCTGAATAAAATCTGTAAATACTTTAAAGTATAATGATGCTGAAAAAGCCCGGTTCGTAAGAGCCGGGCTTTTTCTTTTTAATATGTTTGATTTATTAATTCAATCGTTTCTTTTATAATTTTTTGAGGAGTGGTAAAAGGATTTTCGTCAAAAGTGTTTGGCATAGTGAGGATCAGTTGTTTGATATCATATTCTTGTATCCTAGCTACCCATACTTTATAAATATTGTTATAATTTTTATGAATATTATAAATGGTTAGGTGAGAGAAGTAGCGGGTTATATAATCTTGTTTGTATTTATAATAGTCTTTGTTGTCCTCAGTTATTTTTCTACATCCTTTTATAGGTTTGTAAAAGTTTTGAAATGAACTCTTTGTCAGGTATCTGTTGCATCAATGCTGAACTTTTCAGTACTTCTAGCACATCTTCCGAATACTCACAATCTTTTACGCAAAAGGAGAATTGGCATTGTTTTTTAAAATAGAAGCTTTAGTTGTTTGAAGTGAATCCTGTTTTACGTTAGCAATCGGAAGAAACTGATTTCATTTAAATACGCGACTTCGGCCTGATTGATACTTTTCAAATTTTCTTCTAATTCCATTTTTATCATTTGCATACTTTCTTTTATCTGCTTTTCTTGTGAGGAATTGCTTATGAAATCAGTTCGGCAAGAGTGATAAATACTCCAGTGGTAACAATAGATAATTCACGGAAATAGTTTCCCAACTTCCAGTTTTGAAGTGTTTCTTTTAGATTTGTCTTTTTCATATCCTGTTTTTGTTTGTGGTTTGAGAAACAAAAGTAGATAATTTGTATTGCAAAACGATGGAATATTGGCAGAAAAGGGAGGAGTAAAGACATAAAAAAAGTCTGTTGCGCTTTCGCACGGCAGACTTTCAATTCTCTCTAGAGTTCGTACTGAATTATTCAGCTTTAGTAGAGTCACAGCAAGCAGCTGTAGAGTCACAAGCAGCTGAATCTGCTACAACTTCTTCTACAACAGCAGCTTCTTCTACTACTGCAACTGAATCAGTTGCTTCTGTGTTGTTGTTAGCAGCTTTGTTTCCGCAAGATGCGAAAGATACAGCTGCGAAGGCTACGAACAAAAATACTAATTTTTTCATTTTCTTTGCTTTTTAAATCTGTAATACTAATGTTGCTTTCTTAAAACGATGCAAAGGTATACACTTTTTCAATACGTTGTACCAAAAAGAACAACTTTTTTTCTAGTTTTTTATGTTATACAACCTATTTTGCTGATTAGTAGCATGTTTTATAACATATTTATTCTTCAGTAATGCTGTTATATAAGAATCGTTTGATGCTTTTTTTGGGAGTTTTTTCGAACTCTGTAGGATAAAGTTGTATTTTACTCACTTGTTCATAATTTCCTACCAGTTTATTCAGATTCTTCAAGTTTTCATCCATTACTGTTTTTAGGTTTTCGGGGGTATTGAGTCCCAGACTGTCCAGACTTTCATAATCAGGATATACTAAAGCTACCAGTTTCTTGTTGCGCTCTATGATTAAACTTTCTAGAACAAATGGCATATTATTTAGTTTGGATTCTATCTCTTCAGGAAAAATATTCTGTCCATTAGAACTCAGAAGCATGGTTTTACTACGGCCTCTTATATAAATGAATCCGTTAGCATCTATTGTACCTAAATCGCCTGTTTTCAACCAACCATCTTCGGTAAATACCTCACGGGTAGCTTCTTCATTCTTATAATAACCTTTCATTACGTTTTCACCACATACCTGTATTTCTCCAGTAATGTTATAGGGATCATCCGAGTCGATACGGACTTTCATGATATCCAGTATCTTTCCGGCAGAACCAGGTATAAATTCATTCCATGGAGCATAACTGATCAGTGGGGCACATTCGGTCATTCCGTAACCGATGGTGAACGGAAATTTTATTTTGTAGAAAAAATCGGTGACTTCCGGGTTCATGGCAGCTCCACCGATAATGACTTCTTTAAAACGTCCGCCTAATGCGTCAATCAGTTTTTTGCGAATTTGTGCATAAATCTGGTTGTCTAGTAAAGGTATGTTAAGCGCCCATTTCATGCTGCGTTTGTTAATGAGCGGCTGAATTACATTCTTATAAATTTTTTCTATAACCAATGGTACTGTAATAATAAGGTTGGGTCTTACTTCCTCAAAAGCTTTCATCAATATTTTGGGAGAAGGTGTCTTTCCTAATAAGGTGACATGTGTACCGACAGCAGTAGCGGTTAGAAAATCAAAAGCACATCCGTATGCATGGGCCAAGGGAAGGAAGGAAAGTACTTTTTCTCCTTTCTTTAAAAGTTCTGTACGGATACCAAAGGTAACGTTTCCTGCCAGATTATTGCCCGTAATCATTACTCCTTTACTGAATCCGGTAGTTCCTGAAGTATAATTCAGTAACATGACCTTCTCGTTGGAGAGTTCTGTGTAATTGATATTTTCCTTATAGAAGCCTTTGGGGAAGTTCTTTCTCATAGCTGCATCAATATTCTTCATGAATTTTTGGACGGTTTCACCGTCACGTTGATGCAGGCATCTGAAATCCGTTAGAGAAAATACAGCGCGTAATCCACTTAATGCCTCTTCTTCCAAATTTTCCCAAATATTATCGCTGGTAAACAGAAATGTGGATTCAGAATGATTTACAATATGATGGACATCATTTGGCTTGAAGTCTTGTAAAATAGGAACTACAATAGCTCCGTATGTAACAGTTGCCAAATAAGCGATACACCAACGGGAGGTATTCTTACCTATAATAGATATTTTATCGCCACGGCGCAGGCTGCAATATTGGAATAATAAGTGTATCTTAGCTATTTCTTCCGCTACTTGTCCGTATGTAAACGTGGTATCTTCACCATAATCTGTGTAACAGGGCAGATCCCAGTTTTCTTTGAAGCTATTCTCATATAGCTTGATAAAGTTTTCTTTTATCATTGCACAATTTTTGATGTAATGTGCAAAAATAAGCATAATTATTGGTATTCTAAAGAATTTAAGCAGAATAATATGTACCTTTGCTCGCTAATTAGATAAAAAGGTATGATTGATACGATAATTTTCCAGGATAAAACGGCTGTTTATTATACATTAGGCTGCAAATTAAACTTTTCAGAAACTTCAACCATCGGCAAAACACTGAAAGAAGCAGGTATACGTACAGCACGTAAGGGTGAGAAAGCTGATATTTGTGTTATTAATACTTGCTCTGTGACCGAGGTTGCGGATAAGAAATGCCGTCAAGCCATTCATCGTTTGGTTAAACAGCATCCGGGTGCCTATGTAGTAGTGACGGGATGCTATGCCCAGTTAAAACCTGACCAGGTGGCTAATATAGAAGGTGTGGATGTTGTTTTGGGAGCTGAACAAAAAGGAGAGTTGATGAATTATCTCGGAAATTTGGAAAAGCATCCTCAAGGTGAGGCGATTACGACAGCTGCAAAAGACATACGTAGTTTTTCACCTTCGTGTTCTAGAGGTGACCGTACTCGTTATTTTCTGAAAGTGCAGGATGGTTGCGATTATTTCTGCTCTTATTGTACAATTCCGTTTGCTCGTGGGCGTAGCCGTAACGGACGTATTGAAGAGATTGTGGAACAGGCACGGCAGGCTGCTGCTGAGGGAGGAAAAGAAATTGTTATTACTGGGGTGAATATTGGAGACTTCGGAAAGACAACCGGTGAAAGTTTCTTTGATCTGGTAAAGGCTTTAGATCAGGTGGCAGGGATTGAACGTTATCGTATCTCGTCTATTGAACCCAACTTGTTAACGGATGAAATAATAGAATATGTGTCACGTTCACGTGCATTCATGCCGCATTTTCATATTCCTTTGCAGTCGGGCAGCGATGATGTGCTGAAATTGATGAGACGTCGATATGATACCGCATTGTTTGCTTCCAAGATACGCAAAATTAGGGAGATCATGCCGAATGCGTTTATTGGCGTGGATGTAATTGTGGGAACACGTGGTGAAACAGAGGAATATTTTGAAGATGCTTATCATTTTATTGAAGGGCTTGATGTGACGCAGTTACATGTTTTCACTTATTCGGAGCGTCCCGGTACGCAGGCCTTGAAAATAGAGTATGTAGTGAGTCCTGAGGAGAAACATCGCCGTAGTCAGAGATTGTTGGTTTTATCTGATGAGAAGACAAAGGCGTTCTATACCTCTCATATAGGAAAAGAAGCTTGGGTATTAATGGAAAAATCTAAGGTTGGCACTCCTATGCATGGATTTACTGATAATTATATCCGGGTGGAGATGGACCACGATGATCAATTGGATAATCAGTTGATTCGTGTAAGAATGGGAGGCTTTAATGAAGAGGGTACAGCGTTGAAGGGTGTTTTAGTCTGAAAAGAAATGAAAAGGGTGTCTGTTGTCATATTGAATTGGAATGGGGTAGATATGCTCCGTAAGTTTATACCTTCTGTTATAGATAATTCAGTAGGAGAGGGGATTGAAATTTGTGTGGCTGATAATGCGTCCTCTGATGGGTCTCTTGAAATGCTTCGTACTGAATTTCCTGTAGTCCGTTTGATTGAGTTGGATCGAAATTATGGCTTTGCCGAAGGATATAACCGGGCTTTGGCGCAAGTTGATGCAGAATATGTAGTTTTACTGAATAGCGATGTGGAGGTTACTTCGCATTGGTTGGAACCTTTGTTGGATTATATGGATACCCATTCCGGAACAGTTGCCTGTCAACCTAAACTGTTAAGTTGGCATAATAAGGAATATTTCGAATATGCCGGAGCGTCGGGGGGATTTATTGATCGATATGGATATCCTTTTTGCAGAGGGCGTATTTTTGATGTTGTTGAAAAGGACTGCGGACAGTATGATACGGTAACGGAGGTGATGTGGGTAACGGGGGCCGCTCTTTTTATCCGGTTGGCTGATTATCGTGAAGTTGGAGGGTTGGATGATCATTTTTTTGCTCACATGGAAGAAATTGACTTGTGTTGGCGTTTGCGCAGCCGGGGAAAAAAGCTTGTCTGTATTCCGCAAAGTGTGGTATATCACGTAGGAGGGGCTACGTTGAAAAAAGAAAATCCGAGAAAGACTTTTCTGAATTTCAGAAATAATCTGTTGATGCTTTATAAGAATTTGCCGGATAAGGAGTTAGAACATGTACTTTTTATACGTGGTATACTGGATAGAGTAGCTGCCCTTGTTTTTTATCTGAAAAAGGATAGAGCGAATGCGCGTGCTGTAATGCAGGCGAGGAGAGAATTTGAGGATATAAGATATTCTTTTGCTGCTTCTCGTATAGAAAATATAATGAAGTCTACAGATGAAATGATCCCGGAACGGACTCATTTTAGTATTCTTATGAAATATTATTTGTTGGGTAAAAAACATTTCTCTCAGTTGAAACTTTTTTAAATTGCTTCTCTTTATATTTCTTTTTATAGCATTATTCCCGTATCTTTGTTTGGTGAAATTGGATCAAAAAAGAAAAGGAGCTGTAAATGAATGTTCATGAGGTGAAATCTATTGAAACAAAGTCTATTCTGTCACGTTTGAAAAGTAAAGATAATTATTGGGGTATTGCTTATAACATGAATTTGTATAGAGGGTGCCAACATGGTTGCATTTATTGTGATACACGTAGTTGTTGCTATGGTATTGGTGATATTTCTCATATTTCTGTAAAGAAGAATGCTTTGGAATTACTGGATCATGAACTGGGAACGAAACGTGGAAAAGCGACCATTGGTACAGGCTCAATGAACGATCCTTATATGCCGTTGGAAAAACAGATGAAGCTGACTGGAGGTGCGTTGGAACTTATTGCCAAACATCGTTTTCCTGTTCATGTGATAACAAAGAGTAGTCTTGTGACTCGTGATGCCGATTTATTGCAGGATATAGGGCGCACTTATGCTGCCGTTAGTTTTACTATCACTACAGCGGATGACGAGATGGCGCGAAAACTGGAGCCTAACGCACCGACCTCTTCCGAGCGTTTTAAGGCGATGAAGATATTGTCCGATCGGGGTATATATACAGGAGTGGCATTGATGCCTGTTTTGCCTTTTATAAATGATTCTATAGAAGATATTGAGGAAATAGTGGAGAAGGCTGCCGAAGCGGGAGCGTCCTATGTGCTTCCTTTGTTTGGGGTAACTTTAAGACGGGGCTCCCGTGATTATTTTTATGATAAGGTAGAGCAGATTTTTCCAAAGATGGCCAAGCGATATAAAACTTATTTTGAAGACCGTTCTGAATGCACTTCTCCTAATGCACCCTATTTGAATGAGGTCTTTTATCGCAGAATAGAAACATTAGGAATCAGTGCTACCATGAAATTTTATCATTCTGAAGGAAGAAAACAACTTTCTTTATTTTAGTAAGTAGAGCCATGAACATTGTCTGCATATTCATTATTATTGGTTTGTGTTGTTATTTGCATGATAGTATATTTGCGTTTTAAGAGGTAGGCATACAATAGGGTAAATTTTTAATTAAATGACTGGATGTTTGTCAGATAATTTTTTTCATCGTGTATAATGTACTTCTACTCCAACATTTCTGCAATCACTTCCCATAGGCGGATTTTCTTTTGATAACCGGATGATTATTTCCTGAATAGTTGGAAATTCACTAAATAGTCTTTGCCCTATGCGTTCACAGACATGTTCTAAAAGTTTGGATGAAGCTTTCATTTCTTTTTTGACAACTGCATATATATCAGCATAACTTACGGTACCTTTCAGTTCGTCTGTTTGTGCTGCATGGGTGAAATCAGTTCTTAGTTTTAAATCAATTATAAAATTAGCTCCTACTATTGTTTCTTGTGGATCGACTCCGTGGTGAGCGAAAAACTTGGCACCTTCCAAATAAATATACATAGATGTTGCTTTCATATTTTTTCAGTTTGAAAAACAAAAGTAGAACTTTCACTTCATATCTCAAAATTAAAAATTATTGTTCTTGTTTTCTTTTTTATCTGTTTTATTGGTCTATTTTATAGTATTAACACGAAATAGAGTCGATGGCATGGGTGTTTTCATTAATTTCGCATAATATGGAAAGAAGGATTCGTAAATTAATAAGGGTAAGTGCCATTACAGTGGGAGCCTTGCTGTTTACTGCGTTTGTGGTAGTGGCTTTTGTGATTAACTATGTATTTACATCAGATAAATTAACTCCAGTAGTGTTGAATGTTGCTAATCGTTTACTGGATGCTGATTTGAAGATAGAAAGAGTCGAATTGACTTTCTTTTCTACTTTTCCTCAATTTGGGTTAAAAGTTGATGAAGGTTTTTTGGTTTCTAAGGTCTTGAACGATAGTCTTCCACAAAAAACTGATTCTTTATTGGCATTTAAAGAATGTGTGTTGACAGTAAATCCTTTGGATTATTTTTTGAAAAATAAGATTAGTGTCCATAATCTATCTTTGAAGAATGTTGCTGTTTATGCTTATCGAAATAAAACAGGTAAGGCAAATTGGGAGATTGTGAAAACTTCTTCGGATACATTGGCTGTGGAAAAAGATACTATTCCACAAAATAAATTTGATAGCGAGATAGATATCCGTCAGGTTGAATTAGAACATGTCAATTTGATTTTTGACGATCGTAATACAGAGGTTTATTCACGTATAGATGATGCTGATTTGCGCCTAAAACTGGCGTTGACAAAAGGAGCTTCTTCATTGGGAGTAGAATTTGAAAATAAAAATATTCTTTTTTGGCAGCAAGGTGAATTATTGATTAATAAAGTAGCCGTTTTCTTGCAGACTGATATTGAGGTAGACAGGTCTACGGCATTGTGGACATTGAAAAATACAGGGTTGACTATAAATGGTATCCGGATGGATGTAAACGGTGAATTAAGACGTGATACAGTTACAAAAACGGTGGGTATGAACTTGAAATATGGATTACATGCACCTTCCATGGAAACCGTTATGAATATGATTCCCGAGGCTTATGTGAAACGTGGACAAATTTCGGCAAAAGGTGAGGTTAAAGTTAATGGAACATTGGAAGGTAATTATGGAAACAAGCAGCTTCCGGCGATATCATTGAATATAAAGATAAATGATGCATCCGCCCGATATGAAGGACTTCCTTATGGTATTGATAATTTTACGGCTGATTTTGAATCGTATATTGATTTGATGCGTCGCAACCCTTCTTTTTTGAACTTGAAAATTCTTCATTTTGAGGGAGTACATACTAAGATTCTAGCAGATGCGAAAGTGGAGGATTTATTGATAGATCCATTTATAACGCTTCATACTGAATCTACTGTTGACCTGGATGCTTTAGCTAAAACCTTTCCTTTGCAGGAAAGTGTAACTATCCGCGGTAAATTAGATGCGGGTTTAAACTTAAAATGCCGTCTCTCTTCTTTGAAAAAACAGGATATTGGGCGTATCAGGTTAGGTGGAAGATTGGCTTTAAAGGATTTTGAATTAAAAGATACTGCAAAGAATTTTAATTTTTTAGGTAATGCCGATTTAAAATTCAGTGATAGTGAAACTTTGCAAGCTGAATTGGAAATCAGAGAAATACTATTGAATAGTAGGAAATTATCTTCAGAGATAGATCGGATGAAAGCGAAGGTTGTTTCAACCAATCCTCAAGATACCACAAAGATTGTTACTTTACAATGTGAATTGGAAATGAATAAATTGCGTGCGAATATAGGAAATTCGCTCAAAATATATAGTGGCAAGACTACTGGAACTGGCGAACTTGCTCCGAAGGAACAAAATCCGGCGATGCCGATGATTAATTTTTCCATGCGTACGGATTCTCTTTTCTTTAATGCTAACGAAACGAAATTAGCATTAGGCGTGGCAGGCATAAAAGTGAAATTAGAAAAGAAAAATGATTCGTTATGGACACCTCGGGGGATTATCGGTTTTGATAGGTTGTTGGTACGTGCTCCTGAATTTGGTTTACCTCTGCGAGTACGTAAGACAGCTGTAACAATAGATGGTCCGAGAATAACATTAAGAAATGCTTCTTTGAAAATAGGGCATTCAGATATGGTTGCTACCGGGGAGGTAATAGGATTATATCGTGCGATGGCTAAAAATGAAATTTTAAAAGCGCGTTTAGCAATATCTTCTGAGATGATTGATTGTAACCAATTGATTAATTCATTCTCTTTATCTGAAGATTCAGCATCTGTGGCGGTGACAGATACAGTGCCTCCAACAGAAATGAAGCTGTTTGTGTTGCCGGGTAATTTGGATTTTGAATTACAGACAGATTTGAAAAAAGTAGTGTTTGAACAGGTGGAATTTGAAGATGTGTGTGGAAAGGTGGATTTGAAAAATCGTACATTACATTTAAGGAATTTGGGAATGCGTGCATTAGACGCTGATATGAAGGCCGTTATGGTATACCGTGCGGATTCAGTCAGAGGAGGATATACAGGCTTTGACTTTAAAATTAGGGATATAAATATAGCTAAGCTGGTAGATTTTATACCTTCAATGGATACCATTGTACCTATGTTGAGATCTTTTAAAGGAAGGGTTCAGTTTGATGTGGCTGCAGAGGCACGTCTGGATTCAAATATGAATATTCGTATACCTACTTTACGTTCGGCCATGCATATAAAAGGGGACAGCTTAGTATTGATGGATGGTGAAACCTTTGCCGAAATATCAAAGATGTTGATGTTCAAAAATAAAAAGAAGAATGTATTTGATAGTATTTCGGTTAATATAGTTGTCAATGACGGTAGTGTTCTTGTTTATCCATTTCAAGTGTCTATAGATCGTTATAAAGCTGCTATAGGGGGAGAGCAAGGGTTGGATATGAATTTTAAATATCATATATCCATTTTGAAGTCACCCTTGCCCTTTAAGGCCGGAGTGAATATTTCCGGTAATCTGGATAAGATGAAAATACGCGTAGGTAAAGCTAAATATAAAGATGATGTGACTCCTGCTGCCATTCATAAAGTAGATAGTACGCGTATGGATTTGGGAAGGCGTATTGTGGAACGGTTTCACCGTATTGTAGGGGTGAGATAGAAAAAGAATTTACTTGGTTTATATAAAAAGCTCCTTCATGACTTTCGTGAAGGAGCTTTTCTTTTGTGTTGTTACATTATATAATAAACCATTATCCACATCTTGATGTGCCACAAGTCTTGCAGATCAAGCATCCTTCTTGATATACGAGAGTTTCGTTGCCGCAATTGGGACATTTTTGTCCTTCAGCACTAGTACCATCTGTTACATATTTTTTCAGTGCTCGTTCTACACCGTTTTTCCATGTGTTAATGTTTTCACTGTCAAGTTGCAGAGAATCTACCAGTTTGATAACACGATCAATAGGCATCCTCCAACGAAGTACACCCGAAATTAATTTTGCATAGTTCCAATATTCCTTGTTGAACTTTTCGGACAAACCTTCAATGGTTGTTTTATATCCACGTTTGTTTTCGAACTGGAAATCATATCGTTTGTTGCCTTCTTCATCAATGTTTTTGATGATGCGTCCGGTAGTGACTGATTTGGGCAATGAAATACCTTCTTCATCATCTTGCAGACCGGTAAAGATCTCGTATGGATGTCCATCCAACAAGCCTACAAATGCGACCCATTTTTCTTTGTTGTTTTGGAAGCGTACTACTTCCGCTTCCAGTACTTTGGGGCGCACTTCTACTACCGTAGGTGGTTTGCAAGGAGGAAGTTCTTCTTTTTTGTCTTTCTTGTCCTTTTTGGTAGAAAGTAAAACTCCAGAGCGAGAGCCATCACGATAAACGGTACATCCTTTACATCCTGAACGCCATGCCTCTACATACAAGCGGTTTACCAATGCTTCATCTACGTCATTGGGCAAATTGATAGTTACACTGATTGAATGGTCAACCCATTTTTGGATGCGTCCTTGCATTTTTACTTTCATCAGCCAGTCTACATCATTTGATGTGGCTTTATAATAAGGTGACTTTTCTACCAATTCATCAATCTCTTCTTGCGTATAACGCTTGGTGGGATCGTAACCGTTTACTGTCATCCATTCCACAAATTTATGGTGGAATACAATATATTCCTCAAATGCATCTCCTGTTTCATCTACAAAATCTACATGAGTCTGAGGATCATTCGGATTGACTTTTCTTCTACGTTTGTATACCGGCATAAATACCGGCTCTATGCCAGAAGTTGTTTGGGTCATTAGGCTGGTAGTTCCAGTGGGGGCTATGGTCAAGCAGGCAATATTACGTCGTCCGTATTTTTTCATCTCCTCATATAAATTAGGATCAGCTTCTTTTAAACGGTTGATAAACGGATTATTTTTTTCTCGTTCACTGTCATAGATAGCGAATGCTCCACGTTCTTTCGCCATGTTAACAGATGAACGATAGGCTTCCAGAGCGATTGTTTTATGTACTTGTTCAGAAAACTCTGTTGCGTCTTCTGTTCCGTAGCGTAACCCCATAGCGGCAAGCATATCCCCTTCAGCTGTGATACCGACACCTGTACGTCTGCCCTGTCCGCTCTTTTTATAAATCTTTTCCCATAAATGTTTCTCTGCTTCTTTTACTTCCTCACTTTCAGGATCGGAATCGATTTTAGCTATGATCTTCTCGATTTTTTCTAGTTCCAAGTCAATAATGTCATCCATAATGCGCTGGGCCAATGCTACATGCTTTTTGAACAAGTCGAAATCAAAGTAAGCATCCCTTGTATAAGGGTTTACTACATATGAGTATAAGTTGATAGCTAATAAACGACAAGAATCGTAGGGACACAGAGGAATTTCACCACAAGGATTGGTAGAAACTGTACGATACCCTAAGTCGGCATAACAGTCTGGCACGGATTCACGTATAATGGTGTCCCAGAATAATACACCGGGTTCAGCAGACTTCCATGCATTATGGACAATCTTTTTCCATAAAGCAGATGCGTCAATTTCTTTCGTGAAAACAGGTTGATCGGAATCTACCGGATATTGCTGTTTGTAAGGAGTGCCATTTACAGCTGCCTGCATAAATGCATCATCTAGTTTCACGGATACATTAGCACCGGTTACTTTGCCTTCGGTCATTTTGGCGTCAATAAATGCCTCCGAGTCTGGATGTTTGATGGATACGCTTAACATTAAAGCACCACGACGCCCGTCTTGTGCTACTTCACGTGTTGAATTGGAATAGCGTTCCATGAAAGGCACCAGTCCGGTTGAGGTCAGTGCTGAATTTTTAACAGGGGAACCTTTAGGTCGTATATGAGATAAATCATGTCCTACGCCACCACGACGTTTCATTAATTGTACTTGTTCTTCATCAATGCGGATTATAGCTCCGTATGAGTCGGCTGCTCCATCAATTCCAATGACAAAGCAGTTCGATAAGGAAGCCACTTGAAAATCGTTCCCGATACCTGTCATGGGACTACCTTGCGGAACAATGTACTTAAAGTGATCCAATAACTCGTAAAGCTGCTGTGCGTTTAACCCGTTCTTATATTTTGCTTCAATGCGGGCTACTTCATTTGCAATGCGCCAATGCATGTCTTCGGGAGACTTTTCGAAAATGTTCCCGAAAGAATCTTTTACTGCATATTTGTTTACCCAAACCCTTGCAGCAAGTTCATCACCTTTGAAGTATTGTAAAGATGCTTCAAAAGCTTCGTCATAGGTGTACGTTTGTTTTTCCACTTTTATTTTTAGATTTACTATAATATCAATAAGTTGTTTTAGTGTAGAAGCCGCAACTCATTATAACAAAAGTTTCGGCAAAGCTATATATGTTTTTTCAATTAACAAAATAAAAAGTAGATAAGTTTTCAACAAATTGAAAGTTATCCAAAAATATTTGTTAATTTATTGATTATCAAAAGATATATGTGTTGGTTTATTTACGGAAGTTTTCTATTTTGAAAATTTCAATGAAGGAAATAAGTGATTGACTAGTTGAAAAGACCAAATTCTTAGCATATATTATTTTGCAAAAAATGAATTATTACTCTTTTCTTTTTTTATCTTTGCAAGAAAAATATATATGGAATCGATAAATAATAGACGGACGATCCGTAAATATAAGCAGGAAGATATTTCTGCTTCTTTGTTAAATGATTTGCTTGAAAAGGCATTCCGTGCTTCTACAATGGGCAATATGCAATTATATAGTGTGATTGTGACCCGTGACAAGCAGATGAAAGAGAGATTGGCACCTGCTCATTTTAATCAACCGATGGTAACAGGTGCTCCGGTTGTACTGACTTTTTGTGCGGATTTTAACCGTTTTAGCAAATGGTGCAGAGAGCGTAAGGCGGTACCGGGTTATGACAATCCCATTTCTTTTCTGAATGCTGCTACGGATGCATTACTTGTGACTCAGAACTTTTGTACATTGGCGGAGGAAAATGGATTAGGTATTTGTTATTTGGGAACAACGATTTATAATCCTGATCAAATTATTGATATTCTTCGGTTGCCGGAATTGGTTATGCCAGTGGCTACTATTACAGTAGGATATCCGGACGAATGCCCTTCACAAGTCGATCGTCTTCCTATAGAGGGTATTTTGCATGAAGAAGTATATCATGATTATACCAAAGAAGATATTGATCGTATCTATAGATATAAAGAGTCACTTCCGGAAAATCATCAGTTTATTAAAGAAAATCATAAAGAAACATTGGCTCAGGTATTTACTGAGGTCAGATACAAGAAGTCGGATAATGAATGCATGTCTGTAACTTTGAAAGAAACCTTGAAGAAACAGGGCTTTGAAAAATGAGTTACCGGAAACTATTAACCTTAAAACTACAGAAGTGCGCAGAGGGAAATAAAGAAAATACCCTTTGCGCACCTCTGTAGTTTTATTTCTATTTTCTTTTGAGAGAAGCTTCAATTTCCTCAATATCCGCTTTAAATGTTTTATCAACCTCCACTTGGTCTTTTACTATTTTACAAGCGTGCAATACGGTTGCATGATCTTTATTACCTATTAATTGACCAATTTTGGAAGAAGAGGAGTCTGTATGTTTTTTGGCCAGATACATAGCTACCTGACGTACTTGTACCACTTCTCTTTTTCTAGTTTTGGTATGGATGGCAGATTCCTCTATCTCGTAATGGTTGCATACTTTCTGTATGATATCTTCCACTGTGACAGGCTTGCTTTCACAACAGCGTACAGCTTTTCGTACAATTCTTTCAGCCAAATCCAAATCGACATCACGCTTGAAGATAATGGATTGTGCCAGAAGTGAATTAATGATGCCCTCTAGTTCACGTACACTTTCATTTACGTTTTCAGCAATATAATTAATTACTGTTTCCGGTATATTCAAACCGTCACGACGTATTTTATTGCGTAAGATATTCTTTCTCAATTCTACATCCGGTTTTTCCAATTCGGCCACTAAGCCCCATTTAAAGCGGGTCAGGAGACGTTCTTCCATACCTTGTAGCATTACCGGTGCGCGGTCAGAAGTCAAAATAAGTTGCTTACCGTTCTGGTGCAGATGGTTAAAGATGTGGAAGAACGTGTTCTGAGTTTTGGTTACTCCTGCGAATTCTTGAATATCATCAATAATCAAAACATCTATGGTTTGATAAAAACTGATGAAATCATTGAAATGATTAGTACGCACAGAGTCGGTATATTGCACCTGAAACAGATGTGCTGATACGTACAATACTCTTTTTTCAGGATATAATTCCTTGATACGAGTACCAATAGCATTAGTCAAGTGAGTTTTACCCACGCCGGACGGTCCATACAAAAACAAAGGGTTGAATGTTTTTGCCGGATTTTTAGCTACAGTTTCCCCTACCGTACGTGAGAACTCATTACTATTTCCTTTTATGAAATTCTCAAAGTTGTAATTTGGATTCAAATGTGGGTCTAAATCCTGCGGAGCTGGTGCCTGCATTGGATTAGGTGCCTTGTTACCATCTCGTATAACTGTTTGTGTGGGTAGTGCTGAAGAGCGTTTGCTTCCCTCCATGTTTACAGTTATATGGTTGGTTTTATCGGTCAAGATACAATACATAAGCTGCGTTCCCTCCCCAATTTCTTTATATAGGGCAGCGCGCAGCAAGTCCACAAACTTTTCTTCTAAAAATTCATAGAAGAATGGGCTGGGGACGCCAATTGTCAGTGCCTTGTCCTCATATTTAAGCGGTACGATAGGCTCAAACCACGTTTTAAAGGTCGTTTCAGGTACGTTGTCTCTGATAATGTTCAGACAGCGACCCCATAAAACGACGTGATCGTTTTCAATCATATGAAACATTTATTATAAAAAGCGAAACTTCTACAATGCAAATTTCGAAATGAATTTCTGAAAAAACAAATCGCTTTTTTCTTGCTTTTTATTTTTAAAGAGTAATCTATTTAGTTTCAGTAACTTATAAAAAACTCTATCTAAAGGCTTCTGAAATATTTTTGTTATTTGATAATTGGCTGATTTATAGCTGACTATCTGTCAAAATAGGCTTTTATTTATTTTAAATGAAATAAGTCTACATGGTATTTCTGCCCTATTTGCAGTCATTTACTGAAAAAAGGTAGAAAAATGGTTAAGTAGACTTATTTAGAATCTTTTTAAATTAACAAATCTGTTACTTATCTTTCTTCCCAAACAAAGAGAAATGTACATAACGTTTAGGATGCGCTTTCAAATCCTCCAATAAGGTTGCAGCATTTGCTGTTGTCGCACTCAGATTTTGGTAAAAGGTAGGATCATTGAATAGTAAGCCGATGCTGTTGTCCTTGCGATTGAGTTTTTCTGTCAGCATTTGTACATTATATAAAGTGGAATCTATTTTATTGAATGTTGATGCATAATCAATACCTTTCAAGTTGTCGCTGATAGTAATGAAATTATCAGCAATCGTGTTTAGTTTTCCAGTAAGTTGCGGAAGATCCCTTTGCATTAATATGTTTAATTGACGTGTTGTCGCATCCAGATTGGCTGTCAGTTTTTCTGCGTTGTGTAAGGTTGCACCCAATGCAGGATCAGCTAATATTTTATTTAATGAATGTAGGATAGAATCCATTTTGGGCAGCATCTGCTCTATTTGAGGAACTAGCTTTTCTTCAGCGGCTCCCATGAGTCCCGCATTCGTTTTGCCAGGCAGTGTATCCCCCGGTTGATAGTATTCTGTAGAATTAAAGTTAAGGAGTAAGTTCATCTTTACTGTTCCCAGCATTTCTGTAACCAATTCTCCTGCACTTCCTTTAGGGATACGCATTTCCTTGTCTACTTCCACTTCTACTGTGACATGTCCCGGTTTAGCATAGTTGTAATTGATATTTCTTACTGTACCTACTTTGTAACCATTGGCAAAGACGGGGCTTGATCCGGCTAATCCGTTTATATTGGTATATTCTACATAATAGTAGTTGGCAGATTGGAACATATTTATTCCTTTCAGGTAGTTGATACCAAAGATCAGCATAGCCAATGCAGCGATGCCTATTAATCCTATTTTTACCTCTTTCGTCATTTCAATTGTACCTTTTATATTATCTATTCTTTTTAAATTCTTTGATGGCTTCGTTCACGTTCATTTTCTCTCCGTTTTTGAAAGCGATAATGAAAGCGTCCTTAAATTTAGGAGTAATATTACGTTTCATGCGTAGTATTTTATTATAATCCGTACTTTCTCCGTAAGTATATTTATAAAGTCCTTTTTCGCGGTAATAGCTAACGGGTGATACACCTTTCAGTTGTTTGCTTCCTTTGGGTAATATTTTGTTTGATACCAATATTTGTATTTTAAATACAGGCTTGGCAGATGTTCGGGCTTGGTCGCCTGTGATCTTTTTTTGTGTGGCAGGCACAGGCTTTTTGGTAACTTTGTCAGGTTCCGTTGCAGTGTCTGGTTCCGCAGTTTGTATTTCTATTCTTGATTCTTTCGGTTTGTTTTCTGGTTCCGGCAATTCTTGTCCTTGTACTCTGCTGCGACCGGTGGGGGCATCATGTTCGCGCTTGTAATTGAGGAATGCTTTATAAATGCTGTTAGATAATGCCGTAGTGCCTGCATCGGATAAAAGATATTGTTCTTCATCCGGTGTTGAGATATAACCTAATTCAACCAAAACACTAGGCATGGAAGTGGCGCGTAGAACTAGAAATCCGGCTTGATGTACTCCTTTGTCTATCCGTTTGGCTGTATTCTTGAATTGTTTTTGGATAAGAGTGGCTAATTTTACACTCTTCTCCATATTTTTGTCTTGTACAAATTCAAAAATAATATAGCTTTCGGAAGAATTTGGATTGAATCCGGCATAACGTTGTTCATAATTATCCTCTATCAAAATAACCGAGTTCTCCTTTTTAGCAACTTCCAAATTTTCTTCAGTACGGTGAAGTCCTAACGTATAAGTTTCTGCTCCCCGTACAGTTCTGCTACGGGCTACAGAATTGGTATGTATAGAGATGAATAAGTCGGCCTTAGCATTATTAGCTATTTGTGCACGACGGTCTAAAGGGATAAAGACATCTGTCTTCCGGGTGTATATTACCTTTACGTCATTACAGTTATTTTGGATCAGTTGTCCTACTTTTAAAGCTACGTTCAGATTGATATTTTTTTCTTTTCCACGTCTGCCGATGGCGCCAGGATCATGTCCGCCATGACCGGGATCAATGACGACTATAAAATCCTTTCCCTTTGCCGCCAGGCAGAAACAGGGGAGGACCAGCCACAGGCTACACAACAGGAATATTATTTTAAGTCTATCGGTTTTCATATCAATCAAGTTGCAAATGTAGCGATTTTTAGTGAAAACTCGGCTTTTGTCTTTAAGTTTTGCGTTTTTTATTCGAAACTTGCCACAAAACCCGAAAAATAGACGAGTATTTGGACTAAATTCTTTTATTTTGTATCCCAAAATAAGTATTGAAAGATGGATTTGCTTAAGTTTATGAAGAATTGGACGTTACCTTTAGCTATGCTTGCAGGGGTTATCGGCTATTTTGTTTTTGCCAACTTCACTTTTCTGGAGCCGACAAAGCCATTTATGAATGGGTTGATTTCTTTTCTAACTCCTTCCTTGATTTTTGCCCAATTGTTGCTTACATTCTGTAAAATTGAACCAAAAGAGTTGGTTCCTAGAGTATGGCATGGCTGGTTGTTGGCTATTCAAGCTATTTCTTGTGGTATCATTGCGTTGTTGTTGATATTTTGTCCGATGGACGAATCTTATAAGGAGATATTCGAGGCGGCTATGGTTTGTCTTATTTGTCCTACTGCTACGGCAGCGGCAGTAATTACGGGAAAACTAGGTGGAAGTGCTTCCAGTTTGACTACTTATACATTACTTTCAAATATTTTGGCTGCAATAGCAGTTCCTTTGGTATTTCCATTGGTTGAGCCACATACGGATGTTACTTTTGGTATTGCTTTTCTTAAGATTTTAAGTAAGGTTTTCCCATTGTTGCTTGCGCCGTTTTTTATCGCTTTATTATTCCGTTATTATATCCCTCGATTCCATAAGTTTTTACTGGAATATCATACTTCAGCTTTTTATTTATGGGCGATAGCATTGACCATTGTAATGGGGCAGACTACTCGTTCTTTGGTTAACAGTACAGCTGATGTAACGGTAGAGATGTTGATTGCTTTTGCTGGTTTAGTAACTTGTTGTTTACAATTTTATTTTGGTAAAAGAATTGGTAGTGCATACAATGACCGTATAAGTGCAGGACAGGCATTGGGGCAAAAAAATACTGTACTAGCTATTTGGATGGCGGTTACGTATCTTAATCCTTTATCATCTGTCGGGCCAGGTAGTTATGTGGTGTGGCAAAACATCATCAATAGTTATCAGTTGTGGAAGAAAAGAAAAAATGAGATGAAAAATTAAGTCGCAGCTATTTACTTTGTTATACGTAATGCTTGGTATAGTAAAGTATATAGCTGCGTTCCATTAAAAATGAATTTGCCGTATATATCTCTTAAAGATTTCTTACGAAACCTGCAAAACGCTTCAATCCTTCTGCCAGTGTAGTACGTGGGCAGGCGATGTTCCAGTGCATGAATCCTTTTCCTTCAGTCCCGTACATTGCTCCTGCATTGAGCCATAATCCAGCTTCGTTAACCAATCGCTGTTCGAGTTCCTGCGAGTGTATGCCGAGTCTGTGACAGTCCATCCAAACGAGATAGGTTCCCTCCAATGCCGTGATAGGAAACTCGGGCAGATGCTCCCGACAGAACTCCTGCATATAGAGAAAATTGGCCTGTAAATATTTGATGAGTTGGTTCAGCCACTCTTCCTCTTCGTTGTAAGCTACTTGAGTAGCAATTACACCAAAAGGATTGACATCACATACTTCGTTATCGTTAATGGCCCGATCGATTTTCGCCCGACGGTCAGCATCAGCACATATAATGTTCGCAATCTGTAATCCGGCAATATTGAACGCTTTACTGGGAGATATACAGACGAATGGTGACGGAAATTTTCTGAGATGGAAGCAAACGGTGTGTAACGGTACTCTGGAAAAACCAGTTCGCAATGAATCTCATCCGAAACGACCATAACATCGTGGCGAATACAAATTTCACCAATACGTACCAATTCTTCACGTTTCCATACTCTTCCGGCAGGATTGTGAGGATTGCACAGCAGCATCACCTTCACTTTCGGATCAGCAGTCTTACACTCTAAATCTTCATAATCGATGGTGAAAGTATTACTTGCAAAGATCAACGGTGATGATACCATTTCACACCCATTGTTACAGATTGAAGAAAAGAAACAATTATAAACCGGAGTCTGCACCAACACCTTATCTCCCGGAACGGTCAAAGCCTTGATGACTGCCGAGATGGCCGGGACTACGCCTGATGTGTAAATTATCCATGTGCAGTCAATCGTCCAACTGTGACGGCGTGCGAACCAATCTGTAACAGCCTCGTAATAACTGTTGGGCACACGGGTATAACCGAAGATACCGTGTTCCACCCGTCGGCGTAAAGCATTGACGATAGCGGGGGCTGTACGGGAATCCATGTCAGCCACCCACATCGGCAATACATTTTCGCTTTCTGAGCTATCCCATTCTTTTTCTTGAAGTCTTCTATTTTAAGTATTCTTTGAAAAATTCCTCCAGCTTATCGAATGGAATAATGTCTGTCCGGTCATATAAATCCGTATGTACGGCACCGGGAATAATCATCAGTTCTTTATTGTCGCCTTTCAGCTTCTTGAAAGTATCCTCACTAAAATAGCGGGAGTGAGCTTTTTCTCCATGAATGAGCAACACGGCACTGCGGATTTCATCGGCATACGCAAGGATAGGTGCGTTGAGAAATGCAAGATTGGAGGTTTTGTTCCAGCCCAAACCGGAGTTGATGGAACGGGGATAATAACCTCGTTCGGTCTTGTAATAATCGTAATAATCCTTTATGAACTGTGGCGCATCACCGGTAGGCTCCGGGTTCATCACGGTGCGGGGATAAGTGTCGGTACGGTAGTCTTCCGTGCGCTGGGTGTTAAACTCCTGACGTATTTTGTAGCGTGCATCCGCATTGTCTGCGGCATCGAAATAACCGTTTGCTGTACAGCGACTGATGTCGTACATAGTGGAAGCTACCGTTGCCTTGATACGTGTGTCGTTGGCAGCCGCATTGATAGCAAAACCACCCCAACCACAAATGCCAATGATGCCGATTCGTTCGGCATCCACATCCGGACGTGTCGCAAGGTAATCCACCGCCGCCGAGAAGTCTTCGGTGTTGATGTCCGGTGAAGCCACGCTGCGAGGCTGTCCACCGCTTTCACCAGTAAACGAAGGATCGAAAGCAACCGTCAGGAATCCTCGTTCGGCAAGTGTCTGGGCATACAGTCCCGACGACTGTTCCTTTACAGCTCCAAACGGACCGCTGACAGCAATGGCCGGCAGTTTACCTCCGAAAATCGTTTTCGGTGCATACAGGTCGGCGGCGAGCGTGATGCCGTAACGATTTATGAAAGTCACTTTGCTATGGTTCACCTTGTCGCTCTTCGGGAACGTCTTGTCCCATTCCTGTGTCAGATTTAACTGTTCCATATTTTTGTGAGTGTTTTGTGCCGGGCTTTCCGTCAGGCCGAAGAGGCAGAGGAAAGCAGCCATTAAAATAGTTGTACGTTTCATAACCGATGTAATTTAAATTTTTATTGTTTTCTTTATCATAGTGCAAAATTACAGCGGATTACAGGAAAAGCCGGTAGATGGATTACTGATTGTATAACCTCAATTACAGACATTTTTTTACATGTGTCTCATCCAACGTTCTCGCTTCAAGCGGACCAGGAAAATCAGCCCCCTGAAACACAGCTTGATGCACATGGCAACCCATACACTTTTCAGACCTAATGACGGGGCGAGCAAGGCGGCTAATGACAGACGCACCGCCCGGATATTGAAGAAATTCATCAAGCACGGGACAAGCGTATCCGCTGCTCCGACAAAGACACCGTAAGTGATAATCGAGGCTGCAAACATCGGCTCAGCGAACGCTTCGATGCGCAGTGCCATTATGCCCAATTCCCGAATCTCCCCGACGGGGGCATCTAACCGATAATTTGGGGGCGAACAGATACATGAGTACACCTATAACCCCATAACGGTCATACCATATAAATATGGTAATGCGGGCGAAACTTCGGACCAGTTTCCGGCGATCGGCACCGATACTCTGCCCAACCAGTGTCGTGCAGCATCGGCAATCCCATACTGGGCATATGCAGAGGCTTTCGGCTGTAATGGCAAATGAATTGGCTGCGATGGCGAAGACGCCCAACGGAGTCACGATAACTGTTGTCATGATTTGCGTACCACAAATGACGATATGCTCTAAACCGGATCGGATTGTGTTATGGCAGTTGTTCCTATAACAAATAAACTTGCAATCATGATGACTGATATACGTTTCATTATCACTTGATTTTATTAAGTTTTGAATTTCAGAATCTTGATGCAAAGATAAATACATGACTGAAAATACAGTGTAGATAAATTACAGATGTTATAACCCTAATGACATGATTTCCGGAAAGAATAGTATAAATCTGTAGCCAAGGTTGATACAATGTCTCAACCTGTTATTCTAGAAAATGATAAGTATAGAGTTTGAAATCTTAAATTGATGTTAAACAGGAAATTAGGCAAGGATTACAGCTACGTAATACCCCGGAATCGAGCGAGTGACTACACTATCAGCATCAGTTATGTTATTTTTATCAATAGTAACCGGAGCGTATTTGCAACAGGTGAGAAACTGAATACTGCAAGAAATTATCATGTTGCCTCTTTGGTTGAAATAGTGCTATGAAATAGAGATTTTAACCCATCGAAAATGGCAGGAAGAGCAATAGTGCCATGCACCTCGTCGGGAAATTTTTTATAAATGACATGCAAATGCTTGTTTTTCATTTCAGGGATGATCTTATTTTTTAAGCTGTCGGCCAATGAAAACTGAATAAGTTTGATTGCAGGACGTTGGCGGGTGGCGAAAGCAACATACAAATGTTTGCCGGAGAAGTCTTTTTGATAAACATTCTTTGCAGCTTGTTGTAGAAAAACTCCTCGGTCCCACCATAAGCTTGGATCTATTGCTATATACGAGTCAAAAGACTCGGGGTGATTTGACAGTGTCTGTAGGGTAAATAAACCTGCGTATGAATGTCCGACAAGAAAGTTTGTACCGTTGGCAGGAACTTTATTTTCCACTTCCAGACGTAGTTCCTCTATCAGAAAGCGATAGAACTGTTCAGCTCCACCACCTGCCGGCTTATCATAGGGACAAATAGTACCATCCCGGCGGGCGGCTGAGCAGGTAGGAGTGAAATCTCTGGTCCGGTCTGTGTTTAAGACAGCAACAACGATGCAAGGAGGTAAATTTGAGGTTTTAGAAGAAGAGAAGAAACGCGTAAAGCCAACCACGGAATGAAAGAAGGAATCTCCATCCAATAGATAAAGAACCGGATAAGCCTTTCCTTTTTCACCTGCTTTGGTCTCAGGTACATAAATCCAATATTTTCTTTCTTCATTCAGTATTTCAGAAAACAATGTATGACGCGTTCCGATATAAATGGAATCTTGTTTTTGTGCGGAGAGCGGGAATATCCATCCTATTTGTATAAACAGTATTATATAAAGTTTCTTCATTTATTCGTTTTTTGGGGTTGCAAAGTTCGATGAAAATGTGGAAATGGACAATCCCTATTTTTAGGTATTTCAGAATATCTCCGATGGAAATTCCCTCTATGTTTTATGATTTTGTGGAGGTGGCACCGGATGCATCGGAAGGAATTGATTGAACCGGATTTTTAAGTAACTTCTTAGGGGAATTCATTAAAATATCCTATCACTTCTAACATTTCCCGATTAATTTTGTATTTTTACAGACATACAAAGATTAACTGTAACAAGATATGATTATTTCTGTCGTCTTAGTATCTATGATGGTGGTTTTCGTAACAGTTTATCATTTTGTTACAAAGCCGAAAAAGCAGCAAGAAAAGATTTATTCGGCGATGACCACCGATGAGCTTATCAGGTTCGTGCAGTCCATGCACTGTGAACTAGTGAAGAGAATTGATGCTGATGCCATTATCATCGGTTTTCAAGGAGGTTATTTTCATTTATTAAGAGAAAAAACAGGTCAGAATATTCAGTTATATTATAAAGATTTCTATGCATGTAGCTATGAACAGTCTAAAAAAATAGTTTTTGACATTAACAACATTAACTGCCGATACACAGCTTGGACTTGCTATTTGCGTAAAAGTCATGAGGACGGAGAAAGTGAGACACCTTTTACGGCTTGTCTGTCTGCCTGTCTGTTCTTGTCGGGCAGTGAAACTCAGTTAAAACAACATTTGCGGGTATTGCTTGAGTCATCTTTTATGATAGCCCGTAGTTTTAAAGAGTTGGCAGAACAATCTGATTCAATACAAGACGTGTTGGTGAAAAAAGAATTCGAAAATCGTTTAGCTTTGTTAAGACGAAAATTGGAGATTGGACATGGTAAGCTGTTGGAACCTGTCGATGTTTCCCGGCAAGATATGGATCAGATAGAGGATATTCTTTCTCTTTTTGGTACAGTGAAACAGGAAGATATAAAGGGAATGACACTGATTTGCAATGAGCGGATAGAGAGGCGTACCGAATTATTGTCTATTCTTTCTCTTCGGTTGAAAGATGCTGTGATGGATGAAAAAGGACAGGCGGGAAAAGATGCTCTGATCTGTATCACACTTGCTGAAGGGCAGTTGGTGATTGCGTTGGAGAAAGCTGAAGGCAGTAATGAACGATCTCTTTATTATAAGTTGTCGGCTATGCGAACGGACAGAGTGGATGCTTTTTTCGATGAAACCCAAAAAGGCAGAGTATTCAGTAGTATGATTGAGGTTAGATTGACAACGGATCATGATGATTATTGGGAGTTGAAATATATGTTGGACGATGCTAAAGAAAAAGCGGAAAACAAACAGTTTGACGAACTGACGGAGGAACAACAGGCGTTGCTGGCTTATACCGAGCCTACCTTGCAGACTACTATTTATTGGGGGAAGAAATTTTTCAGGCAGCAATGTTATCTTCAGGCGTTGGGGTGTTATCTTTCTATTTTTCGGTATTATCAAGTCCACTGGACGGAATTGCCGGAGCGTGGCAAGGAAGAATATTATGTGATTTGTTATCATATCGGTTTTGTTTATCTCACATTAGGGCATTTTGAAAAGGCTTATTATTATTTGACTAATGCTAAAAGAAATTCATCCATTCATGCGATTCGTGATTTTACCAACTGTCTCGTCGAAATGAAGGATACAGGAGCTCTTGAGTATATTTATTCTATGGTGAGTTTGGTTGGCAGTCAGATAAAGACGTATGGTGATGAAAAGAATACCTTGTTTCCACTTTATCATTTTCTTCGGCGCAGGGCAGCACAAGTATTAGTAAACTTGAAATATTATTCGCAAGCTAGGGAACTGCTCTATCAAATGCTGGGAGAGGAGGAGAATCGTGAGTTTGCGGAACGGGAATTGCAGTATCTTGAGAGTATGGGTGCAAGTGATGATGCGAAGCGGAACGAGTGAGAAGAATGTGAGGAGGTTGAATGAAAGTTTCATGGAATTTCATAATGGGATGTTGCTAGGAGTAAAGCAGAAATGTGGAAAATGTTCTGTAACATGGGCTGCTCTTCATTGAACTCTGTGAAGTTACATTTTGTTTGTATTGATGATAAAGTGTAATCCCTATACCGTCCTTCTGAGCTTTTGATCTGATGGTATCTTGTCAAGTATCCTTGGATGAGTAAAGGTTGTTTATCTTTCTCATCTCTGAAAGAAAAGGTATAGGAGTAGAGTTGTCCGATGCAGCATATTATGCTAATTGATTGTCATTAGTTTACATCAAAAGATAGAAGCCTCTAAAATTTACTTGTTTTTCGCAACAAATTGATGATTTAACGATTTTTTTCATCCTCTTTCTCCAAACAGAGAGAAAAAAGGCAAAACCGTCTTTTCGGCTCCCGACTTTTTGTTGGATCTTCGATCAGAGGGTGAGTACAAGGGTCGGCCAGTCAGCCAGTTGTTTCCGGTTTCTCCTTCGGGACATCCTTGGGTTTCCAGGCTACGATGAAGCTAACAGTTGTGGATTTGATCTAATAACTTTTTGCAAACCAATCGGTGAGTATCTTTTGCATTCGCATCGAGAGCTTGGTTACGGGAAGGTCTGTCTTTTCGGTAAAGAGCTTAAAGCTGCGGTATTGCATAGAAACACCGCTCTGCAGTGCCAACACCTCGTATTTGATTCTCTTGAAGGACCCTAGGCGGTCGCCCCTATGAAGAGAGTTTTATACTTGATTTTTTTTAACCCGATACTCTTGTATGCCGTTGATGTGATTAGTGTTTCCTCTATAGCTCTGCCGTATAAAATAAGCATTCCCTATAGAATTAGGTAAAGTCGCTCTATAATTGAAGAGAGCGACTTTACTTACGATTTAATACTAACCTTCCTGATATATCCAGTAATCATTATCCTTTCTATTATCTTTGAAATATTGAATACGGTCAACGATGTCAATGCCTTCTTTGTTTTGTGGAATGATAAATCTGGCACGCTCTTTATTGTCCTTCAAAGAGTATGATACAAAAGCATTGTTTTCACATCTCAACAGCCCTTTTCTGTAAGAGAGCGCACGGATATCATATCGTTCTACAGAATTTGCTACTGCTTGTCCTTCAATGAGTGCTTGAAGCATACATTGGTAGGCATTAGATGATTCACGCTTTTCAGAGTGCAATGCCACAAGAGCGTATGGTTGTTCATCATACATAGTATATTTGCCATAACGCTCGGGGCGGAAGCATGGATACGCGATATAATAATATCGCCAATCGTATTGACTTTTAGTTTTGCATTCTGTTAGATACGCATCAATTTTTTCTTGTAAGTAAATGTCGTCTATTTCTATATCAATCTCAAGCAGAGAACGTAATGATTTTTTTGTCTTATTAAAATCTGGATTTTTGCCTGTCGGATGAAATAATGCATACCAAGCCTTATTGCCAATTTCATCCTGATTCCCAGAACCAAGTTGAATGCACCAATTATTTATCCTTTGGCTATAATCATACGTTGCTAACATTGCACAGTCAATAATATCGCGAGAGCATCTATCAAAGACATGGATGAATCGCTGATAAAGATGAGTATTCTCATACCCAACAACATCTGTACGACCTTGAAGCAGATAGTGATCCTCCAACTGAAAAAGACCAGCAGAATGCTCGGGATGTTCTTTGGTAAACTGGAGCTTTTGACGCTCCTCTTCCATCTGAATTACATTGAAATTCAGTCTCACGTCATTATCAATCATTATACTATCTGCAATTTCCCCAGAAAGAATAATATTTTCTACCTGACGAAGATTTGCGGGCATACGGTTTCCTGCATCACCATTAGGGGTATCGACAACTTCGTTTCTGGAATTTTTGAGCAGATTCACTACCACACGCAAGCGTCGACGGAAATCCATTTCTTTTATCTTATCATAGTTCATTAAATAGATAAGAAAGGAGTAGAGCATTATTAACCAATAGGTAGTATTTTTACGCAACGCGGCTCCGGTCAATACCCCTTTGAAAATATTGAGATCTGTAATTTGTTGAGATACGACAACTTTTTCGTGTTCATGATAATCTTTTGACAGGTAAGAGTTGAAAAAAATATCAATTGGGTTAAGTATTAATGAATTAGAACGTCGCTCTTTGTTTTGAATATTGACCATGCAATCAAAGGCTTGTTCAAAAAACACTACATTTTTTGGTTGATTCTTATAAAGCCTTTCCAGTAAACTGAAATCATCTTCTAAATCAAATTCTGATGAAGAGCGATCTGACTTATAGACAAGAATAAGGGAAATCATATGGAAAAAGTTTAGAAAACCGCTATCGACGAGATTATACTCATCCCTATAAATCCAAAGTAAATCGGTCCATTCGCGGTCTATCTTAAGGCCAATGCGTTTAGCAGTAGCTTCATCGTCATTTTCAGAACGCATAACCTTTAAGAGTTCTGCCTTAAAATGTTCAAAGTCAGTGAGTGGTTTTCCACGGGAGTTCATCTTGATGTAAATGTCATCGGTTAACTTCATCTCCTCAATATCGCGGAAATAGAAATTAATTTTATCCAATTTGTTCCATAAGTCATTAATATCGGCAAAACGCTTTTGGATTTCATCAAGCATTGTGAGCATTCCTCTAACCGTAGGATCGTTGCTCCATTCCATTGGAAACCATCCCTCATTTTTAATTTCATCACTAAGATGTGTTTTCCATGTAGGTTCGTAGTTAACGAGCTTTATAAGAAAATCTCTCGCGCTATAACGTGTGTTGTATGAAAACCTCGCAAGTCGCTTATCGTTGATGCCCTCTTTTTTATCTGCATACCAATGAAGTAGCCAAAGAGTAGTTAGTCGTTGCTGTCCATCAAGAGGAATCAGCTGACCATTCTGAATATTACCATAAATGAAATCGAGGGTTAAACCATTGTTTATTAATCCAGCATGTATTGCTGATAGAAAACGTTCACGAGTCTTTACTGCATGTGCATCAGATCGGCCTTGTGCATAAGCACGTTGAATCCGTGGTATAGTGATTCCACTTATTCCGTAAGGATTGTTTTCAGAAATCAGATTCTTCAGTGTCGTAGTTTCCATTTGTCAAGTTGGGTATAGTGGTATCGTTATTATCCTGTTTATAGTAAGGTGAAATTTTCTCATTAAGGGCCTCGGCATAATCTCTTCGGTCTGTCTCTCCCCAAAAGAAAAGCGATGGACCCTCTTGAGTATAGTACTTGAAGAATACGTGTTTTGTACAAATTGGAATGTATCTTCCTTCTTTATCATAATTAATGACACGGTGTCTTTTAACATCAAAAACGGAGTTGCTAAGAGCCGCGTTTTGAGATACATCTAGCAGTGCCATATTTGCTAATCCATGCGAGTAGCTATTCTCCTTAACGACATCTTCCTTAGACGTGAATATGATAATTACTTCCTTCTGAATCTCATTAAAGCGTTCACGCACATTCCCTGGATCCTTATCGCTATGAAGTTGTTCAATCAATATCTCCATTTTCTCTATAAGTTCATTATTTACCTCAAAAATAGAACTTTCAGAAGATTTCAAAAGTGCAATATGACTTTCTAGCCATGTAAGAATATCTTTATTCTTTTTAAGGCTTTCGGCATTTTGAGCGTGGATATGCTCCAAACTCCATATAGAATCTTTATGTTTGTCAAATGGGAACCTTCGTTTACCATCGTCCATCAGACGTTCTGTTTCCACATTAAACAAAGTCAATACCTTTTGTAGTTTGTCTTTCCTTGTATCGTATGATAAGCTAAGTAACTCTTCTTTATCTTTAATGCTTATTGATTCTGAAATCATTTTGTCGAGCTCGCTAAGAAATATATCCTTAGCAAGAGGAGTGTTGCCATCATTTTGCCATACGGTATAAATTTTCCTTAGTGGAACTCCTATAGTAATCAGATAACCAATTTTATGGTAAAAGTCATGGTTCGTATACCATTCGCGGAGCGTAAGAAACACATGATAGATGCGACTCCATATCTCAAGAAGCGGATTTTCTGTGGTGGTTTCCGATAGAGACTTTATTTGTCGATCAAAGTAAAAGAATGTACGATACTTTTCACGATCATTCCCTGATTTGTCTACCATCAGATCAAGGATAAGATCTATACGAGTTGGCATTTGATCTCCATCAATATTGGACAAAAAGCCCCAAAATGATGGATTTTGTAGTTCTTGCTCAATCATGTCCCACTGGAGTGAGATTTCCTCCTGTCGTCCTGACATCTTGTCTCGCACACTGTCTTTAAGAAACAAGGCTTTGACAAGTTCCGAGCTTGTCAGTGGAATTTTTCCAATGTTTAGACGCTCAAATAGCTCAATACCATTCTCAGCAGAATCCACTTCGTACCAAATGACGTTTACTGATGATATGAAATATTCATTGAGTTTGGTCAGGTAAGCTGCCATTTCTCGACGCTCACCCTGTGTCTTTTCTGTAAAATATTGCTCTATATATTCGTATGCAGATGCGATAAAATAATAATCTATATTCAGCTCTCTAAGCGAAAGATCAATATTACCAAGAAAGTTTGCTGATTCTTTACGAGTTTCATACTCTAACTTAAAGCTAGGTTCATATAGATCTCCCAGTTTTGCTTCCATATACTTGCAGATGAGGTATATGGTTGTAAGACGTTGCTGCCCGTCAATGAGCTCGAACCTCTCATTGCTTTTCTTTACAACAATTGGTTGTAAGCAATATGGCTTTCCCGCACTTTCATAAATGTCATCGAGAAGGAGTTTTATTTCCTCCGAGGTCCATCTATAACCCCGTTGATAATCGGGGAGGTAGAAAAGGCCCTTGATCTTCCCTACATTTTTTGTATCAAGAATAATGTTTGACATATTGTAGTATCTTAATATAATTTTTTATACAATGTAATATCGTATGCTGACTGATTTTCGATAGTTTGTATTTAAAAGGTGGAAACTTTACAAAATTACTTGTTTTTTCGCTAAGAACCGATGTTTTAATGTTTTTTATCGTTTCTCTTCGAACAGAGGGAGAAAGGGTAAAAACTGCCTTCTAGGGCTTCGATAGATCTTGTTCACAAAGATAGGGTATGTCGGAGTTCGTTTTGCCCAAAAGGGTAGTAAAATCGAGGATAGATTCACAGGTATTTTCTGGTTCCCATGCGAGTGTTATGTGTCCTATTCGGAGTTGTATTTTGTTCGATCTTTACACTCGGTTACTCTACGTTTTGCAGCCAAAAGAAAAATGATTGAAGTTATTTCATCATAGTGCAGCCATCTCTTCTCCCTTATTTTGACTTTACTTTATTGAACGTATATAGGAATACGGGGATAAAGTAAAGTTGGTTTTCATTTGAATAGTAAACTAATCTTGAATATATGTTGTAAGGTAATTTTTGTAGAATAGACATTTAATTCGTTTGGAAAAATGTCGTGTAATGGGGATGATTCGTTTGAAAAAGTGTAGAGCCTTTATACTGCTGTGTCTTCTAGTCTTGCGATTTTGTCTGCAATCTATCATTAAATAGATAAAAAGTAATATTTTTGCATATTATATGATAAGTTGATTATGACAAAGAATACAATGGGGATTAAGTTGCCTCGAAAATTGGAGCAGAAGATGTCGGTTGTGGGAGAGCAGATAAAACTGGCTCGATAGCGGAGGAATTTGAGTGTGGCTCAGATGGCGGAACGGGCACTTGTTCCCCGTTGACTGTGTTCCGAATAGAGAAAGGCGCACCGACGGTAGCAATCGGAATATACTTGCGAGTGCTGTATGCTCTGCAGCTTGATGATGATATTCTGTGGCTGGTCAAAGAAGATAAATTGGGAAAAGCTTTGCAGAATTTGAGTTTGAAGACAAGGGAACGTGCTTAGAAGAAAGAGTAAGCGATGAAGACGCTATATGTATATGCCGATTTTGATTGGATCGAAGAAACAGAACTCGTTGGTGAGTTAGGCTATGAATCTCTTCGTAGCTCGGATTGCTATTGTTTTACTCTCAATGATGGATGTTTTGAAAAAAACACGGAGATTTGTTTCTGAGCGATGATCTGAATAATTATCAGGGACAGCAATATACGCAATCGGAGAAAGATATATTTGGATGTTTCTCGGATGCTTTGCCGGATCATTGGGGGGCGAACGTTGTTGCTGCGACGTGAGCAGATTGTAGCGATGGAGGAGAAGCGACCGGTACGAAGACTGTTTCCTTTCGACTATTTGATAGGTATCGATGACTTTTCCCGAATGGGGGCTTTCTATTGTAGAAATGATTTTCCGTTCGGTACGAAGCTCGGCTAAATCAAGGAATGCGGTTTTTCTTCCATAAGAGAGCCTTTGGGAACTATTTCGTAGGAATAGGCTTTCTCAAAGGCTTGGTGTCCGGCATCTGTCATAAGTCCTCGGTCTTCAAGATTGATACAACGTTCTTTGTTTAACTCAGTCCAATGACTTCCTTTGCGATGAGGTGAAAGCCGCTGTGCAAGGCATCCGTCTGGCAATTTCTTTAGAGTTGAATCAATCCACCCGAAGCACAATGCTTCTTCAACAACTTCAATGTATGGAATACATTCGTATGTGGGCTGTTTAGAGCGTGAAGTTACAACCCAACACGATTTCACCCGATTATGGTTGACCTTCAGCCATTCTCTCAACTCGATGCGGTCTGTGAAGTCTAGTAGATTGATAATTTCCATATTTGCCTCCAACTGATATGTTATTAATCCAACTGTTTTCTATAAACTGAGTCCAATGTATTTCCTTCTTTATCTTTCCATACCAACCAGCCGTTGTTGCTGCTACCAATACAGAAATCTGCGGCAGTACTGGGACTTGAAAAAGTTTTATCTGATGTCAATACCAATATTCCGTTCTCAGTAGAAGTGTAATATTGAAGCATCTTTTCTCGTTTTTCTTTCCAGTTGAAAGACGGAACCATTGTTTTGGCAACAGTACTTCCTTTTAGGACTGTGAATCCATCGGAACTGTAGAAACCTTTTGCATTGCATCCTCTACCTTTGGTGTAGAATAGATGTTCTTCTTTGGGTTGTGATACTTCAAAAATATTGCAACCGATAAATGATGCCAAAAACTTCACATCTTCGAAAAATTCATTCATTGAGTCCTGTTGATGCTCCGGTAGGTTAGGGGCTTTAGGAATTTGTTTATTATCGCTTAAAACAAAAGCGTTTGCTTTCTTGGCTTCGGCTATAGCTTTATGTTCTAGGTATTGCACATCAACTTTAGTCATATCGGCGTCTTTCGATACAAATATGAGTGCTTTTTGCCAAAACGATTTTTTGCTATCGTGGTCTTTTACACGTTCTTTAAAGTTCTCCGTTTCACCTATATACGCCTGCGGCTTGGTTGATTCATCTTCCCCCAGCAATATATAGAATGCAGGTTTTTGTAACTTCTCTTGTGTATTCAAATAAGAGAGATTAGAACGTGGTACGACAAACATTTGGCAAATTTTGTTGCTAATGAATGCGTATTGAGTTCCTTTTGGGTCTCCATCAATGAGATATGTTGTTACTGTCTTTCCCATAAATATGTCTAAATTCAATTACTTTGAGGTATAACTCATTTAAGAACTGACTTTTCTTAATGCAAATATACACTATTATCGAATATAATTCCCTATATTTGTCTAATAAAATCATATCAAGTAATGAAACTGAATAGAATAAAGACTGTTTTATCCGAAAAAGGTATTTCTCAAACGTGGTTAGCTAAACAGCTAGATAAGAGTTTCAGTATGGTCAATGCCTATGCCTGTAATCGGATTCAGCCTAATTTGGAAACCTTGCAACGGATTGCGGAGATATTACAAGTTGATTTGAAGGATTTGATAACCGATAAAAAAGAAAGGTTACAATAAATTATTTAATACGGTTAGGAGGTTCTGGTTCCTTTTGTAACTTGTTGCAGATGTGCCTATGAACTTCTGATAATATATATTATCAAGAACATGACTCCTGAAGAAAAAGCAAGAATAAAGATAGACCAGTGGTTTGCCGATGCTGGTTGGAAAGTAGTCAACAGGGAGGATTATGAACCTACTTGTACGGCTGTAGCCATAAGAGAAGGTTTATTGAAAGGAAATCTTGAGGCAGATTATTTCCTTTTCATTAATGGAAAAGCAGTAGGGGTACTTGAAGCTAAGCGTGAAGAAACGGATGCTTTTGCTTCAGAGGTATGCGAGCAAGCAGCCTTATACGCAAGAAGTGTTCCGAATATCTATCAGGCATATCAAAAGCCATTGCCTTTTATCTTCACCTCGAATGGTAAGGAACTATATTGCTGTGATTTTCGTGAACAAGATTCTTGTTTCAAGCAGATCATGAATATCCCTACACCACATGAATTGGTAAAGAGGCTGGGAATTGAAGATGCATTTGCCGGACTCCCTACATTGAAAAAGAAAGGGCTGCGTGATTGCCAATATGAGGCGGTAACAGAACTTGAAAAGAGTTTCCGCAGTGGACAAAATCGGGCATTGATGGTTCTTGCTACCGGAGCTGGCAAAACATATGCTGCTTGTCTTGCTACCTACCGGATGCTTTCTTATACACCAATGCGTAGAGTGTTGTTTCTTGTAGACCGAAATAATCTTGGAAAACAAGTAGAAGGAGAATTTGGGACTTTCCGTCTGACAGAGAACGGGGATGCTTTCAATACTATCTTTACGGTCAATCGCCTTCGCTCGTCTTCTATTCCTTCTGATAGCAATGTCGTTATTTCTACAATACAACGTCTATTCTCATTCTTGAAAGGAGAAACTATTGAGGATAATGATGATGACGAGAACGAACCTATAGAGGAAGTAACCTTGCCTCCTAATCCCAACTTACCGCACGACTATTTTGATATGATTATCATAGACGAGTGCCATCGCTCCATTTATGGGAACTGGCGCAAGGTGCTGGAGTATTTCGATACGGCAAGATTGGTTGGTCTGACCGCAACTCCTATCCCTGAGACAATGGCATTCTTCAATAATAACTGCATTGTTAACTATACATTGGAAAAGAGTATTGTTGATGGCGTGAATGTGGATTGTCGGGTATATAGAATAAAAACGCAAGTCACAGAAACGGGTGGGGCTATATTAGAGGGTGAGAAATTTAAAGAAGAAACAAGATATACAGGTGAGGTTAAGATTGTAAGTAGTAAGGAAACCAAAATCTATACAAATAAAGAACTTAATCGGAGTATTATCAATCCGGCACAGATAAAGTTAGTCCTTTCGACCTATCGGGATGTGGTTTATACAGAGTTGTTTAATGACCCGCAACGTGAACCAAATATGGACTATTTGCCCAAAACATTGATTTTTGCTCTCAATGAAGCTCACGCTACAAATATCGTACAAATAGCTAAAGAGGTGTTTGGACGGACTGATGGCCGCTTTGTTCAGAAAATTACCTATTCGGCAGGCGACAGTAACGAACTGATACGCCAATTCCGTAACGACAAGGATTTCCGTATTGCAGTGACCTGCACATTAGTTGCCACAGGAACAGACGTAAAGCCGCTGGAAGTGGTGATGTTCATGCGTGATGTGGAATCATTACCTTTGTATATTCAGATGAAAGGGCGTGGAGTGCGTACTATTGGTGATGAGCAACTTCGCAATGTTACCCCTAACGCATTCAGTAAGGATTGTTTTTATTTGGTTGATGCGGTAGGTGTGACGGAACATGTGCAAACAGTGGCACCTATAGATGATGGTCCTATAACAAAGACGATTACTCTAAAGGAGCTATTAGAACGTATTAGTCATGGCTATATTCCTGACGAGTATCTCAAACGGCTTGCTGCAACGCTTGCCCGAATATACAACAAGGCGGATGATCCGCAACGGAAAGAGTTTGTCCGTTTGTCTCATGATGACATGAAGGAACTTTCTGCCAGAATATACGATGCACTGGAGAAAGGCATTCTTCCACCGTTTGTAATCACTGATGAGCCTAACAATGAACGTAAGGGGCTAGTCGCTCCGCTTGCCAATCATGCAGATGCTCGGAAATACCTTCTTATACTTGCAGCCGGATTCGTCAATACATTGATGCCGGGTGAAGATACGCTTATCTCCAAAGGGTTCTCCATTGAGGAAGCAAAAAATACGACAGAGGCTTTTGAAGATTTTTGTAAAAAGTACTATGACGAAATAGAGGCACTGCGCATCATTTACAACAATGAGGGAGAGCCTATAACCTATTCGATGCTAAAGGATTTGGAGAACAGACTTAAAATGGCAAACAATCATTTTACATCCAAACAACTCTGGAACTCTTATGCCATAGTTAACCCTAAAGTGGTAAGGCGTTCCATTACCAAAGAAGAAAGCGATGCATTGACCAATATCATACAACTTGTGCGCTTTGCTTTCCACCAAATCGAACGATTGGATAGCGTAGTTACTACCTCTAAACAGTTTTTCAATCTTTGGTTAGGGCAAAACCAGCGTGAAATAACTGACAAACAGCGAGAGGTTATCAGTCGTATTGTGGATTACATCGCTTCTAACGGAGCTTGTACTATCAGAGATATTCGTGAAGATGATGCTACCCATGCAGCCCAAATGATTAGAGCGTTTGGCAATATGCAGAAGGCGGACGAGGCACTTCATTCACTTTACACATTTGTAGTTTTAAGAAAAGCAGCATAAAGAAATGGTAACAAATAATACAACAGAGCAATCGCTCACCAAAAAAGTATGGAATCTGGCAACCACTCTTGCCGGACAAGGAATTGGATTTACTGATTATATTACCCAACTGACCTATCTTTTATTCTTGAAGATGGATGCCGAAAATGTAGAAATGTTTGGAGAAGAGTCGGCTATTCCAACTGGTTATCAGTGGGCAGATTTGATAGTACTTGATGGCTTGGATTTGGTAAAACAATATGAAGAGACCCTTAAATTGCTTAGTGAGCAGGATAATCTGATAGGTACGATTTATACGAAGGCGCAAAACAAGATAGACAAGCCTGTTTATCTGAAAAAGGTCATCACTATGATTGATGAGGAGCAATGGCTCATTATGGACGGTGATGTGAAAGGAGCTATCTACGAAAGCATTCTTGAAAAGAACGGACAAGACAAGAAAAGCGGGGCAGGACAGTATTTTACTCCTCGTCCACTTATTCAGGCAATGGTAGATTGTATCAATCCGCAAATGGGGGAAACGGTTTGTGACCCGGCTTGTGGAACGGGTGGATTCTTGCTTACAGCTTACGATTATATGAAAGGTCAGTCAGCAAGTAAAGAAAAACGTGATTTCTTGCGTGACAAAGCTTTGCATGGTGTGGATAATACGCCTTTAGTGGTGACGCTTGCTTCCATGAATCTTTATTTGCATGGTATTGGTACAGACCGTAGTCCGATTGTTTGTGAGGATTCTTTGGAAAAAGAACCGTCAACTCTTGTAGATGTGATTCTTGCCAATCCTCCTTTTGGAACTCGTCCGGCTGGATCGGTGGATATTAACCGCCCGGATTTTTATGTAGAGACCAAGAATAACCAGTTAAATTTCCTCCAGCACATGATGCTTATGCTCAAAACGGGAGGACGTGCAGCAGTTGTACTTCCTGATAATGTTCTCTTTGAGGCTGGAGCAGGTGAGACTATTCGTAAACGCTTATTGCAGGATTTTAATTTGCATACTATCTTGCGTTTACCTACAGGTATTTTCTATGCCCAAGGCGTAAAAGCCAACGTGTTGTTTTTCAGCAAAGGACAACCGACCAAGGAAATATGGTTTTACGACTACCGTACAGATATAAAGCATACGCTTGCCACCAATAAACTGGAACGGCATCATTTGGATGATTTTGTTTCTTGCTATAATAATCGAGTAGAGACATACGATGCAGAAAATAATCCGCAAGGTCGTTGGCGTAAATACCCTGTAGATGAAATTCTTGCCAGAGACAAAACAAGTCTTGACATTACTTGGATAAAGCAAGGTGGTGAAGTGGACAACCGTTCATTGGCAGAACTGATGGCTGATATAAAGGATAAAAGCCAAACGATAAGTGCTGCTGTGGTTGAACTTGAAAAGCTGCTTGCGAATATTGAAGAAAATTGAGTTATGGGAAAAGAGATTATCACAAATGATAAAGATATAAACGACCTGTTCTTGAAGGTTGTTAACCTTGTCACGCAGGCAAGGGAACGTGTGGCAACAGCCGTCAATATAGCTGAGGTTTATACTAAGTTCCATATCGGACAATATATAGTAGAATATGAGCAAAAGGGGGAGACAAGAGCCGAATATGGAAAGGCGGTGCTGAAAGAACTCTCCAAACGTCTGACTGATAGGTTGGGAGATGGATGGTCATATTCAACGCTTAAGAATATACGGCAGTTTTATATTGTTTTTTCTAAAGGGCTAACCAGTGGTTGTCCAAAGCCGAGTCAAAAGGCTAACCAGTGGTTAGCCGATTATCCGAAGTCAGAGGAATGTATCTCTGAGCCGACATTCGCTCTCTCATGGTCTCATTATCTTATACTGATGAGGGTGGAAAATCCGGATGCCCGCAGTTTCTATGAAATAGAATGTACTCAACAACAATGGTCTAAAAGACAACTCAGCCGTCAAGTAGGAAGCTGTCTTTATGAGAGATTGGCTTTGAGCCGTAACAAAGATGAAGTAATGCGGTTGGCTAAGGAAGGACAATCTATTGAGAAACCATCAGACATTATCAAGAATCCCATCACATTAGAGTTTCTTGGTCTAAAACCCGATGCAGTTTATTCAGAGTCTAAATTAGAGAATGCCATTATCAACAAGATGCAGCAATTCCTATTAGAACTTGGCAAAGGATTCTTATTTGAAGCAAGGCAGAAAAGGTTCACATTTGATGAGCAGCATTTCTTTGTTGACTTGGTGTTTTACAATCGTTTGCTACAATGCTATGTGCTTATAGATTTGAAGATAGACAAACTAACTCACCAAGACCTTGGGCAGATGCAGATGTATGTCAACTATTACGACCGCTATGTCAAACAAGACTTTGAAAAGCCGACAATTGGTATTCTACTGTGTAAGGAGAAGAACGATGCACTAGTGGAACTTACCTTGCCTAAGGATGCTAACATCTATGCTTCTGCTTATCAACTCTATCTCCCCAACAAGGCTTTATTGCAAGCTAAGGTGAAGGAATGGATTGAAGAGTTTGAAGAAAATGAGGAATTAAAGAAACTGGAAGAACATGAATAGTAATTGTGCAGCCAAAACTGCACAATTACAAACAGAAATATAACGATGGATACAAAAGCGTTACGTCAAAAGATACTCGACCTTGCGATACATGGAAAACTTGTACCCCAAGATCCCAACGATGAACCAGCATCAGTTCTGCTCGAACGAATCAAGGCTGAAAAAGAACGACTGATAAAAGAAGGCAAAATCAAACGGAGTAAGAAGTCTGCAAAGTCTTCCGATACGCCCCATTATGAGAACGTATTACCAGATGGATGGTGTTTGACAGATATAGGAGAACTTCTGATTAATCGTGACGGTGAAAGGAAACCTGTCTCGTCAGTGATACGTAGCAAGCAAACGAGTAAAATTTATGATTATTACGGTGCAGCAGGGGTAATAGATAAAGTGGATAGTTATCTTTTTGATGAAAGATTGCTTCTTATAGGAGAAGATGGTGCTAATTTATTATCAAGAAGTAAAAATAATGCATTCTTCGCAGAAGGAAGATATTGGGTCAATAATCATGCTCATGTGTTGGATGCTACAGATAAAAACTTACTTGACTTTATCGCAATTGTTATCAACTCAATGAAACTGGACGATTATATTACGGGGTCAGCCCAACCCAAGTTGTCACAAGATAATTTGAATAAGATTCCAATTGTTTTACCTCCATTAGCTGAACAACAACGTATAATTGCAGAAATAAAAAAGTGGTTTACTTTAATTGACCAAATAGAACAAGGCAAAGCCGATTTACAGACCACCATTGAACTAACAAAAAGCAAAATTCTCGACCTTGCCATTCACGGAAAGCTCATACCGCAAGATCCGAATGACGAACCAGCCATTGAACTATTGAAGCGCATAAATCCCGACTTCACACCTTGTGATAATGGGGCGTATCGGAAGGAAAAAAGGAGAGGAAAAATCCTCTCCTTAATCTAAACCATGTATTAGACATTTAAGTTTTTCATCGGCAATCCATAATTGTTTTGGTTGAAAATTTATATGCAGCATATTCACATTCATACTAATCAGCCTTCTTCATTCTAATGGTACAAGTAACATTTGATAAATAGAATAAGAAACAAAGCACTTATTCTTCATTTATCCGATAAATAACCATCGGAAACAATGCTGTCATTGCAGCAGGTTTGATCGTGACAAGAGAGGTCCCGGCAAATACGGTTGTGGGCGGTGTTCCTGTCAGACATATCCGTAATATCAAGGAATAAAGAAGGAGATAACAATAGAAAGTTATAAGCAAATATGCCCTCATGCTCTCATTATGTATATAATCCATTGATAATGAGCGATAAATGAATGATGGTAGCATATTTTTGAAGAAACAATTTGCCCTCATGCTCTCATTATGTATATAATCCATTGATAATGAGCGATAAATGAATGATGGTAGCATATTTTTGAAGAAACAATTTGCCCTCATGCTCTCACTGTTTAATTATACTGATTATTATTTAATATGTTTATATTCAATGTGATATAGCTGAATTCGTTTCAAAATCACTCAGGTGAGAAAAGAGTCTATTTTACCGTTTTAGGTGAAGAAAAATGGCATAATGCCTACAAGATCCCTTTTATATACACGAATCTTATCATATTTTGCTAGGAGAAACAACGGTAACTACTGCATTTTAGGGAGTTCTTGATAGTTTATATAGAGATCATTATATGATAATCGGTCATTCATATTGCAGTTCTTTACTATGGGAAATTGCTTAATCACGTTTGTGATTAGACTTAATCACACTTGTGATTAACTTTAGTCACATTTGTGATTAGAGTTAGTCACACTAGTGAGTAAGCAATTGCGAATAATAGAAAAAACAAATAGCAAAGTACGATGAGTAGAACTTATCAGCATGAAAATGTAATCGGATGCTTATAAAATAGAGTACACTGTGATGAAAAAGCTCAAAATGCGATGATTGATAAACTTTTGAATTAAGACTTTGTATGTGTTCATATTGTTGATTATCAGATAGATATACTCTTTTTGTTTGTTCTGTAGAATGAGGGCATGAGGGCAAAGATACTTTTTGAAATATGCTATCATCATTCATTCAGTATTTCATTATCAATATGTTAACTTCTTAGTGAGAGCATGAGGGTATATTTGCTTATAACTTTCTATTAATATTGGTGTTATGTTGAGTCGATTTATTGTGAAATACAGAAGTGTTTTTAATGCTTGTTGTAGCAATTATTAAAAATAATCGCTAAGAAACGTTTTTCCTATTTAAGAAATTATTATATTTGTACCGACTATTCTACTATGGCGTAGTAGAACGTTATATATTTTAAGAAGCGTTATTGAAATTATCTTCTATCGTCAAACTTCGCAACTTTGAACTGTACCTGAAGATGATAACAACAACGCTCACGTCTGTGTTATATACCTGCCATTACTGTGGCATCTATATATCTAATGGCGTGGGTGGCTGTTGTTTATCTAGGTACAAGGCAATGCGAAGGCCCGACGATAAGATAAACAAGATACAGCCCTCACGCTTTTTTATTGTTAACAGCCGAACAGAGGAGGGGGAGTTAGGCAAAGTCTTTTGACAAGATAGACTGATCTAACATTTACAGACGTATGAAAACAACACTGCAAGCGGGAATGCGTATCCTTATTTCCCGTTATCTGTCAAGTCGAGGTTGCGGAGACACAGTATATGTCACCGGACCGCCAGGAGTCTTCTGCCCACAGACGGCAATTATAGCATCTTTTTATAAAAAATATTCTATGGTATATAATTGGGGCGTATAATGTCTGAACAGAATCATTGAAAAATTATAATCTAAATTTATTGTACGGAAATTATGGAAACAAACAATATGGAAATGTATGAGGCTCCTAAAGTGGAGGTTATCGAAGTAGAAGTGGAAAAAGGATTTGCAGTAAGTGGTGGAACAGAAGACTATGACCAACATCCTTGGTAATTGAAATAAATAATTTAAAAACATACACGTATGAAAAAGATATTGTTCACATCTTTGGCTGTTCTTGGATTAGGAATAACCGGTTGTTCCAATGAAGATTTGGGCGTGGCGAAAAGTGGCGTTGATGAAGTATGTGCCACTATGGGAGATGCTGAATCGCGTACTGCTATGAATGGCAATTCTGTTGTTTGGAGTACAGGTGACGAGATTGGCATTTTTGTAACGAATGGAAGTTCTTCTACATATACTAACACTAATTATTCATTATCCAGTGGAGCCGGGACCAAGAACGCAGGGTTCTCAGGAGTACTGGAAGGTGAGAATCCTGTAAAGAAAGCTGCTTTTTATCCTTATGGCAGCGATGCTTCTTATGATGGAAGTAAAATATCATTAACGTTGAAGGATACCTATAATTATAAGGAAGGAGAAAACAGCAGTGCTCTTATGGCTTGCCAAATAAATGAGAGCGCACAGAATGTCCTGGCATTTAAAAATGCAGGTGCCCTGATGAGCATAACTGTCAATAATATCCCGAAGGACTATACTTGGGCGAAATTGACTTCTATGACCGCTCAAGGAAAAACTACTGTTCCAACCATTGCTGGAAATGCACAAATAGCATTCGTCGAAGGTATCCCTACATTGACAATCACAGAAACGTCAAATTCCTCATCCATAACTATAAATTTTACTGCTGGCAATGACGTGACCAGTAAAACATTCTATTTCCCGTTGCCTGTAGCCGAGTATCCTGCCTTGGAACTTTCCATTGGTAATGGCTCTACAAGCCAAGTTTTAAAGACAAAAGCTTTAGATGCTAAACGTAACGAACGTTATACCACAACTATAACGTTGGACGAAGTATCCGGAAGTGTACCGACAACAGTTGAAAGTGTATCAGCGGTAGCCGATGCTTTAGCAACAACTAATTCGGTTTCTGTGACTGATGTGGCTCCAACTGAAACCAGTCCTACAGTTTCAATACCGAAAAAAAATACACCGGCAGAAAATGTCAGCATATCCTTTGAAAAGATTTCTACTACTGCTACTGTTGCTATAAAAGAAGCGAGCACTGGCGCTAGTGGTAATTCAGCACCTGAAAACGTGTTGGTATCTGTACCGCAATTAGATACTGCGCCTAAATTTGAGATAGAGCTGCCTTCTTCTACCGTAACTTTGGCTGCCAATGGCGAAACAGCTACTTATGATGAAGTAACGGCAACTACTGCTGCAAATACATTGGTTCTTGATAAAGGGATTACGGTTAATACATTGAAGGTAAAAGCCGGTAATGTAAGAGTGAAGAGTGGTGCCAAAGTAACAGCCATCAGTCGTGAAAGCGGTAACACTTCAACTGTCATTATTTATAAAGAAGAGGGGGCTGAATTACCCAATCTGTCCGGTAATGACGCATTTGAAGTAGTTGATGCTGCCGTAGCCGACTTGCAAAATGTCGCAAAAAATGGTGGAACTTATACTCTTGCCACAGACTTGACGGGAGATTTTACTATTTCCGCAACAAAGGAAGTTATCATCAATTTGAACGGTCATAAAATTACCAACAAATCTGGTGATACATTTACCGTAAACAAGGATAGTAAACTGACAATCAACGGAAATGGTACAGTGGATAATGTAAGTCACGGGAAGACTTGTATCTATAATAACGGTACAGTAATTCTTAATGACGGAACCTATATTAGAAGTAAGGAAAACGGTCAGAATTCAGAAAGTTCAGGTGGTAACAGCTATTATAATATTCTGAATCATGGCGAGATGACGATTAATCCAAATGTGGAGATATCGCAAAACGGGCATTATTCTTCGATGATAGCCAATGGGTATTATGATTATACCAATACGAATCCGCGAAATGGATATGTAAGTGGTACCAATCATCAGAATCCTTCACTTATCATAAACGGTGGTACATTTGCCGGAGGTCTTAATACCATTAAAAATGATGATGGAGCCCAGCTTGTCATCAACGACGGTACGTTCACCAATATGTCTCAGGCAACCGTACAGAATCATCATGTGGCTGAAATCAAAGGAGGTACATTCAATACGACTGGTTCCGCTCAGTATGTGGTGGATAATGAAGGTCATAGTGGTGCGGCCAATGACTTGGGACAGATGACTATCAGTGGTGGTACACTGAATGGCAAGATCTATGTGGTTGGTGCAGGTGCATCGCTGGCTGTTACCGGTGGTACTTTTTCCGATCCGTCCGCACTCGCTTATTTAGGCGATAATGCTGATATAACAGTTAAGTTGGATACGGATACAAGATTGACTAAAACCATGATTGTTGAAAAGGGAGCTGCAACCATTGACCTTAATAACCATAGGCTGACAGCAGATGCCAGTGCTACGATAAAGATAAAGGAAAATGGAGATGATGTTGTTGTAGCTGTTGCTGTAAAAGATGGTGCTAAGGTAATGGTTAAAAACGGTAATATCGGTGACAGTTCCAATAAATTGTCATACGGTGTGTATGCATTTGGGAAGGCCGATGTAACATTAAATAATGTTGGTTTCAGTGAGATGGTTATCTATGCCTATAACGGAGCAGGTAAATTGGCTGCAACCGATTGTATTTTCAAAGGATGGCTTTCCGGATGGCATCATGGCGGCGCGTTTGCCGGATGTACTTTTACCATCGGTAAGGCGTGGTATCCGGCAGCAATTTGTTACGGAAGCACTACTTTTACCAACTGTAAATTCTTCAAGAACGAGGTGGATGCCGATGTTTATGATGATAGCAATAAGGCTGACAGTGACGGCTATTATCGTTGTTGCTACGTAGTTGCCCAATGCAATCCATCAAATTCAATAGGTTTTACAAACTGCAAATTTATTGATGAAAGTAATACGGAAACAGGGAGTGTTGCCATAGACAATCATCCATTCCATGCTTGCGGTTGGGGAAATGGTACAGCTGCTAATTATAATGTTACGGTGGATAATGCTGTGGTAACATCACAGTGTAGTGACAAGACCAAAACATCAAATGAAAACAAGTAACTGAAGAATAGTGACTGAACTTTAGTTCTTGATAACATTCAGTGAATGATGATAAAGGAAAACCGTTCTGTCTTTACCTGTTGAACGGTTTTTCCTTTCTTTAATATAAAAATAGAATGAAAATCAACTCTAATTTCAAGCTCCGTCATATAGCCGGAGAAACCATTATAATCAATCAAGGTACGCCCGATGCCGACCTTACCCGAATCATTTCCCTCAACGCTTCCGCGCGTTTTTTATGGAATGAGTTTTCCGGACAGGAATTTTCTGTAGACGAGGTAAGTTATCTTTTGGCTAAAACCTATCATATACCGGTACAGCAAGCCCGGCAAGATGCAACGGCTTGGGTTATCTCATTGAAAAAATGTAATGTTATAATAGACTGAACCGATGGAATTGAACCAATCAGAAAAAATGCTGTTTGCCTTGCTGCGTTCAGCCTTGAACACTATTCCGGTCAATTCAGCCCTTTTTGCCGATGTGTCATTGTTATCTTGGCAGAATTGCTATAAACTGGCAGTGGAACAGGGAGTGATGGCCTTGGCATGGGACGGAATACAAACCCTACCGACCTGTTTGCAACCCCCGAAGGCTTTGAAATTAAACTGGGCGATGGCGGTAGAGAACTATGAAAAACGCTACCGGCGGTACTGCCATACCATAGCCGAACTTTCAGCTTTTTATAAAACGCATGGCATTACCACGGTCCAGTTGAAAGGAGTGGGCCTCTCCACCTATTATCCCATTCCTTCGCACAGGGAAGGGGGAGATATAGACATCTTCACTTATTCGGCAGACCATTCCCGGAAAAGTGATGCCGAGGCCAACCGGCTGGCAGACCGGTTAATGGAAGAAAAAGGAATAGAGGTAGACCTTGAACACTCCGAAAAGCATAGTATGTTTTACTATAAAGGTATTCCGATAGAAAATCATAAAACCTTCATTAATTCGGAAACATACCATATAGCGGTGAAGATGGATAAGCTCCTTCAAGAACTGCTACAACCCGTATCGGCGGAATTGGACGGAAAATACCCCATTTTCATTCCATCTTCCACTTTTAATACTGTATTTCTCGCTTTTCATGCCGCCCAGCATTACGCACGCGGCCTGGCGCTTCATCATCTTTGCGACTGGGCTTGCCTGCTGAATAGATACGGCCTGCATATTCCTGAGGAAGTGACGGATATTCGTTTTAGAAATATGATGCTGGCAATGACTCACCTTTGTAATGATTATTTAGGAACTTCCGTTCCTGTATATGGAGGAGAAGGGTTGGCGGAGGAAATCTTGCGGGAAATCATCCGACCACCCTATACTAAGTTTGTTCCGGCGAAGAATAAATGGAGCATTCTGGTTTATAAAACCAAACGTATGCTGCATACTCATCGTGCGTGTAACAGCGTGTTGCGCATTTCACTGTGCAAATGGGTTGGAATTTCTATTCTGTTGCATCTGCGCTCTCCCCATACCATCTTCCAAACGGAACGAAAATAAGTGGTTTATGTTGAAAAGAATCTGCCGTTTGTTGTTGCCTGATGAAAGGAAAATGGGGATAAGGGTGGTTTGTGCCGTATTTCTTTGCGCATTACTTGACTTTGCCGGACTCGCTGCCCTGTTGCCTGTCTTGTTTTTTCTGTTGGATGACGGGAGGGATAAAGATGCCGCCCTGTTATTTTGTCTGGTGGCAATAGTCTTTATTTTGGTGAAAAACGCTTTGGTAGCGGGGCTTTCACGTTTTCAAAACCATTTTCTGATGTCTCTTTACCGTCGGCTCAGCTTTTCTCTCTTTACTTCTTACTATCAACGGGGATTATTGTTTATACGCAGCAGGGGGAGTATCCGGCTGGGCTATGAGGTAAACTATATTTGTTATGCTTTTTCTTTAAATCTTCTTTCCCCCTTGCTTCGCATGACAGGAGAACTGCTGCTTATTTTATGGGTGACGGCAGCTTTGTTGGTTTACGCTCCGTTGACGGTACTGATGTTGTATATTGCCTTTCTGCCTTTTATGTTGATTTACGGATGGGGGATCAGGAAACCGATGCGCCGTTATGGTGAGCAGGAGCAGCAGGCTCGTCGTGAGCAATCCCGGCTGGTCACGGAAACGATGAAAGGGTATGCCGAATTGGAACTGAATGCGGCGTTTCCTTTTCTTCAGCAGGCATTCGCCCAGAGGGTAAGGAAAATCAGTGAGAGCCGTTTGAAACTGGAAATGATACAGCACCTTCCTTTTTGCCTTTCCGAAATGGCAGTTATATCAGGACTGACCTTGCTCACCGTTTTCGGAACAGGGGATATCAAAGCGCTGGTAGGTGTCTTTGCTGTGGCGGCTTTCCGGCTGTTACCCGCTTTGTGCGGCATCTTAGGTGGTTGGACACAAGTACAGAATGCGGTCTATTCTCTGCGGATTATAGAGGAAGGGTTGGGAGATAAGGGGATAGAAGCAGTTTCTCCATCATGGGGGCAGGAAGCGTTTTCTTTTCAAAAAGAGATACGGGTAGAACACCTCACCTATGCTTATCCTGAAAGTAAAGAGGTTCTAAAGGATTTTTGTTGTACTATTCGTAAAGGGGAATATGTAGGTATCTGTGGTGAGAGTGGCGTGGGTAAGTCTACCTTGTTTTATCTGCTTTTGGGATTTATCACTCCGGATAAAGGCGCTATTCGGATAGATGGCAGGCCGCTTGTCGATGTGCCGAGGCAGGAATGGCATCGCAAGGTGGGATATGTGCAACAGGAGGTGTTTGTGCTGGATGGGACCTTGGCGGAAAATATTGCTTTGGGATGCCGGTTTATAGATAAGGAACGGGTAGCGGAGATAGTGAGGCAGGTGAGATTGGATGCTTGGGTGGATGAATTGCCGCAAGGAATGGATACTCCTTTGGGTGAAGGGGGAGGAAGGCTTTCGGGAGGTCAGAAACAACGGGTAGGCATCGCCCGTGCTTTGTATAAGAAAGCGGAGGTGCTTCTACTGGATGAGGCTACTTCTGCATTGGATAATGAGACTGAACGGGCTGTCAATGAAATGCTTCTCAGTCTGATGAAGGAGTGTAGGGGGCTGACTATTCTTACGATAGCCCATCGGGAAAGCTCATTGGCATATTGTCATCGTGTAATCAGATTAAATGGAAAAGACAATGGATCAAATTTATAAAATAGGTGGCCACTGCTTCGCATTGCCGGACGAAAGGTTGATGGAGGTGGTGGATGGTATCAGCGGTTTCAAGCCTTTTATTTGGCAACCGGATCTGGTTTTGGTAAAAGATGTATACGAGGGTGCTTGGTTGCCGGATTTTACTGTTTGGGAGGGAAACGGTTGGGATTTTCCGGCTTTTCAGAGAAAGTCCTATGGGTTCGGATATGAAGATGTAACCGGTACTTTCGGTGTGAGTGGGGATAGTTTTTTGTTGGAACTGGCTCCGCAGGGAGAACCGTCGCTTTATCTCCGGACGATGGGTGAAACTGGGAAAGGTATCTGTTTATATGGTCATTATTCTCCCCGTCTTTTAAGATTTGCCTTATGGATGGGGTATGGCCTGATGACGGTACGGAAAGATACGGTTGCCTTGCATGGCAGTTGTATTGTTTATAAGGGGAAAGCGGTTCTTTTTTTAGGTGAAAGCGGAACCGGCAAAAGTACCCATACTCGTTTGTGGAGGGAAAATATAGCAGGAAGTAAGTTGCTGAATGATGACAGTCCCATTGTGCGTTATGAAGAGGGGGGCGTGTGGGTATATGGCAGCCCGTGGAGTGGGAAGACTCCTTGTTATAAGGCGGAATGTTATCCGTTGGCCGGATGTGTACGTTTGTCACAAGCACCGTATAATAAGATACGGAGATTGAACACTTTGCAGGCTTATGCAGCTTTGCATCCGTCTGCTCCTCCTGCATTTGCATACGAGGAGGAATTATACAGTGGGGTTTGTAGTCTGTTGGAAAAGATGGTTTCATCCATTCCTGTTTATCATCTGGAGTGTTTGCCCGATGCGGAGGCGGTGAAATTAGTATGTCGTACTTTATATGGAGATGGGTATGAAGCGGATAGCGAATGAATGTTTCTTTGCGTGGGTGGAGTCGGAAATCAAAAGTGGCAGGAGTGTGAAGTTCCGGGTGAAAGGCAATTCCATGATGCCTTTACTGAGAAATGGGAAGGATGAAGTGGTGGTGGGGCCGTATGATAAGGAGGAGTTGAAACTTTTTGATGTCATTCTGTTCCGGCAGACAGACCGGTATGTATTGCATCGGATTATTCAAAAAAGAGGCAGTCGTTATTTGATGCAGGGAGATGGCGTTTGTCGTTTTTATGAGGAATGTGAGGACACGGATATCATCGGGGTGGTGAGAAGGGTATGCAGACCTTCCGGAAAGAAGATTGAAACAGATTCCGCCTGTTGGCGGTTGGAAAGCCGTTTGTGGTTGGGACTTGGTGGATGCAGAGGAATGGTGTTGCGTGTCCTGAATAGATTGGGTTGTTGGCTCCTTTTTTGACGAAAGCCGTCAGCTTGGAAGGAAATATTATTCATAAAGCAGGTATTTCTCTCTCATCTTTTTGTAGGCTTCCAGTTCATTCTGCCATCCTGCACGGATTTCTTCTTCACTGGCTCCTTTCGTGATTTGTTCCCTTACGGTACGGTTCCCTATCAACAGGTCGAACCATTGTGGGCGGGTAAAGAACTTGTCCGCTTTTCCAAGGTCTTGATAAGCTTGATAATAGGTGATGATGTATTTTAAAGAGAATCCTTTCGGGGCGGTGATATGGCGGAGATTATTGCCATAGCAGTATTGGTTTTTATACATCGGATTCTTATCAAAGCCTTCCAAGGCTTCCGGTCTGAAAGAAAAGGAGGAGATGCGGATATCCGGTGAACCGATTACTTGAAAAGGATAAAGAGTACCTCTGCCCACACTGATGGCTGTACCTTCAAACGGGCAGAGTGAAGGATATAAGGCAATTGCTTGGTCGTTGGGCAGGTTGGGAGAGGGCTTTACCGGAAGCGAATAGGGTTGTCCGTGTTTCCAACCTTCTACGGGGATAACGGTCAACGCGCATTTTTTGCCATTGGATAACCAGCCTTCACCATTGATCATTTGAGCCAACTCGCCTACAGTGCAACCGTGTAAAATAGGTATGGGATGCATGCCCACGAAACTTTTCTGATTTTTCTGTCGCACAGGACCGTCCACATAATCGCAAGGATTGGGACGGTCTGTGATGACCAGTTGTTTCCGGTTCTCGGCACAAGCTTCCATTATATACTGCATGGTGCTGATATAGGTATAGAAACGGGCGCCTACATCCTGAATGTCAAACACAATCAGGTCTATATCCTGTAGCTGTGCCGCAGCCGGCTTTTTATTTTTACCGTAAAGGGACAGGATGGGTACTCCTGTACGGGTATCTTTTCCGTTCTTGATGGTTTCTCCGGCATCGGCGTCACCCCGGAAGCCGTGTTCGGGAGCGAATACCTTTTTTATTTGTATATGCGCTGCCAGCAGGGTGTCCAACAGATGAGTTTCTCCTACCCTGGAGGTTTGGTTTACAACCAATGCTACACGCTTCCCTTTTAATATAGGTAAGAGGTGGTCCATCTGTTCGGCTCCGGTAATAACTTTTTGCGCGGTCACGGCGTTGAAAGTAAACAAGAGGCAGCATAGGAAAATGTATTTTGTTTTCATGATATGTGGTGATTATTTTGTAATATTGCACAAAAATAAGAATTTAATTGAGAATGGACGCACTTGCTATCATTAATAAATATTATCCTGAAGATAATGAACTGAAACATATCCTGCTGACGCATAGCCGTTCGGTGGCCGATAAAGCGTTATGGATTGCCGGCAAGCATCCGGAATTGAATCTGGACAAGCAATTTTTGGAAGAAGCGGCAATGCTGCACGATATCGGTATTTTTATGACAGATGCTGATGGTATTTGTTGTTTCGGATCTTATTCTTATATTTGTCATGGATATTTGGGGGCTGATCTGATGCGGAAAGAAGGATTCCCGCGCCATGCGTTGGTCTGTGAGAGACATACGGGGGCAGGTATATCTTTGCAAAGTATTATTGACCAGCAATTGCCCGTTCCTCATCGGGATATGGTTCCGGTATCACTGGAGGAACAGGTTATCTGCTTTGCCGACAAGTTTTTTTCAAAGACACATCTGGACAAGGAAAAAAGCGTGGAGAAGGCGTTAAAGAGTATTTCACGTTATGGGGAAGATGGGATAATCCGTTTTAACCATTGGTGCGAATGTTTCTTGTAAGCCTTAAAAATAAATTAAATATCCGCTAAATAGTTCATTATTGGCGGATAATGCTTAATTTTGCCCCTCAAAAGCGTAAATGATTTGTGAATGACGCCACTAAAACGACATAGATTTATAACATTCCTACTACTATTTGCATGCCTGTTGCTTTCTTTAAGTACGGGTGCTCAACGCAGAAAGCGGAATTCTGCATCCGGCAATGATTCCCTGAAAGTAGATAGTACTTTGGTAGATACGTTGTCTATTGATACGGTTGCACCTAAAAAGAAGCAGCCGTTGGATGCGCCTGTTATTTATGAAGCAAATGACTCTATCGTATTCACTGAGGGCGGATATGCCCATCTGTATGGTGACGGTAAGGTGAACTATGAGAAAATTGAATTGACCTCTGCTGTGATTACAATGAACATGGATAGCAGTACGGTGTATGCCCGTGGTGTTCCCGATTCGGTTGGCGTGGAAAAAGGTACTCCTATCTTTAAAGATGGCGAGACTCCGTACGAGTCAAAAATCATGCGTTATAACTTCAAGTCGAAGAAAGGTTTCATCAATAATATTGTAACTCAGCAAGGTGAAGGGTATGTAACCAGTGAAGAATCAAAGAAAGGTTCCAATGATGAGCTTTATCTGCGTCACGGACGATACACTACGTGTGATAATCACGAACATCCTCACTTTTATCTGAAGCTTTCTATGGCGAAAGTACGTCCCAAGAAGAATGTAGTATTTGGTCCTGCCCAGTTGGTGGTAGAGGATGTGCCGTTGCCTCTTGCTATTCCTTTTGGTTTTTTCCCGTTCAATAGCAGTTATTCGTCAGGATTCATTATGCCTACATACGGTGATGAAATGAATCGTGGTTTCTATTTACGTGATGGTGGATATTATTTTGCTATCAGTGATCGTATGGATTTGAAAGTGCTGGGTGAGATTTTTACAAAGGGCTCATGGGGACTTTCCACGCAGTCCAATTATAATAAAAGGTACAGATATAGTGGTAATTTCAATGCCAGTTATTTGGTAACGAAGACAGGTGAGAAGAATATGCCGGACTATATGGTTACAAAAGACTTCAGAATTGCATGGAGCCACAGACAGGATGCCAAGGCCAGTCCCAACAGTTCTTTTTCGGCTAATGTGAACTTTGCAACCAGTAGTTATGACCAGCGTAACCTGAGTAGTTTGTATAATCCGCAGCAATATTCAAATAATACCAAGACGTCTAGTGTGAGTTATTCGCGTAACTTTCCCGAGATAGGATTGAATTTGTCCAGTACATTCAATATTTCTCAGAATACACGGGACTCTTCTATCAGCGTGACGTTGCCGGACTTGAATATTTCATTGAACCGTATTTATCCGTTCAAGCGTAAGAAGGCGGTAGGTGATGAACGTTGGTACGAAAAAATCTCACTTCAGTATACCGGTCAGGTGACGAACTCTATTAATACCAAGGATAATCTGATTCTGAAGCAAGGATTGAATAAATGGACCAATGGTATGCAGCACAAAATTCCTATCAGTGCTACATTTACCTTATTCAAATATATCAATATCGTGCCTTCTTTTAACTATACCGAGCGTTGGTATATGCGCAAGGTAGAGCAGAGTTATGATCCGTCGGCACCTAATAATGTGCGGAGAGATACAATCAACGGTTTCAACCGTGTGTATAACTATGATTTGAGTTTGCAGGTGAATACCAAGATGTATGGTTTCTACAAACCGTGGAAGAAATTGTTTGGTGACAAGATTGAAATGATCCGTCACGTCTTTACTCCTTCGGTTAGCATGAGTTATGCGCCGGATTTCAGTACGTCTAGGTATGGATATGTGGGAACGTATACTTATACTGATACGGATGGAGAGGTACGTACTCAGACTTATAATCCATATGAAGGTTTGCCTTACTCCTTCTCACCCAGTGGTAAATCCGAGAATTTTACTTTCTCTATAGACAATAATGTGGAAATGAAAGTGAAATCCGATGCGGATACTACCGGAGTGAAGAAAATCAGCTTGATTGACCAGTTGGGGGCCAGCATTTCTTATAATGCAGCAGCTAAAGAGAAGCCGTGGGGAAACTTGAGTATGAATCTGCGTTTGAAACTGACCAAGAGCTATACTTTTAATATGAACGCCCAGTTTGCTACTTATGCTTATGAGTTTGATAAAGATGGTAAGGTAGTGGAAGGCAATCGTACAGAATGGTCATACGGACGTTTCGGTCGTTTTCAGGGGTATAGCGGTTCTTTCTCGTATACATTGAATAATGATTCGTGGAAAAAATGGTTTGGCCCGAAAGATGAAAAGGACAGTAAAGGGGATAAAGACAAGAAGAATGAAAATCTGGATGAGTACAGTGATGATGACAATGAAAACAAGGAGGAAGAAGATAATTCCGGCTTGAGAAAGACAGAGAAGGCGGCTATAGATCCGGATGGCTATATGGCTTTCAAGATGCCATGGTCATTGAGTCTGAGTTATAGTTATAGTATTCGTGAGGACAGAAGTAAGCAGATTAATATTAAGACGATGCGTTATCCTTATTCAATAACCCATTCATTGAATGTTTCCGGTAATGTGAAATTGGGTAGCCGCTGGAATGTGAATTATTCTTCAGGATATGACTTTAATACGAAAGAGATGTCAATGACAACGGTCAATATCAGCCGTGACCTGCACTGTTTCAATATGAGTTGTGGCTTGGTATTTGGTCCCTTTACTTCCTATAACTTCAGTATTCGTGCTAACTCCAGTATGTTGACCGATGCTTTGAAATGGGACCAGCGAAGCAATACGGGTAGTGCAGTGAATTGGTACTAGGAGAAACTGAGAATAAAAAATAAGAAATGGTTGCATGTTGTTATCGGCAACCATTTCTCATTTTTTTTATTCTGGTCTTTAATTTATGTCTACCACTCAATCGGTGTTTGCCCGTGTGCTTGCAAGTATTCGTTGGTGCGGCTGAAGTGCTTGTTGCCAAAGAAACCATTATAGGCTGACAGGGGTGACGGATGTGCGGAAGCCAGTACCAGGTGTTTGTTGCGGTCTATGAAGGCTCCTTTTTTCTGTGCATAAGATCCCCATAAGATGAATACAATATTTTCACGTTGTTCTGCCAGTATACGGATGGCGGCATCTGTAAATTCCTCCCAGCCCCGTCGTTGATGAGAGCCTGCTTGATGGGCACGGACTGTCAGTGTGGCATTGAGTAATAATACTCCTTGATTCGCCCAGCGGGTCAGATTGCCTGAAGTGGGGATGGGAGCACCCAAATCGCTTTGTATTTCTTTGAAAATATTTTGTAGGGAAGGGGGAAAAGGTACTCCGTCATTAACGGAAAAGCAGAGTCCGTGCGCCTGGCCGGGACCATGGTAGGGGTCTTGGCCGATAATGACGACTTTCACTTTGTCAAACGGGCACAGATTGAAGGCATTGAATATAAATCTGCCCGGTGGGTAAATAGTGGTAGTCTGGTATTCGCTTCTTACAAACTCTGTGAGTTTGATAAAGTAATCTTTTTCAAATTCGGGTGCCAGATGTTGTTTCCAGCTTTCTTCTATTTGTACGTTCATAGGCTTTCTTTTTATTAAAAATGTGCGTTAAAGATAGGGGTTATTTGTAAAAATGACAAATAAAAAGAGGATGACTTTTGTATCACCCTCTTCTTCGATTGCTGATAGATTATAATCAAATAAGTTGCATACCCAATTGAGCGCATTCTTTTCTCATATCTTCGGGCCATATACTGGCTTGGATTTCACCTATATGGGCTTTCTGTAAATAAAGCATACAGAGTCGTGATTGTCCTATACCACCGCCGATACATAAAGGCAGAGTTTCATCCAACAAGCGTTTGTGGAAGTACAATTCTTTACGCTTTTCCTGTCCGCTGAGTGTCAGTTGGCGGAGTAACGCTTCTTTGTCTACACGGATACCCATAGAGGAAAGCTCAACAGAACGGTCTAATATTTTATCCCAAACCAACAAGTCACCATTCAGGCCGGGGAGTCCGGTTTCCGGATTAATTGTGGTGTAGTCATCATAGTCAGGTGCACGCAGATCATGTTCTTTACCGTCACTCAGTTTACATCCTATACCTATAATAAATACAGCACCATATTTTTGCGCAATAGCATGTTCGCGTTCTTTCGGAGTTTTGTCGGGATACATTTGGCAAAGCTCTTCTGAGTGGATGAAATGAATGTCATGTGGCAGGAAGGGTTTGATCTGCGGATACATTTCGCATACCATATATTCTGTGCGGCGCATGGCTGCATAAATACGGGTTACTATTTGTTTCAGGAAATCAACTGTGCGTTGTTCTTTGGTAATTACACGCTCCCAGTCCCACTGGTCTACATATAGTGAGTGGAGATTACCTAATTCCTCATCAGCCCGGATGGCGTTCATGTCGGTATAGATGCCATAACCCGGTTCTATATTGTAATCGGCCAAAGTCAGCCTTTTCCATTTTGCCAATGAATGGACAACTTCGGCCTGTGCGTCTCCCAAGTCTTTAATAGGGAAAGATACCGGCCGTTCGGTTCCGCTCAAGTCATCATTGATACCCATTCCCTTCAATACAAATAGCGGGGCGGTGACACGGCGCAGACGTAATTCTGACGACAAGTTCTGTTGAAAGAACTCTTTTATTTGCTTAATGCCTAACTCTGTTTGTTTTAAATCAAGCAAGGCTTTATAGTTAGCTGGTTTAATTAGGTAACTCATTGTAAAATAGATCTAATTGTTTTAATTGCTTGCAAATATAGAAATTATTTGTGATATTGTTATATATTTGGGTAAAAATATAATCAAATTGATTGTTTTGTTCTTAAATTAATGTGCAAAATATTATTTTGATAGATAAATATCTCAAATTATTAGGAGAAAGACAATATATTTTGTACTTTTGCACGTCCAAGTTTCAGACGCACCCGTAGTTCAATGGATAGAATACCGGATTCCGGTTCCGACGATATGAGTTCGATTCTCATCGGGTGTACAATTCAGTAACCTCTTTGCAAAGAATTGCAAGGAGGTTTTTCTTGTTATATCTTCTCCGTATGAACTTTTTTTTCTTTTTTGAGTTATTCCCTTATGTAACTTTTTAAAATATGCCTTAATATTTAGTTTATTCTAAAAAACAAACACTAATAAAGGATATAGTTCCTTTTATTCCTTGTATATACTAAATATACGTGCATATATTCGCTGTTGATTTTAAAATTATTTTCTTTTTGAGGTGTTTTAAAACTAACGCTTAATTAAACTTTTTTATTTAAACATTAATTTATCAACCAAATCTGAGATTCATGAAGAAAGCTCTCTTTTTTATCGTATGCCTCTGTTTTGCAATAAACATGATGGCGCAAACAAAAGCAGTAACGGGGGTGGTGGTAGATGCCACCGGTGAACCCATTATCGGAGCGAGTGTCCTGGAGATAGGGACAACAAATGGTACAATAACTGATGTCGATGGTAACTTTACTATCCAAGTGCCTGTGGGGGCGAAACTGGAGGTAAGTTATATAGGCTACAAAACACAGCAAATTGTAGTGGGGGCGTCAAACACCTACAAGGTTGTTTTAAAAGAAGATGCTGAAATGCTGGATGAGGTCGTGGTGACCGGTTATGGAATGAGTCAGAAACGTTCGTTGATGACGAACTCTATTTCGAAGTTGGACGATAAAGTGTTGCAGAATGCGGCTATGAGTAATGCGGCCCAATCCTTGCAGGGGACTGTCAGTGGGCTGCGTGTGACAAATACTTCGGGTAAACCGGGTAGTTCGCCCAATATCGTTTTGCGTGGTGGTGCTTCCATAAACAAGAATCTGGAAGGTCCGTTGGTCGTGGTGGATGGCCTTGTGCGTTCCATGGATGATATCAATCCTTCGGATATTGAATCCATACAGGTGTTGAAAGATGCGGCTTCCACAGCTATTTATGGTGCCCGTGCCAATAATGGTGTGATTCTGGTGACAACCAAGAAAGGGGTGGAAGGCAGAACACAGATTACTTACAAGTTCAAAGGCGGTGTGAACTTTGCGCGTGAAGGATATAAATATCTGGATGCCGGTGACTATTTGTATTATCAACGTTTGGGATGGCAGCGTACCAATGGCGGTACAAGTATGGAGAACCAGAAAGGTTTTGGAGTTAACTCCGGAGTGGATCTGGCTTTCATGACAGAGGCCAACAAGCATTTATTGAATGAAGGATGGCAATTTATGGCGGACCCTACAGATCCTGATAAAATTTTGATTTTTAGAAATCATGCCGGTGAACTGCATGACCTGACTTTCCGTAATGCCGCGTTTACCCAAGATCATTATTTGAATCTGTCGGGAGGTAATGACAAAGGAACATTTTCTTCATCTTTGGGATACTATTCAGAAGATGGTCAGATTATTTCCACCAATTATCAGCGTGTGAACGGGACTATCAACGGTTCATACAAGTTGTTGCCCGTTTTGACAGTGAATGCCGGTGGTAGTTTTTCATGGTCTAAGATGCCCGATTTATGGACTTACGATCTGAAAAGCCCTTGGAATGGAGAAACGGGAGAGTATGAGTTGTTCTATCGTACTATGAGTATGTTTCCCACTTGGAACCCGTGGAATGAGGATGGAAGTCCTGCTGCCGGATGGAGTAATCAGGATGGTAATCCTTATTATTGGAAAGATAAGCTGACTCGTTCTACGACGAACCGTAAGACTTCGTTTAATATTGGTTTTGCTTTAGAAATTATTCCGCAGCAATTGTTTCTGAACGGAAACAGCTCTATGTATTATACCGATTATCAGTTTGAATTGTTCGAAAAGAAGTATCAGCAGATAGGTCAGGCTCCTAACACCAATCGTAATGCTTCGCAAACAAATACAAAAGTATTTCAACAACAACATGCATTGACTTTGGAATATAAAAAAGGTTTTAGCGGACATAATATCAATGCTATGCTAGGTGGCGAGTATTTTGATTATCAGTATCAGAACTTGGAGGCGCGTGTCTCCGGTGCTCCTACAGATGATATACCTACTTTGAATGCGGGTACTAATCGTACTTATACTACTTCCATCAAGACCGGTTATCGTATTCTTTCCGGTTTTGCCCGTGTTAATTATGATTATAATTATCGTTATATGGTGTCGGTGGTAGCCCGTTATGACGGTATCTCTAAACTATCTGACAATCGTTGGGGATTCTTTCCGGGTATATCCGCCGGTTGGAATGTGCATGAGGAAGCTTTCTTTAAAGATTCAAAGTTTGCGGAAGTAGTATCCTTGATTAAACCGCGTATCAGCTATGGGTTGAACGGGAATGTAAATGGTATTGGTAACTTTGATGTATATGGTAAATACGGTTCGGTGGGTGCTTATAATGGTAATCTGGGTTATTTGAATACCGGAGTGGTTAATAGTAAATTGCGTTGGGAAAAGAGTCATACGTTTGAACTGGGTCTTGATCTGGGCTTTTTCAATAATCGGGTTCACATGATTATGGACTATTATAACCGTACGACTTCCGATTTGCTGACTGATGTGAATTTGCCGGAATATACGGGATTCCCTTCGTTCAAGACGAATCTGGGTACTATCAGTAACCGTGGCTTTGAATTGGAAGCCAAGGTGAATCTGCTGACAAAGAAGGACTGGTCATGGGATGTCACCGCTAATACTTCGTTTGTGAAGAATATGGTGAAGAAGCTGCCTTTTAATGGGAATGCGAACAACCGTCAGGGGGGTGAGCAGATATGGGATCCAAAATCCAACTCATTGGTTTGGGTAGGCGGTATTCAGGAAGGAAAAAGCTTGGGTGATATCATTGCTTATAAACAAGTGCGTATCTTGCGTGACTGGGATGATGTGAGAAACCATGCCGGTGATTTTGTGGATGAAGTTGCCAACCTGTATGGGCCGAATAAAGCTGCCGAATATGCAGGAAAGCCGGGATGGAAGCCTATTGAGCCTGGAGATGTATTGTGGGATGACAAAAATGGTGATAACATAATAAACTCATACGACCGTCAGGTGGTGGGTAATATCTATCCGAAATGGACAGGTGGTTTCTCTACCACGCTGAATTATAAAAACTGGTCTTTGTATGGTCGTTTTGACTATGCGGTAGGTCATACCATTTACAATGATTTGAAAGCAAGAATCTTGGGGCAGTATAACGGGTCGTTCAATTTGATTACGGATGTCAGAAATTCGTGGTCTGAAAACAATACGGAAACTAGTATTCCTAAATTTTATTGGGCTGACCAGAATGCGAAAAAGAACATTACCCGTTCCAATAATGGTACAACGAATCTGAACAATAATAACTCTACTTTCTATGAAAAGGGGGATTATTTGTGTCTGCGTGAGGTAACCTTGAGTTATAAATTCCCGAAGAATCTTATAAATAAGGTGTTCTTGACCGATGCGTCCGTGTATGTTACGGGACAGAATTTATTCTATATTACCGGATATGACGGAACCTCTCCGGAACCGGTTATGGATATTCAGGCAAATGGTCGTGGTGGTATAGACAATGGACGTTATCCTACACCAAGAACCGTTTTGTTTGGTTTACAATTGTCATTTTAATATGTAAAAAAGAGAAAGTATGAACATAAAAAAGGTAATATTGGCTTTTGCCGCATCGGCTATGTTGGCCGGTGGATGTACTTCGTTGGATATGGACCCGGTGAGCGATATCACTGACTTGAATTACTGGAAAACTCCGGAACAGTTTGATTCATTTGTTTTTGGACTGCATAGTCGCTTCAGAAGCCATTCGTGGAATATGTTTTTGTTGGGTGAGGCAAGAAGTGATGTCTTTGGGGGAACTCCTTTTGGTGGAGAAGCCACCCAGGGGATGGAACGTTTTCCTTATAATACATTGAATGCGGAGAATCCCGGAATCAGCGGATTTGGTGATTTGTATCAGAATATCAATCAGATGAATTTGTTTATCAGCAGGACCCTCCATGCGGATGTTCTGACTGAAAGTGCTAAGAACTATTATTTAGGACAGGTGTATGGATTGCGTGCCTACTATATGTATCAGTTATACCGTTCATGGGGAGATGCCGTGTTTACGGAAGAGCCCAGCTTGGGTTTTGAAGTGGGTAAATTGGCAAAAGCGGCGACTCCGGCTGCCGAAATTTTTGAGCAGGTAAAAAAAGATATAGAATCTTCATTAAGTTATTTTGGGCCTGATTATACCATAAAGGAAAAAAAATCGCTGTGGTCAAAGGCTGCCACATTGATGCTGAAAGCGGATGTATATTTGTGGAGTGCCCATCGTGACGGGGGAGAAGGAGATGCCCGGACAGCAAAGAATGCGTTGGTTGACATACAGAATAATATCAGCCGTAGCAATCTGGACTTGATGGATACTTACCAGGGAGTGTTTGCTTATGATAATAAAGGTAATAAAGAGATTATCTTTACCATTCATAATGAGTTGTTTGAATACAACCTGTGGAATGGAAATAATGATTTGTTTCCGCAGGCGGATTATTTAGGGAAATTCTATAATGCGGATGGTACTTTGATAAATACGTCTGTCGAGAATAATTTCGGTATCATGCGCCTGATGGTGAAATTGGAAAACTTCAAGAAATTTCTGCCGGGAGACACTCGTCGTGACGTTACATTGAAAGATGTATATAATAAGGTGGAAAATGGCGAGTTGGAATTGGTGGGGCTGTATCCGCATAAGTATTGGGGAGTTATGAATGGAAGTACACGGGTGAGATGTGATGATTATCCTATTTATAGATATTCGGATTTGCTATTGATGCTGGCTGAGGCGAAAGTGCTTTTGGGTGAGGATCCGGCTACAGAGATAAACCGGGTGCGTCAGCGTGCGTTTGGTGATGCGTATGATGCTTCAACAGTGGGATTCCCCAATCAGGAAATTGATAAGTATCCGGCGGATGCTGTTCTGCAGGAACGTTTGTTTGAATTTATGCTGGAAGGAAAACGATGGTATGACTTGCGGCGTTTTGGCGATTCGTACGTACTTGACTATACTCCGGCGGAGTCTGCCCGTCTGCTTTGGCCTATCAACCAAGGAGCTCTTACTAATAATCCATTGTTGAAACAGACGGTTGGTTATTAAATTTTTGTCTGATAAGTATCCTTAATTGCATAAAAAGACGGTATTCTTTATGAAATTAATAAAGAAACCGTCTTTTTATTTTCTAATTTCAATAAAAACTTTTATTTTTACACCCGTAAAATTATAAATATTATGAGAAACCCTAGCTTATTACTGCTAATTGTTGTTTTTATATTAGCACCCTTCAAGTTAAGTGCGGCGGCAGATACGGTTGCTGTCCGCGAAACCCGGATTCCTGTGTTGATTGAAAGGCAGGATAATGAGTTGTTTCATTTACGTATAGAGGCTGCTCAAAGTCAGATGCTGAATGAAGTGAAGTTGGACTTCGGCAAAGACGTGAATTTAAATGAAATTGAATCTGTGAAACTTTATTATGGTGGAACTGAAAGCGTGGAGAGGAGAGGAAAGACTTATTTTGCTCCGGTAGATTATATATCTAATAATACTCCGGGAAAAACATTGGCTGCCAATACTTCTTATTCCGTTTTGAAGTCGGAAGTAAAGGCCCCGAAGCGCGAGGTTATATTGAAAGCTGACCAAAAATTGTTTCCGGGAGTGAATTATTTTTGGATTAGCCTGCAAATGAAGCCTATTGCTTCTATCTTGTCTAAAGTGTCGGCAAAAGTGGTGGAAGCTAAGATTGACGGACAGATTGCTCCTTTGAAGATAGTTCGTAAGGCGGATACCCATTATATGGGGGTAGGCGTGCGCCATGCCGGTGATGACGGGGCTGCTGCCTATCGTATTCCCGGGTTGGTCACTTCAAATAAAGGAACCTTGTTGGGGGTATATGATGTACGCTATAATAATAGTGCGGATTTACAGGAGTATGTGGAAATAGGTCTGAGCAGAAGTACGGACGGAGGGCAGACTTGGGAGAAAATGCGCATTCCGATGGCATTTGGTGAATATGATGGTCTGCCTAAAGCACAGAATGGAGTAGGTGATCCTGCCATTTTAGTTGATAAAAAGACAGGAACTATCTGGATTGTCGCTGCCTGGACACATGGTATGGGGAATGGTCGTGCGTGGTGGAATTCACAAACAGGTATGGACCGTAATCATACAGCGCAATTAATGATGGTGAAAAGTGATGATGATGGTAAAACCTGGTCGGAGCCTATGAATATAACAGAACAGGTGAAAGATCCGTCATGGTATTTCTTGCTGCAAGGTCCCGGTAGAGGTATTTCTATGGAAGATGGAACATTGGTCTTTGCCAGCCAGTATATTGGCAGTGATCGTATTCCTAATGCCGGTGTTATATACAGTAAGGATCATGGAAAGACATGGAATATCAGCACATTGGCACGCACTAATACTACTGAATCTCAGGTAGTGGAAGTGGAACCGGGAGTGCTGATGCTGAATATGCGTGATAATCGTGGCGGCAGTCGTGCCGTTTCTACAACTACAGATTTAGGTAAAACGTGGAAAGAACATGAATCTTCACGTACAGCCTTACAGGAACCGGTTTGTATGGCCAGTTTGATTAGTGTTAAAGCTAAAGAGAATGTATTAGGTAAAGACATTCTTTTGTTCTCTAATCCGAATGATACCAAAAACCGTCATAGCATTACCATCAAAGCAAGTCTGGATGGCGGGGTGACTTGGTTGCCCGAGAATCAATTGTTGTTGGATGCCGGTTGGGGTTGGGGATATAGCTGCTTAACTATGATTGACAAGGAAACAGTAGGGATTTTATATGAAAGCAGTGTGGCCCACATGACTTTCCAAGCGATAAAATTGAAAGATATTGTAAAGACCAAATAAATAATGAAACGCTGGTTTTCTAGTTTTATTGGTATGATACTGGTTTGTGCTATAACCATAGCACAAACCAGTATCTCATTACTTCCTAAACCTCAGTTGTGTAAGGATACGGGGAAGAACTTTACTATGGGAAAGGTGAAACTTTCTACTCCGGTATTAAGGCCGGAGTGGGAAGTTTTTATCATGAATGCGGGTGGTGAGATTGTTGAACACTCATCATCGGTGATTGAAGTGGAACTGGTTCCGTCTATTGATGAAGCTAGGTTAAACCGGGATGAAGCCTATCGTCTTTCTGTTTCAAACAAGCGAATAAAGATAGAGGCTGTAACAGAACAGGGTGTGTATTGGGCTATGCAGACACTTCGGCAATTGGAGCAGAAAAAAGGGAAAAGAAGCTCTGTTGCCGGATGTGAGATTGTAGACTGGCCGGCATTCAGGATACGCGGATTTATGCAGGATGTGGGACGCAGTTATATTTCAATGGAAGAATTGAAAAGAGAGATAGAGATTTTATCCCGGTTTAAGATTAATGTATTTCATTGGCATCTTACGGAAAACCAGGCATGGAGATTGGAAAGTAAAATTTTTCCTATGCTGAATGATAGTGTGAATACTATCCGTATGCTGGGTAAATATTATACGCTGGAAGAGGCACGCGATTTGGTGGATTTTTGTAAGAAACATCAGGTGTTGTTGATTCCTGAGATAGATATGCCAGGGCATAGTGCTGCCTTTGTGCGTGCTTTCCGCCATGATATGCAAAGTCCGGAAGGGATGAAAATATTGAAACTGTTACTGGATGAGGTGTGTGAGACATTTGATGTGCCTTATTTACATATAGGTACAGATGAGGTGGAGTTTACCAATCCGCATTTTGTACCCGAAATGGTGGCGTATGTACGCTCAAAAGGGAAAAAAGTAATATCCTGGAATCCGGGCTGGCACTATAAACCGGGGGAAATAGACATGACACATTTGTGGAGTTACCGTGGAAAGGCGCAACCGGGTATTCCTGCTATCGATTCCAAATTTCATTATCTGAATCATTTTGATGTTTTCGGTGATATTGTAGCTTTGTATAACAGCCGTATTTATGATCAGGCAGAAGGCAGTGAGGACATTGCGGGAACTATATTGGCTTTGTGGCACGATCGTTTGATTGACAATGAGTGGAATCTGGTTATTGAAAATGGCTTGTACCCCAATATGCTTGCTATTGCCGAGCGTGCCTGGAGAGGGGGAGGTACGGAATATTTTGACGGACTGGGTACGATACTTCCCCCCGAAGACACGGAAGCATTTAAAGAATTCGCTGATTTTGAAAAGCGTATGTTGTGGCATAAGGAGCATACGTTTAAAGGATATCCTTTCGCCTATGTAAAACAGACTAATGTAAAATGGAATATTACGGATGCTTTTCCTAATGGGGGCGATATGGATAAGGTGTTCCCGCCTGAACAGGAATTAAAGGATATCTATCATTATAACGGGAATACGTATGGTGTACGTCAGGCAATGGGGGCAGGTATTTATTTGCGTCATGTCTGGGGGGATATGGTTCCTGCTTTTTATGCTGATCCTAAGGAAAACCACACGGCTTATGCATATACTTGGGTGTATTCGCCCAAGGATCAGGAGGTGGGACTGTGGGTGGAATTCCAGAATTACAGTCGTTCGGAAATGGATCTGGCGCCATTGCCTGGCAAATGGGATTATAAGGGAAGCCGCATCTGGATTAATGGTTGCGAAATATTACCTCCTGTATGGACTGCTACGCATAAGGTGAAAAGTTATGAAGTACCTTTGGGAAATGAGAATTGCGTAGGAAGATCTCCATTGGCGGTGCATTTAAATAAAGGTTGGAACAAAGTTTTCTTAAAGTTACCTATCGGTAAGTTTAAGATGGCTGAGACGCGTCTTGTGAAATGGATGTTTACCACTGTCTTTGTGACTCCTGACGGAGAAAGGGCGGTAGAAGGATTGATTTATTCACCAGATAAACAAAAATAAAATGAAACGTATTGTCTTATTGTTATTGGGATTATTATTAGCGTTACCCCAGTTTGCTCAGGAACGCAAGTATTCTACTTTTTATGAGCAGAGAGCGACTTTGTTTGAAGAACTTCCGGTTACTTCAAAAGATATTATTTTTTTAGGGAACAGTATTACCAACGGTTGCGAGTGGGCTGAGTTGTTCCAAAATAAGAATGTGAAGAACAGGGGTATCAGTGGAGATATCTGTATGGGGGTATATGACCGTTTGGATCCGATTGTAAAGGGAAAACCGGCAAAGATTTTTTTATTGATCGGTATCAATGATGTTTCTCGGGGAACGTCTGCGGATAAAATTATTTCAGAAATAAGTATGATTGTTCGGAAAATAAAGCAAGAATCTCCAAAAACAAAATTATATTTGCAAAGTGTATTGCCGGTGAATGATTGTTACGGTATGTTTAACGGGCATACATCACGCTGGCAGATGGTAAAACAAATTAATGATTTGTTGGAACCATTGGCGGTAAAGGAAGGAGCTGCCTATATTGATTTGTATAGTCATTTTGTGGAGAAAGAGACAGGCAAGATGAATCCAGTATATACTAATGACGGATTACATTTATTAGGAAAGGGATACTTGCTGTGGCGTGATATTGTAAAACCTTATGTTGACCAAAAATGAAGAAGACATTAATACTGATTTTATGTTTGTTTCTTTGTACCGTTTCATTTGCACGGAAGCGGGTGAAGGTTGCTTGTGTAGGTAATAGCATTACCTATGGCATAGGTGTATCCGATCCTGATAAGGAGTCCTATCCTGCCCGGTTACAGCAAATGCTGGGTGAAGGGTATACGGTGGAGCGTTTTGGAAAGCCGGGAGCTACGTTGCTGAACAAGGGACACCGGCCTTTTATGCAACAGAAAGAGTTTAAGGATGCATTGGCTTTTGCTGGTGATGTAGTGGTTATTCATTTAGGAGTGAATGATACAGATCCGCGTGATTGGCCCAATTACCGTGATTTTTTTATAGCGGATTATCGTGCACTGATTGATTCGTTCAGAGTGGCGAATCCTGAATGTCGTATTTTGATTGCCCGTCTGACTCCGATTGCCGACCGCCATCCGCGGTTTGAGTCCGGCACACGCGACTGGCATGATGAGATTCAGCTGGCTATAGAAACGATAGCGAAATACGCACAAGTACAGTTGATAGATTTTCATGCACCTTTATATCCATATCCTTTTATGTTGCCCGATGCTGTCCATCCCGATAAGGAAGGTGCGGCTGTCTTGGCAAAAACGGTGTATGAAGGCATAACCGGTGATTTTGGCGGTTTGCAAATGCCGGAAATTTATACGGACAATATGGTATTGCAGCATGGACGTCTGCTGACTATTCAGGGAAAAGCGGATGCCGGTGAGAAAGTAACTGTTTCCATAGACAGGCAGCAACTTCAGGCTGTGACGGGAGCAGATGGAAAGTGGGCGGTGGATGTCCGGCCATTGAAGGCGGGCGGTCCATATACACTGACTGTTTCTACAGAAAAACGGAAACTGGTCTATGAAAATGTGTTGGCGGGAGAAGTGTGGCTCTGTTCCGGACAATCGAATATGGAGTTTTATCTGAATTGGAGTGCGACTGCCGCACAAGATGTTCCTCAAGCTGCAAATAGCAATATCCGTTTTTATGATATGAAAGCCCGTTGGCGTACGGATGCGGTGGAGTGGGATGCTTCGGTACTCGATTCATTGAATCATCTGCAATATTATAAGGATACACGGTGGACAGTTTGTTCGCCTGAAACAGCTGGTAATTTTTCGGCGGTGGCTTACTATTTCGGAAAGAAATTGCAGGATAGTTTGCAAGTCCCTGTAGGACTGATTTGCAATGCCATTGGCGGATCTCCTACTGAAGCATGGATAGACCGTAGTACATTGGAATATCGTTTTCCGGCTATTTTACGTAATTGGATGCAGAATGATTTTATCCAAGACTGGGTGCGTGGGCGTGCTGCCTTGAATGTAAAGAAGTCTTTCAATAAATTGCAACGCCATCCTTATGAGCCTTGTTATTTGTATGAATCGGGTATCCGTCCTTTGGAACAGTTTCCGGTCAAAGGCTTTATTTGGTATCAGGGTGAGTCTAATGCCCATAATCGGGAGACTCATGAAAAGTTGTTCAGATTGTTGGTGGAAAGTTGGCGCAAGAATTGGGGGGATGCGGAACTTCCATTCTATTTTGTCCAATTATCCAGTATAGACCGTCCGTCATGGACTTGGTTCCGTGATAGCCAGCGTCGTTTGATGGCGGAGATTCCTCATATCGGTATGGCTGTCAGTTCAGATAGGGGAGACTCATTGGACGTACACCCCAAACAGAAAAGAGAAGTCGGTGAACGGTTAGCTGCATGGGCTTTGAATAAAACATACGGATATAAAAATGTCATTCCTTCGGGACCGCTTTATAAATCAGTCGTATTTAGTGGAGGTGCGGCTTATATTTCTTTTGATTATGCGGAGAAGTTGTCCACTTCGGATGGGAAACCGGTTCGTACATTCGAAGTGGCAGGTGATGATGGATTATTTTATCCGGCACAGGCTGTTGTTGAAAACGGTAAAATAAAAGTATGGAGTGATAAGGTGAAAGAGCCGGAAACGGTTCGTTACGGATGGCAGCCATTTACCCGTGCCAATCTGGTAAATGGCGCCGGTTTGCCTGCTTCCACATTCCGGGCTGAATAGTATATAAATTAATAAAGATAGGTAAGATGAAGAAAACATTAAAAGTTTTGATGATGTTAGGATGCTTTCCGATGATGCTCAGTGCAAAGGAGTATAAGAAGTCAGAGAGTCTGAGTCTTGATAAGGGATGGGAGTTCGCCCAGGTCGGCCGGAATGAATGGTTGCCGGCTACGGTGCCCGGAACGGTACATCAGGATTTGATTTCTCATAATAAACTGCCCAATCCATTTTATGGGATGAATGAGCAAAAAGTGCAGTGGGTGGAGAATGAGGACTGGGTCTATAAAACTACTTTTAATGTGACAGATGAGCAACTCTCGCGGGATGCTGCCTTGTTGATTTTGGAAGGATTGGATACGTATGCAGATATTTACCTGAACGGCTCTTTGTTGGAACGTACGGACAATATGTTTGTCGGCTATACTCTTCCGGTAAAAGAGGTGTTGCGGAAGGGAGAAAACCATTTGCAGATTCTGTTTCATTCACCTGTCAAGCAAACGTTGCCCCAATGGGAAACCAATGGCTTTGATTATCCTGCTGATAATGACCATAGTGATAAGCGGGTCAGTATCTATAGCCGTAAAGCGCCTTACAGTTATGGCTGGGATTGGGGAATCCGCTTGGTAACCAGTGGTATCTGGCGGCCTGTGACACTGACTTTTTATGATGTGGCACGCATTGATGATTACTATGTACGTCAGGCTTCGGTAACAAAAGATCTGGCGAAAGTTGAAAACCTCCTGACTGTAAACAGTGTTTCTGCAACTCCTCAGAAAGCGGAAGTAACCGTTGCTTATTCTTATAAGGAGGGTGAAAAGGTAACCGAACAGAAAGAGGTGACATTGCAGCCAGGAACAAACCATATTCTTCTTCCCATAGAGATACGGCAGCCTCATTTATGGATGCCTAATGGTTGGGGGGAACCTGCATTGTATGACTTTGAAGCCGTAATAAAGGTGGATGGTAAAGTGATAGCTTCTCAAAAAGAGCGTATCGGACTCCGTACAATAAAGGTGGTGAAAGAAAAAGACGATCAGGGAGAATCCTTCTATTTTGTAGTCAATGGTGAACCGATGTTTGCCAAAGGCGCGAATTTTATTCCGGATGATGCTTTGCTGCCTAACATTACTGAAGAACGTTACCGCCAGTTGTTCAAGGATGTGAAAGATGCCAATATGAATATGATTCGTGTATGGGGTGGAGGGATTTATGAGGATGATGCTTTTTACCAGGCGGCGGATGAGAATGGAATTTTAGTTTGGCAGGATTTTATTTTTGCCTGCACTACTTATCCGTCCGATCCTGCTTTTATGAAACGGGTAGAGGCCGAGGCGGAATATAATATCAAGCGTTTACGGAACCATGCCAGTCTGGCTATGTGGTGTGGAAATAATGAAATTTATGAAGGTATGCGTTACTGGGGATGGGATAAGAAATACACTGATCCCGGTATTATGGAAGGAATGAAGCAGGGTTATGACAAACTTTTCCGTGAGTTGTTGCCTCGTAAAGTAGCTGAACTTGATCCGGACCGTTTCTATATGCATGGTTCTCCGTACGAGGCCAATTGGGGACGTCCCGAAAGCTGGAAGATTGCCGACAGCCATAATTGGGGTATCTGGTATGGTCAGAAACCGTTTGAAAGTCTGGATACGGAAATTCCGCGTTTTATGAGTGAGTTTGGTTTTCAGGCATTTCCTGAAATGAAGACGATTGCTACTTTTGCCTCACCGGAAGATTATGCATTGGAATCGGAGGTGATGAATGCTCATCAAAAAGCCACTATCGGTAATTTCCTCATCAAGAAGACTATGGGACTGTATTATAAAGTACCTGAAGATTTCGATCAGTTGGTTTATATGGGTTTGGTTTTGCAGGGGGTAGGAGTGCGCCAGGGTTTGGAAGCCCATCGTCGTAACCGTCCCTATTGTATGGGGACTTTATATTGGCAGCTGAATGACAGCTGGCCGGTCGTTTCCTGGTCGAGCATTGATTATTATGGCAATTGGAAAGCGTTGCATTATCAGGCAAAAAGAGCTTTTGCTCCGGTATTGGTAGATGCTGTCAAGGAAGGGGAGGATTTGAATATTTATGTTATGTCGGACAAGCTGGAAGCGGATAAAGAGGTGACTTTATTGTTGCGTGTGATGGATTTTAATGGAAAAGTTCTGACTAAAAAGAGTATCAAGGGCGAGGTTCCGGCCAATGCTTCCACCTTATATTATAAGGAACCTTATGCGGGTATAACAACAAGTCCTCAAAATACTTTTCTTCTAATGACATTAAAAAACAAGAAAGGTGAGGTTTTATCCGAAGAAATTTATTACTTTAACCACGCAAAAGATCAGGAGCTACCGAAGACCGAGATCCGCTATAAAGTGAAGCCGATGGATGGAAAATATGAAGTGACTCTGTCTGCCAGACAGCTGGCCAGGGATGTGTTCATAGAGATTCCTGTTCAAGGTGCGAAATTTACTGATAACTTCTTTGACTTGTTGCCGGGACAGACAAAGAAAGTGATTATTACTTCAGATAAACTGAAGAAGAATGAAAAGGTTGATATAACTATCAAGCAATTAAGTGATACTAACTAATCAATTAATATCTATTATGAAAACTTTAATGGGCCTTGCAGGGCTGACAATGGCAGGTTTTATGCTTTTATCCTGTAACACAGAAGTAAAAGAAGCAAATTATCAGATAATTCCGTTACCGCAGGAAATTTCGGTAATGGATCAGGCTGCTCCGTTCATTTTGTCAAATGGAACTAAGATAATGTATCCGGAAGGCAATGAAAAGATGCAAAGGAATGCTGAATTTCTGGCAAGTTATATCAAAGATCTTACCGGAAAGTCATTGGCTGTACAAGCTGGCACAGATGGCAAGGGGATAATCCTGCAATTGGGTGGAAATGCTAAAAATCCTGAAGGATACCAGTTGAAGGTAACCAGCGACCAAGTGGTTATTTCCGGACCTACGGAAGCCGGAGTATTTTATGGCATCCAGACTTTGCGTAAATCTATTCCGGTGGCACAAGGAGTGGATATCGCTTTACCGGCGGTTGAAATCAATGACTATCCTCGTTTCTCTTACCGTGGTGCTCATTTGGATGTTTCCCGTCATTTCTTCCCGGTTGATTCGGTAAAGCGTTTTATAGATATGTTGGCTTTACATAATATGAATCGTTTTCATTGGCATCTTACAGATGATCAAGGTTGGAGAATTGAAATCAAAGGTCTTCCTGAATTGACGGAAGTGGGTTCTAAGAGAACGGAAACCGTTATCGGTCATAACTCGGGAAAATATGATGGAAAGCCTTATGGTGGCTTCTTCACACAGGAAGAAGCAAAAGAAATTGTAGCTTATGCTGCCGAACGTCATATCACGGTTATTCCTGAAATAGATTTGCCGGGGCACATGCAAGCGGCATTGACTGCATATCCTAACTTAGGCTGTACAGGTGGTCCGTATGAAGTATGGAAAATCTGGGGAGTATCGGAAGATGTGCTTTGTGCAGGAAATGATGAAACCTTGAAATTCATAGATGATGTATTGGGAGAAATTATTCAGATTTTCCCGTCAGAATATATTCATGTGGGTGGTGATGAATGTCCTAAAGTGCGTTGGACAAAATGTCCAAAGTGCCAGGATCGTATCAAAGCTTTAGGTATTAAGGCTGACAAGAACCACACGGCAGAGGAAAAATTACAGAGCTTCATTATCAATCATGCGGAAAAATTCTTGAATGACCACGGACGTCAGATTATTGGCTGGGATGAAATTCTGGAAGGCGGGTTGGCTCCTAATGCTACTGTCATGTCATGGCGTGGTGAAGGTGGCGGTATTGAGGCTGCCAAGCAGAAGCATGATGTTATTATGTCACCGAATACTTATTTGTATTTTGACTATTATCAGAGCAAGGATGTGGAACAGGAACCGGAAGCCATTGGCGGTTACTTACCTTTAGAACGTGTGTATAGTTATGAACCTATGCCGGCATCACTGACACCGGAGGAACAGAAATATATTAAAGGTGTACAGGCTAATTTGTGGACTGAGTATATTCCTACATTTAGTCAGGTGGAATATATGGAATTACCACGTATGGCCGCTTTGGCAGATATTCAATGGACAAATCCTGAACATAAGGATTATCAGGATTTCTTGCAGCGTTTGGTACGTATGGTGAAGATATATGATGTATATCAGTATAATTATGCCAAGCACGTGTTTGATGTGACTGCCCGGTTTGAGCCTAATGCGGAAACTGGTACGGTGGATGTTACTTTGTCTACTGTAGACAACTGTCCGGTATATTATACATTGGATGGCACAGATCCCACTACCGCTTCACAGCTTTATACAGAACCGGTGAAGATCAATACAAATTGCACGTTTAAGGCTATGGCTGTCCGTCCTACAGGCAATAGTCGTATTGTGAAAGAAGACATTGCGTTCAGCAAATCGACTTCAAAGAAAATAACAGCTCTACAACCTGTGAACAAGCAATATGAATTTGCCGGTATCTCTACCTTGGTGGATGGTTTGAAAGGAAATAGAAATTATAAGACAGGACGTTGGATTGCTTTTTATAAGAATGATATGGAAGCCGTGATTGATTTCGGGCAGCCGGCTGATTTCAGCAAAGTGACACTTACTACAAATGTGGAGAAGGGTGACTGGATATTTGACGCGCGTTCCATCAGTGTCGCTGTTTCAGAAGACGGTGAGAATTTCAAGCAAGTAGCTTCAGAAGAATATCCTGCAATGACTTTGGATAATCCAAACCAATTATATGAACATGTATTGAGCTTTGAACCTGTGAAAGCACGTTATCTGAAAGTATTGGCAAAGCCGGAATACAATATTCCTTCTTGGCATGGAGGTAAAGGAAATCCTGCTTTTCTGTTTGTAGATGAAATTACTGTAGATTAATTGTAAAATCAGTGCTGGTGTTGCGTAGCGTTTGTCCTAAAAGATAGCTGCGCAACACTGCTTGTAAAGAATTTGTAAACTTCACCATGAAAACATGATCAGGAAAATAATATATGGCATTTATGCGATAATAGGCATGATGGTAGTGGCTGCTTGTAGCAGCCGGCCGGATGTTTATGAAATATCTCTTGAGAAAATGCAGGGATTTCCTACGGAGGATGCTGGTTTTCTTAAGGGAGTTTCTGCATTATATGCGGGAGTGATTGATGGAAATTTATTAATAGCCGGAGGTTGTAATTTTCCCGATACACCGGCGGCCGATGGCGGGAAAAAAGTCTTTTACCCAGATGTATATATAACCTCTTTGTCAAATGATACGGCTTTTGAGTGGAAAAAAATAGGCCAACTGCCTCAGGCAGCAGCTTATGGAGTCACTATTTCTACTGAAAAAGGGTTAATTTGTGTTGGAGGAGCTACAGCAACCCATAGCCTGTCTGATGTTTTTCTTTTATCTTTGCAAAAAGACGTTTTGAAAAAGGATACGTTACCATCCTTACCTGCAACTATAGATAATATGGCAGGTGCATTAGTAGGACATTCACTATATATTGTCGGGGGAAATGTAAATGGCATTCCGTCCTCGGCCATGTACATGCTTGATCTGTTGGATTTGTCTGGAGGATGGAAAAAAGAAACAGATATTCCGGGTGAACCCAGAGTACAACCTGTTTGCGTGGCGCAAGACGGAAAACTTTATATATGGGGTGGCTTTGCCCCGGCTATTGAAGGGCACCAGGCTTCTTTATCGGTAGATGGATATATGTATTCTCCGGAAACGAAAGAATGGTCATCGGTTGCCACTCCGTGTGATGCAGAAGGTAATGAGATCTCTTTAGGTGGTGGAATGGGAACCTCTTTTGGCGAGGGGATGATATTGTGTGCCGGAGGAGTTGATAAGGATATATTCTTAAAGGCTCTCCAAGGTATTTATGCGGGAAAAGAATATTTGTCACATCCTGTAGAGTGGTATCGGTTTAACAGAAATCTGCTGCTCTATCATCCACAGACGAATAAATGGACTACATTAGGCGAATATGAGCAAGGTGCGCGTGCCGGAGCTGTAATAGTTTCTCAGGACGGATTCCATTACATTATTAATGGAGAACTGAAACCGGGCATTCGTACCAATGAAATTAATAGAATTAAAGAAAATAGAAGATGAGAAAATTGATTATATTGGCAGGAGCTGCATTGGGCTTGTTGTTTGCAAGTTGCACAAAGGAAGAGCAACGCACACTTTCTGTTATTCCTGCACCATTGAAGGTGGAATTGCAACAGGGAGTGTTTCCTCTGAATCCGGAAACAGGATTGTATATAGATGCGTCCGAAGGAGATAAAAAGATTTTGAAGGATTATTTGGCGGCTTCTTTCATGAAGCTGAAACCGGTAGCGGCAGAAGAGGGACATACTATTGTCTTGAAGCAAGTGGCTCAATTGCCGGAGGTAAACTCTTCCGAGGGGTATGTTCTGACGGTAACTCCTGATCAGGTACTTATTCGTGCGACTTCCGGAGCAGGACTATTCTATGGAGTTCAGACTATGCTGCAAATGGCTGATGAAAAAGGATTGCCGGTAGGAGTCATTACAGACGAGCCCCGTTTTGCTTATCGTGGCTTTATGATGGATGTTTCCCGTCATTTTTTCAACAAGGAATTTATAAAAAAGCAGATGGATGCTTTGGCATATTATAAATTGAACCGTTTGCATCTGCATCTTACTGACGCTGCGGGCTGGCGTATTGAAATAAAAAAATATCCCCGTCTGACAGAATTTGCGGCATGGCGTGAGTTTCCTACATGGAAAGAATGGTGGAATAACGGACGACGGTATGAAGAAGAAGGTAGTAAAGATGCTCACGGAGGTTATTATACTCAAGATGATATCCGTGAACTGGTGGCATACGCTCAGGAACGTTTTATTACTGTTATTCCTGAGATAGAGATGCCTGCACATTCGGAAGAAGTACTGACTGCTTATCCCGAGTTGTCTTGTACACACGAACCTTACAAACAAGCCGATTTCTGTGTCGGTAATGAAAAGACTTTTGAGTTTCTGGAAAATGTGTTGACAGAGGTGATGGAACTTTTCCCGTCCGAATATATTCATATAGGAGGGGATGAGGCCGGTAAAGCCTCATGGCCCACTTGCAAACTGTGTCAGGCACGTATGAAAAAAGAGGGCTTGAAAGATGTGAACGAGTTACAGAGTTATCTGATTCATCGTATCGAGGTCTTTTTGAATGCCCACGGACGTAAATTATTGGGTTGGGATGAAATATTGGAAGGTGGTTTGGCGCCTAATGCTACTGTCATGTCATGGCGTGGCACGGAAGGGGGAATGAAAGCGGTTGATTCCGGCCACATGGCTATTATGAGTCCGGGTGAGTTCTGCTATTTTGATTCTTATCAGGATGCTCCTGATTCCCAGCCGGAAGCAATAGGAGGGTATCTGCCTTTGGCCAAAGTTTATTCATTTAATCCTGTACCCGATACTTTGAGTGCGGATAAAGTCCAGTTAGTGTATGGAGTACAAGCTAATTTATTCACAGAATATATTCCGACTCCGGAACATGCGGAAATGATGATTTATCCTCGTATTCTTGCGTTGGCGGAAGTTGCTTGGAGTGATCCTTCTGTGAAGAACTATGATGATTTTCATGCTCGCGCATTGAAAGAGGTAGAGGCATTGAAAGCTGAAGGATACCATCCTTTCGATTTGAAAAATGAGATAGGAAATCGTCCGGGAGCGGATCAGCCCATACAACACTTGGCAGTAGGTAAGAAAGTGACTTACGGACCGGATGCCGCTTATTATCCCGGCTATTCGGCCGGTGGTGATAGTGCCTTGGTAGATGGGGTGATTGGAGGCTGGACTTATGGTGACAAGCGCTGGCAAGGTTTCATAGACAAAAAAAGAATGGATGTGACCATTGATATGGAAAAAGAAACAGAAATTCATTCTGTTGGAGCAGACTTTATGCAGGTGTGTGGACCTGAAGTCTTTATGCCTTCAGAAGTAATCATTTCCGTTTCTAATGATGGTAAGGAGTTTACGGAACTGAAGCGCATGGAACACAAAGTAGTGAAGGATGACAAGGTGACTTTCACCAACTTTGGTTGGGAAGGAAATGCCAAAGCACGTTACATACGTTATCAGGCATCTTCGGGTGAATTCGGAGGTTTCTTGTTTACAGATGAAATTGTAGTGAAATAATAGAACCTATATAAACAACAAATAGCATGAAGAAACAAATTTTGTTATCGGCTGTTCTGATTTGTATCTCAGTTTTTTCTGCGGCAGCACAGAAAGAGCCGGTAGATTATGTAAACCCTTTTGTGGGTACTACTAATTACGGTACGACAAATCCCGGAGCATTAACTCCTCATGGAATGATGTCGGTGACTCCTTTCAATGTGATGGGAGTTCCCGAAGGGGATAAGGATAAAGATAAGCAATGGTGGTCCACTCCATACGAATTCAATAATAAATATCTTACCGGTTTTGCGCACGTTAACCTTAGCGGGGTAGGCTGTCCGGAATTGGGGTCATTGTTATTGATGCCTACCACCGGCAAACTGGATGTGGATTATCATAATTATGGAAGTTTCTATCAAGGTGAAACTGCAAATCCGGGTTATTATACCAATATACTGGATAAATACAATGTGAAATGTGAACTGACTGCCACCCCACGTACCAGTATGGCACGCTTTACTTTTCCTGCCGGACAAAGCAATATCTTGTTGAATCTGGGAGAGGGATTGACCAATGAGAGTGGTGCTACCGTTCGTTTTGTAAACGACCGTGAGATTGAAGGTACCAAGTTGTTGGGAACTTTCTGTTACAATCCTCAGGCAGTATTTCCCATCTATTTTGTAATGCGTATCAACAAAGTACCGGCAAAACGCGGTTATTGGAAAATGATGCGTCCGATGGGTGTGGAGGCGCAATGGGACGATACAGCCGGTAAATACAAACTCTATACTGCTTATACAAAAGAAATAAGCGGAGATGATATAGGAGTGTGGTTTACTTACGATACTACGGCGGAAGAAGTGATTGAGGTCAGTATGGGCGTATCTTTTGTCAGCATTGAGAATGCTCGTCTGAATTTGGAAAAAGAACAGCCTTTCGGCACAACATTCGACAAACTGCGTGCGGAGGCCCGTAAGAGATGGAACGATGATCTTTCCCGTATCAAGGTAGAAGGTGGTACGGAAGAACAAAAGGGGGTATTCTATACCGCTATGTATCATACCATGATTCATCCTAATATTTTGCAGGACGTAAGCGGACAATATCCACAAATGGAGGGAGACAAGATTCTGACCACCAACCGTAACCGTTATACGGTATTCTCATTGTGGGATACTTATCGTAACTACCATCAGTTGATGACTTTGGTCTATCCGGAACGTCAGATGGATATGATACATACTATGATGGGTATGTATAAGGAACACGGATGGTTCCCGAAATGGGAATTATATGGTCGTGAAACATTGACTATGGAAGGTGACCCCTCTATTCCTGTTCTGGTAGACAGTTGGATGAAGGGATTGCAAGACTTTGACATTGACGAAGCTTATAAGGGAATGTATAAGTCGGCCACTACTCCGGGCAAGGATAATCTGATGCGTCCGGATAATGACGATTATATGTCCAAAGGGTATGTGCCGATGGAAAGCCAGTATGACAACTCGGTTTCTCATGCTTTGGAATATTATGTTGCCGACTATGCGCTGTCCACTTTGGCAGAGGCTCTAGGTAAAAAGGAAGATGCGAAACTGTTCCGCAAACGTTCTATGGGGTATAAGAATTATTATAGCAAGGATTTCGGAACTTTGCGTCCTATCACCAAGGAAGGTAAGTTCTATGAACCGTTTGACCCGAAAGAAGGAGCGAATTTTGCACCTAGTCCCGGTTTCCACGAAGGTAACGCATGGAATTACACTTTCTTTGTTCCTCATGATATCAATGGACTGGTGAAACTGATGGGAGGTGATAAGAAATTTGTCGATAAGCTGCAAAGCGTGTTCGATGAAGGAAATTATGATCCGGCTAATGAACCCGATATAGCTTATCCTTACCTGTTCAGTCGTTTCAAGGGTGAAGAATGGCGTACACAGAAATTGGTGAAGGAATTGCTGGCTAAGTATTTCACAACTAAGCCGGATGGAATTCCTGGCAATGATGATACGGGTACGATGTCTGCATGGGCTATATTCAGTATGATGGGATTCTATCCGGATTGTCCGGGTGTGCCCGAATATACATTGACTACTCCTACTTTTGATAAAGTGACCGTTCAGCTTGATCCTAACTATTGGGGCAAGAAAGAATTGGTTATCAAGAAAGAAGGACAAGGGGATTATATAAAGGAAATCAGACTGGGCAATAAGAAACTTAATAAATATTTGATTTCGCATGATGATTTGATCAAGGCAGGTGAAATTACTTTTATAGTAACAGAAAATCCTAATAAGAAATAACTATGAATACGAAACGATTTTTGTGTGCTGCGTTAGGAGCTGTTTGTTGTTTTGCTTTTATGCAAGCGCAGGTACGTACAGAGCAGACTTTCGAAAAAGGGTGGAAATTTACGCGTGAAGATAATGCGGAATTTGCCAATCCCGGTTATAATGACAGTAAATGGCAGAACGTCACCGTTCCTCATGATTGGGCGATTTATGGTCCGTTCAGTATCAATAACGACAAGCAGGAAATGGCTATCACTCAGGATGGACAAACAGAGGCTCTGGAACATGCCGGCCGTACCGGAGGTCTTCCATTTGTAGGAACCGGATGGTATCGCCTGAACTTTGATGCTCCCGGTTTTGAAAAAGGCAAGAAGGCTACTTTGATATTTGACGGAGCAATGAGCCATGCCCGTGTCTATGTGAACGGGCAGGAGGCAGGCTATTGGCCATACGGTTATAATTCCTTTTATGTGGATGCGACCCCTTATCTGAAACCGGGTGAGAAGAACGAGCTGGCAGTCCGTTTGGAAAACGAGCCTGAATCATCACGTTGGTATCCGGGGGCCGGTTTGTACCGCAATGTTCATCTGGTAATCAATGAAGATGCGCATATCCCGACATGGGGGACGTATGCTACCACTCCCGTGGTGACAGACAAATATGCAAAAGTGTCTTTGAAAACTTCTTTGGTTAGTCCCGAAGGAGCCAATAAGGATAATTACCGTATTGTGACGCAGATTAAGGATAAAAACGGCAAAGTGGTTGCTACCGGGGAAAACAAGTTAAGTGTTTTTGACAATACTTTGTTTGAACAGGAGTTTGCAGTAGCCAATCCTGAGTTGTGGAGTCCTGAAACTCCGGTTCTTTATACGGCTGAATCCAAAGTATATGAAGGGAATACCTTGAAAGACGAATATACCACTCGTTTTGGTATCCGTACCTTGGAGATTATCCCCGACAAGGGTTTCTTTCTGAATGGAAAATTGACCAAATTCAAAGGAGTATGTAACCATCATGACTTGGGCCCGTTGGGAGGTGCTGTAAATGATGCCGCTATCCGTCGTCAGATTCGTATTCTGAAAGATATGGGCTGTAATGCAATCCGTACTTCTCATAATATGCCGGCTCCCGAACTGGTGGAGGCTTGTGACGAGATGGGTATGATGGTGATGGCGGAATCCTTTGACGAATGGAAATCGGCAAAGATGGCCAATGGATATCATAAAGTATTTGATGAATGGGTGGATAAGGATTTGACGAATCTGATTCGTCACTATCGTAATAACCCAAGTATTGTGATGTGGTGTACAGGTAATGAAGTACCTGATCAGTGGAGCGGCAGTAACGGTCCGAAACTCTCGCGTATGTTGCAGGATATTTGCCATCGTGAAGACCCCACCCGCCCTGTAACACAAGGTATGGATGCGCCCGATGCCGTGGTAAACAATAATATGGCTGCCGTTATGGATGTGGCCGGTTTCAATTATCGTCCCCATAAATATCCTGAAAACTATAAGAAGTTGCCTCAGCAGATTATTTTAGGTAGTGAAACAGCTTCTACAGTAAGTTCGCGTGGTGTCTATAAATTCCCCGTTGTCCGTCAGGCTATGAAGAAATATGACGATCATCAGTCTTCTTCTTACGATGTGGAACATTGTGGTTGGTCCAATTTGCCGGAAGACGACTGGATTTGGCACGAGGATAACGCATGGGGGATCGGAGAGTTCGTATGGACGGGCTTCGATTATCTGGGCGAACCGACTCCTTATTATACTGACTGGCCCAGCCATTCTTCTTTGTTCGGTATAATCGACTTGGCCGGATTGCCCAAAGACCGTTACTATTTGTACCGCAGCCATTGGAACAAAGATGAAGAGACACTGCACATCCTTCCTCATTGGACATGGCCGGGACGTGAAGGAGAAGTGACCCCGATCTTTGTCTATACCAATTATCCGTCTGCAGAAGTGTTTATCAATGGCAAGAGCCAGGGTAAGCGTACCAAGGATTTGACTGTAACGGCTGAAAATAGTGCGGATTCTGCTTCCATAGCAGATTTCAAGCGCCAGAAACGCTACCGTTTGATGTGGATGGATACAAAGTATGAGCCGGGAACCGTGAAAGTGGTTGCATACAATGAGAAAGGGGATGCTGTAGCCGAAAAGGAAATCCATACGGCAGGTAAGCCCGACCATATAGAATTGGTTGCAGATCGCAATGAAATAAAGGCTGATGGCAAGGACTTGTCATTTGTCACGGTGAGAGTGGTGGATAAAGAAGGTAACCTTTGTCCCGATGCGCAACATCTCATCAAGTATGCTGTAAAAGGTGCGGGAACCTATCGTGCCGGTGCAAACGGAGACCCCACTTCATTGGAACTTTTCCATGTTCCGCAAATGAAAGTGTTTAACGGAATGATGACTGCTGTTGTGCAAAGCACCGATAAACCGGGAGAAATTACACTGACCGCAACAGGTAAAGGACTTAAATCAGGTAGGCTAGTTTTAATAAGTAAGTAAAAAGATTTGTTTCAATTTCCACTATCTGTGCCCCGCTTGATTTTATTAAGCGGGGCTTATTTATTAAAAAAGTTAGAAAATAATTGGGGAAATCTGTTTCAGAAAGTGAAAAAGTTGCTATTTTTGTTGGCGAATTTAATATGCCAATTAAAAATCCTAACTTATCATAGTATCATGTTGACCCAAATCATTAACGCAAAGATTCTTACCCCACAGGGCTGGTTGAAGGACGGGTCTGTCCTTATGCGCGACAATAAGATTTTAGAAGTTACCAATTGTGATTTAGCTGTTATCGGAGCCGAGCTGATTGACGCTAAAGGTATGTATGTTGTTCCCGGTGGTGTGGAAATCCATTGTCATGGTGGTGGTGGCGGTGATTTTATGGAAGGTACGGAAGAGGCTTTCCGTACAGCCATTAATGCTCACATGAAACATGGTACTACCAGTATTTTTCCAACATTGTCTTCTTCTACCGTACCGATGATTGAGGCGGCTGCCGAAACTTGTACCAAGTTGATGGCGGAACCGGACAGTCCGGTATTGGGATTGCACCTGGAAGGTCATTATCTGAACATCAAGATGGCCGGTGGACAAATGCCTGAGAATATTAAAGATCCGGACCCTAATGAGTATATTCCTATTGTAGAGAAATGGAATTGTATCAAGCGTTGGGATGCAGCTCCCGAATTGCCGGGGGCTATGCAGTTCGGAAAATACATTACGGGAAAAGGGATTGTGGCATCTGTGGCCCATACTCAGGCTGAATATGAAGACATTCGTTCTGCATGGGATTCAGGTTATACGCTGGCCACGCATTTCTATAATGCAATGCCCGGTTTTCACAAGCGTCGTGAGTATAAATATGAAGGAACAGTAGAGAGTATTTATCTGATAGACGATATGAATGTGGAAGTGGTGGCCGATGGCATTCATGTACCACCTACCATTTTACGGTTGGTTTATAAGATAAAGGGTGTAGAACGTGCTTGTGTCATTACAGATGCTTTGGCATGTGCGGCCAGTGACAGTAACGTGGCTTTCGATCCTCGTGTCATCATAGAGGATGGTGTGTGCAAACTGGCAGACCGTTCAGCATTGGCAGGCAGTGTGGCTACCATGGACCGTTTGATCCGTACCTTGGTGCAGAAGGCGGAAATTCCTTTGGAGGATGCTGTCCGTATGGCTTCCGAAACTCCTTCGAAATTTATGGGAGTATATGACCGTAAAGGTTCCTTGCAGAAAGGAAAAGATGCCGATATCTTGATTCTTGACCAGGATTTGAATATCCGTGCCGTATGGGCGATGGGCAAGCTGGTCGAAGGAACTTATACATTATAAAAAAGAGTGCTTTCGGCAATTTGAACTCTTTATAGTTCGTCATTCTTCATTTCATTCAGAAAGGCAAACTATAAAGAGTTTTCTTATCCTTTTTCTATGTGTAACACATATCCTTTCTTCATCAGTGATTCTATCTTCACACTGGAGTCATTGCGCAACGCTTTTCGTAAATAGGTTATTTGTACATTCAATGCCAGCGAATTGGCATAGGATGAAGCTCCCCATACATGTTTCAACAGTATTTCCCGATCTACGGGAACATGGAGGTTTTTAGCTAATATTCGGAGTATCTCAGCCTGTCGGGAAGTAATCAGTACCTTGTTATTTCCTGTCCTTATTTCATTGGTGGTATAGTTGAATGTACTTTTCCCGAATGTATAGATTTCTGTTTCAATTCTGTTGTCTACACATTGAAACCGTTCACGGATACGTGCCAACAGCTCTTCGGGATAAAAAGGCTTTGCTAGATAATCATTGGCCTGCAGATCAAAACCTTTCAGACGGTCGGCTTTATCGCTACGGTCTGAAAGAAAGAAAATAAGTACCTGATGATTTTGTTTCCGTATTTTTGCCGCTACCTCAAAGCCGTTCAGTTCGGGCATATTGATATCAAGCAATACCAAATCGGGCTTTATTAAGGGAAATTGCTGTAAAGCAATGTTTCCGTTCCCTGCGTAAGTAACTTCATAGCCTTCTGCTTCCAAAAAACGTTTTAAGAGCATGGAGTATTTTAAATCATCATCTGCGAAAAGTATTTTGATTGTTTTCATCTTATATGAATTGTTGAAATGATTATTGAGGTAATACAATACTGAAAGTCGTTCCTTTACCCGGCTGGCTGGTCAAGGATACGTATCCGTGGTGTGCTTCGGTGAGAAGTTTTACGTAACTTAGCCCTAGTCCGATACCCGGTATATTTCGGTCTGGTATATGGCTGCCGCGATAAAACTTATCAAAAACCTTGCTTTGCTCTGCTGGCGGAATTCCAATTCCGTTATCTGTTATTTGTATAGTAAGGGTGTGCCCTTTCTGTATACAGGATAAATCAATCCGGACTTCTTTACCGGAGTACTTGATGGCGTTCTCTATCAGGTTGCTGATGATGTTGGCAATATGTACCGGGTCGGCGATGACCAAAGTGGATTCCATTTTATAGTGCGGATGAACCGTAACCTGTTTATCGGCAGGTATATTGGTAAGCCGGATTAATTTATTTACGGTTTCCCGTAAATCAAAAGTACGGATGTGGAGAGGCGTGTGTTCATAGTCAGCCCGTGTCATATCCCTTACTTTGGCTAGGTAGGCAGAAAGATTGTCCAGTTCAAACATGGAATCCTTTACTACTTCATCCATTGCTCTTTCGTCTGTACGCATGGACTTGTTGTTGAGAAAGGCAATACACATTTTCAAGGTTTGTACGGGGCGTTTCAGCTCATGTATCATGGTATTTACAAAGCTTTTTCTCATTTCGTCTATTTTCCGTTGTTTCAAAATGGTCTTGATCTGGTAGATAAGGCAGAATACCAAGAGCAGAACTAATATCAGGCTACCCAACAGCTGCCATGCCATTTGTTGGAGAAGGGAGGGGAAAGGTATCTGTATGGATGCCGTCAATGCCTGTTTAAGTAAAGGATTATAAGGATAAACAATATACATTTCAGGTTTGAACAATCGGGTGGAAGAGGTATAGCTTCCATGCCACAGGATAGAATCAGTCTGCATCAGTCTGATATTTGTCAGTTTTATCCGGTTGGCTTGTAATAGTGAATCAAAAATTTCAGCTCGAAAGGGGTGGGTCATCTCGGCTCCATAACGTGTGGCTGCATCAAATAGAATTTCATTGGAAATGTTCTCTACCCGAAAACTGTCGCGGACTATAACACTTTCCTCATTCAACAATGCATTCTGTTTTATCAATGAATCCAGATTATTAATTTCACTTTTTTGTCTATAAAAACTAATGACACAGGTTGTTTTGCCGTTTTGGTTCACCGAATCCGGCATTTCTATTTTGTAGCTCAGTGTATATTTGTGGTTGTTAGTCCGTTTGTCATAGCGTGTATTCATTTCTTCTTTTTCCAGTTGCAGTATTTGTTTATGCAGTTCCTGCATGAACGTTCTCGTTGAATAGCAATATTGGTGGTGAAGCCAATAGCTTTGACCACCTATTATCAGTATAGCTGTAATGATAGTCAGTATCCATACTGTTTTTATTCTTTTTTCCATCTTTTCTTTTTTTCGTTAAAGCAAAGGTACGGGCTATCCTTAGATATGCAATGTACACGAGGGTTGTTTTTTCATCGGCGTAATATTTCAGTAATAATTTTGTGGTATCGGGAAGGAGAGAAGGACCTAGCTTTGCAGTATAAAATTCATCACTTAAAAACAATTCGGATTATGAAAAAGAAACTGGCAAACCTGTTATTTTGGGCAATCATGGCATTGCCGGCTACGGCGCAGATAACCATTCTCGCTGTGGATGATGTGAAGAAAAGCGAACCCATAGATGAATTGGTTTTCCGTGCCCAGTATGAGTTGAAGATGGTAGAGGACACAACTAAGGCCAATCGTCAGCCCAATTCGGAAACGATGATGCTGGAAGTGGGAAAGAAATGTTCGCAATTTTATAGTTACACTACTTATCTTCGGGATTCTACTTTGATCGCCGACTATGCTAATAAAGTGTCCCAAGATGTCTTGCAGCAACATGCCAAGGCTTATGGAAACGGGCGTATTACATATCGGATTTATAAGAACTATCCTACGGGAAAGGTGACAACGCTTGACCGGTTGGCTACCAGTAATTTCCGTTGCGAGGAAAAGAATGAAAAACCGGTATGGACCTTATTACCCGATACGGCTACTATTCTGACTTATCATTGCCGGAAAGCAACTGGTCACTTCCGGGGAAGAAGTTATACGGCATGGTTCACGATGGAAATTCCTGTAAGTGAAGGGCCTTGGAAACTTTGTGGATTGCCAGGTCTCATCATAAAGGCTGAGGATGACCGCCGACATTATTCATTTGAATGTACAGGTATCGAGCAATTCCGTGGACCGAAACCACTTCTTTTCAATGGAAAAGGTTTTGAATCCATCAGTCGTAGAGATTTGAATAAGGTATATGAGCGTTATGCCAAGGACCCGATAGGCTTTATCACTTCTACAGCCCCCAATGTAAAATTGACGGTAAAAGATGAACAAGGTAATACGTTGAAAAATTTTGAGTTACCTTATAATCCGATAGAATTATCTGAAAAATAACAAGATGAAAACAGCAATCATTCTCTCTTTGTTGAGCTTTTTGCTTCATATTCACACAAACGCACAAAACACGATAAAGGGACGGGTAACGGACAAAGTTACCCGTCAGCCTTTGGAATCCGCTACCGTCACTTTGCAACAGGGAGGGGATGGCAATATCATCAACTATACTTTGACAGATGCTGACGGACGTTTTCAACTTTCCTCTTCATCCTTGAAAGACAGGACAATAACGGTATTTTATATGGGTTACAGGAAAAAGACCATACCGGTACTTATCAGTCGTCCGTTAACTATCGAACTGGAGCAGGAAGCTGTCTTGCTGAAAGAAGTACAGATTCGTCCGGGGCGCGTATGGGGACGGCAGGATACCTTGAAATATGACCTCACCCGTTTTACATCTTCCAAAGATCGGAATGTAAGTGATGTGTTGAAAAAACTTCCCGGCATCAATGTGGAAGAGAATGGAACTATAAAATATAATGGAAAAGTGATCAGTAATCTCTATGTGGAAGGTATGGATGTGAGTGGCGGTCGTTATAATCAAATTAATAATAATCTGAAAGCGGATGCCGTACAGGCAGCGGAGGTCATTGAAGGACACCAACCGATTAAGTCCTTGCGTGGCAAGACCTTTACGGATGACGTTGCCTTGAATTTGAAATTGAAACCCGAAGTCCGTTCCCAATGGATTTATACCGTTATGGCAGGGGGAGGTTATGGAGAGAAGGCACTTTACGACGCTTCGTTCAATGTACTGCAATTGAGTCGTAACCGGCAGACTGTCTATACTTACAAGGCAAATAATATAGGCCGGAATCTGTTTTCCGACCAACAGAAACTGGCATCCGGCAATAGCTTTGACCGGGTGACGGACAGCAATCCTCCCATTTTTCTTCCTTTACCCGAACCGGCCATGCCCTTGTCGCAAAAAAGGCTGTTATTCAATGAAACGCATACAGCCTCTGCCAACCGCCTGTACCGATTGGATGAAGAAAAGCAATTACGATTTCAGTTAGGGTATATCCATGACCGCACAACCCGGCAATATGGAAGTGAGGAAATCTATTATTTTGCACAAGATACGGTGCATACGGCTATCAATCGGCATGACCGTTTAAAAACCGATTGTCTGAATGGTGAAGTAAATTATGAAGATAATGCTGCAAGTCGGTACACTCGTGAGAATTTTTCGTTTGCAGGAACATGGAAATCAGGAGTTTCGGATATAACGGGTGATAATGTTATTTTCCAAAAGATAAAGAATTCACAATGGGAATTGAAGAATTATTTCAACCAACTTTACACCAAAGAAAAATACACCTGGGGAATCCGGTCGTATATCCGTTACACCCATCTTCCTGCTTTACTGACAGTGATTCACCGCAACCTGCCCGTGTCATCTGCCGATAACAGACTGATTGCCACCTGCATCCACCGTAGGGACGAATTGAATTTGCCTGATAACATCAACGAAAACACATATCGAACTGTCACCGGACAGACATATGAGTCTATCCCTACGGAATATGAAGAAATGAACATCGACAATGCCTACACGGATAACGCCCTTTATGGGATGCGGAAAAAGAATGGAGTGAATTACCAGCTTACAGGTGGTTTTCGTGGCGAACTTTCTTCGGTGAGACAGGAGAATAGTTACTCTGCTCCTCGTTATTCCTTCTATACTATTCCCCGTATAGAATGGGAGAGGACTGATTTTTTACTCACCGCTGCTGCCACTGTCTGGTGGAATCGTCTTCCAAAGCAATCTTATTCCCGTTTTTATGCCGCTCCCTCCCTTTATTTTCGCTATAAGTTTAGTCCCCGTTGGAAAATGTCCTTATCAGGCAGCCTGGACGAGAGTGAAGGAGGAATACAGGATATCTATCCTTTCCATTATCGTGAAGATTATCGTACTGTGGTGAAACACACGGGAAAAGTAGCTGTAACCGTCCGGCAACTTTATACCTGCTATCTGGAATACAAAAATACTGTCAAGGAATTTTTCTGGACTTTATCAGCTTCCTATTCCCACAATCGTTATAATCTGATGGCAGAACGTAATTATAAGGACGGTAATTTTTATCTTTCGTCTGTGGAAAGAAATCATTCCTCTTATAGTTACGCCTTGAATACCATAGGGTCGAAAGGGGTATATGACTGGAATTTGAAGACTTCTCTGGAACTGACTTTAGCACGCAATGAAGGTAAACAGTTGAATGAAAATATCGTTCAGAATTACAGGTATGACTATCTGCGCGTCGAACCTAAAATTGTGTGGGCCCCTTCTGCACTTTTTGAGGTTGAATACAAAGCGACGGTCAGTTGTGGGGGTTCCGGAATAGGAAAGGATACCCGTTTAGACCCTTTATGGGATGTAGCTCAACGGCTGACTCTCAGTTTGGGATTTCATGATACGGACTTCCGGTTATCCGGAGAGCATTTTTATAATGATTTAAGCAAGGACCAGCATCTGAATACTTGGCTTGCAGATGTTTCATTGATACATAAATCCGGAAAATGGAGGTTTACCGCTTCTGCTATGAATCTGTTTAATAAGGAACAATATCGTTATACTCTTTATTCTGCTGTGCAGAGTTATACTTCTTGGGTAAAACTTCGTCCCCGCGAATTTATGGTATCTGTGCAATATCAGTGGTGAAAAAGAATTGGGATGGAGTTAAACTTGTAGCTTTCATGTAAGGACAGTGCTGTGTGTTTTACTGAAAGTATGAGGTGGACTGTATCTTTTTAGTGTTGCATAATATATCCTCTTCTATCTCTTCTGTTGTTTCTTCATGGTATTCTTTGTAGATAACCCCTTCATTCAGATAGTGGATAATATCACATATTTCCCTTAACGAGGCAATGAGATGTGATGAAATTATCACCGTCTTTTCTTTTGCTTTCAGTTGCCGGATGAGTCTTTTCATCAGGATACACCCCTTCAAGTCCACCCCATTGAACGGCTCGTCAAGAATAAATACGTCATTTTCTTGCAATAATAATGCCATAAATCCCAGTTTCTTTTTCATTCCGGTAGAATATTCGGCAGCATACCTGTCAAGGGGCAGTTGGAAAATTTCATTTAAATGTTGAATGGTGAGTGTACTGACCGGCAGACCTTTGGCCTTCATACAGAATTCCAAGTATTCAAGACCCGTGATTTGGGAATAAAAGAAGTTGGATGCAGACAGATAACCTGCTTTTAAAGTTTTGCTTTTGGTTATGCTTCCGGTATAATCATAGATTCCCGTCATGCAGTTGAATAAAGTAGTCTTTCCGGCACCATTCTCACCCACCAAGCCATATATTTTTCCAGGGTGATATTCTAAATGAATACCGTTTAATACTTTGACTTTACCGAATTTTTTATGTAAATCATTCACTTCTATCATAGTAATCTTTTTAAATGTTTGCGTGTCTGGCAGCTCAACAATGTGGTAAGAGCCATGCCGGGTATTAAAAGAAACGGACCAAAAAGAGAACCTAAATAAAAAGGCATCAATATACTTAATTGCACAATAAACAGCAATAGGGGGGATGGGATGATATGGCGCAACATACTGATGCCAATGGCATAAATCAAGGTGGCGATATAATAAGATAAGAAAAAGAGGATTTCATCTTGGTCATAGGTAGATGCTATAAGTGCTAAGCCGAAAGGAATGGAGGTGATGAAAACATTCCATGCGATACTTTTCGATTGGAAACGGCATAAAGTCTTGAAATTTTTGAAATGAAGAAGATATCCGGTGTCCATTGGTTGCAGATAGCCTGACGCCTGTATCAATCCCCATAGAACGACACACACTTTGTCTATTTTTATATTTCCGTGTACGGTTCCTGCTATGGAAAAAAGCAAGAGTAGGGCATATATCCAGAAAGATTGGCGGAACATCCGTATATATTCATAACTTCCTTTGTAGAGAAAAGGTAAGCGGATAGGTTTGTGTTCCAGCTTAATTTCTTTCAGGAAAGGCAATAACGTGGCGAACAGCCATAAACCGATAGCTTCTGTAAATCGCCCTTTTATCATTTCCATTCCCGCAAATGGTAATGTGATTAAAGTATACTCTTTGATCAGGAAGACTGGAAGATGGGACGTTAAAGTGTGTAGAAACTCTTTATCTTTTCTATAATTATGATAGCTGGCCAATAAGAGAACGCATACCACAGGAATGACGAAACGGTTTTCTGCCAAGAACAATATCATGATGGCAGCCACCGTTAAGATGGTAAGGAAGACTATTCTGAAGATGCCCAGTTCTATGACTATCCTTCCAAAATTTTTTAAACGAAGCAGCAGATACAGCTGAAACATAAAGTGCTTTTTTATTCTAGTTGAGGGTACAAAGGAATAAAATATCCGGTTAAGTACCCTCATAATGGAGTGAAAAATTATTCTTTATGCTCCTCTTTCAGTTCTGCTAACTCTTTGTTCACCCGTGTCAGCTCTTTAATTCTGTCAGATACATAATGGAAGAGGAAATAGTCAGTCAGAATAGCCATCAGCATCAAGATAGATATGGTCAATACCATCCACCATTGATGGTAATTATAAAAAAATACACCGAGGAATATGGTAACAATTGGGTATCCTGTAATATAGCCCCAATGAAATAACTTTTTGTATTGGAGTACATTCTTTATTTGTTCTTCCAGATTTCTTTCTTTATTTTTTTCCAGTTTTATAATTCCGATAAAGTTTAGAGCCAAAACATAAAGCAAGATTCCAAAGGTTAGTCGGCAGAAGGGGGAGAAAGTTACACCTTTGTGCTATAAAAATCTGTGTATTGAAAATAGGTATTACAGGTCTGTTCTTTCAAATGCAATGATTTAGTAATTTTCTTAATGTAGCAGGCAGGATTACTTTTTGCGGACGTTAAAGCATTTGTCGAAAAAGTCTTTTTTGTTTTTCCCGTAAACATTCGTGTCAAGTCCTTTCCATGTCTCAGGAAATATCTTTTTAGCGAGTTCTACCTCTTCTTTAAGAACCGCAATATTATCAGTCATCAATGCCATGTTCAGTGCGCGGTTAATGCGGAAACTGGCATACTTGAGGCTGTCTGTAGCATATTCTTTTATGAGGATGGCATAGGCGGAATCGGCAGACCGATAATTTTTTTGGGCGGTAAGGCTGTCTCCGAAATAATCTTCAAACATCGCTTTCATTGACCATAAGTCGGCACTGAGGGGGGATTGTTTTTCGGCTTGCCGGAGTACAGACAGAATCTCATGGTACTTTTTGCACGCTGATAAATAACTGATTCTTCCCACATACACTTTTATATTGGTAGGGTCAATGGCTAACGTGCTGTCCAGTTTGGCCCATATTTCCTTGTCGTTTATAGAGATATGTTCACTGTCATTATTAAAGAAGAAAGTGCTGTCCAAAGAAGGAGACCATAGGTTTCCCGCTTCTGCTACCAGACGGTTGGCTTCTTGGGTGTGGAGGTTTTCTTCTGTAGTTACGGGGTTGGAATGGTGTTTGCATGAAGCTGTAAGAGTTAATAATAAGCCAAGTAAAATGGTGGTTTTCATCAGTCTGTGTATTATGGGTATTAGTTTGTTGCCAACACAAAAATACGATAAAAAAGTGATATGTGGCAAAAAGGCAGTAAGAGTTTTGTTGCAAGTGTCGATTTTGCGCATAGAACTTCTTTTTCTAACTCATATATATCAAATATATTTTCAGATGATTGGTTATAACGGTTCTGTTTATATCAGACAATGTTTTCATTGCTTTCCGTGTACATCAAATCACTTCGTATCCTTTTGTTTATTCATTCTGTTTTTTAAGAAAGGGCCAACTACCTGATTATTTTTCTCCTTAATCCATCTTTTCCGTTATATTAAGCCTTTTTCCCCTAAAGATTAAGTACTTTTGTCCAGATGTGTTCTATCTCCATAGGTTGCGGAGTTGACTCCATAAGCTTTGGAGATAACTCCATAGCCTTTGGAGTTAAGTCCAAAGCTTATGGAGATAGAATACAAAAGGAAGAGAACCCTTAACCATAGAGCAGAAAGGGCTTACGGATACAGATCAAATCTTTTAATGATGGATATAAAATATGATTTCAAGGCCAACCCTTTCAAGGAAAAGGACGGCAAGCCGGTGCTTTATCCGGCGGTAGTGGTGAAGGAAACGATTACTACCGATCACATAGTGAAGGAGTTGTCCAAGCATAGCGCATATTCGGCGGGCTGTGTGGTGGGAGTGCTACAGGAGGTGGCCGATATGGTTGTATCCCATTTGCGGCAAGGGAAAAATGTGCGGCTGGACGGACTGGGTACGTTCTCTCTTGCCTTGTCTTCGCGTGAGGTGACAGACCGGAAAGAGATACGTGCGGCATCCGTGAGGATAAAGAAAGTGAACTTCCGTCCGGTACCGGAGTTAGTCAAGAGGGTACGTCTGGATACGGATATCCTTCGTGCCGAGTTCGGCTTCCTGCCTACGGGGAAGAAGTATACTAAAGAGGAGCGTTGGAAATTGCTGGAAGCTTATTTGAAGGAACACGGTTCCATTACACGTCTGGTTTATTCGGAATGCTTGGGGATGGCGCGCACCACGGCTGCTTATGAGCTGAAGGGTTGGTACGAAGAGAAGAGATTGGACAAAGAGGGAAAGCACTCTCATGCGGTGTATGTGCTGCGCAAACAGGAAAGTGTTCCCGAAGTTTAGTCTTATCCGTTTGGGAATAAAAAGAGAAGGAAGGTGGTTATACAAGAAAGGGTGGTAGCAGTGGTAGCACTTTTTAAAACTCGGGGTTCTTCTTCATTTTGGGGGCAACACTTCACTACCAAAGTTCGACCAATAAAGACATTCGAATGAATATTCGAAAATAGAGAATAATATATCCCCGAATACAATCTAATAGCCGATGAATAAAGGGATATGAATAAATCACTTGCCCCAAAATGAAGAAGAACCAAAAACTCAGGGTAGAGACTTTTACAGTTTGTCATGTAAAGTCCCGGCTGCTTTCAGATAAGCCACATAGTTCAGGTAAAGTTGGAAACGGGCATCCACTTGGGTTTCGTATGCCTGTTGCCATAGTGCTTGGGCTTCCAGATGGTCTGAAAGAGTTTCCAGTCCTACTTCGTACTGGCTTTTGCTGACGCGTCGGTTCTCTTCCGCCTGCCGCAGGGAACGGTCGGCAAGTTCGCTTTCCAGTTTCGCTTCGTCCAAATTGTTGGCGGCCTGGGTCAGTTCCAGTAGCATTTGCTCGTTCAGATTTTGCTGTTGCAGACGGGTCTGTTCCAGCCTGGCTTTGGCTGCACGTACCTTGTTGCTGCGTTCGCCGAAATGGAAAAGGGGAATACTTACGTTCAACAGGACAGAGAAACTGGCATTATCCAGAAAATTCTTTTCGTTCAGTTCCAAACCGTGTACATAGTCGTATGAACCTTTGATGCCTACTTTGGGAAGCAGTTCACTGCGGTTTAACTTGACTTGTTGGCGGGCGATGGCCACTTGTTTGTCCAGTATACCGTATTCCGGACGACGGGTGATATCCAGTACCTGTAATTCCATTTCCTGTTCTATTTCCGGGAAATCTCCGGAAATGAGGATCTCCGTGGTCAGCGGTTTTCCTATCAGGTGGCAGAGGTTCATGGTAGCCAGGCGTAGAGCATTCTCGGCTTTGCGTATGCCCAGTTCACTTTCATTCAGTTTCACTTGCACTTTCAGCACATCGTTCTGAGGTTTCAATCCGTGCTTGTAGGCACTCTCCACGTTCTTTTGCAATTCGGCCAATACGGCATGGTATGTGTCGGCCACTGTTTTCATCTCTTTCGCTTTCACTACCAGAGCGTATGCCTGGTCTGTTTTCAGAATGACTTCTGTGGCGGTCAGGGTTTCGTTCATCTGTGCCATTTCTTTACCTAACAGGGACATTTTGTAGGCGGCGCGGATTTTACCGCCCATATAGAGGGGTTGTTCTAATTGTATGCCACCCATGTAGACCCATCCTATCTTGTAATCCAGGTTGATACCGGGAAAATAGGCGAAACCTGAGGGTTGTCCCGGATTAAACTGTCCGGTGGCGTCGGGCAGAAAGACGGGCAGGTTGCCTCCGGCTATGCCATAACTGCCGTCGGCATTGCTGTAAAGTCCCGTTCCACTAGCTGTCAGATTGGGGAAGAAGTTCCCCTTGTAACTCTTGGCTGTGTAGTGGGCGCTTTCCGTTTGTTTTACAGAAGCCGCCATCTCCTTATTGTATTTCAATGCCATTTCACGGCATTCTTTCAGACTCAGTGTTTCCTGTGCCTGTGCCGGGGCGACAAGATGCCATAACAGAAAACAGAAGGGGATTATCATTGTTTTTTTCATTTGTTCTTGGTTTTGTATGTCAGTGAAATAAATCAATCGTTTCTTATTTTGAAGAACAAGGCGTATAATATAGGGATAAAGAGCAGCGTAATCAGCGTGCTGCACAGCAATCCGCCCATGATAGCTGCCGCCAGTGAGCCGAACATGGCATCGGACAGCAAGGGAATCATACCCAGAATGGTGGTCAGCGAAGCCATCATAACAGGACGAAGACGGCTTTGGGAACTGTCTATCAATGCGGTAACAGGTTCTATCCCTTTACTGATTTGAAGGGTGATTTCATCCATCAGTACAATTCCGTTCTTTATCAACATGCCGATAAGACCCAAGGTTCCTACGATGGCCACGAAGTTGAATACCTTCCCCGTGAGCAGCATCACTGCTACCACTCCTACAAAAATCATCGGGATACAGCAGAAGATGATGATAGGCTTGCGGTAGTCCTTGAATAGCATTATCAGGATGGCAATCATCAGAATGATGGCCAACGGGAAGTTCTGGAACAGGTATTTCATGGACTGGTCGCTGGCTATCTTCTCACCTTGCCACACCAGTGAATATCCTTCGGGTAGTTGTATCTTCTCTATACGTTCTGCAATGGCAAGACGTGCTTTTTCCGTTTCTATGCCCGGTGCGGGCGAACACTGTACACGCTGGCTTCTCTGACCGTTGTAACGGGGAACTACCGGGTCTTCCCATCGGATATCAATTCCTTTGCTGATTTGCTTCAGCGGAGTACTTCCCATGATACTTTCCACCAAATCTTCTTTCGAAAGCGTGCCGGCTTTCAGTTTCACCATGGTTTCTTCGTTCAGCAGTCCGTTCAACGAGGGCAGTGACGAGAAGACTTGTGCATTGCCTAAATCTTCTATGGGTTCTCCTTTTTCGTCAAGGCATTTCAGATAGATATTGTTTTTGTGGATGCCTTCGTAGAAAGAGCCGATGGGAATTCCTCCGGTAGCTGTGAGCAGGGAAAGGCTGACATCATTGCGGCTCAGGCCGAGGGCACGGGCGGACGGCTGGTCATATTCGATGGTCAGTACAGGAATCTGAGGTTCCCAGTCGGTGGTGATAAGGCAGACTTCCGGTGTATTTTCCATGATGGTACGGGCGCTGTCTGCCAGTTGGTGCAGAACGGCAGGGTCGGGGCCCAGGAATTGCGCTTCTATGGGATATTTCTTGAACATCAGATTGTATCTTTTCAATTTGATGTATGCGTCCGGATAGGCTTGGGAGAGGTAAGCTTGGATTTCATCTATATGTTCTACCAAGGTTTCCGGTGAGGTGAAATCGATAATCAGTTCGCCATACGAAAGCGATGGGTTGGCAACGCTCCGCACCAGGTTATAGCGTCCGGGCGTACCGCCTATGGAGGTGGTGACGTGGGTTATTTCCTTGCGTCCTTTCAGATAGGTTTCTATTTCTTTCAAATCTTGTGCCACACGAGTGTGGTTGTTTCCTTCCGGCAGTTTGTATTCCATGTAAAGCTGGTCGTAAACCATGTCGGGGAAAAAGCCCTGACGCATGTATGGATAGCCGAAAGCGGAAAGTAGCAACAGGCCAATCATGGTGAATACAAAACTCCACCGGTGGGCCAGACCGAATCGCAGTGCCGAACGGAGACCGGCATAGATTTTACCTTTGTACACACGCTTTCCGGTACTGTCGGTATCTATGGCAGGATGTAGTCTGCGGTCGGCCATCAGCGGTACGTGAATCAGTGCCAATACCCAGCTCAACAGCAGGGAAACGGCAAGTACGATGAAAAGGTCGCGCGTGTAGACTCCTGCGGTGTCGGGGGACATGTAGATAGGTAGAAAGGCGATAATGGCTATCAAGGTGGCTCCTAAAAGAGGCATAGCTGTCTGTCGCCCGATAGCAGTCATGGCTTCCATTCGTTTTTTTCCGGCTTTCAAGTCTACCAGTATGCCGTCTATGATGACGATAGCATTGTCTACCAACATGCCCATTGCCAGTACAAAAGCAGCCAATGATACGCGTTGCATCGTTCCGCCTGCCGAATAAAGGAACAGGAAAGAACCGAATACGGTGATGATCAGGCTGATACCTATGATAAGGCCGCTCTTGAATCCCATTGCTATCATCAGTATCAGTACTACGATGATGACGGATTCTATCAGGTTGATGACAAAGGTTCCCAAAGAGCTGCCTACCCGTTCGGGCTGATAGAAGATTTTGTGGCATTCCACTCCGGCGGGCAGACGTCTGGTTTTGAGTTCTTCCAACTTGCTTTCTACGGCATGGCCTACTTTTATAATGTCCGAGCCACTGGAGGCGGCGATGAGTATACCGAGAGCACGTTCATGGTCATAAAACATTTCATTGCGTGTGGGATCCTCGTAGTCTTTTTCTATGCGGGCGATGTCGCTCAGGCGAAGCTGGTCGTCATCATGTCCCTGGACCAGCATTTTTCCAATATCTTCTACGGTTTTGAATTTATCGTTTACTGTGACTCGGATACGGTTGTCACCATTTTCATAATATCCTGTATAGGTGGTTTTGTTCTGTCCGTTCAGTGTGGCGAGAACTTCGGCAGGTTTAACACCGAGGTTTGCCATACGGTCTTGCAGCAGGGAGATGTTGATACATTCGGAACGTTTGCCGTAGAGTTCCACACGGTCCACGCCTTCCAGTTCGTTCACTTCCCGTTTCACCAGTTCGGCATAGTCGGACAGTTCACGGTCGGACAGTCCGTCGCCTGTCAGGGCATAGAACATACCATATACGTTTCCGAAATCATCCTTGACTATCGGGGTGGTGGCTCCTTCGGGCAACAGGGCGTGGGCGTCGCTTACTTTGCGGCGCAGCATGTCCCAGCATTGTTCCACTTCGTCGTCCGGCACGGTGCTCAGCAGTTCTATCTGTATCAGGGACAGGTCGTTGTATGAATAACTTTCTATATTGTCTATGTTGCCCATGGTGCGGATGTTCTTTTCGAGCACGTCCGTTACTTCCAGTTCTACCTGGTGGGCGGAAGCACCCGGATAGGTGGTGACTACCATGGCAAGCTTTACTTTTATTTCGGGGTCTTCCAGCTTGCTCATCTGATAGCAGGAGTAGGCTCCGCCGAACAGCAGAACCGCTATCAGGAAATAAATCAGATTCCTGTTACGGAATGCCCATTTGCTGATATCCATTATAATAATCCTCCTATATTTGTGTTAGTGACAAGTGGTAAAGGTTTTACAGTTTCTCCATCCTCGATGTGATGTACTCCCGAGGATACAATCAGCTCTCCCGGTTTCAGCTGTCCGGCAGTGATGAGGCTGTGTCCGTTGTTCAGTAAACGTAGCATGGATATTTCCTGTTTGTGCACTGTGTTGTCCGATGGGTTGAAGACGAATACATACGCTTTGCCTTCTTTTTGCAGGATGGCGCCGGTAGGGACAGAGAGAGTGTTCGTCTGTTCTGTGCGGTAAGAGATGGTGACCATGGTATTCATTCCGGGAGAGGGGACAGCCGGCGTTCCGGGTACTACTTGCAGGCGCATGGTGTATAATTGGTTTGCATTGGCTTTCGGGGTGACACTGATTAGTTTCAGCGGATAGGTTTCGCCCGGATAGATGTCAAACGTACAGTGATAATTGTCGAACTGGTCCCGGCGGATGTATTCGGCCGCAGGAAGGTTTATTTCTACTTCGGGAGTCCCACTGCTGATCATGGATAGGACGGGCATTCCGGCTCCGATGGTTTCGTGAGCTTCAAACAGGCGTTTTTGGACGTACCCGTTGAAGGGGGCGTAGAGCCGTGTATAAGCCAGTTGGTCTTTGTGATGTTTGTACTTGGCAGTGATTTGTTTGAGTCCGTATACAGCTTTGTCATTGGCGTTGGGGGTGGTTCCGTTGTCTTTGTAAAGGGCCATGACTCTTTCCGCTTCCGCTTTTATTTGCTGGTATTCTGCTTCTGTGGCATCCAGTTGTACTTGATAGTCGGTGGGGTCCAGTTCGGCCAGTAATTGTCCCTCCTGCACACGGGTACCGTCTTTTACATGTATTTTGCTGATGGTTCCGCTTACCCGGAAGGCAAGGCTGATATCTTGTGCGGCTTTTACCTTTCCCGGGAATTGCAGGAAAGTTTGCTTGTCGGCAGAAACGATCGTGTCTATTTTTACTGTCTGATAGCCTTTGGCTTCCTGGGTACGCTGTGTGCAGGAACTCAGTAGAATCAAGGAAATACCTGTTAGAATAAGATAAATTTGTTTCATATATCATGCTATTGGTTTTCTGATGCAAAGTTATCCCGAAGCAAGAGGATAGAAAAGGTTGATATGAATGATAAATTGTCCGATTTGTATATTTTCTAGTAGATATATAGCTGAAAAGTTTGCGATTTGTATTTATTTTGCAGTGAATGAATAAAAGAGATAGATGGATGGTCGGACAACAGATGCCTTTTCAGTTTACAGTGCTTTCGAGCAGTGATCCGCATACTTTTAAAGACGGACAGATTATTTCTACATTTAATAAATGTGGCTTTTTCTTTTGCCGGAGGGGAAATGTGGAGGTTTCACTGGAAGATAAGCTTTTTCAGATAAAGCCCGGTGATGTGTATATTTACATGGCTTCTACCTTGGTGCATCTGCTTCATAAGAGCGAGGATGCGGAAGGAATTATGGTTGAAGTGGATTTAGATTATATCATTCCTATCGTCAATAGGGTGATAAATGTGGAAAACCAGCTTTTTATGCGGAAGCATCCTTGTATATCACTTTCGGATAAGCAACGTATCCATTTGGAGTATCTGTTGGATAATTTGCAGGAAAGGATAGGGGCGGAGGACGTACTGGAAGTGAATTTGCAACAACAACGCCTGACTTTAGAGTTGATTAAGTCAATGGGACAGACTTTTTGCTATGAAATATTGAATATGTATTTCGCTAACCAACCCATGCAGCCTTTGCCACAGAATAAGAAGGATGTGATCTTCCAGAATTTCATGCTGGCTCTTTTCCGTTTGTATAGGAAAGAGCGTGATGTTGCCTATTATGCGAAGATGCAGCACATTACTCCGCGTTATTTTTCTACGATCATTAAGGAGAAGTCGGGGAATAGTGCCTTGCAATGGATTGTGCAAATGGTGATTACCGAGGCGAAACAATTGCTTGAAGGATCGGATTTGAGTATCAAGGAGATTGCGAACCAGCTGAACTTTCCTACGCAGTCTTTCTTCGGAAAGTATTTTAAGCAATATGTGGGGATTTCACCTAAAGAATATAGAAAGGACAAGTTAAGGATCAGGAATGGAATTTGATTTCTGAAAACACAATCCACCTTTATGTACAAATTATAAACGTTTTATTTATGACTCAAGAGAAAGAACAAGAGCAATTCATATCTTATATTACAGAACGGCAAACTCATGAGGGCCAGATGGCAGTGGCTGATTTTTTGCGGAAATATGCTGTTCGGTATCATAACTCTGATTTCATTTCCTCTGATCCGGTGCAGTTTCCGCATCGTTATCATTCTAAGGCGGATATTGAAATCAGTGCTTTTCTTACTGCTTTTCTTAGTTTCGGAGCCCGCCCTCAGATACTGAAGGCAGCAGAACGACTGGATTCTATAATGCACCGGCAGCCTTTGCAGTATGTGTTGTCTGGAAACTGGAAAATAGATTTCTGTGGTGAGGAGTCGTTCTATCGGACGGTTTCAAAAAATAAGATGGCACAATTGTTTTATTGGCTGCATACTATATATAATAGGTATGAGAGTATGGAGGATGCTCTTCTTTGCGAAACGGATGGAACTCCGATGCAACGTCTTTGCCGTTTGTTTGGAGTGTCGGATAAGGCGCCGCAAAAGAAATTGAATATGTTCCTGCGCTGGATGATCCGTCGCGATTCGGAAGTGGATTTTGGAATCTGGAGGAATTTCTCTCCATGTGAGTTGATTATCCCTTTGGATACGCATGTCAGTGAGATGGCTTTCAGATTGGAGCTGACCCGAAGTAAATCTTATACGCTGAATAATGCGAGAACTATTACTGCGGCTTTGGCTGAGGTTTTTCCCGAAGACCCTTGTCTGGGGGATTTTGCTTTGTTTGGTTATGGGATTAATGAATTATGAAATGTAGTTGGGGGTGTGTTTCTCGAAACAGGTAGCTGTGGTGAGGATGATTATGGAATATCGTTTGAGATAAGTGGAAATCTAAAAATAATCCCCGAAGGATATCACATCCATCGGGGATTTTCGGTTTTTTGGTTAAAGGTTAGTATAAAATTAGGTTAGGTTGTTTCTTAAATTATAGGGGTACGTATTCCACAAAGGCCTCCATTGCTTCATAACATGCCAAACCAAGTTGGTCATACAAAGCGGCTGTACCCCGATTGCGGTCTTCACTTCTTTGCCAGAACAGACGTTCGTCATTGCCCAGGAACGGTGCGCTTTCCATCTGAGACTGATGCTTTAAGATGGAGTTACGTTTAGCACGCAGTTCTTCAGGACTGAACGGTACGGCCATTTCAATGTTTTCAATTTCCCATTCCGCCCATGCGCCACGATACATCCAGATGCGGCAATCTTTCAACCATTCGGCACCGGCTTCTTTCTCGATGTCGATAGCGGCAAGCACTGCGTCTGTGCAGACACGATGGGTTCCGTGCGGGTCGGCCAAGTCACCGGCTACATAAATCTGATGGGGCTTTACTTCACGTAATAACTGCAAAACAATTTCTACATCGGCTTCACTGATGGGATTCTTTTCAATCTTGCCGGTTTCATAGAAAGGCAGATCGAGGAAATGAACACGGTTCAGTGGAATTTGATTGTAAGTGCTTGCGGTACGGGCTTCTCCACGGCGAATCAATCCTTTGATGGTCAGAATATCACGGCTGTCCATATCGCCTTCTTTCTTAGCGGCAAGGAATTTCTTGATTTCAGCATATTTGTTTTTGATGGTTTCGTTGGAGTTTTCATCAAAAAGCTGGTTGAAACCGTTGATGAAGTGCATGAAACGTACTACTTCTTCATCGCCTACGGCAATGTTTCCGGAAGTTTCGTATGCTACGTGTACCTCATGACCTTGCTGAACCAGACGGCGTAAAGTTCCACCCATTGAGATTACATCGTCATCCGGATGCGGAGAGAAAGCAACCACACGTTTTGGAAATGGTTTCGCACGTTCGGGGCGATAGGTATCGTCCGCATTCGGCTTGCCGCCGGGCCATCCGGTGATGGTGTGCTGCAGATCATTGAATATTTTGATATTTACGTTGTAAGCAGAACCGTAAAGTGCCAACAGTTCGCTCAATCCGTTTTCATTATAATCTTTATTGGTGAGCTTCAGAATCGGCTTTTTAACACGCATACATAACCATACGATGGCACTGCGGATTAGTTTGTCGTTCCATTCACAGTTGGTAACCAGCCACGGACGTTGGATACGGGTAAGGTGAGAAGCTGCAGCCAGATCTATGCAAACATTTGCATTGTTGTGCATTTGGAGATAAGAAGCGGGTAAGGTGTCACTTACTTTGTCTTCCACCGCTTTCTTGATGATATCGGCTTTGTCATCTCCCCATGCCAGCAAATAGATTTTCCGGGCAGTCATAATAGTTGCCACTCCCATGGTGATGGAGCAGGGAGGAAGATTGTCTACTCCTAAGTTGTGTGCAGCTTCAGCACGCGAGGTTGAGTCAATCAAAATCAGTCGGGTAGGAGAGCTCAAGCTTGATCCCGGTTCGTTCATGGCAATATTGCCTTCACGACCAATGCCCATTAATACGATATCTATACCGCCAAAAGTTTGGATACGTTGTTCGTACAGGCGGCAGTATTCGATAACAGCTTCCTGCGGAATCGTTCCGTCGATGGTGAATACATTTTGTTTGTCAATATCGATTTGGCTGAGGAATAAATCGTTCAGTTGTGAGAAACTGCTTCCCGCCCCTTCGGAAGCCAAGGGGTAATATTCATATAAATTGAAAATTACTACGTTACGGAAACTTAGTCCTTCATCTTTATGTTTACGGACCAGTTCGGCATAAAGCGGACGTAATGAAGCACCGGTTCCGGCACCAATCACGCAGAACTTTCCTTCGCGCTGACGTTCCTGAATTTTTGCCGTAATTTCATTGGCTATTTGTTGTACGCCTTCTTCCATCGTTTCATAGATGTCGGTAGGCACTTTTTCGCAGCGGGTTAAGACAGAACGTTCCACCGCATTTTCGGGTTTATAATATTTCGGAGATACTCTGTTCAGAGAAATCTGCGAACTTAGGTTTGTTCTCATAAATTACAAATTAGCTTTTTCGATGTCTTTGAAATATTTGTAAGTACCGACTTTCAGTTCGTCTGTAGCGGCTTCGTCACAAACAATGATGCCATGTTGGTGCATCTGTAATGCGCTGATAGTCCACATTTGTGTGATACCACCTTCAACGGCATGTTGCAAAGCGCGTGCTTTGTTGTGTCCGTTGCAGATAATCAGAACTTCTTTAGCTGAAAGGACAGTCCCTACACCTACTGTTAACGCAGTTTTAGGTACTTTGTTCACGTCATTGTCAAAAAAACGTGAGTTGGCAATGATTGTATCTGTAGTCAATGTTTTGATACGTGTGCGTGAAGACAAAGATGAACCCGGTTCGTTGAATGCGATATGTCCGTCGGGACCGATACCTCCCATAAACAGGTCGATGCCTCCGATTTCGGCTATTTGCTTTTCGTAGTTGGCGCATTCTGCTTCCAGGTCTTCGGCATTTCCGTTTAGTATATGTACATTTTCTTTCTTTATATCAATGTGGTTAAAAAAGTTTTTCCACATAAATGTATGGTAGCTTTCAGGATGATCTTCAGGTAAGCCTACATATTCGTCCATATTGAAAGTAACGACATTCTGGAAAGATACTTTTCCCTGCTTGTTCAGTTCTATCAGTGCCTTGTACATGCCCAGCGGTGAAGATCCTGTAGGACAACCTAAAACAAAAGGTTTTTCAGGAGTCGGATTTGCCGCATTGATTTTACTAGCTACATAGTTTGCCGCCCATTGTGACAGCGCTTGGTAATCAGGTTCGATAATTACTCTCATGGTTCTTTCTTTTTTTAAGTTTTAAGTGTTAAGTTAACTATACGGGTTATTCCATATTATCCGTTTTAGGACGGAGGAATGTCAACTGTACGACCAATGCTATTGCAACAATGATGGCCAACATGGCAAATCCCAGTCCCAACTTACCTCCGTCTGTCCACTTTCCCAAGACTTCGGTAATGGCTGCTCCCGCAAACACGCCTGTCATATTCATGATACCATAGGCGGTAGCACGGTGTTTGGATGATACGAACTGGCATAGAATCGGCATATTGTTGGCATCGAAGATACCATAACCGATACCGAATAATAATCCAGCTCCCACAACGGCTACGAAACTATGGCCGAACCCTAGTAAAAGCAGGGATGGAATAGTAAGTCCCAAGCCGATGGCACCCGTGTACACACGTCCTTTTATATTTCTTTGCACCCACTTATCGGATAAGGTTCCACCAATAATTACACCAATGAACGAGGATAGTGCGATGGTGATAGTCGACATGGGGCCGGCTTGTGACATCGGTATATTCAGGTTCTCGGCGAACAAGGTAGGTAACCAGTTTTTGGTTGCCCATCCCGGTAAACTGGGGGCTGCGAAATATAGCAGAATCACCCAGAATGCAATATTACTGAAAAGTAATGATAATCCCTTCAATAAATTGCTTTTTTCTTTACCGGAAGGTGAATTTATTTGTTCAATTTGTATTCTATCCTTCTTTTCATGTAGAAAAAGCATCAAAATTACGGCGTATGCAATGCCGGCGATGCCGAACCAATGAAAGGTTGTATGCCAGGAAAAAGCGGCGGCTACTGTAGCGCCGAAACCTCCGATGGCCTGCCCGGTGTAGAGCCCGGTCATGTGAATACCGATAGCTAATGAACGTGACTTATCGGAGTGATAGTCGGCGATCAGTGATAATCCGGCAGGAATATAGAGCGCTTCGCTGATTCCCATCAAGGCGCGAAGGAAAAAGACTTCATTATAAGTGTCGGCTATTCCCATCAGATAAGTGACGGCCGACCATACAAACAAACTGCCAACAATAAGCCATTTGCGGTTCATGCGGTCGCCCACCATTCCGGCTATAGGGCTCATACAGCCATATATCCAAAGAAAAACTCCCATCAGTCGCCCAAAATTGGCAGCTGACTGAAGCTCGGTGATATCCACCGCCATGGCATCTCTCATTGTGGATAGCATTTGCCGGTCCATGTAATTCAACAGGGCGACACCCCATAATAATCCTACTACAACCCAAGGATAAATTTTACTGTTTTTCATGCTAATAGATAAAGGGCTTTATAAATGTGATTTTTTGTTGTCGAGTATTTCCTTGCACAATGTATAGCCCTTGATCATCATTCTTGGAATGTGGAACGGGCCTTTGAATAGGTTACCCTTGGCCATTTGTGCAGGCGTGCCGTCACGATGGAGATATCCAAACCATTCTCCACACTCTTTATCAGGAAAATGGGCGTATGTCCAATCGCTGATTTGTTTGTGCATGTCAAGGTATTTTTCATTTCCGGTTGCTAAATATGCATACAAAGTAGCGATGACAGTCTCTGTCTGAGGCCACCAGAATTTCATGTCTTGGGAATAATCCTGTGGCGGAAGGTTCTTGCAGTCTTTGAAGTTGATGATACCTCCGAATTCTTTGTCCCATCCCCACTCCCAGGACCAATCAAAGATAGTGAGGGCCAGTTCCGTAATGTCTTTGTCCCAGTTACGGTATTTGGCTTCTTCCAGCAGAAACCAGGCTGTCTCAATACAATGTCCCGGATTGATGGTGCGGCCCATGTTGCTGTCAATGAATTCTCCGTTGGGACCTACTGTTTCAAGCAAAGCCTTGAATTCAGGATGCATGAAGTCTTTACGTAGCTGGTCGATGGAGGCGTCAATCTGTCCATTGAAGCTTTCGTCCTGAATAGCCTGACGGATACGTGATGCCACATTAATCAAAATCATGGTAATGGAATGTCCTTTCATCGGGAGGGTATCCAGATATTTGGGAGCCAGTATGCCCGGTGTTTCCATAAAATACTGCATCCGTTTGAACAAGTCTAATGCTTTTACAGCATACGTCTGGTCACCGGATGCGATGGCATATTCCGACATGGCGATGGCTGCGAATGACTCCGAAAAAATATAACGGCGTTTGCGCAAAGGAGTGCCTTCGGCAGTCACTTCGAAATACATACGTCCGTCAGAGTCAAAACAATGCGCTTCTATAAAGTCTATTGTACTTTTGGCTGCCGCCAGCCATGCTTCGTTCTTTTCTATATTATTATATGCATAGGAACAGATAAAAGCAAATCTTCCTTGGAACCACACTGATTTGGTGGTGTCCATCAAGCTGCCGTCTCGGTCAACGCAGGTATAAATACCTCCATTGACCTTGTCCAGCCCGTATTTCAGCCAAAACGGCATGATATTGGTGGTCAGATCTGTTTTGTATGATTCCGACCATTCTTTTATATAGTCTATTGAAAACATCGTGGTTCAGGTTTATTTGTTACATCTTTCGAAGAAATTGATTGCTTCCAGTTCGGCTTTCATGGCAGCTTCTTCCTCATCTGTCATGTTATGGAACGGAGTCCGGTTCTTTCCTAAATCCAGCCCGATCAGTTTCATGATGCGTTTACCGCCAACGATGTTTCCACGATAGTGACAGATGACATTGATAACTTCCTGTGCGAAATTCTGGCGTTCGCGTGCCAGTTCCAGATCACCGGCTTTCCATGCTTCGATAATACCTGTGAGTTCTTTGCCGTTATAGTTGGTTGTTCCACCGATACCGCCCTGTGCACCGCCCATAGCCAGACAAGGAAGGATCGTTTCATCCTGGCCGTGCAACATGTCAAATTTGCCATTTTTATATAAACGGCATTGGTTGTATTCATACAGGCTTTCGAAAGTATATTTGATACCGGCGAAATTAGGAATGCGACCGTCTACGGCTTCCAAGAATGCTACCATTGAGAGGAATGCTCCGTTGAAAGCTGGGATGTGATAAAAATAGAAAGGAAGTGCAGGAGCGCCGCATGCTATTTCTTCGCAGTATTTCACCAATTCTTCAATGCGTCCTACTTTGGGGAAAGGAGGTGCCATTGCTCCGATACCCCATGCTCCGATTTTCTGAGCGTGTTCTGCTAGACGTTTGCTTGATTTTACACAAGTGCTTCCTACATGGACAATGACTTTGAATCCTTCGGGTGCTACTTCCATCCAGCGTTCAGCCAGTTTCATGCGTTCGTCTTCTGTCAGCATATAGCCTTCTCCGGAAGAACCATTGATAAATACGCCTTGAAGTCCGTTTCTAACCAATAGTTGGCAATAGGCTTCAATAGGTTCATAATTTACTTCTCCGTTCTCATAAAATGGAGTAAAAGGTGCATCAATTAATCCGTGAATCTTTTCCATAGCCTTTAATTTATTTGAAATGAATATTTTATATTACTTAATCATGTTGCGTGCAAATATATAAATGATTTATGAAAACAACAAGTAAAAACTAAATTTATTTATTAATAATCACTCTTTTAATAAATAGAAAGATGAATAAACGACTAGGAAATATTATTTAAATGTATCTGGAAAGTGGGATTGTTACAAAAAATGATAATTTGCTTACATCTTCTAAAATATTTTTTGAAAATTCTCTTTAAATGTGATTTGATTTCATAAAAAAATAACTATATTTGTGGACATTAACGGAATATTTTATTATGGGTGAGAATTTGTTGAAAGAAATTGAAAAGGGCTCAAAGATGGCTGTGATGAAGAAGAAAATCATTACCCATTATATTTATAATGGAAGCTCTACGATTACTGATTTAGCAAGAGAGATGGATTTAAGTGTGCCTACAGTTACAAAATTCATCGATGAAATGTGTGAGGAAGGTTACATTAACGACTATGGAAAGCTGGAAACCAGTGGGGGAAGACATCCCAGTTTGTATGGTTTGAATGCAGATTCCGGGTATTTTGTAGGTGTTGAAGTGCGTCAGTTTTCCATTAACTTAGGGTTGATAAATTTTAAAGGAGATGTAGTTCAGCTAAAAATGAATGTTCCTTTTAAAGCGAAGAATACCCCTGAGAGTTTAGACGAATTGTGTAAGTTGATTAAACATTTTCTTCAAAAAGTCAGTGTTGAGAAAGATAAGATATTAAATATTAATGTAAATCTTTCCGGGCGTGTGAATCCGGATTTGGGATATAGTTACAGTATATTCAATTTTGATGAGCGCCCGTTGACGGATGTTATATCAGAAAAGGTGGGTGGTTATCGTGTTTCTATTGACAACGACACCCGTGCTATGATCTACGGTGAGTATATGCAAGGTGTTGTGAAAGGTGAGAAGAATATCATCTTTATCAATGTCAGTTGGGGATTGGGTATGGGAATTATCATTGATGGAAAGATTTATAAAGGAAAATCCGGTTTCTCTGGCGAATTCGGGCATAATTTTGGATATGAGAATGAGATTATCTGCCATTGTGGGAAAAAAGGATGCATAGAAACGGAAGTTTCGGGGGCTGCTTTGCATCGTATTCTGTTGGAACATATTAATAATGGTGAGAACTCTATTATCTCCAATACCAAGAAAAATTTGGAAGATTTGACCTTGGATGATATCATTGATGCGGTAAATAAGGAAGATTTGCTGTGTATTGAACTGGTGGAAGAAATTGGAGTGAAATTAGGCCGCCATGTAGCGGGACTTATTAATATATTCAATCCGGAGCTAGTCATTATTGGTGGTGCATTGTCACGTACAGGTGATTATTTGACACAACCCATCACTACAGCTATTCGAAAATATACACTGAACTTGATGAACCGTGATTCTGTTATTGTAGAATCTAAATTGAAAGAAAGAGCCGGGATTATCGGTGCCTGTATGTTGTCGCGCAGTAAACTGTTTGAATAATATGTAGGTATTATAAAGTAAGGGATGAGTCCATTACATGATTCATCTCTTATATTGCCTTCTTGTTAAGTTTAACTCTGAGCAAGCTCAATAAGTTTTTAAGGAGCTAGTATTATGGTTGATAGAACACATGATGAAACTAAACTTTGGGAATCTTTCATTAAAGGAGAAACGGCGGCATTTGAAGAAGTTTATCGACGCTATTATTCGTTATTGTATTCCTATGGAATTCGTATGGTAGGTGACAGAGAGCTGGTTGCCGATACCATACAGAATCTGTTCGTCAAGTTGATTTTAAATTGTAGGAATTTGCATTATACTGATAATGTAAAGGCGTATTTGCTTTGTTCTTTTAGAAATAAATTGCTGGATGCGTTTCAGTCTTTACGTCCAATGGAAGTGATTGAAGAATGCCATGAGTTTTTTCCGATGGGTGAAGAAATAATAAATTCTTTATTTAAGAAAGATGATGTGGATGTGAAGAATGAAAGGAGGCTGGCTAAGGCAATTTCACGTCTTTCTGGTCGTCAGCGTGAAATTCTGTATTTATATTATGTAAAGGAATTGAGCCATCAGGAAATATCCGCTATCTTAGGTATGAATCCTCAATCAAGCAAGAATCTTTTGTCGCGTACATTGGCACGTTTGCGTGAATTCTTTTTCTCTGTTTCAACCATTTGGATTTTCAGTATCTTGGTGCATTGTGTTCATGTGCCTGTGCGTAGTGTTTGGGCTTTTCACTTCTCTTGATTTAGCGAGTAGTTAATTGTTGTTGTTTTATCATTTGGGCATGTTTTCATGAAGTGATATTTGTGTGATGAATAAGTTTTTTTATTTGTCATATAAGGTTTATCTATTGGTCTTACGAAGACTCATGCAAAGAAAAGTGTGATTTCTTTTCTTTTTTATGAGTACCTTTTTTATCGAGTGCCGTTTTCTTAATAAAAAGGTATTTCGATGAAAAATAAAAAAACAATATATAATTCAGATGAATTTCGTAAAACAGTTCGATGCCTGACTGAGAAGATTCGGGAAGCAGATGAATTGGAATTTGTTGATGTGGAAAAATCTTTTCAGGACGTGATGAAACGAGTAGAAAGGGAAAAGAGGGTTTCCTACAGACGTCATATTTATAGGTGGTCTTTGTCGATAGCGGCAGCGATTGGTTTGATTTTAGCTATGAACTGGTGGAGTACCAATGCTGATGAGGGTACGGAGCTTGATATAGCATTGCTGAATGACACGACTTCCATTTGCGGTGATGAGGTGATTCTGATAACAGATAACCAAGCTATGAATCTGAAAAATGATGCTTCTTTAAAATATGATACTTTAGGAAGTTCGAATATTCAGCAGTATGCATTAAATACTAAAATATCCCAGGCTTCATCTGTAAAGAATGAAATGCACCAGATAATGGTTCCTAATGGGAAAAGAGCTGATATTACTTTTTCTGATGGTACTAGAATTTATATAAATTCAGGTAGTAAAGTGATATATCCGGATATTTTTGAAGAACAGAAACGTGAAATCCTGGTAGAGGGGGAGGTTTATCTGGATGTAGCCAAAAGGAAGGATTGCCCATTTGTTGTCAAAACAAGAGAGTTTGATATACGCGTACTGGGTACTTCGTTTAATGTCTGTGCCTATAGGGAAGATGAGGCTTCATCTGTTGTTTTAGTACATGGAAGCGTGGAAGTAACTACTGAGAATAAGAGCAAAGTAAGATTAGCACCTAATCAATTGGTGGATATTAAAGGTAATAAAACGCAGGTACGTAAGGTTGATGTGTCCGAATACATCAGTTGGAAGGATAATTTATTGCTGCTTCATCAAAGACCCGTAGGAGATGTTTTGAAGAAACTTGAGCGGTATTATGGGTGTAAAATACGGTATGATGCGGAGATTACTACCTTGTCATTGTCAGGAAAACTGGATCTTCAAACAGACATTACCGATGTTATGGATAATTTATGTCTTTCATTATCATTGCATTATACAATAAATGATAAAGATGAAATCTATGTGAGCCTTAAATGAGAATTGTTGAACCTTAAAACACTTTAGCCTATGGAATAAAAGAAGAATGTAAAAAAAAGAAAACCAGACAGTATTTGCCGTACTATCTGGTCACTGAATCGTTGTTTAATTATTTACCTTGAAATAAATAGAAAAAACAATCAAATATATGAAAAAATACACGAATAGAATAAAACTCATGCCTAAATTCACAAAATGTATGAGTTTAGCCATGATTTTAACATTTACAAGTTATGAAGAGGCTTTTGCGGAAATGAGTTATGCGGAACAAACTAGCTTTACCGTTTCTATGGAGAACCAGACTTTGAAGAGTGTGATTAATTGGGTAGAAAAGAATAGTCAATTTATTTTTATATATCGTACAGATATTGATTTGTCTCGTCGTGTCAATGTGGATGTACGGAATAAAACAATAGAGGAGGTACTGAAACAAATGTTTGCCGGTACTGATTTGGAATATCATATCCGTGACAGACAAGTAATAATTCGTAAGGCCATTTCTAGAGAAAAAACGCCTCCCATTGTTATGCTACAAGAGAAAGTGACTGTCAAAGGTATAGTGACCGATGCCAAAGGAGAAGCAATTATTGGGGCTAATATTATAGAGAAAGGTACTACCAATGGTACCATAACTGATATAGACGGCCAGTTTACGTTAATGGTAAGTGAAAAAGCGTCTTTGGTCTTTTCTTATATCGGTTATCTGACTCAAGAAATGGTTGTAGGGAAAAAGCCGTTTTTGAATGTTCAACTGCAGGAAGACAATAAGACTTTGGATGAAGTGGTGATAACAGGTTATGGGGGCACACAACTTCGTTCCAAGATGACTAATTCTATTGCTAAAGTTGATAATTCTACTTTAAGTACGGGTGTCCATACTAATCCGGCGCAAGCACTGTCTGGTGCAGTGGCAGGATTAAGGGTGCAGCAAACTAGTGGTAATCCGAATTCCACTCCTACTTTGGTACTTCGTGGTGGTACCAATCTGGATGGTAGCGGTTCACCTTTGGTTATTATCGATGGTGCTGTACGCGAGTCGTTGAGTGATGTGAATCCGGAGGATATCGAGTCTTTGGAGGTCATGAAAGATGCTGGTGCTACAGCTATTTACGGTGCGCGTGCTTCCAATGGTGTAATTCTTGTTACTACTAAAAGAGGTTCGGAAGGACATACGGAAATAAATTTGAGTGCGAAAGTCGGTTTCAATTTTTTCCATAGCCAGTATGAGTTTTTGAATGCTCATGATTATTTGTATTATATGCGTTCAGCATTTTATCGGTCTTCGCATATATGGCAGGATAAATCGGGCGCTTGGCATGGATTTGCCAGTGATGCGACTTTATCCGGAACACAGCCTTACGGAACAGGAAACAGATATTTTGATGAAAAAGGGAATGTACTTAATGGCAATAAAGACAATACAGCCGTATGGGGTGTTATGAATTATACAGATGATCTGGCTTTCCTGTTAAAACAAGGTTGGCAGACAATGGATGACCCGGTGAATCCGGGACAAAAATTGATTTATTGTGATAATCAGCTGAAAGATTATAATATCAAATCTCCGGCTATTACTCAGGATTATAACTTGAGCGTATCCGGCGGCAATGATAAGGGACATTATTATGCAAGCCTAGGCTATAATCGCAGCGAAGGAAATGCGATGAACAACTGGTATCACCGTTTGAATTTCACGATCAATGCAGATTATAAAATTAAGCCTTGGCTTACTTCTAATTCTTCTTTGACATTTACCGATGCAAAATGGGACGATGGTGGTGCAGGATATGCCGGTGAAGGTGATTTTTTCAGTACTACCTTGTCCGTTCCTCCTACATTCCGTGTGAAAAGTCCGGATGGCGATTGGTTGGCAGGCCCTGCCGTGGCTTCTTATGCCCGTGGCTGGACCACAGTGAAAGTGTATGAGGATGCATTGAACTATGATAATAATACAGACAAGTTTAATTTGAGTCAGTCTTTTACCTTTAATATAATGAAAGGGTTGACATTCAAGACCACAGGAACTTGGTTTTATTTTGATGACAGCAGAGAGTTCTTCAAAGGGGACTATATTGTAGCTACAGGACCGGTGTATGACACTAATCATAGTACTTCCAACAAGCATGAACGACTTTTGGACCAGACTTATAATGGAATCTTGAATTATCAGACTACATTCCGGCAAGATCATTCTATAGATGCGATGGCAGGCGTAGAATATTATGACTCATACAAGAAAGGTTTTTCGGCGTCCGGTTATGGATCTCCATTATCTGATTTTCAGGATTTGAATTATACTTCGACTGCTGCCGGAGTGCGGCAAATAGATTCCTGGCATTACAGACAACGCATTTTTTCATTCTTTGGTAGAGTGAATTATGATTATAAGTCCAAGTATTTGCTGAGCCTTGTTTTACGTCGCGATGGATACTCCAAGCTGCCAAAAGATAACCGTTGGGGAACCTTTCCCGGTATATCAGCCGGTTGGGTATTGAGTAGAGAGAATTTTATGGAGTCTTGTAGCAATGTACTTTCTTATGCTAAAATTCGTGCTAGTTACGGTGCCAATGGAAATGTGTCTGGTGTACTGGATGCTAATGGTAATGTAGTGACAGGACTTGATTATTATACGGTTCAAGGCTCTTATGGTATTATGAAAGATAAAGATGGTAAAATAGTACCCAACTATAATGGCAAAGTTCCTTTGATGATAAACGATTTGCCTAATCCCACCATGAGATGGGAAAAATCGTACACATTCGAGACAGGTTTCGATATTGGTTTTCTGAATAACAAATATATCTTGAACTTCACCTATTATAATAGACGTACACAGGATAAATTTGCAGAAATCACCCTGCCTTCCCATAGCGGAGTTTCTTCTTTCCTTTCTAACAATGGAGAAGTACAAAACCAAGGTATGGAGTTAGAACTGACTGCCAATGTTTTGCGTACCAAAGATTGGAAATTTACAGTTAGTATGAATACCGCTTATAATAAGAATAAGATTATCTCATTACCGTACAATGGATTGCCGAATAATATGCAGGATGCCTATCAGGTTTATACGGGACGCAAGCTGGCAGATGGTACCTATGAAAGACAATGGGTGGGTGGTTATCAGGAAGGACAGGAATATGGTGTGATTTACGCCTTTAAATCTCTTGGTATTTATAAGAGTGAGAGTGAGATTCCAGGTAATCTGATAGACAGATCCACTTATACGGAAAATGGAGCAGATGCCAAAGTGCTCTATGGACCTGAAGCTTGGGCTAAATTGTCGGATGCCGAAAAGGAGAAAGGACTGCCTATACAGGCTGGTGATGTGAAATGGCAGGATGTGAATGGGGATGGTGTAATTGATGATTATGACCGGGTGAAATTGGGTAATACGATACCTCATTGGACCGGAGGCTTTAACATTAATACTTCATGGAAAGGATTAACTTTGAACTGCCGTCTGGATTATGCTTTAGGCTATTGGGTGCATGATTGGAAAACTCCTTGGATTATGGGTAATATGCAGGGAACATTTAATACCATATCTTTGGTTAAAGATTCCTGGTCGGAAAGTAATCCGAATGGAAAATATCCGGTGTATGGATGGGCTGACTTTTTAGGCAAACGTAATTATGACAGAATATCAGACATTAATTGTTATCGTGGCGATTATTTGGCTTTTCGTGAAATAAGCCTGTCGTATTCCTTGCCTCAGAGTTGGATTCATAAATCCGGTTTGAGCAAGGTGGATGTTTCTGTAACAGCACAGAATTTGGGATATATTACAGCAGCCAAAAATATGGCGACCCCCGAATATGGTGTCAGTCAGAATGGAGGATATCCCCTCCCTAGAACAGTTGTTTTGGGTTTAAATGTTACATTCTAATAAATAGGAAGGATTATGAAGAAAATATTTTATAGCATATTGTTGAGTGGGATGATGGTATTGTCTGCTTGTGATGCGTTGGACCTGTCTCCTGAAGATTATTATGGCTCTAATGATTTTTGGAATCAGAAATCTCAGGTAGAAATGTTTATGACTGGTATTCATGCCGATTTAAGAGATAAATATCAGATGCCTGTCACATTGGGAGAGTTCAGAAGTGAGATTCTGATAAGTGATGTTACTTCTATGGGTGAGGGGGTATATGGTCCGCCTATGACTAATAATCTGCTTACGAAAGATAATACCGGTGTCGATGATTGGTATGAGGTGTACCCAAATATCATGCATATAAATTTGTTTATCAGAAATGTAGATAAAGAAATTGATTATATGACTGGAATGGAGAAATCATTTTATTTGGGACAGGCTTATGGCTTGCGTGCATATTACTATTTCTATCTTTATCGAACATTTGGTGGTGTGCCGTTAGAGACGGAACCGAAAGTTACCGAGGGTAGCATTGATATTACGCAATTATATAAGGCTCGTTCTACTCCGGAGGAAACGTTAGAGTTTATCAAAGAAGATATTAATAAATCCGAAGCTTTCTTCAATGAGTCGGATAAGAAGATGTCCGACCAATATGAATGGTCTTATTATGCAACGGAACTTTTGAAGGCCAAGATATATATGTGGTCTGCCAAAGTCACTACAGGATTACCCGATGATGATATTGCAGGGGATCATATAGCTACTCTGACTGCCGTAGATCCTAATAACAGTGACTTGTTGACAGCAAAGAAGGCTTTATTGAATTTGGTGAACCAACAATTCGAACTGCTTCCAAACTTTGCGGATTTATGGACTCCGGAAGGGAAGAAGAATAAAGAGATTATTTTCGCTCTGTGTTTTAATAAGAATGAATTGACCAATTGGGGGGCGAACTGGTTCTATAATGTAGCCTTGTTTACCAATGCTACGGACTTGGATGGAAATAAATATGGTCCGGATCCGTTGAAGCTATTGACAGCCGGACCATTACGTTATGAGTATAAAGTGCCGTTTATCGAGATTTATGATAAGGAAGATACTCGTTTGGATGCTACTTTCTTTCAATATATGTTCGAAGGAAAGACTCGTGGCGCTTGTTGGAAAAAACTGATGGGACATACGGATGGAGGAACTCATTATTATGATTCAGATGTACCGGTATATAGATATGCTGATGTTTTGTTGATGCTGGCCGAGTGTGAAAACGGGTTGGGAGCTCCGGATAAATGTGCTGCATATATAAATGAGGTACGTAAGCGTGCTTATGGTGATAAATTTGAACAACATAAATATATCGCAGGAGATTATGCGGATAATGAGTGGGCTATTTTGCAGGAACGTGATAAAGAGTTTGTAGGTGAGGGAAGCCGCTGGTTTGATTTATTGCGTTTACGTGATTCCAACGGAAAACCTTTTGTCTTTTCTGTTAAAGCGCATTATGGAAGTTCATTGCCTATATTAACAGAGGATAAGGCGTATATGATGTTGTGGCCTGTTAATGTGGAAGTTTTGAATGGAGATCCGGAAATCAAGCAGACTCCGGGGTATGAATAATAGTGAGATAATATGATGATAATGAAAAGATTGCTCTTTTTAGTATCTGTATGCAGCTTATGTATGGTTGGTAATTCTCAGAATTACCAACCTGAGAAGCATGCAGTTGTGAAATCAGATCGTGGGGATGGACGGTTACTAAGTACTTATGCCATTGTGCATGAGATGTTGAAAGATACACATCCCCAATATGCTTACCGTTCCGGTATGTCCGCACAGGATTTTACGCAATGGCAGGATGGAGTGCGTGCTGCAATGGTGGAGATCATGAAGTTTCCCGAGATAAAGGGACAACCGTCTCCTGTCTGTGTGAAAACGGAAAAAAAAGAGGGATATATTTTAGAGAAATGGGAGTTCTATCCTTTTCCAAAGTCAGTTTCCACTTTTCTGGTTTTGAAACCGGAACATTTGAAGGGTGCAGTACCCGGAGTCTTGTGCATTCCGGGTTCCGGAAGGACCAAAGAAGGATTGGCCGGTGAGCCCGGCATCTGTGATAAGTTAACTGAGGATTATAATAATCCCAAAGTAAGTATGGCTTTGAATATGGTTAAAGAAGGTTATGTGGCGGTAGCGGTGGATAATGCCGCTGCCGGAGAAGCCTCCGATTTGGAATGTTATGATAAAGGATGGAATTATGACTATGATGTTGTTTCCCGTTTTTTGCTTGAACTGGGATGGAGTTGGCTAGGGTATACTTCTTATCTGGATATGCAAGTGCTGAATTGGATGAAAGACCAGTCTTATATCCGAAAGGACAGGATTGTGATTAGCGGATTCTCATTAGGTACAGAACCGATGATGGTCTTGGGGGTGTTGGATAAGGACATTTATGCTTTTGTGTACAATGATTTTCTATGCCAGACTCAAGAACGTGCCGTTGTGATGACTAAACCTGACAAGGAAAACAGGCGTCCTTTTCCAAATTCTATCCGTCATCTGATACCTGGTTATTGGAGGTATTTTAATTTTCCAGATGTTGTTGCGTCATTAGCTCCTCGTCCTATCATTTTTACAGAGGGAGGGTTGGACCGTGATTTCCGTTTGGTGCAATCTGCTTATGCTGCTAGTGGAAAACCGGAAAATGCGGAGTTTCATCATTATCCGAAGTTTGCTGATAAGGCAGTTAGAAAAGATGTGGAGCACCTTGATGAAGGACTGGATTCAAAGACCTATTTCGAAACGGTCAATGTAGATCCCCCTTCTCATTATTTTAAAAACGAACTGGTTATTCCTTGGTTACGCAAAGTTTTAAAGTAGGTTCAGGTATTTTGATAGGCTGTGATTTTTTATATAATATGGGCTCCTTGTTTTTCATCTAGGTGAAAGCAAGGAGCTCTTTTTTATTGATTGTGAAGAATTCTTGCAAAATTTAATCTTGTTTTAATGCAGATTGTAGTGTTTCCCAATTTTTATTGAAGTCGGGCATGGAATGAAAAAGTAAATTCGCTCCTTCATTCAGTAATACATTGTCGTGCAATGGTCCTGTATTCACGGCGATAGTAAAAATACCGGCGGCAACTCCCGCCTGTACACCTAGTGGTGCATTTTCTATTACTAACGCTTCATTGGGTTTGAAGCCGCCTTTCTTTAGGGCTATCAGATACGGTTCCGGATTTGGTTTCCCATATTTCACATCAAAGGCGGTAACCATTAAGTCTGCTTGGAAGATGCCCGGAAAATTATGATTTAACCGGTCTAATAACGAAGTTTGTCCCGAACCGGTCACTACCATCGGAGTCAGTCCTTCGCTCTTTATTTTAGTCAATACTTCCAGTGCGCCGGGCATTCGTTCTGCTTTGGGGCATTTGTTGAATTCTTCAGTTTTGGCTTGGTAGATGGCTTTTATTTCTTCTTCTGTAGCATCATGCCCACGCTCCCGGCGACTTACTATATTGATCGTAGATGCACCGGTACGCCCTTCGTGCATATAAGCTTCTTCTCGGCTGAGGCCGAAACCGAAGCGTTTCATTATTTTATGCCATGCTTCAGCATGGTTGGGCATGGAGTCGAACAGCACTCCGTCCATATCGAATAATACGGCTTTCAGGTCGATGGATTCGTATCCATGAGCATGAAGATAGTTATTTATCGCTTCTTTAAACATAGAATAAATGTATAATTATTACTTCCAACGGTTGTGACCGTTGGATTGGAACAAAGTGAAGAATCTGCAAGCACTTGGTGGATGCTTTCAGATTCTTCACTGTCATTCAGAATGACATTGATAAATGGCATTCTTTATAGGTTCTTGACGATTATAATCTAGCTTGGATGGCTTTAGACTCTTCTTCGTATCCCGGTTTGTTCAACAAAGCAAACATATTTTTCTTGTATGCTTCCACGCCCGGTTGGTTGAACGGATTTACTCCCAGCAAATAACCGCTGATACCACAAGCTTTTTCAAAGAAATAGATGATTTCTCCCAGATAGTATTCATTCAGCTCGGGCACAATCAGTCGCATATTGGGTACACCACCGTCAACGTGTGCCAGCTGAGTTCCCAGTTCTGCCATCTTGTTCACTTCGTCCACACGCTTTCCTGCCAGGAAATTCAAGCCATCCAAATTTTCGCTGTCCGAAGGAACTTGAAGTGTATGTTCCGGCTTTTCGATAGAGATAACTGTTTCGAAGATAGTACGTTCACCTTCCTGAATCCACTGTCCCATAGAATGGAGGTCGGTAGAGAAGTCGACGGCAGACGGATAAATACCTTTACCGTCCTTGCCTTCGGATTCACCGTACAATTGTTTCCACCATTCGTTCATATAGTGCAGTTTGGGATTGAAGTTTACCAAAATCTCAATCTTCTTGCCGTTTTTATACAATTCATTGCGGGTAGCGGCATAAACGGCAGCAGGGTTTTCGGCAAACGGAGTAGCCGGCCCACATACTGTTTCCATTGTGCGTGCGCCTTCCACTAATTTTTCGATGTCGAAACCTGCCACTGCGATAGGCAACAAACCTACCGGAGTCAAGACAGAGAAACGGCCACCTACATTATCGGGGATAATGAAAGTCTGATATCCTTCTTTATCTGCTGTAACACGTGCAGCACCTTTCTTGGCATCTGTAACGGCAACAATCACTTTCTTCGCCATTTCCTTTCCAAGCTGGTCTTCACACTGTTTTTTCAGCAAACGGAAAGCCAAAGCGGTTTCCGTAGTAGTACCAGATTTGGAAATATTAATTACACCGAACTTTTTACCTTTCAGGTATTCAGTTAATTCGAACAAATAATCTTCGCCGATATTGTGGCCTGCAAATACGATGACGGGTCCGTCTTGTTTTGCTTTCAACCATTGGAAACTATTGGATAAAGCTTCGATTACGGCCCGTGCTCCCAGATAGCTTCCACCGATACCTGCTACTACTACTACTTCACAGTTGTCGCGCAGAACCTGGGCAGTAGCTTTCAAGTCAGCCAAATGTTCGGCTGTTATAGACGATGGCAAGTGCAACCAACCCAAGAAGTCATTACCTTTACCTGTACCGTTTTCCAATGTTTCCATGCAGGCTTTCACCTGAGGTTCGTAAGCAGCGATTGTTTCCTTAGAAGCAAAACCGGCTACTTTGTCGATGTTTAAACTAATATTCTTCATTGTATCTGATATTTTATCTGAATGAATCAGTTAATAATTTAATCTCAATCATGGGCGAGATGCGCTCATATAAAATATTATATACGGCATCTACGATAGGCATGTTCACGTGCAAGTGCTTGTTTAACTCCTTGATACATTTCGTTCCGTAGTATCCTTCGGCAATCATTTCCATTTCTATCTGTGCGCTTTTTACGGAATAACCTTTACCAATCATGGTCCCGAATACGCGGTTCCGGCTGAAATTGGAATAAGACGTTACCAACAGGTCACCCAGATAGGCGGAATCGTCAATAGAACGTTCTACGGGATGTACGGTATTCAGGAAGCGGTTCATTTCCTGAATGGCATTCGATATTAATACGGCCTGGAAGTTGTCTCCATATTTCAGACCGCTGCAAATTCCGGCGGCGATGGCATAAATATTCTTCAACACAGAAGCATATTCTATACCTGCCACATCCGGGCTTACAGAAGTTTTTATATAATGTCCGGCCAGTTGGCGGGCAAATATTTTCGCCTTGTCAATGTCTTTACATCCGATAGTAAGGTAAGAAAGACGCTCCAAGGCTACTTCCTCTGCATGGCACGGACCGGCGATGACGGCTATATTCTCTTCGGGAACACCGTATACCTGGTGAAAATAATCGGAAACAATCAGGTTCTCGTCAGGAACGATACCTTTGATAGCAGTGACAATGAACTTGTCCTTTATTTTGGTTTTCAGCTTTTTCAGGTGGCTTTTCAGATAAGGAGAGGGGGTAACAAATATCAGAGTATCTGATTCCTTTACCACCTTATTAATATCTGATGAAAAGTTGATGTTCTTTATATCAAAGCGCACACTTGTCAGATAAGCCGGATTATGTCCCAAACGCTTGAATTCTTCGATTCTGTCGTCGCGGCGCATATACCAGTTGATTGAGTCAGCCTGAGCCAGGACTATTTTTGCAATAGCCGTGGCCCAGCTGCCACCACCCATTATCGCTATTTTACCGGGCAATTTCATGCTTATTATTTATGATGGATAATTGACAATTGGAATAATTCTCAATTTTTAATTCTCAATTCTCAATTTTCGCAATCCATCCGGCAACTTCGTCCACCGTAGGATTGGTCAGTTCCAATTTATATTTTTTATTGATGCCACAGATGTCCATGTGTAACTTCTGCGGGTTCACTTCTTTCATATCGCTCACCAAGTTATAGCCTGCCTTTTGAATGACAGGAACCCAGTCTTCTGAAATGCCCAATTCTATAAATTTGGCGGGAGTGTCTTTCGGAGTAACCTTTTCGGGACGCATCTGGGGGAAGAACAAAACTTCCTGAATAGTAGACTGTCCGGTCATTAGCATAGTCAGACGGTCCATACCGATGCCCATCCCCGAAGTGGGAGGCATACCATATTCCAACGCACGGACAAAGTCCTTGTCAATAATCATCGCTTCGTCATCTCCCTTTTCGCTCAGTCTCATTTGTTCTTCGAAGCGTTCTAACTGATCAATCGGGTCATTCAGTTCAGAGTATGCGTTACACAATTCCTTGCCGTTTACCATCAGTTCGAAGCGCTCTGTCAAATCCGGATTGCTGCGGTGTATTTTTGTCAGCGGAGACATTTCTTTCGGATAGTCGGTGATGAAAGTAGGCTGGATGTAAGTACCTTCACAGAATTCTCCGAAGATTTCATCAATCAGCTTGCCTTTACCCATTGTATCGTCAATTTCCATGTTCAGTTTCTGACAAACTTCGCGTATCTGTTCTTCGTTCATGCCTGTCAGGTCATAGCCGGTGTGTTCCTTGATGGAATCCAGCATAGTGACACGCTTGTACGGGGCTTTGAAATCAATAATGTTGTCGCCTACCTTTACCTGAGTGGTTCCATTTACATCCAGACAGATTTTTTCAATCATCTTTTCTGTAAACTCCATCATCCAGTTATAGTCTTTGTAGGCAACATATATTTCCATGCAGGTGAATTCCGGATTGTGTGTGCGGTCCATTCCTTCGTTACGGAAGTTCTTGCCTATTTCATACACACCTTCGAAACCACCTACGATAAGTCTTTTCAAGTACAATTCGCTGGCGATGCGCATATACAGCGGCATGTCCAGTGCGTTGTGATGAGTAATGAACGGACGTGCGGCTGCTCCGCCGGCAATGGATTGCAGAATCGGAGTTTCCACTTCCATATAACCTTTTGAGTTGAAATATTCACGCATAGAGCTGAATACCTTGCTGCGTTTGATGAAGATGTCTTTTACCTCCTCGTTTACGGCTAAATCCACATAACGCTGGCGGTAACGCAGTTCGGGATCTTCAAACTTATCGTAAGCGACTCCATCCTTATATTTTACAATAGGAAGTGGTTTGATAGACTTGGACAGTACGGTCAGTTTTTTAGCGTGGATACTGATTTCACCCATCTGGGTTCTGAATACGAATCCTTCTATACCAACGAAGTCACCAAGGTCCAGCAGACGTTTGAACACTGTGTTGTACAATTCTTTATTTTCATCCGGACAGATGTCGTCACGAGTGATATATACCTGGATACGGCCTTTTGAGTCTTGTAATTCGATGAATGAAGCTTTACCCATCACACGGCGGCTCATCATACGTCCGGCTACCGATACTTTGCGAGGTTCCTCATCATCTTTGAACTCAGCTTTTATATCTGTAGAAAATGCATTGGTTACATACTCAGCTGCGGGGTATGGCTCGATGCCCATAGCGCGCAATTCATTCAGACTGTTTCGTCTGATAATCTCCTGTTCACTTAGTTCTAATACGTTCATCCTGTTAAAACATTAACTCAATTTGTTGGCAAAAGTACGAAAGATTTTGCAAAGTACCTCATTAAGACGTGTTTTTATTTCGATAAAGCCTGTTCTTGAGCTAGTTCGCACACCATAGATATCATGAACAGCACACCGATTGCACCGCAAGCAATAATTAAGGCGAGATTAATCATGCGGGCTCGGAAATGAGTGGAGGTATGCAGATGGGAGGCAGTGTACTCTTTAAAGAACAGATAGAGTCCCGGTACAGCCGAACTTGCTAGCAGAAAATCTTCGGGAATATGGAAAAAATAGGTCTTGGTAAAACCTATTAATGCCCAGTGACAGAGGAACATGACAAGAAAGATATTGACTCGTTTGGAAAATGCCAGCAGCAGTCCGATGGTGAACACCGCTATCGAACAGGGCATTACGGGTGAGGTCATCATGGGAAAACTCATCCCCCTTATGATAGAGAACAGCGGATAGGCCAGTGGCAGAGTGCAGAGCAGGACGGCCAGTGTGGTATGTTTATGGGTCCGTTCAAAAGGGGTATAGTTCACCTTTAGGTCATAAATCCAAAAAAGGGCCATGATTCCCCAAAATCCTGCCAATGAGGAATTGTAACTTCTTGGCTCACAATAGATCATGTAGTATACGGCAGCTATCCACACGTTCAGAAAGATAAGATATAGCTTCATCGCTACCTTTATCTTTTTAGTGGGGCTTTTAAACAGAGAATAAGTTAAAAAGATGCCGGTAAGGGTGATGATGACTTGGTAAATCCATGTACCGGCATTGTAATGAGCGATTGTATCCCAAAAAATATTCATCTTCTTGATAGATTGGTCATTAATTTGGGCGGCAAAATTACGAAAAAATGATGGAATAGCCTATCTTTGTAGCGAATATATAAAAATAGAGAATAACGATGAAGAAGTTTATGAGTCTTATGTTGCTGGTTTGCGCGTGTTTGTTGAACCAGCCGGTGAAGGCGCAGCAGGTTACTCCTGATGCAGCCGGTTATATAGTGAAGGTGGGGGATATGGCTCCTGATTTTGAGATGGAGTTGACAGACGGACAAAAAGTAAAACTCTCTGATTTGCGTGGTAAAGTAGTGATGCTTCAGTTTACCGCCAGCTGGTGTGGGGTTTGCCGTAAGGAGATGCCTTTTATTGAAAAAGATATCTGGTTGAAGCATAAGGATAATAAAGCCTTTGCCCTTTATGGTATAGATCGTGATGAACCTTTGGAAACCGTAGTAGCGTTTGCCAAACGTACTGGTGTGACGTATCCCTTGGGTCTTGATCCGGGTGCTGATATTTTTGCCAAGTATGCGGATCGCAAGGCAGGTATCACCCGTAATGTGTTGATTGACAAGACGGGAAAGATTGTGATGCTGACTCGTTTGTATAATGAAGAGGAGTTCTCTTCTTTGTGCAAGAAGATAGATGAAATGGTAGGAGAAAAGTAATAGGTGATGAGAATATCGGTTATATTTATCACATTTTTATTTCTTACTTTATCACCGCTTCTGGCGCAGAAAAAGCCTCGTACCGGCAAGGAACCTTTATTGGGCAAGGAGTACGCCGCCTATAAGATTACATCCAATGAACTGAGTGGAGCTTGTTTCTACTTGGTGAGTGGACATGGAGGTCCCGATCCGGGAGCTATAGGTATCTATCAGGGACGTCAGTTGCATGAAGATGAGTATGCATACGATATCATTCTGCGGTTGGCGCGTGAACTGTTATCGCGGGGCGCCAAGGTACACATCATCATTCAGGATAAGAAAGATGGTATTCGTGACGGTCATGTTCTGGCAAATAGTAAGCGTGAAACTTGCATGGGAGACCCTATTCCCTTGAATCAGGTGGCTCGTTTGAAGCAACGTTGTGACTGGGTGAATAAACTATATCGGAAGGATAAGAGCAATTACAAACGAGCTGTATTTATTCATGTGGACAGTCGTAGCCAGGGACAGCAGACGGATGTGTTTTTTTATAACGCTCCTAAGAGTATAAAGGGCAAGCGGTTGGCCAACAACTTGCACCGTACCTTTGATAAGAAATATGACAAGCATCAGCCAAACCGTGGTTTTCGCGGGACGGTGAGTGAACGTAATTTGTATGTATTGCGTAATACTACTCCTGTAGCGGTGTTTCTGGAATTGGGAAATATCCGGAACAAGCGTGACCAACAGCGGCTGGTTCTGAAGAATAACCGTCAGGCATTGGCAAATTGGATTGCGGAGGGAATAGTGAAAGACTATAAGCAAGGCAAATAAAGTAGAGGCAGCAGATGGTCTGTTGTTTTGCCAGTTTTGTTGATGGTTGGGCAAGTTATAATCGGCAGAATGTGACAAGTTGTTCGAGTTTGTGGAATTTCGAAATCAAGCCTTGAATACCAAAGTAGTGAAATAAAGAAAGGGAGTGACTCACGATCACTCCCTTTTCTTTTACTTGATTTCAATTTCCTCTTTCATGTCTATCTCCTCACCGTGAACATCGGTGAACCGATATTGCAGGAAGGCCAGACTTTGGTCGGGGATAATCTTTATTCCGAATCCGTACTTCATTTGCCATTTGCGCTTCAGGGAAACCAGTCCCTGGTTCACGTATGCTGCGATGTACGGATGGATGTACAGCGTAAATCTCTTTATCTTCAATTTGTTGACTAGGTAATCAATCTTACTCTCCAAAGTATCCGTGAAAAGGATGGATGGCTTTATGCTACCTTTCCCGAAGCAGGTGGGGCAGGTTTCATTGGTGTTGACATCCATGGCAGGACGCACGCGTTGGCGGGTAATTTGCATCAATCCAAATTTACTGAGGGGCAGAATGTTATGTTTTGCTCTGTCTTTCTGCATGTTTTGGCACATACGTTCGTACAGTTTCTGCCGGTTCTCTGCTAGATTCATGTCAATGAAGTCAACCACGATAATGCCACCCATATCACGCAATCTTAACTGGCGTGCCAGTTCGTCGGCGGCACCCAGGTTTACATCCAATGCGTTAGCCTCCTGCCCGTTGGCAGATTTGGAGCGGTTTCCGCTATTGACATCCACTACATGAAGCGCTTCTGTGTGTTCAATAATCAGGTAAGCTCCACTCTTATACGAAATGGTTTTTCCGAAAGAGGATTTGATTTGTTTGGTAATACCGAAGTTGTCGAATATGGGAAGCTGACCTTTGTACAGTTTTACGATTTCGGCCCGTTCAGGGGCGATAAGTGATACATAATCCTTAATCTCATGGAACACCGTTTCATCGTTCACATAGATGTTCTCATAAGACGGATTGAAAAGATCGCGCAACATGGCTACCGTGCGGCTGGTCTCTTCGTATACTAATGCCGGCAGTTTGGGAGCCTTCTGTACTTTAGTGATTGTTTCTTCCCAATGTTTCAGCAAGACTTTAAGCTCTGCATCAAGCTCGGCCACCCTTTTGCCTTCCGCTACGGTGCGTACAATCACTCCGAAGTTTTTCGGTTTGATGCTTTGCAATAACTGTTTCAGACGGGCGCGTTCTTCGCTCGATTTAATTTTTTGTGATACCGAAACCTTGTCGTTGAAAGGGATTAATACCAAATAACGTCCGGCGAATGACAATTCGCAGGTTAGTCTGGGCCCCTTGGTCGAGATAGGTTCCTTTACAATCTGCACAATAACTTCCTGACCTTGCTGGAGGGTGGTTGAAACCGTCCCTTCCTTTTCGATGTCAGGCAGCATCGTAGCTTTGGTGATAGGAAAAAGTTTTTTACGGTCGCTTAAAACTTGCTTCAGATACTTCTGATAAGAATGAAATTGAGGACCTAGGTCTAAATAATGAAGAAAAGCATCTTTTTCAAAGCCGACATCCACGAAACAGGCATTAAGGCCGGGCATTAGCTTCTTTACCCGTCCCAAATACATATTTCCCACATTGAAGGAAGCACTTCTCCCTTCTTTTTGAAACTCCACCAGTGCCTTGTCTTCAAGGAGTGCGATGGATATTTCTTTGGGTTGTACGTCTACTACTAGTTCGCTTGTCACTTTTGTAATCTTAAATTGTTCACTTTTCTCATTAAACAAAGAACAAACCTGAAAGACTTTTGTTGCTTTGCAAGGTTTGTTCTTTATTTGTCGTCACAGACAGACTACAAGTTATTTTTTGCTTTTATGTCTGTTCTTTCTTAGTCTTTTTTTACGCTTGTGAGTAGACATTTTGTGTCTTTTCTTCTTCTTTCCGCTTGGCATAGCTTCAAATTTTATGGGTTAATACTCTTGTTTATTATTTCTTTACTGATAATGTAAATGTCTTAGCTGGTTTAAATGCCGGAATATTGTGCTCCGGAATAATGATTGTAGTGTTCTTTGAAATATTGCGAGCAGTCTTCTGAGCTCTTTTCTTTACTACAAAACTTCCAAAACCACGCAGGTACACATTTTCCTCTTTAGACAATGAATCCTTTACTGTATCCATGAAAGCCTCAAGTGTGGTTAACACTGTCACCTTGTCAATACCGGTATTTTTCGTAATTTCGTTTACGATATCTGCTTTAGTCATTTCGCTAAATAATTATTGTTATACTTATATCTTAATTTTTTGGACTGCAAATATATAGCTTTTCTCCCTCTTTAAGAAATATATTCAGAATAAATTTCCTAAAAAAAGCATCTTCTTCCATTTTCTTGGTTTACTTTTGCGGAAATATTGCATAGAATGTACTTTTATATAATACTGATATGGAGAATTTTAGCAGAAAATTGATAGATTGGTACAGGGAAAACGGACGTGATTTGCCGTGGAGAAGGACAAAAAATCCTTATTTGATATGGATTTCGGAGATTATTCTACAACAAACCCGTGTGGCTCAGGGATATGATTACTATCAACGTTTCGTGACTCGTTTTCCTGATGTGTTCGCACTGGCTGCAGCCGATGAGGATGAGGTGATGAAATATTGGCAGGGGCTGGGGTACTATTCTCGTGCGAGAAATTTGCATGCTGCGGCCAGAAGGATGGCAGAGGCAGGAGGGTTTCCTGTAACATACGCCGGGGTGCGTGCTTTGAAAGGAGTGGGGGAATATACGGCGGCGGCTATTTGTTCATTTGCTTACGATATGCCATACGCTGTGGTGGATGGTAATGTGTACCGGGTACTGTCCCGCTGGTTGGGCATTGATACTCCCATTGATTCGACGGAAGGAAAGAAACTGTTTGTCCGGATTGCCGATGAGTTGCTGGACTGTGAGTGTCCCGGTCTCTATAACCAGGCTATCATGGATTTTGGAGCTTTGCAGTGTACTCCGGTGGCGCCCGACTGCCTGTTTTGTCCGCTAAGCGATTCTTGTGTGGCGCGCCTGAAGGGGATTGCCAGCTCTTTGCCTGTGAAGCAACATAAAATCAAGGTGACCAATCGTTATTTTAATTATATATATGTACGCATGGGCGCGTATACCTTTATACATAAGCGCAGCGGAAATGATATATGGAAAAATTTGTATGAACCGCCTTTGGTAGAAACAGATCGTGAATGGACGGAAGAGGAACTGTATGCATCGCCACAGTTTCGCGGGATGCTGTCCGGGGGAGAGGAGCCCATAGTGCGGCTGGTGCGGAAAGGGGTGAAGCACGTGTTGTCCCACCGGGTGATTTACGCAAATTTTTATGAAGTGATTCTCCCTGAGAATTCGGCTTCTTTTGCGAAGTATCAGAGAATAAGCGTGGAAGATTTGCATAAATTTGCCGTATCGCGTTTGGTGAATCAGTTTTTTTCGCTAATTTTGGAGCCTAATAATTAAAAAGGAATAATAGAATGTCAGTAAATAAAGTCATTTTGATTGGAAATGTAGGAAAGGACCCTGATGTGAGATATTTGGATACCGGCATTGCCGTTGCCACTTTCTCATTGGCTACCACCGATCGTGCCTATACGTTGCAGAATGGAACACAGGTTCCCGAACGTACGGAATGGCATAATATCGTGTTATGGAGAGGGCTGGCTCAAACTGCGGAAAAATATGTCCGTAAGGGCGACAAACTCTACATAGAAGGAAAAATCCGTAGCCGTTCATACGATGATCAGAATGGTATAAAACGCACCATTGTCGAGATTTTTGCTGATAATATGGAGATGTTGACCCCGCGTAACGCCTCACAGCAACCGGGTACGGGATATGTGCAGGCACAAGCGGTATCCCGGCAGCAGATGTCTGCACAAGTAGCTCCGCAACAACAGCAAACTTCGGATAATAGCCTGACAGACGATTTACCTTTTTAAGTAAGAGAACTTGATGTTTAACTAAAACCAGATTCCTTGGACCCTGACTCGTATTTATGCCGCTTGGCGGATTTATTTGACGGTGTAACCGTAACGGCTCCTACCATAGGAGCCATCATAGCTATCTTATTAGCTGTTTTATTGTTGTATGCCTCAGGCTTTGTGTCTGCTTCGGAAATAGCTTTCTTTTCCCTTTCACCTGTTGATTTAAGTGAGATAGAGGAAGGAAAACATACTTCGGACAGGCGTATCAGCGCCCTGCTGAATGATTCCGAACGCTTGTTAGCGACTATTCTTATCTCTAATAATTTTGTCAATGTAACCATTATCATGCTGTGCAATTATTTTTTTGCCAGCACCATACACTTTGGAAATTCCGTGATTCTGGAATTCCTGCTAATAACGGTTGTCCTTACTTTTCTGCTATTGCTTTTCGGTGAAATCATGCCTAAAATTTATTCGGCACAGAACACGTTGAAGTTTTGCCGTAAGGCAGCTCCTGCCATTTCTTTTTTAAAGAAATTCTTTTCACCTTTGTCGGCATTGCTGGTCCGTTCTTCCTTTTTGGTGAACAGATGTGTGGCAAAAAGGAATTATAATATTTCTGTCGACGAGCTTTCACAGGCTTTGGAATTGACGGACAAGAGTGAGATTTTAGAGGAAAGCAATATTCTAGAAGGTATTATCCGTTTTGGTGAGGAAACGGCCAAGGAAGTGATGACTTCCCGGCTGGATATGGTGGACTTGGAAATCAATACCCCTTATTCCGAAGTGTTGAAATGCATCGTGGAAAATGCCTATTCCCGTATTCCGGTATATGCCGAATCGCGGGATAATATAAAGGGGATTCTTTACATAAAGGATTTGCTTCCTCATTTGGGCAAAGGCGACAACTTTCGTTGGCAAACATTGGTCCGTCCCGCTTACTTTGTGCCTGAAACAAAGATGATTGATGACCTTTTGCGTGATTTTCAGGCAAACAAGATCCATATTGCCATCGTTGTCGATGAGTTTGGAGGTACTTCGGGTATTGTTACAATGGAGGATATCATCGAGGAGATTGTGGGAGAGATTAATGATGAATACGATGATGAAGAGCGTACGTATGTGAAACTGAATGACCGTACCTATATATTCGAGGCAAAAACCTTACTGTCCGATTTTTATAAAATTATGAAAGCTGATCCCGCTCTTTTCGAGAAAGTGGAAGGAGATGCGGACACTTTGGCCGGTTTGTTGCTGGAAATAAAAGGGGAGTTTCCTGTATTGCACGAGCGGTTGGATTACGGGAATTATCATTTTGAGGTACTTGAAATGAATACGCGCCGCATTTTGAAAGTAAAAGTTATCATTGACCCTTCCCACTCCATGGAAATGGAAGAAGGAAAGAAATAGATTTTATCATGCCTTTATACCGTACTTATAGCGAAGGGGAATTTCTGCTTGGAATATGGAAGTCTGATGAAACAACGGAACAACTGCTGGCATCATTGGAGCATAAAGACTGGTATAGGGAGAAACTGGCTGTTTTTTCCGAAAAACGGAAGCATGAATGGTTGTCGGTACGTGTGCTGCTGAAGGCTTTGTGTGGAGAAGAAAAGGAGATAGCTTATTACTCTTCGGGAAGGCCTTATCTAAAGGATGGAAGCCGGTATATCAGCATCTCGCATACTCGCGGTTATGTAGCGGTGGCACTTCATTCTTCCTGTGAGGTGGGAATGGATATAGAGCAGTATGGAACCAGAGTGCGGAAAGTAGCTTCCCGTTTTATTCGTTCCGATGAAGAGTCCGCAATGATGGAAGGAGATGAAGTTTATGCTTTGTTGCTCCATTGGTCGGCCAAGGAGGCACTGTTCAAACTGATGGGAGTAGAGGAGGTGGATTTCATTCGTCATCTTCGTATTTTTCCTTTCAGCCTGTCGGAAGAGGGGGAGTTCGAGGCATGCGAATATCGTACAGGCCGGCAGGGACGTTACCGAGTCCGTTATGTCACTCATCCCGATTTTGTATTGACTTGGATTATAAAATAATGCTCAGGCGAATCACTTCGGCTGAGCATTCCAAATAAACTTGGCAGAGTTTACTTTAAAATAAATGTTCTTTTTACCTGATACTCTTTTCCGGACAGTGAAACGGAGAAAATAGCGGATGTGATTAAAGGCATCCCTTACGTTCAGTGTTCCAAGCTCTTTCCTCGAAAGCTTCAGATTTGATAAATGCACAGGCAGGTCTTCTGACTCGTTTCCGCTATAAGCACCTTCCCGGAAATTATCCCAGTGGTTATTGGCATTTTGCTTATGCGTTTAGTGAAACATACAGCAGCGGGACTGTTCAGGATTCTCACCTTGATTCCCTTTTAATCATTCACCTCGGAGGGGAGATAAATGAACCGATGCACCGCAAAGATACAGTTTATATTTAAGAAAACAATTATCTTTCTTTATTTTTTAGAGCCTGTTTAAATTTTGAAGAAAATTTAGAAACAGGTGCTTGTCATCTTCTCATTCTTTACTCAGTGTAAATATGAATTCCAGACCTCCACCGGGGGTGTTCTTGGCGAAAATGGTTCCTCCATGCAGAATGACGGCGTTTTTCACAATGGCCAGTCCCAGGCCTGTGCCGCCCAGTTTGCGTGAACGTCCTTTGTCCACCCGGTAGAAACGCTCGAACAAACGGCTTAGATGTTCGGGATCTACTCCTACGCCTGTGTCCGAGAAACTGAAATAGTAAAAACGTTCGTCTTCACGGAAACAGCGGATGGTTACGGAAATATGACTTCCTGCGTATGCAATGGCGTTGTCCGTCAGATTCCGGAAGATGGAATATAGCAGGGAAGAATTGCCTTGTACGGTCAGTCTTTCAGGCAGCATATTGTGGGCAGTGATCTGCTTTTCTTCCAGTTCCAAAGTTACTTCGTTCAGGATATTCCGCATCATGGTGGTGAGGTTTACCGGTTCTGTCTCGATCATGTTCGGAGCTTCTTCCATGCGGGTAAGTACGGAGATATCCCGTAACAGATGTGCCAGCCGGTTACTTTGTGCATAGCTTCTCTCCAAAAAAGCATTGATTTTCTCACGGGGCAGGGTAGGGTTGTTTACTATGGTTTCCAGATATCCCTGTATGCTGCTTACAGGGGTTTTCAATTCGTGGGCAATGTTCTGTGTCAGCTGTTTTTTCAGAAGTGCTTGCTCCTTTTCCTGAGTGATGTCATTGATGGAGATTTCAAAGCTGTCATCTTGAAAGATAATGCACTCCACGGCAAAGATACGTCCGTTTTTGTCTATGTTTAATGACATCCGTTTCTCTCCTTTGCCGATACTGCGTTCCTTGTTTTTTGTAATGAAACGGGTGATGGGCTGCAATTCGGGGATGGAGAAGATTTCTTCCGTAGAACTCAGATTTTTGTCTGAGATAAGGTTGGCATATTGTGTGAACAGGTTATTTACCAGAATCTCTTCTTTGCGGTGGTTGAATACGCCTAAACCTTCGTGCGAGATTTGGAGATGGGTGATCAGTTTCTCGCGTTCGATATATAAATCTTCTTTTGCCTGATGCAGACGTTTGTAAATTTGGATGATATGTTGGGATATCTCGCCCAGTTCGTTTTTGGGAAAGGTATCCTGCATATCAGTGTCTATCGGTTCATTGCGGTCGGCTTTCATGGCGAATTGTTGCAATTTGGTGATAGACATTCCCAATTTATGTGTGAACCGGTAGAATATAATTATTAATATCAGGCTGATTATCAGTGTAAACCATACATAATGGGAGTCTGCTTTCAAGTGTCTCATCAGACTGACATTATAGGGAAGGGCCGAACGAATGATATAGTCCAGGTTAGGATAATACTTGGCCGAATAGAAAAATTCACCGCCCAGGCTTTCCGATTGTCTGTTAATGGAATAGCCGCTGCCATAAGTGATGGCTTCTTTTATTTCCTGACGGTTATGGTGGTTCTCGAAGTGGCTGGGATCTTTTTCCAGATTGTCATAAATTACAGTACCATTCTTGTTGATCAGTGTCACACGTAGATCTTCAAAGGTGTGTTCGCATACATAGTCGTCCAATTGTTGAATATTCAGCGTATCCCTGCCACGGAGAAAATCATTCAGGCGGTCGTTGTAATTCTGGAGTTGTGTGTTCAGCAGCTCTATTTTGTATTCCTTCTCCCTGCGATATTGGAATGCCATGAAACAGATGGCGAATGCTATGAATAAGGAGATTACCGACAAGAATAGTTTCTTGTTGAATGACAGGACGTGGCTGGATAATTCAATAGTCATGGAAAGGTACAGGTTAGGTTATTCGCATTCAAAACAGTATCCGTATCCTAGGCGGGTGACGATGCATTTTCCGTATTCGCCTATTTTCTTACGCAGGCGAGTAATGTTGACGTCAATGGTACGGTCCAGCACATAGACTTCCTCTTGCCATACTTTAGCCAGAATATCTTCGCGTGAGAATACGCGGCCTTTGTTTTGTAACAACAGCAACAGGATTTCGAATTCTTTTTTTGTCAGGGAAATTTCTATACCGTCTATGCTGACTTTCTTCTTGGTGATGTCGACTAAAAGCCCTTTGTATTGCAATTGTTCCTGCACTTCTTTTCCCTGTGTGGGACTGGTACGTCGAAGGACAGCCTTGACGCGTGCTATAACTTCGCGCAGTGAAAATGGCTTCGAGATATAGTCGTCGGCTCCCAGGTTGAATCCTGTCACAGTATCGTTTTCAGTATCTTTAGCAGTGATGAATATAATGGGAATAGAAGCGGTAGCTTTATTCTTTTTCAGCATGTTCGCCATTTTGAATCCTGAAATTTCTCCCATCATCACATCCAGCAACAGTAAGTCGTATTGGGTCAGTTCCATCTTCAGGGCTTCTTCGGCGGAGTTTGCTGTATCCACAAAATACCCTTCGTTTTCTAAATTGAATTTAAGAATCTCGCATAGATCTTCTTCATCGTCAACTACTAAAATGCGGTAATCGTTCATATATCCATCTTTTTAATACTACAAAACTAATCTTTTCTGATCAGCATTGCAAAGATGGAGCATTTTTATTACTATTTGATGAAACAAATATTACAAAAAGATTACATGTTATAAAATCGTTAAGTTTTCATCGTAGATTACACCATTTTAATGATTCTGTAATCATCCCGCCGGATAATAATTGGAACGCAATAAATTATGATTTCGTAAACTCTCCGGCTACTGGAATACTCATTTGGTAACGTATTTCTCTTTCACTTTTTCCGTGTCCCAAAAGGAACATCAGTTTGGTTAGAACGGATTCCACCGTACTGTCGTAGCCGCTGATGACCCCTGCGTCCAGCAGATGGAGTCCGGTTTCATATCTTCCCATTTCCACTGTTCCGGTAGAGCATTGGGAGATGTTGACAATGATGATTCCCCGTGAAGTGGCATCCCTTAGAAGTTCGATGAACCATGGCTTTTGCGGAGCGTTGCCCGAACCGTAGGTTTTTAATACCACTGCGCGTAATCCCGGTGTATGCAGGATATTGCTGATCATGTTTTCCTGGATGCCCGGGAAAAGGGTCAGTATAATTACATTGGTATCATAAAGATAGTGTGGTTTTAATGGCAGATTGGGATCGGCTTTGTGAATACGGTCATATTCATATTTTATGTGGATGCCTGCTGTCGCCAGCGAAGGGAAATTGTATGAACGGAACGCATTGAAATTCTCCGCATTTATTTTTGTGGTACGGTTTCCGCGCAACAGATGGTTTTCGAAGAAGATGCATACTTCGGGTACAATAGCAGTGCCGTTCGGATGTTTGGCAGCGGCTATTTCTATGGAAGTGATCAGATTTTCCTTTCCATCGGTGCGCAACATGCCGATGGGCAGCTGGCTGCCAGTCAGGATAACCGGCTTGCTCAGGTTTTCCAGCATGAAGCTGAGCGCTGAAGCGGTGTATGCCATGGTGTCTGTACCGTGCAGAATGACGAACCCGTCAAAATTATCATAATTGTATTTGATGATCTTGACTAACTTGGCCCACAAGGCAGGTTCCATATCCGAAGAGTCAATGGGGGGATTGAATTGGTAAGAGGAGATGCGATAGTTGAACCGCTTCAATTCGGGGACATTGTCTTGTAACTGGTCGAAATTAAAGGCTTCTAGTGCACCTGTCTCAGGATTTTCAATCATGCCGATCGTACCGCCTGTGTATATTAGCAAAACGGAAGGATATTCACTCTGTATCATGCGCTTCTCTTGTTTAATTTTGGCACAAAGATAGTAATTATGTATAAGTATGACAAAAATAAGAGGGAAAAATAACAAAATGTTTTCTCTATGGACCGAGGCTGGTTTTCCCGGATAGGGTGGGTGGAAGATATGGAAAGATTACGTGTAAGATTATATATCTTATGCTTGTAAGATATATAATCTTATGCCTGCAAGGTACTGTATCTTTCACCTTCATCGTACTGGCCTTTCAGGTGAGCTTTGAAGAGGAGGGCATTATGAGTGAATGCCGTAAACGCAGATGCAGACGCAGCAGACGCAGGCCCTTTTTTCTCACACACGTGCGCGTATAATACAAGGTGGGGAAATAGAATAAACTACCGTAAGGTGGAAGACCCTATTTTAGAGAAAATGAACTTTGAATCTGAAACTTGTACTTTCAACCGACAATAAAAGAGTCGTATTCACTCTACATTTGAATAAGGATACAACTTTTTTATGTTGTTCAGTTACAATCTGTATCTTTTTCAGAGCGTTCATCTTCGTTTTGACCTCCCTCTCTGATGACAGTTAAAACAGGTTATTAAAAATAGATACACATTTACATATATAATGTACGCGCACGTGTGTGAGAAAAAAGGGCCTGCGTCTGCTGCGTCTGCGTCTGCGTTTACGGGTTGTGGAAGATCAGTTTTTCAAAGCTTCCAGCAGCTTGTCTGCCGCTTTTTCCGCATTCCCGTTTTCCTCGTCCAATAAGGTCACGAATTTACTGCCGATGATGGCTCCTGCGGCATGAGCGGATGCGGTTTCGAAGGTTTGTTTATTGGAAATTCCGAAACCTATCATGCGGGGATTGCGTAAATTCATGTCGGCGATGCGTTGGAAATAGGCTTGTTTCTGTGCGTTGAAATCTTTTTGAGCACCGGTGATAGCGGCGGAAGATACCATATAGATAAAACCGTCGGTGTGTTCATCAATCAGGCGGATACGTTCTTCGCTGGTTTCCGGAGTGATGAGCATGATGATTCTCACATCCTGTTCCTCGGCTATGGAACGATATTCCTCCATATAATCTTTGAAAGGCAAGTCGGGGATAATCACCCCGTCGATTCCCGTCTCCCGGCAAGTGCGGCAGAAATCCTTGAATCCATATTGCATGATGGGATTGAGATATCCCATCAACACCAGCGGAATCTGTACTTCTTTACGGATATCTTTCAGTTGGTCGAAAAGAAGTTTCAGTGTCATGCCGTTTTTCAAGGCGCGGGTGGCGGCGTGCTGGATAACGGGACCGTCAGCCATCGGGTCACTGAAAGGAATGCCGATTTCAATCATGTTAATCCCTTTTTTTTCCAGGACTTTGATGGTGCTTGCCGTACCTTCTAAAGTAGGAAAGCCTGCGCAAAAATAAATAGAGAGGATGTCTTTTTGCTTGATACTGAATAACTGGTTGATTCTGTTCATTGTATTTTTTGTTTTAATTGGTTTATAAATGTGTGGACGGCGGCGGCGTCTTTCAGAGCCGGAGCAGTCTCGAATCCGCTGTTCAGGTCGATGCCTGCCCACTGTTCATGTTTGAACTGCAACAGAGAGGAAAGGCTGCCGGGACGGAGGCCGCCACTCAGCAGGAAAGGCGTTTTTCCCCGATAGGCTTGCAGGATATTCCAGTTGAAAGTTTTGCCGGAACCGCCATATCCGGAACAGGCAGTGTCGAAAAGAAAGTAATCGCAAATGCCCTCATAACAGCCGACGGGTCGCAGGTCAATTTCCCGTGCAATGGAAAACACCTTAATGATTCCTAATCCGGCGGCTTTTAATTTGCGGCATTGTTCCGGTGTTTCCCTGCCATGCAACTGGATATGGTGCAGACCGAATTCCTGTGCTTTCAGCAGGATGTTTTCGCTGCTTTCGTTGACGAAGACTCCGATCCGGCGGCATTGTTCCGGCAGGTATTCCGGACGATGTGATACGTGGCGGACAGACTGGGGGAAGAAGATGAATCCCATCCAGTCTGCTCCGGCTTGCTCTATGGCGCGTATGTTTTCGGGCTCGCGCATACCGCATACCTTGATAATCATTGTTGTTGCATCCTAACATTTCTCTAGTTTGGTTATAAATTCTTTTAAGGCTTCTCCAGGTGCGGGTGTTTTCATAAAGTTTTCCCCTATCAGGAAGCCTCGGAAGCCGGCAGCTCGGAGTTGTTTAACTGTTTCGGGGCTGGAGATGCCGCTTTCAGAGATCCGGAGCATTTCTTCGGGTAGTTTTTCCGCCAGGCGGAAAGAGTTTTCCACCTCTGTGTGGAAGCTTCCCAGATTACGGTTGTTGACTCCTACCATGTCAATGTTCTCGTCTATATATTCCAGTTCTTGCTCGTTGTGGATTTCCAGCAGGACTTCCAGTTCAAGTTCATGGGCTTTGAGGGCCAGGGCTTTGCATTGCTCTTTCTTCAAAGCGGCGGCTATAAGAAGGATAGCGTCCGCTCCTACGATGCGTGCCTGATAAAGTTGGTATTCATCTATAATGAAATCTTTCCTTAGAATGGGAAGTTGCACGTGGGGGCGTGCCGAACGGATATCTTTCAGAGTGCCGCCGAAGTATTTTTCATCGGTGAGGATGGAAAGTGCGGAGGCTCCGGCCGCCTCGTAAGCGGGAGGAATAGTATCTGCCTGTGCGTCTTCTTTTATCCATCCTTTGGAGGGGGAGCGACGCTTGAACTCGGAGATGATGCCGTAAGGAGAAGAGGCAAGACTGGCACGCATACTGATACGTGGCATGGGTTCGTTACAATTGTTTATCAGCATTTCTTTGCTGATGGCAGCCTTTTGCAGTTCGATCTCGATCTGCTTGCAGGCGATGATTTCTGTTAATATATCTGTCATTGTATGAGGCGTTTGGTAGTGGAATACTGGGTGTGTAATCAACTGTTCAGTTCCACAAATTTTTTCAATGTATTCAATGCTTTTCCGCTTTCCAATGATTCACGGGCGATGGCCACGCATTCTTCTATCGGTTTGGCCGGTTCCATGGCTTGTATGGCAAAAGAAGCATTAATCAGCACACAGTCTGTCTGGGCTTTGGTGGCTTTGTTCTCCAGTACGTTATTGAAGATTTTTGACGCTTCTTCGGGAGTGTTCCCACCATAAAGCTCTTCTTGTCTGGCAAGGGAGAAACCTAGTTCAGATGGCTTGTAGATGGTTTCGTAGCGATTGGTCATCACTTTGAATTCATCGGTCAGTGAGATTTCGTCGTAACCGTCCAGGTTGTTTACTACGGCAAAGCCAATGCCTAGTTTCTGGAATACGTTGGTGTAAAGGCGCATTTGCGGCAGATCGGCGACCCCTAGAAGTTGGTAAGCCGGAAGACATGGATTAACCAGCGGACCTAGCAGGTTGAATATGGTACGTACTTGCAGTGCTTTGCGGACAGGGCCTACACTTTTCATGGCAGGATTGAACAACTGGGCATGCATATAGACCATTCCACATTCTTCCATAGAACGGGTCAGCTTATCCGGATTATTAGTGAATTTTACGCCGTGTTGTTCGATGACATTGCTGGCTCCGCTGACGGAAGTCGCGCCATAGTTGCCATGTTTGGCAACATGATATCCGGCTCCCGCTACAATGAAGCAGGCGCAAGTAGAGATGTTGAAGGTATTTTTTCCATCACCGCCTGTACCTACAATATCAATAGGGGTGTAAGCGGAAAAGTCTATAGGTATGCGGGTGGTGAGCAATGCTTCACGGAAACCTATCAATTCTTCTACTTTGATGCCGCGCATTTGGAAAACGGTCAGCAGAGCGGCTATCTGTGCGTCGTTATACATTCCCCGGGTTATGTTGAGCAGCAAATTCTTTGCTTCTTTTCGGGTCAGTTCCTCGTGATTGAAGAGGCGGGATAATATAGCTTTCATATTTATTATGTACGGTTTGGTTTATGCGTTTAGAAAGTTGGCTATCATGGTTTTACCATCGGGGGTTAGTACGGATTCGGGATGAAACTGGATGCCGTGGATATCGTATTCTTTATGTTTCAATGCCATAACGAGACCTTCCCGGCTTACTGCGGTTATTTCAAGGCACTCAGGGAAACCGTCCGTATCTACCACCCATGAGTGATAACGTCCTACCGGCACTTCATCCGGCAGTCCGTTGAAAATGTAATCGGTTTTCTCTCCTTTGTCTTTTAATTGATTCTTTTTAATTGAGATGGGGGTCTGTACGCCATGAAATACTTCGCTCAGATTGGTCAGTTTGCCGCCAAAAGCTTCTCCTATGGCCTGTTCTCCCAAGCATACACCCAGAATCGGTTTCTTGCCGGCATATCTTTTAATTACTTCGAGCAGCAGGCCTGCTTCTGATGGAATACCGGGACCGGGTGAAAGAATGATTTTATCGAATTTTTCCAATTCTTCCAGTTGGAAAGCATCATTACGTAATACGGTAACTTCGGCTCCCAGTTCTTTTACCAAATGACTCAAGTTGTAGGTAAATGAGTCATAGTTGTCTATAATTACTGTTTTCATGATGATTCGTTTTTACATTTGTTCTGCCAGGATGATTGCTTTTTTAAGTGCTCCCAGTTTGTTGTTTACTTCTTGTAACTCGTACTCTTCATTGCTCTTAGCTACGATGCCGCCACCGGCTTGAAACCATAGTTCGTTGTTGCGGCTGACGAATGTACGAATGGTAATAGCTTGGTTCAATGTGCCGTTCAGCCCGATAAATCCGATGCAACCTCCATAGGCTCCACGGCTGTGAGGTTCGTATTCGCTGATCAGTTGCATGGCTTTTACCTTCGGAGCGCCACTCAGAGTTCCGGCCGGGAAAGTATCAATAAATGCTTTGATGGGATTGGCTTTGGGGTTCAGTTCGCCACTGACCCGGCTTACCAGATGAATGACGTGGCTGTAATATTGAGCTTCTTTGTAAAATTCTACTTGTACATCGTGACAATTGCGGCTCAAGTCATTGCGTGCCAGATCTACCAGCATTACGTGTTCTGCATTTTCTTTGGGATCAGCCAATAGGTTGGCGGTGAGTTCAGCATCTATTTTCTTGTCTCCGTTGCGGCGGGTGGTTCCGGCGATAGGGTCGATGGTGGCACGTCCGTTTTCTATTTTACAGTGGGTCTCGGGAGAGGAACCGAAAATACGGAAGCCCCCGAAATCGAAGTAAAATAAGTAGGGGGACGGGTTGATGCTGCGTAAAGCACGGTAAAGTTTGAAATCATCTCCTTCGTAACGTTGGATAAAACGGCGTGAAAGGACGATTTGGAAAACATCACCGCGCATACAGTGGGCAATGCCTTTGCGGATGTTCGCCTTATGCTCTTCATCGGTCAGGGTGCTGGTAGTTTCGCCCACGGCACGGAAGTCGTAAGTGGTATAGTTACGGTTGTGGATTGCTTTTTCCACATAATCCAGATGGCTGTCCTCACCGTCCTGCAACATTTCCAGTAATAACATTTCATTGCGGAAGTCATTGAAGACGATCAGGTATTTATATAAGATATACAACATATCCGGAGCATCGTTCTTAGGGTCACGGCTGTCTTTTACATTGATATGTTCGAAGTAGCGTACGGCATTGAACGTGGTATAACCATACAGTCCGCAGTAGTTGTTGTATTCTCCGCTTACCTTGAAACGATTCAGAAAATCGGAGATCGCATGGTCTGCCCGGAAATGTTCGGTGATGGGATGTTCTTCCATGCTGCCGTCAGGGTAGGTGGCAGTGGCTATGCCATGGTTGATTCCGATGCTGGCTACAGGATTCAGTCCGATGAAAGAACGGTTGTTCTCACTTCCATGATAGTCGGAACTTTCCATCAGCGCACTCTGTGGGAAAATGTCGCGTACTTTCAGATAAGTACTGACCGGTGTATGTAGGTCACCCAGTATGGTTTTGTATCGGGTGGTATAGGTAAAAGTTTTCATTGTTTCTTTTCTGTTTATAGTTGTCCGTATAAGATTTTTACTCTCGTGGGTTTCTATGTGTTATTGCAGGGAGGCCCTTGTGCTGGATTCTTTCAAGTAGGTTTCAATATCCTTATCTCCGCGTCCTGATACGGTGAGAACCACTATATCCGTTGGCTTGAATCTCATTTTGTCCAGTGCTCCCAATGCATGAGCCGATTCCAATGCAGGAATAATACCTTCCAGCCGGGTCAGTTCAAATGCGGCACGGATGGCTTCATCATCGTTTATGGCGAGTACCAAAGCGCGTTGCTGTTTGGCTAGATTGGCATGCATGGGGCCTATGCCCGGATAATCCAGACCGGCAGAGATGGAGTAAGGTTCCTCTATTTGTCCGTCCTCGTTTTGGATAACCAAGGTCTTTGCTCCGTGGATAATTCCCATTTTCCCCAGTTGGATGGTAGCGGCCGAGAAACCGGTGTCTATGCCTTTGCCTCCTGCTTCGGCCAGGACAATCTGCACACGTTCATCATCTATATAGTGATAAATGGTTCCTGCCGCATTGCTTCCTCCTCCTACACAAGCCATCAAGTAATCGGGATATTCCCTTCCTTCCTGTTCTTTCAGCTGCTTTTTGATTTCTTCGCTGATAACGGATTGCAGACGTGCCACCATATCAGGGTAGGGATGAGGGCCTACGGTAGAGCCGATGACATAGTAAGTATCTGCAGGGTGGCAACACCAATCGCGGATGGCTTCGTTTGTAGCATCTTTCAGTGTCATGTTGCCGGAAGTGACCGGGCGGACTTCGGCTCCCAGCATTTTCATCTTTTCTACATTGATATGCTGGCGTTCTACATCGGTCTTGCCCATGTAAACAATGCATTGCATGTTCATCAAAGCGCATACCGTGGCGGTGGCCACACCATGCTGTCCAGCTCCGGTTTCTGCAATGATACGTTTTTTCCCCATACGTTTTGCCAGTAACACCTGGCCGATGGCATTGTTGATTTTGTGTGCTCCGGTGTGGTTCAAATCTTCACGTTTCAGGTAGATTTTACAGCCGTATTGTTCGCTTAGCTGGTTTGCCAGGTATAGAGGTGAAGGGCGTCCCACATAGTCGTGTAGTAACTGGTGGAATTCTTTTTTGAATCCTTCACTTTCCAATACTTTGGAATAGGCATTTTTTAACTCTTCCACACAGCGATGAAGGATTTCGGGAATATAGGCCCCGCCAAATTCGCCATAATAACCTTCTTTGTTTACCTGATAAGTTTTCATTGTCGTTCTATATTAAATTTTGATTGTTAATTGCACTAACGAAAAAAGGCCTGTCGTAAGTACGACAGGCCTTCAGTTTGAATATCCTTATTAGAATGTCAGGTATATATACATGGTCTGGTTCCCTTACGACTTGTTTAGTTGTAAGAAACGCCACCAATATGTATTTACCATGATTCTATTCATAAAATCTGTTTTTATTTTGGGGCAAATGTAAGCGTTTTGTTTTAAACTCCAAAGAAAAACTTACTTTTTTTTTATTTATTTGCAGCCTCGTGTATTTTCCCTTTCACTTCTTCCACTTTCTCACCTACTTTTCCGGCTACTTCACTGCTTACTTGTTCTGCTTTATGTTTTGCATGATGAGCCAGGTCTTTTGCATCTTCTTGTAAGTCCTGAATGGCATCATACACGTCTCTTCTCAATTTGCGGCCTCTGTTGCTGTGCGCAAAACAACTTAATGCACTGCCGACCAGCGCTCCTAGTGCCAGTCCGGCAAAGAATTTTCCATTATTCATAATCTTATTACTTTAAATTGGTTTTATAAATGAACATTTCGGGTGGCGGAATGGTTTTAATACATCAGTTAATAAATCATTAAAATGAAGTGTATGAAACGTAAACTTTGGATAAGGATAGGTGCCGTGTTGTTGGCAGGATTGCTGCTATGGTGGCTCTTTTGGGCTATTTTGATCGATGAGGACGAGAATGAACAAAGTCTGCCTGAAACAGAACAGATAGAGTGATTTGCCATATGATAAAAGGATGATCTTCAGGCATGGGTACGAAAGAACATATTGGAATAGTCGGTAGAATATTCTGTTTGCTAAAGTCTATAGAACAATAGAATGTAGTTCTAAGCTTATGACAGGAAAATCTGTTCCGGCTTTCTTCTTTTGTTCTTCTGTCTGAAAAATTAATATCCATTTTGCATCTGTCTTCTCAGAAATAATCAGTATATTCGCTTCATTAACCAATTAGACATGATTGAATATGAAAACAATGAATTATTCTATAATCAGATGTATCTGTGCATTGGTCATCGGTGTGTTGCTGGTGGCATGGCCTGAAGCTGCCATTCTTTATCTGGTTATTACAATCGGTGTCCTGTTTCTAGTACCGGGACTCTTTTCTGTATTTGGGTATTTGATTCGTGGCAAGCAGGATGGCAGCAGTTTCCCTATTGCCGGGCTTGGTAGCCTTTTGTTCGGATTATGGTTGATGATTATGCCGGCATTTTTTGTCGGTATTCTGATGTATGTGCTGGGTGCTGTTTTGGTACTGGCGGGAATCAGTCAGATTGTGAATTTGTCTGCTGCGCGTAGTTGGACGGTGGTACCGGGAGGTTTCTTTGTGATACCTGTGTTGGTGCTGATTGCAGGTATTGTGGTATTATTTAATCCATTTACGGCGGCGGCTGTTCCATTCATCATTCTGGGAGTGAGCAGCATTGTATACGGACTGTCCGATTTGATAAACATCATCCGCTTCCGTCAGAAGAAAGAACCGGGTATGCCTGAAATAGAGGATATTACTCCTATAGAAGAGATAAAAGACTAATCCGATTGATATGAAAATACGAGGGGGCTATATTTTATATCTTTTGATTTTATGTGCGGTTGTAGGTTGTAAGGGAACTTCTTCACCTTCCACCGCATCCGAAACGGATAAGTATGCTGGGACATGTGAGGGGGAAAAAGCGAAAGCTATTTTGTGGGTGGATTATAAAAGAGGACGTAAGATAGCGGACGGGACTCCGATAAGAACGGTAAAAGTCTATGCGGATGTTCATGCCGATGGAAGTCTGAAAGTGCTTTCTTGGTGTAAAAAGCAGCCGATGAAGGTAGAAAATTACTTATTGAAAAGGGTGGCAGTTTACCGGATCAGGAAAGAAATGTTCGAAGGGGGGTATCTGAAACCGGGAGAACAGTATTTGCAGTTGCGCTATCTGCCGGGAGAGGTGAAATAATATGTTGTAGGAAGCATTGAAATTCGTAGAAAAAGGTTTTTGTTTCTTTTATATTTCGTATCTTTGTGTAACACAAATTGTTAGAAATATGAAGAAACAAATCTTATTGTCTTGTGCACTTGCCTGGGCTGTGATGGCAGGTGCTGAAACGATTGACATTACTACTTTCCGTTATGCCGGCCCCTACATTGTACAGGCTCCTTTTCAGGTGGACAGCGTGGATGTGAATTCAAAGACTTTTGTATCCGGACGTCTGTTAGATACTCATCTTTCTGTGGACGTATTGCAGCAGGGAACTTTATTTACAGGCGGAGTTTTGCCGGGAAGTGACTCGGGATATGCCTTGCACATGGTGGGCTTTGTGTTGGAGAATACTCGTTATGCTACGGCCAAGTTGAAGATTGACGGTCTGGAAAAATACCAACTTTATGTAGATGGGAAAAAGCAGGAAGGGACTGAACTCGCTTTGGAGCCGGCCACCCATTCTGTAGTTGTTAAATATCTTTCTGAAACAGGGAAAACAGATTCCTTGAAAGTGAGTGTGGATACGGATCAAGAGGGAAGCATTTCACTTAAGCAAGATAACAAAAAGCTATATACTTTGGCGGATGTGTTGCATGGAACTCGTTTTGCCGGAGTAGGACTTTCTCCTGATGGCAGATATCTGATTACTAATTATCGTACGACTTGTGTAGGTGGCCGGTCGGCCGGCAGTACGCGTATTACTGAACTTGCCAGCGGTAAGGTTTTGGCGGAGCGTACTGAGAATATGCAATGGATGCCTCGTTCTAACCGTTATTATTATACCCGTACAGGAGTGGATGGCAGGCAGCTGATAGTTGTGGATCCACTTACCGGAGTGGAGGCCGTGCTGGTGAATAAATTACCTGACGGGTATTTCCAGTTCGCACCTACGGAAGACTACCTGCTTTTCACCATGACCCAGGAAGGACCGAAAGAACGTAAAGAAATTTATGAGGTACTGGAGCCGGATGACCGCCAGCCGGGATGGCGTAACCGTTCTTATCTGGCTAAATATGATTTGAAGACCGGTTTGTTGCAGCCACTGACTTTCGGTTATCACAATGTCTGGGCTGCCGATATTTCCAATGACGGCCGGTATCTTTTGATGATGACCAGTCAGAGCCGTCTGACCAAGCGTCCTACTACTTTATTCTCACTATATCGGTTGGATATGCAGACTTTACAGGCGGAATTGCTGATAGATAAAGATGGTTTTATCAGTGGAGCCCGTTTTTCACCTGACGGAACGCAGGTATTGGTATCCGGCTCGCCTGAATCGCTGGGTGGAATAGGGAAAAATGTAAAGGAGGGGCAGACTCCGAGTATGACGGACGGTCAGCTTTATTTGCTGAATATAGCTGATAAGAGGGTCACTCCGCTGACGAAAGATTTTAATCCCAGCGTACAGCGTGCCGTGTGGAATAAGGTCGACGGGCAAATATATTTCACGGCCGAGAACCGTGACTGTTACAGTTTGTACCGGATGAATCCCGCTGATGGGAAAATTCTGCAACTGGAGGTTTCAGAAGATTTGGTCAATTCATTCTCATTGGCGCAAAATGCTCCGGTTATGGCCTATTATGGACAAAGCGCCTCAAATTCCGACCGTTTGTACACCATGAATACCAAAAAGATGAAATCATCTTTGTTGGAAGACTTAAGTAAGGACATCTTGAAAGATGTGGAGCTGGGCGAATGCAAGGCTTGGAGTTTTACCAATTCGCGTGGTGATACCATTTACGGCCGTTATTACCTGCCGCCTCATTTTGACGCTAACCGGAAATATCCTATGATTGTGAATTATTATGGTGGGTGCAGTCCGGTCAGCCGTAATTTTGAAAGCCGTTATCCGCATCATGCATACGCGGCATTGGGCTATGTGGTGTATGTGATAGAACCTAGCGGTGCTACCGGTTTCGGACAGGAATTCTCTGCCCGCCACGTCAATACAGCCGGGGAAGGGGTGGCACAGGATATTATAGAAGGTACAAAGCTGTTTTGTAAAGAACATGCTTTTGTCAATGACAAGAAAATAGGCTGTATAGGTGCGTCCTATGGCGGCTTTATGACACAATACCTGCAAACACAGACCGATATTTTTGCAGCGGCCATCTCTCATGCCGGTATCAGTGACCATACCAGTTATTGGGGGGAAGGATATTGGGGATATTCGTATAGTGAAGTTTCCATGGCGGATAGTTATCCGTGGAGCAATCCTGATCTTTTTGTAAAACAAAGCCCGTTGTTCAATGCGGACAAGATACATACGCCTTTGCTGTTCCTGCATGGTGATGCGGATGTGAATGTACCGGTGGGAGAGAGTATTCAGATGTTTACAGCACTGAAATTGCTGGGACGCGAAACAGCTTTTGTGGCGGTAACGGGGCAAGATCATCATATTGTAGACTATGGCAAGAGGATCCAGTGGCAGAATACAATCTTTGCCTGGTTTGCCAAATGGTTGCAGGACGATGCGACTTGGTGGAACGCTATTTATAAGCCGAAAAACTTATAACTTTTATGGTGTAAGAGACTTTGGACATGTGTTTTTATATTGTTAGTATGTATAAGCTTATACGTTAGTATATGTAGGCTTATACGTACTGATGTATGACCTTACACGTACTAACGTGGGCTGAGTCTGTTTTCACTATCCGTTTTCCCTATACTGTTTCGGTGACATTCCTGTATATCTTTTAAAATATTTCCCAAAGAATGAGATATCTGGGAAATTAAGTGAATAGGCTATCTCCTGAATAGTAAGATCGGTGGATTTTAGTTTGGCTTCCGCATCTGTTATCACTAGTTTGGCGATGATATCTGTAACAGTTTTTCCCGTAATCTTATTGACAGTAGTGCTGAGGTGCTGAGGGGATATATGAAGCAGATCGGCATAAAAAGCTACACTCCGTTCTTTCGTATAATGTTTGATGATATATTGGACCAGACGTTTTACAATTTCTTCTCCACGATTGAAAGTACGTGTGGTTACATTGGTGTTCTGATGAATGCTGCCTACACCATGCAATATAGTGAGCAGCATGGTGCTGATTAAGTCTTTATTGGGCTTGGCTCCCATACGTTTCATTTTTATCAGCAACATAAAATAGTCTTGAAACAACTCGGTTATTTCGGGACGCAGAGGAATAATGGGCGTGTCAATCAGGGCTGAAAGATAGTTCATGGTGGAATTGAAGAGGTTTATTCCATTCAGCAACTCTTTGTTGAACCCTATCAGGTACAGACGGCAGTCGGGACTTTGCCGGTGGACATGTACAAAGGTTTCTGGCAAAATAGTGACAATGTCGTTCTTTTGTATCTTGTGTTCAGACAGATGGATCGTTATGTCACATTCACCTCGCAGGCACAGAAGGAACAAGCATCCTTCCATTCGTTGCGGGTAGTGGTAAATACGGCCTAATGATCCTGTCATGTCAATTTCTGCAACGAAATCCTTATTTGATTTAAATAGGTTAATGTCATCTATATACTTCATAAAAATAAAGAAGATTTTGATTATGCACCACAAATATAGGACAGTTAAAGCAGATAACAAAGAAAATGCTTAAAAATAGACTAATATATCTTACTGTTAGCACTTGTACGCCTTTAATAATTATGAGAACTTTGCAGCGGAAACTAATAGTGAAGATTAACAGTATGAAAGGTAAAAATTTGTCTATCATGGCAATGATTGCAGCAGTGTTCTGTTCTTGCGGACAGCAACCTGCACAAGAACGCGGTCCCCGTCCCGTGAAATTGGCGGAAGTGACCTCGTTAAGCAGGATCGAAAAATCGTATTCAGGTGTTGTGTCGCCTGATCAGTTCAGTGACTTGGCCTTTAAAATGTCCGGTCCGCTGGTAGCAATGAATGTACTCGAAGGACAGCGGGTAAAGAAAGGACAGGTAGTGGCCGAAATTGATCCGACAGATTACAAATTGGATTATGACGCTAAGAGGGCTTCATTTCAAAAGGCGGCATCACAGATGCAACGCGCGGAGAAACTATTGGCTAAGAACGCCATTTCCATGCAAGAATTTGAAACGACCCAAGCTTCGTATACCAATGCCAAATCGGCATTTGAAGATGCGCAAAACACATTGAATGACACAAAGCTACGCGCTCCATTTGATGGTTTCATCCAAAAAAAATACGTTGAAAACTATCAGCGTGTACAACCAGGACAAGGAGTAGTGTGTTTGATTAATCCGGCTAAATTGCAAGTGGAGTTCACTATCCCCGAAACGAATATTTCTTATGTAACTTCTCCTTCTACTATTTACGTAGAATTTGATGCCTATAAAGGAAAATTATTTCAAGCAAAAGTAAAGGAGTATGTAGAGGCTTCTCCCGATGGGGCAGGAGTTCCTGTATTCCTTTACATTGATGATCCGGAATTTGATTTGAAAAAATACAAGGTATCGGTGGGGTTCTCATGTCGTGTTATTGTCAATATTGAGAATGATGTGGTAAAAGAAGGGATTACAGTACCTTTGTCGGCTGTAGTGTTTGACAATACATTGAATAGTAAAAAAGTATTTGTTTATAATCCATCCACACAGAAAGTGGAACAACGCAAAGTCAACGATAAGGGTACTATTGTTGGACGTAATGACTTGATTGTTACCGGAGATGTGAAAGCGGGTGAACAGGTCGTTTCTGCCGGAGCCTCTTATCTTGTGGATGGCCAGCAAGTAAAAATATTAACAGAATAAAAAAGGAGAAAGCATATCATGAATATTCCAAAATATTCTTTGGAGAACCGGAAGGTTATCTATTTCTTTTTGGCTATTTTGCTGATAGGTGGAGTAATCTCCTTCTTCAAGCTGCCTAAGAAAGAAGATGCGCCTTTTGTGATAAAGACTGCGGTATTGGTTACCCAGTATCCGGGAGCGAACCCACATGAAGTGGAGAAACTGATTACGGAACCGATTGAACGCGAAATTCAGTCCATGACAGATGTATATCAGATTAAATCGGAATCTTATTTCGGACTGTCCAAGATTTCTATTGAACTTCAGCCTACGATTGATCCGGATTATATGCCTGTGAAATGGGATGAATTACGTCGTAAAGTGGCGAATATACAACCCAAATTGCCCAGTGGGGCGTCTACCATTACAGTGAATGATGACTTTGGTGATGTGTATGGCATTTATTATGCTTTGACCGCTGATGAGGGATTCTCGTATACTGATTTGCGTGACTGGGCCCAGCGTATCCGTACCCAGTTGACTCCGATTGAGGGAGTGCAGAAAGTGATGTTGTATGGGGAACAGACAGAAGTGATCAATGTCAAGATATCCACCTCCAAACTTTCGGCACTGGGCATTGATCCCACTTCAATTATGGGCATCTTGCAGAAGCAGAATATACAGGTGAATACGGGAGATATAGCGACAGAAATTTATCAGTTGCGCTTGCGTACGGAAGGAACTTATACCAGTCTGGAAGATATAGAAAATCAGTTGATTATCAGTAAGGACGGACGGGAAGTCCGTTTGGGGGATATTGCAACAGTGGAGCGTGGATACTATGATCCGCCTTCAACCTTGATGCGGGTCAATGGTAAACGTGCTATTGGTATAGGTGTGGCCAGTGGAGCAAAGGATAATGTGGTAGCTGTGGGTAAAGCAGTGGACGAAAGGTTGGCGGAAATAGAGCAATTGTTGCCTATCGGTATTGAACTTGCCTCCCTTTATCCTGAGGATAAGATTGCCGATGAGGCGAATAATGGCTTTATCCTGAATTTGATAGAATCATTGGTTATTGTTATCCTGATTATCTTTGTGGTGATGGGATCGCGTGCCGGTATGCTGATAGGTAGTTCGTTACTTTTCTCAGTAGGTGGTACTTTGCTTATTATGTTGATGTGGGGAGTAGGATTGAACCGTACTTCTTTGGCGGCATTTATTATCGCCATGGGTATGCTGGTGGATAATGCCATTGTGGTGACAGATAATGCGCAAATAGGTATCAAGCGCGGAAAATCACGTTATCAGTCATTGATAGAGGGGGCCATCAAGCCGCAGTGGGCATTGCTGGGCGCTACTTTTATTGCTATCTGCTCTTTCTTGCCTTTGTATCTGGCACCGGCATCCGTGGCTGAGATTGTGAAACCGCTATTTGTTGTATTGGCTGTGTCACTGGGATTGAGTTGGATTCTGGCTTTGTGCCAGACTACGACTTTTGGTAATTTTATTTTGAAAGAAGCTGTTCCCGGCGGTGCAATGAAAGATCCGTATGATACTAAACTCTATCATAAATTCGAGAAGTTTCTGACCTTGCTGATTAAACGCCGTTTTGTGACATTGACCACCGTCTTTGTGACTTTGGTGCTTTCTTTGGTTATTATGGCTGTTATGCCTCAGAGTTTTTTTCCGAAAATGAATAAGCCTTATTTTCGTGCTGATCTGGTATTCCCTGAGGGATTCAGTATTCATGCGGTAGATCAGGATGTGATGAAGGTGGAGGGTTATTTGAAGAATCATGAGAAAGTTAAATCATATTCGGTGACATTGGGTGGTACTCCGTTGCGTTACTATTTGGCAAGTTCTTCTTTTGGACCGAAGTCTAACTATGCTAATGTGATGGTGGAAACTAAAGACCCCGAAGATGCAGCCGAAGTAGAACAGCAGTTTTATGAGCACATGACCCAGAATTTTCCCAATATCATTACCCGTTCGGCACTTTTTGCTTTGTCTCCGGTGCCTGAAGCTGCTATTGAGATCGGTTTTATCGGTGAGAATCCCGATACATTGACCGCATTGGTTGAAAGGGCGAAGAAAATAGCCCGCCAGTGTGATATGGTGACGGATATCCGTTCTAATTGGGGAGATAAGGTGCCTGTGTGGAAACCGATGTTCTCTCAACAGAAAGGTTTACGCTTGGGAATTACCCGTCAGCAGGTTGCTAATTCATTCCGTACGGCTACCAATGGTTTGCCTTTGGGAGAATATCGTGAGGGGGATGTTTCCTTGCCTATTCTGTTGAAAGATGAGGATGTGGAAAAAATGAACTTGAATGATGTGAAAAGTGTGCCTGTATTCAGTACGAAAGGAAATTCCGTGAAAGTGGAACAGGTGATCGATAATTTTGCTTTGGGTTATGATTATAATGTAGTCCGCCGCTTTAACCGCGAGCGTTGTATGATGATGCAATGTGAACCTAAACGTGGAGCCAATACGATGGCTGCGTTTAAACAGGTGCTCACTGCCGTACAAGAGCAGATGCGGTTGCCCGAAGGGTATAAAATGAAATATTTCGGCGAGCAGGAAACACAGGATGTGAGTAACGCTGCATTGGCGAAGAATATTCCGCTGACCTTCCTGTTGATTTATGTGGTTCTGCTGTTTCTTTTCCCCAGCAACTACCGCAAGCCGGTATTGATTATGCTTATGTTGCCGCTGGTGTTTATTGGTGTGGTATGGGGATTGCTTTTGTTTGGTAAGTCATTGGACTTCTTTGCCATCCTCGGTCTGTTGGGATTGATTGGTATGAATATCAAGAACGCCATTGTGCTGGTCGATGAAATCGGACTTCAGTTGAAGGATGGAAAGGGTGCTGTGCCTGCCGTGGTCGAGGCTACCAAGACACGTATCGTTCCGGTGACCATGGCTTCCGGAACTACTATTCTGGGTATGCTTCCATTGTTGGGCGATGCCATGTTTGCAGGTATGGCGGCTACCATTATGGGTGGTTTGTTCGTATCAACGGTACTGACCATTTTTGTTCTTCCGGTAACTTATTGTATTTTCTTTAAAATCAGAGCAGACAGATAATGAAAACTAAGATGATCTATATTATAAGTATGGCTTGTATGACCGGTACACTTTCGGCTCAGACTGTCGTGGATTATTCTACCTTTGAACAAAAGGTACTGGATTATAGCCAAACCTTAAAACAGAGTGTGGCGCAACGTACAGCTATGCAGAAGGCTATGAAAGCGGCAAAAACCGCTTTCTTTCCGGCTGTTGATGCAACGGGAAGCTATCAGTATCGTATTAACAAATACGAGATGGATTTTGGCGGAATGGCTGTTCCTATGGAGCACGATTCATACAGTGCCGAAGTAGGGGTATCACAACCTATTTATGCCGGTGGCAGTATCTATCACAATTATAAGGCTTCCCAAATACAAACTCAGATGGCGGATAAGTCGGTGGATTTGACAACGGATAATATTATCTATGCCGCTGAAGCCAGTTATTGGGGAACAGCCGCACAAAAAGAAATGTATGAAACGATGTGCCAGTATGTACAGATTATTGAGCAGTTGACCAAAGTGCTGCAAGATAAGTACGATGATGGCTATATCAGCAAGACGGATCTCATTCAGATGCAGACTCGTTTGAAAGAGGCTGAATTGCAACGTTCCAGCAGCTATCAGTCTTATCAGGTCGCCTTGCAGAATATGAATGTACTGATGGGATTGGAACCGCTGGCTGAAATGGATTTGACGGATTCTATTTCTACCATATTGCCTATGCCTGCCTTTGTTGGAGCGGAAACAGCCTTGAATGTGCGTCCCGATTATGCTATCTCCCAATTGGATGTGGATTATCAGAAAAGACAGGTAAGTCTGGCTGCCGCCAAGTACAACCCTTCTCTTTCTATCGGTTTTAAAGAGACATGGGGAACACAGATGTTGAACATTTCGGGCGAAACTATGTTTAATAGTAATGTGTATGCCTCTATTAAATTGCCGATTTTCCATTGGGGAGCCCGCTTTAAATCGACGGCTGCACAGAAGGCTATTTTATTGGGCAAGCAGTATGCATTGCAAGATAAGCAAGACCAAATAAGCAAAGAAGTGGCGAAGGCGTGGACTAGTCTGACAGAGAATACCCGTCAGATAAGTATTGCCGAGGAGAACTGCAAACTGGCAGAAGAGAATTTGGATTTGAACACTTTTAGTTATACTGAAGGTAAGTTGACTATTTTGGATGTGCTTTCTGCACAGCTGACATGGATACAGGCATATACAAACCTTATCCAATCTTATTATGAGCAGAAGATTGCGTTGGCTGATTACAGAAAAGCGACCGGTATAAGGTATTTAGGACAGAAATAGGTAAATTCAGACCAGATTCTTATTATAAAAAAAGTCACAATAAAGCAGGTTTGGCTATCTTTGTATCCCAATCTGCTTTATTTGTTTTTATCAGTTTATGTTTACTGTAAAGCTTGTTTTAACAGTGGAAAAAATAACAGGTTACAATGAAGAAAATATCATTTTTGATCGTAATCTTTATATGTATGGCAGATGCGGCTTTGGCAGTCACGCAAGAGGGCGGTCTGTTTTATTTGCCTGAAGATACGACAATGCAACACAAAGACAGCACAGTACAGAAAAGGACTTTTTTCAAAAGATTTCTGGACTATTTTAATGATGCTAATAAAGATAAGAATCATAAGAAATTTGATTTTAGTATTATTGGCGGACCACATTACAGTACGGATACCAAACTGGGGCTTGGACTGGTGGCAGCGGGGCTTTATCGTGCTGATAGAAGTGACATGCTTCTTCCCCCGTCCAATGTATCTTTATTTGGAGATGTTTCCACTGTTGGCTTCTATATGTTGGGGATACGCGGAACTCATATCTTTCCGCAGGACAAATACCGGCTGGATTATACTCTTTATTTTTATTCCTTTCCTTCCAAGTTTTGGGGAATAGGGTACGATATGGGTAATGTAGATGCCAATGAATCTGATTTAGATCGCTGGCAAGCACAAATTAAAGCTAGTTTTTTGTTTCGGATAGCGGATAATTTATATATAGGTCCTATGGCATCTTATGATTATGTGCATGGTAAGAATATGGAACGCCCCGGATTACTGGAGGGAATGAACCTTACTACTGCTAATTATGGAGTGGGCCTTTCTTTGGCATATGATTCGCGCGATGTGTTGACTAATCCCCATAAGGGATATTATTTGAATATTACCCAATGTTTCCGTCTTAAGTTTTTAGGAAACGATTATGCATTCAGTACTACGGATTTGCGTACCAGTTATTATCATCCTGTATGGGAAGGAGGATTGTTGGCAGGAGAATTACGCGGTACTTTTAATTTCGGTAATCCGTCGTGGGCTATGATGGCGCTGTTGGGAAATTCGTATTCCATGCGTGGTTATTACGAAGGGCGCTATCGTGACAAGCATAAAATAGAGGGGCAGGTGGAATTGCGTCAGCATGTATGGAAACGTAATGGTGTTGTAGTTTGGATAGGGGCCGGAACTGTATTCAATAAGTTCAGTGCTTTGCGCATGGACAGAGTGTTGCCTAATTATGGAATAGGTTATCGTTGGGAGTTTAAAAAGAATGTAAATGTTCGTCTGGACTATGGATTTGGAAAAAATGGACAGTCTGGTTTTATTTTTAATATAAATGAAGCATTTTAAAGAATTTATTCAGTGGTGTTGTGAGCCACAACGATTGTTCGTTCTGTTCATCGTTGTCTTGGCCATTCCCAATGTGGCATTGTTTTTTACAGAACAACAAATGACACTTTTGGCACGTATTTGTAATGTCATTCTGCCGGTATCGGTTTATTGGTTGATTATGACATTGGGGCGTAAACCTGGAAAGACTATTTGGATCTTATTTCCGTTTGTTTTCTTTGCGGCATTCCAATTGGTATTGCTATACCTGTTCGGGCGTTCTATCATTGCAGTAGATATGTTCCTGAATCTGACAACTACTAATTCCGGGGAGGTGATGGAACTGTTGGATAATTTACTGCCGGCTGTAATTGGTGTTTTTGTTGTTTACATTCCTGCTTTGGTCTTGGGAGGTTTCTCATGGGCCCGAGGTAATCAGTTGGAATATTCTTTTATTCGTTCTCAACGTAAGTATGCCTTGGCAGGCATTGTTGCAGGAGTGTTATTGACTGTTATCTGCTATGCGACGCAACGTGATTATCAAGTAAAGATTGAAATGTATCCGGCTAATGTATGTTATAATTTAGTATTGGCTGCAGAACGTGCGGGCGAAACTGCCGGATATGCGGAAACTTCAAGGGATTTTACTTTTAATGCCAGTGCCGCACATGATAAAGACAGCCGGGAAGTTTATGTCTTGGTGATAGGGGAAACGGCCCGTGCCTGTAATTTCGGACTTTATGGTTATGAAAGGAATACCACTCCATTACTTGATAAAATGGAGGGGTTGGTAACTTTCACGGATGTGCTTACCCAGTCTAATACTACTCATAAAAGTGTGCCTATGTTGCTTTCGGCAGCTTCGGCTGAGGATTATGACTGTCTTTATAGACAGAAAGGAATCATTACCGCTTTCAAGGAGGCAGGATTTCATACAGCCTTTTTTTCGAACCAGCTTCCTAACCATTCTTTTATTGATTTTTTGGGGATGGAGGCAGATGATTGGAAGTTTATCAAGAAAGACACTCCGAAAGGAGCCAATATTTCGGATGACGAACTATTGTTTCTAGTAGAAGAGGAGCTAAAGGCAGGTCATCAAAAATTATTTATCGTGCTGCATGCCTATGGATCACATTTTAATTATAAAGAACGTTATCCCGAATCCATGTCTGTCTTTAAACCGGATAATCTGACAGACGCCAAATATGAGAATAAAGAGTATTTGATGAATGCATACGATAACACTATCCGTTATACAGATGGTTTTCTGGCTTCTTTGATCACTTTATTGCAGAAAATGAACTCTTTTTCGGCTATGCTTTATACTTCGGATCATGGAGAGGATATTTTTGATGATAATCGAAAATTATTTTTACATGCATCCCCGGTCCCGTCTTATTATCAACTGCATGTACCATTTTTAATTTGGTTGTCCAAAGCATATAGAGAAGAGAATGTGGAAGTACATGAAGCTATATTGCAGAACCGTGAAAAACCGGTAGCAGGAAATGCTTCTGTGTTTCATACCATGCTGAATTTGGCAGGGATACAGACACCTTATAGGGCAGATAGCCTATCGGTAGCAAATAGACAATATCTCATTCGTCCGCGTTATTATCTTAATGATCATAATCTTCCTAAGTCATTGGATAAGATAGGATTAAAAAAGGAAGACATAGAACAGTTCAGACGAAATAATCTTGTTTATCCTTGATGTGAAAAAGATTTAAAATGGTTGGAGAATTATAATAGAATTACGTATTAATGATTAATTTCGCACAGCTTTGTTATTGTATTTATTACGAAAACTATTATAATTCTTTTATTATGAAAAACAAGAAAAACAATTTCTATCTGATGGGAGTGGTGTTTATAGCCATTCTCGGCGGTTTACTTTTCGGTTATGATACAGCTGTTATTTCGGGAGCGGAGCAGGCTCTGCAAAAACATTTGGGATTAGATGCTTTCTGGCATGGCGTGACTGCTTCCAGTGCATTGATAGGTTGTGTCATTGGTAGTGCTTTTTCCGGTTATTTTGCTTCGGGGTTAGGACGTCGTAATTCGTTGCGTCTGGCTGCTTTATTGTTCTTTCTGTCTGCTTTAGGCTCTTATTATCCCGAATTTTTATTTTTCTCTAAAGGAGATACTTCGTTTGCATTGATCCTTGCTTTTAACTTTTATCGTATCATCGGGGGGATCGGTGTAGGACTTGCCTCTGCTGTTTGTCCGATGTACATTGCCGAAATTGCTCCTTCCGAAATTCGTGGTAAATTGGTTTCTTGTAATCAGTTTGCTATTATTTTTGGCATGTTGGTAGTCTATTTTGTGAATTATATGATTAAAGATGGTATGCCGGATGAAGTGCTTGTTTCCGATGGTTGGAGATATATGTTTGGTTCAGAAGCGGTTCCGGCTGCATTATTTGGCATTTTATTGTTTTTGGTTCCTGAAACTCCGCGCTATTTGGCTATGACCCATCAGGATGATAAAGCGTTTTCTGTACTTGAAAAAGTAAATGGAACAGATAAGGCTAAAACTATTTTGTCTGAAATAAAGGCTGTGACTTCCGAGAAAACAGAGAAACTGCTTACATACGGGTTGACAGTTATTGTAGTCGGTATCTTGCTTTCTGTATTTCAGCAAGCTATCGGTATTAATGCTGTGCTTTATTATGCACCGCGTATTTTTGAGAAAATCGGTGGCGGTGGTGATGGTATGATGCAGACTGTGGTAATGGGGGTAGTTAATATTCTCTTTACATTGGTTGCTATCTTTACCGTAGAGAAGATGGGACGTAAACCCTTGTTGATTGTTGGTTCTATTGGTATGGCTGTAGGTGCATTCTGTGTTGCATTTTGTGATGAGTTTCAGGTGGGAGGTATTCTTCCTGTTCTTTCCATCATTGTTTATGCTGCATTTTTTATGATGTCATGGGGACCTATCTGCTGGGTGTTGATTGCAGAGATATTTCCGAATACTATCCGCGGCAAGGCAGTGGCTATCGCTGTAGCTTTCCAATGGATATTCAATTATCTGGTCTCTTCCACTTTTCCTGCCATGTATGAATTCAGTCCGGTGTTTGCCTATGGGCTTTATGGCGTGATTTGTGTGCTTGCAGCGCTGTTTGTATGGAAGATGGTTCCTGAAACAAAAGGAAAGACTTTGGAAGATATGACTCGTCTTTGGAAAAAAAGAGCGAAGGAGGCTTGAGAATCTTTCTTCTGATCAAGAACTATTTCATATTGTTTCCTTTTGATAATATCGTCCGACGGATATAAAGCGTATGTCTTATATTCATCGGATGATCGCTTTATAAAGGTTGGATGAGCCATCTTTGTCTTGGACGGATGTGAATAGAGCAAGAAAAAAGACAGGCATGCGAAAATATTTTCGCATCTGTCTTTTTTCTTTTTTATCAGGATGGGATTGTTTTATTTCTTTTCCCCTATTGTTTTCAGCATTTCTTGTACGGCTGCTTCCAACTGCTGGTCTTCACCTGCCAATGCCTTTTCTGGAGTATTATAAACTTCAATGTCTGGAGAAAGTTGGTGATTTTCTGCATATTGTCCACGCATATCCATGCAACCCACCTGAGGAATACCGAACACAATGCTCGGATCGATTTGGTTTTCCCACCATACGGCAGTCATTGTGCCCGGAACCGGTGCGCCAATCAGTTTGCCTATCTTTAATTCCTTGTAAACCCATGGGAAGCCATGTGCGTTACTGTAATTGTCCTCGCATACCAATACGCAGGATGGCTTGAGCCATTTATTGAATGGGTCGCTGCCTATGTATTGTCCGCGTGGAACGAAACGCTGATATTCCTTGCCGCTTAATAAAGTGGCCAAGTCATCATGTAGCCAGCCGCCTCCATTGTGGCGTGTGTCTACAATAATAGCTTCTTTGTTGCGGCAGCGTCCCAATACTTCACTATATACTTCGCGGAAACTTTGACTGTCCATACCTTTTACGTGTACATAGCCTATGCGGCCTTCGGATAATTTATCGACTATATTGCGGCAACGTTCTACCCAACGTTTATACAGCAAGTTACTTTGTTCGCCCGTGCTGATAGCTTTGATGGTGATATCAAAACGTTTGCCGGTAGCCGGATTATATATGGCCAGTAACACTTTTCTTCCGGCTTTGCCTTCCAGTAGCGGGAAGTAGTCTTGTCCTTTTACGATAGGTTTGCCGTCAATTTTCTCGATGATGCAACCAGGAGTAACATCCGTTTTTTTCACGGCAAATGGACCTTTTGCTAATATTTCTTTAATTTTTAGCCCGTCACCATCATAAGTTTCGTCATAGAATGCTCCTAGGGTCGCTGTGGATAGTGTAGGACCGTTTGAGTAGTAACGTGCTCCGGTGTGTGAACCGTTTAACTCACCCAGCATTTCACTTAGCATTTCCTGAAAATCATAATTGTTATTGATGTATGGAAGAAAGCGTGCGTATGCTTCGTGATAGCCTTTCCAATCTACTCCGTGCAGATCTTTTACGTAGAATTTATCTTCTACTTGTTGCCATACATGATCGAAAATATATTCGCGTTCACCATAGGGTTGGTAGTCGAAGAAAGCTTCGAATTCTACAGGTTTGGTTTCACCACTGCTGACAGTAACTTTCTTGATACCACCTTGGCTGCAAAGGAACAGATTCTCGCCTTTCTTATCAGGAAGCAGGGCTCCGCCACCGACTTTTTTCATGACGATTTTAGTCTTGTTTTCTTTAAGATCGTGTTCCCATAAATCATATCCGCTTTCGAAGGCTGCTTGATAATATAGTTTGTCACCCTTCGGAGTTAATACAGCATCTCCCAATCGTGAAGAATTTACAGTTAGACGAATCACACGGTCACGGCTGTTTTCAAGGTCGAAAACCAGTGGTTTTACTTCCTTCTTGTCATCTTCTTTCTTGGAGTCTTTCTTTTTATCTTTTTTATTATCAGCCTTCTTTTTCTCTTCACTCTTCTCTTTGTCTTTCTTTTCTGATTCCTCCAGCAAAGCAAGTTCTTCCTTGCTCATTCTGAAACGGTCGTATGCGTCCAAGTCGAAGAACATGATGTAGATATCCGCTTCAGCGCCCCAGCTTCCGTGGCTGCGGAATCCTGCGCGGTCACTTTCCCAAATCATGGCTTTTCCATCCAATACCCATTTGGCATTGCCGTCACTGTATCCACTTTCGGTCAGATTATGAATTTCTCCGTTGCCAGATGCGTTGACCAGTGCAACATCCTTGTTATTCCATCCGCCAATACCTATGTAGTTGGTAAGAATCCATTTGCTGTCCGGACTCCATTGATACCATTGGTCACCGTCGCTGTATGAATATTCATAGTTGCCATCCATGACGGTTCGTACAGCTTTTGATTTCAGATTCAGAACACGGATGGTAGTACGGTTTTCAAGAAAGGCTACTTCTTTGCCGTCAGGACTGTATTGAGGTTGGAATGAAGTGATATCCGAATTGGTCAGTCTTTCCTCTTTGATATCGGTTGCGTAAGCGAACTGTTTTTCTTCCTTTTTAGCTAGACTGGTTTGATAAATCTGCCATAATCCGTTTCTTTCGGAAGCGTAAACAATACTTCTTCCGTCCGGAGAAAAGTGAATATCGCGTTCCTGTTGCGGAGTATTGGTGATTTGTTTGGTGGTGCTGTATTCTGTTGATGTGACATATACATCTCCGCGTAGTACAAAAGCAATTTCTTTTGCATCGGGTGAAAGGGATATTTCTGTTGCTCCGCTACGCTTAATCTGGCGGATGAGATCTTTGTCGTTCTTGTCGGTGACAATGGAAATCTGAACTTTTTGCGGAATGGCACCTTCTTTTACCGTGTAGATTTCGCCATCATATCCATAGCATAATGTTCCATTGGAGGCGGCACTCAGGAAGCGTACCGGATGTTTGGTATGGTTGGTGATTTGTTTGGATGTATTACCGTCAATATCACGTTTGAAAATATTAAATGAGCCTTTTTCCTCACTTAAATAATAGAATGATTTATCATCTGAAGCCCAAACGGGAGTGCGGTCCTCACCATTGAAAGTAGTTTGTTTGCGAAAGGTACGGTTTCCATTCAGAGAACACAGCCAAATATCGCGGGTAATGGATGAAGTGTGATGTTTACGCCAAGGATCTTCATATCCTTTTTTGTCATGGTAGAGCAAAGTATTACCTGTGTGATTGATACTGATATCTTCCATCGGCATGGAAGAGAAGAGGGCAGGGCGTCCTCCTTCGGTATTAACTTCATATACTTGTTGGAATTGTCCGGAGGGGAATTGTGCGTCTTCTACAGTTGGCATTATATTGGCTAGAAACAGAATGTGTCCGGCGTCTTTATAAGCCACCGGTGTTTCATTACCCGAATGGGTGGTTAATCTTTTGGGGATACCCCCTTCCTTGTTTACCTCAAAAATATCCATACTTCCCATGCGGTCTGATGCGAAAGCAATTTTTTTTCCGTCAGGACTCCAGATAGGTTTGGTGTCGTGGGCAGGGTTGGTTGTAATCTGACTGGCCCTGCCGCCTGTAGAGGGTACTGTGTAGATGTCACCTTTATAGGTGAATGCGATGGTGGTTCCATCCGGAGAAATGGCACAATAACGCATCCATAATGGATTGTCCTGTGCATACGTGGAAATTGACAACAAAATTGCTGCCACACCTAGTAGCTGTCTTTTCATGTGGATAAAATGTTGTGGTTAATACTAAGTTATTTCTTCTTTTTCAGGAAATATCCTCTGATTCTTTGCATGATCTTGATACCGGTCCGTACTCCGTCATAAACGGCGATTCCTGTATTGATATGTTGCATAATGCCTTCTACGCCTCCTTTTTGTTCTACAGGCGCAAAAAGTTCATGTATGGTTTGTACCATTTCTTTTTTAGCTTGCTGTACTTCTTCCAACTTCTCAGCTTTTCGTTGTGCTATCACTTCCAAAGTGATGATGGGCGTTTTATTAGGAGTATTCTCTTTCATAATCAGTTGTCATTTAAAAGCAGGTTGGCAAGGAAATTTACCATAGGCTGGACAATCAGCCGTTTGCGGAATAAAACGATTAACAGAATCAGCAGAATAATGCATCCGGTAATGATTCCATAGCTAGCCATAAGCCCGCCTACATGAGGTTCGAGTACATAGGCCAATGTAAATGACAAGTAGAAAAGTGCGATAATACCTAATATCAATAATATAAAGACAAGGATGAGGGTTGATATCAGTATAGTAAGTTTTTCTACTAAATGTAATTTTACATAATCCTTTTGTAACTCTGCGTACTTTTTAAGCTCTGCCAGAAGTTGTTGCAGATTATCTATATTTTTATCGTTTGCAAACATGCGTGGAGTTTTGATTTAAAAATTATTGTCATTCCGGATCCAAGTCCGGAATGACAATACACTTTTGTGGGCGTTGCTTATTCTTTTACCTCGGCTGCAATTTCATCGACCAGATTTTCCATATCTGTGCGACTTAATTTGATACCTCTTTTACGTAAAGCATCAGCAATTTTGCTACGAGTGTCTTCTCCGCTTTCAGGAGCAAATAAAATACCTGCTGCTGCACCAACTACGGCTCCGCCTAGGAATGCAGCTAAAATACTTAATCCTTTCATAGTTTTTTTGTTTTTTGTACCTTACAAATCTAACAAATAAAACTGAATGTTGTTGTTTATTTTGTCTATTTTTGAATAGAAATTGGAGATTCTTCTCTGATTAACTAAATTTAACTCCATTCTTGATGTGAAAGCTGTTGATATATTGCTACTTTTGCACCAATATAATGGAATTAAACTAGAGTATTAATTTATAAAAGATTGAGTAATCATGAAAAAATTAGTTGTGTTGGGTATGGGATTGTGCGTAGCCTTGGCATTTTCCTCATGTAAATCTAGCGAAAGTGCTTACAAGAAGGCTTATGAAAAAGCAAAACAACAGGAATTGGCTGAAGCTCCTGCTGATCAGGTAGAAGCAACTCCGGTTGAAGCTGCTCCGGTAGTATCTGCCCCTGTGACAACTGCTCCTGTTGCCGGTCCGGTTCGCGAAGAGAAAGTAGAATTGGTTTCAGGTGACGGCTTAAAAGCATATAGCGTAGTATGTGGTAGCTTTGGTGTGAAAGCGAATGCAGAAGGTTTGAAACAATATTTGGATGGTCAAGGTTATAATGCCAAAGTGGTTTATAATGCTGAAAGAAATATGTATCGCGTTATAGCATCTTCATATGATGACCGTGCGCAGGCTACTCAGGCAAAGGAGGAGTTTAAGGCAAAATATCCTAACCGTGACGATTTCCAGAAGGCATGGTTACTATATAGAGTATATTAATGACTTCTTTTTGGTAAATTAAGAAGAAAATATAGTCTATTTTTCTTTATTAAAAGTGGCAACTGTGAAGTTGCCGCTTTTTTTTATAGCTTTGTCGGTTCTAAACAACAATAAAAACTAAGGGTATGAAATATTATGGCAGATTATCGGTCATTGCTCTTTTGGCTATAGCACCGCTGTATGGCTTTGCCCAGGAAAAGGTTGTGCCTATAAAATACGGAGATATGGATCAGTGGATAATCCGTAAGGTTCATGAGTCCGGTGTTATAGGCGGCAATACCAAACTTCTTTATGAGATAGGTCCTACAAAGGAAATAGATGGTAACAAACCTTATAAAAATATGGGAGGGTCTCCTTGGGGAACCTCTAATGTGATGGCTAAGGTAGTGGGCATTGTTAAAACAAATAATTCTGTTTATAGAGACAAACGGGACAATGGATATTGTGCTCGCCTGGAAACGCATATAGAGAGCGTCAAAGTATTGGGGATGGTGAATATTACTGTATTGGCAGCCGGATCCATTTATTTAGGTGATATGCTGGAGCCTATAACAGGAACTAAGAATGCTGAGAAGAACATGAACTGGGGAGTTCCTTTTACTCAACGTCCCAAAGCTGTCCGTTATGATTATAAGGTAAAGATGTCTGGTGAGAAAGATCGTATCCGGTTGACAGGTTTCAGCAAGAAAGGTCAGGTGGCAGGGCAGGATTGTGCGATAACTGTTTTCTTTTTGCAAAAACGTATGGAGGACGCTGAAGGAAATATTACGGCGAAGAGGGTAGGAACTATGGTGATGAAATATGATAAGGATTCGGATGGTTGGGTAAATGGTGCTACTTATGAAGTGCTGTATGGTGATATAACCAAGCATCCGTCTTATAATCATGAAACAATGGGGTTGAGAGAGAGGGATTATACTAGAAATAGTAAGGGAGAAAGTGTCTTGATTAAAGAAATAGGATGGGCGGAGGCCAATGAAAATCCTACGCACATGATACTGCAATTTTCGTCCAGTCATGGGGGGGCTTTTATCGGTTCTCCTGGAAATACACTTTGGGTTGACAATGTGAAGCTGGTCTATTGAGGATAGTAAATGCTTTTGTTTGTATAATGTTGCTTATATATTAGTCTGTGTCACTATACGATAGAATATTTTAAAATCGTCTTGAGCTTTTTTAAAAACAACAGGATGTATTTAAAAAAGCTCTTGTTCTTTTCTAAATACGTCCTGTTGTTTTTATGTATCAGTTTTTTGCTTGTATAGCCCGATATCTTGTTACAAGATTCGGTAAATACTACCTCAAGTTTCCAGAATTGTATAGCCAAGATCTGTAGATTCTTGTTATATGATTTATTTGCTGTTGCTGCTTATGTGATCAAAAAAGCAGTTGAAGAAAAAGAGGGAGCATCGTTTGTTACGATACTCCCTTCTTTAATCTATCAGAGTTTTATCAGGTATCAATGATTATTTTACTTCCAAGATAACTACGCGGTTCAAATAGTTCTTACCAAACATGTTATCTGTTCCACCCATAGCAACTTTTTCAAGCTGGCTTTCTTTTACGCCTTCTGCAACCAATGCATCGTAAACAGCCTGAGCACGTTTTTCAGACAAAGTCTGGTTGAATGAAGCAGATCCTGTAGCTTTATCAGCGAAACCTGCAATTTTGTACTTAGCGTTAGGATTAGCTTTGATTGCTTTAGCCATTAACTGTACATTAACCATACCTTCCGGACTGATCTTTGCTTTACCGATTTTGAAGAAGATAGCAACTTCTGCAGCGCTAGGAACTTCTTTAATCACTTCCTTAACTACTTCTTTCGGAACTTCGCGGATCACTTCCTTGATCACTTCTTTTTCTACTACACGGTCTTCAACTTTAGCAAACTTCTTGCCACCAAAGATGTAGCTGACACCAGCTGTCAACATACCTGTTCCTTCAGCTTTACGGTGGCTACTGATATTACCAAAGATAGAAGGAGCGATGGCGCCGCGAGCTTCAACATCGATAGCCCAATATTTGTTAATGTTGAACTTCAAGCCTACACCGGCGGATGCACCAATACGTGCTCTTGCTTTGCTTTCACCTTCGGGAACCATTGTTCCATCATTCTTGATTGTTACGTTCTGTGACTTAGCTACGGAAAGCATAGGACCAGCAAAACCATATACTTCAAAAAAACGGCTAGGATTAGCACCTGCAAACAGAGTTGACAAGTTTACCATAGCGTCAATGTTAGCTCCTACGTAGTTCTTGTTGTGTTCGTAGTAACTGTTATCCAAACACAAGTGTTGTGTGATACCATTTACCTGACCACGTATCCCCCATGTGGGAGTAATTAACTTACCCAAAGAGATGCTGAAGTGAGGAGCCAGCTTATTGAAACCATCGTTTTCAATAGCGTGGATACCTCCACCTACACTGACGAAGATGTTATCGCTCCATTTCGGAGTATAATAGTTGGTGTCTTGTGCTTTAAGAGTAGTAGCACAAGCACCTGCCATCAGAAGCGACAGAGTTAATACTTTATATTTCATTTTACTATAATTTTTTGGTGAATTATTATTCTACGTGTTGGTTTAAACTGATTGATTATTTACCAGCTGCACCACCACCTGCATTGCCATTGTCTCCGTGACCGTGACCGTGTGATAATACTTCCAAACCTGCATCAGTAGTACCTGCTTCTTTTACTTTTACATTAGGAATAGTATAGATTACATTGTCAACAGTAGCGCTGATAGACATAACGTATTCAGTCATAGGTGTTACAGGTTTGAATACAAATGTTACTCCTTCTGTCATTGTTACTTCTGTCTTGATTGTCTTAGTTGCCATGTTATCATAAGTATCTACTAATGCTTTCAATACAGCAATAACATTGTCGTTGCTCATAGCTCTTGAGTTTACAAGAGTTTCAATGTATGAATAGAGTTCTGTTTTGTTAAGAATTTTAGTACCTACCAATGCATCGTATTCAACTTCTTGCGGCTTGCCTGTACCTGTATATTCTTTTGAAGTCTTGTTGGATTCAGATTTAACTTGTTCAATTGAATCTTCATCTTTAGAAGTACTTACATTCTGTGCTGCAGATGCTATTTTCTGTGCGTAGAAAGTTACAGGAATAAGAATCATCTGACCTTTTGCTACTTCTGGAACTTCAACATCGATAGAAGCTACGGGCAAATACTCGGCACTTGAGAAAGGACAAATAACAGTAACTTTTTGTTTAGCGATAGCTCCATTTTCGCCAGCTGCAATAGTTGTTGTTGCTGTACCTAGATTTTCGCCTGTTGTCTGATCATACACAGTAGCAAAGATTGTGGCACTAGCGGGTGCTTGTTCGATTGGTTCTACATTAAATTCTTCCTTTTCGCAGCTTGTGAACACTACAGTTGTTAAAGCTACTGCGGCCAATGCCAATTTAGCACCAATACCGCTCAAAAAACTTTTCTTTTTCATCTCAATAAAATTAAAAATTTAATAATTCTGATTTAATAAAATATGGATTAAAACTATTTTGTTGCATTATATTTTCACTTGCATTACTATATGGCATTTTATAATAATATTTTTCATTTCCTGCATTATATGTTATACCCGTACCCAATGAAGTAGAAACCCTTGGTATATATTTATGTCTTTTATATCTATAAGGTGGTAATGCAACGATGAATTTAAACCCTCCATTACTATTGGCATGTTCAGCTTTTACAGCGTAAAAACCTATACTGGCATAGCGGAAGTGTCTGATCATTTCAAATCTTACCCCTTTTTCTTTTAATAAATATTGTTCAGCTCTCAATTTAAACTGTGTATTAAACCTTGGCCAGTAAAAGTTTCCCCCTACAGACCAATAAGTAGTGTACTTATCATTATAGCGAAATTTAAAACCTCTCCAATATCCAAATCCGACATAACCGAATCTTCCTTCTATAGAAAATCGCTCATCCTTGAATGGATAAAACAGATTTAAATCTGCACCATATGTATCATAATCAAAGAAACCTATTGTTGCTGTTCCCAGTATATTATAAGGCAGACGAAATTGTTGTGCCAAGGTTAGATATCCAGGACGAACTTTTCCTGCAAGTTCTCCATATCCGTCATTATACACAGGCAGAATAATCTGTCCAGTAAATTTCATTCCTGGCCAAAGCGACACCTCTACCGCCGGGCTAAACTCTAATAAAGCCTGATATATCTGTGTAATGATATAGTTCTTAAAGTATAGCTGCGGATATACCAATATATCTACTTTAAACAGCGAACTGTTCTTTTTCTTTTCTTTCTTCACCTTGTCCCAACTGTCACCTATATCATAACTGACTTTCCAATCTTCACCACTTACCACTGTTGTGTCACCGGCAAGAGGCTGATAGGTCAGTGAGACCTGAGGTATATTATAGTTGGTAACAATCAACTTACAAGATTTATCCTTGGGTAATCCCATTGACTGTATGATATCTACAGCCTTTCTAATACCCAACGCTTGAATTTTGTAAGCACTGTTTTCAACCACATAAACTCTTTCTTCAGGAGTATCTGTCCATCTTACATTTTCAAATCCCATTTTTACAAGACTATCTGTTGTTAATTCTCCTGTTGATTGACTGAAACTTTTTAATGGAATCATAACAAGCAACAATATAGCTATACAATACAACAAACATCTATATAAAACTCCTTTTGAAGAGCTCTTATTTTTCATTTTATAACAAATACTTGTTTCAATTTAACATTATGCGACCCTTACGTTAAGCCACATATTCGGTGCAAAAATAAGTACTATTTTTTAAATAGCAAATAAAATTAAACGAAATGAATCGTTTCTTTTGAAAAAACAGTTGAAAAAGCATATTTTAATCTTTATATATAAAATAGGTATGGAATAAATTTGTATTTTTGCAAACTATATGAGTAGAATATTAGCGATAGATTACGGTAAAAAGCGCACAGGTGTGGCTGTGACGGATGTTTTGCAAATTATTGCAAACGGGTTAACGACTGTCCCTACACACCAACTACTGGACTTTATTCTGAAATATGTGGAAAAAGAGCCTGTGGAACGCATCATTGTAGGGCATCCCAAGCAAATGAATAATCAAGAGTCGGAAAATATGCGTAATATTGTCCCTTTTGTCAATCAACTAAGGAAAAAATTACCGGATATACCGATAGAGTTTGTTGACGAGCGATTTACGTCCGTATTGGCCCACCAAGCCATGTTGGATGGAGGTTTGAAGAAAAAAGATAGGCAGAATAAAGCTTTAGTTGATGAAATCAGTGCTACGATAATCTTACAGTCCTATTTGGAGTCGAAGAAATATATTTAATAAATAAAAACAGATTAAGAAAAATGATATTACCTATTTATGTGTATGGACAACCGGTGTTGCGTAAAGAAGCAGAGGATATTACCCCGGATTACCCTAATTTGAAAGAGTTGATAGCAAATATGTTTGAAACCATGAATCGTGCAGATGGTGTGGGTCTGGCTGCTCCGCAAATTGGTTTGCCTATTCGTGTCGTAACTATTGATCTGGATGTGATGTCTGATGAATTGCCCGAATTTAAGGATTTCCGTCGGGCTTATATAAATCCTCATATTTTAGAAGTGGGTGGAGAAGAAGTCAGCATGGAAGAAGGTTGTTTGAGTTTGCCAGGTATCCATGAAACGGTGAAACGTCCGGACCGTATTCATGTGACTTATTTGGATGAGGAGCTGAAAGAACATGACGAGTGGGTGGAAGGCTATTTGGCAAGGGTCATGCAGCATGAATTTGATCATTTGGACGGAAAAATGTTCATTGATCATTTGTCTGCATTACGCAAACAGATGATTAAAGGAAAGCTGGGGGCCATGTTGAAGGGCAAGGCGCGTTGTTCCTATAAGGTCAAGACTATAAAATGATAACTCCGCGATTTTGATTTATGCGCCACAGGTGGCGCATTTGTGGGGAAAACCGTATTTTTATAAATACAAAATGATAAAACGGATACTCTATACATTATTAATAATGTTCCCTGTACTAGCTTCGGCACAGATAAATACGGACAGGGTGATGGCGATAGGGCGTAATGCGCTTTATTTTGAGGATTATGTCCTTTCGATTCAATATTTTAATCAGGTGATTAATGCAAAGCCTTATTTGTCTGATCCTTATTTCTATAGAGGTCTGGCGAAGATAAATTTGGATGATTTTCAGGGGGCGGAGAGTGACTGTTCAGAAGCTATTGAGCGGAATCCGTTTGTGGTAAGTGCTTATCAGGTACGTGGATTGGCACGGATCCAGCAGAATAATTTTGCGGGAGCTATAGAAGATTATACCAAGGCATTGGAGTTTGATCCTGAGAATATAGGGGTATGGCATAATATGGCCCTTTGCCGTATCAGGCAGGAAGATTATAAGGGGGCGAAGAATGATCTGGATAAGCTGATCGCTATTTCCCCCCGATATACAAAGGCCTATTTGATGCGTGGTGAGGTGGATTTGAAGCAGAAGGATACTTTGGCTGCCGAAAAAGACTTTGGTAAGGCGATTGAAATAGACCGTTATGATGCAGATACATGGGCCAGCCGTGCTATCCTTCGTCTGCAGCAACAGAGATATAAAGATGCGGAAGCTGATTTTGATCATGCCATCCGTCTGTCCACCCGGAATTCAGGTGTCTATATCAATCGTGCTTTGGCCCGTTACCATCAGAATAACCTGAGAGGAGCGATGAGTGACTATGATATTGCATTGGATATTGATCCCAATAATTTCATTGGCCATTATAACCGGGGCTTATTACGTGCACAAGTAGGCGATGACAACCGGGCTATTCAAGACTTTAATTTTGTTATCGAAATGGAGCCCGACAATATGATGGCTATTTTCAACCGTGGTCTGTTATTGGATCAGACAGGAGATTATAAAGGGGCAATTAAAGATTATTCTACGGTGATAAATGAATATCCCAATTTTTTGCTGGGCTATCAGTACAGAGCGCAGGCACGTAGGAAAATAGGGGATGTAAAAGGTGCTGATGCAGATGAATTCAAAGTGTTGAAAGCACAACTGGATAAACAGAACGGAGTAGATCCTAATAAGCAGACTGCCGATAATACAGAGAATAATAAAACCCGTAAGAAGTCCGACAAAAACATGAACAACTATCGTAAGATTGTGGTTGCCGACAACGAAGAGGGAGAAGAAAAATATAAGAGTGACTATCGTGGACGCGTGCAGGATAAGAATGTGAATATTGTTCCCCAGCCTATGTTCGTGCTTACCTATTATGAAAAGCACGATGATGTGAAACGACAGGTCAACTATTATAAGTTCATTGAAACATTGAATAATCAGAAAGTACTTCCCGGTCGTCTGATTATAACTAATGAGGAAGCTCCTCTGACGGAAGAACAAGCTACAAAACATTTTGCATCCATTGACGAACAGACTGCTGCTATTGTGGCTGATCCGAATGATGTGAACAAACGTTTTGCACGTTCATTGGACTTTTATCTGGTGCAGGATTTTGCAAGTGCCATTGAAGATTTGAATCAGGCTATTATTATTGAGGGTAATTTCTTTCCGGTTTATTTCAATCGTGCTTTAATCCGTTATAAGCAGCTGGAATACCAGAAGATGGAAAAAGAGTATAATTTGAAAGCCAATCCGGGAGAGAAGAGTGCTGTGAAAGCTGCGGACTATGAAATGGTAAAGCGCGATTTGGACAAGGTGATTGAGCTGGCTCCGGATTTTGTCTATGCTTATTATAATAGAGGTAATGTGCTTTCTATCTTGAAAGACTATCGTGCGGCAATTGTTGATTATGACAGAGCCATCCAGTTGGATCCTAAATTTGCGGATGCTTATTTCAATCGCGGCTTGACACATATCTTCTTGGGTAACAACAGGCAAGGTATACAGGACCTGAGTAAAGCAGGTGAGTTGGGACTTTTCTCTGCTTACAATATAATCAAACGCTTTACGGAACGAAAAGAATAACATTTTTTTGCTAAAAAGAGGATAAGTCAAAAAGATTTCGTTATTTTTGCATCCTCAAGAAAGAAAATAAATAGAAGATTATGATAAAGATAACATTCCCCGACGGCTCTGTTCGCGAATATAACGAAGGAGTTACTGGTCTGCAGATTGCAGAAAGTATCAGTTCACGGCTGGCGCAAGATGTTTTAGCTTGTGGCGTGAACGGTGAAACGATTGATTTATCTCGCCCTATCAATGAAGATGCAAACTTCGTTCTTTATAAATGGGAAGACGAACAGGGCAAACATGCTTTCTGGCACACTAGTGCCCACTTGCTGGCCGAAGCATTGCAAGAACTTTATCCAGGCATTCAGTTTGGTATCGGTCCGGCCATTGAAAACGGTTTTTACTATGATGTAGACCCGGGTGAAGCAATCATTAAGGAGGCAGATTTGCCAGCTATTGAGGCCAAGATGGCCGAGTTGGCTGCAAAGAAAGAAATATTGGTGCGTCAGAGCATTGCTAAAGAGGATGCGTTGAAGAAATTCGGTGAAAGAGGTGAGACTTATAAATGTGAATTGATCTCCGAACTGGAGGATGGACACATCACCACTTATACACAAGGTGCGTTTACCGACCTTTGCCGTGGTCCCCACTTGACCTCTACTGCTCCTATCAAAGCTATCAAGCTGCTTTCTGTGGCCGGTGCTTATTGGAGAGGGCAGGAAGACCGTAAGCAGATGACACGTATTTATGGTATAACTTTCCCGAAGAAGAAAATGCTGGACGAATATCTGGTAATGCTGGAAGAAGCCAAGAAACGCGACCATCGTAAGATAGGTAAGGAAATGGATTTGTTCATGTTTACCGATATGGTGGGCAAGGGACTTCCCATGTGGTTACCGAAAGGTACTGCCTTGCGTATCCGTTTGCAAGATTTCTTGCGCCGTATCCAGGCCCGTTATGATTATCAGGAAGTAATGTGTCCGCCTATTGGCAACAAGAACCTGTATATCACTTCCGGACACTACGCCAAGTATGGTAAGGACTCGTTCCAGCCTATTCATACACCCGAAGAAGGGGAAGAATATTTCCTGAAACCGATGAACTGTCCTCATCACTGTATGATTTATAAGAATTCTCCACGTTCTTATAAAGACCTGCCGTTGCGTATCGCGGAATTCGGAACCGTATGCCGCTACGAACAGAGTGGTGAATTGCACGGACTGACCCGTGTGCGCAGTTTTACGCAAGATGATGCTCACTTGTTCTGTCGTCCCGACCAAGTGAAGGAAGAATTCCTTCGCGTGATGGATATCATTAACATTGTGTTCAAGTCTATGAATTTTGAGAATGTGGAAGCTCAGATTTCTCTTCGTGACAAGGTGAACCGTGAAAAGTACATTGGTAGTGATGAGAATTGGGAAAAAGCCGAACAAGCCATTATTGAAGCTTGCGAAGAAAAAGGCCTGACTGCGAAAGTGGAATATGGTGAAGCTGCATTCTATGGACCTAAATTGGACTTTATGGTGAAAGACGCTATCGGCCGTCGCTGGCAATTGGGAACAATTCAGGTAGACTACAACTTGCCCGAACGATTCCAGTTGGAATATATGGGTTCAGATAACCAAAAGCATCGTCCGGTAATGATTCACCGTGCACCTTTCGGATCAATGGAACGTTTTGTTGCCGTATTGATTGAGCACACTGCCGGTAAATTCCCGCTGTGGCTGACTCCTGATCAGGTAGCTATTCTGCCTATTTCTGAGAAATTCAATGAGTATGCGGAAAAAGTGAAAGCAGAACTGAGAAAATTCGATGTTCGTGCTATTGTGGATGACCGTAATGAAAAAATCGGCCGTAAGATTCGTGACAACGAAATGAAGCGTATTCCTTATATGTTGATTGTAGGTGAGAAAGAAGCTGAAAACGGTGAAGTTGCAGTCCGCAAGCAGGGCGAAGGCGACAAAGGAACTATGAAAATAGAAGAATTCGGAAAAAATATTGCCGAAGAAGTTTCTAATATGATAAATAAATGGTAACTTTGCAGCCGTTTGCAAAAGAGCACATTGTTAAACCTTTATGTATTCTTTTGCGTTAAGATAAAGAAATACTAATTAAAATAAGAAGAAACAAACAGGAACTAAAAGTTTTTTAATGAAGAATGACAGTTTAAAAGGGCAACACAGAATCAATGAACAGATTCGTGCCAAAGAAGTCCGCATAGTGGGCGACGATGTAGAACCGGCAGTTTATCCGATAGCTCAAGCTTTAAAAATGGCTGAGGATCATGAGGCTGACCTAGTTGAAATTTCACCCAATGCTGTTCCTCCAGTTTGTAGAATTATTGATTATTCTAAATTTCTTTATCAATTAAAGAAACGTCAAAAGGAACAAAAGGCTAAACAGGTAAAAGTAAACGTAAAAGAAATCCGTTTCGGACCTCAAACAGATGATCATGACTACAACTTCAAGTTGAAACATGCCATCGGATTCTTGCAGGACGGAGACAAGGTGAAAGCATATGTGTTCTTTAAAGGTCGTTCCATTCTTTTCAAAGAACAAGGCGAAGTATTATTGCTTCGTTTTGCGAATGACTTGGAAGAATATGCAAAAGTAGAGCAGATGCCCTTGTTGGAAGGTAAGAGAATGACTATTTCTTTGGCTCCGAAGAAAGCGGGCTCTCCGAAGAAGGCAGAAATGGATACTGCTAAAAAGGAAAATCCGAAAAAGGCAGTAGAAGCAAAAGAATAAAAAAAGAGTGCGTAACGCGCCGGTATAGTGCGTTACCACCATTTGAATAATAATTTAAAATTAAAAACAAGATGCCAAAGATCAAGACTAACTCCGGTTCTAAAAAAAGATTCGTTCTTACCGGAACAGGTAAAATCAAAAGAAAGCACGCTTTTCACAGTCATATTTTGACTAAGAAGACTAAAAAGCAGAAAAGAAACCTTGTACACTCAGGTCTAGTAGCTAATGCTAACTTGGATCAAGTTAAGGAATTGCTTTGCATGAAGTAATCTAAAAACAACGAAAGCGTAAACGTATTATTTAAAGTATTAACCGAATGTCTTTAGCTTGAAGTTCACCGTGTGAAACAGTGGCGCTAACATTCAAAAAGAATTAAAACTATGCCAAGATCAGTAAATCATGTTGCTTCTAGAGCAAGAAGAAAGAAAATTTTAGGTCTTACCAAAGGTTATTTTGGTGCAAGAAAGAATGTATGGACAGTAGCAAAAAACACTTGGGAAAAAGGTTTGACCTACGCATACCGTGACCGTAAAAACAAGAAACGTAACTTCCGCGCTTTGTGGATTCAGCGTATCAACGCTGCGGCTCGTCTGGAAGGAATGTCTTATTCTAAATTGATGGGTGCATTACACAAAGCTGGTATCGAAATCAACCGTAAGGTGTTAGCTGATTTAGCTATGAACCATCCGGAAGCATTCAAAGCAATTGTTGCTAAAGCAAAAGTAGCTTAATTCTTCTGTAAACGGTGATATAAAGATTTATTAAAAGAGCAATCTCTATGAGGTTGCTCTTTTTTATTGCGGATGCTTTGTGATGTTTCATTAAGAATTTGAAATAACAATAAGCAGAATTACAGAGAGTTATTTTCTTGCTTATTATTTTTAACAAACAAATCCTGCTATACTCTTGTTTATATCATAAAAAGGACGTATATTTGTCATACGGAAAGAGATGAAAAGCGAGCCGCATTAGTTGGATTGGGAAACTCATCAAACTAATCTGAAAACCGAGACATAGCTTCATCTTCCAATGGCGGGCCACGCCTTCGGGTAGCATTTATGCCGGTGGATTACAAAGGAGGAGAGCACTCAAAACCTGTCATTCGGAGTTTCATCGCATCACTGGTGCGGCTTCATTATAAGGCGATGTTAATTCAAGAGATTAGCATCGCTTCTTTTTTATAAAAATAATACGGATATGATATTTTATTTTTCAGGTACAGGTAATTCAGCTTGGGTGGCAAGGCAGCTGGCGGAAGGACAGAATGAGGAATTGCTCTCCATCGCTGTGGAAATAGATAAGAATAAGGAGTATAAACTAAGAGAAGGAGAAAAAGTAGGTTTTGTCTTCCCTGTGTATGCATGGGGACCTCCGGAGATTGTACTTCGTTTTATCCGTCGGTTGAAGATGATTAAGCCGGAATATCTTTTCTTTGTCTGTACTTGTGGAGATGATACGGGTCGGACTGCACAACTCTTTTCTTCTGCTGTTGCCCGGAAGGGATGGCGGTGTGCTGCCGGTTACTCGGTCACCATGCCGAATACTTATGTTTCTTTGCCAGGTTTTGATGTAGACGATGAAGATGTGGAAACCCAGAAAGTGCATAATGCTGTTGCCCGTGTACGCTTTATTAACGAGGAGATAGTATCAAGGGTTCAAACGAAACATTATAATTGCCATGAAGGTGCGCTTCCATTTACTAAATCCTATTTTTTGCGTCCGTTTTTCAATACTTTCCTGATGTCTCCTAAACCTTTTCATGCTACAGAGGCTTGTATTGCTTGTAAAAAATGTGAGAAAGCTTGTCCTGTGAATAATATAAAAGTAACGGATCGTCCTGTTTGGGGAGATAACTGTACCCAATGCCTTGCTTGTTATCATATTTGTCCGGTTCATGCTGTGGAATATGGAAAAGTTACTGCGAAGAAAGGACAATACAAAGGACGGTTGTTGAGAGACTTATAGGTGCGAGAAATGGTCTGTATTGGTTTTATATTCCAAAGAAGAAGATTCTATACGTAGACATTAAGTTATCTATCCATTTGGAAGGTGTGTCGAAACCCTCATGAACTAAAAATCACCCTCGTTACAGAAGTTGAACTGCACTCCAAAAGTTGGACACAAAACTTTAGGAGTGCAGTTCAATTTCTGTAACGAGGGTGATTTCAATAAAAGGGAAGTATTCCCTTTTATTTTATCTTCCGCCGGTTTAACGCTTGTTGATAACGTCTTGCATTCGCTTGATGCTGGGCTGCTGTGACAGCGAAATTATGAGTGCCTGAGAAATCTTCTTTGGCACACATATAAATATAATTATGCTGTGTATAGTTCAGTACGCTTTCCAATCCTTGGATGGATGGGATTCGGATAGGTCCCGGAGGCAAACCTGCATACTTGTAGGTATTATAAGGAGAGTCCACTTCCAGATGTTTGAAAAGAATGCGTTTCAGTCCGAATTCCTGCAAACCAAATTTTACCGTCGGGTCTGCTTGCAACAACATCCCTTTATTCAATCTGTTGATGTAAAGTCCTGCGACCATGGGTTTTTCAGGACCATTGGCCGTTTCTTCCTCCACGATAGAGGCCAGAGTAGATACTTCTTCAGGAGTAAGTCCGATACGTTGAGCCTTTTTCAACCTTTCACCATTCCAAAAGGCGGCATGTTCTTTTTGCATCCGTTTCATAAAAGCGTCAGCACTCATATTCCAATACACCTCATAAGTGTTAGGAATAAAAAGGGAGGGGAGTGTCTCTTGGGCATATCCCATTTGTGCACAATAAGCACTGTCGGAAATTAATTTGGCAATATCCAGAGAATCAATCATGAGCTGGCGTGAAACGGCCCGCACTAATCTGTCCACGGTGCGTACACTGGGTACAGTCAGATTAATGGGAGTCTGATATCCCATAGAAAGACGCCGGAAGAGGTAGCGCATATTGTCCGATGGATTGAGAGCGTAACGCCCTGTCCGTATATTGTCGCCATACTTCTCTTTTTCTGCCAGATATTGAAAACCGAACATACTTTTAGGATGTCCGTTCCGGATTATTTTATGGTACACAGAATCCAGGTTATCATCTCTGTCTATATAAATATAGGTAGTCTTTGTAAGTTGGAGCTGCTTGGCAAAGAAATAGTAATATATACTTCCTGTGCCACCTGCTCCCGCTAGGATAATTATAAGAATAACTATCCATACAATAGTACGTTTCTTTTTATTCATTTTAGTCTATCGGGCTTTTTTATATGCAAATATAGGCAAATATCCTTTTCTTTTCTACTTTTGACGATTTTGTACCCCTAAAAATACAATTTTGTCCACTATCCGGTTGATGTAAAATGTGTAAATTTGACCAAACAAAAAACGAGAACGCAAAATAGTATATTAATTATTTTATTTTTAATCATGAAAAATGCACTTATGGGCTTGGCATTGTTCGCTGCAATGCCGGTATTTGCTCAACAAAAAGCGACTATCAATGTACATCCCGAGCAAGGGAAAGAAATCATCAGTAAACATATTTATGGACAATTTGCAGAGCATCTGGGAACTTGTATCTATGGAGGTTTGTGGGTAGGTGAAGATTCTAAAATTCCCAATACCCAAGGCTATCGTAATGATGTGCTTCAGGCTTTGAAGGACTTGAAAGTGCCGGTGCTTCGTTGGCCGGGGGGGTGTTTTGCCGATGAATATCATTGGATGGATGGTATCGGCCCGAAAGAGAATCGTCCCCGGATGGTCAATAATAACTGGGGAGGTACAGTAGAAGATAATAGTTTCGGAACACATGAATTTCTGAACTTGTGTGAGCTGATAGGTTGTGAGCCTTATATCAGTGGTAATGTAGGAAGCGGAAGTGTGGAAGAAATGGCGAAATGGGTGGAATACATGACTTCTGAACAAGGTAGCCCGATGGCGAAACTGCGTAAGGAGAACGGTCGTGAAAAACCATGGAAAGTGAAATTCTTTGGGGTAGGTAATGAAAGCTGGGGATGTGGAGGCAGTATGCGTCCTGAATATTATGCAGACTTGTATCGCCGTTATTCTACCTATTGTCGTAATTATGATGGCAACCATTTATTCAAAATAGCCAGTGGTGCCAGTGATTATGACTATAACTGGACCGAAGTGCTGATGAAAAATGTGGGTCATCGCATGGCAGGTCTTTCTCTTCATTATTATACAGTGACCGGATGGAGTGGAAGCAAAGGTTCGGCTACCGAGTTCACTAATGATGATTATTATTGGACTATGGGCAAATGCCTGGAAATAGAACCGGTATTGAAGAAGCATATCGCTATTATGGATAAATACGATCCGAAAAAACAAATCGGCCTGATGGTGGACGAGTGGGGAACCTGGTGGGATGAAGAACCGGGAACGGTCCGCGGACATTTGTATCAGCAAAATACGCTGCGTGATGCTTTCGTGGCTTCTTTAACTTTGGATGTTTTCCATAAATATACGGATCGTATCAAGATGACGAACATTGCCCAGATTGCCAATGTGCTTCAATCTATGATTCTGACCAAGGAAGACAAGATGGTTTTGACACCGACCTATCATGTCTTTGAAATGTATAAAGTGCATCAAGATGCTACTTATCTTCCTTTGGAACTGAACTGTGAACGCAAGGTGGTACGTGACGACCGCATTGTTCCGATGGTAAGTGCTACCGCTTCACGGGATGCAAACGGTTTTATTCATATTTCCTTGTCTAATGTGGATTTGCAGGAATCGCAGGAAATAGAGTTGAATCTGGGTGAGGTGAAAGCTAAGAGTGTTACCGGCCGTATTTTGACCGCTAACAATATAGGTGATTACAATAGTTTCGAGAAACCGAGTGTGGTTGCCCCGAAAGAATTTACCGGAGCCAAGGTTAATAAGGGAAGCTTGAAAGTGACTCTTCCTGCCAAGTCTATCGTGGTGTTGGAAGTGAAATAATTCACGTACGTACGTGTAGCCCTTCACATACGTCAGTGTAGGGCTATGCATACGTATGTATTGCGCCACACGTACGTATGTGATGGATTACGGTAATTCTTGTATCCACTTCGCTTCAATTTTGTTTTCTATCTCATCCGGCAGGGCAGCGAAGAAATCTATATTCGTTCTTTTCTCTACGCTGTCCACTGTTACTATATATTTCTTCAGCGGCTTATGTCCGGTGCTGTTGGGGAAGATAAATCCTATGGCTTGCGGATTTTTCTTATCATTTATCAATATGACTTTATAGAAAGCATGGGGGACTGCCACTTTGTTGTTGCCAATTCTTTTCGGGCGTTTAGTATCATATATGGGGCCGCAGGCAATGTATACAGCTCCATATTTTTTTGCCCATTGGCGTGACTTTTCCTCCAGGTCATTCCAGTCACCGCGGTTCAGATTAGGATTTTGCGGACAAATGTTGCTCATATAAAAAGATTCTTCCATGGCTTGTTTGCTCCATTTCATATCGGCGGCAGGGGCCATGTGTCCCCGGTCGTATCCTGATTTTGTATAATCTCCCGTATATGCTTTGGCTCCACGTACGTCCGGGTCGGGCAAGAATTTGTCTGTTCGCCCTTCTTTTCCTTTTGTTTCTTTTTTAGTAAGCTCCCATGCTACCCATTGTGGAGTTTTGTAATCGGCATTATAAGACAGGGTATATCCTTTACGTTTCAATATCTGTCCGCCTGTGCCCGATTGCATCGTCGGGATTTCCAATGCACCGCCATGCTGAGTCGGAATACGTATTTCGGGCTTTTCTTCATTGTTTTCGATAGCGGGGATATTTTCAAGCAGCTTCCCGTCAAACAACTGATATTTATAGGCCAAAAGTCCCAGCAATATTAAAATAATGACGATTCTTAGGGGACTGTTCGCTTGTTTCTTTTTCTTTGCGCTCATATTTGTTCTGTTTTAGGGGTGCAAAGATAGAATAAAATATAAAAATACATTATCTTTGCCTATGATATAGCTGTAAATTTAAATAATACCGACATGCTATCCTAACTAATCAAACCTATTATATATGAAAAAGAACCGATTATCGTTAGCGTTCCTGGGTTTGCTGATTGCAGCTTCCCCTTTACGGGCACAGGATACGCCGCAGACTGAAACAGCCGAGCAAAAGGACAAAAGAATGGAATGGTTTTCACAAGCCAAGTTGGGTATTTTTATCCATTGGGGGATTTATTCTGTTAGAGGAGTGTCCGAAAGCTGGTCCTTCTTTAACAACTACCTGCCCTACGATGAATACATGGAGCAGGAAAAAGGTTTCACAGCCTCCAAGTATGATCCGAAAAACTGGGTGGATCTGATCAAAGAGAGTGGGGCCAAATACACAGTGATAACCACCAAGCACCATGACGGAGTTGCGTTATGGGATACCAAAGTAGGAGATATCAGCGTCGTGAAAAGCACTCCGGCAAAACGTGACCTTATCGCTCCCTTTGTAAAGGAAGTGAGAAAACAAGGATTGAAGCTTGGTTTCTATTATTCTTTATTGGACTGGTCGCATCCTGATTATCCTAACAAAACCCGTACGGAAGTACGTTATAAAAATGATCCTGAACGTTGGGCCCGATTCAACAAGTTCAATTTCGGACAATTGGCGGAGCTGAACAAGACCTGGAAACCGGATCTGTATTGGTTTGACGGAGATTGGGAGCAAAGTTCGGAAGCATGGAATTCCAAAGGAATTGTAGATTTGCTTCGTTCGGATAATAAAAATGTGATTATCAACTCGCGTATACAGGGGTATGGTGACTATGCCACTCCCGAACAAGGAGTGCCGGTGGTGCGTCCCGAAGATAAATATTGGGAACTTTGTATGACCATGAATGATTCATGGGGATATCAGCATACAGACAGCAACTATAAATCACCCTATATCCTGCTTCGTACATTTGTAGACTGCCTGAGCATGGGTGGTAATCTTTTATTGGATATCGGTCCCAAAGAGGACGGTTCCATTCCTGAAGAACAGATCGCTGTGTTGAAGGAGTTCGGCCGATGGACCAAGAAGCATAAAGAAGCTATTTATGAAACTCGCGCAGGTATTCCTACCGAGCATTTCCAGGGATATACCACACTGAATAAGGCGGGGGATATTCTGTATTTATACCTTCCTTACAAACCTAACGGTCCGGTGGAAGTAAAAGGGCTGATGAACAAAGTGAACCGTATATGGGTGGTTGGTAACGGAGCTATGTTGAATTACAAGGTCTACAATAAAAATTATTGGAACTCAGTACCGGGCAATCTTTATATTGATGTACCCCAACAGGTGCAGGATGAGCAGATTACCGTGCTGGCCGTGTTGCTGGATGGACCGATCAAACTATATCGCGGAGTGGGACAAGTGCAAGATAATAACTAACTTGAATCTGAAAAATACATGAAGAAACTTATTTATACCCTGTTACTTCTGCTGGTTACTTTTCCGGCAATGGCACAAAGCCTTTTTGAACAATATGAGCGTTTTCTGACCGAACCGCGTACTTATGTATGTTATCGTCCGGATGGAAAGTTGAAAATAGATGGTAAACTGAATGAAAGTTCCTGGAATAAGGCGGCGTCTACTGCCCCGTTTGTAGATATAAGCGGAGAAGGATTCCCGACTCCCAAATATGAAACTACCGCCAAGATGCTGTGGGATGATGAATTTTTATATGTAGGAGCTGTTCTTCAAGAAGAGGATATCAAGGCGCGTCTTACCCAGCGTGATACCATCATCTATTATGACAATGACTTTGAAGTGTTTATTGATCCGGATAGCGACGGACACAATTATTTTGAAATAGAAACCAATGCGCGTGGCGTGATTTTCGATCTGATGCTGGACAAACCTTATCGTTCGGGTGGAAATTTCATGGTGCAATGGGACTGCCCCGGATTGAAGACTGCCATCCATTGCGAAGGTACACTGAATAAATCAAAAGATAAAGATAAGTATTGGAGTGTGGAAATGGCCATTCCTCATCAGGCGCTGACCATGAACTTTAACAATCCGTTGAAGGCTGGCAATACCTGGCGCATCAACTTTTCGCGTGTACAGTGGCTGAAGGAGAAAGGACCCGAGGAAAATTGGGTATGGACTCCTACCGGAAGAATCGATATGCACATGCCCGACCGTTGGGGATATCTTTATTTCGTAGACAAGAAAGTGGGAACCTCGCAAGATGAGTTGGTTTATCCGTACAATCAGGCCATTTATAAATTGCTGTGGGCCATGTTCTACGCACAACAGGATAATTATAGTAAACAACATAATTATCTGCGTGCCACAGAACAATTCTTTTTGACTGATAAAGAGTTGAAAGATCTTCCGGCTGATGCCCGGATTGCGGTGGAGGCGACTCAGAACACGTATCAGATAGCTATAACCAATCCTGTTGAAGGAGTCCGTTATGTGATCAATAATGAAGGACGTTTCCGGACAGAAAAGATACCTGCCCGTGAAGTTAAAAATTGGTTGTGGATGCGTCTGAATAACCGTTCGGATGCCGAATGGCAAAAGTGGTTTGCGTTGTTGAAAGAATGTGGTATTTCGGGTGTCATGTTCGAGGGATACAATGAGAATATTTACCGCCTCTGCAAAGAAGCCGGATTGGAGGCGCATTATTGGAAATGGACGATGAACCGCAGGGAACTGCTGGACAAGCATCCCGACTGGTATGCCGTGAACCGTAAAGGCGAGTCTTGTCACGACAAACCGGCCTACGTGGATTATTATCGCTTCTTGTGCCCTAATCACCAAGGTGTGGCCGAATATCTGGCAGAAGACTATGTAAAGGAAGCTCATAAACCCTACGTGGATGGTGTTCATCTGGATTATGTCCGTATGCCGGATGTAATCTTGCCTGTCAGCTTATGGAAAAACTATGGTATCGAGCAGAAAGAAGAGTTGCCGGAATATGACTATTGTTATTGTGATGTATGCCGTGAATTGTTTAAAGCTAAAACAGGACAGGATCCGTTGGAATTAAAGTATCCGATGGAAAACCAGAGTTGGATCAATTTCCGTCTGGATGCCATCACTCGTGTGGTGGATGCCATCACTAAAGCAGTGAAAACGGATCATAAAGCTATTTCTGCCGCCGTGTTCCCGGGACCGTCCATGGCTCGTCACATGGTACGCCAAGATTGGGGAGAATGGACGCTGGATGCTTATTATCCGATGATTTATAATAAATTCTATTATGAAGGTCCTGAATGGATCGGGCGTTCGGTAAAGGAAAGCGTTGAAACGGTGAATGGTCGTGCCAAGATATATGCCGGACTGATGTTTGGTGATATTAAGGACAATTTTGAAGAGGCGCTGGATGAAGCATACAATAACGGGGCATCCGGTGTATCTTTCTTTGATGGTCCGGATGAAGAATATTTGCATAAATTCAAAGCTTATCTGGATAAGAGAGGGTTTGTGGTGAAGTAACCCTGGGCTGATAGATCCTTATATCAGAGAAATAAATCTCTTTTTAGCGGTCACTTTCGATTTTTATCGTAAGTGGCCGCTTTTGTGTTTTATCGTTTGTCCTTTCGATGAGTGCGGAAAAGGAATTTATGTATCCCTTTTTCTGCTTTCTTGGATTTGTCTTGAAAATGAATGTGTTAGAATAAAAAAAATGGGGATCTCTTAGTAAGAGAACCCCAAAGAGGCATATACTATTGATAATAAGAAATATACACATAATTAGAAATAGATAATTTGCAAACAAATATCATAAGGAGCCTTGCCTGATACTGATTTATGAATAAAAGATTTCCGTATTTGGATTATTATAGCTACATTTGCAGCGAAATGGGGTTCTCTTACTAAGAGAACCCCAAAAGACAAACATAAAAAGTAATGTTTTGATGGTAACAGAATGTAGTATGGAGCTTGAAAATCAAGCGTCCCTTTCAAATCAAGACATAACGGGCGAAGCGCCTAAGTTACTGCTCTGCAGTTCAATCGCTTCCGTCTCAGACCAGGGGTCAAATGAAGGAATCACGCCAATGGCGGGAATAGGAAAAGAACACCCTGAACTCAGCTGGTATTACCTGTATCTTTCCAACAAAGATCTGAAACGTTATATCAGCGTTTTCAGTGGCAGGAAAGCCGTCCGGTTTCGTACACCATCGGGTACTGTAGAAGAGAAATTCTTTTGCTTCAAGGTGTTTTCCTACACTGCCACCGACCATAGGAAACGTTTTGAGCAATGTGCCTATACCAAAGAGGAATATACGGTGCGTCGTGACTCTGCGCGTATCGTGAAAGAGGCATTTGCTACCGGATCTACCCAAAAACTGAATGCGTTGACGAACGAAAAAGGGATTGAAGGCAACGGTTGGCTGTTTGTATGTGCCCCCTTGGGGCAGTTGGAATGTATTCTGTCTGCCATGCTTCCCCGCCAGTATCTGGTGACGGACTATAACACACACCGTGCGGCGGTAATTCCTCAACGTCAGATGGAAGAATTTATCTATTTGTATGAATCCATGCCTTACAATATCGAGCTGATGAACCGGCCTTTGGAGGACTATCTTCAGAAAAAGCAACGAATCCGTATTACCGGTGGTGCTTTTCGGGGGAAAGAGGGGTGTATCATGCGTTTGCACCGCAATACAAGGCTGGTATTCGCTTTTGGCAATATGACGGTGGCAGTGAGCTATCTTCATGCGTTTCCGTTTGAAAAAATTGATTAGTTTAATTAAAGCCATCCACACATTCCTTGCAGGACGATGGATGGCAGATAAGACTACAGACGCAACTAAGGTTGCAAATCTATATATTCAGCAGTGACATTGAAACAGGGACAGGCTTTTTGCGGATTCAAGTCATGATGGCCTACAATCAGTGCCTTGGGATAACGCTGATGCAGATGTTCAATCAGTATTCTCAGAGCTACCTTTTGTGCTTCCGTCCGGGTATCTTTCGGAGTCTTTCCGTCGGCATCCAGACCACCTATGTAGCATATACCGATACTGTGACTGTTGTGGCTTTTGCAATGTGCGCCGATCATTTTCGGTGGGCGCCCGGCTTCTATAGTTCCGTCTGTAGGAATCACATAGTGGTAACCACAGCACTTCCAGCCCAATGAACGATGGTAGCGGTCAATGTCCTCTGCTCGCAAGGCACTGCCCGCCTTGTTGGCAGAGCAGTGCACGATAATCAACGAAACCGTTCTCATAAACCGCTTCCAAGCGCTCCTCCGGCAGCGCCTGTAATAAGCAGCTCAATGATGCGGACGATGTACAGCAGTACATTTTTCCAGTTCTTTTTCATACGCTTTGTCTTTAAATAGATGAATAATATAAGTTCCATGACGTTAAAAGATTCGTGGAGCCATTTTATATTCCATATCTGCAAATGTTTCCTTGAGTTTGCGACACGGGGTAAACACGATGTGCGCGCCCTTGATGTTCTTCTTGGAGAACAAAGCCTCCGAAGCGGCTCCTTCGCATTTCAGGGAGATACTGAATGTTCCGAGGCCGTCCAGGGTGACTCGGTCGCCTTGGGCAAGATGCTCGGACAGGCGGTTGAAGACTTCCTCCAGCACCGCTTCCATCATGCCGTGTGAGAAAAAGCGGAGATGTTCCGTCACTTTCTTTACGAGTTTCTTATGCGAAATCTTTTCGTTGGCCACACACTTTGCATATGCTTTCTTGGGCATCGTCCTGTCGGACGCATTTCCCATCGAGAAAACGTGGTATTTTATCATAATGACGGATTGTTTTCATTCGTGGAAGCCGAGGTCTTTCCTTTGGCGGCATCCAAGTCGACTGTGCCTTTACCGGCCTTTTCGGCCTTCAGGGTGGCGGCTTGGGCTATGCGGCTTGCTACGGGATTGAAAGTGGCGCGGGAACGAAGATTTTGGAAGTCTTCTCCCGGCGTGAACACAATGTTGACGGCGGTGATGTTGCTTTCTGTAAATTTCTTCAGGTCTTCCGCACTTTCCGAGCCTATAGAAATCCAGAAATTACCCAATTCAGCCAGTTGTACTTTCTTTCCCTCCAGAAGCATCTCTACAAGGCACTCGCACATATCGGCTATTACACCTTTTACCGTTCCGCGAGTGAATACGCCATTGTGGTCGGCAATGTGTTTGACAAACTGGCTGAATGGCATGATTTCAGAAACTTGAGCTTTTGCATACGCTTTTTGGGCGGCATCGACATCCATCGGGTTGCCCATCATAAATACACTGTAATCAATCATAATAAAATAAAGTTTAAAAGTTTTGTGTTTCCGGGATGTTCGTTCATCCTTCCGACACGACAAAATTAATGCGGGGAAATACCGTAAAAAAATCTATTTATTATCGTTTACTAACTGTTGACTGCCGTTCACTAGCTATTGACTGACCGTTAACTACCCGTTGACGAATCATTCAAACAATAAGCTTATGGATAATGAGACACACTTCAGCATCGTCTTCAACATTTATGGAGGCAGCAACCAGATTCTTCCCAATGCTACTTCCGCCACACAGAATTATTATGGTGATGAGGCGGAACTAGAGAAGGATGATGTAAGCAAGGAGAAGGAACCTGCTTTATCTCCCGAGGCTATGCGCCTTTTCTCTTATATAAATAAGGTGGAGGATTTACGTATCTATCTGGTACAGATAGCAGAATGTACCAATGCGGTGGAACTGGCCAGGGTTATAGTTAAGATGGGCGAACGGGAACCGAAGATTACTTCGGAAGAGATGGTGAAGGAGCGTTTTATCTCGTTGTTTTTTCCTCTCACACCTTTGTTCGTATCGGGCAAGACTGTCAGTAATATCCGTGCGCGTATCAATAACGCTTGGGCAAGACGACCGAGAAAGCGGTTATGACCGGAGGTGAAAGAACGGTGATAAGTGTGGGAAAAAAGTAAGATATGTTCGTGGGCAAAGTAAGATATGTTACTTTGCGATTTAAGTCCACTTACTTTGCTTGGGAACATATCTTACTAAAGATCCGAAAAAATAGCTTTCGTGAAAAGTATGGTAAGTACCTTTGCTTTTGAAACAATATCTATAATCGATAACAGAGGTAAGAGTGCTTACCGAATTAAATGCTTATGTGATGAATGATTACGCAAATATTACTCAAATAACACTTTTGGTCAGGAGACTGGATATTGGTACAAAAGTAATTAGGGTTAGACAGCATTCTCAAGAAAATCAATTGTTCAAATATAGAAAAGATCTATCTTATCCACCGAAAGAAAAGGTTAAGTTGGCAAGGGCTAATATGGATGGACAACCTATGTTTTATGGTGCTGTTTTTTCAAACTTCTGTATAAATGATAATCCACGTCTTACATGTCTTTTTGAAACCAATAGGGAAGTCTTAGATGATACTTTTGTAGGGAAGAAAGATTTGACTTATTCACTTTGGCTGAATAAGAGAGAGATTAATCTTTTTGTAATCCCAGTATTTGATAGTTATCCACATCCTGCGAAGGACTTTGAATGGTATTATGAACTATGGAAAGAGTTGAAGAAAGATGATAAAATCAATAAAGAACAGATAAAAGTCTTAAAAGAATTGTCACGACATTTTTCCTTGACTGGAGAGAAAAAAGAAGAGGAAAACAGCTATGCTTATACAGCTGATTTTACAACTCATTTATTTAAGACTCATCCTGAAATTGATGGAATTATTTATCCTAGCGCAAGACTAAAAGAAGAAGGTATAGGTGTTAATGTAGCTATTCGCCCTGAAGTGATTGATAATGCTTTTGAGCTGAAAGCGTGTTCTGTCTGTAGATATTTCAAAAGAAATAAAAAACAACAACTAATATTGAACTATAAACATTCTCGATTTAGACAAAATGGTAAGATATATTATGTGATAGATAGAGAATTTTATCGGGATTTGGATTTTAAGAATACCGAATACGACTTTAAAACCTTACAATTTAAGTATTAGCGTCCAAAAAAGACGTATATGAAAATTAATAAATACTGATGATATTTGTCACTGTGATCAAAAAATGAATTATGTATCGCGACTCAGATTGGCTGATGATATTTGTAAGAACTATGACGAATTAATACGTATAATGCGTGCCAGCGCATAATAAAATAGAAATATTTTTTATATGAAAGTAGTGATTTTAGCTGGAGGTTTTGGTACTCGTATTAGCGAGGAGAGCCAGTTCAAGCCCAAGCCGATGATTGAGATAGGTGGCAAACCTATCCTATGGCATATCATGAAATGGTATTCCAAGTTTGGTCATAATGAGTTTGTTATCTGTTGCGGATACAAGCAGCAGGTTATCAAGAATTATTTTGCCAACTACTATATGTATAATAGTGATATGACATTCGACTTTTCCGCCAATGGAAAAGTGACCGTACATAATGATCATACGGAAGACTGGAAAGTGACGGTGGTTGACACTGGTTTGAACACCATGACGGGCGGACGCCTTAAACGCGTCAAAGATTACATATCTGGCGAGCCGTTTCTTATGACTTACGGTGATGGTGTGTCAGATGTTGACATTAATGAATGTATCCGGTTTCATGAAGAGGCAGGGACTATGGTCACGTTGACAGGTGTGCTTCCCGAAGGCCGTTTCGGAGTAATGGACATTGACGGTTCTATGATAAGGTCTTTCCGTGAAAAGAGCAGGGATGATATGGGATGGATCAACGGAGGTTTCATGGTTGTGGAGCCGGAAGCATTGGAATATATAGAGAATGACACGACAACGTGGGAACGTGAACCTCTTGAAACGCTTGCTTCCCAGGGGCAGCTTTCCTGCTATAAGCATCATGGCTTCTGGCAGTGCATGGACACGTTGCGTGACAAGGAGAAACTGGAGAGCCTCTTGGCTTCGGGCAAAGCACCTTGGAAATATTGGAAATGATAGAAATCAAAGAAGAAATATGGCATTCAATAATGTATATAGAGGAAAGAAAGTATTGATAACCGGTAATACCGGTTTCAAGGGGAGCTGGCTGTCAGCATGGCTGCTCATGCTGGGAGCGGAGGTATACGGCTATTCAAATAGTATACCTACCAAACCGTCCATGTTCGAGGTTGTTGGCCTGTCCGACAGAATTCATCACCATTATGGTGATATCCGTAATAAGGAGGAGATGAATGATTATGTCCAAAATGTAAAGCCTGACTTTGTCTTTCATCTTGCTGCACAGGCCATTGTCTCCACTTCCTACGAGGAGCCTTTTGACACCATCACTACCAATGTGGTAGGTACGACTTCCGTGCTGGAGGCCATCCGTAATATCACATGGAATTGTACCTGTGTTCTTATTACCAGTGACAAGGCTTACGATAACGTGGAGTGGATCTGGGGATATCGTGAGACGGATGCGGTAGGCGGAAAGGATGTCTATTCCGGCTCAAAGGGTGCGGCCGAACTCACTATCAAGTGTTATTGGAAATCCTTTATACAGGCTATGCCCAATATCAAATTGGGAGTGGCCCGCGCCGGGAATGTTATCGGAGGTGGTGACTGGGCGAAAGACCGTATCATCGTGGATTGTGTCAAGGCATTTTCAAGGAATGAGGTGGTGGAGATACGTAGTCCCAAAGCTACCCGACCCTGGCAACACGTATTGGAACCATTGAGCGGTTATCTCAATCTTGGACAATACCTTTATGAAGGAAAGGTGGAGAATGGAGAACCTTTCAACTTTGGCCCTCGTGCGGAACAAACCAAGACCGTGTTTCAGTTGGTTCAGGACTTGGCCGGACTTTGGGGACTGGACAGGAATACGGCAGCCCGGCTGACCGGTAATGTGCCTTTCGAGGAGGCTACTTTATTGAAACTTAATTGTGACAAGGCACTGGCTTATCTTGACTGGCACTCTACATTGCACTATGAGGAATGTGTACATTTTATTGCTGACTGGTACAAGGCTTTTTATACAAACGTCGATGTGGATATGTACAGCTTGACCACTGCCCAGATAGATTCCTATGTCAGGACTGCCGGAGCACAACATTTAAAATGGGCAGAATAATGATGGAAGGAGTGGCAGTTCATCCCCTGAAGCATATTGTTGTACCCAAAGGGGATATTTATCACGCTTTAAAATCTACTGATGAAGGTTATGCCGGATTTGGTGAGGCCTATTTCTCACAGATAGAACAGGGTGCAGCCAAAGGCTGGAAACGCCATAACCGCATGACTTTGAATCTGGTTGTGCCCGTCGGTGCTGTCAAGTTCGTAATCTATGATGACCGTGAGGGCAGTCCCACCCGTGGGCAGTTTGAAGAAATAACCCTGTCACCTGAAAGCTGCTATCAGCGGCTTACTGTAGCTCCCGGACTATGGATGGCCTTTTATGGAGAGGGGGAGGGCATATCCATGCTGATGGATATCATACCTGAACCTCATGATCCTTCGGAAGCAAGCCGGATGGAGCTGGAGGCAATAGACTATAAATTTTAAACATTGTAGCTTTATGAAGATATTGATTACAGGAGCTACCGGATTTGTAGGTAGGACACTGGTTCCTTATCTGTTCAGTCATTCATTGACAGATATTTGTCTGTTGGTAAGGGACAGACAGAAAGCAGAAAGCATGTTTCCTGGTCTTTGCTTGAAAATAATTGCTACGACAGAGGGTGGATGGTGCAAGCAGGTTATCGGTTATTCTCCTGATGTTGTTATCCATATGGCAACTTTCTTTACTGCAAGAAGGGATAATATGTCCATAGAAAAACTGATTGGATCAAATATCCTGTTTACCACCCGTTTGCTTGAGGCAGTTTCCCATACCTCCTGCAGCCACTTCATTAATATAGGTACATTTACTGAATTTTTAAACGGCTCGGGTGAATATTTGCCCAGTAATCTTTATTCCGCTACCAAAACAGCGGTACGCTCCATTATAAGGTATTATCAGACACAGTCATGTTGGAGTTGGATTAATGTGGTAGTCTACTCTCCCTATGGACGGTATAATTCAAGCAAGAAGGTGATTGATTATCTGGTCAATGCGGCAGGGGCGGAAAAGCCTGTAGATTTTTCTCCGGGTAACCAGGTACTTGACTTTATACATGTTGATGATATAGCCGATTTCTTTTATACATTAATCCTTTCCTTGGATAACTTGAAGGACGGTTATTACCAGTTTCATCTTGGGACGGGTGAGGGCCATTCTTTACGCGAAGTGGCGGATATGATAGAGTCAGTCTGGAATCGGCCCGTAAAAGCGAATTGGGGCGGTCGCCCGTATTTGCCTTCTGATGCCATGTATGCCGTGGCCCCTATAAATAGGAACATCACTTTGCTGGGATGGAAGGCGTCCATCTCCTTGAAGGAGGGTATCAGGATATTGCATGAAGATATGAAGACATATGAAAATGAATAATCCCGTTCTAATCCTTGGTGCTGGAATATCCGGTCTTGGAGCTGCATACAAATTATCTTGCAATGGTCAGCAGACTGTAGTTTTGGAAAAGGATACTACTTATGGAGGTCTTTGCGGTAACTTTACCATTGACGGTTTCCGTTTTGACCGTTTTGTTCATTTTTCCTTTGCTAAAGATGAACAAGTAAATAGAATCTTTATGGATGGAGCCGGAGAGGTATTCAGACATGTTCCTAATGCATATAATCTTTATCAGGGAATATGGATAAAGCATCCGGCCCAAAATAATCTTTATCCGCTCAGTCAGAAGATGAAGGATGCCGTAGTAAGAGATTTTTTATCCCGTCCGACAGATATTGACTCTTCTCAGATACAAAATTACGACCAATGGTTACGGCTTCAATTCGGTCATTTTTTTGCAGAACATTTCCCGATTCCTTATACTAAGAAATATTGGATGACTGAGGCAAAGGATTTGGAAACAAGATGGATGGGCAGCCGGGAAGGAAGCCGTTTATACCAGCCTTCCGTTGAAGAAGTGATACAGGGGTGCAATACATCCGAAACTCCTGTAACCTATTATAGTAAGGAGATGCGTTATCCACGAAAAGGTGGGTTTAAGCAGTTTTTGTCTGCTTTGGTAGAAAACCAGGATATTCGTTATAACCAACAGGTCATATCGATAGATGTAGAGAATCGTCTTCTTCGTACATCAAAAGGCGATGAATATCAATTTGACCGTTTGATTAGCAGTCTTCCGCTTCCTGAGGTAATTAAGATGCTGAAAAACGTTCCTGTTGATGTTTGCAATGCAGCTGCACGGTTACACTGTACCTGTGGTTATCAGATATCGGTCGGACTGAAGACGAAGAATATCCCTCCTTATCTTTGGTGGTACATTTATGATGAGGATATTCTTCCCGCACGTGTTTACTCACCTTCCTTGAAGTCGCCCGACAATGCTCCCGAAGGTTGTTCCTCACTTCAGATGGAAGTGTACTGCAACCGTGATGAATATACACAGGAGGAATTGTTAGCGCGTTCAGTGGGGAAACTTGTTTCTTTAAACATTTTAAAAGAAGAAGATATCCTTTTTACTGATATCCGTTTCGAGCCATATGCCAATGTCATTTTTGACCATAATATTTATGAAGCCCGTAAGATTGTCCGTGACTACCTTTCTTCTGTTGGCATTGAGACAATTGGGAGGTTTGGAGAATGGGGATATCTGTGGAGTGATCAGAGTTTGATGAGTGGATTGAAAGTTGAAATGTAAATAAGCATACTAAGAAAATGGATAGAGATATTTCATTGGATGCCATAAAATTAGTGGCCTGCATTTTTGTATGTACTCTTCACACAATAGGGATGTTTATGTCTGAGTCTTCAGATTTTCATTTATCCTATCTTTTATTTTATATGTCGGGGATTGCAGTTCCATTGTTTTTTATGGTAAACGGCTTTTTATTGGCCCCTAAGGATGGTGGAATGAAGTATTATTATAGGAAGATTTTTAATATTGTCAAGATCGTATGTGTATTTACTTTCATTTTTGATATTCCTAAACTTGTTAGAGGTGATATCTCTATATTAATACCGTTTAAACAGGCTTGTAGTAGTCTGTTTTTTCAAGGTGGAGTGTTCCCTGTATTTTGGTTTTTGGGAAGTCTCATTTTTATATATGCCCTAATGCCATTTTTAAAGAAATATATCATATCAATAAGAACTAGATTATACGGTTTATTGCTTTTCCTGTCAGTGCTGCAGTTTATAATATACACTTGCGATATTTATACAAATTACGTTTATTCTTTTATATTTGAAAATGTGTATATACCGCAATCTTTTCGTTTGTATTCCCATCTGATGTATTTTCTATTAGGTGTTTGTTTGAGGTTATATCTTACAGACAATAATATGTTAAAAAATGTAATAGGGGGGGGGTAAAGCGGTCTTGTGCTATATAATTTATATTTTATGTGCTGCGTTAATTTGTTATTTATTATATCGCAATGTTGGTGCGATAGAATATTTTCAAAATTCAATTATCTGTGTATTGGCTTCTTTGTCTTTTTTCTTGAGCTTAAGGTCGATAGTTTTTAGCGGTTATATAGGGAGGACTATTGTTAATCTTTCATCTTGTAGTATTTTAGTTTATACCATTCATTATCCGATTCTTTCATTATTGTATATGAAAACAGATCTGTTCGTACATACAGATTTTTCCTTTTTTGCTTGGGCAGGTTTATTGTTGTTATGGTTCTTCATATCTTATTGGGTATATCAGATACCGTATATTAGCTCTTTCTTAAGAATTTAGTGAAAGTCTTGTTTCATCTATGTCTGTAAAACAAAACTATTTTTATAGTTTGCTGAATACTATTTCAGGGCTGTTATTTCCGATTGTAACATTTCCGTATGTTGCCCGTATCTTGATGGCAGACGGGATAGGACAGGTAAATTTCTATCTTTCCATCATTAATTATATATCCATGTTTGCAGGGTTAGGAATACCGACTTATGCCATTCGGGAAATAGCTAGGGTGAAGAGCAATGTGAAAGAGATGAATCAAGTGGCAGTGGAAATACTTCTATTACATACCTTTCTTACTCTGTTGGGATATATTATAGTAGGTGTTGTAGCGCTTACCGTAGCGCAAGTTCAAGTCAATCTTCCTCTTTTTCTGATTTTAAGCACGAATCTCTTTTTTATTGCTATTGGATGTGAATGGTTTTATCAAGGGATGGAGGACTTTAAGTATATTACAATAAGAGGTTTGATTGTTAAGATGTTGTCGGTGGCATTGCTTTTTGTTTTGGTGAAAGACCGGTCGGATTTACTTTATTATGGTGTGTATTCAGTGGTAGGAGTCGTTGGAGGTAATATCTTTAATGCATTCCGGTTAAGAAAGTATATAAAGTTCCATCTATTGGAATTAAAAGAACTTCATCCTATGCGGCATCTGATTCCTGCCTTGCGGATATTCCTTTTGAATGTTGTGGCCAGCATTTATCTCCAACTGGATACAGTCATGTTAGGATTTCTTAAAGGGAATGAGGCTGTAGGCTATTATACCGGTGCTATTAAATTGACTAAAATGCTAATGGGCATCACTTCTTCTTTATGCGTTGTCCTTTTGCCACGTCTGTCCAATTTGGCGGTGGAGAATGAACATGAGGAATTTGAGCAGCTATTAAGGAAAGCATTGGATTATGTGATAACGATAGCGGCACCAATGAGTATGGGGCTTGTTATAATGGCCCCCACTTTAGTCTATCTTTTTTGTGGTGAAGGATATGTACCATCCATTTCAACCATGCAGATAACGGCTCCTATCATTCTTTTTATCAGCATCTCGTATGTGTTGGTACAATCCATATTTTCTCTGGGTAAGGAAAATATAACTATTATCACAGGCATAGTGGGTGCTTTGACCAATGTTGCTATAAATTTCATGCTTATACCACATTGGGCTCAGGACGGGGCGGCAATAGGAACTTTGTTGGCAGAATTTTCTGTTATGATAGCCTATCTGTTTATCATACGCCGTTTTTCGATTATTTCTATATTCACTCGCCATACCGCTCTGTGTCTGTTTGCCGTAGCCATTATGGGAACCTGTCTATGGGGAGTGTCTTTGTGGAAGTTTTCTCATACCTTAAATCTGTTTGTAATGCCATTGGTGGGAGGTGCGGTTTATGCCACCGTTTTAGGCTTTGCTAAAGAGCCTTTACTTCTGGATGTATGCCGTATGGTCAAACAAAGAATAAGAATAAAATAATATTGATATAATAATGGATACAGCAGTTCTTTTTGAGACATTTGCACGGCCTCAATATGCCCGTCAGGTTTTTGACCAGATAAAGAAGGCAAAGCCTAAGAAACTTTACTTTTATTCTAATAAGGCGCGTGTTGACCGTCCTGATGAAGTAAGGAATAATGAAGAAATTCGTTCATGGGTGAAAGAAATTGATTGGGATTGTGAACTTCACACTTTTTTTCGTGAAGAGTATGTGGATGTATATACATCCGTACAAGGTGCTATGGACTGGGTGTTCGAGAATGAGGAACAGGCTATAGTGTTAGAGGATGACTGTGTACCTTCGGTTGCTTTTTTTGAGTATTGTGATTTTTTCCTTAATAAATATAAAGAAGATAAGAGCATAGGGTTTATTTCTGGAGCGAATTATTTAAAGAATTATATTCCACAGAAAGGGGTAGATCATATATACTGTAATTTGTTTTGTTTTTATGGCTTTGCTACTTGGAAGGATAGATGGAAAACTTTGGATTTTAATATAACCTGTGAAGAGGTTATTGAAAAGGGCTATATCAATCGATATTATAGAGGGGAAAAAGAGTCTATTATTATGGAACAATATTTTATGAGAGTGGATGATTTCGTGAAACGTACTCATTGTTGGGACTATATATTTGATTTGAACTCCTTTAAAAATGATTCGTATGGCGTTTACCCTATTGTTAATCTTGTTATGAATATAGGAGCGTATGGCGTACATACTAATGCGAGTGTCTTGAAGTTAGTTAAGGGGGTTTTTGGAGAACGACATTATCCTTTTGCTCCAAAACATAAAGGTGCGTTTACAAAAAGATTTAATAGAATAATGATAGAAAAAATTTATAGAAACGACAAAAAGGGGGAAGTTATAAAAAGGGGATTAAAATTTTTGTTGGGACAGAACTTCTATTCATATCTAAAGAGTATTGTAAAGCAATAATAAGTATTTGTGATATTAATAAATCAATTACAAGATGAAAGTTTTACATATATCTACATCCGATCGTCAAGGTGGAGCGGCAATAGCTGCATATCGTCTTAATGAAGCTTTACAAAATGAAGGAGTAGATTCAAAAATGTTGATATATAATAAAATAACTTTGAATCCTACAGTCGAACGTTTTTCTTCTTTTTGTAGTATATGGGAAAAGTTATTCTATAAACCGTTAATCCCTTTGCGTACTTTAATAAAAGAAAAAATGTTGCATAATGTTGTGACATTTTCTATGGGTAAATATTGGAGCTGTCGAATTCACAACTTGCCTCTTGTACAAGAGGCTGACATCATATATATCCATTGGATTAATGGCGGTTTTTTAACTGTTAAAGAAATAGAAAGCATACTTAAGTTAGGGAAACCGACTTTTATTTTCCTTCATGATATGTGGCTGTTGACAGGTGGTTGTCACTATGCCTTTTCTTGTCAAAAATATTACTCGTTATGCAATGAGTGTCCTACTATAAATAGAACTAGTGTGAAATGGATATGTAAATATGTATTTAAGAATAAAGAAAGATTGAAGAATTATAGTAATCTTCATCTTATATCTCCAAGTCATTGGATGGATGATTGCGTAGGAAAAAGTGCTTTATTCCATCATGTTGATAGGATGATTATTCCAAATTTGCTTAATACTGTTAGATTTAGTCCGATAGATAAAATCGTAGCCCGTCAATTATTACAGCTTCCTTTAAATACTCAACTAATTTTATTTGCAGCAGATTCAGGAACACAAAATCCATATAAAGGATGGCCTCTTTTAAAGAAAGCACTAGGTAGAATGTCTGGGTCAAACATGGCAATAGTGGTGCTTGGAAACTTTCTTTGTCCTGACGAAATTTCTTCTTTTCCATTTGTGTCTTATTCTATGGGGAAAATATCTGATGAGTACTCTTTGACATTGTTATATAATGCAGTTGATGTTTATGTAACATCTTCTTTGGCTGAATCATTTGGACAAACCATAATAGAAGCGCAAGCGTGTGGTACCATTCCTGTGGGGTTCGATTTGGGAGGAATCCCTGATATTATAGAACATGAGAAAACTGGATATCTAGCAAAAGAAAAAGATATTGAAGATTTGAAAGATGGAATTCTTTGGGCATTAAGTCATTCTGAGGATGAAGCAATAAAGAAGAATATGATTGACTCTGTTTCAAATAAGTTTTCATATAAAATAGTGACAGAGCAGCATATGAGAAAATGGAATATGATAAAATGAGATATAGATGAATTTGCTAAATGAAACAGATACTTTGATTTCAGTTGTGACAGTGTCATATAACGCTGTTTCAACTATTGAACAGACTATCCTTTCCGTTATTAATCAGACTTATCCGAATGTTGAGTATATTATTATTGATGGAGGAAGTACAGATGGAACAGTGGACATTATCAAGAAATATGCGGATAAAATCGCTTATTGGGTGAGTGAACCAGATAAGGGGATTTATGATGCGATGAATAAAGGAGGGCTTAAGACTACAGGTGATTTTATTCAGTTTCTTAATGCTGGGGATTGGTTGGAGAATGAACATGTCATAGAAAAAATATTTAAAGATTGGTTTAAAAGGGTGGATGTAATTTATGGTGATATGATTATTCGTCGTAGTGATGGGGTGTATTATGCAAAAGCTCAAGATTTGTCACATTTTGAAAATGACTTTCCTTTGTTTCATCCTTCGACGTTTATAGCTAGATCTGTATTTGTTAGTCATTTATTTGATGTATCCTATAGGATTTCAGCAGATTTTAAACTTCTACGCGATGTCTATTATGAGCATGGCAAATTCTTATATCTTCCTTTTGTTTTTACTAATTTTGATGCTATATATGGACTTTCTTCGTCAGAATGTGCCTTAGAAATACTTAGGGAACGAGGAAGGATTTATGGTAAGGATAAAACGGTAGGATGGAAATTTATATATATGATTTACAGCGTGAATTTAAAGATTAAATCCTTGTTGAAACAGATTTTGAAATTTTGTAGTTCATCTTGTTATCAAAGAGTAATAAAGATGCGTGTTCCAAATCATTTAGAGAGAATTTCATGATACATTCTTTGATTTTATCTGATAGAAGGAATAATCAATATAAAACCTTGGGTATATTGATATTCATAATATATCCTGTATTGTCATTTCCGTTCATTCTGAAAGGTATTTTAAAAAGGGAAAGATGGGCTTATTTGTTAGGTGCTATTTTTATGGGGTACATGGGGATGTTATATCCTCCGGCAGGAGATATGTATAGATATGCTGAAGACTTTAATTTATATAAAGAACTAGATTGGGAATATTTCTGGATTTTTATGGCATTGAAATTTGATTATTTCTTGCCGCTACTTTCATGGATATTGGGTAAATTGGGTGCATATCCAGAATCGACACGATTTCTGTTTGTGGCATGTTCTTACTATCTGTTATTGGATTTGTACCATGATATAACATTGTCAAATAAGGGTATGACTAGGCGGACTAGAGTTTATTCTCTTATATTACTTGTCCCTTTAACCTTTTCAATTTATCTCTTTCGAATGGGTTTTGCCCAAACTGTTTTAGTCTATGGAATTTATTGGTTTCTAATAAAAAATAGAAAGAAAGGGCTTTTCTTTATAATATTTGCCGTCCTTATTCATATCAGTTATATGCCTTTTGTTTTTATTGCGATAGCTAGTAGATATAAGATATTTAATTTTTCAACCAATGTATTTTGCTGTCTTTGTTTCCTTTTGGTTTTAATAGAGTCATCATCATTAGGTGTAACTCTTTTGCGTTCCCTTCCTTTTTCGGAATCTTTGTTGGCTCATCTCGAAGAGTATATTTCTGGAAGTCAATCGAAAGATTTAAGTTCTCAATTTACTGTAAAACAATTAATTGCAAAATACTTCTTTAATATTGTTTACTATATAACTTTATATCAATATTATATATTCTATAAATCAAATCCACAACCATTGAAGATTAAACGGTTTATGAATATATTCATTCTCATTATTATTATGAGTTCTTCTGTACCTATACTGCATGACCGTTTACTTGATGTCTTAAAGGTATTTTTGATATTATCGTCACTATGTTTCATAAATAATTCGTTGAGAATGCAAAGATTTTTACGAATAGTAGTGGTATTTATGATAATTAATACATTGTTTGCTTTTTGGCAATTACGATTTTTTTTGAGATTTAGCCAGTTTGATATTTTATTTAAATCTTCTTCGGTACAATTGGTTGATTTTCATTATACGGATAAATGGATTTCTAAGAATATAGATGAAGAAGGACATCTTATAAAATGGCTGAAATTAGGATATAGACCTTTATGAATAATAAGAATTTGAAAATAGCTTTTTTTTTGCCTACTTTGAATATAGGGGGTATTGAACGTGTTTTTATCACTTATGCAAATTATTTGACGGAAAAAGAATATGATATTGATTTTGTTCTATGTAAAAAGGAAGGCAAATTACTTTCTCTTTTAAATTCAAGCATAAAATTATATGATTTGGGTAATATGCAATTAAGATATTCTTTTTTCAAGTTAAGGCAATATATGAAAAAGATCCAACCTAATGTTATTATTAGCGGTGGAGATTTCCCGAATTTGATACTTATTATATCTTCTTTGGGTTTAAAAAATAGGCCTAAGATTATTATATCTCAGCATAATTATTACAATGTGGAGACAAAGCGATTGGGGTGGTGGGCACATAGTACATGTTTTTTGATGAGGACTTTTTATCCTAAAGCTAATAAGATTATAGCTGTATCTGATGGAATTTATGAATTTTTGACTAATAAGATATATATATCTACTGATAAAATAATGAAACTTCCGAATCCAATTGATGTAAAAGATATAAAGGAAAAAAGTCTGAAATTATTAGATATAACATTACCTGATAAATATATTTTATTTATTGGGCGATTAAGTTATGTGAAGAATCTATTTCTTTTATTGGATGCGTTTGAAAGAGGAAAGTTAGACGATAATTATTTAGTAATAGTAGGTGACGGAGAAATGAAGGATGCATTAATAGAAAAAACTAAGAAAATGAATAAGGTAGATAAAATTATGTTCTTAGGTGAGATAGAAAATCCATTGCCGATATTGAAAAGATCTCAATTGTTGGTATTGCCTTCTTTTTCAGAAGCTTATCCAACAATTTTATTAGAAGCCCTTTGTCTATATATCCCTGTTTTATCTACTCCTACTAAAGGGGCAAAAGAAATATTAAATAATATGGCCGGGACATATATTTCAAATGATTATTATAATATAGAAGAATTTGCTAAACTTATGGAAAATGGTGTGAAAGAAAAGCTTGACCCCCAGCTTGTTGATAGAAAAATTAGTTTAAATTTTATTGATGTTATTGGTTTTAGAATTCAATATGAAATAATAGAAAATTAGTAAATAATGAATGTTCTAGTAGATTTTACTCAAATACCGATTCAAAAGGTAGGAGTAGGTGTATATGCGAAGGAAACATTTAGAATACCTAATAAAGATGTAAATGAATTATTTTTTTTATTGCAAGATGATGATAATGATTTAAGAAATGCTTTTTTAGGATCTAAGATTATTCTAGTAAAATCTAAATTCTTTAGGATTTTTTTCTTTAGATTCTTATTAGAACAGTTTTATATTCCATTCTTATGTTGCAAATATAGGATAAATATTTTACATAGTCTTCATTATAGTTTTCCTATATTCTTATTTAAAGTAAAAAGAATCGTTACTATTCATGATCTTACCTTTTTTATACATCCGGATGTTCACACATTTATAAAGCGATATTATTTTAGACTATTTATAAAGTTGGCATGTAAATATGCTGATCGGCTTATTTGCGTATCAGGGTCAACTAAAAGAGATTTGGAGAGGATATGTACAAAAATATCAGCTTCAATTGATGTTGTACCTTTGTCATGTTCTCCTAAGATACAAGTTGAAGAACAAGAATTAGAATTAGTGAAGAGGAAATTTGGTGTAGGATCCCACTATATGTTGTTTATAGGAACATTGGAGCCTAGAAAGAATATTCTTAATTTAATAAATGGATTTTATGAGTTTAATAGAAAGAATAAAGGATATAATTTGGTTATAGTAGGGAAAAAGGGGTGGTTTTATGAGTCAATATTTAAATTAGTCGAAAAGTTAAATTTGGAAGGGAATGTTATTTTTACGGGATTTGTTACTACAAAAGAAAAATTTATATTATTGTCTGGAGCGCATTCTTTCATTTATCCATCGATTTATGAGGGATTTGGTCTGCCTGTTTTAGAAGCTATAACTTATGGTGTACCAACTATTACCAGTAAGTTGTCATCATTGCCTGAAGTTGCAGGAAATGCAGCGCTTTATATAGATCCTTATAATGTTCAGAATATAGCCGAAATTATAGAGACTGTGAATTGTGATGAAGAAATAAGAAGAAGGTTAATTTTAAATTCTGAAAAACAAAAATTAAAATATAGTTGGGAAAAAACAGCTTATTTGACCTATTCTGTGTATAATAGATGTGGAAATATTTAGTTAGATGTCTGTACTTTTTAATCATATTATTTAATAAATATAAGTCAGAGCTACGATGAAAAAGCATGCATACCTTATAATAGCCCACAATAATTGGAAAATATTAGAAAGGCTATTAATTCTATTAGATGATAATAGAAATGATATTTATTTACATATAGATCGCAAGTCTGATCTCATAAACTTCTCAAATAACGTCCATAATGCAAATCTTTCTGTTTTTCATGAAATAGATGTTAGGTGGGGGGACGTTTCCCAGATACAAGTTGAACTTCTCCTTTTTAATGCTGCATATTGCAAAGGAAGCTATTCTTATTACCATCTGATAAGTGGTAGTGATTTACCAATAAAGGACCAGGATGAAATTCATGCTTTTTTTGATGGTCATTATCCTGCTGAATTTATTGGTTTTTCATTAGGAATGACATGTGATAATCGTATTAACAAGATTCATATTTTCCCAAGGTATCAAAGAATAAAAAACAGATGTGCAAACAGAGTGTTGCATTTACTCCGTTTTTTTTGTATTTTCTTGCAAAATATTTTGAATTATAATCATTATGAGCTGAATGATAAACTCATAATGGGACCCAATTGGGTGAGTATCACAGACAAGGCTGTGGGTTTGATACTGTCAAAAAAGAGTATAATAATGAAACAATACCGATTTTCTTCTTGTGCCGATGAAGTCTATAAACAGACTATTATAGGAAATTCTCTTTTATTTGATTATGTATATGACAAAAATGATGATTATAAGGGATGCATGAGATATATAGATTGGACTAAAGGCAATCCATATATATTTCGTTCTGCGGATTTTGAGCAATTAATGTCCTCAGATAGAATGTTTGCAAGAAAATTTGATGAGGGAATAGACTTTGATATAGTTGAAAGGATATTTGAAGCATTGAATAAAAGAAAAAGATAACCCTAAAATAGGATCTAGCATTTTTAACATATTAATATAAAAATGATTACAGCAGCGGTTGTTACATTTCATACGTCTCGTAAGGATTTAGTTCGCTTGATGGATTGCGTCTTACAATCTTCGATAGACAAGTTTTTTATTATAGATAACTCAACAAATGATGCTTTGCGTGAATTTGCATCAGCATCGGAACGGATTGCTTATATTCATAGCGACAATCTAGGGTTCGGAAGTGGGCACAATGTTGCCATTAATCGAGCAATAGACTTAGGCAGCGATTATCACATCATAATCAATCCGGATATTTACTGGGATGGAAATATAGTAGAAGAGCTAGCGCAATTTATGAATGAAAATAAGGATTGTGGGCTACTCATGCCCAAAATTCTATATCCGAATGGGGAGATTCAGTATTTATGTAAGTTACTTCCTACTCCGTTAGATTTGTTTGGAAGAAGATTCATTCCATTCAAGGCTTTTCAAGAAAAGCGTGATGCATGGTATGAAATGCATTGGAGTGGATATGACAAGGTAATGGAAGTTCCCTCTTTATCCGGCTGTTTTATGTTCATACGAACCGATGTGTTGAAGCAGATAGGTGGCTTTGACAAACGTTTCTTTATGTATGCCGAAGATTTGGACTTATGCCGTAGGGTTGGGGAAGTTACCAGGACAATGTATTATCCTGAGGTCTCAGTCTTTCATGAATATGAGAAAGGTTCGTATAAGAATCGAAAGTTATTGAAGTATCATATTTGTTCTGTTATTAAGTATTTCAATAAATGGGGGTGGGTTATTGACCGGAAGAGAAAAAAGAGGAATGCCCATTGTCTGAAGCTTACCGAATACCTCCGAAACTAAACATTACATCATGCTAAACATTGTATTGATTTTCCTCGGCTTCCTTATAGCCGTGGCTCTTGCCCGTATCATCATCCCCCGTATTCTAATCATCTCCCTCCGCAAGCGGCTGTTCGACACACCGGATGCGCGTAAGGTACACAAGAAGCCGGTGTCCCGTCTGGGCGGAGTCTCTTTCTTTCCTGCCGTCCTGTTTACCGTCACTTTCCTGATAGGAGTCTGTGACATGACGGGATGGGTCCCATTGGTGAACGTTTCCCGGTATTGGGCGCAGGCGTTGCTCCTATGTTCGGGGCTGACACTGCTATTCATTGTGGGCATTGCGGACGACCTGATCGGGGTGCGTTACCGTCAGAAGTTTCTGGTACAGTTGGTCGCCGCCGCCATGTTTCCGCTGGCCGGTCTGTATATCAATGATTTCTATGGGCTGTTGGGCATACACTATGTCTCCTCCTTCATCGGCGTTCCGCTGACGTTGCTGCTGGTGGTCTTCATCACCAACGCCGTCAATTTGATAGACGGCATCGATGGTCTGGCATCGGGGCTGAGCATGGTGGCGCTGTCGGTCTTCGGGACATTGGCTGTCATTGATGGCAGGTGGATGAGTGCGTTACTCGCCTTTGCCACAGTGGGGGTACTGCTGCCGTTCTTCTTCTATAACGTGTTCGGCAATGCGGACAGGGGGCGTAAAATTTTTATGGGGGATACGGGAAGCCTTACCCTAGGCTATATCCTGAGTTTCCTGGCGGTGCAGTACACCATGAACACGTATGAGGCGGGCATCAATTACGAGGGTGCCATGCTGATAGCCTTCAGTGTGCTGCTGGTTCCTTGTCTGGATGTGGTGAGGGTGGTGCTGGGCCGTGTGCGCCGTGGCAGGGATCCTTTCATGCCGGACAAGACGCATATCCACCACAAATTTCTGGCCATGGGCTTTACGCCCCGGCGTGCGATGATTTCTATCCTCTGCATCTCGCTCCTGCTCTGTCTGGCCAATATGGCCTTGGTCAGTTATTTGGACAATACGCTGCTGCTCCTCTGCGATGTGGTGGTGTGGACGGTGATGAACCTCTATATGGACAAGGTGATTCTGCGGCATAATAAATCGAAGATATGATAATCCCTTCTTTTCGTCTTTATCACTTTGCGGTGAAACTTATTTGGAAACGTATGCTGGTGCTTACCCTGTTGTTTTGGCTAGGTGTGACAGGAGTGTATTATGTGGTGAATAGTGCGGCCGTGTGGCATGAATACGGCTGGTGGTTGCCCTTGATGGTGGCCGGTACTTATTTCCTCTTTATGGATGTAAAACTGATGTTGATGATGATGCGGCACGAAGAAAAGAAGAAATGGAAGCACTATAAGTTGAATGGTAAAATAAAAGAATAAGAGGAATACCGGAATGAAGATAAAATTAGGGATAGGGGTGTGCTGCTTTTTTTTTTCTGTGAATACGGCAATATCCCAGATAAATTACGGCACGACGGGATTGATGAACCTACCTACTGCGGATATGCAGCGTGACAAGACTTTCCTGGCGGGCGGCAATTGGCTGAACCGCCACGCCACCGTGCCTCGCTGGTGGTATGACACATGGAACTATTATATCAACATTACCATTTTCCCTTGGCTGGAAGCCGGGTATCTGTGTACGGGACACAAGGCCGTTCCCGCTGATTACGGCAATAACTCCGGCTATTGGGTACCGTCTACTTATGGCAAGTTCACCAACCAGGACCGTTCTTTCCATTTTCGTTTACGGTTATGGAAAGAAGGGTGGGGGAAGGAATGGACTCCACAGGTGGTGATTGGGGCTAATGACGGGATAGGCGATTCGGCTAACGGCGGTTCATTGTCCGGTCAATCGGAACAGGGATACGGGAATGGTTTCTGGAACCGTTACTATCTGGCTGTAACCAAGCATTTTTATTTTGAGGATCTCGGCACTTTGGGTACACACGTGTCTTGGATATACAGCAACCGCTTCGACAATAAATTGAATGATCCTGCTATGGGCGCGAACTTTCGTTTCCATTTGAAGGAGGACGGTTCTTGGCTTCATAAGGTAGTGAACGGCATCAACCTGATGGCGGAAGTTGTCCCAGGCTATACAGACGTAAAAGAGGACTTGACATTTAATCCCGATGGAGCGAAGTATCAGGTAAATGTGGGCATGGAATACGGTTTTTGGAAAGATTATATCAATGCCGTAGTAGAATTGAACCGTTGCAAATACTTTTCATGCGGTATCTTTTTCAAAGTACATTTGAAATAAAAACACAAATATATGTTACATAAAATACCACTTTTCTTTTTGTTCTTTTTTCTTTTCTCCTCTTCTTTATTGGCGCAGGATAATGAAAAATTTGCCAATATGGCTTGCAGGTTTATTGGCTGTAATCGTTCAGTGCTTCATTGCGAATTGCAACAAAAGCAAATTCTTGTCATCCGGACTTCGGATGGTAAGGAACTGAAATTATTGTGTGTATGGTTTCCGCAAACACGGGGGGACGCGTATGAATTGGATGAAGTAACCGCTTCTTTAAGAGAAAAAGCGGATAATGTGTTGATAGGTTACGGGCAGGCTCCCGGGAATCCGATGTTTTGTTATTGTCTGCAGGCCAAGAAGATATCGAAGAAAATAAAAAAAGGAGAGTGGGAAAAATATAAGATTCCTTTATCGCTATGTGATTATCGGTTCGGATACACGGCTCTTTCATTTAAAAGAAAAAAAATAGATAAGTTGCCCTTACCCGATTCGTTCTGAGCCGACTAATCATTGCAGAGTGTTCAGGTTCCCGGCTGCTTTCATGGACTTGCGTTTTATCTTATCCTGCAAGAAGTTGGAATCAAGACCCCAATGCATGCTTTCCATTGACTGGTGACTACGTATCACGGCACCCGGGTGTGACGCCCCAGGAGGCAGCTCGACACATACAGCCTTTTTTTACAGACATGCGTTCCTGTGGATTTTTTCACCGTGTCAGACTCAAATTGCATCACGGTCAGGTTTCCTCCCCATTTTTCTTTGTCTGCGATAAGTTCCATTCCGTCAGACACACGATAAGTCCTCATCTCAATCCTGCCGTGCTCAAGAAGTGCATCTTCCGTGTAAGTTTGCAAGGGCGGCGTGTTTTGATTCTTTCCTCAATCACATAGCGCAACGACCGCCGGTTAGCCTTGAGTTCGATGACAAAATCTCCATTCTTCTCCCTGATTTTGTCGATAATCTCCTTTTGCATGGAGATGGCGTCGGCTGTGACCACATCTCCTGCAATATCCAACTTGTCAAGCAACTGCGGGATTGCTGTTATTTCATTGCTCTTTTCCCGACACGCTTCCGTGATCAATGTGATACCGGCGTTGAACAAATATGCCGGGACTATATCGGGATTACGTCCGTTTTGCAGCAAGGTGCCTCGCATTGCCTTTCCGTCCACGCATATTATATCCCGACCGCTGATGAGTTCCCTGCGGAAGGCATCCATGAAATCCGTCATCCTCTCAGCCATACAAAGCGAATCAATGCCTTTCTCCACACGACAAAGCGTAGGCTCAGAGGGAACGCCGTTCATCAGAAGACCCATTTTACGAAATCGCGTCAGATTGTGCTTGCCGAACTCTACAATCCCGGCGCGTCCGACACATTTTGACGCACGCGCGAGCACGATCAGAATCAGTATGTCATCCAGGCGATGACGGTGGTTGCCTTTGGCTGTTCTTCGGAAATCAGGGACTGACGAGGCAAATTCCATCAGTCGTTCCATGAGGCTCCCTTTAGGGAAAATTCGGTGTTCCTTTTTTTTATATTATTAAGCAGAAAATGTTGTAAATCAATAAAATATCACTTGTTTTTGCGTGGCAAAAATCAAGGCGGGATGCCAAATAAGACCGCTCCCGCCTCTAAAAAAAATAATAACGATGAAAAAGAAACACCGCAAGCGGTGCTTCGGCATCGCTATGCGCAAAGATAAACATTTTCCCTATAAAATAGAACTATTTCTGAGAATCTAGCCATCTTTTAAATGAAAGAGCCGTGATCTGAAATGATAAAAAAGATTATCCGATTAGGATTTCCGGAATAGATTTTGTTCCTTTGTAAAAAAGGAGGGTTTATGGTTGGAAATATAAGTATAACAGATATGTATATGAGTGTATTGTCTTCACTGAGTGTAGATGAAAAGTTGGATTTGATTGCGAAATTGACGAATTCCATCAGAAATGCACATACAAAAGAGCGAAATATTGAAATGGAAGATCCTTTTGCTTGTTACGAAGGTGATTGGGGCGAAAATATGTCGGCTAAGGAATATGCAGACGATTTACGTAAATCACGTACTTTTACACGTACAGTAGATACTTGGTAAATATGGCCCAATATTTACTTGATACCAATGTCCTTATTTCGATGTTTAGAAATAAAGGAAAAGTCAGAAAACATATTTTGGAAGTAGGATTTCCTAATTGCTATGTGTCTGAAATATCAATAGCGGAACTTTTTTATGGAGCTGCTAAAGGTGGAAGAAAACAAAATTTTGAGGATGTGAATAATGTGCTCAGGCAGTTTGAAGTATTGCCTATTTATTCATGTCTTGAGAATTATGGACACATAAAAGCTTTGTTGGAACGCCAGGGGCAACGGATTGATGATTTTGATCTTTTAATTGGAGCGACAGCTTTGCAAAAAGGACTGGTTATGGTAACTGCCAATGTCGGACATTTGGCTCGTATTCCCGATCTTGTTGTTGAAAATTGGGAATAAACAAAACCGGAAGAAAACTGAATGAGTATTTGGCCTAGCGATTGTGGGAATACAATGAGAAGTATGACCTGACAAAAAACAATGATGCGGAGGTTAACACTCAGTTGGCGGACCTGATAAAACGTGCCTGCGAGCAGACCGGGTGTCAGGTAGTGGTTCTCATTGACGAATATGACGCGCCATTGCCGGATGTGCTGCACGAGGAGGAGAATCTTCCTGTCCTGCGCAACGTGATGCGTCCTGCCGATACGTTGTATGTCATTGAATTGAAACTGAACAAGAGTGTTGATGCCGCTTTGTTTCAAATAAATCTGAAGAATTATCCCGACGCTTTGCCCTCTGCGGACTTCCCGTGGTGAAGGTAGGTATAAACTTTGACTCGGAAAGCCACACTTTGAGCGATTGGATCATAGAAGGATAGACGATATGATAGGTTCTTTATAACGATAGAATCTCCACTATAGGCTGTATGCGATAACGCATGCGGCCTTCCTTTCTTTTGTTGTCGGTGGCGACCGGCATCCGCATAATGTATTGTAAGGACGATTGTCTTCGTGACTACCAGCAGGAGATGAAGACCCGCCTCTTTGAAGAGTGGGAACTTCACCGGAGTGTGATGGTGCAGATGCCCACCGGTACGGGAAAAACGCATCTGCTGGCCGCCATAGTGAGGGAGTTCTTGTGTGGTTCCGACACCCGGGTATGGATTGTGGCACATCGCAGGGAGCTGGTGGAGCAGATAGAGGAAACGGTTGCCCGATACGGGATGAGGAAGGAGGACGGAAGTGTGAAAGTGATGTCCATCCAGTGGTTATCACGAAATCGGAAGGCTATGGACGGGCAACCGGATTTGATCGTTATTGACGAGGCGCATCATGCTTTGGCGGAAACCTACCGGGAGCTTTGGAAGAAGTATCCGGAGGCGAGGAAACTGGGTATGACTGCCACGCCCTGCCGGCTGAACCGCAAAGGATTCACAGATTTGTTTGATACCTTGATCACTTCATGGAGTATTGTGGAATTTATCGGGAGGGGCTGGTTGTCGTCATTTGACTATGTGTCCATCCGTGCGAACAGTAAAGAGCAACGGCTGATTGACTCGTTGAAGAAACGGGGCGCGGACGGGGACTATCAGGTAAAGGAAATGAACGCGGTGCTGAACCGGGAGACCGGCATCAGACGGTTGTATGAAAGCGTCCGGAGATATGCCGCAGGGAAGAAAGGGATTGTCTATGCCGTGAGCATTGCGCATGCCCGACAGATTGCCGCTTATTACAGCTTGCATGGTGTGAAATCCGTTGCTATCGACAGCAAGACTCCTGCTTCGGAACGTGGGAAATTGGTAGAAGCTTTCAGGCAGGGAGAGATCAGCGTATTGGTTAATGTGGATATTTTTTCTGAAGGGTTTGATTGTCCCGATGTGGAGTTCGTGCAACTGGCTCGTCCCACGCTTTCGTTAGCGAAATATTTGCAACAGGTGGGACGGGGGCTGCGGAAGTCAGATGATAAGGAATCATGTATGCTGATAGATAATGTAGGGTTGCATCGGATTTTCGGTCTGCCTGTCCGTGACCGTGACTGGGAGGCGATGTTCGAAGGACGGATGGCGGGAAATGCTCAGCCCCGGACACGGATGGAGAACAACGGGCTGTCTGTGTCTTGTTCGCTATCGGAAGATAGCAAACGGAATGAAGGACTGGAAATTGTGATGACACACAACTGTCTGCTGGATGCTATTCGGAACGGGGATTTGAATTGTTTGGGAGGAGGTGGTCCGGTCGGTGAGGAACAATGGACTGTTTTGAAAGCCTGTCATGACCGGCAGAGTGGTTTGTGGGGCTTGAGGTGCGGGAACAAAATCACAGTGATTCCTCAATACCGGGAAGTATTTGATATTTGTGCAAACCGGGCTGCTGTCCGTTTTAAAGATGGCCGGACAGGAGTGGTGGATAAGTCCGGAGTCCTCATGGTGGTGACAGGCTGTTGCCGGAGATTGAGATTCCTGAAGGGAGAACTTCTTTCTGTCACCAAAGAGGATGGGAGTGACTGTTACACTGATTTGAAGACAAACAGAACTTATCAGGAGAGGCCGGTGGTTTTTTCATACGGCGGCATAGAGTTGCTGCGGGTGGGGGAGACTTTCCATAGCCGCACGCAGAAGGCGTATACCTCTATGCATGGTTTGCACAAAGACAGTCTTTGTTTTTATGGTTTCTACTTGAAGATACCGGATTACCGTGTTCCGAAGTCTTGCCGGCTAGTTGATCCTGTGTGGTCTACTATATTTGATGTCTTCGCCTGCGTGCTGGAAGGGGATGATGAAGAGGTGTACTGGTGTTGTGGCTGTTTGGCGGATCGGAGCATTGTGGTGATGGACGGGGAAGGAAGCTATTATCATGTGGAGAAAGGAAAGGGGAAGCAGTATATAGCTTGTAATGCTCCTAAGGCGGGCGAAGCGGATTTTGCCTCCGTGGTGGAAGGTCTGAGGAAGGAAGCCGGGCGGCGTGCGGAGAGCGTACAGCGGGAACGGCAACAGAATGAGGAAGAGAAAAGGCGGAAGAGGCTGGAGGAAATAAAAGATGTCCTTCCTTTCCGGATGGGGATGAAGTGGGGGCTGAAATGGGGAGATCGTATCGTAGTGCCTCCTTGTTACCGGAATATCTGTATTCCTGTAGGCGGTTATTGTGCTTTTGAAGGGAATGCCTGCCAGTGGGGGGTGATGGCGCTGGATGGAAAAGTGGTGGTGGAGGCCAGATATCAGAAGGTGGAGATAGAAAAGGATGGAACGGTGCATCTGACCATCATTCCGGGTAAGGTAAAGACCATCAAACTTTGACGGATATTGAATTGTTTGGGTATGGAGTGGGTAAATTTCAGTATATCACGGGTATTTGATGAGGAGAGCAATTAGTGTAAAATAGTTTTTACGCCTTGATGTTATAATCTTTACATAAAAGAAAACAATTCTACCGTTGAAGCTCTTACGTGGGATACCGCTTTCAAGAACATAAACGAACCAAGCGGATGGGCCATGAAAGGGATACATGAAGAAGCCTACCAATAAATCCGGCATCAATTGACATAACAAAATCGGATAACTGAAAAATTATCCGCTTTTAGTTTCTTTATTTCGAAAGAAAGATATATATTTGCAACGCTTTTTCAGAAAAGCACCCAATATTGCAGAAAAAACAGTTGCCGAAATGGCTCAGTTGGTAGAGCAATTCATTCGTAATGAATAGGTCCCGGGTTCGAGTCCCGGTTTCGGCTCAAGAAGCGGTAGAATACCGCTTCTTTTTATTTTATATAGTTCTCTTTTTCCATATAATAAAGCCCTTCTCCACGGTCACCATTCTCTAAATCAGTTAACTCTACTTTAAATATTCGGTAGGGGAGAATATTTTTCTGGTGTCTGGGCATATCCACGGTCAGCAGATAGGCATTGCCGTATTCGGTAGCATCGAAGTACTCTTTTATCTCTTGTTTCATCAGAACAGGTACTTCTTCTCCATCTATCCAAACGATAGCTTTTAGTTTGTCAGCCGATGGTGCCAGCAAAACGCCTTTGGCTTGTTTGCTTAAACCTGTTTGCTCAATCTTGCTAAGATCCTGTGCATGTACAAGTGAGGATTTTTCTTCTTTTTGCCATTGCAGGGTGCGGGTCAGACTCATGGGTCGAACATATATCTGATAGGTGGGCATGCCTCCAGGGATGTGGAAAATACGTAGTCCATAGACTTCCATACGATGATAGCGAATGTTGAGAGTGGTATCACGATCGGCAATGAAATTCCATGCCCAAAATTCGAGACGTTGGTCTTTTTCCGCTAGTCCGGGTTTTACGGTATGTGGGTAGGTAGACATATTGATAGCTCCCATACTTTGATACTTTCCTTTAGGAATACGGGTGGTGTAGTATCCGTTTTTGTCAGTGATGGCTTGTTTAATGTCATCAAAAGAAGGGCTCTGCCAAAAGATGGAACAACTGTCAATGGGTTGTCCGTTATAATCTGTTACTTGTCCGCGTATGGTTACTGAATCCCGTTGTTGTGCATATCCAGCAGAATAAAGAAAAAATAGGATAAAAAGGAGAATCAATTTAGGAATAAAAGGTGTTTTCATTATTTTATCTGTTAATTGTGTTTTTAATGTGTATCTTTTTCACTTCTCACCACTTCCCATCCTTTGAACTGTATCAGGACTTTATGTAACGTGGTTCCTTGAGCCAGATACAGCGCTTTTCTTCAAAATCATCATAATAATAAGAAGCGTAATCCTTTATGAACAGGTAGAGGACAACATTGCAATAAGTCTCAAAACATTTTTCCAGTCTTTCCAATGAAACCCCTGCCTTTGAGAAATCAAAATAAATCACCTGGAAACGGTTGCGCTGGTCGGTGGAATTCTTACCAATCCATAGTCCGCTGAATAACTTTCGAAACGGTCTTTTTGCAAAATGTCATAGTAGGCTTTCATCATGCTTAGGAAAAGGCTTTTTCCGAAACGGCGCGGACGTATCATAAAGATATAGCTGGCTGTATCTTCAATCAGGGGCAAATACATGGTCTTGTCCACATAATAATAATTTTCAGTCCGCATCCGCACAAAGTCCGAGATGCCGTAAGGGATTTGAGGCGCTTTCTTTGTTTCCATCTTTCTTCTTCTCTTTTTTATAGCTATACAAAGTTACACCATTTTTTTCTGATACCCAGCATGGAAAGGGCTGTTTTTTCCACTCTATTTCGAAAACGTTGGCAAAAGCACCGCGCAGCCTTCCTCTTTTCGGAGGCAAGGCTGCGCAAAAGTTCGGGGTGCAAAGCATCTCTTCATTTAATGAATGCTGTAAGAGAAGCGTTAAAGATATGCATGAATTTGTCGGAATCGAATTCACGTTGCCATATTATGAATCGTATGCTTCTTCGTGCACTCCCTTCACGGCCCGTCCGCTTGGTTCGTTCATGTTCTTGAAGGCGGCGTCCCATGCAAGGGCCTCGGCGGTAGAACATGCCACACTGGGTACGCTTGGCACGCTGCGGGCTGCGCTTTCACTGGGAAAGTGCTCCTGGAAGATGCTGCGATAGTAATATTCTTCCTTGTTTTGCGGTGTATTGATAGGAAACCGTTCGGCTGCGTGCGCCATTTGCTCGTCACTGATGGCTTCGGCGGTAAGGGCTTTCAGTGTATCAATCCAACTATAGCCCACGCCGTCGCTGAACTGCTCTTTCTGTCGCCATGCTACACTGTCGGGCAACATGTCTGCAAAGGCTTTGCGAACGACTTTCTTTTCAATGGTATTTCCGGGGCACATCTTTGCTTCGGGATTGAGGCGCATGGCTATGTCCAGAAATTCTTTGTCCAGGAAAGGCACTCGGCCTTCCACTCCCCACGCTGCGAGGGATTTATTGGCACGGAGGCAGTCATAGAGGTGGAGCTTGCCTAGTTTACGCACGGTCTCTTCATGAAAGGCTTGGGCTGTAGGAGCTTTGTGGAAATAGAGATAGCCGCCGAACACTTCATCAGCCCCTTCGCCACTCAGCACCATTTTGATTCCCATGCTTTTAATGACGCGTGCCAGCAAATACATCGGGGTAGAGGCGCGAACGGTGGTGACATCGTAAGTCTCGATGTAGTAAATGACGTCGCGGATAGCGTCCAATCCTTCTTGGATGGTATAGTGGATTTCATGATGCACGGTTCCGATAAAGCGGGCCACTTCGCGGGCTTTTATCAGGTCGGGCGCACCTTCCAGACCGATAGCAAAGGAATGGAGCTGAGGCCACCAGGCATCTTTTTTATTGTCGGTTTCTACCCGTTTGCCTGCATATTTCTTGGCAATGGCAGAGATGACGGAACTGTCCAGACCGCCGGAAAGAAGTACGCCGTAGGGCACATCACTCATCAGTTGGCGTTTAACGGCCTCTTCCAGTCCGTCGTGTATGTCCTGGGAATAGGCATTGTTGTTTTTCACGGCTTCGTATTCAAACCAGTCGCGGACGTACCAGCGGGTCATCTTGCCTTCTTTTCCCCAATAGTAATGGCCGGGAAGGAAGGGTTCGTATTCATCACAGAACCCTTCGAGGGCTTTCAACTCGCTGGCGCAGTATATTTTGCCGTCCTTATCCTTACCTATATATAAAGGTATGACTCCGATGGGGTCGCGGGCAATGAGGAAATCGTCTTTCTCCTCATCATAAAGGGCGAAGGCAAAGATGCCGTTCAGGTCTTCGAGGAAGTGAATACCTTTGTCACGGTAAAGGGCAAGGATGACTTCGCAGTCGCTTCCGGTTTGGAAATCATATTTTCCGGCGTACTTTGCACGAACATCCCGATGGTTGTAGATTTCTCCGTTCACGGCGAGGATTTGTTTCCGGTCGGGACTATATAGGGGTTGCCCTCCGCTTTGAGGGTCTACGATGGAGAGGCGTTCATGGGCCAGGATGGCAGAGTCGCCTACGTAGATGCCGCTCCAGTCCGGCCCGCGGTGGCGGAGCTTTTGTGACATTTTCAATGCCTTCTGACGCAGTTCCTGCGTTTGTTGCTTTATCTTGAATATTCCTACGATTCCACACATAATTGTATTTGTTGATTTATTTATTGAGATAACTGTCTATGTCCGTTGCCGCTTTCCGTCCGCTGGCAATGGCGCGTACCACTAGGCTGGCTCCGCTTGCTGCATCGCCGGCTACGAATACGTTTTCGGCGAATTGGGGATGTTCGGGCTTTAGGAATCCCATTGCCAGAAGAACCAGGTCGGCTTCAATCACTTCCACCTTTCCGGTGGGCTTCATGACAGGGCGGCCGCCGTCGGGACCGGGAATCCATTCCACCTGTTCCACTTCCACACCGCAGACTTTACCGTTTTTGCCGAGAAACTTATGAGTGGCGAGAGACCACCGGCGGCTGCATCCTTCTTCGTGGGAAGAGGTGGTTTTCAGCACAAGGGGGAATTGGGGCCATGGAGTGGCTGGATTTTGTCCTACGGGCGGTTGGGGCATGATTTCGATTTGGGTGACGCTTGCAGCACCCTGACGGTTACTGGTTCCGATGCAGTCGCTGCCGGTGTCACCTCCGCCGATGATTAGTACTTTCTTACCTTTGGCAGTAACCAGTTGTTCTTTCGGGAACGTCATGCCGGCAAGGATACGGTTTTGTTGCGCCAGCATGTCCAGTGCCGGGTGGATGCCTTTCAGTTCGCGTCCGGGGACAGGGAGGTCACGGGCGGTCGGAGCTCCGGTGCAGATGCAGTAGGCGTCAAAACCTTCGGGGAGTTGCCGCACATCCACATCGTTGTTCATTTTGAAGTGGATGCCTTCTTCTTCCATCACCCGGATACGGCGGTCGATGATGGGCTTGTGCAGCTTGAAGTTGGGGATGCCGTAACGTAGCAGGCCGCCGGGAGCCTCATTCTTGTCGAAGACGGTCACTGTGTACCCTTTTCCGTTGAGCTGGTTGGCGGCGGCCAGTCCGGCGGGCCCGGCGCCGATAATGGCTACTTTCCGTCCGTTGCGTTCAATGTTCCGGGGCTTGATGTAACCTTCGCGGAAGGCTGCTTCGGCAATGGCCGCTTCGTTCTCGCGGATGGTGACGGGAGAGTCCATGCTCAGTTTCAGCACGCAACTCTTTTCGCAGAGGGCGGGGCAGATGCGGCCGGTGAACTCAGGAAAATCGTTGGTTTCGTTCAATATCTTGTAGGCTTCCTCCCATTTGCCTTTGTAAAGGGCATCTTGGAATTCGGGCTGCTTGTTGCCCAGCGGACAAGCCCAGTGGCAGAAGGGAACGCCGCAGTCCATGCAGCGTGAGGCTTGAAGTTTCCGGTCACGGCTGTTCAGAGTCTGTTCTACCTCGCTATAATCTGATATCCGGTCGTGGATGGGACGGTAGCCCGCTTCCTGACGCGGTATAGTTAAAAATACTTTTGGATTTCCCATATCTTTGTTGTATTTCTTTGTTGATAATTTGTGTGATGTATTAATAATCTCTTTGTACATCAGCTATTTTTTGCTGTAGCTTGCGCATTTGTTCTTCTTGCAATACTCGTTTATATTCGATAGGTACTACCTGGATAAATTCATCCACATAGTGATTCCAGTTATCTAATATTGTTCGTGCCAGTTTGGAACCGGTATAGAGGTAATGCTGACGGATCAGTTCATGCAGCTCCTTCCGGTAAGATGCCTCCTCGATAAGTGAGAGCTCCACCATCTCCATGTTGCAGAAATAATCGAAGTTGTGGTTCTTGTTCCACACGTAAGCCACACCGCCACTCATCCCGGCAGCGAAATTCCGTCCGGTTTCTCCCAGTACCACAACTCGTCCTCCAGTCATATATTCGCAACAGTGGTCGCCTACACCTTCTACCACGGCTGTCACTCCGGAATTGCGGACTGCGAAGCGTTCACCCACTCGTCCGTTGATATACACCTCACCATCGGTAGCGCCATACAGCAGGGTATTTCCGGCGATGGTATTCTTTTCCGCATCGAAATTGCTACGCACGGGAGGCAGTACTGCAATGCGTCCGCCACTCAGCCCTTTGCCTAGGTAGTCATTTGCTTCGCCTTCCAGCTTGAAACTGATGCCGTGGGTCAGGAACGCACCGAAACTTTGGCCTGCCGAACCCTTGAATTTAATGTGGATGGTCTGTTCGGGAAGTCCTGCCTGCCCGTATTTCTTAGCAACCGCCCCTGCCAGCATGGCGCCTACCGAGCGGTCCGTATTGGCGATGGTGTATTCCAGGGAAATCTCTTTTCCGTTTTCTATGGCATCCCGGGCGGCGGCCAGTATGGTTACATCCTTTACATGGGCGATGTCGTGCTTCTGTTCCATGACATGGTGTATGGCAGCCCCGTTGTCCACCCGGTGCAACAGTCTGTTGAAATCCAGCAGTGAGGCTTTCTTCTCACTTGGCGCTTGTTGTATTTCAATCAAATCCGTACGTCCGATGATATCCTCCAATCGGGTGAATCCCATTTCGGCCAGATATTCGCGCACTTCCTGTGCCAGGAAGGTGAAATAATTCACTACATATTTATAATGCCCACGGAAACGTTTGCGCAGTTCAGGGTCTTGGGTGGCCACGCCTACGGGACAGGTGTTGGTGTGGCATTTGCGCATCATGACGCATCCTAGTACAATCAATGCGGTGGTACCGAAACCGAATTCTTCTGCACCTAGCAAAGCCATATTGATAATGTCCCGTCCGGTTTTCAACTGTCCGTCCACTTGCAGTTTAACTTGTCCGCGGAGTCCGTTCAGTACCAACGTCTGTTGCGTTTCACTCAGCCCTATTTCGGGCGAGATACCTGCATACCGCATACTTGAGGCAGGTGACGCTCCGGTTCCTCCTTCAGCTCCCGAGATGACAATCAGATCGGCTTTCGCTTTGGCCACGCCGGCGGCGATGGTTCCCACCCCGCTTTCGGCTACCAGTTTCACACTGATTCGTGCCTGTGGGTTTACGTTTTTCAGGTCGAATATCAACTGGGCCAAATCTTCGATGGAATAAATATCATGGTGGGGCGGAGGGGAAATGAGTGAGATGCCCGGAATGGAGTGGCGGGTTTTGGCAATTACCTCATCTACCTTGAATCCCGGTAGTTGTCCTCCCTCTCCCGGCTTGGCGCCTTGGGCTACCTTTATTTGGATCTCTTCGGCATGAACTAGGTATTCGGTGGTGACTCCGAAACGTCCCGACGCTATTTGCTTGGTCTTGCTGCATAGTGAGATACCTTCGTAAGTGCCTGTAATGCGTTCGCTGTCCTCACCACCTTCACCTGTATTGCTGCGTGCACCCAGTTTGTTCATGGCCAGTGCCAGTGCCTCATGTGCTTCCTTGCTGATGGCACCGAAGGACATGGCTCCTGTCACGAAATGTTTCACGATGCTTTCTACCGGCTCCACCTTTTCAATATCAATAGGGTTTCGTTTGTGCCCGAAGAAGTCGCGCAGGAAGAGAGGTGAATCTTTTCCATCTACCATAGAAGTGAATTCCTTGAACTTTTTGTAGCTGCCCAGTCGGGTGGCCAGTTGCAGGGTGGAGATGGTTTCCGGATTCCAAGCATGCCGTTCTCCGTCTTTGCGGAAGGAGAACAGTCCGTTATGCGGTAAAATGTCGCTCACTTCTTTCGGAGAGAATCCGGCATCGTGCAGGGCGATGGCATCTTTGGCGACTTCTTCCAGACGGATACCTCCGATGCTGGATGTCTGTGTGCCGAAATAGCTTCTCAATAATTCCTCACTGACCCCTACGGCTTCAAAAATCTTCGCGCCCCGATAGGAACGGATCGTAGAGATACCCATCTTGCTCATGATTTTAAACAAGCCTTTGCAGATGGCTTTGATATAATTCTTTTCGGCCGTTTCGTAATTCATCTGCACATCGCCTTTTCTCACCAGTTCATCCAGTATGGCAAAGGCCATGTACGGATTGATGGCACTGGCACCATATCCTAGTAACAGGGCGGCGTGCATCACTTCGCGAATCTCGCCGCTTTCTACAATCAATGCGGTTTGTACGCGTTTCTGAACCGAGATGAGGTGATGATGAACAGCGCTTACCGCCAGCAGTGACGGGATGGCGGCATGAGCCGCATCAACAGAACGGTCGCTTAGAATGATATAGTTTACTCCGTCGGTCACGGATTGCTCGGCCTGTTTGCACAAATTACTCAGCGCTTCCTGTAGTCCGGCTTTTCCTTTGCTCACCTCGAATAGGATGGGGAGTTTCACGGTATTGAATCCTTTATATCGGATATTGCAGAGAATGTCCAGTTGGGTGTTATTTAGTACGGGATGGGGCAGACGTACCATTTTGCAATGGCTTTCGCTGGGTACTAAAATGTTCATTCCTACGGCGCCGATGTATTCGGTGAGCGACATGACTAATTCTTCACGGATAGGGTCGATAGCCGGATTGGTAACCTGTGCAAATTGTTGGCGGAAGTAGTTGAACAGTAACTGCGGTTTGTCCGAGAGAACTGCCAGCGGCGTGTCGTTACCCATAGAGGCGACAGGTTCGGCCTCTGTGTTACACATTGGTATGAGGGTACGTTCTATATCTTCACGCGAGAAGCCGAAGGTGCGTAACATACGGTCATAACCGGCTATCTGGTTGTCTATCTTGCGCCCGCTTTTCAAGGTATCGAGTTCGATGCGGTTGGTAGACAGCCAGGTGCGATAAGGACGGGCTGATGCCAATTGTTCTTTCAGTTCTCCGTCATAATATATTTTACCCTGTTCAGTGTCAATCATCAGTATTTTTCCCGGTTGCAGACGTCCTTTTTCTTTAATCTCTCCCGGTTCGAAATCCATCACGCCTACTTCGCTGGCCACTACCATCATGTCATTGTTGGTGATGAGGTAACGGGCAGGGCGGAGGCCGTTGCGGTCCAACATTCCTCCGGCAAAGCGTCCGTCACTGAACAGCAACGCGGCAGGTCCGTCCCAAGGTTCCATTAGGATGGAGTGATATTCGTAAAACGCTTTCAACTCTTCACTGATAGGGTTTTTATCATTGAATGATTCGGGAACCAGCATCGCCATGGCATGGGGCAGACTCAATCCCGACATCACAAAAAATTCAAGCACATTGTCCAGTGAGGCACTGTCGCTCATACCTGGCTGAATAATGGGGCGGATGGCTTTGATATTCCCCAATGCCGGAGAGGAGAGGACACTTTCGCGTGCTTCCATCCATCCTCGGTTGCCGCGGATGGTATTGATTTCACCATTATGCGCCAACAGACGGAAAGGCTGTGCCAGACTCCATGTAGGAAATGTGTTGGTGCTGAAGCGGGAGTGTACCAATGCCAGTCCACTGGTAAAGTAAGGTTGTGTTAAGTCCGGGAAGTACTCGCGTACCTGCATGGACGAAAGCATCCCTTTATATATAATGTTTTTGCCCGATAGTGAAACGATATAGAAATCTTTATGCCGGACACGTTTTTCAATCTTTTTACGGATAACATAAAGGGTACGTTCCAAGTTTTCCACATCAGTCACTCCGGTGATGAACACCTGTTTGATATCCGGTTCGGTGGCTCGTGCGTCTTTGCCCAAGCAATTGGGATTAGTGGGCACATTGCGCAGATGCATCAGTGTCAGTCCTTCCCGTTCTATTTCCTCAATCATAATACTTAGGATACCGGCTTGTTCTTTTTCATCTTTTGGCAGAAATATTAGTCCGGTTCCGTATTTTCCCTTCTCGGGTACGGGGATACCTTGCAAGAGGATGAATTCGTGGGGGATTTGTAGCATAATTCCCGCGCCGTCGCCGGTCTTGTTGTCAGCTCCTTCCGCACCTCGATGGCGCATGTTCTCCAGTACCTTTAATGCGGAGTCTACCAGTTCATGTGATTTATTGCCATGAATGTTGACTACCATACCTACACCACAAGCATCATGTTCGTTGGTTGCATCATAAAGACCATTTTGTTCTCTTTTTACCATTATGACTGTCTTTAGTTTGTAATAATGTTGATTTGTATTTCAGTTTGTTTTGCAAAGGTAGATAATTTATTTCTTTTTGCTATAAAATAAATGAGCTGTGTTAGTAAAAAGATGCTCTTCTGCTTTTGATGCTTACATATTGTTTATTCTGCCTGTCTATTACTTTTAAATCGTAACATGATTTGGCGAAATTGCTTTGATAATGTAAGTTTTCATATTTATTTTAAAAACGGATAAAACATTTCTTTTCGATTTCTATTCTTACTTTTTTATCGCTTTCGTCAATTATTTATGGTCTTTTATTGCATTTATGTTAATTGATATTTGTATCTTTGCAGTCAAATCAGAACATATACTTATATAAATTATGTGTGGAATAGTAGGCTACATTGGAAAACGAGATGCTTACCCTGTCCTCATAAAAGGCCTGAAGCGGTTGGAATACCGGGGCTATGATAGCGCAGGAGTCGCATTGATTGATAAAAAAAGGAGGTTGAACGTCTATAAGACGAAAGGAAAGGTCTCAGACCTAGAAGCTTTTGTTTCCCAAAAAGACGTTTCCGGTACAATTGGTATTGCCCACACCCGATGGGCTACTCACGGAGAGCCTTGCCAGGCTAACGCCCATCCTCATTTTTCTTCTTCCGAGAATCTTGCTCTTATCCACAATGGTATTATTGAAAACTACGCTACCCTGAAAGAAAAACTACAAAAAAAAGGGTTCATCTTTAAAAGTAGTACAGATACCGAAGTTCTTGTCCAGCTAATTGAATTTTTCCAGCTTTCCAACCATTTAGATTTACTTACTGCCGTTCAGTTGGCTCTGCATGAGGTGATTGGTGCATACGCCATAGCGGTGCTTGACAAGAATAATCCCGATGAGATTATTACAGCCCGTAAAAGCAGTCCGCTGGTGGTAGGGATAGGGAAGGATGAATTTTTTTTGGCCTCGGATGCTACTCCGATTGTAGAGTATACGGATAAAGTGGTGTATCTGCAAGATGGGGAGATAGCGGTGATTCGCAGAGACAAGGCGCTGGAAGTCGTCAATTTGGATAACGTGCTTCAAAATCCCGAAGTACGTACGGTGGAAATGAATCTGGGACAGCTGGAGAAAGGAGGATACCCGCATTTCATGTTGAAGGAGATATTCGAACAACCCGATTGTATTAACGACTGTATGCGTGGACGCATCAATGCGGACGGTGATAAAGTAGTACTGTCGGCGGTTATTGATCATAAGGAACGTCTGCTCAAGGCTCGTCGCTTTGTAATTGTGGCTTGCGGAACTTCATGGCATGCCGGATTGATAGGGAAACAACTGATAGAAAGTTTCTGCCGTATTCCGGTAGAAGTGGAATATGCCTCCGAGTTCCGCTATCGTGATCCGGTGATTCATGAAGATGATGTGGTAATAGCTATCTCGCAATCGGGCGAGACGGCCGATACATTGGCTGCCATAGAACTGGCGAAAGAGAAAGGAGCTTTTATTTATGGTATATGCAATGCGGTAGGTTCATCCATTCCGCGCATTACAGATACCGGTTCTTATATTCATGTAGGACCGGAAATAGGAGTGGCGTCTACTAAGGCATTTACCGGACAGGTAACTGTGCTGACCATGCTGGCGCTGACCCTGGCAAAAGAGAAAGGGAGCATGACGGATGAGAAATACCTGGAAGTGATTCGGGAATTGACTGTGATTCCGGCTAAAATAAAGAAGATTCTGATCAGTAATCCCAAGATAGCGGAACTGTCGCGTATCTTCACCTATGCACATAATTTCCTCTATTTGGGACGAGGTTACAGTTTTCCGGTAGCTTTGGAAGGTGCGTTAAAGTTGAAGGAGATATCTTATATTCACGCTGAAGGTTATCCTGCAGCTGAGATGAAACATGGACCTATCGCATTGATTGATGCCGAAATGCCTGTTGTTGTGGTAGCTACGCATAATGCGATGTATGAAAAGATAATGAGTAACATACAGGAAATTAAAGCGCGGAAGGGAAAAGTAATCGCTTTGGTCACAGAAGGAGATACGGTAATCAGCAAGTTGGCTGATGATTGCATTGAGTTGCCCGAAACATTAGAGTGCCTCGAACCGTTGATAGCTACGATCCCCTTACAGTTATTGGCCTACCATGTAGCCATTTGCAAAGGGAAAAATGTGGATCAGCCACGAAATCTGGCGAAGTCGGTAACAGTAGAATAGAAGGCAATGCTGCCGGAGATTATGCAGGAAGTTCCCGGAAGTTTCCGGCATAATTCTTGAAAGATGTGCCGTAAGTTTGGAAAAACGACAGAAGGTCTTGTCATACCTTTGGGATGTTTTTATAAGAATCTGAAAATGATATATTAATTTAAGGAGTAAAGAGAGAGCATGGAACCGTTAAAGCATGAATGTGGGGTCGCTATGATACGACTGCTGAAACCGCTGGAATATTATCAGGAAAAGTATGGAACCTGGATGTATGGCTTGAACAAGCTGTATCTGCTGATGGAAAAACAACATAACCGCGGACAGGAAGGCGCCGGGCTGGCCTGTGTCAAACTGGAGGCCAATCCCGGTGAAGAATATATGTTCCGTGAAAGAGCTTTAGGTTCAGGGGCGATAACAGAGATATTCGGTACGGTGCAAAATCATTTCAAGGATTTGGCACCCGAACAATTGCATGATGCCGGATACGCCAAGAAATGCCTTCCCTTTGCCGGAGAGGTGTACATGGGTCATTTGCGTTATTCTACTACCGGAAAAAGCGGTATCTCCTACGTGCATCCGTTCTTGCGTCGTAACAATTGGCGTGCCAAGAATCTGGCACTGTGCGGCAATTTCAACATGACCAATGTGGATGAGATTTTCGCACGTATTACTGCTGACGGCCAGCATCCGCGTAAATATGCCGACACATATATTATGTTGGAACAAGTGGGACACCGTTTGGATCGTGAGGTGGAGCGCCTCTATGTGGAATGTGAGAAGGAAGGTCTGAAGGGTATGAATATCACTCACGCCATAGAAGACCGCATTGACTTGGGCAATGTCCTCAAGACTTCGAGCAAGGAGTGGGATGGAGGCTATGTGATCTGCGGTATGACCGGTAGCGGTGAATCTTTTGCGGTACGCGATCCGTGGGGCATCCGTCCGGCTTTCTGGTACATGGACGATGAAATCATGGTATTGGCGTCCGAACGTCCCGTCATTCAGACTGCCTTGAATGTACCTGCCGGAAGCATCAATGAATTGCAACCGGGACAGGCCATCCTTATGAGCAAGACCGGAAAGATGCGTCTGGCACAGATCAACCGGGCGAAAGAGAAGAAAGCTTGTTCTTTCGAGCGAATCTATTTCAGCCGGGGAAGCGACATGGATATTTATAAAGAAAGAAAGCTGCTGGGTGAAAAACTGGTGAATCCTATCTTGAAAGCGGTAGACTATGATGTGGAGCATACTGTATTCTCTTTTATACCCAATACGGCGGAAGTGGCTTTCTATGGACTGCTGGAAGGATTCGACAATTATCTGAATGAACTGAAAGTAAAGAAGATAGAGGCTTTGGGACATCATCCCAATCACGAGGAACTGGAAAAAATCCTGTCCTGGCGTATCCGTAGCGAGAAAGTGGCCATCAAGGATATCAAGCTGCGTACCTTTATCGCCGAAGGCAACAGCCGGAATGACTTGGCCGCCCATGTGTACGATATTACTTACGGTAGTTTGATACCTCATGTGGATAATCTGGTTATTATTGATGACAGCATCGTCCGGGGAACTACATTGAAACAAAGCATTATCGGTATTCTTGATCGTCTGCATCCGAAGAAAATCGTCATTGTTTCTTCTTCTCCACAGGTGCGTTATCCGGACTATTATGGTATTGATATGGCCAGCATGGATCAGTTTATCGCTTTCAAGGCTGCTATCGATTTATTGAAAGAACGAGATATGAAAGATGTAATAGCCCGTGCTTACAACAAATCGAAAGACCAGGTGGGGTTACCCAAAGAGCAGATGGTGAATTATGTGAAAGAAATTTACGCTCCTTTCACTAATGAGGAGATTGCGGCAAAAATGGTGGAACTTCTCACTCCGAAAGGTACGCAAGCTAAAGTGGAGATTGTTTATCAGACATTGGAAGGATTGCATGAAGCATGTCCCAACCATACGGGCGACTGGTATTTCAGTGGGGATTATCCTACTCCGGGTGGAGTGAAGCTGGTGAACCAGGCGTTTATAGATTATATAGAAAAAGTATATCAATTCTAAAGAATAACATTCAAGATAGATTAGATGAGAAATGTAACATTGATCCTCGACGACGGGAGCCGTTTCCCGGGCAAGTCGTTCGGTTATGAGAAACCGGTAGCCGGTGAAGTGGTGTTTAATACCGCTATGACCGGTTATCCTGAGAGCTTGACAGACCCTTCATATGCGGGGCAGTTGATGACCTTGACTTACCCGTTGGTCGGTAATTACGGGGTGCCTCCCTTTACTGTCGAACCCAACGGCTTGGCCACTTTTATGGAGAGTGAACGTATCCATGCCGAAGCGATTATTGTAAGTGATTACAGTGAAGAATTCAGTCACTGGAATGGGAAAGAAAGTCTGGCCGACTGGCTGAAGCGTGAGCAAGTGCCGGGCATTACAGGCATCGATACCCGTGAACTGACAAAAGTCCTTCGCGAACATGGGGTGATGATGGGGAAGATCGTATTTGATGATGAGCCCGATAAAGTGCCCGAAGCAACGTATGCAGGTATCAACTATGTGGATAAAGTATCATGCAAGGAGGTGATTCGTTACAACGAAGGCGCCGGCAAGAAGAAAGTGGTGTTGGTGGATTGTGGTGTAAAGACAAATATCATCCGCTGTCTGCTGAAACGGGATGTGGAAGTGATCCGCGTTCCTTGGAACCATGATTTTACAGGGATGGAGTATGACGGATTGTTTATCTCGAACGGTCCGGGTGATCCGGATACATGTGATGAGGCGGTACAGCATATCCGCAAGGCGATGAGCCTGAGCGACAAGCCTATCTTTGGCATTTGTATGGGGAATCAGTTGCTTTCAAAAGCAGGAGGTGCCATCATCTATAAATTGAAATACGGTCATCGCAGTCATAACCAGCCGGTGCGCATGGTGGGAACGGAACGTTGTTTCATCACCAGTCAGAACCACGGTTATGCAGTAGATAATAATACATTGGGAGCCGATTGGGAACCGCTGTTCATCAATATGAATGACGGTTCCAACGAGGGCATCAGGCATAAAACCAAACCTTGGTTCTCGGCACAGTTCCATCCGGAAGCGGCGTCGGGACCTACGGATACCGAGTTCCTGTTTGATGAATTTGTGAAGTTGTTATAAACCGTGTATTAAAAAGAACAAGTATGAAAGACGAAATAAAGAAAGTATTATTATTAGGTTCCGGCGCCTTGAAGATTGGCGAGGCCGGAGAGTTTGACTATTCAGGCTCGCAAGCGCTGAAAGCCTTGAAGGAAGAAGGGATTGAAACGGTTCTGATCAACCCAAATATTGCTACTGTGCAGACCAGCGAAGGGGTGGCGGACCAGATTTATTTCCTGCCCGTTACTCCTTATTTTGTAGAGAAGGTGATAGAAAAGGAACGTCCGGATGGTGTGCTCCTGTCTTTCGGCGGACAAACTGCCTTGAACTGTGGGGTGGCACTGTACAAAGCAGGTATTTTCGAAAAATACAATGTCCGTGTGTTGGGTACTCCCGTACAAGCCATCATGGATACGGAGGACCGTGAGTTGTTTGTAGAAAAACTGAATGAAATCAATGTAAAGACCATCAAGAGTGAAGCGGTGGAAAACTTGGAAGATGCCCGTCGCGCTGCTAAAGAATTAGGTTATCCGGTTATTATCCGTGCCGCCTACGCATTGGGTGGACTAGGCTCTGGTTTCTGTGACAATGAAGAGGAACTGAATGTTCTGGCTGAAAAGGCCTTCTCTTTCTCGCCGCAGGTATTGGTGGAAAAGAGTTTGAAAGGCTGGAAGGAGGTGGAATATGAAGTGGTCCGCGACCGTTATGATAACTGCATCACTGTATGTAACATGGAGAACTTTGACCCGCTGGGTATCCATACCGGCGAGTCTATCGTGATCGCCCCTTCGCAGACACTGACCAATGCGGAGTATCATAAACTTCGTGAACTGGCTATCCGTATCATCCGCCATATCGGCATTGTGGGCGAATGTAATGTACAGTATGCCTTCGATCCCGAATCGGAAGATTACCGTGTCATTGAGGTCAACGCCCGTCTTTCGCGTTCGTCTGCATTGGCTTCCAAAGCGACCGGATATCCGTTGGCTTTCGTTGCCGCCAAATTAGGCTTGGGATACGGGTTGTTCGACCTGAAAAACTCGGTGACAAAGACCACCAGCGCATTCTTCGAACCTGCACTGGACTATGTGGTGTGCAAGATTCCCCGTTGGGACTTGGGCAAGTTCCATGGTGTGGACCGTGAGTTGGGCTCGTCCATGAAATCGGTGGGTGAGGTAATGGCCATCGGACGTACTTTCGAGGAAGCCATTCAGAAAGGTTTGCGCATGATTGGCCAGGGAATGCATGGCTTCGTAGAGAATAAGGAACTGGTTATAGAGGATGTGGACAAAGCCCTTCGCGAGCCGACGGACAAGCGCATCTTCGTGATCAGCAAAGCCATGCGTGCAGGTTACACGGTAGACCAGATTCATGAGCTGACCAAGATTGACAAATGGTTTCTGCAGAAATTGCAGCACATCATGGACACTTCTAAAGAGATGCACGAATGGGGCAATAACCATAAGCAGATTATCGATATGTCGGACGAGTTACTCCGCAAGGCAAAAGTGCAGGGATTCTCCGATTTCCAGATAGCCCGTGCCATTGGCTACGAGGGTGATATGGAAGACGGTATCCTGTATGTGCGTAATCATCGCAAGCAGGTGGGAATTCTTCCGGTGGTGAAACAAATCGATACCTTGGCAGCCGAGTATCCTGCACAGACCAATTATCTGTACTTGACTTATAGCGGCGTGGCCAATGATGTGAAGTACTTGGGCGACCATAAATCCATTGTGGTACTGGGTTCGGGTGCCTACCGCATCGGTTCGTCGGTGGAATTTGACTGGTGTGGCGTGCAGGCCTTACAGACCATCCGTAAGGAGGGTTACCGCAGTGTCATGATCAACTATAACCCCGAAACGGTTTCTACCGACTATGATATGTGCGATCGTCTTTACTTTGACGAACTGACCTTCGAGCGTGTGATGGATATCCTCGAACTGGAGAACCCTCACGGAGTCATTGTATCTACCGGTGGTCAGATTCCCAATAACCTGGCTCTCCGTCTGGATGCGCAAAATGTAAATATCCTCGGTACCAGTGCCAAGAGCATTGACAATGCTGAGGACCGTGATAAATTCTCGGCCATGCTGGACCGCATTGGGGTGGATCAGCCTGAATGGAGCGCATTGACTTCTATGGAGGATATCCATGCTTTTATTGATAAAGTAGGCTTCCCTGTTTTGGTACGTCCCTCGTATGTGCTGAGTGGTGCGGCCATGAATGTCTGCTCCAATCAAGAGGAATTGGAACGCTTCCTGAAACTGGCTGCAAACGTATCGAAAAAGCATCCGGTAGTGGTGAGCCAGTTCATTGAGCACGCTAAGGAAGTGGAAATGGACGCTGTGGCACAGAATGGTGAGATTGTGGCATACGCTATCAGTGAGCACATTGAATATGCCGGCGTGCACTCGGGGGATGCCACCATTCAGTTCCCTCCTCAGAAACTGTATGTGGAAACGGTACGCCGCATCAAGCGCATCTCCCGTCAGATAGCCAAGGAATTGAATATCTCCGGTCCGTTCAATATACAATATCTGGCAAAGGATAACGATATCAAGGTGATTGAATGTAACCTTCGTGCTTCACGCAGCTTCCCCTTTGTCAGCAAGGTGTTGAAAATCAATTTTATCGAACTGGCTACGAAGGTGATGCTCGGATTGCCGGTAGAGAAACCGAACAAGAATCTTTTCGAGTTGGATTATGTGGGCATCAAGGCCAGCCAGTTCTCTTTCAATCGTTTGCAGAAGGCAGATCCCGTATTGGGGGTAGACATGGCCTCTACCGGTGAAGTCGGCTGCATCGGTACGGATACTTCGTGTGCCGTATTGAAGGCGATGTTGTCTGTGGGCTATCGTATTCCGGAAAAGAGTGTGTTGCTTTCAACTGGTAACGCCAAGCAGAAAGCGGATACTTTGGAAGCTGCCCGTATGTTACAGAAGAAAGGTTATAAACTTTATGCCACCGGAGGCTCATCCCACTTTCTGACTGAGAACGGGGTGGAGAATACCCGTGTCTACTGGCCCAGTGAGGAAGGGCAGCCTCAGGCACTGGATATGCTGCACCGGAAAGAGATAGATATGGTAGTCAATATACCGAAGAACCTGACAGCCGGAGAGTTGGATAACGGGTACAAGATCCGTCGTGCCGCTATCGACCTGAATGTGCCCTTGATTACCAATGCCCGTCTGGCAAGCGCGTTTATCAATGCCTTCTGTACCATGACGGTGGATGATATCGCTATCAAGAGCTGGGCGGAATATAAATGATTTGAATGTTTAGTGATGTGTGGTTAATGGGGTGCGGCATAACAGTGCACTCCATTAACTATTAATCAGTGACTTCTCTTTCATTAGAAAATTATTCACTATTCTTTCTTTGTTCACAAAAAGTTTCCTAATTTTGTCCGATTAGGAATCCTAAAGATATTCAATACAAATGGATTGTGAACACAAGCTTAAAGCATTAGAGCAGGAAATTGAATCGTTGAAAGAGGAGAACAGGCTGCTGAAAGAAAAATTATCTTCTTCTGAAAAAAACTTTGATAGCGTTAGTTTCAAGGAGAAATATGCGGTAAGAATATTAGATTCTTTGCCGGATATGCTCACCGTATTCAATCATGAGGAAACGGGTATAGAAGTGGTGTCTAATGAAGAAACCAATCATGTGGGTGTATCCAACAATGATTTTAAAGGGATGCGTATGCAGGATATGGTTCCTAAAGAAGCTTATCACAATATACATAATAATCTTCAGAAGGCTATTGCGACAGGTAGAGGTTCTACCGCCCATCATGAATTGGATGTGGACGGGACACTTCATTATTATGAAAATCGTATTTTCCCCTTAGATGAAGAATATGTACTGATAATGTGTCGTGATATTAGTGAAAGAGTTGCCACACAGCAGAACTTGGAAATATTTAAACGGGTACTGGATAAGGTCAGTGATAGTATTCTGGCTGTATCGGTTGACGGAACCTTAGTTTATGCCAACCGGCAGTTTATTGAGGAATATGGAGTGAAAGAGGAGTTGGGCACACAAAAAGTTTATGATTTACCTGTTTCTCTGAATACCAAAGAAATATTTGATAAACGTGTTCAAGAGATTCGTGATAATGGAGGTAATTTTGCTTATCGTGCTAAATATACCCGTGTGGGAGAAACAAAACTTCGTGTTCATCAGGTTTCGGCTTTTATGATTCAAAATCAGGGTGAGGAAATGATTTGGTTCTTTACGCAGGATATAACGGATGTTATCAAGAACCGTGACGAATTGCGTGAACTGAATTATCTGATGGATGCCATACTGAATAATATTCCTGTTTATTTGTTTGTGAAAGACCCTGAGGATGATTTCCGATACCTTTATTGGAACAAAGCATTTGCCAGTCACTCTAAAATTCCTGCTTCCAAGGCATTGGGCCATATTGATTTTGAAGTGTTTCCCGAACATGAGAATGCGGAGAAGTTTCATCGGGATGATTTGGAATTGATCCGTACCCGAGAGCGCATGGAAATGCAGGAAACGTATGTGACGGCTACAGGCGAGACCCGCATCGTGCAGACTTTAAAAACATTAGTTCCTCTGGAAGGGCGTGCACCGCTTATTATTGGCATTTCGTGGGATATTACTAATATGCAGAACATAGAGCAAGAGCTGGTTCAGGCCCGTATCAAGGCTGAGCAGTCCGACAGGCTGAAAACAGCCTTTCTAGCCAATATGAGCCATGAAATCCGTACTCCTTTGAATGCAATAGTAGGTTTTTCCCGTTTGATGACTATGGCGGATAATGCGGCGGATGAAAAACTTTATTCGGATATTATCAACCAGAATTCGGAAATATTGTTGCAATTAATCAATGATATTCTTGATTTGGCAAAAATAGAGGCCGGTACATTGGAATACGTCAGATATCCAATGGACTTGGGAGAATTGTGCCGTAATGTGTATGAGATGCACAAGGATCGGGTGCAGACTGGGGTTGTTTTGATATTAGACAATAAAGACACCAGCTTGATAATCAATGAAGATCAGAACCGAATTATGCAAGTCGTTACAAATTTGATAACCAATGCTATAAAATTTACTTTCAAAGGGGAAATCCGTTTTGGTTTTGAAGTGAGGAAGGAGTATATTGATTTTTATGTAAAAGACACAGGGATGGGGATCTCCGAGGAGAAGATTAAAATGATTTTTGAGCGTTTCGTGAAACTGAATACTTTTGTTCAGGGAACAGGCTTGGGGCTTGCGATTTGTAGGGTGATTGTAGAAAAACTAGGTGGAGAGATTACTGCGGAATCCAAACTGAATGAAGGTTCTACTTTTCGTTTTACAATTCCTTATAAGGCGGGTAAAAAATGTCCGGAATCCGGAAGGGGTACGAAGTGTCCGGAATCAGGGAGTACGGGACTGAGAAAAGTATTGCAAAGAAGAACAGTACTGGTGGCGGAAGATGTGGACAGCAACTTTTTGCTGTTAAAGACATTGTTAGGAAAAAGATGTAATCTGCTATGGGCTAAGGATGGAGAGGATGCGGTGAATCAATTTAAAGAACATCAGCCTGACTTGATTTTGATGGATATCAAGATGCCCCATATGGATGGGCTGGAGGCTACGCGCCTGATTCGTTCTTATTCAAAAGAAGTGCCTATTGTCGCTTTGACTGCCTTTGCTTTTGAGTCCGACAAAGACAGAGCTATAGAAGCCGGATGCGATGATTTTCTGACTAAGCCGGTTTCACAAAATGCCTTGGAAAAAGTGTTGGATAAATATGTTAAGTAGACATTAGCGAGGTATAGTGCGTAAAGACAGCCGACAATATGGACCAGAATAGGGAAGGGAGGATGCAATGCGAAGATTATAGATCTTACCCCCGGAAGATTATAGATCTTGCAGGTGAAAGATTTATATCTTTGGGTTGTAAGGTTACGATGAACCTATAGTAAATAGAAACGGACTTTTATAAAAACAAAAGAGGAACTGCCCTTTCATAGGCAATCCCTCTTTTCTGAATTTGAGAGCATGTTATTTAACTTCGATAACCTTAGCTGCTTTTTCTTTGTCTTCCGGCGTACGCTTCGGCAGCTCGATAGTTAATACACCATCGTTTACTTTTGCATCAATTTTATCTTTATCTACATCATCAGGCAGGATCAATGTCTGTTGAAATTTAGAATAAGAGAATTCGCGACGCAAGTAACGGCTTTCTTTCTTGCCTTCTTTATCACCTTCAGTACTTTCTGTTTTCTTTTCCATAGAGATAACCAAGTCGTTGTCTTCGTTGATATGAATCTTGAAGTCTTCTTTGGTCATTCCCGGAGCGGCGACTTCTACTTTGTAGTCTTTGTCACTTTCAATAACATTGATGGCGGGAGCTGTTGCATTGGCTTTTACCATCCAGTCGTTATCAAAGAAATCATTAAAAATACTTGGTAACCATGTTTGGTTTGATCTTCTTACTGGCATCATAATCTTAATCTCCTATAGGTTTTGGTTAAACATTTTGTTTATTTCTGAATTCCTTCACCTTTCGGTTTTGTCATTCACTATCCATAATGCAAACCGCATACCATTAGTTCGATGATATGCGGTTTATATTGCACTCTTTTAAACCTATAAAGGTTTTCTTAAAGATTAAAACCTTTGCATTAAAAGTTGGTAAGCCTCTTTAAACATTTGATTGTCAAGACTACTGCCAATTTGTAATTTTAGGGGGGACAGATTGACAGTCGTTCTATATCAGCTTGAACCGCATACGGAAGATTCCGTCTTTATAGTCGTAGCTTATAATTTTAAATGTACCTATTTCGGACGTATTTTTCACGTGTTGACCTATACAGAGGCATTCGTCGTAATCGCCGACTTTTACAATCCGTACGGTTTCGGAAGCTTTTTCCGGTAAGCGTTTCATGTCAAAACGTCCTATAGCTTCCTCTTGAGAGATAAATTCCATTGTAACGGGCAAATTTCTTCGCAATACTTCGTTTACGGTGTTTTCTATTCTTGTAATATCCGTTTCTTCCGGACATGTTTGCAGCGCAAAATCCAGCTTGCTTTTTTTGCGTTCTATATGGGCGGATATTGCTCGTCCGCATCCGAAAAGATTGACCATTGTCCTGTTTATGACATGCTCTGTGGTATGCATGGGAGGGTACTCCTGTTTATTATGGTCGTTGAGTGATGGTTGTTCCATAGTTATTTTATTTTTGTTCTGATTTTGATGGGATATTAAAATCCGTTCAAAGATAAATTATTCTTTTGTAATGAGGAAGCAGAGAGGAAATGATTGCTTTTGTATTATTATAAAACAACGAATTTTAAAAGATACTTAATGCCAAAGGGGGAGCACATTCGTAAAAATGTATGACGTTCACGAGGCTCTCAACCGATTTTCATGAGGCATGAACGTCATACTGATTTTACTATTTTACATCACAGGGGTTTGAAATAAAAAGACGAATGAGTCGCTGTCTTTTAAATCTTTTACGGCATCCCCTGCATAAATCTTTCCGTTGGTGAGAGGCAGTTTCTTGATTCCGGCTTTGGGACTAAAGTCTATTTTTTTCAAATCCAACCAAAACAGATTAGGAGTCATGACCGATTCAAAATAATATATTTTATTCTTCTGATCGGATACAGAGCGCCAGCGGGTGGAAGATATATGAGGTTTGTCCGGTGTGGTAATTCCGAAGGGGACGGATACATTACGCATCACACTGAGTACACTGGGTACAGCTATTTTAGCGTCCGGAGTCTGAGGGATTGCATGTATATAAAAAGAGGCACGCACAAAGCGGTCGCTGGAACGGTTTGTACCCGGCAGCATTTGCAATCCTCCTATTTCTTTCCAGTAATCATTGATAGCTAACTGATAATCATATCGTGGAGAATTGGTCATCACTTGGAATTCTTTTCCTTCGTGTATGCTTAAATTCCCGTCCAGATATTCCAGAACCGCTGTATTTCCTGTTTCATCTGTAATAGCCAGGTGAAGAGTGGAAGCTGAACCGTTGGGCATGTGGGGAGCATCAATGCGGAATGATTCTTTTTTCAGTTCCTCGACAGCTTCATGTACGGTGGCAAAATTGTCCAGTACATATTGTGTCCATATACTGATTCCCATGACAGGACGTGTATCTCCCTGACGGTCAAAGACGGATTCTGGCAAAAATAACAGACTGGCAACCAATCCTTTTTCATTCATTCCGTCACACGTACCTATATTATATCCTGTTGCAATGACGCTGCCGTATTTTGAAGTCCATTTCACGGCATTTTCTTTATTATATCCTGCACGTTGTATTCCTCTGGGGAAAACATAGATATTACTCATAATATCTTCTTTCCAATCCATTGTACGTCCGGTTACTACCATATTGTCCGGTCCGATATAGACGGCACGCGTGCATGCATCCGCTTTTTGTACGCTCATATAGAACATACCTGCCAATGTTAGTAATGCAATACTTCCTTTTTTTAATTTCATGATTCTATCATTTATAAAGATTGTCTTTGCCATTTAGAACAAACCGGATAAGGAACAGGTTTATAGAAATGCAGTGATTTGTGATACATTTGTTGATAAATGCTAATTCATCGGTTCAATTGGAATATAAATGACATCCGTGTTCCCTTCATAAATTTCTACCTGATTATCCTATTGGAGGGATTTTGTTGAGAACTGATTTAAGATAGATCGAGGTTTGTGGATTAAAAGAAATACTTGTTTTATCATAAAAATAAGGGGGATAAAATAAAAAAGGAGCAACGCCTTGCTCCAACCTTTGTTAACCTTAAATCTAATACTATGAAAAACACATCGCAAAGATACGGACTTTTTGGAAAATAGCAAATAATCAGACTTAAAAAGTATGCTATATAACATTGTTTAATATTTGTATTTCTCGAAAACCTGTTTTTTAAGACTTCTTTTGCGTATCTTTGCAGCCGTTAAAAAATAGCTGACGATAGTAAAAAGAGAAAATATATGGCATTTGAAGCGACAAAGAGAGAGTGGGGCGAGCTTTACGCCTTTTTCCGCTTGTTAGCGGACGGATATGTGTATGCAGGTACGCCTGATGTGAAAAGGAATGAAGTGCAAAAGTTTCCTGTGGCGATGGTACAGCGTGAGGAACATGACGGGACACGCCGTTATATTCTGGAGGATGAGGCGACCGTACGTATTTGTGGGGAAAAGATAGATAAGCAGATACCTCGTGAGGATTTTGCGGCTGTGGCAGAGTTGGTTTTTGCTGCTGTCAAGGAGAGTCGCGAGAATGATGTGATGTCTCCCGACGGTGTGGAAGAATTTTTGGATGAAGTCGCCATTTATGACTTGGAAGCAAAGACGGATGACCGTACTGATTTTTATGTTGCTTTTTACGGTATAGAGGCCCCGTTGGTAGGTTTTTGCGTTCGTTCCCGTTTGGGGACTATGTTCCCGTTGTTGGATGGAGGGCGTGCCGCCAATTTGAAGTTCGAGCAGACAGGTGTTAAATTCGCTACTCCTACCGTAAACAAAATTAATGCTTTTGGTGAAGAAGATGATGTGGCAGGGCGTATGTTGATGATAGAACGTTTGGGAGGAATCTTGAAATATAATGATGTGGCCGATAAAGTATTCCGCAGTAATCTTTGCATGATAGATCTTCATTTTCCCCGTATGTTGGGCGAGATGTTGCGTGTCATGCATTTGGATGGCATATCCAAAGTTAGTGACCTGATAGAAGCAATCAAACAAATCAATCCGTTGAAAATAAAGGATGAATTGATTCATAAGCATAGTTATTATGAATATAAGATGAAGCAGTTTCTTATGGCTTTGGCTTTGGGAATGCGTCCTGCCAAGATCTTTAATGGGATAGATTCTGCTATATCCGGTTTTCTGTTTGTAGATGGTAATGGAGAGATACTTTGTTATCAGAAGGCTGACCGTCAGGTCTTTGCTGATTTCCTGTTTGTTAATTCCCGGTTTGAGAAAAGTTCCACTGAAAAAGATAAATACGGATATCTGGAACGTGAGAACGGAGTCTATTATTTTAAACTGAACTTGAAAATTGGTCTGTTGAAGAGATAGGACAATGAAAGAATTTGTATTTTCCTAGAATTAAAATATTTTTTCACTACAGATTACACAGATTGAAATACGATTTATTGATTATTTCAATCTGTATCTGTGTTAATCTGAGTAATCTGTAGTGGGAAACTATAGCTTGAATTTCAGAATTTTTCCATTCATTCCATCTAGTAATACGGGAGTTGTTTTGTCCGGCATAAGAGTGAGCTTCTCTGTGTTTCCGGTCAGCAATTCGGTTGCCTCATATTCTCCATAACGATGGATGCCTAAATAATCAAACGCATGTTGCGGAATATTGACGGCTGAACGTGCCGGTATGGAGTCAAAGTTGACCATAATTAATATCAGTTCATCATCCTGTTTTCGTAAAAAGGCGTATTGCTTATGTTCGTTGAACACCCATCCGGCCAGATTGGCATAGGTTAAGTCAAAGAACACACCTTCCCGTATGGCTTTTTCACTGTTGCATATATTCAGCAGGCGGGTATAGAATTGTTTCAATTGCTTTTCATCCTCATTCAGGAATTTATTGTCAAACTTGCCTCCGTTGCGCCAGCGGCGTATGCTGTCCACACTCCAGTAATCAAAGATAGTAGTTCTTCCGTCACGCCCGCTGAAACCTTCCGTATCCATGCCATGTTCTCCCAATTCCTGCCCGAAGTAAATCATGACTGGGTTGGTATTCATGCAAGCCGATACAATCATTGCGGGGATGGCTTTCGAGCCGTTTCCGGCAAAATAATCGGAAGCTATGCGCTGCTCGTCATGATTCTCCAGGAAATTGAGCATTCGTTTTTCGATACCTCCCAAGCTTTGCCAGCGTTGTGGAATAGCAGTTGCCGATTCCCATCCGCAGGTAATGGCGCGTAGCGTATCATACAGACCTACTTTGTCATATAAATAGTCGAATTTACCATTGAACAGATAATTCCTGTATTCTCCCGGATTATAGATCTCGGCGATAAATATCAGTTCCGGATGTTCGGCTTTGATTTGCGGAATCACCCATCCCCAGAATTCTACAGGAACCATTTCTGCCATATCACAGCGGAATCCGTCAATGCCTTTGGCAGACCAGAACAGTAGGATGTCACGCATCTTTACCCATGTGTCCGGAATCGGTTCGAAGTGGCGGCTATGACCGTTCATGTAGTCTATACCATAATTCAGTTTCACAGTTTCATACCAGTCATTGGAGTTGGGCCATGCGTCAAAACGGTCATTACCGGTTGCTTTTGCCGGAAATTCTATGTAAGGTTCCGCTGCGCCACGGTGCAGGTCGATATTACCTTCCAGTTTTGTATCTGGAATATAATAGAAATTATTGTTGGGGCTGAATGCTTTTGTCATATCATCTTTTTCACCCAAATCGGTTACTCCTTCAGGCTTGGCGTCTGAACCATATTGGCGGGCTACATGGTTGGGGACAAAATCAATGATGACTTTCAATCCGGCTTTGTGGCTTCGTTTTACCAGATTCTCGAACTCTTTCATACGGTCCGGGATACTGGTTGCCAAGTCAGGGTCTACATCATAATAATCCTTGATGGCATACGGTGATCCGGCCTTTCCTTTTACTACTGCAGGATGATCGGGTTTGATACCATAGCGGGTATAATTGGTTTGGGTAGCATGTTCAATGATACCTGTATACCAAATATGTGTAGCACCCAGTGTTTTGATCTCGCTTAAAGCCTTTGTCGTGAAATCGGCCATTTTTCCGCAACCGTTTTCCTCCAAAGAACCATTAGGCTTACAACGCAGGCTGTTGTTCCCGAATAAACGGGTGAATACCTGATAGATAATAATTTTTTCTTGTGTATCCATTTTATTCTTTTTTTTGTTTATCTCCAAATCGTTCCATTCTCCAGGAGTAATCTGTCCAGGAGTTCCGTTGCCGTATTGTATCCTTTTTCGAATATCTCTTCGGCTCTTTCCAGCTCCCTGTTGCTGTATTCTTCCAGTCCGTATGATTCGATCAGCAAATCTGCAATCCCTTTTTGAGGCAGTGTATTGGCTTGGAAAATAAAATGATAGGCTCTGAGTGCGATGCTTACCACATTCTTGCTATATTCATCTGCTACCAGCGGGTCTACATTGAGTGCTATCACTTTCTCGCATTCTTTGCGGATGGGGCTTACCGGCAGGTTCATCAAGATTCCTCCATCTACATAATATGTATTGTTGATGCGTATGGGGGCAAACAAGATAGGCATACAGCAGGAAGCAGCCAGCCTTTCGGCTATTTTCCCTTTTTTAAAAGAAACGATGCGTCCGTGATCCAAATCGGTGGCGGTAATAATAGTGGGGATTTTTAGTTCTTCTATCATTTTCGACTCCAGGTTGCTGTTTAAGAAATCAATGAAACTGTCCAGTTTCAGCAGACCTTGTTTGTTGATAGAAAAAGTGGTCAGTTCTTTGAATGAATGGTGCTCAAAAAGTTCAACAATATGAAAAGGTTCTTTGCCGTCGGCATAGAAGACGGCGGCAAGAGCACCTGCACTTACTCCGGAAAGTATTTCCGGCTTGATGCCATGTTCATGCAAAGCCTGCATAATCCCCAAATGGGCAAATCCTTTTATAAATCCTCCGCTCAGGGCATAACCAATGTTATATTTAAATTCATTCATAGTCTGATCTCGTTTAGATACCGACAAACTTACGAATATTTTTGTGAAATGCCATAAAAAAATACGGATTACTCAGCATATTCCGGTAATCCGTATAAAATTTATAATAACTGAAATTTATTTATCAAGCAATACCGTGTGCGTTGACCGATCCATCAATTTTCTTGATCAGTCCTTGCAGTACAGCACCCGGTCCGCATTCAGTAAAGTCATCGGCACCATCGGCAACCATATTCTTCACAGTCTGGGTCCAGCGTACGGAAGCGGTGAGCTGAGCCACCAGATTTGCCTTGATTTCAGCGGGATTTGTGTGAGGTAAAGCGTCCACATTCTGATATACTGGGCATTTCGGAGTATGAATTTCAGTAGCGTTGATAGCAGCTTCCAGTTCCACCTTGGCAGGGTTCATCAGCGGAGAGTGGAAGGCGCCTCCCACTTTCAACGGCAGGGCGCGTTTAGCACCGGCAGCTTTCATTTGCTCGCAAGCCTTGTTGATCCCTTCGATAGAACCTGAGATGACAATTTGTCCCGGGCAGTTATAATTGGCAGCCACTACCACTTCTCCTTCTTTAGAAATCGCTTCACAGATTTCTTCTACTTTTTCGTCAGGCAACGCAATGATGGCAGCCATCGTAGAGGGTTGTGCCTCACAAGCTTTCTGCATAGCCATAGCACGTGCATAAACCAGTTTCAGACCATCTTCGAAAGACAATGCTCCGGCTGCAACCAATGCGGAAAATTCGCCTAGCGAGTGTCCGGCAGTCATTTCAGGTTTGAAATCATCACCCATGCAAAGAGCGGAAATTACCGAGTGCAGAAAAACGGCAGGCTGAGTTACCTTAGTCTGGCGCAAGTCTTCGTCAGTACCTTCAAACATGATGTCTGTGATACGGTATCCTAAAATGTCGTTTGCTTTTTCAAAAAGTTCTTTGGCTAAAGCCGAGTTTTCGTACAGGTCTTTACCCATACCTACAAACTGTGCTCCCTGTCCGGGGAATACAAATGCTTTCATATTTTTCCTATTTTGGTTTAAAAACGTTGCAAAGTTAATTATTTCTTTCGGAACTACGGAATAATAATGAGGCAATTTGCTAATATGCTGCGTTATGTACCGCATGGTAATTAGCGCATAGACAAATTATTTCATTATTTTCATCGGGACAGGTGCGTAAAAGTGATTCAGCGGACCGTGTCCTTCGCCTATATGCACGTCTTTCCCGGCGTGGATGCCTTTGGTGACATATGCTTTTGCATGTTCTACGGCCTGCGGCATATCATATCCCAGTGCCAGAAAAGTAGCAATGGCGGAAGAAAGAGTGCATCCTGTTCCGTGTGTGTTTTTGCTTTCTATCTTGTCTGAAATAAAGAGATGAGGCTTGTCTTCTCCAACTATTTGTAATACATCGCACATCTTGTCGCCCTCCAAATGTCCTCCTTTCAGTAAAACGGATCCGCAACCGAACTTTAATAATTCCGATGCGGCAGCTTTCATTTCGTCCACATAGCCTATGCGGTGTTCCGTCAATACTTCCGCCTCACTCAGATTGGGTGTAATCAGGCTGGCCAGAGGCATCAGTTCCCGGGTCAGTGCACTGATGGCGTCCTCTTCTATCAGCCGGTGTCCGCTGGTCGATACCATGACCGGATCGAACACAACGAAGCGGGGCCGGTATGTACGAAGGCAGGAGGCTATGGTCTTGACTATTTCCACATCATTAATCATACCTATTTTAACAGCATCCGGACGGATATCTTCCATTACGGCTTCTATCTGGCCACGCACATATACCGGTGGTACGGGATGTATGGCACGTACTCCCAAAGTGTTTTGTACGGTGATTGCAGTAATGGCTGTCGCAGCATAACCACCCAAGGCGGAGATTGTCTTCAGGTCAGCCTGTATACCGGCTCCTCCGCTGCAATCGGAGCCTGCTATACTTAATACACAAGGATATTTCTTCATATAAATCTCATTTTGACAAAGTATTTGCAAAGATAACGAATAATCTTGTTTTAAATGTTTGCACAAGTGAAGGGAATCAATTATTTTTGCTAAACATAAAATAAAGTAAAAATAAGGGGAATGAAAAGAATCCTAGTAACGGGAGGCGCAGGATTTATAGGGTCACATCTATGTACTCGTCTGATAGAGGAAGGTAATATTGTTATATGTTTAGACAACTTTTTCACGGGGAGTAAAGAGAATATAAGTTACCTGACCGGGCATCCGCGCTTTGAACTGATAGAACACGATATAATTAATCCGTTTTGGACGGATGTGGACGAGATATACAATCTGGCATGTCCCGCCTCTCCTATACATTATCAGCATGATGCTATCAAAACGGCGAAGACGGCTGTCTTCGGCACGTTTAATATGTTGGGACTGGCGAAGCGTAACAAAGCAAAAATACTTCAGGCTTCTACCAGTGAGGTGTATGGTGATCCGTTGTCGCATCCCCAGAGGGAGGGAGATTGGGGGAATGTGAATCCCATAGGCTACCGGTCTTGTTATGATGAAGGAAAACGTTGTGCCGAAACTTTGTGCATGGATTATTACCGTCAACATGGTGTTTTGGTAAAAATAATCCGCATATTCAATACGTATGGCCCTAATATGCTGACCGATGACGGACGTGTAATTTCCAATTTTGTGGTACAGGCATTGCAAGATAAAGATATAACCATTTATGGAGACGGAAAACAGACGCGTAGTTTTCAGTATATAGATGATCTGGTGGAAGGAATGATGCGTATGATGGCTACGGAAGATCATTTCACAGGACCGGTGAATATCGGTAACCCTTGCGAATTTTCCATATTTGAACTGGCTCAGAAGATACTGGAACTGACCCGTTCTCATTCTAACATTATTTTCGAACCTTTACCTCATGATGACCCTCGTCAGCGCAGGCCGGATATTACTCTGGCAAGAGAAAAGCTGGATTGGGAGCCTCACATTCATCTGGAAGAGGGGCTGACGAAAGTGATTGATTATTTTAAAAGTGTTCTGGCTAAATAATATATACCTATGACATCGGATGTAAATGTTGTAATAAGTCATTCTGAGTACACTGTTTTAGTTGTGGATGATGTGGTTTCTAATGTCTTGTTGTTAAAAGTGTTGTTAACAAACGAGAAGTTTAAGGTGATAACTGCCGGTAATGGAAAGGAGGCATTATCTCAGGCGGTCAATGCCCGCCCCGATTTGATTTTGTTGGATGTCATGATGCCCGAGATGAATGGTTTTGAAGTTGCCGAACGATTGAAAGCCGATCCGGAAACACAACATATTCCTATTATATTTCTGACAGCTTTGAATACCACCGCCGATATAGTGAAGGGTTTCAAGGTAGGTGCGAATGATTTTATATCCAAACCTTTTAATAAGGAAGAGCTTGTGATCCGTGTTACTCATCAGATATCCCTGGTTGCCGCCAAACGGATCATCATGGAGCAGACGGAAGAACTGCGTAAGATTATTATGGGGCGCGACAAGTTATATTCTGTTATCGCGCATGACCTGCGTTCACCCATGGGATCCATTAAGATGGTGCTCAATATGTTGATACTCAGTCTTCCGTCCGAACAGATCGGTAAGGAAATGTTTGATATGCTGAGCATGGCCAATCAAAGTACGGAGGATGTTTTCTCTTTGCTGGATAATTTGCTGAAATGGACTAAAAGCCAGATAGGCAAGCTGAATGTCGTTTATCAGGACTTTGATATTGTGGGGAATATTGCTTCGGTTATCGAAATTTTCAATCTGGTAGCCGGTATGAAGAATATAAAGGTGAACTTCCCGGTGCACGGAAAGATTGAGGTACATGCCGATATGGATATGATGAAGACTATCTTGCGTAATCTTCTCAGCAATGCGATCAAGTTCAGCTATAATGATTCCGAAATTCTGGTTAATGCTGGAATAGAGGGTGATAAAGTCATAGTCAGTGTAAAAGATACTGGAAAAGGCATGGGTGAGGAAGATCAAAAGAAATTGTTGAACACGGAAACTCATTTCAGCAAATACGGAACGAATAATGAGGAAGGTTCCGGATTAGGCTTGTTGTTATGTCAGGATTTCGCTGTTAAGAATGGTGGGCATTTATGGTTTGAGTCTGAAGAGGGGAAAGGTTCCACTTTCTTTTTCTCGGTAGCTTTGAAGAAGTGATTTATCAAAGTCCCACCTCCAGATATACCGGGTTATGGTCACTCATATCATAAGGAATCACCTTATATTTTATACCTTCCAATAAGGTGGAATGGAACAAGTAGTCTATCCGTAGTAAATGGTGAACCCCCCGGTAAGTGGCTCCGTACCCTTCTCCTGCGGTTTGAAATCCGTCTTTCAAGCCGCTTTTCAGCGTTTCATAAGTAAAAGTTCCCGGAGGGTCATTGAAGTCACCGCATACAATCAAGGGATATTCCGTGGCATTGATTAGCGAACTGATTTGTTCAGCCTGTCCGGCACGTCTGACAGTATTTTCCCGGAAGTTGTCAGAATAGTCCAGATAAATGGCTCTTTCCTGTTCCTCATCTTGTGCTCCCCGAGCCTGTGCTGCTTTGGAACGCATTCTGTCAAAGTTGGTAGTCTGCATGTGCACGTTGATGATGCGTATCGTCATACCTTTTACATCCAGGTCGGCCCAGATGGCTCCGTTATTGGTATTCGGAAATTCTATTGTTTGTGACTGTTTGATGGGGTAGCGGCTGTAAATGGCCTGACTCAATCCTTCGGGGATAAATGAGTAAGGGAATGTTTTAGCATACGTATTCTGTAAATCCTGTTCCGTAAAGTCGCCATTACCTCTATATTCCTGAAAACAAAGTACGTCCGTTTCCTCCTTGTTCATCATCTCGGCAAACTCTTTGGCGGAGAATCCCGTGATTTCATTTCCAAATGAGTGGACATTGTAAGTCACTATTTTCAGTCTGTTTTCGTTAGCATACTTGGTAGGGTTATAAATTTGGTACATGGAAGTGATGTATTCGTAGTTTACCATCAGCCCCGTCAATGGAATCCATAACCAATACCGGAGTCTGATGAGCCAGTAAGTAAATAATATCGTATTGACAACCACCAGTATAGGTTTGCTTAAAGCAACGTACGCGGCGAACATATTCTCTACCGGATTTATTTTACCTGAGAAATAAGCGAAGATGGAAAGTCCCAGAATGAAGATTGTGAACAGGATAGATAAAAAATAGGCAAATTTGTATACGGCTAATCTTCCCATAAATTACTTTTGTTTTAGATACTTGTTTATAGTCATTTTCAATAAGTCGGCAGATACCGGTTTGGTTAAAAAATCATTGCATCCGCTTTCTATGGCAGCTATTTTGTCTTTTTCATATGCGTATGCGCTTACAGCGATGACAGGTACGTCGGCAGACATTTCCCGGATGGCTCTGGTGGCGTCCAGACCATTGATGTTAGGCATTTTTATATCCATCAAAATCAAGTCGGGTTTGTATTGTTCATAGAATATGATAGCCTCCATGCCGTCATGAGCATGCACCAGTTTGTATATTTTTCCGATCATAGCCTCTATTAAGTCATAATTGCTTTGATAGTCTTCCGCCACTAGGATGGTCATCTCCTGATGGGAAGTTCTGCTGTTGTCTTTAACGGAAGCTGGTGGAAGTTTTTCCTCCCATTTCATATCTCCGTTTGCTGAAATGTAAGGCAATGTAAAAGTGAATGTGGTTCCGGTTTCCATTTTTGATTGTACAGCTATTTTTCCTCCTAACTTTTCTACAATGATTTTGCTGATGGAAAGCCCCAGTCCTGTACCTTGCACCTGGTTGTTGGCCATGATGAAACGGTCGAATATCTTGTCTATCTTGTCATCGGAAATACCGCTTCCGGTATCGGCTATATGAAAAACAATTTCTTTTTCCGTCAATTTATATCCGAAGCTGATAGAACCTTTGGCTGTGAATTTTGTAGCATTACCTATCAGGTTGGAGAAAACCTGGAACAAGCGGTTCCTGTCTGTCGAGATAACCAGTGACGGATCGGACTCTTCGAAAACAAGCTCCACCCCAGGCTGACACCTGAAACTATACGTGTTTTTTACATCCTCACATAAAGTATAAAGGGATACAGGCGCATAGTTGAATTCCATCATGCCCGATTCAATCTTCGACAGGTCCAAAATCTCGTTGATAAGTTCCTGCAGGCGCATGTTGTTTTTTTCTACAATATCGTAATACTGCAATCTTTCCTCGGCGTTTTCCGTTTCAGCTATAATGCGTGAGAATCCTAGAATGGCATTCAACGGTGTACGGATTTCATGGCTCATATTGGCAAGGAAGGCAGATTTCAGCTGGTTGGAGCGTTCTGCTTTCCAAACAATCTCGGATGTGTTCTGTATATATCCTTCCAATACGGTCCTTTGCATATATACCTCTTTATGATATGTTTTTATTCTCATGTTGACGGTCTTTCCGTCAATAAGGAGTTTGTAGTTTATGGTATTGGAAGCATCCTTCTCCTTCAGATTTTCTTCCAGCCATTGACTGAAACGGGCCTTGTCATCAAGGTGCATATAGTTCATGTATTCATCTATGGAAATCTGTTTCTGTTCCTCATCGTTACAGAATATCCGGGTGTATCCCGAATAAGTGAAGAACCGTGTGGACGAATCGTATGCCCATAATCCTATTCTTGCGGCTTTTTCTATTTCGCACAAATCTTTTTGCTTTTTTTCCAGTTTCAGCCTGACGACACTCCGGCCTGTGATATCCCTGTATTGAAAAAGAAAATGCTCCTCATCATACTTGCTGATAATACATTTGTAGTATTTTACGTCATCTTCCAATATTAATTTGTAATTCCGTGCGGAAAGTTTGTCTCCTGCCCGTACTTTGGTGAATTCCGCATACATCTCCCGTGCCGTTTCCACAGGGAAATAAGAGAATATATTTCTCCCTATAATATCTTGTTCTTTTATAAAGAAGTCCGTCGTATTAGCCTTGAAGTCTAAACAGGTGCCGTCTTTATATACGAAAAACATAGTATCAGCCGTAATTTCCAGAATTTTGTCTGCATACTGCTTATCGTGCAATATATTACTCGGAATTTTCATATTAATAGTATGATTCTCAATATACTGTTTCTCTTAGCGAATTTAGATGCGTGATATTTGTTACTGACAGCAAATATACAAAAAAAATATTGTTTATATCATTTTATATCGTAATTTTGCAAGGTAATCAATGAAAAGAAGAAATGAAAAAGATTTTGGTAGCTGAAGATACGGAAAGTAATTACCTCTTATTATCTATAATTTTAAGAAAGGAGTATGAAGTTTACCGTGCCCACGATGGGCAGGAGGCTATTGAGAAATTTGAGGGTTGCCGGCCCGATATGATTTTGATGGATATAAAGATGCCTGTTATGGACGGTTTGGAAGCTACCAGAAGAATTCGTCTGAAAGGGGGGACACTTCCCATCATAGCTCTTACCGCCAATGCGTATGACAGTGACCGTGACAAGGCTTTTGAAGCCGGATGTGACGATTATATGGCCAAGCCGATTATGGCTCCCGCTTTGCGTGAGATGATAGAAAAATATTTTGGTGAGTAAATATTATGCCCTGCGGGATTTTTCCCATGTTCCGCCGGCATGTCTTTTCAAATAGAAGAAACCTTTTATCACATTGATGTTCATGAACAGGAAATAGTAGGGAATATAAAGTAATTTGTTCTTTACGGACTTGGCAGACAGGAAGCTGCCATAAACTCCCCCGAGGTAGAATGCGGATTGCAGCAGAAGAAAAAGAAAGTAAACCGGATGGCTCTCACTACAGACAACCAGCAGGATATTCAGGGGAAAGAGCAGAAACAAGGCAACCGGGGTTACCGACCATCTCAGTACGCGGTGGGAGACATATTGAAAACTGAGGATTCCATAACGTAGAGGATTTAGCAGTTCTTTCAAACGATAGACGGACTGCAATCCTCCTGCCGAGATACGTATTTTTCTTTTCTCCTCTTCTTTCATATCGGCCGATCCGCTTTCCAAGGCATATGCCGTATCACAATATGCTATCGTATACTGCTTCATGGCGATACGCAGGGACAGCATAAAATCATCCAGTAGGGTATCTTCAGGCATTTCCTCATATAACGGGGTGCGGATGGCAAATAATTCTCCGGCAGCACCTATGGCGGAATAGAGCTGATAATCCATTTTTTTCAGCCATGATTCATATTTCCAGTACAATCCTTCTCCTCCGGAAACAGCTCCTCCGGTACTGTACATGTCTACCCGTTTTTCTCCTGCCACGCATCCCACCTGCGGATGGTTAAAACATTTTACTATCTCGCGAACGGCCTGCGGATTAATAAATGTATTGGCGTCTGTGAATATGACCAAAGGCGTGGTGACAAATCCCATTCCCCGGTTCATAGCGGCTGTTTTTCCTTTTCTTTCGGGGACGAACAATAGGGTGACATCGGGATATGCTTTTAATTTTTCATTGGTTCGGTCATTGCTGCCGTCCGTTACCCATACGATATGCAGTTTCTCTTTGGGATAATCCAGTTCGTGGCAGTTTTTCATCTTTCCGTTTACTACCTGTTCCTCATTATAGGCGGTGATGAACAGGGTGATTTCGGGCAGGGCGGTGTTGTTGCTGTTCCGGCAGGTTTCTTGCTCCGGTTCGTCCGTATCGTAGAAGAAAAGAAAACTTTGTTTTATTTTTACCAATATCCACAACAGGATTCCGTATCCCACATAGGTGTAGAATACAATGAACAGGAGTACGAAGAAGAGGATTTCAAGGGTGTTCATGCTAGTATTTCTTTATATATTTTCAATATTTCTCTGGCTGTGTTCTCCCATGAGAACCGACGGACTCTTTCTAATCCATATGCAGTTTGTGACTCATAGAATTCCGCATTTTCTTCTAAATGAAGGAGGGCGGAAGCAATTTCCTCCGGTTCGAACGGATTGACCAGAATACCCTCCGGTCCTGTGATTTCGGGCATGGCGGAAGTGGTTGAGGTGATGACGGGAGTTCCGCAGGCCATTGCCTCCAGAATGGGGATGCCGAAACTTTCGCGTAAAGACGTGTATATAAAGACGGATGCTCCACTATAAACAGCGGGTAGTTCTGTGTTTGGAATGTATCCGGGATGATACAGCATTTTTTTTATTTCTTGTAATCCTTGCCGGTTCAGATATTCGTCTATGATCTCTTCTTTCAGGTCGGCGATAAGCAAGGGAAGGGGCTGACGGGATTTTTTTAAATAAATACCGTATGCCTGCAATACCCTTGCCGTATTCTTCTTGGGATCGGTATTTCCTAAAAAGAACAGGTAAGGATGTTTCTTTATGTATCGGGCAGTGGTGGCTTGTGCGTTCCGTATGGGTATGAAATGTTGTGAATAGCCGTTGTGTACGGCGACAAGCAGTTGTCTGTCAATGTGCAGGAAATGACTGATGCGGTTGCATTCAAAATGAGAAACGGTAATGATTCTTTTGCATCTAGTAAGAATTTGGGGAACAATGATTCTTCGGTAGAAACGTCCCAGTCTTTGGTACATGGACTGGTTCTTGCCTTGTTTTTTTTCTAGAAAGATAATGTCGTGCAGTGTAAGCACCAGTGGAATGTTTCCATACACAGGGGCAGTGTTACTTGTGCAGTGCAGCAGGTCGGGTTTGATTTTTCTCAAAGCCAACGGCAGTCCTATCTGTTCCCAAAGCGGATAGGACGGCCAGTTGACGGTCACGATATGCACGTTGGCGGATTCCTGCAAACAAATATCATCCCCCGGGCTGACCAGTATGAAGTATTCGTTTTGTTTGTCTATCTTTTGCAGTTCCCGGATGGTTTCCAGAGCTACATAGTCCATGCCATGCTTTTCTTTTCTGAAGATGCGTTGGGCTTCTATTGCTATTTTCATCTGTCGTTACTTTATCAGGTTAGAATCTTCGTCCTCGTAATTGTTTTTGCTATAGAAAAGAGCCGTGAAGCTTCTTAAACCTTTTATGGCTCGTTTTTTGAAACTGCTAAACAGGGATCCGTCGGCCGAGACAGTACCATAGCCGGTAAGGACACGGGCTTTGCGGGCGGTGACGAATCTTAATTTTCCGTATTTTTTCAATGCCAGTGCCAGGGAGCCGTCTTCTCCGCGGAGTATGTCTGTCCGGAATCCTTCTTTCCGGGCTGTTTCCGTGTGGAAGGCAAAAGCCATTCCACGTACATTGAGTTCCGGTCTGTTCAGATTTTGTATTTTCAAATAGAGATCACGTAGTGTTTCATAGAAGAAAAGTCCTAAATGATGTTCATTAGGAAGAAAACTCCACAGGGCGTATGCACCTGCCACTTCTTTGTCCTGTAAGACCTTTATCATGGTACTGATGTACTGGGGCGGATAAAGTGTGTCGGCGTCTATGCAGAGATGATACTTCCCCCGGGCATGGTTCAGTCCGCATTGCCGGGCAAAACCGGGACCTTTCCGGTATTCATTGAAGTAAGTGACTCCTAATTCTTTTAGTACCTCTTCGGTGTGGTCGGTAGAATGATTATTGATGACTAGTATTTCTACAGGATAGTTATGTTGGTTTTCACATAAAGACCACAGGCAGCTCAATATCCTCTTTTCTTCATTATGGGCGATGGTGACCACCGAAACCAGCGGAGCATGAGTTGCAAGCTGCCGGATCTTGTCTTTCACTTGGTTGATAACCGCTTGTGGGGCTTGGGTGAAAGGCTTGTCATAGATGGATAAATAGTCAGCGTACCACTTCATGCGTTTTTATATATTCGGACAGTGTGACCGGATTCCGGTGATTACTGAATCGTGATTTGAATTTGTTTTTGAGGATATAGAACAGGGCTTGAATCATTTTCTTCATTTCCGTCAGGGCGGAACGGCGGGGATATAGTTTCTCCACCATTTCCCGGTTCCATTTGTTGAGGAAGAAAGAGGAGTAGTATTCATCTTCGGGATTGACTAGTATCTCCACTTCATCTTTCCACTCATAACGGTTCAAGGTTATATCTCCTTCCGTCAGCCACAGCAGTTTGTAGGGGAGGGATTGGAAAGGCAGATAATTCAGGAATAATTCTCCATAGTCGTTTTCATAGTTTCCCGGCATCTTGTTCTTTTCATAGAAGACCAGTTTGTTGTCTATATCCAATATAACCCATTTATGTGATTTTTTGGGAAACAAGTATTCGCCCAGCAGACTGGGAGTTTCTATGTATCCCCGTCGGGCTACCCTGCATAATTCTTTGACAAAAGCTTCGGGATGTTCCACGTGTTCCAATACCTGATTGCATATTACGTAGTCAAACTCCTTGTCTTTGAAGGGCAGGTTTTCTCCATCGGCATGTACAAAGGTCTGATGAGGGTATATTTTCACGTCACCGCAACGGTGGTAATTGGTGTCAATAAATTTTTCGGCTATCACGTTGGAGCGATACGTCGGATTATGGCCCGGACCTATTTCTAGCACTTTGTCGTTTTTATTTATATGGATGTCTCCTCTGTCGTAGGGGGAATCTGTTTTCATTGTTCTGTTCCGTTTAATAAGTTGTTGAATAGCTGAATCCATTGTTGCATTATTACATCTTCAGCAAAACGTTGTACATTGATACGGGCTTTTTTCCCCATTTCTTTTCTTATTTGTTTGTTTTCAATCAGATAATTTATTTTTTCGGCCAGTTCTTCTGTTTTTCCATTTTCGACCAATAGTCCGTCTTCCCCGTCCCGGATGATATCTTTAGGTCCGCATGGACAGGCGAATGACACGGCAGGTACTCCGCATGTCATTGCTTCCGCTATGACCATTCCGAATCCTTCAAATCTGGAACTTGATACAAAGATAGAACTTTCACGGTATTTACAGAACATATCCGGGGTTGCATTTTCAAGAAAAAGGTTCTTTAATTTCAATTTTCCGGCCAGTACTTGATATGCAGTCTTATCCCCTTTGCCATATATATGTAATTCCCAGTCCGGATGCTGGTCACAGACTTTGCTCCATGCTTTCAGTAACAAATCGAATCCTTTTTGATAAGTATATCTTCCGGCTGCGGTTATCCGTTTATTGTTCAAGTCGCTGAATGTTCCGGATTGAAAGGGTAGAGGGTTGCTGATAACTTTTACATTTTGCAGTTCGGACCAGTTCACTCTGTCTTCTTCACTCAGCACAACGAACTTATCCAACTTTTTTAAATGCCTCACCAGACTTTTCATCCATAATTTGGCAAAAAGTTCCTTGATGAAGTTGCTTTCGTCCTTTTCAAAATTACGATAGTTTTTTCGGTTCACGTGTAGCTCCCCTATCTTTTTACTTCCATCTTTGAGGGAAGTGATAAAGTTTATTTCCCGTCGTAACAAAGAAACTGTGATGTCCGGTTTGAGGTGAGACAAAGCGGCAGAGAGCTTGCGTCGGTATATTCTTTGTTTTTTCAGATAAACCGGCACTTTTTTCCAAAGAGGAAGTTCCCATAATTCTTCAAAGTCTATATTCAGTTGGATGATTTTTACTTTGGGCGATAAAGTATAGCAGGGAGGCTTGCCTTTTCCGTCAGTCAGCAAAATATATATGTCATAATTACCATTCTCCGCCAGATAATTGGCTTTGGTGGTCAGTACCCTTTCCACTCCTCCGGGGATATGGAGAGAGGGGGTACAATAGGCGATTCGGATCATAGGCGGGAGTATTACAGGTTGTTTATTACTTTCATCATTTGTTCTTTCCATGACAGGTTTTTAATGGAATCCCTTATTCTGCAAGGAGACAGATCCAGTTCCATATAGAACCGGATAAGCCGGCGGATATCTATGGGACTTTCATCGGCCGGAACTTTCAGTATATAAGGCATCTTGTCAAAGTCTCCATCTGTTTCTGAATATACAAAAGGTATTCCCCGTGCTGCATATTCTCTGTTTTTTAATGTTTTGATTTTGTCGATGCCGCTGCGGTGGCGTGCCAGACTGCCGATGGCAAAGTCTGCTTCGTTGAATAATTCGTCTAGTTCCTCATTCATTTTTTGTCCGTGGAAGATGACATATTTCTCTATATGATATTTGTTGATAAGTTCATAAAATCCGGGAGCGTGTTGTGAGTCATGCATTTCGGATTTCCATATACCGCCTGCGATGTGGAAAAATACGGTTGTGTTTGCCGGGTTTTGGTAATATCTACCCAAACCGTCTATCAGGCGGTCGTAACCGTGCCAATAATGTACTTCGGCCACTCCTAATAGATGAATGACAGAGGTATTTTTAGAAAGCATCTTTTTCAGCGGGATGGAATCAAAGTCAACTCCATTGGATATCTGAATGGTACGTTGGCCGAATATACGGTGATAGTCTGAGAAAGTGACGATGGCGTTCACGTGTTTTGCCAGTGTCTTTCGGAATACTTTATCCACTTGTATCCCCAGGCGTGTGGTCAGTGGAAAACCGGTGTATTCGCTGTCGTAAGGATAGGTGGGTATTTCCATCGCTATTTTAATTCCGGCTTTCCTTAGTTTGCTGAACAGCCGGATGGTGAACGGATTTGCATTATGGAAAGAGCGTACGTAGATTAATTCCACTTGATGTGTTACAGCATAGCGGTATATGCATTGGTAGGAAACTCTCCTTTTCGCCGCAGCTGGTTTGCCTGTTCCGTAGTCGTCTATTATTTCATCGTTTATCATCCTTACCCGGTGGCCGTTGTCCGCTATGCTGTATGTGCATAAACTGACCCGGTGTCCACATGTTTCAAAGCCTTTAACCTGATACAGGATCTTTTTGCTGATGCCGCTGTAAGGGGATAGTCCGTGGAAAAGGAGATAGATGATATTCATAGTCGGGTAGTTGTTAAAGTGTTGAATAGTTCATCCCACAGTTTCATCACTTCTTCGCGTAAATAAAGTTGGATATTCTTTTGGGCCTGCTTTCCCATCCGTATGCGTTTGTCCGTATCCTCTATCAGCCGGCATATCGCGTCAGCCAGTTCGTCCGTGTTTCCGTTCTTCACCAGTATTCCGTCTTCTTCCGGAGTGATAATCTCGGCAGGTCCGTATGGACAGTCGAATGAAATGCAGGGAACACCACATGCCATCGCTTCCAGAAGTGCCATCGGTAATCCTTCAAATCGTGAACTCATGACGTATATGGAACTTTCCAGATATTTTTCTTGAATGTTTTTTGTCGGAGGGCATAGTGAAAAACTGTTTTCTATATGATGCTTTTCAATAAGCTCTTGCAGACTGTTCCTATCCTGTCCTTCTCCGTAAATGCGGATATGCCAGTCGGGATGCTTCCGATTGACTTTGATCCAAGCTTCAATCAGGCGGTCATACCCCTTCTGTTCGCTGTATCTTCCTATGCTGATGATTCTTTTTTCCAGGCAGGAACTCCCTTTTTGGGGTGAGAAAGGTAAGAAGTTTGGTATGACACAAGCCTTCTTCACTTCTTTCCAATTATCCGCATCATGTTGTGTCAGAACAACCAGCGCGTCCAGTTTTTTTACAGCTTCCTCCTGTTTCTTTCTCCAATGCCGTGCGATTTGCTTGTATGGGAATCCCCGTTGTTCCATCAGATGCAGGTTACGAGTGTACGGTTTAGCTATATGGGATTCTCCTATTTTTACGCTTCCATCGTCCAGTTGTGTCAGAAAATCCAATTCTCGGCCCAATGTGCTGATGACGATATCCGGCTTCAAGGTTTTCAGCCAATACTCCAGCTTCTTTCTGTACAGGTACATCAGGGTAAAATAATAATACCCTCTTACTAACAGGTTGTGATGATACTGTCTGTCAAAATCAATCGCTATGTCAATGTGCCTGATTCTGGGAGATATCGGGAAAACGGGCGGTCGTTCTTTTTGTGAATCTGTGATAATAAATACATCCTGATGCATTTCGTCAGCCAGATAGTTCGCTTTTTGGATGATGCTCCGGTCTGCGCCTCCCACGGTGCATAGTGCTGTGTATAGATAAACGATGGTCATTTTTCAGTCAGTTTATGAAATAACATTTCCCATTGCGGCATGATGTTTCGGAGTGAGTAGCGTTTTATATTTTGTTTAGCTCTTTTGCCAAAAGCTTTTCTTTCTGCTTCATGTTCTATCAAGTGGCAAAGAGCGTTGGCAAATCCTTGTATGTCTCCGTTTTTGACGAGGAGTCCGTCTTCCTGGTTTCTGATGATTTCCGATGGACCGAAAGGACAGTCGAAAGAAACACAAGGAACACCCAGACTCATGGCTTCGATCAAGACCAGTCCAAAACCTTCGTAATTGGAGCTTAGGGCCAGAATGGAACTGTTCAGGTATTCTTGCGTTATGTTTTGTGTAAAAGGATGAATTGTGATGGAGTGTTCCAGCTTTCTGTCTTTAATCTGCCGGGTTAAGCTATCCTTATAAAATCCTTCACCAAATATATCCAGTATCCAGTCGGGGTGGCGTTTCTGCACGATATTCCATGCGTCAACCAGTCTGTCGAATCCTTTTTGCCAGGTCAGTCTGCCTGCCGCTATTACACGGGGAGCCTCACAGGAGCTGATTGTTTGTATATCAATAGAGGTGGTGTTCGGAATGATATGTATATTCGGATGTTGTCCCCACATGGCGGCATCTCCTTGTGTCAGTGTGACTATAGCATCGCTGTATCGTTTTACATCACGGAAACATTGGTAACTGACGTATCTGTCTTTTATATCTTTAAAAAAACTCTTTTTGCGGTTTGCAGGTATCCGGGTGTATATTTTGGCGCAATGCGATTCAATGATTTTCTTTGCCTTGCAGTCTAATTTACAGATCAAATCCGCTTTGAAACTGGTATTTCCTGATATGATATCGGGATTGATGAGCCTGATCTCTTTTTTTAATTTTTGTTTGAATTTATGGTTCAAAGTCCATCCCACTCTCAATTGTTCGAGAAGCGGATGCTGGTATTGCAAATGAAACTTTGTATCCAGATCGATATGTTCCACTTTGTGGGATAACGGGAAAGAAAGAGGATGATTGCCTTGGGAAGAAGTGATAAGATAGACCTCGTGCCCATAAATTTCGGCCAAGTAATTCATCTTATCCGTTAAAATCCGCTCCATGCCTCCTATACGGGCTATGGAGTCGTATACATATACTATTTTCATTCCCCTGATTTGTTTTTCCGTAAAAATAGTGTATTCTTTTTATATATCCAATAAGAAGTTGTTGAAATTCCTGTCCATATCCGTTTTTTTATGGAATGTCGGCTGTATTCGGAGTAAAGAGTGGGTTTCAAGGGATGAAGATGGGTCTATTTAGTAATTAAAGTCTTTGGAATGTTGTGAGTATCATTTGTTTTTGCGAATATTGCATTTTATAATGATTAGCAGATAATGATGAAAGAGATAACGGTGGTAATGCCGGTTTACAAGGTGGAAAAATACGTATCAGAATGTCTTGATTCCATAATCAACCAAACTTTTGATTGTTTTGAGTGTATCATCATTGATGATTGCTCTCCGGATAACAGTATGCGCCTGATAGAGGAAAAGCTGGCCGGATATAAAGGGAACATCAGTTTTAGAATCGTGAGAAATGAGAGGAATGAAGGAGTCTCTGCGGCAAGGAACAAGGGAATAGAACTATCCCGGGGTGGTTATCTTTTTTTTATAGATTCGGATGATATGCTTTATGAGAATTGCCTGGAGAAATTATGGGAGGAAACGAAAAGATATCCGGGGGTTGACTTGGTGCAGGGGGATTCTTATTCAGAAGGGATGGAAAACAAAAACAGTGATTTGCAAAGATATACGGAAGGACGGATACGTATCAACAAGCTGTTTCTGGATTCGAAAATAACATCCACTCCGGTCAACAGATTGATCAGAAAGGAGGTGCTGACAGAGAATGCCATTTATTTCAGGACGGGCATTTTGTTTGAGGACTTTTTGTGGTGCTATTTTCTGTATAAAAAGGTGGAAATGTTTGCTTCCGTCAATTCTTTTACTTATTTCTACAGGCGTTCAAATCCTTTCTCAACCATGAATAGGGCGAAAACGGACTTTGACAAGCCGGCAAAGGATTTTATTTTTATCTTGACCGTTTTTAATGAGCACATGGAACAGGAACTATATGCTGAAAATATCTGTTTCATTTTGAACAAGTTGATGCCGGTGGTGTATAATGCTGCTGTAATAGGGGTTACAAGGGAAAGTAATGATGCGATAGATAAGTTTAAAAGAAATCTGATAAGGAAACATTGCAGAGAGTTCCGGCCTATGGAGGTTTTGTATGAATTGAATTTGTTCTATCCTTTTTCTCTGCTTTTGAATTGGGGGATTTACAGACATCACATATTGTATAAATACGCTAATCTGATCAAATTGTATTATAAGATATGGGGAAGGTGGTATCTCTGAATCTTCTTGTGTAATGAATATTATTCCTTTAGGTTGGTAGTCTTCTTGTTACATTGGTTGTCGGTTTCTTTTGTGGCCGGCTCATTCATATGTGACAGGATAGCGGAAAAAGCATAATATAATTCTTTGAATGCTTGCAGGCGGAAGAAAAACAGGTATTCAAAAAAGTATTTGGCGGGGAGCCATTCTTTTGTTTTTGCCGAAGGGATACACCACGGAAGTGGTGACAGGTAATAGTGGATTTTTTCTTGTCGCAACAGTCTGTTGCATTTCATGCTTGCGTTGAACCGTATGATTAAACTCTCGCGGTCTTGTTTGGACATAGCAAGGGACTGGTCGGATTCGGTACAATAATAAATGATTCTTCTGTCTGTGGTTACTTTGGGGGCATATATACCGACAAGGCATGAAAAATACACATCGTTGGCTATTCTTGTTTCATCGAATTGAATGTGGAATGTTGACAGGAAGCTGCGCCTTATCATTTTGCCCCAAGGAACTTGAGATTGGTATCGCAGTTTGTTTTCCGGGTTTACATCATTGAAGAAGTTGGTATAGTAAGTTCCGCGTCGGCTTTCTTGGGACGGATCATCGGACATGACAAAACGTACATTGAAATAGATGACTTTATGGGGGCTGTCCATGTATTCGTTTAAGATAGTAAAACAATTGGCTGTAAAGAAATCATCTGCATCTGCAAAGATAATCCATTTGCCACGGGCGTGGGAGAGTCCTATGTTCCGTGCGTATCCTGCTCCTTTTCCCTCCTTAGTGAACAGGACTTCCGTATTTTTTCTGCCGTTTCCCGGAAAATGAGAAAAATCGACAGATTCGGAATTGCTGTTATCATCAATGATAATGATTTGAATTTCATCCCAAGTGGGAATTGAGCACAGACAGCGTTCCAGAAGACGGGGAGTATTCTTGTGCGGAATAATGATGCTGTAATGATAACTTGTGTTCTTTGTCATTCTTCTTCTTTTTGCAAAGATATTGATTTATATTCAGCATCATGCATTATCTTGTCAATATCTCGATGAGTATGAGAATCTTTCACTGAAAATTCTGGGTGATAATGCCCTCATGCCCTCACTGTGTGCACAACTGGTTGTTTATGAACTATTTGTATAGTGATGGTAAAAATTGTAACTCTCACTTATGCTCTCATGCCCTCACTGTTTTTGAGAACAGAATTTCACATAATCTATTTGTTATCAGTTATATATCCTTTTTTTATAAGTTGTTCCGGTTTAATATGAAGTAGGTCGTTCTCAGGCTTTTTCTTTGCAAAAAGTGCGTCTGAAGGGATCATACCTCTACGGAATATGGCGAATTTCCGGCAGCAGTAAAAAGATCAGGAGGTTTTAAAAAAAGCTCGCCATCTTTTTAAAAAAGAACAAGGTCTTTTTTTTATTTGACCTGTTGTTTTTGGGTGTGCAGGATTTCACATACGTATGTGTCGCTCTATGCGTATGTACGTGCCGCATATACCTGCTTTGTATTATATGATATTCTTTCCTCATTCCGCATTTATTTTCGTTTCTTTATCGTATCTTTGCGAAGAAAGAGTGTAATCTAAATTCCATGAGAATATTATTTTATTGTGATACTGTCTTCAGTTTCGGCGGAGTACAGCGTGTGTTGGCTGAAATAGCCAAGGCTTTGTCCGGAAAACATGAAGTCACGATACTGACCACGGATACTTGTACGGACTTGTCGATGTACGGATATGCCGAAAGTACCGTGCAGTTTGATTCTTTCTCTTATTCCGCCTCCTCTTTCATCGAGCGTTTGTTATGTAAAAGCTATAGTTTTTTATATAAACATGGGTTGCCTCATACCCGGCTGACTTCGAAATGGTATGCTGCCAGTTTTTTCCCTTCTTCTTATAAACGGACATTGGCAAGGAAAATAAATGCCCGGCAATGTGATGTAGTCATCGGGGTACATGCTTTTATGGCTCTGCACCTCTCTGCTGTAAAGAACCGGATTCAAACAAAGACTGTTGGGTGGCTGCATAATTCTTATGGAGCATTCTTTGAGAAAGAAACTCCCTATTTGCCGGGATTGGATTATTTTTTTCAAGTCCAGATGAGGAAATTGGACGAGAGGGTGGTTTTAAGTCATGCAGATGCCGGTTGTTTCTTTCGGAAAATGAACCTGTGCTGCGAGGTGATATACAATCCTCTGACTGTACTGCCTAAAGGTCGGGGAAAGAAGGAATATAGAAGGATTTTGGCGGTCGGTCGTTTTTCATTCGGACATAAAGGATTTGATATTTTAATAAAAGCTTTTTCTGTTTTTGTGAAAACTCATCCGGACTGGACACTGGAAATTGTGGGGGAGGGTCCTGAGGAAGCGCTTTACCGTTCATTGATCAATGAATATGAACTGGAAAAGAACATGGCGCTGCATCCTTTTACGAAAGAGGTGCAGGAATATTATGCACATTCCAGTATGTATGTGCTGAGTTCCCGTTGGGAGGGATTCGGCCTGGTGATGATAGAGGCTATGGCGCACGGGTTACCTGTTATCGCATCTGATTTACCGATAACGCGCGAGTTGTTGAAAGACAAAGATATGGCCGTTCTTTTTGAGACAGGGAATATAGCTCAGCTGGCCGGTTGTATGTCGTATATGGCTGATCGGACGGATTGGGAATGGATGGAAAATAAGGCGGTGGAATATGCTGATACATTTCATATAGAGAAGGTCTGTGACAGTTGGAATAATTTACTAAAAAAAGTAGTGTATGGTACAAGATGAACAGGAAAAATGGGATATTGTGATCAAGCCTCGGTCCGGTTTGTTCCGGTTGGATCTGGAGGAGGTATGGCGGTATAGGGATTTGCTGGTAATGTATATCAGACGGGATATCGTCACTTTTTATAAACAGACTGTTTTAGGACCGTTGTGGTTTGTTATCCAGCCACTGCTTACTACCGTCATGTTCATGTTTGTTTTTGGCGGTATTGCCGGTATTCCTACCGACGGGCTTCCTCAACCGCTCTTTTATATGGCGGGCTTACTCTGCTGGAATTATTTCTCGGAATGTTTAAGCCGCTGTTCGGATACGTTCAACGCCAATCAGAATGTATTTGGAAAAGTATATTTCCCTCGTCTGGTGGTACCCTTGTCCATCGTTATATCTTGTATGATAAAGATGGGCATTCAGTTTGGACTGTTTGTTTTAATTTATATTTATTATTTGTGCAACGGATATTCGTTGATGGTCAACGGATATGCTTGGTTGGCTCCCTTGCTGCTGCTCATGTTGGCAGGTCTTGGTTTGGGGTTCGGATTATTGATATCCTCCTTGACGACCAAATACCGCGACTTGCGTTTCTTGATTACTTTCGGGGTGCAGTTGTGGATGTATGCCACTCCGGTTATTTACCCTTTGTCCGTGATGAGGCAGAGCCATGAGCAGTATATGTGGATCATTGTGGCAAATCCGCTGACTTCCATTATCGAAACATTTAAATTCGGATTTTTGGGAGTGGGGACTTTCAGTTGGTTTCACTTAGGCTACACGTTGGTGTTTACAGTGGTGATAATGCTTTGGGGGATGGTGACTTTTAATAGAGTGCAACGTAGTTTCATGGATGTGATTTAAAAGGAGGGACAGAATGGGAAAAATAGCGATAGAGTTTCAGAATATCAGCAAGCAATATGCATTGGGAAGTATCGGAGCCGGAACGCTGAGCCGTGATTTGAATCGTTGGTGGGCGCGGATTCGTGGGAAGGAGGACCCGTATCTCAGAATCGGGGAAGAGAATGACCGTTCCAAGCAAGCGATGGGGGATTTTGTATGGGCGTTGAAAGATATTAATTTCCATGTGGAGGAAGGGGAAGTGCTGGGTATTATAGGTAAGAACGGTGCGGGAAAGTCCACTTTGTTGAAAATCCTTTCGCGGGTGACTTCTCCTACTGCCGGTTGTATCCGTGCACGGGGGCGTATTGCCTCTTTGCTGGAAGTGGGTACAGGCTTTCATCCCGAAATGACAGGACGGGAGAATATTTATATGAATGGTTCCATCATGGGGATGACCAAGGCGGAGATTACCCGTAAGTTGGATGAGATTGTGGCTTTCGCCGGTGTGGAGAAATATATCGATACTCCAGTGAAACGTTATTCTTCGGGTATGACCGTGCGGTTGGGTTTTGCTATCGCTGCCCATCTGGAGCCGGAAATTCTGGTAGTGGACGAGGTGTTGGCAGTGGGAGATGCGGAATTCCAAAAGAAGGCCATTGGCAAGATGCAGGACGTGGCGAAAGGAGAGGGACGGACAGTTTTGTTTGTCAGTCATAACATGGCGGCGGTAAGAAGTTTGTGTACAAAAGGAATATGCTTGGAAAATGGTACCGTAGTTTATCAGGGGACGGTTCATTCTGCCATCGATTATTACTTGAAAGAGAAAGGGACGGTCCGGAAAAGTAAAATTATAGATTATGTGGGTTGGACGAAAAATACGCTTCATATAGATTGCATTGAGATAAACGGAACGGAATGTGCCTCTTCCACTATTCATGGAGGTCAGAATTTTCTGACTGTGAAAATACAGGGATATTCTGAAGAGGATATGATGTATGATGTAATGCTGGTTTTGAAGAGCAGGACGGAAGTGCCTTATGCTACTTATGCTCCGGGACATTATTACGGAAGTATCAGTCATTTACCTAAAGGGGATTTTTGCATCGAGAGGCGTATAGGGCTTCCGTCTGTGCTGAGTAAAGGTGTCCTGCAGGCAGATTTGTTTATACATCATCCTATGGTGGAATATTATTTGAAAGCAGTTCGTTGCTGTTTGCTGGAATGTGAGGGATTTCAAAGTGGATTCGGACATGCGCTGACACAAACGTCCAACGGCTTTATCGGATTGGAGGATATAAAAGTTTGATCATTATGTTCTACTATGGAGATGAAGAAAAAAAGAATTGTATATAGTTTGACTGGAAGAGGGTTGTTCTCAGAGTTGTCTAATCTTGCATTGGCATTGGTCTATGCGGACTATAATCAGGAAGAGCTGACTGTCAATACAAGAAACTGGAATGCAAGGGTGGAGAAAGGCTGGAGTGATTATTTCGAGTCGGTCTTGCCAGACTGTAACGGAATGATGTGCTCGCAATATATTGTTTATAAGAAGGGGAAGCCTTGGTGGGGAAATATCTATTATAATCCGTCCGCTTTTTTCCGGTATTATATTTTCTATATAATGAATAGGATATATCTGTTATTTCATCCGGAAACGGAACTAGGGAATGAGGTATTTCTAAAAATGAGATCGGAGGAGTTTCTGGAGAAGCTGGAAGATATCAGAAATGATTATGGCTCTGCCTTGCGGAAAATATTAAAATTTAATGAGAAGACAACCGGTTATATAGAAGAAAGGAAAAGTGAGATGAATTTGCCGGTAGATTACATAGCGGTACATATAAGGCGGGGAGATAAGATAGTTTCCCGTGAGATGAAGGAACTCGGTTTGTCTCTTTATATTGATGCTGTTAAAGGGAAGAAGCATATCAGCCGTAATGTGTTTATAGCTACGGATGATAGTTCTGTGAAGGATGAGTTGAAATCCATACTAGTTGCCGAAGGATTTAATGTTTACTGTAACACAGCTGTGACACAAACAGGATTTGATGAGTCTTTGTTTAATACAAAGGATAAAAAAAGTAGATATATAGATACGTTGAATATGCTGTTGGATATGGATATTCTGATCCATTCTTCATTTTTTATCGGTACTTATACTTCGAATGTCAGCCGGATTGTGCCTCTGTATGTCGGATTCGGAAAATCGCTCAGTCTGGATGACGAATGGAAACTTTAGATTGTAAAAAGCGAAATATTATGTCACAAAGAAAATTTTCGATTATAACCATTAATTATAATAATAAAGAAGGGTTGAGGAAAACCATAGAAAGTGTGGTCGGCCAGTCTTTTAGGGATTTTGAGTATATTATTATTGACGGAGGGTCCACGGATGGAAGCATTGAAGTGATAAAAGAGTATGCCGGTAAAGTGGACTATTGGGTATCGGAGCCGGACAAGGGTATTTATCATGCCATGAATAAAGGAGTTTTACAGGCGCATGGAGAGTATTTGAACTTTATGAATTCCGGTGATGAATTTTATAACAATGGTGTGTTGCAGGAGGTGGCACCTTCATTGGACAGCGATATTGTTGTTGGAAAAATAGTGCATGGCACAGAGGTGTGGGGCTTTCATAAGGAGGATATAACGCTGATGGATTTGATTCGGGGAACTGTATTGCATCAGGCTTCGTTCTTTCGTAAAGAACTTTTTGATGAAAACAGGTATGACGAAAATTATAAGATTGTATCCGATTGGAAATTTTATATTCAGACCTTGATATTCAACAATGTGACGTTCCGCAATATTCGTTCCATCGTTTGTAGGTTTGTGCCTGGAGGGGTCAGTGAAACGGATGCCGGGACAAGAGATCTGGAAAGAAGGCGGGTGTATAAGGAATTGTTTCCGGATAGAATGATAAAGGATTATATAAGACTGGAAAAGGTGGAATCCCCTTTATTGGAACTGATTCCCGAACTGAATAAAACTGCTGGCCTTCATCAGATGGCATACAAATTGGTCTGTGCCTTGTTGTGGGTGCATGGAAAGATAAAACGGGTGCGTGTTAAGTAAGCAGTAAATTGTTTTTTTCACTTGAGCCATGCCCGCAGGATAAGTCTGATGCCATATAGCGCATACTTTATTTTTAGAGAAAGTGGAAGATGTATATAATTGTTTTTTCTGATTCTTAGCATTCTGTCCCATAATTCATTGAAGGGGATTTCCCGTGAGTGTTGGGTATAGAACAAGAACGAACTTTTTATGTAATCGGCCGACAAAGCACGTAGAATATAGGTGGGGAATGTGGCCGAAAGTGAAGTCATCAGGTCGAATGCATCCATGAAAGTGCACAGTTTGGGGGTGTAGTTTTTTTGCGACAGGTTCATGGCGCTTGATTTTCTTGTGACATAGTGATAATAGGGGGAAGTGGTGTATGCGGCTGATTGGCAGTGGCTCAGGTATTGAAAAATAAAGAGTCTGTCTTCATTATAATAAATATGTTCATTGAATTTTAGGTGATGTTTGTCAATGATTTCTTTATGATATAATTTATCCCATAAGTTTCCTTTGTATTTGTAATGCCTGTCGTTAAACAGGGAGTGAATGGCCTCCCACTGGGTTAATTTGCCGGATTTCACTTCGTTGATGTGGTAAATCGGACGACCATCTTCATTTTCAATGATATATCCGCAAGTAGCCAGACCGGCTTCGTTTGTCCGGATAAGTTGATAAAGAGTGGCTATCATATTCGTTTCTATCCAGTCGTCGCTATCCATGAAAGCTATATATTCTCCTTTTGCGGTTTCCAGTCCTTGGTTTCGTGCATGGCTGACTCCTTGGTTCAGAGTGTGTATTACCTGTATTCGTTGGTCTTTGCAGGCGTATTCGTCACATATTTTCCCGCTTCCGTCCGTACTTCCGTCATTAACCAGCAGTACCTCAATGTCTGTCAGTGTCTGGTTTAAGACGCTGCTGATACACAAAGGCAGGAATTTTTCTGTATTGTATATAGGGATGATGACAGAAACCAACGGCATAACTTATAATTCTGTGAGTTTATAAATAAGATCATTCTTTAGCTGGCGAAGCGTATAAAGCAGGTTGCTCGGATTTTGAAACGTTTCTTCCAAGGGCATGATGACGGGAACATACTTTATCTTTAACCGGTGCCTTATGCAATAGACATTGATCAATCTTTCTGATAAATAGCCGAACAGACGTGCCTGATCCGGATAGGCGGACAGTTTTACCCGTTTTTCTAATTCAAACAATACGCGGAATAGCCACTGGGAGTATTCGTTAAAATGTTTCCGTCTGGTGATGAACATATTATATCCGGAATAGGCATTGCAGTGATACATGAATGTATGAAAAGCTTCAGCATATTCGGGTGTGAGGTGTTGAATGACTTCTTTCAGTAAATTGAGGTCATTGACTAGATGGGAAATGGCGTATTGTGTAGCGACGTTATAGGGATAATGACGCTTGGGAGAGAGGATGATGTCATAATCATTTAATAAAATTTCTAAATCAGGAAATTGATAAGTTTCTTTTAGAAATGAATCTATGTTAATGAAACTCCTGTCTGGTGAAAAAGCTGGAAAAGGGCGATGAAAATCAAAGAAGCGCCTGTAATGATTGAGCCCTATAATGTCACACTTTAGATTTTTCCAAGCCCAATAATGGGCGGTTAGTTCACAAAAGTGAGGATTCCTGTCGGATATATTATCTCCTGTGTTATCTAGTACAGGGAAGAATCGGGCACTGGTTAGGGAGGCCCCCACCTGTATAGGGCAGAAGTACTCATGCTGCGGTAGCCGGCTGTCCTTATGGGCACATACTAATATTTTTATATTTTCTCCCATGTTTGTGATTGAGGGTTATAGCGTTTGATAATGCGTGCGGGATTTCCTACCGTGACACAATAGTCGGGTATGTTTTGGGTAACCACACACCCAGCACCGATAAAACAATGTTTGCCGATGGTGATTCCGGGCAGTACAATCACGTTGGCTCCTATGATGGTATGTTCTCCGATGTGGATAGGGGAAGTGGTGATACCTTGTTCGATGATACCTTGAGTGATATTCTGATAATTGTGATCTAATCCTATCAGGGCTACGTTTTGTGAAATATTGACCCCGTTGTCTATCCGGATGGGACCGATGACCGTATTGCTGAGTCCTATCCGGCAATGGTCGCCGATTACGATGTCGCCTACGGCATTGTTCAAGCAGGAGAAATCTTCCACTACCGAATATTTTCCCATCTGGAACAGATGGAACGGTGGAAGGTCTTTCCGTACACTGGGATAAATGACTGAGCCCTGGCCTTTTTTTATGTAGAAAGGTTGCCATACGCGTATCCACCAATAGGGGCGTGTCTTTACCGGATGCATGATGAAACCGTGTATCCGTTTTTTCCATTGCGGGTGTTGTTGTAAGTACTCCTTTATATTCATAATTCTATCCATGCTGTGTATGGTTGAACTTCTGTGCCATTCCTTTCAAGTGAAACAAGTTGAGAAGCATAATGATTACAAAATAAGGTGTCTGCCTGAGGATTCTGCTCATGTATTTATATCTCATATTGGACGGAATGGCCAGGTATAACGCACCGTTCAGCAAGATAAGCAAAATCCACCACTTTATGGAAGAAGTTGGAGAGAAAATGCAGAGAACACATGAAAAGAATCCGATGAGCGCCAACAGAATGCTGCGGGGAGCGATAAAGGCTTGGAGGGTTTTCAGCAGATAATCTCCGTTTCCGTTCAGTAAGGCTGTGGGGAGGTTACGTCCCATTTTTAATGCAAGGAAAAGCTGGGTGGCTATCCAGCGGCGGCGCTGGTTACGCAAGGCATCCGGTTGCCGGACTTTTTCGTCCAATGTTTCTAGGGTGTCTATATATTCAATGTGAATGCCTTGACGGAGCAGGAGTTCTTCCAGTTCTTTGTCTTCGCCCGTACTATGGGTATGGATGATGTTCCGGACAAACCATCGGAAATCGAAAGCCATTCCGGAGCCGGTAAGGGCAGATGAAAATCCCGGCCGGATGTGTCCCTTGCGGAAGATGGAATTGTTCATCTCTTCGATGGCGGCATCCAATAGGGCTATGTCTGTATTCATATTTTTGGCTTTGCGGTGTGTCTGTATGGCTTTTATACCCTGTGAAGCTGCTTTATTCAGTTCTTGAAGATAACAGGGTGAGATCAGATTATCGGCATCCAGTATGAGGACATAATCGTATGGCTGGTCTGTGATGGTCTCTGCTGCAATGCGCAGGGCTTTTGCCTTGGAACTTTCCTTTTCATGCAGTTCTATCAAGCCGATGCGTTCTTTGCGCAGTGAGGCATTGGTTTCGGGACGCATGTGGTCGGATATGACTATCAGGTCGTAAAGCTCTGCCGGATAAGTTTGGCGCAGAACGGAAGTGACGCAGGCGTGAATGACCGCATCCTCTTTATAGGCGGGAACAAGGATGATAAAACGTTGCCGGACAGTAGTCGCGGGATATTTCTTTTGTTTGAAGAAATGAGAGGCGGCAGAAAACAGGACTATATACCCCACACTGACGGAAAGGTAGATATATAGCGTATATTCCATGATATGTATAATTTCCGATAGCATGGGGCTTTTATTTTTTCTTTCTTAAAAGCATATTGAATATCATGCCTGCCGCCAGAAAGGGGATAGCTTTCATGGCTTTGTTGAATTTGCTGTCCACCAAGTAGTTTGGAGTGGCTATTGCCATAGTCAATAAGAAAGTGAGTAATAATCCCCACCATTTTAGGCAGGCGCTCCAGTGGAAGTATACGGACAGGAAACTGAACAGGAGGAGGATACCTAGCAGGATGGTGCGAGGGAAAATGAACCATTGCAGAATACGGTCGGCATAATCAAATTTTCCACTTAAAATGGCGCCGGGCAGATTACCGATATTGGTGAACAGGGAATAATATTGGGTTTTAATCCAAGTACCATGTTGGGTATAGAATTTTTTCTTTCCACTATTCTTCAAGGCATATACATGGGTATTATTTAAATATTCCACATATATCCGTTCGCGGAGCAGCAGGGATTCGATGACTTTTTCATCGTCATCGTCTTTTAAATGACGGATGTTTTCTTTGAACCAAGTGAAGTCTATTGCGGTTCCGGAGCCGTTCAGCGAAGCTGAAAGTCCCAAATTGACATGTCCCGCACGAAGAATGGAATTATTGATCTCGTCGGTGATGGCATTCAATATGCTGACATTATTGGGTCTTTCTTGATAGATGCGATGGGTTTGGATGGCATTGGAGCCGCTGGCATACGTATTGTTGACAACTTCAAGAAAATTGGTGTCCACTACATTGTCCGCATTCATGATTAAAACGATATCGTATTGTCCTTCTTGTAATTGTGACATAGCTGCTTTGACAGATTTCATTTTTGAACTTTTCTTGAACCTGGCTTGCAACAGGGTGATGGGATATTGTGCCAGCTGTCTGTTTGTTTCCGGCTTCAGGTGGTCTGAAATGACGATAATGTCATAGCAGTCTATAGGATATTCTTGTTGTAGAAATGATTTGACGGTATAGGGTATGTAGTCATCGTCCTGATAGGCCGGTATCAGAATGGCGAAACGGTGTTTTACTCTTGATTCGGAATATTTGTCGGTGCGGTTGCCTGTTGCCGCTATGGCGTATACCAGCAGGTAAAAAACAGTAAAGGCGCATATCGCGAAAAGTAATAGTTCTATGTATGCTAGAAATATCATGGCTGTTTGTCTTTGTTTCTAAGTTTGAAAAATGCTTTTGTTCCCTCCCAATGTGCTTTGGCTATGGCTTTCTTTCCTTTCCCCAAGGCGGTCAGTATGTTTTTGGGACATACAATCATTGTCTGGTATAAGATGGAAACCGGAAGTTTCCAGTCAAAGAGATTGCGGTAGGCATATAGTAATCTGTTTCTGCTCAGGTAATAGTATTTCAACGGACTTTCTTTTCCGGTGGAGTTGCTGTCCTTGTGCCATATTTCGCAAGCGGGATCGTACCATAGTTCGTAGCCTTCCCTATTGATATAGGTGCACCAGTCCAGTTCCTCATAATATAGAAAATATTCTTCGGGCATCAGGCTAAGCTTGTCTATTATTGTTTTTTTCAGTAACATGGCGGCACCATGCAGATAAGGCGTTTTTTGGGCGGGGTAGTGGCCTTTATTTATTTTCCCTTTGCCTATGGCTCTGTTTCTTAAGGTAATGGGCGAAAGTTGGGTGTATCCTGCAAATTGTATGGCGTGCGGTTCTGCATAATCCCGGATTAACGGGGAGACACCTGCTATCTTGTCGGAGGACAGAAGGCGTTTTATCAACAAGGGTATGGCATCTTTGACCATACAAACATCATTGTTCAGCAAGAACAGGTATTTTCCTTTTGCAAGGTTTATACCCAGATTGTTACCTCCGGCGAATCCTAAGTTCCGCTCACTGCGTACGGCTTGGATAAAAGGATATGTTTTTTGTAGCAAGGCGGCTTCATTGGCAGTGGAACCATTGTCAATGACTATCATTTCATAACTGACAGAGAATATAGTGGCTGTCCACGAGTCGATAAATTCGCAGGTGTCGTGAAAACTGTTATAGTTCACGGTGATGACGGATAGGTCAGGCTGTCGGTAGTCCATGTATTTCTGAGTATTGTTTATCTAAATAAGGTCCTAAAAAAACAAAGGTGAAACAAGAATAAATCAAGATTCCGTTAGGAAACTGGAAATAAACCATATTGGCGTAAGAAGCTACCAGTATGCCTGCACAACCGCATAACATACCTGTCAGCGGTCCCCGGATTTCCGGATTTCGGATTTTGAATAAAAGGATGTAGGAGCCCGATAGAAATAGAATGGCATGCATACCCAAAAACACACACAGTCCCACTATTCCCATCTGTTTCCATACATCTACCAGACTGGAGTCTGAAGGACAGATGGAAACGAAATAATATTTGTTATGGGGAGGAACTACTCCGTCTATGGCTCCCATGCCTATGCCGAAGGGCATTTCATCCATGTAGGCATTCAGTGCTTTCTGGTTCTCGAAACGAGCCATCATCGATTGATCCTCTGTGTCAAAGACAGTACGCATACGACGGATCAATTTATTGTTCTCTCCGATCTTGGTATATTTCAGCATTCCTATCCCTCCGGCAAGCAGGATAAAGGAGATGATGCCTATTTTCCAACTTTTAGACAGGAACAGAAAGAGCCCCAGCCCTGCAATGGGTACTGCTATGGCCGATCGGGTTCCCGATATTAACAGACCATAAAATCCTGCCATACCCACTATTAAATAGAAGAGTCTGAGAAATAGGTTCTTTGTATAGAAAAAAGTAAGCGTGAAAACAGTGCAGGATAATCCCATGCTGGCACCGAAAAGACCCGCGTCAGTGAAAAATGAGAAATAGCGGATACCGGAATGGATAAAATGGGTACGTGCTCCGTAGGCCCACAACCAGCTTAGCTCGGTACTGTCAAAACCTTTGTTCTTTTGCCAATATCCTTTTGCGGCAGCCAGTAGGGTCATGATACCCCATAGTATTAAAAAGTAATGGATAAAAGTGTAGCGATTGCAGTGTATGGATAGAATAATACAGGTCAGAATAGGGTATAAGGCCCAGGGTCTTAAAATACGAAGCCATGCTTCCATGTAAAATTCACCGGTAATACCATTACCTATGTTGATGATACAATATAGCAGCCAGACCAATGTGATGCAGGTATAGACGTTCAGTATTCTTCTGAAATGATGATTGCTTTGCAACTGTTTCAGAAGAATAAGGGCCAACATGATGCCGTAGAGCAAGTCAAAGATATTGGTAATGGCAATAGGGATGGAATGATATCTGTTAATTCCCATTATCAGGTAATTCAGCATAAAGGTGATGGCCAGCAGAATGGCGGGTTTGTTTATGCATATAAAAATAAAAAGCGTGGCAAAAGGTATGAACCCTATTGCAACTCCTATGGCAGGTTTCATGTTGAGGGCTGTCCATAGGCATAAGCACAGCCCGATAATAAAGCTGGCTAGAATTTGACCTGTATGGGTTATATTTATTTCTTTTGCTATCATTATCTATTTTCCTTTGTATTCAATGGCGGTCAGTCCGAGTTGAAACAGCCTGTATTCCATATTCTTAAAGTTCGTGTAAGGAGGTAATTGTCCTGTAAAATCTTCCACTGTATTTCTGTCTGCTTGTGTCAGATAGAAAAGGAGGGGTACTTCTTTTTGTTTAACTTGTAACAAATGTTCATACAGTGCCTGATCCGTATTTTTCCAAGTACGGTTGGCACGGACAACCAGCAGATTGATGGATGCTTCATTTAACAAAGCCGGAGGCAGAGGATTGCTTTTCAGGACCGGGTGTTCGATTAGAAGAATTTCATCCTTTTCCAGATCGGGACATAGTTCTTTCAAATTGTTTGCCTGTACATATTGGCTATCTTCGCTTAGAAAATCTTCATCGTATGTAATGCGGCGGACGTTTAAGCCGATGTTGCTCCAATATTCCTCTATCAGGCGGGCGACATGGGTCTTTCCGTCTTTCTCTTCTGTACTTAACAAATTGATAACTCGCTGTTCCTGTGTATTTAGATGAGGCAATAAAGCGGTGCTGAGTTGCTTGACGGCCATTTCGTTTATGGCTTTATTATAACGTCTGTATCTTAACTTGCTTTCTTTAGGATATGCGCCGATAACTGTTCCTCCGGTGATTCGTTCTGTACGTATTTTGTCTCTGAGGGTACGGTCCAGTATTTCGATAATCAGAAAATAACCAATGATGAAAAGTAAAGTACCCAGTATGGATGCAAGTATAATCATGCGTGCATTGGTGGGGGAGGAGGTCAATGGAAACAGGGGCGGGTTCATGATTTTTAATGAAGCCGAAGTCATTTCCAGATTCTTTTGTCGCAAGATGGCTGCATTTAAGGCCCCCATGGTAGACATATAGTTGCTTTCCACAAAGCCGATATGCCTTTCTTTCCGGCCCAGGGTGGCGCCGATGGGGGAGAAATAAAGGAAATCTTCATTTAAATTCTCTCTCATTATATCTCGTGCTTCCATTTGGGCTTTAGTCTTTTCGGCAAGGACTATTTGGTCAAGCCACTGGCTGATGAGTGTTTCATAAGATACATTGTTTGTACTTGCAGCTTCAGCACTTAGTTTCAGGGCGAGATTGTTGATGTTTTGTTCGGCGTTACTTAACATGTTTTTTTGTTCCTCCAGTTTCTTCCGGTTCTTTTCGTCCGGAGTGATTTCCATGGTTGAGATCTGAGTGTTCAATTGGGACATTTGATGAAGTTTGTCCATAAACTCATTGTTGGTACGGATCAATTTGGCCACATCACCTAATTTATATTCATAGAAATCGATCAACGCCTTACTGGTAGAGTAATTGACAAGTAAATCATTGTCCATCATCCGGTAAGCAGCGTCCATGCTTGCCACTTGTTTGGTTTGTTCTCCGTAGTTGATGATGCGGTTTTCTATATTGTACTCGATTAAAGAATCCTCGGCGGCAGTCAGCATTTTGCCTAATCTGGCCAGTTCTTCTTGAAAGAACTTGATAACATTGTCTGTTTCTCCATAGCGTAGTTCATGGTATTGTTTGACAAATTCTTCATTCAGTATCTCAAGTGTGTTATAAGCTATTCCCGGATCGTTGGCACTATAAGCAATCTCGATCATATCGCTGTTTCCCAACCTGGCTACTTTTATATGTTGTGAGAGTAGAGGTACGCTGAAATAAGGGTGGGTATAATTGAGTAGTTGGTAGATAAAATTATTGATGGACGGGCGTTCAAAAGCTACCAGATTATGATAGGTTTTCTCTTCGTTTTGCTTGTCTATCAATGCCTGTAACTCTCGTGGAATACCGGAAACTAGCTGCTGGTAATGTATGGCTGAAATATAACTGGTGTTTCTTTCGGCATCTCCATAAACCAAACAGCGGGCAAGCAGTTTCAGAGATACTATTTTCAGTGTGCGTTCCGTCGTAATGATATTCATTAAATTACTCATGTGCACAGTGGCATTTCTGGTATCGGTGGCATCTACGTTGTATCCGGAGATGATTCCTGTAAAGATGGTGGTTTTCACATCATACGTTTTTTCCAGACTTCTGGTAAGGAACCACGCTATGATACCGGCTATACATGGAAATATAACCATCCACCAACGGATACGATAGATAAACTTGACTATATATTTAAATAATTCCATGTTTCTTATTCCTTTTTGTCTTTTTTCTTACTTTGCCTCTTGTTTTCTTCCTGTTCCTGTATCGTTGTTTCTTGAACGTCCTTTTCTCCTTGTATGGTCAAGATGGGGGTGTGGGAGATTATTTCAAGGGTCAGCAGTTGATCGTTAATAGTAGAGCGTAGTAAGGCAAAGTCTTGATTAGCGGCAAATTCCTGCTCTTTAGTCTTGGCCACATCATGAATAGAGGTACGTCTGTTTCTATATTCCTGTTCTGCAACAGCCGATGCACCTTTATATAAAGCTATATTTTCAGCTGATCTTTGCAATGTTTCTATATTAGATAAAATCTGAACATATAAATGAGCTATTTGTATTTTAAGAGTTTCGTATGCTTCCTGTTTTCTTAACTCGGCAATATCCACTTGGATTCGCTGGCGCTTGATTCCTCCCCGGAGGTCGAACAGCTTTTCAAAAGGAATACTGATGCCGCCTCCCACGTTCCACGAAGTTTGTTCTGTACCTACATACCTGTAAATAAGTGGGGTGTTGACATCCGTATTGCTGGCCACATTGTCTGCTATACCGTAAGAAGCACTTCCGCCGGCTTGGATAAACCCCAGCCAGTTCCTTTTCTCTTTCGATAGTAACTTTTTCTGTAACAGTTTCTCTTTCTCTAAAATCTGTAAGCTTGGAGTGCTGCGTGCATTCTCATAAAGGACACTTAACGGAGGCAGCTTTATCTTCGCATAATCCACATTCATATTCCCCAATATATCATCTTGTGTCACAAGAGGTTGCTGTACCGGTTGTGTTTGTTGTTCTTCCTGTTGTGCGCTTAAGTGATGGATAGAACAATACATACAGATGACAAAAAGACATACTTTATCCATATAATAAATCCCCTTTTTATTCCTAAAACAAATTATTTAAACATCTCCTTTTTGGACAAAAGCTGTCAAAGTCTTGAACAGGATTTTCATATCCAGAAAAAAGGAGAACTCTTTACCGTATTTCAAATCTAATTCTTTGCGTTCTTTAGCGGATAATTTTCCGGCATCCCCCCGCTTTTCTACCTGCCACAAACCGGTCAGCCCGGCAGGCGCCATGAAGCGTTCGATACTTTCATCGTTTGTCAGGCGTTCGGCTTCATAGAGTGGAAGAGGACGGTTACCCACCACAGACATATCGCCTTTCAATATGTTGACCAGTTGAGGTAGCTCATCCAGGCTGTATTTTCGTAAAACGCGTCCTACTTTGGTGACTCGCGGGTCTTTTTCTATTTTTATGAAAGGACTTTCATCCAGTGCGTTTTGTTTGGAAATGAACTCTTCTTCCGGAATGATGAAGTCATCGGAAACCAGCATTCCGCCATTATCTATAACACCGTCATCTCCAAATATCAGCCCTTTTAATTCTTCCATCGAGAAATCTTTGGTAATCTCCGGAATACCTTCCGGCAGGTATTGGTTCTGACCGGAAAGGTCTTTCAGTTTTTTATCGGCGTCCGTATACATGGAACGGAACTTCAGGAAATTAAAAATGGTATAATTCGTTCCTACCCTTTTGGATTTGTAAATAACAGGTCCTTTGCTCTCCAGACGTATGGCTATGGCAGTCAGCAGAAAGACTGGTGACAGAAAAACTAATGCTGTGCCGGAGAAAAGAATATCGAAGCAGCGCTTCCATTGGGGAAGGATAAAATGCCTGACGTCTTTTTTCTTCCGGTTATGTGCATATAGCAGTTCCTGCCGTTTATTGATGATGTCTATTTTCTGCCTTAACTGGGCGGTGGTGATGTGCAAACTGACGGTATCGTTTATTCCGCTGTTCAGATAGACTTTGCTGGCTTCGGGACTCAGCCTGTCCGTAATGAGTACGACATATGCCTGATAGAACTTTTTTCTAAAAGCACCTATCTGTTCAATATCTCCGTTCATCTCCCCTTGTTCGTGAAGGACAATGATGTTCTCACGTACTTTCAGCCTGACACAAATTGTAATGGCATCCTGGTAGTTTTGGGCATAAATCATCTGGACATTTTCGAGCTTGCTGAATTTGCGCAAAAAATCCTTGTTCTTTCCTATATAAAGCAGAAAGGTCATGCTGATTTACTCAATAATTTTCTTAATTCTTACTTTTAATTCCATGGGATTGAAAGGTTTGACAATATAGTCTTCCGCGCCTTCTTGTAACAGGCGGATGCGCTCTGTGGTACTGTCTTCGCTGCTTAGCATAATCACCGGAATGTGTTTGAATAGCTGATTGGATTTTATCCATTCCAGAAACTCGTCTCCACGCATTTCGGGCATACGGATATCTGATATAATCAAATCTGGTATGTTACCTTCCTGAAGCCATTTTACTCCTTCGATGCCATTCGGTAACCAAATACAATCATAATCACTGGCCAGATAGATTGAAAGGACTTTTGCAATTGCTATTTTGTCGTCCAAGACCAAAATTTTCTTTCTCATAGAGTAATCTTTAGATTTTAATGGGCAAAAGTAAAGAAAATTATTGTGAATAAACAACTTTATTCTATTAATTTTTTGGCGTAAAGATTGCTTTTTTTTAACCAAACGTCTGAAATAGGAGATTGAATGGAATAAAAGTCCTTTGGAAAAAGGAAAAAAAGAAGACGAGACAATTCCTGTATATTATATATTGTAGTGTATATGATAAGGTTAAGATATCATATTGTATAATAGATGATATTTATTATATTGAAAAATAGTGTTTTAGAACATAATAAAAATAAATATATTGTTTTGTATAATTCAAAAAATAGTATTTATCTTTGCTGCCGGAAATGATAAAAGCCATATTACTATGTCGGAAATAAACCAGACGATTAATTTACATGTATCTGTGGACTGTGTGCTGATTGGTTTTGATGGAGAGCAGTTCCGTGTCCTGTTGGTAAGGCAGGTGGGGAAACAGTCCGAAGACGGATATAATAACATGAAATTGCCGGGTAGCCTTATCTATGACGATGAGGATCTGGATGAGGCGGCCAAACGAGTGTTGAATGAGCTGACGGGACTGAAGAATGTGAAGCTGACACAGTTTAAGGCGTATGGATCGAAAAACCGTACCCGTAACCCTAAGGATGTGTTGTGGCTGGAACGTTTTCATCGTTTGGACGAGAAGAAAATAGACCGCATTGTGACTATCGCTTATCTGACATTGGTGAAGATTGACAGACGGTTCGAACAGCTGTCTGATAAATACGATGCTTGCTGGACGCCTGTGACGGAGGTGAAAAGCCTGGCGTTCGATCATTTCCAGATTTTGCAGGATGCATTGGTACATATACGCCATTATGTGGAATATGCCCCTTCCGTAATGTTCGACTTGCTTCCCCGGAAGTTTACGGCAGCCCAGCTGCGGACTGTCTATCAGTTGATTTATGATAAGGTGTTTGATGTAAGGAACTTCCATAAGAAGATAGCGTTGATGCCATATGTAGTACCTTTGGAGGAAAAACAGGTAGGCGTATGCCACAGGGCGGCACGCTTCTATAAGTTCGATCGTTCAATATATAATAAGTCGGGAACGAAGTGATAACAGACAGATAACTTTAGCCTTGTTGTGATTGCTGTGAGAATACTCCGCCTGGTCGTTTCGGGGAATCGGTACATGCTTTGGGATTCTTCACCGGCCTTTCCTTGGAAGGATAATGCTGATAAGCATCGGGACAGAGACTATTATTTTTAAATTCTTAAATTTTCAATTTAAATGTACCTATTAGGTTATGATATTGGCAGTTCGTCGGTAAAGGCGAGTTTGGTAAATGCAGAAACCGGAAAGTGTGTCTCTTCTGCATTCTTCCCTAAAACAGAGGCTGCTATTATGGCTGCCCGCCCCGGATGGGCTGAGCAGGATCCGCAAAAATGGTGGGAAAATCTGAAATTGTCAACTCAGGCTGTCATGGCCGGGAGTGGGATCGGTCCGGATGGAATTGCCGCTATCGGTATCTCTTATCAGATGCACGGACTGGTTTGTGTGGATAAAGGGCAAAATGTATTACGTCCGGCTATTATATGGTGTGATTCACGGGCGGTTCCATACGGGCAGAAAGCGTTTGAGGCATTGGGGGAAACGCAATGTCTTTCTCATCTGCTGAACTCTCCGGGGAATTTTACCGCTTCCAAACTGGCATGGATTAAAGAGAATGAGCCTGCTGTGTACGAACGTATTTATAAAATAATGCTGCCCGGCGATTATATCGCTATGAAACTGACAGGGGATATTTGTACCACGGTGTCCGGTTTGTCCGAAGGGATGTTCTGGGATTTTCAGGCAAATGATGTCGCGGGCTTCCTGATGGATTATTATGGATTCGACCGTTCGCTGATAGCTGATATCAAACCGACTTTTGGCGAGCAGGGGCGTGTAAATGCATGGGCTGCCAAAGAATTGGGCCTGAAAGAGGGAATTCCTGTAACCTATCGCGCCGGAGATCAGCCTAATAATGCTTTGTCGCTCAATGTGTTCAATCCGGGAGAGATTGCTTCTACGGCAGGAACATCGGGAGTGGTATATGGCGTGAACGGTGAGGTAAATTATGATCCGAAATCCCGGGTGAATACTTTTGCCCATGTAAATCATACCGCTGAGCAGACCCGTCTGGGAGTGTTGTTGTGTATCAATGGTACCGGTATATTGAATTCGTGGGTGAAACGTAATGTGGCTCCCGGAGGTATTTCTTACAGTGATATGAACAGGCTAGCGGCACAGGCTCCTGTCGGCAGTGCCGGAGTAAGTATTCTTCCTTTTGGTAACGGGGCGGAGCGTATGCTGGAAAATAAAGAGACAGGATGCTCTATATGTGGAGTTAATTTTAACTTGCATGGAAAGCAGCATATTGTTCGTGCCGCACAGGAAGGGATCGTGTTCTCGTTTAAATACGGTATTGATATCATGGAGCAGATGGGTATCCCTGTACAGAAGATTCATGCCGGACATGCCAATATGTTTCTCAGTCCTATTTTCCGCGAAACATTGGCGGGAGTGACAGGGGCTGTAATCGAACTGTATGACACGGATGGATCGGTGGGCGCCGCCAAGGGGGCCGGCATAGGCGCGGGTGTTTATAAAGATAACAACGAGGCATTTGCCACATTGGAAAAATTGGAGGTGATAGAGCCTGATGTGGCACAGCGCACTGCTTATGATGATGCGTATGCCCGCTGGAAATCTAATCTGGAGAGAGCGATGGCTGCCTTTTAAGGACCTTCGGATAAAGAAATGGCTATCCGCTTGCGTGTTGAAAAAAGATAGTAGATAAATTAGAACAAGTTATTAAAATAAGTAAAGAATTATGGCTACAAAAGAGTATTTTCCCGGTATAGGAAAGATTAAATTTGAAGGTAAGGAAAGTAAGAACCCGATGGCGTTCCGTTATTATGATGCTGAAAAGGTAATAAACGGCAAGAAGATGAAAGACTGGTTGAAGTTTGCTATGGCATGGTGGCATACTTTGTGTGCCGAGGGCGGTGACCAGTTTGGCGGCGGAACAAAGAAATTCCCTTGGAACGGCGATGCCGATAAGGTGCAGGCTGCCAAGAATAAGATGGATGCCGGCTTTGAATTCATGCAGAAAATGGGAATCGAATATTATTGTTTCCATGATGTGGACTTGTGTGAGGAAGCCGATACAATCGAGGAATATGAAGCGAATCTGAAAGAGATAGTTGCTTATGCCAAACAGAAACAGGCTGAAACCGGAATCAAATTGTTATGGGGCACGGCAAATGTTTTTGGTCATGCACGCTATATGAACGGTGCTGCTACAAACCCCGAATTTGATGTGGTTGCCCGCGCTGCTGTCCAGATAAAGAACGCTATTGACGCTACCATCGAACTGGGTGGCTCCAATTACGTGTTCTGGGGTGGACGTGAAGGGTATATGTCTTTATTGAATACAGATCAGAAGCGTGAGAAAGAACATCTGGCTCAGATGTTGACCATCGCTCGCGATTATGCCCGGAGCAAAGGATTTACAGGTACTTTCCTGATTGAGCCCAAACCGATGGAGCCGACTAAGCATCAATATGATGTGGATACCGAAACTGTGGTAGGGTTCTTGAAAACTCACGGACTGGACAAGGATTTCAAGGTGAACATTGAAGTGAATCATGCTACGTTGGCTGGTCATACATTTGAACATGAACTGGCTGTTGCGGTAGATAACGGAATGTTGGGATCTATTGACGCTAACCGTGGCGATTATCAGAACGGATGGGATACAGACCAGTTCCCTATCGACAATTACGAACTGACCCAGGCCATGATGCAGATTATCCGCAACGGCGGTTTGGGTAATGGCGGTACCAACTTCGATGCCAAGACACGTCGTAACTCTACTGATCTGGAAGATATCTTTATCGCCCATATTGCAGGTATGGATGCTATGGCGCGTGCATTGGAAAGTGCTGCTGCTTTGCTTAATGAATCTCCTTACTGCAAGATGTTGTCAGACCGTTATGCTTCATTCGACAGTGGCAAAGGTAAAGAATTTGAAGAAGGCAAGCTGACACTGGAAGATGTAGTGGCTTATGCTAAGCAGAATGGTGAGCCCAAGCAAGTAAGCGGTAAACAGGAATTGTACGAAGCCATCGTCAATATGTATTGCTGATCCGGCCGGGCGGTATTGCACAAGTTTTACCCTTGCAGACCTTTTTTAAATGAGGAGGGCTGTGCAATGAAGTCTGAATGAATTCTGCTAACGGATGATTAAAGAATAAACGGCTGTACACCGTCAGGTGGCAGCCGTTTTTATATTTGTTAGAGGGATATTTTATGAAATAATACTCGCCTATATCGAAAATAATATCTACCTTTGCGGCTGCTAAATTACTAAGTTTATTGAATTTATATGATAAAAAAACTATTATCCGTACTGGTCTTAGTTTTTGCCCTCTCGGGTTCTGTGCTTGCACAGCAATCTATGAGTGACCAACAGGTGTTGGAATATGTGAAGACGGGCATGCAACAAGGAAAAGACCAACGTCAGATTGCTACAGAGTTAGCCCGTAGAGGAGTGACACAAGAACAGGCTAAGCGTGTAAAGAAACTTTATGAACAGCAAAATGGGTCTGCTGATAAAGATGCAAATGCAACGATGCAAAATCGGAACCGTTTGCGTGAAAAGACAAAGACTCAGGAAGATATCTACGTAACAGAGAATTTTACTTTCGACCAACGTCCGGCTGCGGACAGAGTTGTAGGGAAGAACTCGTTGGACAGTGTTTCTGCCAATCGCTATTACGAGGGGATGGGCATGGGCGATATGGAAGAAATGCAGAAGGATAAGGTGTACGGACGGGACATTTTTGAAACCAGAAACCTTACATTCGAGCCGAGTGTGAATCTGGCTACTCCTCCTAATTATCGTCTGGGGCCGGGTGATGAGGTAATCATTGATATCTGGGGTACAAACCAGGCTACCATCCGCGATAATGTATCTCCGGACGGATCTATCACGATCCCCGATTTGGGATTAATTTATCTGAACGGTATGACTATTGCCGAAGCCAACCAATATTTGCGTAAAGAACTGAATAAGATTTATGCAGGGCTTGATAATGAACAGAACCCGTCCTCACAAATCAAGGTTACTTTGGGAAACAGCCGGACTATCCAGGTGAATGTGATGGGAGAAGTGTTCCAACCGGGAACTTATGCATTGTCTTCTTTCTCTACCGTGTTTCATGCACTGTACCGTGCCGGTGGTGTGAGCGATATCGGTAGTTTGCGTAATATACAAGTAGTGCGCGGAGGACAGAAGATCGCTACCGTAGATGTGTACGATTTTATTATGAAAGGTAAAATCAATGATGATATCCGTCTGCAGGAAGGCGATGTGATCATTGTTCCTCCATACGAGGCGTTGGTTAGCATAGAGGGTAATGTGAAACGCCCCATGAAATACGAGATGAAAAACAACGAAAGTGTTGCCACATTGTTGAAGTATGCCGGTGGATTCTCGGGGGATGCCTATACCCGTTCTCTCCGCATGATTCGTCAAAATGGAAAGGAGTATCAGATTTATACGATTGATGATATTGATTATTCCGTATTTCAGGTAAAAGATGGTGATGCGCTGACTGCTGAAGCTATTCTGGATCGTTTTGAGAATAAACTTGAAATCAAGGGTGCTGTCTATCGTCCGGGCATTTATCAGTTCGGAGGAACTTTGAATACAGTCCGCCAACTGGTGGAAAAGGCTGAAGGTCTTATGGGTGATGCCTTTACAGGACGTGCAGTGTTGCATCGCGAGCGTGAGAATTTGAAGAAAGAGGTTATTCAAGTAGATATAAAAGGTATCATGGCCGGTACTGCGCCCGATGTACCTTTACAGCGTAATGATGTGCTTTATATTCCCAGTATTCATGACTTGGAGGATGTGGGAACTATCATGGTGTATGGTGAGGTTGCCCGTCCGGGTGAGTTCGCTTTTGCCGACAATACGACTTTGGAGGATATTATAATCCAGGCTGGCGGGTTGAAAGAATCGGCTTCTACCGTCCGTGTGGATGTTTCCCGCCGTATCAAGGATAGCAAAGGTACGGAAGCGGTTTCCACCATAGGACAAATGTACTCGTTTTCTCTGAAAGACGGTTTTGTGATAGACGGAGAACCGGGTTTTGTGTTGCAACCGTACGATCAAGTATATGTGCGTAAGAGTCCTGCTTATCAGGAACAGGTGAATGTGCAAGTGACCGGTGAGGTTTTATATGAAGGTGATTATGCGCTGACAGAGAAGAGTGAACGTCTTTCCGATTTGATCAAGAAGGCAGGTGGAGTGACTCCGTTTGCTTATATCAAAGGGGCCCGTTTAAGCCGTCGTATCAATGACGATGAACGCAAACGTATGGAAACGGTTCTGGATATGGCCAAGACAGGAAAGGACTCCATTGATGTCAACCGGCTGGACTTGGGAGATATCTATTATGTGGGTATCGATCTGGAAAGAGCGATGCTTAAACCCGGCTCCAGTGCGGATATCGTATTGCGTGAGGGGGATGTGATTGAAATTCCTGAATACAACAATACGGTACGTATCAGTGGGGCTGTGATGTATCCCAATACCGTTTCATTTGAAGATGGCAAGACGTTGAAATATTATATCGAGCAGGCCGGAGGTTACGGTTTCCGTGCGAAGAAGAGCAAGGCGTATATTGTATATATGAACGGTCAGGTGAAGAGAGCGAAGAAAGGTAGCCGTGAGCTGATCCAGCCGGGATGTGAGGTGATTGTTCCGGTGAAGGAAAAGAGCAACTGGTCTTTGCAGAACACCTTGTCCATAGCAACCACCAGTGCGTCATTGGCTACTATGATTGCATCTATTGCTAATATTTTAAAATAGAAACAGTATGGCGGAAGATAAGAATTATACGAATAATAAGGAAAGGCCACGGGAAGACGAGGAGTTGGAAATTGATTTGATGGAGTATGTCCGTAAGTTGTGGGCTGCCCGAAAGGTGCTGTTGAAGGCTGCCGGAATAGGTGCTATTGTAGGGGTGATTATTGCTCTGAGTATTCCCAAACAATATACGGTGGAAGTGACATTGTCTCCCGAATCCGGCAAAAGCGGCGGGGGGAGCCTGTCGGGAATGGCTGCCATGCTGGGGATCGGCGGCATGAGTCTGGGCAGTGAGGCGGATGCGTTGAACGTATCTCTTTTCCCGGATATAGTAGCGTCTACTCCTTTCATTCTGGAACTGTTTAATGCACATGTCACCACGTTGGACGGTGAGGTGGATACTACTTTTGTAGCTTATCTCGACGAGCAGAAAGCTCCGTGGTGGGGTGCTGTGATGGGATTGCCCGGGGCGGCTATAGGTGGGGTGAAATCTCTCTTCTCCGATAAGGAAGAGGAAGAAGGGAATAAGCTGGATCCTTTCCATCTGACAGAAGATCAGGCGAAGAAAGTGGAAGCCATGCGTAAGGCTATTACTGCTGATGTGGATAAGAAAACCGGCATCACCACAGTGACGGTGACTTTGCAGGACCCGATGGTTACGGCCGCCATTACAGATACGGTAGTGGTGAAACTTCAAGAGTATATCACAGCGTACAGGGTCTCTAAAGCCCAGCAGGATTGTGCTTATCTGGAACAATTGTATAAGGAACGCCAGCAGGAGTATTATGTAGCCCAGCAGAATTATGCCAATTACATGGATGCTAACAAGGGGGTTGTTCTTCAAAGTGCTTTGACGGAGAGAGAACGATTGCAGAATGATATGAATCTGGCATATCAGGTGTATAGCCAGGTGGCTACCCAATTGCAGGTGGCACGGGCTAAAGTACAGGAGGCCAAACCTGTATTTGCCGTTGTGGAACCTGCCAGTGTGCCGTTGCTGCCTTCGGGAACCAGCAAGAAGGTGATTCTTGTCGGATTTATTTTCCTGGCAGTGGCGGGCGCTTCTGCATGGATCTTGTTCGGACGTGAATTCTTTGAAAATCTGAAGGCAGGACTTAATGCTCCTCAGGAGGGGATGGAGAAGAAGTGATATAAAGATATTGACCTATAAAAACAGGGTGTATCTCCTATGAGAGATACACCCTGTTTTTATAGGTCAATCTTCGAAAATGTTGTCCTGAACGTTACGATAGTCCTGTGTGCAGTTTTCGGTTTTTTTAATTTCACTGGCAAAAACCAAACAAACGCAGAATCAAAACTGCCTTTAATATAAACTTTGATTAAAGTCGAAATCCGTTTGATAGTCTTTCAATCTCGGATGTTTCTTGTCCTTGTCGGACAAAATAACCTTGTCGGCCGGAAGTCGCCAGTCTATGCCTAGATCGGGGTCGTCCCATGCGATTCCTCCTTCGCTTTGCGGAGCATAATAATGGTCACATTTGTATTGGAACAACACTTCGTCACTTAGTACCGCAAAGCCGTGTGCGAATCCGCGGGGGATAAAAAACTGCCGGTGATTCTCTCCAGTCAATTCTACAGCTACATGCTTTCCAAAAGTGGGAGAACCTTTCCGGATATCTACAGCCACATCCAGTACTGCTCCCTTGATTACACGCACCAGTTTGCTTTGTGTGAAAGGAGGTTTCTGGAAATGCAGGCCGCGTAATACACCATAAGTGGAGAAACTCTCATTATCCTGTACAAATGTAGTCCTGCATACTTTTTCTTCAAATTCACGTCCCGAGAAGCTTTCAAAGAAATACCCTCTTTCATCATTAAAAATACGGGGTTCCAAAATGAAAACCCCGTCTATTGCTGTTTTTATAACTTCCATTATTCTAATCCCAGTTCTTTTATAACTTTCAGTAAATATTGTCCGTATTGGTTTTTAAGCATCGGCTGAGCCAGTTCCTGCATCTTTTCCGGGGTAATCCAGCCTTTTCTCAAAGCTATGCCCTCAAGGCACGCCACTTTCAGCCCCTGGCGCTTTTCAATGACTTCGATGTAGGTACTTGCCTCGGCCAGCGAGTCGTGAGTACCGGTATCCAGCCATGCGAAACCTCTGCCCAATGTTTGTACTTTCAATTCCTTGTCCTGAAGAAATTGCTGGTTTACGGTGGTGATTTCCAGTTCTCCCCGTGCCGAAGGCTTGATATTCTTGGCTACTTCCACTACCTTGTTGGGGTAGAAATAGAGTCCCACCACGGCATAGTTGGACTTAGGTTGGGCAGGTTTTTCTTCAATAGAGAGACAATTGCCATCCTTGTCGAATTCCGCTACGCCATATCTTTCGGGATCACTGACCCAATAGCCGAATACCGTTGCTTTCTTGTCCTCTTCGGCAGCACGTACGGATTCTCTCAACATGGCGGACAGACCGTTGCCGTGGAATATGTTATCACCCAGTACAAGGCAGACGGAATCATTTCCGATGAATTTCTCGCCGATGATGAAGGCCTGAGCCAGTCCGTCGGGCGAAGGCTGTTCCGCATATTCAAAGCGTACTCCGAAATCGCTTCCGTCTCCTAACAGTCTTTTGAAGCTCGGTAAGTCGTATGGGGTTGAGATAATGAGTATTTCCCGTATGCCGGCCAGCATAAGTACCGATATAGGATAATAAATCATGGGTTTGTCGAAGACAGGGAGCAACTGTTTGGATACTCCTTTGGTAATAGGATAGAGGCGCGTGCCCGAACCTCCGGCTAGTACAATACCTTTCATATCTTTTTATTTTTTATAATGTTCCTACGATTTGAATTAATAGGCGTTTTTCTCGCCCCGGAACATGTTGGTTACTGTTTTTATCATGATGCGGATGTCGAGCAGGAAAGTCCAGTTCTCAATATACCACAGGTCTCTTCTTACCCTGCCTTCCATTTGGGAAAGTTCTTTGGTTTCTCCCCGATAGCCGGTGACTTGCGCCCATCCGGTGATTCCGGGTTTGACAAGGTGGCGCATCATGTATTTGTTAATCAGTTGGGAATATTCCTCTGTATGTTTCAGCATATGGGGTCTGGGACCTACAATAGACATTTCTCCTTTGAAAACATTAATGAATTGCGGCAATTCGTCCAGATTGCTCTTTCGCAGGAAGTTGCCGAACTTGGTCTTGCGGGGATCATTCTTGGTAGCCTGCAATGAATCGGACAATGCATTCACTTTCATGGAACGGAACTTATAGCATTTAAAAATTTTCCCGTTTTCCCCGTTTCTCTCCTGTTTGAAGAAAATGGGACCAGGTGATGAAATTTTAATAATAAGACCTACAAATAGGTATATAAATGGAAAAATTGTAAGTAAAAACAGAGAGGAAAATGTCAAATCAAATAACCGTTTTGCCAGTCTGTTTACCGGGTTCTGCAACGGTTCGGTACGGATGGACAATACAGGAACTTCACCCAATAATTCCAGTTGCAGCTGACGCTTTATGTAATTACGTACATGAGGTACGCTATAGAAGCGGATCAGATTGTTCTCGCAATAGTTCATGATGGCCAGAATATCATCCTTTCTGCTGGATGGCAGACCGCAGTACAGTTCGTGCACGGTGTTATGAGACAACCATTCAAATAATTGGTTTACAGGACCTTTAAAGGGAATCCCTTTGGGGTAATTAGAGTCCTTCTCATCATAGAAAATGCCTAAAACCCTGTATCCGTAAGTCAAATCGTTCAACGTATGGTATAGCTCCACCATATTGTCCCCGTCACCTATCAGTACAGTGGCGTGCAGGTTCCTGCCACTGCGGCGGAACATTTTCACAAAGAACCGCAATGTCAGCCGCCATCCTATAGCTAAAGGTATGAAAGACAGATAGAAAACAAGCAGATAGATGCGTGAGAAGTTATCTACTTTAATAATGGCCAGCACCGTGAGGAAGATGACTACATGCAAGCTGATTGTTCCTAACAGACGGCCTACAATCTGTTCCGGACGCACTATGCGGTTGTGCAGTATGACCCCAAAGATGGATATGCATGGAATATAGCACAGGTTGGAAGTCAGCAGGTAGGTTTTCAATGAAATATGGGCTATGGCCTGTGAATCTATTCCTTTCAGAATAAAAAACACAAGTATCATAGAAAGGTTCAACAAGGCAAAATCACCTAATATCGCTACTAGTTTAATTATATCAGAGTTTTCAGTTGTCGGTTGTTTCATGACAAAAAAAATGTTAGTCGTATGCAAATATAGAACATATAAATTAAAACGCAATACTTTTTTTAAAAAATAATACTTATCTTTGCGGTCATACAACGTAAAAAATGAATCATATGAACATCAAGAATAATCACCTCGTTATAATGGCCGGAGGTGTTGGAAGCCGTTTCTGGCCGATGAGTACTCCTGATTATCCTAAGCAATTTATTGATATACTGGGTTGCGGCCGTACATTGATCCAACTTACGGCTGACCGTTTCCAGGGGATCTGTCCTCCGGAAAATATTTGGGTGGTGACATCAGAGAAGTATGCGGACACTGTAAAGGAGCAGTTGCCCGATATTGCTGATGATCATATCTTGCGTGAGCCTTGCCGTCGCAATACGGCTCCTTGTATAGCATACGTCAGTTGGAAAATAAAGGCACGTAATCCTAAGGCCAATATGGTGGTGACCCCCAGCGACCATATTGTGATGAATATTGCGGAGTTTCAGCGGGTGATTAATTCGGCGATGAATTTTACGGCCGATTCGGACGCTATCCTTACCCTGGGCATGAAACCTACTCGTCCTGAGACGGGCTACGGTTACATTGAAGCTGATCTCAGTGTACCTTCTACCGCCAATAAGGAAGTATTCCGGGTGTATTCTTTTAAAGAGAAACCTGATCTGGAAACAGCCCGGCGCTATATTCAAAAAAATAATTTCTTCTGGAATGCCGGTATTTTTGTGTGGAATGTAAATACGGTGGTGAATGCCCTGCGCGTATATCAGCCTGCCATTTCGAAGGTGTTCGAGCGTTTGCTTCCTTATTATTATACGGACAAGGAGCAGGAAATGATTAACCAGAATTTCCCTTTGTGCGAGAACATTTCGGTGGATTATGCCATTATGGAGAAGGCGGATGAGATTTTTGTCCTTCCTGCCAGCTTTGGATGGAGTGATTTGGGTACTTGGGGATCGTTGCACGAGAATTTGCCGAAAGATGCCCATAATAATACGCAGATAGGTGAGAATATAAAGTTGTATGAAACCCGTAACTGTGTGATTCACACTACACAGGAAAAGAGGGTGGTGGTACAGGGACTGGACGGATATATCGTTGCTGAGAAGAATAACACATTGTTGATCTGCCGGTTGAGCGAGGAACAGCGCATCAAAGAATTCTCGGCGGAGTAAGTATTCTTTCTTGTATATATTTTATTTCTGCATACATGGAGTGTATGCTGTCTGTTATCTGCCGTTCTGTTTGGTCATTTTGTCCTTTGTCATGCCGAAAGGCAGATAGCGGTAGATAGCTATGTGATATGAAATAACTTAGAAGGCCTGCATGAGGCCATTTACAATAAACGAAATGAAAAAAGTTGCTTTAATTTCAGGTATTACAGGTCAGGACGGTTCATTCCTGGCAGAGTTTTTGATTGAAAAGGGATATGAGGTTCACGGTATTCTGCGCCGTTCTTCTTCATTCAACACAGGTCGTATAGAACATCTCTATCTGGACGAGTGGGTTCGTGATATGCAAAAGACCCGTCTGGTGAACCTGCATTGGGGGGATATGACCGACAGTAGTTCGCTGATACGTATCATTCAGGCTGTACAGCCCGATGAAATCTATAATCTGGCTGCTCAGAGCCATGTGAAAGTGAGTTTCGATGTGCCCGAGTACACTGCGGAAGCGGATGCGGTAGGCACGCTGCGTATGTTGGAAGCTGTCCGGATCCTGGGTTTGGAAAAAAAGACCAAGATTTATCAGGCATCTACCTCCGAGTTGTTCGGACTGGTGCAGGAAGTCCCTCAGAAGGAAACGACTCCTTTCTATCCCCGTTCTCCGTATGGGGTGGCCAAGCAGTATGGTTTCTGGATTACCAAGAATTATCGTGAAAGTTACGGTATGTTTGCCGTGAACGGCATCCTGTTCAACCATGAGAGCGAACGTCGTGGTGAAAACTTTGTAACACGCAAGATTACTTTGGCTGCCGCACGTATAGCCCAGGGATATCAGGACAAACTGTATCTGGGAAATCTGGATTCTTTGCGTGACTGGGGCTATGCCAAAGATTATGTGGAGTGTATGTGGATGATTCTTCAGCACGATACTCCCGAAGATTTTGTTATTGCGACCGGCGAGTACCATACGGTGCGCGAGTTCTGTACCTTGGCCTTCAAGGAAGTGGGCATTGAATTGCGCTGGGAAGGCAAAGGGGTGGATGAAAGAGGCATCGATGTGGCGACGGGCAAGGAACTGGTTGCCGTCGATCCTAAGTATTTCCGTCCTGCCGAAGTGGAGCAGTTGCTGGGTGATCCCACTAAAGCCAAAACCTTATTGGGCTGGAATCCCCGTAAGACTTCTTTCCCCGAACTGGTGAAAATCATGGTGAAGCATGATATGAAGTTCGTGAAGAAACTATATTTAAAGGCTCAAATAGCGGAATAATGGAAAAAACAGCCAAGATATATGTAGCAGGACACCACGGACTGGTGGGTTCTGCTATATGGAATAATTTGCAGCAAAAAGGATATACCAATCTGGTAGGCCGTTCTCACAAAGAACTGGATCTGCTGGACGGGCAGGCTGTGAAGGAGTTCTTTGATGAAGAGCAGCCCCAGTATGTCATTTTAGCGGCGGCACATGTGGGCGGCATCATGGCGAACAGTCTTTACCGTGCCGATTTTATTTATCAGAACTTGCAGATTCAGCAGAATGTGATAGGAGAGAGCTTCCGTCACAATGTAAAGAAACTCTTGTTTTTGGGAAGCACTTGCATTTACCCTCGTGATGCCGGACAACCCATGAAGGAAGAGGTGTTGCTGACTTCACCGTTGGAGTACACCAACGAACCATACGCTATTGCGAAGATTGCGGGATTGAAGATGTGCGAAAGCTTTAACCTGCAATATGGAACCAATTACATAGCCGTGATGCCCACGAACCTTTACGGACCCAATGATAATTTCCATTTGGAGAACAGCCATGTGCTGCCTGCCATGATTCGTAAGATTCATTTGGGAAAATGCCTGAATGAAGGAGATTGGGATGCGGTGCGTAAAGATATGAATCTCCGCCCTGTGGAGGGGGTAAGCGGTTTGAATACGGATGAGGAAATTCTGGCTGTATTGAAAAAATACGGCATCTCCGGACAGGAAGTGACCTTATGGGGTACAGGCAAGCCGTTGCGTGAATTCTTATGGAGTGAGGAAATGGCCGATGCCAGTGTCTATATCATGGAGCATGTGGACTTTAAGGATACATACACACCCGGTTCCAAGGATATCCGTAACTGCCATATCAATATCGGTACGGGAAAAGAAATCACCATCGCTCAATTGGCGGATAAGATTGTCAAAGAAGTGGGCTATCAAGGCAAACTGACTTTTGACGCTACGAAGCCCGACGGCACTATGCGCAAGCTGACGGATGTAAGCAAATTGCATAGTCTGGGATGGCAGCATAAGATTGATATAGAAGAGGGAGTACACCGAATGTATCAATGGTATTTGTCTTAGAAGATGAAGATGCAAGATGATAGATCTTTCGGGTGTAAGATTATAGATCGTTCGTATGCAAGATGATAGATCTTTCCGGCATAACACATAAAAGTTTCGGGCATAACTTCAAGAAGTTATGCCCGAAACCACCAAAACCTATGCAGACAGATTGACAAAATCTTCTGCCGTTTTCTTTATTCCTTCGGGAGCTTTTTATTTTACTGCTTTCAACGCAGCTTCATAATCCGGTTCCTGGGTTATTTCGGGAACAAGTTCGGTATAAATCACTTTTCCTTCCGGGTTAACCACTACTACCGAACGTGCCAATAATCCCGTCAAAGGACCGTCAGTCATCAGAACACCATATTTTTCAGCAAAATCGGAAGTATAGCGATAATCAGACAAAGGAATAACGTTACTGATCCCTTCGGTGGTGCAGAAGCGGCCCTGGGCGAATGGCAGGTCTTTAGAGATAGCCAACACTACCGTATTGGGCTGGTTTGCAGCCAACTGATTGAACTTGCGTACGGAAGTAGCGCATACACCTGTATCCAGACTGGGAAAAATGTTCAGAATCAGGTACTTGCCTTTACCGTCCTTTAATGTATAATTGCTTAAGTCTCCTTTTACCAATGTAAATTCCGGAGCTGAAGTTCCTACTTTTACAAATTCTCCGGCCAATGTCACCGGTGCTCCTTTAAATGCTGTTTTTGCCATAATTTTATTATATTTTAGTTCGATACTGTAATGATAACAAATTTAAATGGAAAAAAGTTCATTCTTTTTTATTTTCTTCCTTTGTAAATCAAGAAACCTACCACTAAAACACCGATAGCAATGAAGCAATATCCTAACTCGTGACTGTATTCGGTTACGGTACTCAATAACTGCTCTTCGGGAACCACTGATTGCAGATAGTAACCGATAGCCGCCAGAATGGCATTCCAGATACCTGCTCCCAGCGTTGTGTACAGCAGGAAAGTGGATAATTTCATCTTGGCCAGACCGGCAGGAATGGAGATAAGCTGGCGGACGGCAGGAATAAGACGTCCGATAAAGGTGGAGAGTGCCCCGTGCTTGTCAAAGTAGTGTTCCGCGTTCTGAACCTTGGCTTCATCAATCAGACACATGTGCCCGAAGCGGCTGTTCGCGAATTTATAAACCAGCGGACGGCCTACGAAATAGGCTATGTAATAATTGATGAGAGCGCCGATATTGGCTCCGATTGTCGCAAATATAACTACCAGAAATACATTCAGGTCACTGTTGCCTCCGGCTGCCTTGTAAGCGGCAGGAGGCACTACCACTTCCGAGGGGAAGGGGATAAAAGAGCTCTCAATGGCCATTAATAACGTAATTGTCCAATAATTCAAGTGGTCCAGACACCATTGAATAAATGCAACTGATTCCATAAAATAATTATAAATAATTGTTTAAGTTTAGCTTGCCTTTGCTGATATCGTCCTTGATTACGCGTATCGCTTCGTTGAATAACTGGTCGGGAAACTGTGCGTTTTCATCAACTCCCAGAGCTGCATACGTATCAGGAAGTTCTTTATTGATTTTAGCCAGATAGTGTATGAACGGACCTGGTTGCTGTAAATAAAGATAGCCATAAATCAGAAAGAAATAAGTGCTATGGGCGTTGTGGGGGAATTCTTTGTTTATTTGCTCAAAATACCGGTTGGCATATTCAAAGAGATGTTCATCGAAGTATTTGGATCCGATTTTGAACAAAATATCCATCCGTTCCTCTTTCGGGGTGAATTCCAGGGCGAGGTTGAATTGTTCCTCCGCCTTGTCGATATTATTCTTTCTTTCCTCCTCGCTGATGTCCTTGCTGCCTGCCATTATCGTGAAAAACTGTCCGGCATAGATACGTGTTTCCGCATCGTTCCCGTTCTGCTTCAGCACTTGGTCCAGATACATATATCCCTCTTCAGGATGTCCCAGGGCTACATGACAGAGGGCTGCGATACTATATATATCGGTTAGCTCGAATGCAGTTATCTCCTGTTTCTGTTTTAGCAGCTTTTGTGTATACTTCATGGCGGTTTCGTAATCCTTCATCTCGAAGTGGAGACCAGCCAATGCCATATAAACGGGAGGTTTCTTCTCTGTCGCCTTTTCCAGACGGAGATAATAGTTGATAGATTCCTTGATATTTGCTGTCTGGCTGTAAAGGAATGCTTTCAAGGTCAATGTCTCTGTGTTATTTTCATCAATGGCTAATGCGAAATCGAAAGCTTCGTGCGCCTTTTCGTATTGCTCTTGTTGCAGATAGCATTTACCCAGTTCGTTCCAATGCTGAACGGAATAGGGAAACTCGTTCAGAGTCATGTTCAGGTAAGGGATAGCCAACTCCGGTTTGTTGAAAGTACTGTAATAATCGCACAGCACGTCGCGAAGACGTTGGTTGGTTTCCGGCAGGGTTTGCATGTCGAAATGGGCAAACAGGCAGTCGATCCACTTCTTGGCGTATTCTTTCTGGTTGACGTCAACGTAGTCCAGAATGATGTCTAGCAGCGTATCCAGTTCATACTCCTCGTCCATGGCCAGTTGTTGTAATATCTTATCGGCCTCTTCCATGTGTTCCTCCTCTATCAGCAGGTCGGCTTGCAGGAATCTGAATTCACGGTCGGCAGGGTTGTTGATGAGCTGCATCACCATTTGGGCTTCTTCTTTTTTTCCTAGCAGCATCAAGGAACGTGCCCGGAAAATCAGGGCGTCTATGTTATCAGGGTGCAATTGGATTGCAAGATTTATGGCCTTGTCAGCGTCTTTATGTCTTCCTTTTGAGGCGTAATATTCGGCGATATCGGTCAGTTCATCAGCTTCAAAATAAGCGGGGGTATGGTTTTCCACCATACCCTCGTATCTTGCTAATGCTTCTTTAAATTCCGGGTCTTCAAAGTAAGAAGACATGTCATAGTTCATAAGCTTGTTTTTATTTATTAATTTTGCTCCAGGTATCTTTTAAAGATACGGTGCGGTTGAACACCAGATTTTCTGGTGTAGAGTCTTTGTCCACATTGAAATAACCGATGCGTTGGAACTGCAAGTAATCCAGCGGTTTGGCATCGGCCAGATATTTTTCTACATAGCAGTTGGTTAATACATTCAACGAATCGGGGTTGATCATTTCTTTCATGGCTTCCAGTGCGTCGCAGTTCTTTGCTTCGCGGATAGCGGCCATCTCATCACGCGGGTTCTCCACTTTCCACAGGCGGTCATACAGGCGTACTTCGGCAGGCAGACAGTGTGCACAGCTTACCCAGTGGATCGTACCTTTGATTTTGCGGTTGCTGCCCGGCATTCCTGTTTTGCTGTCGGGATCGTATTCGCAATATACCTCCACCACGTTGCCGTTGTCGTCTTTCTTGCAGCCTGTACATTTTACGATGTATCCGCTTTTCAGACGCACTTCCTGTCCCGGAGTCATACGGAAATATTTCTTCGGGGCATCTTCCATGAAATCGTCGCGTTCTATCCACAACTCGCGGCTGAATTCGATGGTGTGTGTGCCTGCCGACGGATCTTCCGGGTTGTTGACAGCTTCCATTTCCTCCACCTGTCCTTCGGGATAGTTGGTAATGATCAGCTTCACCGGATTGATGACTGCCGATACACGGGTGGCACGGCTGTTCAAGTCCTCGCGGACAGCGCTTTCCAGCAGGGCGAAGTCATTCAGGGCATCGTAAGTGGTATAACCTATCTTGTCTACAAATTTGCGGATGGACTCGGGCGAGTAGCCGCGACGGCGGAAACCGCAGAGAGTCGGCATACGGGGGTCGTCCCAACCGTTTACCAGATGTTCTTTTACCAGAATCAGCAGGTTACGCTTGCTCATCAAGGTGTAGTTCAAGTTCAGTTTGTTGAACTCATACTGATGAGGACGGTTGTCGTCCAGATCTTTACCTTCTTTTACCCAGTCCACGAACAGGTCGTACAACGGACGGTGGGGTACGAACTCCAGGGTACACAGTGAATGAGTTACTCCTTCAAAGTAGTCGCTCTGTCCGTGTGCGAAGTCATACATAGGGTATGCTTTCCAGGTTTCGCCTGTGCGGTGGTGCGGAGTCTTTACCACACGATAAATAATAGGGTCGCGGAAGTGCATGTTGGGGCTTGCCATGTCTATTTTGGCACGGAGCACCATTTTGCCTTCTTCTATTTCACCGCTGTTCATTTTGTTGAACAGTTCCAGGCTTTCCTCGATGGGACGGTTGCGGTAAGGGCTCTCGGTTCCGGGTTGGGTGGGAGTTCCCTTTTGTGCCGCGATTTGTTCGGAGTTCTGTTCGTCTATATAAGCCTTTCCTTCCTTTATCAGATTGACGGCGAAATCCCATAATTGCTGGAAGTAGTCGGATGCATAATATTCGTTTCCCCACTGGAATCCGAGCCATTGGATGTCCTCCTTGATGGCTTCCACGTATTCCATATCTTCTTTGGTCGGGTTGGTGTCGTCAAAACGCAGGTTACATACGCCACCATAGCGTGCAGCTATCCCGAAATCCAGACAGATGGCTTTGGCATGACCGATGTGCAGGTAGCCGTTCGGCTCGGGCGGAAAGCGGGTTTGTACTTTCCCTCCGTTTTTACCTTCTTTCAGGTCGTTCTCAACTGCCTGTTCAATGAAGTTCAGACTTTTCTTCTCTGTAGCTTCTGTAGCGTTCATTTCAGTCATTGTGATATCAATTTTACACTTTTGCTGCAAAAGTACGCATTCTTTTTGGGATATCCTTTATTTCACAGGAATATATCCACCGTTTTTTATAATATTTTGCCCCTCGGGTGACAGGATGTAGTCAATGAACGGGGTCACTTTTTCCTTATTGGCTACATTGTAATAGTAATAAAGAGGGCGTACTACGGGGTAAAGTTTCTTCTTTCCGTTTTCAAGGCTGGGCAGTACATAATGCTTGCCGTCATCATAGGAAACGGCAATGGCTTTCACCCGGGGAGACAAGTAGGCCAGTCCCACATAGCCGATAGCACCTTTGGTCTGGCTTACAGACTGGATCACGGCTCCGGTGGCGGGCATGGACAAGCTGCTGCTCATGTAGTTCTTGTTCTTCAGGGCGCTTTCTTTGAAAAATTCGTAAGTTCCCGAAGAGGTTTCGCGAGAATAGACAATGATTTTCATATCGGGTCCCCCCAGCTGTTTCCAATTGGTTATCTTGCCGCGGAATATGGCTTCCAGTTGCTGGCGTGTCAGTTGGCTGACAGGGTTGGACGGGTTTACAATGACGGCCAGGGCGTCATACGCTATAATTACCTCCTCCACTTCCTGTTTGGCGGCTTTCAGTTTCATTTTTTCGCTGAATTTGATGGGACGGGAAGCCATAGCGATATCTGTTGTGTTGTCCATCAGGGCGGAAATCCCCACTCCGGTTCCTCCGCCGGTGACGGTTACCCGTCGGTCGGGATCATCTTTCATGAAAATCTCGGCTGTTTCTTGTGATACGGGCAACACCGTGTCACTACCTTTTATGCGTTGCGCGGTAATATTCAGACTACAAGCCAATAGAATAAAAAGAAATAGAGCTTTTAATTGATTCATAAGTTCTTATATTAATTCGTGTGCAAAAGAAACGTTTTCTTGTGTCATTTGTTTTACTGGTGTGTTACGATTCTGTTACGGGTAATATTCGCCGGCAAGGGTGGATTGAATCTGTTCCTGCGGGAAAATGGTAATAAGATCAGGTTTTTCTTTATCTGTAACAAGTTTGTAATATAATTGTAGCAAATACTTCAAGCTTCTTTCATATCACCTTAATATAAAGAGGCTTTTTTTGCATCAGTTATTAAAATAGAAGACTAAAACTGTATGAAACGAGTTTGGGAAAAGATTGTAGAAGGGATATTGACTTGCAGCGGCTTTATAACGAGCATTACTATTTTGCTGATTGTCGTATTCTTATTTGCGGAGGCTCTGGGACTTTTTAATAAAAAAGTCATAGAAGAGGGGTATGTACTGGCGGTGAATAAAGCCAATCCGGTACAGGAACTGAGTGCGGCACAAATAAAAGATGTTTTTGACGAAGAGATTACCAACTGGAAAGAGTTGGGAGGACCGGACGCGGAGGTTAAAGTTTTCCGGTTGGAGGATATCACCTCCTATTTCTCGGAGGAAGAGCTGGGAGCCGAGTACGAGAAGGCACCCCGGTGCATCGGCGAGATCGTTGCCGGTAATCCAGGCATCATCGCCTTTGTTCCCTCCAAGTTTATAGAAAAGGATTTTCCGGGGCATCTACTGAAAGACGAGTCTATTTCTTTTGATGAGGTTTTTGCTGGAAAGGAATGGTTCCCTACGGCTACTCCCGCCCCTCAGTTCGGATTTCTTCCTTTGATTACGGGTACGCTTTGGGTGAGTTTCTTTGCCATCCTGTTCGCTTTGCCTTTCGGCTTGTCGGTGGCGGTGTATATGTCCGAGGTAGCAGACCATCGGACCCGTAGTTTTCTGAAGCCGGTTATTGAATTGCTCAGTGGTATTCCGTCCGTGGTCTATGGGTTTTTCGGATTGATTGTTATCGTACCGCTTATTCAGAAAATATTTAATCTGCCTGTGGGCGAGACCGGATTGGCCGGAAGTATTGTTTTGGCGATCATGGCACTCCCTACTATCATTACCGTAAGTGAGGATGCGATGCGGAATTGTCCCCGTGCCATGCGCGAGGCCAGTCTGGCATTGGGCGCCACTCGTTGGCAGACTATATATAAGGTGGTGATTCCGTTTTCCATTTCCGGAATCACTTCGGGCGTTGTTCTGGGCATCGGACGTGCCATAGGCGAGACGATGGCGGTGCTGATGGTTACAGGAAATGCGGCTGTGATACCTACCACTATTCTGGAACCGCTTCGTACCATTCCGGCGACTATTGCAGCGGAACTGGGAGAGGCACCCGCCGGCGGCGCGCACTATGAAGCTCTGTTCCTGCTGGGAGTGGTGTTGTTTTTCATCACGATGCTTATCAACTTTAGTGTAGAATATATTTCATCAAGAACAAATAAATAATGTACTAATTTGCCGGTGTGCTAATGATCATGCGGCACACAGCGCAGCCAATGGGTATATTGATAGATTGACAAATGATTAATTAAGTATTTAAAATATGAAGCAAGATGTTTTCCCTGCCCGGCAAGGGGCGCGTAAAAGACGTTCGCAATGGCTGGCATTCGGTATTTTCAAACTGCTGAGTTATAGCATTGTCCTCATTCTGTTCGCCATTCTCGGTTTTATTATATATAAAGGTATAGGAGTAATCAGCTGGGAGTTTCTGACCACGGCTCCCAGTGACGGTATGACGGGTGGCGGTATATGGCCGGCCATTGTAGGTACTTTTTATCTGATGGTGGGCAGTGCGCTGTTCGCATTTCCGGTGGGAGTGATGAGTGGCATTTATATGAACGAGTATGCGCCGAAAGGCAAGCTGGTCCGCTTTATCCGGATGATGACCAATAACTTGAGCGGTATTCCGTCCATTGTGTTCGGTTTGTTTGGTATGGCACTGTTTGTGAAATACATGGGGTTCGGCGACAGCATCCTGGCCGGTTCTTTGACGTTGGGATTGCTTTGTGTACCTTTGGTGATACGTACCACCGAAGAAGCCTTGAAGGCGATTCCCGACAGTTTCCGTGAAGGGAGTCTGGCTTTGGGCGCGACCAAGTTGCAAACCATCTGGCATGTAATTCTGCCCATGGGGATGCCCAACATCATTACCGGACTGATTCTGGCTTTGGGACGTGTGTCGGGTGAAACGGCGCCTATCCTTTTCACTTGTGCCGCTTACTTCCTGCCACAACTGCCGCATAGCATTCTGGACCAGTGTATGGCATTGCCTTATCACCTTTATGTGATTTCTACCAGTGGAACAGATATGGAGTCACAGCTTCCTTTGGCATACGGTACGGCGTTGGTACTGATCCTTATTATTTTAATTATAAACCTGTTGGCTAATGCACTTCGCAAATATTTCTCCAATAAAGTAAAAACGAATTAATAATTTGTCAATGTGCCGATTGGCTGCGCTGTGTACCGCACGGGTATTGGTACATTAGCACATTGACAAATCAGCAAATTATTAAAACATTAAGAATATGAATAAGATAGATGCAAAACATGTAAATTTTTTCTATGGTGATTTTCAGGCACTGAAAGATATAAGCATGACGATTGAAGAGAAAGAGGTGGTGGCTTTCATAGGTCCGTCCGGTTGTGGCAAGTCCACCTTCCTCCGCCTGTTCAACCGCATGAACGATCTCATTCCCGGCTCTCGTCTGGAAGGGGAGATTTTGATTGACGGGAGAAATATATACGACAAGTCTGTGCAGGTGGATGAGTTGCGCAAGAATGTGGGAATGGTATTCCAGCGTCCCAATCCGTTTCCGAAGAGCATTTTCGAGAATGTGGCCTACGGGCTTCGGGTAAATGGGGTGAAAGATAATGAGTTTATCCGCCACAGGGTGGAGGAAACCTTGAAAGGGGCCGCATTGTGGGATGAGGTGAAGAATAAGTTGAAAGAGTCTGCGTTTGCTCTGTCCGGCGGTCAGCAGCAACGGTTGTGTATAGCCCGTGCCATGGCCGTATCTCCTTCGGTGCTGCTTATGGACGAACCGGCTTCGGCACTGGACCCTATCTCTACAGCCAAGGTAGAAGAGTTGATTCATGAGCTGAAAAAAGAATATACCATCGTTATTGTCACTCACAACATGCAGCAGGCCGCGCGTGTCAGTGACAAAACAGCCTTCTTCTATATGGGCAATATGGTGGAATATGATGATACGAAGAAGATATTTACGAATCCGGGCAAAGAAGCTACCCAGAATTATATTACGGGACGTTTCGGATAAAGCATTCATCACAGCGTTGCACAATGGGAGATAAGATAAAAATGGAATTTATGTACCACAGCTCGATGCAGGCTTGTTTGCTTTTCAGATGTAATGGGTACGGATTTGCCTTTTTATTCTTCTGTCCGGAAAATTAAAATCAGTGTGAATCTGCGCAATCTGCGGTGAAAGAAATAATAATAAACAAAACAAGAATTAAGAATATGGTGAAATTTATAGAATCAGAACTTGTATCACTGAAGAAGGAAGTGAACGAGATGTGGACATTGGTTTACAATCAGCTGGATAGGGCAGGAGAGGCCGTGCTGACCTTTAACCGTGACCAGGCACAGCAAGTCATTGTCCGTGAGAAAAGGGTGAATGCGTTCGAGTTGAAAATTGACAGTGATGTAGAGGACACTATCGCTCTATACAATCCGGTAGCCATTGACCTGCGTTTTGTGCTGGCCATGTTCAAAATAAACAGTGATTTGGAGCGTTTGGGAGATTTTGCCGAAGGCATAGCCCGTTTTGTGGTAAGAAGCGAGGAAACAGTGCTGGATAGTGAACTGCTCCACAGTCTGCGTATAGAAGAGATGTTGAGACAAGTGCTCAGTATGCTCGAAATGACCAAGAACGCATTGAATGAAGAAAATCTGGAATTAGCCCTCAATGTATTCAGTAAAGACAATTTCCTGGACGAAATCAATGCGGCTGCCCCTGCCGTGCTTACAAAATATCTGGAAACACATCCCGATAATTTCCTGACTTGCCTGGAACTCGGCACCGTTATCCGTAAACTGGAACGTGCCGGAGATCATATAACTAACATAGCTGAAGAGATTGTTTTCTTTATAGATGCAAAGGTGTTGAAACACCGCGATAAAGTAGACGAACATTTCTTGGGAAAAGAAAAAACTCATTAAAATGCTGTTTCAAATTAAACTTTTGCTATCTTTGTATATGTAATGAGGCCGATAAAGAGCATTTTGAATAATAATCTGCCAAAAAAGACAGAAATTTCTAAAAACATGTTGTATGGCATAGTTTTTTATTTGGCTGGTTTAAAAAAAGGCTCCATATTTGCATCGTTATCCTGAAAACAATCTTTTTACCTTAAAAAAAACTAATACCTATTGAAAACTTAAAAAGGGGGCTTTGTGAAAAGACCCCTTTTTTATTTTTCTATATAATGGCTCTGTCAGTGTTAAATTTCACCTATTTATTGGTCAATATGTAAGATTTCTGTAATTATTAGCTTATATTAGCAACTTTCTTTTAAGTTAATGCTTAACTTTGCTGGCTCATAAGAATAGCGGTAAAAAGAATGAAGACAAAATACATCAAGTCGTTTTTACTATTTTTGTTATTAGGATGCTGCATCTCGGTGTCAGCCCAAAATATACAAGGCGTTGTAACAGACTCATTGACGAATGATCCCATACCATACTTGTCAGTCTTTTATGAAGGAAAAGGCGTAGGAAGCATTACCGATAATGATGGACATTATAAGGTCGAAACCCGTAAAGGCTGGAACAAACTCACCTTTTCGGCAGTGGGGTATGTAACAAAAGTAGTGAATATAATCCCCGGTGTCACCAAGAACCTGAATGTGAGGATGAGGCCGGACGATATCATGCTGGACGAAGTGGTGGTGAAGCCCAAACGAGAGAAGTACTCCCGTAAGAATAACCCGGCTGTGGAACTGATGAAGAAAGTGATTGCTCATAAGAACAATAACAAGCTGAGTGAGAATGACTATTATCAGTACAACAAGTATCAGAAGATCACAATGTCACTGAATGATGTGACTCCCGAAATGCTGGAAAAAGGCATGTATAAAAAGATGCCTTTCCTGAAAGACCAGATCGAACTTTGTGAGGAAACCAATAAATTCATCCTTCCTATCTCGGTGGACGAGACCGCTTCGCAGAAAATTTACCGTAAACATCCCAAGAGTGAGAAGACCATTATCAAAGGGATGAGCTCTACGGGTGTGAACGAGCTGTTTGCCACAGGAGATATGCTGAGCACGGTTCTGAAGGATGTGTTTACGGATGTGAATATTTATGATAACGATATCCGTCTGTTGCAGTATCCTTTCATCAGTCCTATTTCGTCCAGTGACGCCATTTCGTTTTATAAGTTTTACATTATGGACACCACATTCGTGGACAAGGACAAGTGCTTCCATCTCACCTTTGTCCCCAATAACTCGCAGGATTTCGGTTTCACGGGACATCTGTATGTACTGGCCGATTCATCTTATACGGTGAAGAAATGTACGATGAATCTGCCCAAGAAATCGGGAGTGAACTTTGTAGACAATATGGATATTATTCAGGAGTTCGAGCAATTGCCTAATGGGGAGTGGGTGTTGAAGACCGATGACATGATTGTGGAGATGACCTTGATGAAGATCATGCAAGGATTCCAGATACGAAGGACTACCCGTTATTCCGATTATGCCTTCGATGAGCTTCCGCAGCAACTTTTCAAGCGTAAGGGGGCCGAGATCAAAGAGGCGGACGCCATGATGCGCGGAGACGATTTCTGGAATCAATACCGGCCGGTTCCGCTTACGCAGACCGAGAGTTCTATGGATATGCTGGTGAAGCGTCTGGAACAGATGCCGGGATTCAAATATGTGATTTTTGTATTGAAAGCGTTTATCGAGAACTTTGTGGAAACCGGAACCAAGGACAACCCCAGCAAGGTGGATATCGGTCCGGTAAACACCATGATCTCCAATAACTATATCGACGGATTGCGTTTGCGTATGAGCGCGCAGACCACGGCCAACCTGAATCCGCATCTGTTCCTCAAGGGATATTATGCTTACGGGTTCAAGGATCATCGTTCCAAGTATATGGGTGAGGTGGAATACTCTTTCAACAAGAAGGAATACCTGCCGCGCGAGTTCCCGAAGAACTCTATCACGTTCAGCTATCAGTATGATGTGATGTCGCCCACGGATAAGTTCCTGAAGACGGACAAGGATAATGTGTTCGTTTCTTTCAAGACTTCTACGGTGGACCAGATGTCCTACGTGCGGAATATCGCCTTGAAGTATGAGAACGAGACGCAGTTTGGTTTGAAGACCACGGTGGAAGTGAAACACAGCACGGACGAGCCTACCGGCGGTCTGGCCTATATAACCAATGATGACCAGAAAACGTTGGTTCCTGAGATTCAGACCATGGAAGCCTCCTTGGCCTTCCGTTACGCTCCGGGTGAGACATTTGTCAATACCAAGCAACGCCGTATACCGGTTTCTTTTGACGCTCCGGTATTCACGCTGTCGCACACGACCGGTTTCAAGGGTGTGCTGGGCGGAGAGTATAACTTCAATCTGACGGAAGTAGGGCTGTACAAGCGTTTCTGGTTCTCGTCATGGGGTAAGATTGATATGTTCGTGAAAGGCGGTGCGCAGTGGAACAAAGTTCCGTTCCCGTTGCTGATTATGCCGGCGGCCAACTTGTCTTATATCCTGCAGCGCGAGACTTTCAACTTGATTAATAATATGGAGTTCCTGAACGACCGTTACGCCTCTCTGGATGTATCGTGGGATTTGAACGGTAAGATTTTCAACCGTATTCCTTTGCTGAAGAAACTGAAGTGGCGTGAGGCGATCGGCTTCAAGATGCTGTATGGTCATTTGACAGATAAGAACAATCCGATGAAGCATCCGGGTGACAGCGAACTCTTCCTGTTCCCGACCCGTGACGGACGTCCTACCAGCTTTGTGATGGACCCGAAGACCCCGTACATGGAATGCTCTGTGGGTATTCACAATATTTTCAAGATATTGCACATAGACTATGTCCGCCGTCTGAATTATCTGGATCATCCCGATGCGAACAAATGGGGCGTGCGGTTTATGGTGATGATGACATTCTGATGCAGGGAGAGCTCTGATGGTGTGTGAAATGAAGAAACCGAGGTAAGAACTTGTATCGTTCAAATAAAAGGTTTATCTTTGTTCCAGTACCTAAAGTTGGTGAAAAGTATGTTATGCTTAAATGAATGTAAGGCAAAGTTAGTTAGTTTCAAACAATGTTTTGGGCATGAGTTTGGAATTAAATCAATTGGTATCTTCGGTTCGGTTGCACGTCAAGAGAACAGGGAAGATAGTGATTTGGATATTGTTGTAGATATTGATAATCCTACTTTATCCACTATGTACACTTTGAAGACTGTTTTGACGGAAATGTTTCATTGTGAAATTGATTTAGTGCGTTTCCGTTCCTCACTGTCTCCATTTTTGAAACAGAATATTGAAAAAGAAGCCATTTATGTATAAAGGAGGACGACTAACCATTTGCGACAGGTTAACCCAGATAAAAGAATCCATTTACTATATACAGCAATGGAGTAAAGAAATAAATTGTGCTGATGATTTTTTAGCCTCCATGGATAAAGTGATGGTGTTCAATGCATGTGTTATGCGCCTTCAAGTAATAGGTGAACAGGTAGGAAAGTTGTTGTTTTTACAACCATCACCGCTTTCTGAATATAAGGAAATTCCTTGGTTGGCTATTTATGATATGCGCAATCTTATTTCGCATGAATATAGTAATGTAGACGAGCAGATAGTATTTACTACTATAAAGAATGACCTTATAATTGGATAAGGTTATTACAGTCCTATTGAATAAATATTTGTAAAACTTGAATCTTTTATTGTGATTACGAAATATACCCATCTCTTATTTTCTTATCAAAAGTAAGTTTTCCTATTTTTTAAGCGCTTTTATTGTGTAATACACAATTATAGTGTATCTTTGTGCCCTCAAAAAGTTTCTAAATTCCTTTTATATAAAGGGTAAAGAACCTTTTTTGAGGGTATAAACATGTCTATAAAAAGCAGACAGAAAAGACGTCTTCGGACGAAAGAAACAACAAATAAAAGATTTCAGAAATACAAAATGAAATCTGTGTAAAAAGCTATTTATCAGCCAGTTATAAACACTGTGCTGATATGGTCTTCCAGTATCGGTCAGCGTGGATTTCTGACGATAAACCTCATGAAAAAGCTATCCCATCAGTTTGATAAACCGAAGCGTTCTGTGGCATCTCCTGAAGCGTTGGAAGCTTTGCGGAATAACAATGCCGTGCGTTGGTATGTGTTGTCGCTTCCCGACTGTCATAGGGGAGGAGTGCGCGGTTTGCAACGGGAACAGGACCGCCGCATACAGGCAGGCGAACCTTCATTCGGCTTTTTTGCTCCTTCCTATCAGGAAGTGAAGCGTATAGACGGCAAATTCGTCAATACCCAGCGTCCCTTACTCTTCAACTATGTATTTGTCCGTGCCTCCGAGCGTGATGTTTTCCAACTGATGCAACGTTTTCCTGTGCTCAGTTTCCTGCCTCGGGTGAGGGAGCGGAAGCGGGAGTATTTCCCCTACCTTTCCGATGCCGCAATGGAGAATTTGCAGTGGGTGGCCCGTTCTTATTCCAATACACTTCCTGTTTATGTACCCCAACCGGATGGTTTGCGCAAGGGCGACCGGATACGCATTACCGAGGGACGGTTTAAGGGGGTGGAGGCGACTGTTGTCATTCAGCCGGGAGCCGGGCGAAAGGATGTGATGGTATGTGTGGAGAACTGGATGTGGGTTCCGCTGCTGCGTGTGATGCCGGGTGAGTATGAGGTAATTGCCCTGAATGATGAGGACAAGCATGTATATACCCGTCTGGACAATGACTGTATGTTGAATGGTTTGCACAGTGCTCTTCAGCGTTATCACAGTGCGGAGGGGGTGAGTGAGGAAGATCGTTCCCTGGCTGCCAAGGCGTTGAAAGAATATGGCAATCTCCAGATGGATACGGATGTGATGCGTTGCAAGCTTTATGCCATTTTGCTGCCGGCTTATACTATATTGGGTATGGAAGAAGAGGCGGCAAAGCTGGTTGGCGTTATGCAGACGATGCTTCCTCTCGTCAAGGCGGAGCAGTCGCGTGCACTTGCTGTGGTTACACTTTATGGTTGTACGGATAGCAGTATTTATTATCATTTGGCGCATGAGGCGATTGATCCGTGGAAGAAAGAGGAAAAGCCGAAAAAGAGTAAGCAGCAGCTGATCAACCGGTTGGATGATTATGATCGGTGGTTGAGGCATTGAAATGGCTTTGTAGATGATATGAGGGGGAGTAAGAGCAGTGTTATTAAAAACAAGTTGAATCGCTAGGATAAGTGAAATATAATTTGTTCTTTTGTGGAATATAAAAGCTAAAGAATATGAAATCAGAACCTTTTAACCCAGTCCAGCTACACTTGTTAAAGATGTTTTCTTATGCTAAAGACGAGCGCGCCTTGGAAGAAATACGTAAATCTTTGACAGCCTACTTTGCTCAAAGAGTAGAGGAGGATATGGATAAGTTGTGGGATGAAGGTTTGTGGGATCAGGATAAGAATGAGGCTATATTGAAAGAACATTTGAGAGTGCCTTATAATGATTAATATAGTACTGGATACTAATTGCCTGATTATTGTTATAGCCTTATTTTATATTACAAATATAGTTGGTCTTTTTTTGTTCTGATATTTGAATAATCATATTTGACAATCAAATACTTGAAGTCTTTTAATGGTAAGATTGTCATGCCGGAAAATCACTGTTCTCAGCATAAGTATAAGTTTTAGACTAATGTCAGAAATGAATCGTACAGTACAGAGCATCAAAAATGCTCGTGTTTCTTTATTTTTTAGTGTTCTCGTCTTAGTTCTTGGATTCTTTTCGCGTAAGATTCTCATTGATTGTTTAGGTGCGGAAGTCTTAGGATTGAATACAACAGCAACGAATTTACTTGGATTTCTTAATTTAGCAGAACTAGGTATAAGTGCTGCTATTTCATACACATTATATACTCCTCTGTTTCAGAAGGATTATGAAACTATAAACGAGATAGTTGCTGTCCAAGGTTGGCTTTATAGGCGTATTGCTTATATAGTATTAGCAGGTGGTGCTGTTTTAATGTGCTTTTTTCCATGGATATTTGCTAAAATGGAGTTGCCGTTGTGGTATGCATACGGTTCATTTGGAGTTTTGTTATTGGCTGCCATGTTGGGTTATATTATTAATTATCAGCAGATCGTGTTAAGTGCTGACCAACAGGAATATAAGATAAATTATAATGTACAAGGCTTTCGAGCATTAAAACTATTGATGCAGATTGTTGGTATTGGTTATTTTCATCAAGGCTATATTTATTGGTTGGTAATTGAATTGTTGATGTCTGTTGTTACTTGTCTGTTTTTAAAGAAAACGATACATCGGAGTTTTCCTTGGCTTCATCCAGACTTATCAAAAGGAAAAATGTTATCTCGAAAACACTCTGTGATAATAAAAAAAACCAAACAATTGTTCTTTCATAAATTTGCGACTTATGTGTTGGGACAAACTAGTCCATTAATTATTTATGCTTTTCTATCATTGACAGTTGTTGCTATTTATGGGAATTATATGCTATTGGTTGTAAGTACATCCATGATAGTTACTTCTATGGTCAATGGGATGAATGCTGGAATAGGAAATTTAGTGGCAGAAGGAAATAAGGAGAAAATATTATCTTTTTATAGAGAGTATACAGTAAGTCGTTATTGGATTGCTTCTATAATTTGTTTTTGTTTGTTTTATTTATCCCATTCTTTTATGTCTATTTGGATAGGAAAGGAATATTTGCTGGATTCTACTTCTTTTACCTTGTTGATTGTTTATGCTTTTATTACAATGACGCGTACAAATGATGCTTTTATTGCTGCTTATGGGTTATTTCAAGATATTTATGCACCTGCTATTGAAGCAATATTAAATTTGGGATTGTCTGTATTGTTGGGGTATTATTATGGATTACCTGGTATTATAACAGGAGTATTAATAAGCTTGTTGTTGATAGTTTGTTGTTGGAAACCTTATTTTTTATATACTTGTGGCTTTAAGAAATCTGTATGGGATTATTTGTTTTTAATTGGAAAGGTAATGTGTTTGGTGATTGTTTCTTGGGGTGTCTCCCGTTTTCTTCTTGAGTACATGGATTTGTCATGTAGGAATTTTATGGACTGGGTAGTTCTTTCTTTAAAAATCTTACTTCTCTATGGGATGTTTAGTTTATGTGTTTTCCAAATGTTCGACAGGAATTTTAGGGCCTTTAGTAAACGAATTTTTCAATTAATAAAGTGTAAATAAAATGTTAGCGAAATCGAATGCTCCTAAAATCAGCGTGTTAATACCTGTCTATAATGTGGAAAAGTATGTGGAACGTTGTATTATTTCTGTTTTGAACCAGACAATGCAAGAAGGGGTGGAAGTAATTATCGTGAATGACTGCACTCCTGATTGTAGTATGGAAATTATTCGTAAAACACTTTGTGCCTATGGGAAGGAGAATGGAATGACAGTTCATATTATAGAACATGAAACGAATCGTGGGTTGGCTGCGTCTCGTAATACAGCGATGAAATGGGCTACGGGAGATTATGTAATTCATATAGATAGTGATGATTACATAGAGGAGGATATGTTGGAAAAAATGTATTCAAGAGTGATGGAAACAAATGCGGATATTTTATTGGCGGATTATTGGGTTGAATATTTAGATAAGAGTTTGTATGTGAAGATTCCTTATGATGAGTGCAGAAAATCTTTTTTGAGAAATATAGTTAGAGGAGAATGTAATCCTTTGTGGATTAAATTAGTTCGACGTTCTTTATATTTGATGAATAATATAAATTGGTCGGAAGGAATGGATATGGCTGAAGATTATACAATTACAATTCCATTGTGTTTTTCAGCTAAAAAAATTGTATATATTCCATATGCTTTTTATCACTATATAAAGTATAATGCATCTGCTATAACTATAAAAAAGATCTCTCAAAAAGAAGTGGATGGGTGGATTCATGCTGCTAATATGTTGAAACAATTCTTTTTGAAAGAAAATAATTCAGAATATGATAAGGATATTGGATACTTCTTGTTATTAACAAAATATAATTGTATAAAGTATAGCCAAAAGGAATTGGGAATGGAGTATGCAAAGCTTTATTTAGAAGCAAATAAATATCGATATTATTCTATTAATAAAGTTAGAACACTACAAACTAAAATGGGAATCTTTCTTATATCTCTTAATTGTATTAGTGCTTTTTATTATTGTCAATACATAAGAAGATGGTTGAAAGCTTTTTTAAAAGTTTGATTAATAGCGAAAATTAAATGAAGAGTATTGTTTATATAGTGTTGTATTTTGGTAAGTTTCCATCAATTTTCCCATTATGGTTAAATAGTTGTAGAAATAATCCTACAATTGATTGGTTAATTTTTACAGATGATCATAGTTGTTTTAATTATCCTCAAAATGTGCGAGTTGAATATACTACATTTGAAAATATACAAGCTCGTTTTAAAAAGCATTTTGATTATCCCGTAGTATTGCATAAACCTTATAAATTGTGTGATTATAGAATTTGTTATGGTGCTGTATTTCAAGATTTCATAAAGAATTATGATTTTTGGGGATTTTGTGATATTGATTTGCTTTGGGGGAATATTCGTACTTTTATAACGGAAGGGATCCTAAATAAATATGATAAAATTGGATTTCAAGGGCACTCCACATTAGTTAGAAATATTGATTTTTATAATCGAATGTACACTCTTTCAGTTGATGGCAAATCCTTTAAAGACTTTGCTTCTACAGAAAAAAATGGGTTTGTTGATGAAGTGTTTTTTAATAAGTTATTTATTAGTCGAGGTATTCCATTTTATGATAAAATTGTATTTGCTAATCTTTCAAGTTTGATGCCAAACTTTAAAATAACATACCTGCTACCTGAGGAAGAAAATAAAAATAAGAGATTTATATTTGTTTATGAAGATGAATCTCTTTACAGAATGTCTGTTGCGAATGGAAAAATTTATAAAGATGAATTTATGTATGTTCATTTCTTGAGACGTGATATGGAAATATGTATTAGTGCTAATAGTAAGAAGTTTATTATAATTCCCAATAAATTAATACCTTATACAACTATTACTAGACAGTTTATAATAAAAGCTAGTCGTCCTCATTGGATAAAATTCATACTATTACACTTTATAGAGAATGCTTATAAATTGAATTATAAAACTGTGATTCCTGTTTTAATAACAAAGGTAAAGGGTTATTCTAAATTATTTTTTAATAATAAAAAGAAACAATACGAATAATCTATGATAGTGTTAAAATTAACAGATGGCTTGGGGAACCAAATGTTTCAATATGCATTTGCTCGCGCCTTACAACAAAGACGAAATGATAAGATTTATTTAGATATCACTAAATTAGGGTATGGCCATATTCGTAGCTACAGTCTTGATCAATTTGTTTTGAATGAGCAGGTAATTGTACCTATTCCTTTATTTCAATGGGTATTTAGAGTTTATACAAAAATTATTCGTTTATTCTTGAATAGAATACTTGGGATATCTTTGGTGACGCAAGAAGGATTTGATAGATTTACTAAAATAGGTTATTACACCACAAATGAACCAATTAGATTTTATAAATGTGAGGAATGCTCAATGCCTATTTTGTTTGTTAGGGGATTTTTTCAGTCTGATAAATATTTTGATTTTATTGAAGATACTATAAGGGAAGATTTTAGATTTAAAATCGAACCAAACAAAAAATCACTTTTGGAAATGAAAAATAAAATCAAGTCAACCAATTCGGTATGCCTTCATATTCGAAGAGGAGATTATACTAAATACAAACGTTTTCAGATATGTAATGAAGCTTATTATCGTGAAGCAATGTCGTATATAAGTAAAAAGGTGGAAAATCCTGTTTTTTATGTATTTTCTAATACTCATGAGGATATTGTATGGATAAAACAAAACTATACTTTTCAAAAGGAAGTTGAGTTTGTAGATTTAAGCAATACCGAGTTGGAGGATTTTTATCTTATGAAAGAATGTAAGCATTTTGTGATTTCTAATAGCACTTTCAGTTGGTGGGCTGCATATCTTTCAAGTAGCAAGGATAAAATAGTAGTAGCTCCGTATCCTTGGATTAGAGGTGATGAATACCAAGAGGATATTTACAGGAAGGATTGGCATAAAATAAATGTTGATGATTTGCAATAATGGATAAATTGAAACATATAGTAATGGGAATGCTTAATCGATTATATCTGTATTATTTAAAACGAAAAGGTATATCGGTAGGCCGTAATGTTAAGATTAATGGAAGGATCTTTCTTTCGGGTACAAGAAATATTATTATTGATGATGATGTTTATATAAATTCTAATGAAAAATCTAATCCTATAGGAGGCAATACCAAATGTTATTTGAAAACTTTTTCAAAAGGTTCAATTGTTATAGGAAAAAGATGTCGTATTTCAAATGTAGCGATATGTTCTATGATAAATGTTATAATAGAAGATGATGTGTATATAGGGGGCGATTGTAGAATATACGATACGGATTTTCATTCTGTAGTATTTAGGGACCGTATTAAAGGTAATGAGGACGATGGAGTGGTCTCAAAACCGATAGTTATCAAGAGGGGAGCTTTTATAGGAGCTTCAACTATAATCTTGAAAGGAGTCACTGTTGGAGTCTATTCTGTTGTGGCAGCGGGGACAATTGTTACTAAAAATATTCCTGATGGAGAATTATGGGGTGGTGCACCAGCTCATTTTATAAAGAAAATAAACCAATGAAAAAACATTTACTTTTTATTTATCCAGAAATGATGGTAGGAGGAAGTACAACAAGCCTATTGTCTGTGCTTAATTTGATTGATTATAATAAATACGAGGTTGATATTCAGTTTCAATATGGGGCAGGGCCTTTGAAAGATTATTTACCTAAACAAATTAATATTTTACCTTTTGCTTATTCCCAACCAAGGCAATATTATAAAATAAGGAAAGCTTTTTCGTTTACTTCCATTGTCAAATATTTCAAAGCTAAAAAAATAGGTGGATTGGCTTCTGCTCAATATATGCAGCGAGATATAGTTAAATTTGCTGTCCGTAATCCTGTGCATTATGATGTAGCTATATCGTTTCTAGAATTATGGTCATTATATTATTTGGTAGATAAGGTTAATGCCGAAAAAAAAATATCATGGATTCATGTTGATTATAAAGCTGCAAGGTTGTTTATTAATTTGGACCTTAAATATTTTAATAGTGTTGATAATATAGTGCTTGTATCCGAACAATGTTTGTCCAATTTTATAAAAATAGCTCCTTCATTAATAACTAAGGCTACTAAGATAGAAAATATTTTGAATTCCGATATTATAAGGAAGAGAAGTATGGAAGCATTAACTCCTCAGTTAAAAAAAATGATGGACAATAATAAAATCAAGTTTGTAACTGTATGTCGCATTAGTTTTGGTGATAAAGGTCTGGATAGAGGGGTTCGTGCATTTAATATTCTAAAGGCAGAAGGTAAACTTGAAGGTGTGATTTGGTATATTATAGGAGATGGACCAGATTTGAATCGGTTAAGGGCAATGATTGAAGAATATCGTTTGGAACAGAATATTATCTTATTGGGTGAACGTCTCAATCCTTTGAATATAGAAAAAAAATGTGATATTTTTTTCTTGCCTTCTTATTATGAAGGTAAGCCTATGGCTGTAACAGAAGCGCAAATGTTGGGACTTGTTCCCTTGATAACTCGTTTTTCATCAGCAGATGAGGTCGTTGACAACAATATAAATGGAATAATATGTGATAACTCGGAAAACGGAATTCTTTTAGGTCTTAATTATGCAATTGAAAATATAGAATTAGTAAGATCGAAATATAAATGCAATGTGTTGAATAATGATTATACGAATGTGAACGAATTTCGATTGATAGAAGATTTATTTAAGTCAGAATAATGTTGGTTTTATTCCTTATAGTTATATCGATTATAGTTATATATAATACTCCAAGAAGATTGTATTTTAGGGCAATGTTTTTGATGTTTTTGATGCCTTGCTCGATATATTTCTTTTGGTTGCCTAATGAAGAAGCTGATTTACATTGGCATTATAGGTTTTGGAGCGATGTCTCATATTTGTCATTTAGTGATATAGTTTCAATGGATTTTCATAATATATATACTATCTCTAGCATCTATACGGAAAAATTTATCATTCAATGTCCTGTGTTTTCGTTAATAGTATGGGGCATAAGTTTATTGGGGATTAAAGAATTGGAGCCTTTTATAATAATCGGTAGTACATATTTTTTTATTGTTTATGTCTTAAGAGATATATCAAACTCAATCCGTTATTTGGATAAGCCTATATTATTTGTTTGCTTTCTATTTTCTATTTGCGTAATTAATTTGCTTGGACTTAGTGGCTTAAGAAATCCTTTGGCTTTTTCGTTGTTTGCATTGATATCGTATTTTGATTTTGTGAAAAAGAAAAAAATATTGTATTGTTTGTTCTTGTATTGTATTTTTTGTCTTATTCACCCGGCTTGTTTTATGTTGTTGGCTTTTCGATTGGTTTTTATTTTAGTCGGAACGACAACTTTATGGATTCCTTGTTTGTTAGTACCTCTTGTTGTTTCTTTTTTGCCACAAATTATAATGTTTTTTGGTAGCTTAGGTGGTTTGATGGAAAATGTAGTTGATACAGGGCAGAGTTATTTTATATCAGGATCAAGTGTGGTGGATGGATATAATAGAATATTTACATTAGTTCTTTATCTCTTTATTTTATATGTGTGTATTAAAACAAAAAGAATTTCCGATAAATTTGCTAGCTTGTGTAATTTCATGATAATGATTCTTTTTTTTGCAGTATTCAATATAGCTAATTATGATGTGTTTGTACGATTCATTTATTATTTAGTTCCATTAACAACACTTTTGTTTACAGAATATGGAAGTGTTAAGAAAATAAAAAACAAAAATCTTCTTTCTTCTATATTACTAATAAGTATATTCGCTTTATTTTATTATGTGATAAGGCAATATTATTATTTTGATATGTGAAATGGGCGATTAATGAAGTTCGTTTTTTATTAATTCCTTAGAAATATTTCTTATATACGATAATTTCAATTGGAGACTTATTTAAATACAGACTTAGAAACTTTGTCAGTTTGAAATAGGTAAATTAAATATAGTGAAATCGATAGGGTACGAGCAAATAGAAAAAGAAGGGAAGGCATTTTTTACTACCCATGGTTTTGATTTGGTAATCCATTATGTGGATACAATAGAGAAAACCAAACGAGGCAAACAAAAATTTTTGATTCAATATTTGAGATAATAATTTCCAAGTTGGTATTAGCTTATTATTTTATGGGCTGAAATAAATAATATGGAATATACTCCTGTTATTCTTTTTGCCTTTAATCGCCCAGAAAGATTAAAGGCTATAATAGAATCTTTGCTCCAGAATGAAGAAGCAAAACATTCTGTTCTTTATGTTTTTGTTGATGGACCACGTTTCCAACGAAAAGGTGAAGTGGAAAGTGTGGAAAAAGTGCGTGATTATGTAAAATCTATAACAGGGGTTAAAGAGGTTCATTATAAGTTTGCAGTGCAAAATAAAGGACTTGGTAATTCTGTTATAAAAGGTGTTACAGAAGTTATCAACCGATATGGTAAAGCAATAGTTTTGGAAGATGATCTCATTCTTGCACCTAATTTTCTTTTTTTTATGAATCAAGGCCTTGATAAGTACAAAGACGAGAAGAGTGTGTTTTCTATTTGTGGATATTCTAATAAAGTGAAAGTGCCGAAAGATTATTCATATGATACTTATTTCTGCACTCGTAGTAGTTCATGGGGATGGGCTACTTGGGCTGACCGCTGGAATAGTGTGGATTGGGAGTTGGAGAATTTCGATAAATACCACATACTGAAAAAAGAATTTAACCGATGGGGAGGTTCCGATTGCTGGAAGATGCTGAACGATTGGAAATGTGGAAGGAATAAGTCATGGGCTATTCGTTTTTGTTTTGCTCAGTTCTTACAAAAAAAAGTTTCCTTATTTCCTGTTACAAGCAAAGTGCAAAATGATGGTTTTGATGGGCATGGTACAAACTGTAAGCGCTGGAGTCGTTTTCATTGCATATTTGATAACTCGGCAAAGAAAGAGCTTACATATCCGGAAAATGTGTCTATCCATCCATCCTTATTTCGTTCTGCTATTGGTTATAATTCTATTTGTAAACGAATTATTAGTCGGGTTATGTATTTAGTCTATAGATGACTTTATTTTAAATTTTCTATCTATTAAAATATCTGATAGTGAAACCACTGAAAGAATCGACTCTTATAATTTGTAGCATTGTTCGTAATGCGGCTAATGGTTTGAAAAGGAATATTCCTGTTATAAATTCATTATGTAAATATGCAAAGAGTTATAAGATTATTATTTTTGAAAATAATAGTTTAGATCAAACTAAGGCCATTTTAAAGGAGTGGCAATATGAAATTGGGCAACAGAATTTGTATTTGTCAATGTATGATATTGAAAATTCTAATGTTATTCCATCAGAAAAAGAGGTAAATGTTAATCCTTTTTTTTGTAAAGAACGTATTTCAAGAATGGTAGAATTGCGTAATCAGTATATGGATTATATTACTACTCAAAAATTGGAGGCTGATTATTTAATAATAGTAGATTTAGATGTTTCTCGATTATTTTTAGGTGGAATTCTATCTTCTTTTAAGTTAGCAGAAGATTGGGATGCAATTACAGCTAATGGTTATTCTTTATCTCCTAGTTTTTGTAGACGGTATCATGATACATATGCTCTAACTGAGTGGGGAAAAGAGAATATACCTCAAGATGAGAAACAAATTGTAAGGAATGCTAATAGATATGGACGGTTAAGAAAAAATGATAAGTTGGTTCGAGTTTTTTCTGCTTATGGAGGATTGGCTATTTATCGTTTTGAATCAATAAAGGGAATAAGGTATCAGTTATTGCCAAATAATGACAGTAGAGTGGAGATGAAATGTGAGCATTTTAGTATCTATAAGCAGATGGTGGAAAAAGGTTTTAATCGTATTTATATAAATCCGGCTATGTCGTTAAAATATCAAACAGTAAATTGGCGTATTGTCTATAAAACTTTAATACGTTGGTTTGATAATATGATAAATGCTTAAAACGTATAATAAGAACTACAATATCCATGTTATTGAAGTTAAAAAACTTATCCTTGTTGGAAAGCCATCGAGGGCTGACCACTTTGCCTTCCGGCAAACTCCTGATCAACACCATCAACGCCCATTCCTACAATACCGCCCAAAAAGACAAGCTCTTTGCCGAAGCTTTGCAGCAGGGAGATGTGTTAATTCCCGACGGGGCAAGTATTGTCAAGGCGTGTCGTTGGCTGAATGCGAGATCCAAACTTACAGAGCGTATTGCCGGCTGGAACCTGTTCGAGTTCGAGATGAACAAGCTGAATACTATCGGAGGAAAATGTTTTTTCATGGGCAGCAGTGAAAAAGTATTGGCATTGATAAAACAGCGTGTGAAAGTGGATTATCCCAACATCGAAGTGGAAACTTATTCGCCACCCTATAAGCCGGAGTTTTCGGAAGAGGACAATCGGGCGATAGTTGAAGCTATCAACAAGGCAAATCCTGATTTGCTCTGGATAGGGATGACTGCCCCCAAGCAGGAGAAATGGGCGTACACGCATTGGCATGAATTAAAAATCCATTGCCATTGCGGAACGATAGGTGCTGTTTTCGATTTCTATGCCGGAACGGTAAAGCGTGCTCCCACCTGGTGGCAGAGACATTCTCTGGAATGGTGCTACCGGTTGTTGAAAGAACCTCGCCGGATGTGGAAACGTTACATTATCGGCAATCTGTTGTTCATGTGGAATATATGTAAGGAGTAGCTTGATGAAAAGAATCTTATTGCTTGTTTTTCTGTGTAGTGTTTCCTTATGGGCCGATGCCCAGGCATTGCTGGGGACTACCGGACTGCTTCATGCTCCCACGGCTGATATGCAGCGTGATAAAACGTTCCTGTTTGGTGGAAACTATTTGAATACTCATCCGTTATCCACCCATTTTCGTAGCAGTGAAGTGGGGTATACCTTCAATTATTACATTAATATTACTATTTTTCCTTGGCTGGAGGTGGCCTATATCTGTACATTGGTACATGCGGATCATGGCTCTACTTATTTCCCGGAACAGTCTTGGGGGAAATTCACGAATCAGGACCGGGCTTTCAGTGCGCGTCTGCGTCTTTGGAAAGAAGGGTGGTGGAAGGAGTGGACACCGCAAATCGTACTCGGCTTGGATGATCCTACTTCTCATGCCGATCATGGCGGCGGTGGACTGGTTTCTGGTAATACAAGCGGTTCCAATAACTACGCAACACGGTATTATCTGGCTGCAACCAAACACATGAATTTTCAGAACATAGGTGAATGGGGTATTCATGCCGCATTTGTATATGGTAATGCCAAAGGTATGGAGCATTATAAACGTCCTTCATTCGGCACAAACTTCCGTTTTCAGCTACTCGGTGACCAGCCTTTGATTAAAGCTGTAAATAATCTTAACCTAATGGCCGAATATGACGCCCGCACAGTAAACATCGGGGCACACTACCAGCTTTGGAAAGACCACATCAACCTGATTGCCGAACTGAACAACGGGAAATATTTCTCCGGTGGCATTTATTTTAAAATCCATCTGAAATGATAAAAAAGATTATCCGATTAGGATCTTCGGAATAGATTTTACTCTACAACACTTTGAACATCGGATGCAAGGGAGATATTGTTGCAAGATTTATCGAGTCATATTTCATAGGCGTTAATTAATGAGAAACATTTTGGATATTATCATTATAAATTCTATATTCGCATAGAATTTATAACCGATATAATTATGGAAACTACAGTATTCAACCCCATACAGAGGCATTTGTTGGAAATGTTTTCTTACGATAAATCTCAGGAAGGTCTGGAAGAATTGAAAGAGGTGCTCTTTCAATATTATTCCAAACGGATGAATACAAAGTTGGATGAACTTTGGGATAAGGGAATTCTTGACCAGAAAAAGCTGGATAAAATAGCTGAAATGGATATCCATTCATTAAAATAACGTCAAGGGCTAAGTTGGTTCTTGATACGAATTGTCTTATTCAAAGCATTCCCCAAAAGAGTCGTTACCATGTCTTGTGGCAATCCTTTGTGGACGGAACGAACAAGCTCTGTGTATCCAATGAAATATTGGAGGAATATATAAATTCTGCAAAGACTTACCGACAATGAAACGGCGGAATATGTGGTGAAAACCATATTGAACAGTCCGTTTGTTGAATTGATAACCCCATTCTATCACTTTAATCTGATTACAGTCGATCCTGATGACAATAAGTTTGTGGATTGTGCCATTTCGGCCAATGCGCACTACATTGTTACCAATGACCATCATTATGATGTGCTGAAAGATATAGATTTTCCCAAAGTGAATGTTGTAAATATTCAGCAATTCTGTATTTATCTGTCACAAGAAAAATAATTTTTGAGTAAAAAGGAGGATTTATAGTTGGAAATAAAATAACTATAACTCCATGCATCCTGGGTGTAAAAAACCGCCATAGAGGAAGTCTCCATGCAGAGGCGCTCTATGGCGGTTTCTCGTTTCTCCACGTTTACCGGGGAAAATTCCCGTTTCCGGGAAGCCGGGAGGTTACTCTTCCATCTTGAGCTTGCCCAGTTCTTTCAGGATGTGCTCCATGGCTTCTTTGTAAACCTCCGGTTTCTCCTTTTCCAGCCATTTCATCAGTTTGAAGTAAGAATTTGGAGTCACAATCTTGCCGTCGCGAATTTTGGTGGCGGTGGACCGGCCTATCGCACCTTTGTCGCCCAAGTTGTTGGGGTTTAAATCGTTTCTTCGCACGGCATTACCGATGCAGGTGCTGATGATCTCAAATTTTTTTCATGTTACTAAAAATTAAATTATTAAATAATGATTTGTAAACAGCATAAACATAGCTACTTACAAAATGTCTCGGCAAAGATAGGAAATGTTTATTAACAATTGCTTGTTTTTGTGAGCAACGCCCTATTTATATTTTGCGTTCCTTTGCGTTATATTTATACTAACACACAAAAGAAATGGATTATACAGAGCAGTTTATCCGGCTGAATTGCAGTTTGATGTCGGATTACAAAATGATGAAGCTGAATGCCGATATGAAATGCATGGGGCTGGGGTTGTATCTTGAAACGATATTGTTTCTGCGCAAACAGCAGGAATACAAACATGATTTTAATGAACTGGATTTGTTGGCCGATCAGTGGGGAGCTACCGTGGAAAATCTGCAACATCTTATTAAGGACTTCGATTTGTTTCTCATTACAGAGGACGGGTATTTCCGATGTCTGTATCTGGACGAGGTGATGGGATATCAGAGCAAACTTTCCGAGCAACGTGCTGCTGCCGGTAGTAAGGGAGGGAGAAGCAGTAAGAAAAGTACGGTGAAAGCATCTGCAAAAGCAACTGCGTCTACAGCGTCTGCAATAGGGAGGGGCAGAATCAACGAGGGGAAAAACGGTGATGCGTCCTGCGTGGATAATAACGGGGAAGTCTACATGAAAAGCGATGATACACCTTGCATGGATAATAACAAGGAAGTCTATACGAAAAGCAGTGGTGCACCCTGCGTGAATAATAACAAGGAAATCTACATGGAAAGTGGTGATACACCTTGCGTGGATCGTAACGGGGAAGTCTACATGAAAAACGGTGATACGTCCTGCATGGATAATAACGGGAAAGCCTACCTGAAAAGTGGTGGTGCACCTTGCATGGATTGCAACGAGGAAATCTACATGAAAAGCGGTGATGCGTCCTGCATGGATCGCAACGAGGAAATCTACATGAAAAATGGTGGTGTACCTTGCATGGATAATAACGAGGAAATCTACATGAAAAGCGATGATGCGTCCTGCATGGATAATAATGAGGAAGTCTATACGAAAAGCAGTGGTGCACCCAGTATGGATAGCAAGGAGAGAATTTATATGGAAAGCAGCAATGTGGATAGTGACAAGGTTGTCTGCATGGATAACAGCAAGCCAATCCATTCGGATTATAATAAGGAAATCTACAAGGAAAACAGCACGGAAAGCAACGTGAAAAGTAGTGCGGAAAGTATGAAAAATACGACTGTAAAAAACACAAATGAAAATTCAGTCAAAAATGTGATTCAAAGTGTTGATAATGAGCGATATGGAAAGGGATTGCAAGCAAGCTTTAAGCAAAACTTTATAAGAGAAGAAAAGAATAGAGGAGAGAAGAAAAAGAAAGATGATGTAGACATCATAGAAACAAACGACAGCATCGACGACGACATGAAATTTTGTTCCGGAAAAAAGAGCGGAGAGATGTTGCGATGGGAGTGTTATATCAATGAAGCTTTCAAAGTCCAAAGTTGGGTGGAAATCGTGGGAATGATGTCGGGGTTGAAAGGAGACTTTCTGAACAATCTTCCCTTTATTCGTTCCATGTTTAAAAAACATGTTGTGGTTCAAGGAAGTACGGAACGCATTACTTCCGTATCCGAAGCGCAAGCCTATTTTGCTAATTATATCCGTCCGGGAAAGCCCACCCGTCTTTTTCTGGAAGAAAAGCTGAAAGAAAGGAGCCGGATGCAAAATGAATCGATATCACTTTCACCCTACGAAACGTACAATCCGCTGACCGGCGAACGTTCGTACTGCGGAGTTCCTCTTCCCGGCAATGCACCACCGCGCCCCAACGGACGTGCCACCTGGGATAACCTGAAACAGAGCTGGATATGACGCGCGAAGAACATGCAGACTATGTGCGGTGGCTGAAAAGCCTGCCGCGCAGAAAGGACTATTTCCGTATGCCTTGTCCCGAATGTTCCGCAACGCGAAGCAATCCCAAAGATCCTTCGTTCAGTGTGCATATCACCCGTGAAGGGGGATGGGCGAAATGCTTTCATTGCGATTTCGCCATAGCGTGGAACGAGGACGAGATGTGGAAAAGAGAACAGAAACAACAAGACCGGGAACGGCAGAAACAGCAGAAGGATGCATCGCAGCACCACGATACAGTATCGCAGCACCATAACACGTCGCAGCACCACGATACAGTATCGCAGCAACGCAACACGGCACAGCACCACGATACAGCATCGCAGCACCATAACACGGCGCAACGCAAGCCGCACATCCCCCTGCAACCGCCTGCACATTACGTATGCCCGGTAATCAATAAAAACAAACAAATTATGAATGGAGAAATGATGGAATACATGGTCGGCAGACGAGGTATTCCGATGGACGTCCTGACAAGGATGAAGATAGAGGAACGCTTGGAATTCCTGCCGCAGACCGGCAAGGAAGAAGCCTGCATCTGCTTCCCTTACCTGGAGGACGGAGTAATGAAAAACATGAAATTCCGGGATGCCGCAAAGCATTTCAAGATGGTGAAAGGAGCCGAGCTGATTCCTTGGAACATAGACGCCATAAAAGGAAAGGAAAAGTGCTACATCACCGAAGGCGAGATAGATGCCCTCAGCCTGATAGCCGCAGGACTGGAAGAGGTGGTGTCCGTACCCAACGGAGCCGGAGGCGCGAACCTTCAGTGGCTGGACCGCTTCGTGGAGTCGCACTTCGATGACAAGACGGAAATCATCCTGGCCATGGATACCGACAAGCGCGGAGTGGAGTTGCGCGACGAACTGGTGCGCCGCCTGGGCATGGACCGCTGCAAGGTGGTGGCCTGGGGAGAAGGCTGCAAGGATGCCAACGAGTATCTGTTGAAGTACGATCTTCCGAGGCTCCGCCAACAGGTGGAGCAGGCGGCGGAAATCCCGTTGGAAGGAGTCTTCTGCCCCATGGACGAATGGGATACGCTGATGGATATTTATTACAACGGAATGCCGGAAGGAGCCGATACGGGACTGGAGAATCTGGACCGTCTGATCAAGTTCGAGCGTGGTTTTGTGCTCACGGTCACAGGCGTTCCCGGTAGCGGAAAAAGCGAGTTTGTGGACGAAATTGCCATGCGCCTGCTCCTGCGCCACGATTGGAAGGTGGGCTATTTCAGCCCCGAGAATACCCCGCTAGCCTATCACTACCGCAAGCTGATACGCCGCGTGGTGGGCAAGCGTTTCGAACACAAAGGGATGCCGTTGCCGGAAGCCGGACAGGCCATCCGTTACCTGGCACAGAGTGTCTTCTCCATTATGCCGAAAGAGGACTTCTCGGTAGAGAGCGTGCTCCGCATTGCCGCCCAACTGGTAAGCCGGAAAGGAGTGAAGGTGCTGGTAGTGGACCCCTTCAACCGCTTCGAGCATCAGATTCCCGACTGGGAAACGGAAACGCAGTACATCAGCCGCATCTTCGACGAGTTCTCCAATTTTGCCGTGAAGCACAAGGTGTTGCTCATCTTGGTGGCGCACCCCACCAAGTTGCGCCGCGAACCGGGAAGCAAACGCTGGCCTGTGCCCACGCTGTATGATATCAACGGCTCGGCGGCCTTTTTCAACAAGACGGATTATGGAATGGTGATAGACCGTAACGATGAGCTGGGGCAGGTGCTGGTGCGTGTGGCCAAGGTACGTTTCGACCATCTGGGCGGACCGGGAGATGCTTTTTTCGCCTTCAGCACTTACAACGGACGCTACACCCCTACCGAGGAGAGGACCTTGGATCATAATCCGCCCGAACCGAAGTGGGAGCATACCAATTTCCTGACAGAGAAGCTGAAGCCCGAACAGCAGGGCCTGGGGTTTAATGAGGGGGAATGAAGTAGTTGAATGTTGCTGTTCCTGAATAACTCAGGGATAGGAGAAGGGAGATGTCAAAACAAAAAGGACAGCCCCGAAAAGTTACAGATAGTAATTATAACACGTAAAAGGGGCGTATCAAGCTCTGTATGGAGTAATGATACGACCCTTTCTTTAGTCTTTTAGGATGCTCAAATTTCAGATTATAAGTTCATGTTTTCAAAAACTGAGTTTTGACACCCGCCTTTTAGGTCTTGTAGTTACAGTCTGTAACTTTTTGGAGTAGTTATTTTATTTTGACATACCCCCTTTAAAAGTTGCTTACAAGTAGATCATGTTGCCGGCAGGTTTTACTGATTACTGACCATTCCTCAGTGATCACTGATCATTCTTCATTAATCACTAGCCATTAAAATCCTCTCCACCGTTCCCGTTTTATCTCCTCGCACTGCCGTCGCTGCCATGCGGGCATTATTTTCTCCAGCTCTTTCAGTTTCCATCCTTTCATAAAACGTATTTCGTCTTTCTCCTGCTCCGTGCACAGGCTGATGCGCAGCAGTTCGGGATAGAGCACCTGTATATGGAAAATCTTGGCTCTCCACAGCAGCATGGACATCTGCCAGGGGGTGAGGGCATGGATGCGGTTCAGGGTGAGCAGCATTTCCAGATAATGACGGTAGAAGGCTTTGTCCACGGTCATGAGTTGGTTTATCAGATAGTTCATTTTTATTATTGTTAAATGAAAAGATTAGTTGAATGGATAGTCAGGAAATCAAAGCGGAGGAAAGGAATGCTATCTTTGGAGAAATCATCCTTGGATACAGTATCTTTGAAGAAGCCTCTTTGAAAACAAACGGTTCTCATTGGGAACCCTATCTTTGGAGAAAGCTTCCTTTAAAAGCGGTATTCCTTTACAGCATCAAAACAAGGGCACGGTTTCACGGGATTCAAGTCATGATGCCCCACTATCAACGCTTTGGGGAACAGGAGGCGCAGCTCGCGCAGCAGTGCCAGCATACTTCCCTTCTGCATCAGAGTACGCGTATCGGCAGGTGTGCAGTCCGCCGAGAGTCCGCCCTCATAGCAGATGCCGATAGAATGCCGGTTGTGGTTCTTGCAATGCGCTCCCACCTTTTCCAGAGGTCGTCCGCGGTGAATCTCTCCGTCGCGGGTGATATAGAAATGGTATCCTATGTCCGTGAAGCCCCGGTGGCGGATGTGGTCCCGGCGGCAAGTCTCAAAATCCAGCCTCCGCCCCTCAGGGGTGGCGGAGCAGTGGATAATAATCAGGGTGATGGTTCTCCTGTTCATCAGATGCAGGCGTTCAGGCCGAGTGCGCCGGCAACGGCGGTGGCTACGGTGATAATTACTTTCAGAATCAGTGTCCAGGTGTTTTTCTTTGTTCTTGAACTCATTGGAATTTTGTTTTAGAGGTTGATAATAAGTGAATTGTAATGGAAGCCAAGGGCTGAATGTGCCCCTATGACAAGCCGTTTTTCATTGGGGCACATTCAGCCCTTTAGCGTCGTGTCTTGCCTCCGTCGTACAGGAGTTCCGTCAGGCCTGTCCTCCGTTTTCCGGTTCCTTCACCTCTCCGGTAAGATCCACACTGGTCTTTCCGGCTTTCAGCGCCTTCACCACCAGTCGGGCCGCCTTGCGCGTGGCCACTAGATTGAACACAGCTTCCTCCTGCAAGTTCTGGAAACGTGTTCCGGCACTCCAGTTCACATTCAGCTTTCTGACATGGATGGCAGGATTGTAGTCGGCAGCGCTTTCCGCTCCTATACTGTTGATGCTGATGGAGAAATCCCCCAAGTCGCCCAGCTGTATCTTCTGTCCTCCCAGAAGCTGTTCCCTCATGCAGTCCACTGCCATGGTGAGGATAGCCACGATGTCCGCACGCTTGTACACACAGCCGTGGCTGGCAATGTGCTCGGCAAAGCGGTTGATGTCCATCACTTCAGCATACTGTGCACTGGCGTAGGCCTTCTTGGCGGCGTCCACGTCCATCGGATTGCTACGCATAACGATACTGTAATTTACCATAGTCTGTTAAAATTAAAAGTTGATAATTGAGAATTAAGAAACACTGTTGCCGGGGAATGAAGTAAGTCAGCCGTCAGTCACTGTCCATTAACCGTCTGCCACTGGTTGCCGACTGCTGAAAGAACCCTATCTTTCACGTGTAAGATCCTATATCTTACAGCTGTAAGATTATAGATCTTTCGCCTTCATCGTCCCGACATTACAAAGATACGATGTGCGGATTCCGGAAAGTTGATTCCGGTGGATTGTGGTTGATAACAGTTGATTCTAGTTGATTATTGTTGGAAAAACATTCTTTCTTCTCGTCCGTTTTTCGTACTTTTATGGAAGTAAATAAAAAGTATGGAATGTATGGAGAATTTTGAGATACGCACGTACGGCCGCACCGAACTGGCCCTGTGTTATTTCCCGGATTTGAATCCGCAGGTGGCTTACCGTAAGTTGCAGTATTGGATTGACTATTATCCTCACCTCAGGGAGGAGCTGGAGAAGATGGGCAGTGGTTTGAGCTGCCGTACCTATATGCCGGCTCAGGTACAGCTGATTGTGGGGGCGATAGGGGAGCCGTGAAAGGGGATTGTGATGGGTGTGCGGCCAGATAAAAAGAATGGCTTCCCCGATTACGTAATCGATATGGCAAGTGAACGACCGGCTCCTGTTGACAGTCGCATTGAAAGATTGGCAAGGTTGATATGTGTGAATGAAAATGACACGAATGACGCCAATCAGAGATATAAACCCAATTTGCGCCATTCGTGTCATTCACATTCTGGATAAAGAACGGAATAGAACCTCTATTCCCGTATTTCTCCCTTATGCACCAGCATTTTCACCAGTGTCCGTTTGGAACTGTGCGTGTCCGAAACCCATAGCACAGAGTCGTTTTGCGCATAGATGCGGGCAGGCTGGGAAAAAGCATATCCTTTTACAGTTTTTATTTTCTTGCTCCATTCGTTGGACTGGCGTTCGTATATGTTGATGGCATCATTGTCGCCGGTGGCATACCAGCGGTCGCCGCACAACGCCAGTGTCTTGGGCTTGAAGCCGGGCGACAGGGAAAGGTCGTCCAGATCGATGGAAGCGTCGTTTGCCATATCATCGTTGACCAGTGCCGGATCGAGCACCCGTATTTTCTTCCCTTCATAATCCGTGAGCAGCAGATGCCCTTCCGCATCGGGCTGCATGGAATGGCTGGCAAAGCCGTTGTTGCCCGGACTGCCGTTGCCGGATGCCCGGCGGTAGCGGTTCACCTTCTGGTAATTTTCCGGGGTGGCATCCTCCTCTTTGTAAATGCTGACCATTCCGTTCTTGTCGCGTGCGAAAATCAGCCCGTCCTTTACCGTCATGGCCTGTGCCTGGAATACGGGGCCGCTCCATTGCCCGTTGCCTATGCAGGTGAGGTAGGACAGTTCCGGCAACCGGAATACATGGATGCGCGACTGGCGTTCGGCCACATACAGCCGGTTGCCCGACGGCACGATGGCTTCTATCTGACTTCCGAAACTCTTCTCCCCGCCGTCGTGCTGCCAGCTCTGCAAGGTTCCCAGCCGTTCACCTTTCTTTATACTGAACAGCAACAGGCTGCTGCCTGCCTTTCCGATGTTTGCGATGAAAAGGGTATCCCCCAGATGGGCAACGGTATAAGGGGTGAAATCCTCGGCCGTTTCCATGCCCAGGGTTTCCGCATCAATCAGTTGCGCCGCCTCATACGAGTAATACCAGTAACTGGTATAATCCCCGTTTCCTTCTCCTTCCCCGTTTCCTCCGCCGGGAGCGGAGGGGTAGCCGCAGATTTCATCCAGGGTGACTTTGCTGCATTGTGCCGTCAGGACTCCGGACAGCACAATCAGGATATAAGCGTATATTTTCATGTTGTTCTTACTATATTATATAGGTATATATTTATTTCAGCTCACTCATGGGGATGGCGTAAACGCATGTTCCGTTTTTCACGCGGTCGGTGATGAACAGCGTGTGGCGGCGGATGCAGAATTTCTCAGGTGCTTGCAGGGTGATGCCGCCGATGGTGGTATGGTCCTTCATGATCTCTCCCGTCCGGGGATTGACCTCACAGAACTTTTCTGTGCCGTTGGAACTTACAAACAGCCTTCCTTCGTAGAAATCCAAGTCGTAGGGTACATTTTTATAAGCCAGTTGCCCGGTGCGTTTGGGTGAAACTCCTTCCCGTATCCCGTCGGGGGCGAACAGGTCTATGCGTTTGGCGGGATGGGTGGAGTAGAGCAGGCCGGTCTGTTCGTCCACCGCCATGCCGTAAGTGCCGTTTGTCTCGCCCAGATGTTCGGAACGTACATAAATCCGCGGAGTCACTCCGGACTGTATAGCCTGCTCTTCTACAAAGTTGACGTAGCGTTTGTCGTGTATCATGACCAGCCCTTTGTAGAGCAGCACATCGAAGGCATGTACGGTCTGCGAGGGCCCCGTTCCCCAGCTTCCATTGCCTATGCAGGTAAGGAACTGATGGCTCTTCGCATCAAAAATCTCGGTACGGCTTCCTTCGTGGGTGACATAAATCTTGTCGTGGGCACGGGTGACACCGTTCGGGCGGCCGCCGAATTTCCCGGTAGCTTCTCCGTGCTTCCATTCCTTGATGCTTCCCAAGTGCTTCTTGCCGCCGCCGGCAAGGCCGAACACCTCTACGCTGTACTGGTTGTCCGCATCGTTCACGGCATACAGGGTATCTCCGTACACATATACATCCTTGGGGCGGAAGGTGGTTCCCGTAGCGCCGGGCAGGTCTGTATAATCCAGCTTGAACGCCACCGGCTCCCCGTCGTTTCCTCCCCGGTCGGTTTCTCCGCGCAGGGGAGACAGGCCACCGTCCAGCGCATCGAGTTCCGGGTCTTCGATAATGTGTTTCGAAGCCACGTATATATCATCAAAATAACGGTTCCTGCTCCAGCGGGTGTGCAGGAAGCGGCGGGAATAGACGGGCAGCTCCTTGTCCAGCGACAGCGCTACATATACGTTGTTGCACAGGGTGATCCACCCCGGTCCCGTCTGTTCGTAGGTCATGTTTCCCGCATGGCCGTAGCCCACACAGTGGGCAAACTCGTGGAATATGGTTTCGGTGATACTTTTGTCATCGGCATAGTGTTCCAGATAACACACTTCATGCATGCCGAAGGTGGTTCCTCCGCCCAGTCCCATCACGCCGGTGGTATAGCCGAAGGTCAGTCCGCGGTGGTTGAGCACGTTGGCCAGCAGGGCGGTCTTGTCTATTTCCGCCTTGTCATTGTTGCTGTGCAGCGGGCCGAACTCGTACAGGGCGGTCTTGAACCGTTCCGACGAGAACATATATCCCATGTTCAGCGCGATGGCCACCGCCTCACGCGTGTGCGAAGCCTTCATCTTGTACTTCCAGCTGTCCTGGGTGTCACTGTATCTGCCGAAGGCGATGTACCATTTGCAACGGATGGATTGCAGCCTTGCCCAGTACGGGTCGTCACACTCTACGGTGAAGGTCAGGTTTTCTTCCGTGAGGTAGGGGTTTGCCATGATCCGTATTTTCTTTCCGCTGCGGGTATAGGCGGTCAGGTCCTTGGTGGCGAACGGTATGTGTACCCGGAGTTGCTGGAAAGGCATGATCTTTTCCAGCGACATGAACTTGAATTCTTCCTCGTAACCGTCTATCCTGGCCCAGAAAGTCACGTTTTTCAAGGCTCTGGGACTATAGAAACGGAGTTGGAAACAGTGCTCGTCGTCCATTCCGAACTGAAGAGGCTGGCTGACGTAGAAGCTGCGCTGGCTGGAGTCGAAATAAACATCCTGGGATTCATTGTCATTCAGCAGGTAATACGTGTTGCCCGGGTTATAATCCGTTTCGGCCAGCCGGATGGGCAATTCATTGTTTGCCACGTTTCCTTCTCCGGAAACCGGAAGTTCGTCCTCTTTGCAGCCGCCCAGCAGTAAAAGCATACCTGCTAAAATCAACAGGCTGGTGGAAAAAAGTTTTTTCATCGTCTGTTTTTATTAGAATTACATTTAAATTTGAAATAATCACTCTTTTGAAAAAGGGTTGCAAAAATAATTGTTTTAGATCAGATGAACAAAGAACCCGTATTGCATTTTATATGAGTCCCTGTTTTTTATGTTCTTTTGTTTTTCTGCCTTAAAAAAATAAATCCTATATTGTTGCCCTGGGCTTTGTTCATCGGAAAATATGCTGTATTTTTGTTATCCGAAATAAAGATGAAGATATGGCACAACCTTTAGCAGAACGTTTGCGTCCGAAGACATTGGACGATTATATAGGTCAGAAACACCTGGTGGGGCCGGGGGCTGTCTTGCGCAAGATGATTGATGCGGGACGCATCTCCTCCTTTATCCTTTGGGGGCCTCCGGGGGTGGGAAAGACTACGCTGGCGCAGATCATAGCCAACAAGCTGGAAACTCCTTTTTATACACTGAGCGCGGTCACTTCCGGTGTGAAGGATGTGCGCGATGTGATAGAGAAGGCGAGAAGCAACCGTTTTTTCTCGCAGGCCAGCCCCATCCTGTTCATTGATGAAATCCACCGGTTCAGCAAGTCCCAGCAGGATTCCTTGTTGGGGGCGGTGGAGACGGGAGTGGTGACCCTGATAGGCGCCACCACCGAGAATCCTTCGTTCGAGGTGATCCGGCCCTTGCTCTCCCGCTGTCAGTTGTATGTGTTGAAATCATTGGAGAAGGAAGATTTGCTGGAACTGCTGCATAATGCCATCGCAAAGGATGTGATACTGAAAGAAAAGAAGATAGAGCTGAAGGAGACGGATGCCATGCTCCGCTTTTCGGGAGGCGATGCCCGCAAGTTGCTGAACATACTGGAATTGGTGGTGGAAGCGGATGCGGATGCCGGAACCATTGTGATTACGGATGAGAAGGTGACCGAGCGTCTGCAGCAGAATCCGTTGGCGTATGACAAGGATGGAGAGATGCATTATGATATCATTTCCGCCTTTATCAAGTCCATCCGCGGAAGTGATCCGGACGGGGCGCTCTACTGGCTGGCGCGTATGGTGGAGGCCGGAGAGGACCCGGCTTTCATAGCCCGCAGGCTAGTCATTTCGGCAGCCGAGGATATCGGTCTGGCCAATCCCAACGCATTGCTCCTGGCGAACGCTGCTTTTGATGCCGTGATGAAGATAGGATGGCCTGAGGGGCGTATCCCGCTGGCGGAAGCTACGGTGTATCTGGCCACCAGCCCTAAGAGCAACTCGGCATACGAGGGGATCAACAGCGCCCTGGAACTGGTGCGGCAGACGGGTAACCTGCCTGTTCCCTTGCATCTGCGCAACGCACCCACCAAGCTGATGAAACAGTTGGGCTATGGCAAGGATTATAAGTATGCACATGCCTATCAGGGCAATTTCGTGCAGCAGCAGTTCCTGCCGGACGAGGTGAAGGGCAGCCGCATCTGGCATCCGCAGAACAATGCGCAGGAAGCGAAGATAAAGGAACGGATGCAGAGCCTCTGGGGGGAACGGTTCAAGGAATGAAAATGAATTACATTGATCCTGTGCTATAAAATTAAAAATTGGAACGCAAATGACATAAATCCAACCTTCCGGCCGGTTTATATCCATGCTGTGCAGCTGTTAATTTGCGTCATTCGCGTTCCAATCTAACCGAATAAATGAACAAAATATGAAATTTAATTTTTGAAAATATGAAAATAGTAGTTTTAGACGGTTACGGATTGAATCCCGGTGATTTGTCATGGGAGGAGATGCAGGCGTTGGGCGAGCTGACGGTATATGACCGCACGGCCCCTGCCGAGTTATTGGAGCGTTCTGCCGGAGCGGAAGTGCTGATTACAAATAAAACGGTGATTACGGCGGAGGATATGGCCGCTCTGCCCGCCTTGAAATACATCGGCGTGCTGGCTACAGGATATAATATTGTGGACATCCAGGCTGCGAAAGCGCGGGGCATCATTGTCACCAACATACCTGCCTACAGCACCGCTTCCGTTGCCCAGATGGTCTTTGCGCATATACTGAACATCACCCAGCGTGTAGGCCATTATGCCTATGCCAACCGTCACGGGCGTTGGGCAAATAATCCCGACTTCTGCTATTGGGATACCGACCTGGTGGAACTGGACGGGAAGAAGCTGGGAATCATCGGCTTGGGAAACACCGGACAGGCGACGGCGCGCATTGCTGCCGCTTTCGGAATGCAGGTATGCGCCTATACTTCCAGGCCGCAGTCACAACTTCCCGGAGGAATCCGGAAAATGGAGCTGGATGAGCTTTTCCGCGAATGTGACGTGGTGAGCTTGCACTGCCCCCTTACCCCCGATACCAAAGAACTGGTCAATGCCACCCGCCTGGCCCTTATGAAACCGACAGCCATTCTGATAAATACCGGCCGCGGTCCCTTGGTAAACGAGAAAGACCTGGCCGACGCACTGAACAAGGGCGTGATAGCGGCTGCCGGACTGGACGTGCTTTCTTCCGAGCCTCCCCAATATACCAACCCCTTGCTGACGGCGAAGAACTGCTTCATTACGCCGCATATCGCCTGGGCCACGAAAGAAGCCCGTGTCCGGCTGATGCAGATTGCGGTGGGGAACTTGAAAGGATTTATCAAGGGTGAGATTGTAAATAATGTGACAGAATGAGAACAAAGGAAAAAGACGGGAAGAAAAGAAGGAGGTGAGAAGAATGGAGGAAGACAAGAATACGTTGGGTTTGCATCTGGAAGTTAGGGAAGAAGATAGAGTGGCAAAGGCTGTAGCTTTGTTCAGGGAAGGATATAACTGCTCCCAGTCCGTAGTGACGGCTTTTGCCGATCTGTATGGTTTCACCCGTGAACAGGCCCTGCACATGTCCGCCTCTTTCGGCGGCGGTATAGGGCGGATGCGTGAGACCTGCGGTGCTGCTTGCGGCATGTTCCTGCTGGCCGGGCTGGAGAAGTGCGCCGTCGAGGGGAAAGACCGTGAGAGCAAGGCGGCGAATTACGCTCTGGTGCAGGAACTGGCCGAAGAATTCAAGAAGCGGAACGGCGCCCTGCGGTGTGCCGATTTGCTGGGATTGTCCGGAAAAGAGCCGGTAGTATCCACGCCGGAAGCAAGGACGGAACAGTATTATGCCAAGCGTCCTTGTGCAAGAATGGTAGAGGAAGCGGCCAGGATTTGGAGCGAACACCTCGAAAAACAAAAAAAATAGGTTGAAAAATCGCTTTTTCTTATAGAAATACAAACTTTTTTGATGCAAAAGTGTTGAATAACATAATTTTGTGTATCTTTGCAAGCGATAAGAAACACAAACATTCACATAGGAATGTGTGGGTGCGGTTAACGTTTAACTAAAAGCAAATTGAAAATGTTGAAAGAAAAAGCAGGTGCTTTGGCCGGACAGATCTGGGAAGCATTGAATGGAACTGAAGGTTTGACACAAAAACAAATCAAGAAAGCAGCCAAATTGAAAGCTGACAAGGATTTCTTCCTGGGGCTGGGCTGGTTACTGAGAGAAGATAAGGTCGTTACTTCTGAAGTGGAAGGCGAGATCTTTGTAAAATTAGTGTAAGAAGAAGATTTTAAACTCATAAAAAAATGCGTTGACAACATACAAAACGATGTGCCAACGCATTTTTTTTGTATTATAGTAATAATATGAATCATCTTTTTGAATAGTATTCATATTATTACTATATTTGCAGGGTAATTAAGTCCAAAACGTTATGAGTTACAAATCAGTGAAAGACGTTGTAACGATGTTGCTGGAAAACGGTTTTGTATTATGAAAACAGTGGAAGTGATTGTAAAACACGCAGGAAAGAACTTGAGTGCTTATATCGAAGGTGCTCCCGTTATTACTGTAGGCAATGACATAAAGGAGATTGAGAATAACATGAAGGAGGCAATTGAGTTGTATCTGGAAGATAATCCGAATCCTTGTGAAGTCTTGTCGGGAGAGTTTGAATTGAAATTTAAGATAGATGCTGCTACTTTTATCAACTATTATAGCAGCATCTTCACCAAGGCTGCTTTGAGCCGGATTACCGGAATCAATGAACGCCAGTTGTGGCATTATGCAGCCGGAGTGCATAAACCTCGCAGGCGGCAGTTGGAAAAGATCCAGAAAGGCATACAGTCTTTGAGCAGGGAATTGTCTGCTATAAATTTATTGTAGTCTTTAAAATCTTGTTCTTTTTGCGTATCTTTGCGCCCGAAAAGCAAGAAACTTGTTTGTTTTTAAATAGATAGCTGTTAAAGATGAAGAATATCCGTAATTTTTGCATTATAGCACATATAGACCACGGGAAGTCCACCTTGGCCGACCGTTTGTTAGAGTTCACAAAAACCATTCAGGTAACCGAAGGACAGATGCTTGACGATATGGACCTGGAAAAGGAGAGAGGTATTACGATCAAAAGCCATGCCATCCAGATGGAATACGAGTATGGGGGAGAGAAGTATGTACTGAATCTGATTGACACTCCGGGACACGTGGACTTTTCATACGAGGTATCCCGTTCCATAGCCGCCTGTGAAGGGGCGCTGCTCATTGTGGATGCTTCGCAGGGAGTGCAGGCGCAGACTATCTCGAATCTGTACATGGCGTTGGAGCATGACTTGGAAATCATTCCTGTGCTGAACAAATGTGATATGGCGAGTGCTATGCCCGATGAAGTGGAAGATGAAATCATCGACCTGCTGGGCTGCAAACGTGAGGATATTATCCGTGCCTCCGGCAAAACCGGAATGGGTGTGGAGGAGATATTGAAAGCGGTGGTGGAACGTATCTCGCACCCGACGGGTGACGAGGAGGCGCCGCTACAGGCTTTGATTTTCGACTCGGTATTCAATTCTTTCCGTGGAATCATCGCTTATTTTAAAATAGAGAACGGTGTGATCCGCAAAGGGGACAAGGTGAAATTTTTCAACACCGGCAAGGAGTATGATGCAGATGAGATCGGTGTGCTGAAAATGGATATGATTCCCCGTGCGGAACTGCGCACAGGAGATGTGGGGTATATCATTTCGGGCATCAAGACTTCGCGCGAGGTGAAGGTGGGGGATACCATCACTCACATTGCCCGTCCGTGTGACAAGGCGATTGCCGGATTCGAGGAAGTGAAGCCGATGGTGTTTGCCGGGGTCTATCCTATCGAGGCGGAAGATTACGAGAACCTCCGCGCCTCGCTGGAGAAACTTCAGCTGAATGACGCCTCGCTGACTTTCCAGCCGGAGTCCTCACTGGCTCTGGGATTCGGATTCCGTTGCGGTTTCCTGGGATTACTTCACATGGAAATCGTTCAGGAACGTCTGGACCGCGAGTTTGATATGAATGTGATCACGACCGTGCCCAACGTGTCGTACATGGTATATGACAAGCAGGGACATGCCAATGAGGTACATAATCCCGGCGGTATGCCCGATCCGACGCTGATTGACCACATCGAGGAACCTTTCATTGACGCCACGATCATTACCGCCACCGATTACATCGGCCCTATCATGACGCTGTGTCTGGGCAAGCGTGGCGAATTGGTGCGGCAGAATTATGTGTCGGGCAACCGGGTGGAGATTCACTACAAGATACCGCTGGGTGAAATCGTGATTGATTTTTATGACAAGCTGAAGAGTATTTCGAAAGGATATGCTTCCTTTGACTACCATCAGTCGGGTTTCCGCCCTTCCAAACTGGTGAAGCTGGATATCTTGTTGAACGGTGAGCCGGTGGATGCGCTTTCTACCCTGACACATGTGGACAATGCCTATAACCTGGGCAAGCGTATGTGCGAGAAACTGAAAGAGCTGATTCCGCGCCAGCAGTTTGATATTGCTATCCAGGCAGCTATCGGGGCCAAGATTATCTCAAGGGAAACCATCAAGGCGGTGCGCAAGGATGTGACCGCGAAGTGTTATGGCGGTGACGTGAGCCGTAAGCGTAAATTGTTGGAAAAACAAAAAAGAGGTAAGAAACGAATGAAACAGATCGGTAATGTGGAAGTACCGCAAAAGGCGTTCCTGGCCGTTCTGAAGCTGGATTAATTCAAGAATAAAACAAGCTCTGAGGAGCAAACAATAAGCGGGCTCTTTCTGTTAGTTGAAATTAAAAAGTCAATAACAGAAGGGGCTTGTGTTTTGATGGCAATTTATCACAAACTCTTAAATTCAATTGATATGGAAAAACTGAAAATTCTGAACTTGAACTTTTCCTTCCAGCGAGCGGCGCACTATCATATTAATGGAGGGATGTTGCTGATGGGGGTAGTCTTGCTGGCTATGTTCCTGGCCAATTCTCCGTGGGGGGATATTTATGCCTCCTTTTGGAATTACGAAGTGCATCTTCAGATAGGAGAATTTAATTTCTTTAGTCATAACGGGCATCACATGACCTTGATGACTTTTATCAACGATGCTTTGATGGCTGTCTTTTTCTTCAGTGTGGGACTGGAGATAAAGCGTGAGATACTGGTGGGCGAATTGTCCAGTTTCCGGCAGGCGCTTTTGCCCATCGTGGCGGCGTGCGGCGGTATGCTGGTTCCGGTGCTGATCTATTATTTCATGACGGCGGGAACTCCGGCCCAAAGTGGCCTGGCCATACCGATGGCTACGGATATCGCTTTTTCGCTGGGAGTGCTCAGCCTGTTCGGCAAGCGGGTTCCGCTGAGCTTGAAAGTCTTTCTGACTGCTTTCGCTGTGGTCGATGATATCGGCGGCATTCTGGTCATCGCTCTTTTTTACACTTCTCATCTGGCGGTGAACTACCTGATTGCTTCGGCGGGTATCCTGCTGATACTTTGCGGCGGGAATTTCTTCCGGGTGCGCAACCGTTGGTTTTATATTTTCTGGGGAGTGATTATGTGGTATCTGTTTTTGCAGAGCGGCATCCACGCTACCATTGCGGGAGTTGTCGCAGCCTTCACGGTTCCCGCCACTCCTCATTACAAGATAGGTAAGTACATTAACCGCATCCGGGAGAACATTGCTGTCTTTCCTGCCAGTGACAAGGAAGGTGTTGTGTTAAGCAAGATGCAGATCAATGTGCTGAAAAGCATCGAGTCTTCCTCGGACCGTGTCATATCTCCCTTGCAGTCATTGGAAGACAGTCTGCATGGAATGGTGAATTATATTATTCTTCCCTTGTTCGCCTTTGCCAATGCGGGTGTCTCGCTCACGGCGGATCATGGTGGCTTGGAAGTGGGGATGGCTACTTGGGCGGTGCTGGCGGGATTGCTGGCGGGTAAGTTTGCCGGCATTTATTTCTTTACCTGGCTGGTGATAAAGATGGGGTTCGCCGGACTGCTGAAAGGCATGACCTGGGTGAACCTGACAGGTGTCTGTCTTTTGGGCGGTATCGGTTTTACGGTTTCTTTGTTTATAGCCAACCTGTCTTTCGGGGATTCGCCGGTGTTGCTGACGCAGGCAAAGATGGGTGTCATACTGGGAACGGTGCTGGCGGGTGTGCTGGCGTATCTGGTCTTGCAGTTCGCCTTGCCTAAACAGCCTGCACAGGAATAAAATTACAGATAGGGCAGTACGGCGGTGAAACGGCTGCCCTTGTTCACCTCGGATTGCACATCGATGTGTCCGTTCATTTTTTCTACAATGACCTTGCTGATGGCGAGTCCCAGTCCTACACCCTGTACAAACTCATTCCGCTTGTAGAACCGTTCGAATATCATTTGTAATTCTTCTTTAGGGATTCCCGCACCGGTATCTTCTACGAAGAAATGGATTTCCTTTTTCTCTTTGTCGCAGAAATAACCCAGTTTGATGTGTCCTTGGGAGGTGAACTTCTTGGCGTTTCCCAAAAAGTTGGTGATGACTTGGGTGAGGCGCATACGGTCTATGTGTATGGTCACATCCTCGTCGGGAAATTCTTTGATGAATTCCACAGGAGGGAGAATAATTACCTGATGGGTCTGATAGACCGTTTCTGCAAAATGATGCGCGCTGCAATCCTCACAATGAAAGGACATATTGCCGGATTCTATGCGGGATAGTTCCAGCACATCATTGACCAGTTTCAATAAGAGTCTGGTATTGTTGTCTATGATGGAGGCAAATTCTTTTTTCTCTTCTTCCGAGATGTTTTTCTCGGTAGTGAGCAGGTTGGAGAATCCCACGATGGCATTAAGCGGAGTACGGATTTCATGGCTCATGTTGGCCAGGAAGGATTGTTTCAGTTCCGCCTGTTCCGCCAGTTTGCGGGCACGTATCAGTTCTTCTTCCTTGTCTTTGATCTCCTGAATGTTTACCAGAAGTCCGGTGATGATAGGATTTTGTTCATAATGCTGCAACACGCTGTATCTGAATTCCCACCATTGGTAACCGGTGTCGTCGAATTTGCAACGGTATTGGGCTGTTCTTCGTGGCCGGTGTAATATGTTGGATACGTTTTTTCTGAACTGGGCTTGGTCGCCGGGGTGTACATAGTTGGCTATTTCCTTTATTTCCAACAGGTTTTGGGAACGGTTGGTCAGTTCGCAGAAAGCTTGGTCGAACACGGCTGTTTTTCCGTCGAAACACCAGGCGTAGGTTTTTCCTCCTTCCAGTGCAAGCGTTAATGCTTCGTGTTTGAGCCTGAGGTTGCGCAAGGCTTCTTTTTTACGTCCTTTTTCCAGTGTATAGATATAAATAAGGTAGGATATCCCCAAGAGGAGTGTGAAGACCAGGAGGCTTTCAAGAATCAGGATGGGAGTTGCGTATTTTTCCCTCCACGGCCTGTACATGATGGTATATTCCGGTGGAATGCTTTCAGTGGGGATCTGGTATCTCTTCATGGCCTGCCAGTTGACCAGATGCTGTTTGGCGATTTGTTTTACTGCCGGGACGGGTATCTTTCCTTGCAGTCTTTCTTTGATGCCGGCGGTCATGTCGCTTAGCTGTGTTTCGATGGGGGCGAAATAACCTCCCAGCATATATTCCTTTATCCCGAATCCTTCGTTGATGGTTTCGAAGCCGGGATTGTCGAACAGGCTGCCGATGCGCAGGGTGGTATAGTCCCGTTTGGTATACAGGAACAAGGAGTATTTGAAGATCCCGCTGGACAGCCACATCAGGTCGCGGGCAGCTACGGAATCACTGGACAGGCGGACTACGATGGTGGAGTCCAAGTGGTTATATTCGTTCAGCTTTTCGTGCAGGGATTCATATTCGGTATCATCTTTGTCACTGATGGGGATATTCAGCTTGCCGGGCAGGGCCTCTTGTCTTTTCCATTGGTGGAGGGTGATTTCCGATCCTTTGCATTGTTCGCTCAGGTCTTTCCAGATAAGGCGGTCAAGCACGGTCCGGCCGTTCAGGATGTGGATGCGGACTTTGCCCATAATGCGTTCTATCATCCGGCAGGTGGTGAGGTAATCGGGTTTGTCTATGTAGCCCGTAATGTTGGGATATTGTGCCAGCAAGTCTTGGTTGGGATAATTCACTCCGCTGAATACGACGGGAATCTGCCTGACATACGGGTTTCCGCAAGCCATGATAGAGTAGGTTGCCTGATCATCGAGCACGGCAATCAAATCCCCTTCCCATGAGCGGATGGAATCTGCAAACTCGGAAATCCGTTGCTCTTCTTCTACAGATTCATATTTCTCGCAATCCAGATAAAAAGTGCGCAGCTGGAAGTCTATTTGCTGGTCTTTCAGTCCTTTGACAAACAGTTTGTTTACAATGCCGGCACCGCTGTACCCTTCCTGGTAGGAATGGATAAGGGCTATTTTATATTTTTGTGCATAAAGCGGGCTCCCTATAAGAAGGGCTGTCATAAAAATGAAAAAGGCTTTATGCTTCATGTCAAACGTGATTATTAAGTGAACCAAGGGACAAAGATAGGAATGTTTCTTTAATTCCGGCTATGATTTACAGGAAATTATTGGAAGAGAGAGGGAAAGTAACCATCCCGGTTTGTGGAAAACAGCAATTCCGGCTTCTTGAAAAACATGCTTCTTGCTTTTCAAGGAACCGGAATTGCCTGTGATAAAAAGGAATGGGCTAACCCGTTAGCGGGGGTTATTTGTGTTGCTCCGGGGTCGGGGTGCTTTGAGAGGCCGGTCCGGCGGCAGCGTTTGTAGAGGCGCTTGAAGCGGAACTTTTAGCCGAGCCGGAAACCGGAGCCGCTGTCTGTGCCGTTGTAGCCTGTACTTCCCAGTGGAACGGTTCGAACTGTGTGTTCTTGTCTACCCATGACGGTTTGCGCGATGCATAGATAATGAACGGAGCTGCGACTACCACGATGCAGCCGATAATCAAAACGGCAAACCATACGGTGTTGCTGCCTACTGCAATCTGGCTGGGGGGAATGAAGCTGAGCACGAATGCCAGTAGTGAACCACAGAAACCCAGACCGCCGATGAGCCACATCAGTCCGTTGCCTTTGCTGCCGATACGGAATGGGCGAGGAGCCTTTTTCATATTGTAACGCAGATAGATGGCGCCGCTGAACATCAGCAGATACATGATAAGGTAAAGCAATACGGTGAGCTGTGACAGGATCTGGTAGAAACTCTGTACGGAAGGCATCACAACGAACAGCAGGCTGAGCAAGGTTACGGCAAGGCCTTGGACCAGCAGAATGTTTTTCTGTACGCCGTTGGCGTTGGTCTTCTGGAAGAAGGGAGGCAGATAGCCTGCTTTACCCACTGCGAAGATACCTTTGGACGGACCGGCCACCCAGGTCAACACACCTGCCAGCACACCGAATGCCAAAGCCACGGCGATGATAGGTGACAACCACGAAGCATGGACATACTTGAAGTAATTATCAAAACCTACCAGCAGGCTCTGAGTCAGGTTGATATCCTTTTCGGGAATAATGATCCCCAGTGCGAAGGTGCCGAGCACGAAGATGATTACGGTAATAGCCGCACCGATGAATACAGCTTTCGGATAGTTCTTGGCAGGATTTTCTATGTCTTTTACGTGGATACCGCCCATTTCCATACCGGCATAGAACAGGAAGATACTGGAAGCCAGCACCAGGTTGTCGAAGTTGCTGAAGTCGGGGAAAAAGTTGCCGTCGAAGTTCATCTGGCTCTGTCCGCCGGAGGCAAGGTAAATCACCGCCAGTACCATCAGCAGGCCGGCAGGAATAATCGTACCTACCATACCGCCTACTTTGGCCACTTTGCCTACCCAGCCCATGCCTTTCAGCGAAATGAAAGTGGCCAGCCAATAGATAATCAAGACCACCGCCAGTGAGTAATAGCGGTTGGATGCCAAGGCCATATCATGGGTGTCACTCATGCCGATAAAAGCCAGTGCCACGGCCCCGAAAGTCAATACGGTGGGATACCAGATGGTGCTTTCCACCCACTGCAGGAAGATGGCGAGGAAGCCGAATTTCTTTCCGTAGGCTTCACCCACCCATCGGAACACACCACCTTGCTTGTCCTGGAACATGGCCGCCAGTTCCGCCGCTACCAATGAGGTAGGTATCAGGAAGACGATGGCCGCGAATAAATAATAAAATGCCGAACTCAGTCCGTATTCGGCTTCGGCAGGTAGTCCGCGCAGGGATACTACCGCAGTCACGTTCATAATAGCGAGGGTAAATACCCCTAGCTTGACTGATTTACTAATGTTTGCCATAAAGTTTAGGTTTTAAAAAATATATGTTTTTTGTTTACGGAGTTTATAACAACTCCCTGGAAATGATGTTTATCCGTTTAGGTTTATTAACCCGGAAGGTATGCGGAATTAAACAATCGTACCCGGAAGGGTGTTTCTAGAAAAAATAATATAATCAGTATAGTTTATGAAAACAGCTTTCTCCTCATTCATCTATTCCCGTAGGGGGATTTACGGGATCTTGCATATATTCATCCTGTTGATGTCCCTTTTTCTGGTTATCAGTATCTCGATAGATACTTTTCATAACATCCCTTTCCTGAATCAAGGTTCTTATCTGAAGATTCAGTTCTGGATATGCATGTTTTTCCTGTTCGATTTCCTGCTGGAGTTTTTCCTCTCGAAAGAAAAAGGAAGATACTTCACCAGCCATTTTATTTTTCTGCTGGTATCTATACCTTATTTAAATATCATTGATTTCTATCACATCACTTTCTCGCCCGAAATCAGTTATTTCCTGCGCTTTATCCCTTTGCTGAGGGGAGGGTATGCACTGGCCATCGTGGTGGGCTGGCTGTCGGGCAGCAAAGCGTCCGGGTTGTTTACCTCGTACATCACCATGCTGATGGCCACCGTGTATTTTGCCAGTCTTATCTTCTTTGTGCTGGAACATAAGGTGAACCCTATGGTGACGGACTACTGGAGTGCGCTGTGGTGGGCCTTTATGGATGTTACCACCGTAGGGAGTAATATTTATGCCGTCACTCCTACGGGAAAAATACTGTCGGTGGTGCTGGCCGCCCTGGGAATGATGATGTTCCCTATCTTCACGGTATACGTCACCAGTCTGGTGCAGCAGGCCAACAAGCGGAAGGAGGAATATTATCAATCGCAACAATCGGAGCCGGCGGATACTAAATAATAGCTTGAACTTCGTCAAAAATAAGAAAAAAGTCTTATCTTCGTAGCCAATAACAAATTGCTAACCTAAATAAACAACAAGATGAAATTATTGGCTCTATGTGCGGCGGGGATAGGCTTGATGCTGTGCGCCTCGTGTACAAACAACAAACATTTAATCAGTGATGAGGCTGAACGCGCCGCTGTTCAGCAGGATTTTGAGGCACGGCGTGATACGCTGACCCAAGGTAACCTCTTCCAGGTATTTGAACAACCCATGAGCGATGAACAGAAGGAGGCGATGACTTTCCTTTACGCCTATATGCCCTTGGCGGATATAGCGGACCATCCCGGTGAATTTTATCTGGAAAATGTGGACTACGCCTTCAAGGCGCGTGAGGAGATGCCGTGGGGAAAAGTGGTTCCCGAACGAGAGTTCCGCCACTTTGTATTGCCCATCCGCGTAAACAACGAGAATCTGGACGACAGCCGTAAGGTATTCTACGAGGAGCTGAAGGACAGAGTGAAAAACCTTTCTTTATATGATGCCGTGCTGGAAGTGAACCACTGGTGTCATGAAAAGGTGATTTATACCCCCTCTGATGCCCGTACCAGTAGTCCGCTGGCTTCCGTAAAGACAGCCTACGGACGTTGTGGCGAGGAATCTACGTTCACGGTAGCTGCCTTGCGTTCGGTAGGTATTCCTGCCCGTCAGGTATATACGCCGCGTTGGGCACATACCGACGACAATCATGCCTGGGTGGAAGCTTGGGTGGATGGCAAATGGTACTTCCTGGGTGCTTGCGAGCCCGAACCGGTACTGAATCTGGGTTGGTTCAACGCTCCCGCTTCACGGGGTATGCTGATGCATACCAAGGTGTTCGGACGTTATAACGGACCGGAAGAAGTGATGTACCGCACTCCCCGTTATACGGAAATCAATGTGATTGACAACTATGCTCCCACGGCAAAAGCCGATGTGACCATCGTGGATGCGGACGGCAAACCGGTGGCTGACGCCAAAGTGGAATTCAAGGTGTATAACTATGCCGAATTTTATACCGTAGCTTCCAAACAGACGGATGCGGACGGTAAGACGTTCCTGACCGCCGGAAAAGGGGATATGCTGGTATGGGCTTCCAAAGATGGAAAATTCGGTTATTCCAAACTGTCTTTCGGACAGGACAATGCCTTGACCGTGAAGCTGGACAAAACGGCCGGCGAGGCTTATACACTGGATATGGATATCATTCCTCCGATGGAAGGCGCCAATATGCCCGAAGTGACTCCCGAACAACGTGCGGAGAACAATCGCCGCATGGCTTTGGAGGACTCTATCCGCAATGCCTACGTGGCTACATTCATGACGGATGAATCGGCTCGCAATTTCGCTAAAGAATACCAGCTGGATGAGGATGCCGTTGCCAAATTGCTGGTGGCATCACGTGGCAACTACGAAACCATCCGTGACTTTATGGCCCGTCTTCGTTCGGACAAGTCAAAGAAGGGCGGCATTGACCTGCTTCAGCAGATTTCTGCCAAAGACCTTCGTGATGTAAGCTCCGAAGTGTTGATAGACCACATGATGAATTCACACTTGTGCGCCAATGCTGATTATTTCCGCAGATTTGTGCGTAATCCGCGCGTGAGCAACGAAATGATTACTCCGTATAAAGGGTTCTTTGAGAAAGCAGTGCCCGAACAGGATCGTGAGGCTTACCTTGCCGATCCGATGAAGCTGGTTGCATGGGTTGCCGGGAATATCCGTGTGGACAAGGATTGCAACCTGGGTGGCTCGCCAATCACTCCGGAAGGGGTGTGGAAGGCCCGTACAGCCGATGCGCACAGCCGTGATATCTTCTTTGTATCCATGGCACGCAGCATGGGTGTTCCTGCACGTATAGACGAAGTGACGGGAAAAGTGCAGTTGATAGGCGATGAAGGTGCTATTGATGTGAATTTCGAAGCAATGGAACAGGCCAGTGCACTTACCGGCAAGTTTATTGCCAGATATACGCCGATCAAGTCTTTGGCTGATCCGAAGTATTATTCTCATTTCTCTATTTCCAGACTGACTCCTGCCGGAACTTTGAAATTGCTGAATTATGATGAAGGCGATATTGATATGGGTGGCGGCGCTACTTGGGCTAATCTGTTGAAGAACGGAACGGCACTGGATGCCGGCAATTATGTGATGGTGACCGGTACTCGTCTGGCTAACGGCGGCGTATTGTCCCAGCTGACTTTCTTTACCATCAAGCCGGGAGAAACGACTACGGTGGACTTGGTGATGCGTGAAAGTAAGGATGATATTCAGGTGATCGGTAATTTCAATTCAGAATCTACTTATAAACCGATGGATAGCGATGAACTGAAGTCCATTCTTGCCACTACAGGACGTGGTTACTACATTGTAGCCGTACTGGGCGCCGGACAAGAACCTACCAACCATGCATTGCGCGATATCGCGGCATTGGGCAAGGACTTTGATGAATGGGGCAGAGGAATCGTGCTGTTGTTCCCCAATGAGGAGCAGTACAAGAAGTTCCGTCCGCAGGAATTCCCGGGATTACCGGCTACCATTACTTACGGTATTGATGTGGACGGTTCCATCCAGAAGCAGATTGCAGAAGGCATGAAGTTGTCTAACAAGACTATCTTGCCTATGTTTATCATTGGTGATACCTTTAACCGGGTGGTATTCGTGTCACAAGGATATACCATCGGGCTGGGTGAGCAGCTGATGAAGGTGATACATAAGTTGTAGAATTCAGTATAAACAAAAAGTAACGCGGATATTCAGCTTGAAACCCTGAATATCCGCGTTTAATATGATAATAACGTTTATGCTTGCTTATTACTTGTCATCATCCAAATCATCATCGTCATCGTCCCAGTCATCCTCTTTCTTTGATTTCTTGGGGTTGAGGCTTTTGTTTTTCTTTTCCAGTGCTTTGTCGTTTTCGTCTTTCAATGCCAGTTCGGACAAGGCGGCTTTTACTTTGTCAGGATCAGTAACATCCTTCAGATACTCTTCTATCTTTACAGTACCTCCCATAGATACTTTTGAGTTACGATAAATCATGCCGCTGTCTACGCTGCTCCGTCCGGAGAAATGAAATTCCGAAGTTCCGGTTTCTTCGGCAATCTTACGGATATTACCGGCATTCACACCGCATCCCGGCATGATGATGATTCGTCCGTCGGCCAGTTCTACCAATTCTTTTAAAAGAGGGATACCCTTTTCGGCGGTCGCTTCTTGTCCGGAAGTAAGGACCCGGTCGATACCCAGGCCGATAATCTGTTCCAAGGCCTCCTTGGGATTGCTGCACATATCAAAAGCGCGGTGGAAGGTGACACTCATCTCGCCTACCGCATTCATCAGTTTCTGCATCAAGGGTACATCGACATTGCCTTCTGCGGTAAGACATCCGAACACCACACCGTCCGCACCCAACTGACGTGCCACTTTAATATCATGCAACATGATTTCTTGCTCGATGGGAGAATATAGGAAATCTCCGCCACGGGGACGGATAATGACATGTAGTTTTGTTTGGTTCAATAATTGGCGTGCCATACGGATTTCGCCAAAAGACGGGGTTGTTCCGCCTTCCGGAATACCTGCACATAGTTCTACACGATAAGCACCGGCTTGTTGTGCCTTCACAGCACTTTCCACGGAGTTGGCGCAAATCTCGATTTTTGATTTGTTACTCATAAAGTTATTTAATAGTTAATTCAATCACATAACTAACGTCATCGGGCGCTTTGGGCTGTTTCAGCAATTTTCTTTCAATATCTCCGCTAGGGGACCATAAATGGTTTCTCTGCATGAGTTCATCCATTGGCCCAGTTCTTTACGGATGACTTTGTTCTTCATAATATATGAATTTGTCTGTGCAAAGATAGGCATAATGTAAGAGTGTGAGAAATATTTAGCGGAAAATTTTTTTAGTTAAAAAGCCGGTACTTCTCTCGGGGTGAGAGAAATATCGGCTTTCTGTCAGAATAGAATATATTATTGCACGTGGATGCGGTGCCCGTTGAATACGTTCATGCCCAGTTTGTTCATAATATATTTGATGGCAAGCTGCGCTTTTACGGAGTTGCCGGCATCGTCCAAAGGAGGCGCGAAGGCCGAAATACCCATTACACCCGGCATCACACCCATCACACCGCCTCCTACGCCGGTCTTGGCAGGGATTCCTGAGGTGTAAAGCCAGTCGCCTGTGTGCTGGTAGAAACCTACGGTAGCTATCATGGAGGTGATTTTCGGGGCGAGGGCCTTGTCGAACACTTGTTTGTTTGTATTCGGGTTCAATCCTTCGTTGGCGATGGTGGCTCCGCAGATGGACAATTGTTCCGCGGTGATGCCCATAGAGCACTGACGGGTGTAGAGGTCAAGCGACATATCAGGATCATCGTAGATACGGTTATAATTTTTCAATAACCAGGCGATGGAACGATTGTTGAAATTTGTTGCAGACTCCGATTTGTACAATTCGTCAATCAGTTGCGGGGCACTTCCGCATAGTTCGGTCATATTGTCTACGATGGCTTTCCACTTGCCGTCGCTGTTGCCTAGGGGTTGTACCATGCTGTCTGCCGAGATGGCCCCGGCGTTTACCAGTGGGGTGGAAGGGTGGTCGTTTTCCAACAGGATAGCCATGATGGAGTTGAACGGCAGTCCGGTAGCGTCGGCGCCAATCATTTCGAGCACCTTGGGGGCGCCGTATTGGCGGAGTACCAGGATAGCGGTCAGCACCTTGGAAACGGACTCGATACCGAAACGGTACTGAGAGTCACCCAGTTGGATGATTTCTCCGTTCATCAGACAGATACTGATTCCGAACAGTTTGGGATCAATATTTGCCAGATAAGGAATGTAGTCGGCGTTCTTACCGTCTGTATTGTCTTTATACAGATTGTAGGCCTCTTGTGCAGCATCCTTTATTTGCTGGATAGTTATAGTTCTTTCCATAAATTAATTTGATTGAAGTAACCATCCACCTTAACGGCGGATGGTTGCATTATTGTTATTTATGCTTATTTTTTAGCGGCGTTGCTATGGGCATTGTGAGTAAACACAGTACCTTTTACAGCGATATTCTTGTCTTGGGCGATGCGGGTAGGAGTGGGATATTCCAGTTTCTCGAACTCGCTGATGGCATTCTTGATGTCGTTCAACAACATATCCGCCATGTCACGGCTGAATCCCTGACGTACCACAACACGCATAACCACATAATTTTGAATGTTCTCCGGCAAGGTGTAGGCAGGAACCATCCATCCGCTTTGTTGTAATTTAGCCTGCAAATCGTACAGAGTCCATTTGGCGTTCTTTGCGTATTCGGGTTTCATGTACCAGATGAACAAAGGATTTACCACTTTGTCGCTGTAGTTTACGAACGGAGCCATCTTGGCTATTTCGCTGTGAATGTACTTGGTGATTTCCATGGAATTGTATTGGATGGCTTTGTATCCTTGGAATCCCAGACGGATAAACTGATAGTATTGGCCTAAAATCTGTGCGGCGGGGCGGCTGAAGTTCAAACCAACCTGTGTGATGTTCGCACCCAGATAATTGACACTGAATGACATGGCATCCGGAAGGTATTTCTTGTCTTTCCATACTACCCATCCCAGTCCCGGATAAACCAGTCCGAACTTGTGGCCGGAAGTGCTGATGGAAAGAACCCATTTCAAACGGAAGTCCCATTTCGTTTCGGGACTGAGGAACGGCAGGATGAAGCCACCGGTTGCGGCATCTACGTGGATAGGAATATCATAGCCGGTTTTGGCGTTGTAGGCATCCAGTGCTTTGTCTAATGCTTCTACGTCATCGTTCAGACCTGTCCATGTCACACCTTGGATAGGAACAATACAGATGGTGTTCTCGTCACACATCTTTAAGGCTTCTTCGGGGTCCAGGGTGGTCTTGTCCAGAGTAAGAGGTACTTGGCGCATCTCAATCTGCCAAAGTTGGGCGAATTTCTCCCATACAACCTGGAAACCGCTTGAAATGACGAAGTTAGGTTTGTCGGTCGGTTTGCCCTGGGCTTTACGTCTGTCTCTCCAGCGCAACCAGGCAGCTACACCACCCAGCATACAAGCCTCGCTGGAGCCGATGGCCAACGCTCCTGATTTCCATTTTGCCTGTTCGGGGGAATTCCATAGGTTGGCCATGATGTTGATACATTTGGCATTCATCACGGCGATACGCGGGTACTCTGTTTCATCAATATAGTTGATGTTGATAGCTTCGTTCATCAATTTGGTAGCATAATCGTCCATATAGGTGGTAACGAAAGTAGCCAGATTAAGACGAGGCTGGGTTTGGGCGAATGTTTCGTCTTTAACCATTTGATAAGCAATCTGCGGAGTGGTAGGTTCCATGGGAATGGTGTCTACCGGAGCAGGTTGCAGCATTTCGTTTGAACCAAACACGGCTGTTTTGGCGTCACCGTCTCTCAAATCACAATTACAATCTTTCATTTTTACTTAAAGTTTAGGTTAGTAATACAATGAAGAACGTGGGAGTTTCCCGCGTTTTTCTCCCTCAACATAGGGGTTGGTGAAAAGTTCCTTGATTTTATGTTTTTTAATGTAAGTAGGGGGAATACAAAAAAACGATGGGAATCATTGTACTATGAACGAAAAAGAGATACCTTTGTTTATACATAAAATCATTGGATGCCCGTATCCGATATTTTAGGGGTATGTAATTAAACAATAAGAAGGAAATATGAAGAAGCGTTATCCCATCGGCATTCAGAATTTTGATAAACTGCGTTTAGGAAATTAACATAGGCGTAAACTTTGACACTACCCGGCATAATATTTTGGAATGGAAAGTAAAGGAATAAACGATATGTCGCTTTGAACCAAACGTCTTTTGCCTTGTTGTGTATCTCATACAATAAATTACTACAAGTATGAAAGTACAGACAGGGCAGGGGACTATTCCCCTCATTACTTTAATAGGTATATTTTCCATTTCGGCATTAAATGCATTGCCGGGATTGGCGGTTTCTCCCATTTTGGGCGATTTGAATAAAATCTTTCCGTCTGCTACAGACTTGGAAATCCAGATGCTGTCCTCGTTGCCGTCACTTCTTATTATTCCTTTTATCTTGTTGTCGGGTAAGCTGACAGAGAAAGTGAACAACCTCTTGCTGCTGCAAATCGGCCTGGCCATCTTTGGGGTGAGTGGTATCCTTTATCTGCTCTCCAATAAGATGTGGCAACTGATAGCCATCAGCGCCATGTTGGGGATAGGGTCCGGGTTGATTGTTCCGCTTTCCACCGGATTGATATCCCGTTATTTTGTGGGAGCTTACCGTACGAAACAGTTCGGTTACAGTTCTGCCATAACCAATATCACCTTAGTACTGGCCACTACATTGACTGGCTATCTGGCGGAAGTGAACTGGCATTTGCCGTTTTTGGTTTATCTGTTTCCTTTTATATCCATTTTTCTTACTCATTATCTGAAGAAAGACCTCTCCAGTTATCATCCGTCTGATGATATTCCGTCTGATACCGCCAAAGAAATGGGCAAGAGGGGAATGAATGTCAAGGCCTTAATCAAGCTGATGGCTTTTTACGGTCTGGCTACTTATCTGGTAATCATTATCAGTTTCAACCTTCCTTTTCTGATGGAAGAGTACGGGCTTTCCAGTGGCAGGGCAGGAATATTGATTTCCTTGTTTTTCCTTGCTATCATGGCGCCGGGCTTTGTGCTGAACAGGATAGTGCAAGTGTTGGGGCGTCGCATCTATATGGTTTGTTTGTTGATGATAGCTTGTGGGATGGGAATTATTTTGCTCAGCCGTTCTGAGATATTGATTGCTTTGGGGTGTGTCCTGAACGGTCTTTCATACGGTATCATCCAGCCGTTGATTTATGATAAGACCTCTGATGTGGCCGTACCTCATAAGGTGACATTGGCACTTGCCTTTGTGATGGCTATGAATTATGTGGCTATCCTGCTTTGTCCTTTTATTGTAGATGCAGTACAGAGCTTGTTTCATTCTGACTCGCAGACTTTTGCTTTCTGGCTCAATTTGATGGTGGCGCTGATGGCCATGTTTGTGGTGATGAAGCAAGAAAAGTTGAGTTTATAAGAAAAATACCCACGTAATAACAGCATGAAGTATGAATAAACAAGTTGAAGCAAACCTTAGCATGGTTGTCTCCAAAGCGTTGGGAGGCCTTAATATGAACGCATTGAAATATCTTTTACCTTTGTGGATAGCTCCTGTGACAGGGGTTACTTTCCGATTGGTATTTGGGGCCGCCGCTTTTTGGCTTATCGATATATTTTGTAAACCCGAAGGCTCCACTACCCGTCAGAAATGGCAGCTTTTTATGTTAGGGGCTTTAGGTATTTACGGATATATGTTTTTTTATCTGCTGGGTATCAGTAAGACCACTCCGGTTTCCAGTTCCATCTTTGTCAGTTTGGAGCCTATATGGGTATTCATTATTGCTGTATTGTTTTATAAGGAAAAAGTAACTTGGATGAAAGTGCTTGGTATTGGAATGGGGTTGGGAGGAGCTATTCTTTGCATTTCTACACAACCTAGTGACGATCTTGCCTCTAATGCTCCGTTAGGTAATTTAATGTGTTTGGTCAGTTCGCTGGTTTATGCCGTCTATCTTGTTCTCAGCAATCGTCTGTTAAAAGGGGTGGGAAATATGACGATGTTGAAATATACCTTTTTAGGGGCGGCTGTCATGGCTGTTATTGTCAATACAATTTACGGCTTTGATGCTCCTATACTGAGAATGTCACTTTTCTCTACTCCTATGTTGGTCTTGCTTTTTGTTTTGGTATTCCCTACCACTATTAGTTATTTACTACTTCCCCTCGGATTGAAATATCTGAAAACTACATTGGTAGCTATTTATGGATATTTAATTTTGATTGTTGCTACGGTGGCCTCTTTTATTTTGGGGCAGGATCGCTTCTCATGGACGCAGTTGGCGGCGATTGTTCTTATTTGTGCCAGTGTTTATCTGGTAGAGGTGGCCGAGAGTAAAAGTGAAAAACAGATTATATCGAAATCCAGATAAGACACCGGGAAAAAAGTATAAGACCCTAAGAAAAAAATTATCGCGGTGTGTAATGTAAAGAAACTTACCGGCAAATGAATGAGCGAAAAAAAAGAATGCAACTTTACATCGAAAGCGAGTGTAAGGAATCAATTTTATTTGTAGCTTTGCACCCAATTAAAAAACAAGAGTGTTATACCTATGCTACAATTAGATGCAATATACAAGGCGGCTCATGTCCTGAAAGAGGTTGTCCGTCGCACTGATTTGATTTATGCTCCTCAGATAAATCCTGAGAGTACAGTTTATCTGAAGCCCGAAAACCTGCAATTCACAGGATCGTTTAAAGTGCGTGGTGCTTATTACAAGATTTCCCAATTGTCTGATGAAGAAAAGGCGAGAGGTGTGATAGCCTGTTCTGCCGGTAATCATGCGCAAGGGGTGGCATTGGCTGCCACTAAGTGTGGCATCAAGTCGTTGATTTGTCTTCCAGAGGGAGCACCTATATCTAAAGTTGAGGCTACGAAGCATTATGGGGCGGAAGTTTGTTTGGTTCCGGGAGTCTATGATGATGCTTATCAGAAAGCTCTGCAATTACGTGATGAAAAGGGATATACTTTTGTTCATCCCTTTGATGACGAGAATGTGATAGCCGGACAAGGTACTATCGGTTTGGAGTTATTGGAGGAAATGCCGGATGTGGAGGTAGTCATTGTCCCCATTGGTGGGGGCGGACTGATTTCGGGAGTGGCTTATGCGTTGAAGGCTTTGAAACCGTCTGTCAAGGTATATGGTGTACAGGCGTTGGGTGCGGCCAGTATGGCAAATTCTATTCTTCATTCGCGTATTGAGCGTCTTCACTCTGTTTCCACTTTTGCCGATGGAATCGCGGTGAAAGAGCCGGGAACAAATACTTTTGACTTGGTTAATCAGTATGTGGACGGAATTGTAACTGTGACCGAGGATGAGATTGCCGCAGCTATTCTGGCATTGATAGAACGCCAGCGGATTGTTGCAGAGGGGGCGGGAGCTGTGTCCGTTGCTGCAGCCATGTTCAATAAGGTACCGGTAAAGGGTAAGAAAACTGTTTGCCTGGTGTCTGGAGGTAATATTGATGTGACGATATTGAGCCGTGTCATCAGTCGCGGTATGGCAAAGTCGGGACGTACCTATGCAGTAACTTTGGACTTGATAGACAAACCGGGGCAGCTGTTGGGAGTCAGCAAAATTATCGCAGAGCAGGGAGGAAATGTAATTTCTGTACATCATGAGCGAAATAGTGAGAGTGCAGATGTCACCGGATGTGCCCTTCGTGTCGTTATGGAAACCAGAAACGAGGAACATATAGCATCCATTCGTCAAAAACTGTTGGATGCAGGCTATGTGATAATGAAATAAATTATATACTTTACAAGTAGAAAGGGGGGGGGTTAAAATTTTCCTCCCTTTCTTGTTTCTAATTTTAATTTCTCCACACAAAAAATCGATTTTTATAGTGAAAATATCATTTTATACTTCTTAGAATCCAATTAAAATCGTACATTTGCCGCAGTTTTGTAATGTAGAGTTTGCAAAAATGACCGATATAATCAAACATCGTGGTATTGTGGAAAACATTGAAGGTTCTCATGTGCGGGTGAGAATCGTACAAACTTCTGCCTGTTCGGCTTGTAGTGTGAAAGGGCATTGCAATGCATCTGAAAGTAAAGAGAAACTGATTGATGTTTTTGACATGAAGGCATCTTCTTACCGCATAGGTGAGGAGGTGATGATTTATGGTACCACTTCCATGGGGATGCAAGCCGTATTGCTGGCTTTTGGTATCCCTTTCTTGGTATTGCTGATTACTTTATTTATTTCCATGCGTTTTACGGGGGGGGATGAGTTAAGGTCGGCGCTTGTTGCTTTGTCAGCCTTGCTCCCGTATTACCTTATCATATATGTATGCAGGAATAAGTTGAGCAAGAAGTTTTCATTTACGCTTGAACCAATAAAAAATAATTAATAAATAACTAACTAAAATTTATGGATTTAATTCTGGTTGCAGTAATTTCGTTGGGAGCGATTGGCTTGATTGCCGCGGTAATCTTGTATGCCGCTTCTAAGAAGTTTGCTGTGTATGAAGATCCGCGGATTGCCAAGGTGAGCGAAGTGCTTCCTCAGGCGAATTGCGGTGGATGTGGTTATCCCGGTTGCTCTGGTTTTGCTGGTGCCTGCGTGAAGGCTGCCGATACCGGTTCGCTGGAGGGTAAGTTATGTCCGGTTGGTGGTGCTCCGGTAATGGAGAAAGTAGCTGCCATTTTGGGATTGGAAGCCGTTGCTGCCGAACCGAAAGTTGCGGTGGTAAGATGTAACGGTAGTTGTGAAAATCGCCCTCGTACTGCTCTGTATGACGGAGCTAAATCGTGTGCCATCGCTCATGCCACTTCAGGTGGTGAGACGGGTTGTACATTCGGTTGTCTGGGTTGTGGTGATTGTGTGGAAGTGTGTCAGTTTGATGCTATTCACATGAATCCTGAAACCGGCCTTCCGGAAGTGGACGAAGAAAAATGTACAGCTTGTGGGGCTTGTAGCAAAGCTTGTCCGCGTAAGATCATTGAAATTCGTCCGAAAGGAAAGAACAACCGCCGCGTAGTGGTGATGTGTGTGAACAAGGATAAGGGAGCTGTTGCCAACAAGGCTTGCAAGGCTAGTTGTATTGGTTGTGGAAAGTGTGTGAAAGTGTGTCCGTTCGAAGCCATTACGTTAGAGAATAATTTGGCATACATTGATCCGGCTAAGTGTAAATCTTGCCGTAAATGTGAATCGGAATGTCCGAAAGGGGCTATCCAAGCTATTAATTTCCCGCCACGTAAACCGAAGGTAGAAGTGCCGGCTGGTGAGGCTGCTGCAAAACCTGCTGCAAAAGTAGAGGCTTCAAAGGTGGAAACTCCGGAAGCGGTGAAAGCTGAGGCTCCGAAAGCGGAAGCATAATCAAAATTCAAAGTAAGTAAAAATTAAAAAGATATAACAGTGAAGACATTTAGAATTGGTGGAGTACATCCAGCAGAAAATAAATTGTCAGCAGGCAAAGCCATTGAAACCCTTGCACTTCCTAAGCAAGCGGTATTTCCTTTGTCACAGCATATCGGTGCTCCTGCTACTGCCATCGTGAAAAAAGGCGATGTGGTGAAGGTAGGTACGAAGATTGCTGAGGCGGGTGGCTTTGTTTCAGCAGCCATCTTCTCGTCTGTATCCGGTAAAGTGAACAAGGTAGACGCCGTAATCGATGCAAGCGGTTACCGCAAGCCGGCTATCTTTATCGATGTGGATGGTGACGAATGGGAAGAATCAATAGACCGCAGTTCGACATTGGTGAAAGAGTGTGCTCTCACACCCGAAGAAATCGTTGCTAAAGTGAAAAATGCAGGTGTAGTAGGTATGGGCGGTGCTTGTTTCCCTACTCATGTGAAACTTTCTCCTCCTCCGGGCTGCAAGGCGGAATGTGTAATTATCAATGCTGTAGAGTGTGAGCCTTACCTCACTGCCGATCATCGTTTGATGTTGGAAAAGGCAGACGAAGTACTGGTGGGCGTAAGCATTCTGATGAAAGCTGCAAAAGTAACCAAGGGATATATCGGTATTGAAAATAATAAACCGGATGCTATTAAGTTGATGACTGAAAAAGCTGCTCAATATCCCGGTATAGAGGTGGTTCCCTTGCAAGTGAAATATCCGCAAGGTGGTGAGAAACAGTTGATAGATGCTGTGATCGGTCGCCAGGTTCCTGCTCCTCCCGCTATTCCTATCAATGTGGGTGCGGTAGTTCAGAATGTAGGTACTGCATTTGCCGTTTATGAAGCCGTTCAGAAAAACAAACCTTTGTTTGAACGCATTGTAACCGTTACAGGTAAGTCTGTCAGAAATCCATCTAATTTTCTCACCCGTATGGGGACTCCGATGAGCCAGCTGATTGATGCGGCTGGCGGTTTGCCCGAAGATACGGGAAAAGTGATTGGTGGTGGTCCGATGATGGGTAAAGCACTGGTTAATACAGAAGTTCCTATTTGTAAAGGTAGTTCGGGTGTGCTGATTATGAATGATAAGGAAGCTGCCCGTGCGGAAGCTCAGCCCTGTATCCGCTGTGCCAAGTGTGTTAACGTGTGTCCCATGGGACTGGAGCCTTTTTTATTGGCAACACTTTCAGCTCATAAGGATTGGGAGAGAGTAGAGAAAGAAGATGTAATGTCGTGCATCGAGTGCGGTTCGTGTCAGTTTACATGTCCGTCTCATCGTTATTTGCTGGACTATATCCGTTTGGGTAAGGGCACAGTAGGCGGTATTATCCGTGCACGTAATGCTAAAAAATAATTCGACAAAATAGTATGGCTAATAAATTAATAGTATCATTATCGCCTCACGTTCATAGCGGTGACAGCATACAGAAGAATATGTATGGTGTACTCATTGCGTTGATACCTGCGTTGCTGGTGTCATTTTATATGTTCGGACTGGGCGCCGTGGTGGTGACCTTGACCTCGGTTGCCGCTTGTGTATTCTTCGAATGGGCGATTACCAAGTTTATTTTGAAGAGAGAACGCTCTACCATCTGTGATGGTTCGGCTATTATAACCGGTGTGTTGCTGGCATTCAATCTGCCTTCCAACTTGCCGCTTTGGATTATTATCATCGGTGCGTTGGTGGCAATCGGTGTGGGCAAGATGACTTTCGGCGGATTGGGTTGTAATCCTTTTAATCCTGCGTTGGTAGGTCGTATCTTCTTGCTGATTTCTTTTCCTGTGCAGATGACTTCATGGCCGTTGGTTCAACAATGGGGAAGTTATACCGATGCTGAAACCGGTGCTACTCCGCTGGCATTGATGAAAATGGCTGTAAAGGGTGATGTAAATGCTTTAGGTCAGTTGCCCGATACATTAAGTCTGTTTCTGGGTAATAACCCGGGTTCGCTAGGTGAGGTGAGTGCATTGGCTTTATTGCTTGGCCTGGGATATATGCTATGGAAAAAGATTATTTCCTGGCATATTCCTGTATCTATTCTGGTGACTGTATTTGTATTTGCCGGTCTGATGCATTTGGTTGATCCGGTGGCTTACGCATCTCCGTTGGCTCACTTGTTTACAGGTGGTTTGATGTTGGGTGCTATTTTCATGGCAACCGACTATGTTACTTCGCCTATGACTCATAAAGGTATGATTATATACGGTGTGGCTATCGGTTTCCTGACCGTGGTTATCCGTTTGTTCGGTGCATATCCCGAAGGTATGTCTTTCGCTATATTCATTATGAACGCATTCACTCCGTTAATCAATACTTATTGTAAACCTAAAAGATTCGGGGAGGTCGTGAAGAAATGAAAAAACTAGAATCATCTTTGAAAAACATGGTTGTCGTACTGACGGCGATTACTGTGATTGCAACCGGACTTTTGGCTTATGTCAACCAACTGACTGCCGGTCCTATTGCTGAGGCTAATGCAAAAGCTTTGAGTGACGCTATTGCAGTTGTAGTTCCGGGGTTTGATAACAATCCTGCGGAAGCTCCTGAAACTATAGAATTGGATGGTGCTACTTATAAAATATATAAGGCAACCAAGGGTGGCGAATTTATTGGTGCTGCCGTAGAATCTTCTGCCAATGGTTTTGGTGGCGCTTTGAGTGTGCTGGTAGGTTTTGACAAAGAGGGAAATATCATAGACTATTCTTTGTTGAGCCATGCTGAGACTCCGGGCTTGGGGTCAAAGGCGGCTGATTGGTTTAAGAAAGGTGCAAAAGGCGACATTACCGGTATGAATCCGGGACAGGGAGCATTGGTGGTAAATAAGGATGGTGGTCAGATAGATGCTATCACAGCTTCTACCATCACTACACGTGCTTTTCTAAAAGCTGTGAACAATGCTTATGCAGCATATAGTGGTCAGAATGTGGATGGCGCTAGTGGTGCAACTCAGCAAGTGTCTGAAACTGTTGCCGAAAATGCTACTGCCTGCGATGCTCAATGTGAAGGAAACGAGGCATGTAAGCAGGTTTGTGACTCTACAGCCTGTAAGACTGTTTGTAGCGATAAATGTGATCCTGCTAACTGCGATAAGGCAGACTGCAAAAAAGTAGAATGTCCCAAGCAAGATTGTAAAAATAAAAAATAAGGAAGGAGCAGACTATGAATAATTTTAAAGTATTGATGAACGGGATTGTAAAAGAGAATCCCACGTTTGTACTCCTTTTGGGTATGTGTCCTACATTAGGAACAACATCTTCTGCCATCAATGGTATGGGGATGGGATTGGCTACGGCTTTTGTATTAATCTGTTCTAATGTTGTAATTTCGGCCATTAAGAATTTGATACCTGATATGGTGCGCATTCCGGCCTTTGTTGTGGTTATTGCATCATTCGTAACCTTGTTGCAGATGATTATGCAGGCATATGTGCCGGCACTTTATGCTACTTTGGGCTTGTTTATCCCATTGATCGTAGTAAACTGTATTCTGCTGGGACGTGCCGAAGCTTTTGCAGCAAAGAACGGTCCCGTGCCTTCATTCTTCGATGGACTGGGTATGGGGCTCGGATTTACTCTTGCATTGACTATCCTTGGTGGTGTACGTGAGTTCCTAGGCACAGGCAAGTTGTTTGATATCACTATCATGCCTGAGCAATACGGAATGTTGATTTTCGTTCTCGCACCGGGAGCCTTCATTGCATTGGGATACCTTATTGCGATTGTGAATAAACTGAAGAAAGCATAACCCGTAAAAAGTAAGAATATGGAATATATATTGATATTTATCACCGCTATATTTGTGAACAACATTGTGTTGTCACAATTCTTGGGTATCTGCCCGTTCCTCGGTGTATCCAAAAAAGTTGAGACAGCTACGGGTATGGGTGCGGCTGTTGCATTCGTGCTTACCATCGCTACCATTGTTACCTATCTTATCCAGAAATTTGTACTCGATGCTTTCGGGCTGGAATATTTGCAGACTATTGCATTTATCCTTGTCATTGCAGCATTGGTACAGATGGTGGAAATCATATTGAAGAAAGTGTCTCCTGCCCTTTATCAGGCATTAGGAGTATTCCTTCCGTTGATAACCACTAACTGCTGTATTTTGGGTGTAGCTATCTTGGTCATTCAGAAAGATTTTGATTTGTTGACTGGCGTGGTTTACGCCTTCTCGACAGCTCTTGGTTTTGCTTTGGCTATGGTATTGTTTGCAGGTATCCGTGAACAATTAAGTTTGGTGAATATACCTAAAGGAATGCAGGGAATGGCTATCGCATTGGTTACTGCCGGTCTGCTGGCAATGGCATTCATGGGATTTTCAGGTGTAGACAAAGGTTTGGGTGTTCTGTTTGGAATAGAATAGTTCACTTCATCGTTAAAATAAACCGATTCAGAAGTCCGGAGCACAGCTTCGGACTTTTTTATTAGAAAGAAATCCATTGTTCTTGTCCGTAAATTCAATTTTTATGCTTATTTTTGCATTAGAATTAATAGAGAGATTAAATGGCTATGACCTTGATTGTACTCGCGGCCACTATGGGGAATAAATATGGTGGATTGAAACAGCTGGAGGGAATAGGTCCTAATGGCGAAACAATATTAGATTTTTCCATATATGATGCCGTAAGAGTCGGATTTAATAAGATCGTATTTGTCATAAGCAGACATTTTGAACAAGAATTCAAGAAACTGGTATCAGGCAAATATGAACATGTGGTAGAAGTGGAGTATGTTTATCAGGATGTGGAAACGATTCCTGAAGAAAAGCGTAATCCGAAACGCAAAGCACTGTACGGCTCGGTAAGAGCTGTTTTGATGGGAGAAGAGTTGATTGACTCTCCATTCGGTGTGATAAATGCCGTGAACTTTTACCAAAGAGAAAGTTTTGAATTGTTATATGATAATCTGGTGATGTTGGGAGAAGCTGACTACCATAGTTTCAATATTTGCTACAGGCTGAGAAATGTATTGGCGGAAAGCGGAGGGGTTACCCGTGGTATTTGTGAAGTGGATGAAAAGGGATATCTGTTGTCCGTTACAGACCGTGTAGGAGTAGAACGGATAAGTGGAAATCCGATGTATCCTAATGAATTACATAAATGGGTAGCTTTGGATGACAACAGCTTGGTTTCAATGAATATGTGGGGATTTACTCCGCAGGTATTTGGTGAGATGAAGAAGGCGTTCGATAAGTTTATAGATGAGAATGGAATGGATATGAAAGCTCATTATTCTATTCCGGCTTTTATGAATGAGCGTATTGCTGACGGAGTTAGGGTGAAAGTGATTGAGACACCTGCCAGATGGATGGGGTTGGTATCGCATGATGACAAGATACAAGTCCTGCTTCGTATCAATGATATGATACGAAAAGGGATTTACCCGTCGAAGTTGTTTTGAACCTATTAGAAAACGACAGAATATTAAGTATTATGAAAGAAAGAATTTTAGTAACAGGAGGAACCGGCTACATCGGTTCTCATACGGTAGTAGAGCTGCAAAATAGCGGTTACGACGTAGTGATTGTGGACAATTTGTCCAATTCAAGCGCCGATGTGGTAGATAATATAGAAAAGGTTTCAGGAATCCGTCCTGCATTTGAAAAGTTGGATTGCTTGGATTTTGAGGGAATGGACAAGCTGTTTACTAAATATCCGGGCATAAAAGGTATTATTCATTTTGCGGCTAGCAAGGCTGTGGGTGAATCGGTACAAAAACCGTTGTTGTATTATCGCAATAACTTGGTTTCATTGATTAACCTGTTGGAGTTAATGCCGAAACATGGAGTAGAAGGTATTATTTTTTCATCATCATGTACGGTGTATGGTCAGCCCGATGTTCTTCCTGTAACGGAAGAGGCTCCGATTAAGAAGGCTGAGTCTCCGTATGGTAATACAAAACAGATCAATGAAGAAATTATTCGTGATACAGTTGCTTCGGGATCGCCTATTAATGCTATTATGTTGCGTTACTTTAATCCTATTGGCGCACATCCCACTGCATTAATAGGTGAATTACCTAATGGTGTTCCACAAAACTTGTTACCCTACGTTACTCAGACAGCAATGGGTATTCGTGAAAAACTGAGTGTGTTTGGGGATGATTATGATACACCGGACGGTTCTTGCATCCGTGACTATATATATGTAGTGGATTTGGCGAAGGCTCACGTTATCGCAATGGATCGCATTTTGAATAACAAGCAGAAGGAGAAGGTGGAAGTCTTTAATATTGGAACGGGTAAAGGCGTTTCTGTATTGGAACTGATCAATACATTTGAAAAAGCTACCGGTGTGAAACTTAATTATCAGATCGTGGGTCGTCGTGCCGGAGATATTGAGAAGGTATGGGCTAATCCTGACTTCGCTAATAAGGAGTTGGGATGGAAGGCAGAAGCCAATTTGGAGGACACTCTACGTTCAGCTTGGAACTGGCAGTTGAAGCTAAGAGAAAGAGGAATTCAATAAGAATTAAGATATTTTTAGAAAGACCGATGAACAAAGGACGCTAGTGTGGCGTTTTATAGATGCAAATAACCTGAAACCCCTCTTGGATATGTGAATACCTGATTGGCGGTAGTTATGTTACTCAAAACATAGAGCAGGCTAAAAAATTGCATAGTAGTTTTGTCGTGTTTTATTTTGTGTTTGTGTTGTGGCTGTTCTCCGACGTGAGTCGGGGGACAGTTTTTTTTGACTATTTAGTTGTTTTTTAGTTATTTATGGCTATATTTGTCGAAAATAATCACGCACTACTTTATGAAAACAAAATTTTGGATCATCTGCTTATCAGTTTTCTTTGTGTCTTGCTTGCGTAATATGCATGATATATACACGGGGGGAGGGGAAGAAGGGGAGGAAAAAATCAATAAAGACGATTTTTTTGATTTTACTACTGTCCGTAATAGTCAACTTATTATTGATTATGGTGTGAAAGTACAGACTGCTTTTTATCTGTATGATGAATATCCTATGGAATTAGTTGAAAATACTTGGGAGTTTAAAGATATAAATCCCATTTATGCTGCTTCGACTGATATGAATGGTAGATTTTTTTCAAAAGTATCTTTGCCGGCTTATTTGAAAAAGGTATGGCTGGTAACTGATAATGTGTTGGTCGTATCACCTGTTGAATTGGAATTACTATCTGACGGACTAACCTTTAATTATGTTGATTATAAGGCACAACTGTCTGCCGATGGGCGTTCTAGAGCAGTAATGGGAGGAGTGAGTTATCCTGACGGATATGATGTATTGGGTAATTGGAATGAAAATGGGGTTCCTGATTATTTGTTGCCTGAAAAGTTGGATATACCTGGTGCTTTTTTAGAGAGATGCAGTAATTTAAGCCGTTCTATAGTAGTAGATAATCGTAATTTGTTGGAAAGATTTCCGGAACTGCGTACTTCAGGGAGTAATGATATGGTAATAACTAAATCTACAGGTTTGGTAGCGACTTATTTTAATTTCTCGTCTACTACGTGGGAGGATATGGTTGCTTATTATACTTATAAAGAAGGAGAGTCCGTGGACATGGCTACCATAAAAAAGACCATCCTGATTCCTCGTTCCAGTAGGAATGCTCCTAAATCTTTAGTCGGTGAGCAAATAAAACTAAAATATTGGAATAAGGAACAAAGCAAGTATGAAGATGAATTCCCCCAAGGCACTCATATTGGATGGATTTTATTGGGAATGGGATTTGGAAAAGAAAAGGGTGTTTTTCCTCGTTATTCTAATCCTGCATATAACGATAATAAAGAGCAACGTTCAGTTTTGTTAAGTGATCCGGAACTGGACAATTGTTTCTTTATGGCTATGGAAGATAATGTGGACATGCGTTTTAATGATGTACAGTTTGCTATTATGGCATCTGCTTCTTCTTCTGTAGAACCTACTCCTAATATACCGGATGAAGTAAATAAGGGTGAAATTTCGTATGTAGTCAAAGGGTCTTTGGCTTATGAGGACAATTGGCCTGATAAGAATGATTATGATATGAATGATGTTGTGATATATTATTCCAGTACAGTTGTGAAAGATAAATCTTCTAACGCATTGGTGCGCACCACTACTACTTTTACTCCGATGAATGATGGTGCTACTTATACAAATGGGTTTGGTTTCCAGTTGGATTACGTAGGGAAGGAGCATATCGATTTGGTGCAGGTGAGTCAAGAAGGTAATGTGATCGGAAAAAACTTTGAGCCGGGAATAGAAAAGCCTGTATTAATACTTTTTTCTGATATAAAGCCTGTTCTCAAAAAGCCTGTGACTGTAGTGATCGGATTTAAAAAATATGATAAAGTAAGCGATATGGATGCTTATCCGCCTTACAATTCTTTCATTTTTGTGAATAAACGTTCTCATGAAGTACATTTGTCAGGCTATAAGCCGACAAGCGTAGCTGATGAGAGTTTACGTGGTACGGGTAGTGATTTGAGTCAAGATTCCAATGGTACCCCAATGTATTATATAGCAGAAGATAATATGCCTTTCGCTATAAATATCAGTAACAGTGAATTTAGATGGCCTTCAGAGAAGGTGTCTATTACCACCTATTATCCCGAGTTTAAACAGTGGAGAGATTCTTTTGGTGCGGATTATAAAGATTGGTATTTACACCCCAAAGAATAATAAAGGGTGAAAAGTACTGTTGTTTTTGATAAATCAGATTAACAGGACTTTTTACTTGAAAAAATGTCACCTTTTGAAGCCAAGTGATTCAATCTTTTTGTACTTTTGCGGACAATATGATTTTATAAAGGAAAACTCACATGGATTCAGTCTTTATTACGACGCGTAAGCAACGGGTTATCAGAGAACTAAGGGATTATATGTTGATTGCTCTTGGTATGCTGATGTATGCTATCGGATGGACCGTCTTTTTGTTACCTAATGACCTTCCTTCAGGTGCGGTGCCAGGTATTGCTTCTATTGTTTATTGGGCTACCGGTTTGCCGGTTCAGTACACCTATTTGGGAATAAACGGAGTATTGTTGATACTTTCTTTGGTTATTTTGGGATGGAAGTTTAGTGTGAAAACCATCTATGCTGTATTTGTGCTGACTTCTATTCTGCCTATCATACAGGATTTGACAGGGGGAGAGTCTTTAATACATGATCAACCTTTCATGGCTTGTGTCTTGGGAGCCTTTTTCTGCGGAGGTGGTATTGGTGTCGCTTTTTCTGCCAATGGTAGCACAGGAGGTACGGATATTATAGCTGCTATTGTCAATAAGTATCGTGATATTACTTTGGGCCGGGTTATTTTGATGTGTGATTTGGTTATTATCTCTTCCAGTTATTTTGTATTGCATGATTGGGAGAAGGTGGTATATGGATATGTTGTCTTGTTTATATCCAGCTTTGTCTTGGATCAGGTGGTAAATAGTGCTCGTCAGTCAGTGCAATTCTTTATCATTTCGAAGAAGCATGAAGAAATAGGGCATCGCATAAATAAAGATCTTCATCGAGGGGTGACGTTCATTGACGGAGTAGGTTGTTATACCGGTGCGGGTGTGAAAATGATGTTTGTGCTGGCAAAAAAACGTGAGTCTACTACTATATTCCGTTTGATAAAAGATATCGATCCGAACGCATTTGTATCACAAAGTGCTGTCATTGGTGTATTTGGAGAAGGCTTTGATAGAATAAAGGTGAAATAAGAGTTCCGAAGTTAAAAAATAGAATAAGGGCGTTCTGAATGGACGCCTTTTTTTATGTCTGTTTTTTGAATGAACTTCAAAGGATATAAGACTTTGTTAACTGAGTAAACTTTCATAATGTAAGTTTGTTGTCTGTTTTGCAGCAATAAACATGTATAAAATAATATTTTAAAATTATATCAGATTATATTTTGATATCAAAATGTTAGTTTATACCTTTGCTATATAAAATAAGAAATGATAAACTAATAAATAACCTGATCATGGAAACAAAACTTACAGAAGAAACCCGAGTAGAAAGTGATTTAATTGGTGCCCGCGAAATTCCGGCCAGTGCATTGTATGGTGTGCAAACTCTAAGAGGCATAGAAAATTTCCCAATTAGTAAATTTCATCTAAATGAATATCCGTTGTTTATTAACGGTCTTGCCATTACGAAAATGGCAGCTGCAATGGCTAACTATGAGTTAGGTTTATTAACTAAAGAACAAAAAGATGCCATAGTATTGGCGTGTCAGGAAATCTTAAATGGTGAGCATCATGAGCAATTCCCGGTGGATATGATTCAGGGAGGTGCCGGTACTTCTACCAATATGAATGCTAATGAAGTCATTGCTAACCGTGCTTTGGAGATTATGGGACACAAACGTGGCGAGTATCAATATTGCTCTCCTAATGACCATGTGAACTGCTCACAATCAACGAATGATGCTTATCCCACTGCAATCCATATTGGTATGTATTATTCTCATCTTCGTTTTCTTCCTTATTTGGAATCGCTGATTGGTGCATTCCATAAGAAAGGAGAGGAGTTTGCACATATCATCAAAATGGGGCGTACTCAGTTGGAAGATGCCGTACCTATGACTTTAGGTCAGACATTCAATGGTTTTGCCAGTATATTGAGAGACGAAATTCGTCATTTGAATGAAGCGGCGGCAGACTTCCTGACAGTAAATATGGGTGCTACCGCTATTGGTACAGGCATTTGTGCGGAACCGGGATATGCAGAAAAATGTGTGGAAGCATTGTGTGAAATTACAGGTTTTGATTTCAAATTGTCGTCAGATTTGGTAGGAGCTACTTCAGATACTTCCTGCTTGGTAGGTTATGCTTCAGCTTTAAAAAGGGTAGCCGTAAAAGTAAATAAAATATGTAATGATTTACGTTTGCTGGCCAGTGGACCGCGTTGTGGTTTAGGAGAATTCAACCTTCCGGCTATGCAACCGGGATCTTCTATAATGCCAGGTAAGGTGAATCCGGTGATTCCTGAAGTGATGAATCAGATTTGTTATAAAGTAATAGGTAACGAACTATGCGTGACTATGGCTGGCGAAGCTGCTCAAATGGAACTGAATGCTATGGAACCGGTGATGGCACAGTGTTGTTTTGAATCTGTAGATTTAATGGTCAATGGTTTTGAAACCCTGCGTACACGTTGTGTAGAAGGTATTACTGCTAATGCGGAACGCTGCAAGATTGAAGTGCATAACAGTATTGGTGTAGTAACCGCATTGAATCCGATTATTGGTTATAAAAATTCTACAAAGATTGCAAAAGAAGCGTTGGAAACAGGTAGAAGTGTCTATGAACTGGTCTTGGAACATGGTATTTTAAATAAGGAAGAGTTGGATACAATTCTAAGTCCGGAGAACATGTTGAAACCGGTAAAATTGGATATTAAGCCTAGAAGATAAATTTATTTCACCACAGACTACAGGAAAGTAAAGAACTTGTTTTATGAAGCCGGCTTCAATATTTGTAAAGCCGGCTCCATGAGTGTGGCACTAGTTTTATTCCTGCCGATAAATTAATTTCTAGAAATCCGGCATAGTGTTTTGTCACCGCTATAGCGTATAAATTGTTTTTTCATATTTTATCAGCAGATAGTTTGCGTAGTCTGTGGTATACTTTTTTAGAACTTTCTGAATGTGAGGCGTGCATAATCAGATTTCAGAATTAGTTTCTTGCCTGTTGCTTTTTCCACTTTAAGATGATTAATAGCTTGATTAAGTCCGAAAGGTTTCAATTCATTCAGTGTCGTTAGTTTTTCTTCATCTTCCCGGTGGCGGAATTCACTCATGGTTACCTCATCTCCTTTATAAGAGAAACGTCCGATATGAGTGCCTCCATTTCCACCTTTGGCACTGATTTCCACCAAATGTAACTGGATACTATAATAAATGCGGTTACATTCTTCTATTTTTCCATTAGTATATTCTATAGTCATTAATTGCCATCTGCCATCTAATTTGCCATTGATGGGAGCTTTGTCACAACTGCTGATTCCCAGCATAAAGAGTATGAATAATAATATTTGTTTCATATGTTGATTGGGTTGACAGTTAAAACTTTTATTTATTGCCTGATTTGATAATTCCTTGTTTGCGGATAACCAGCATTCCACCATAATTATTTCCAAGCATGCTGCCGCGATCCATAGCTCCGGATACAGTGAAACTCCATCCTTTCAGTTGTTGTGGAGCATAAGTTACTTCAAACAAAGAGTTGAATTGTTTCTTTATTTCATTCAGAGGATTATCATAAGTACCCCAATGACGGGAGTAGGAGAGTAGCATACGATAACTCAGCGATTGGCAGGGGGAACCGCAGAATCCTATGTGATGTGCCAGTACACGGTTGCTGATAAAAGTAATCTGTCCATTCTTGTTGTAAATAGGTCCGGGAAGTAGAGGATTGCCTATTCCCATTCCCCAATGCTGCCATCCTTGATAGAGGTAATGATTGTAATAATTATCTTTAGCACTGATTTGCTCTTCAAACTCCCCCCAAAAGGAATCATACAGCATAGGTCCGGTTTGATCCTTTGTTCCTAATCCTTCGTATACAAAAGTATCAATGAAGCGGTTTTTTGGAAAAGTTATTTCCAGTCCGATGTGTCCGTCTTTCCAGCGTCCGTATTGGAAAAACATTTGGGAGTGATCGTCGAAATAATGTTCATAATAGATTTTTACCTTCCACTGGTTAAGATAAGCTGTTGCGGCAAAATTCCAACTACCGACATGGTTTCCGTAGATGTTTACTTGTTCGCCTTCGGGTGTGGTATCATCTCCAGCCATAGGAACCAATACGCGCATAAAGTCAACAAACCGGGTAGGCATATCTATTACAGGCTCTTTTTGTCCTGCAATATATTGGTCTCCGCCGAATTGAGCGGACATTTGTATTCCTCCTTCAAATTCTACCGGAAAATGTTCTTTGTTTCCTACTTTGGCGAAAAGCGATTTACTGTGGTAAAGTACATCAATGGCATATTTGTTACCTATGGAAGTGAAATGTTCCTGCCATTTGTCATCAGTAAAACGTCCATAGGCTATGTGTCCTTTCAAATAAAGCCATTTATGGGTACCTGGTATGGCTACATAATAGGGAACTTCCAAGCGTACTTGGGGAATGGGGCGGGCATTATTTGATTCTACCATGCCTCCACTGCTTAACTTGGAATTCTTTAATTCGGGCAAGCGTTCTTTACTGCCGATGCTCAGGTTCAACCATCGGTAGCTAAGGTCTGCATAGGCCTGTTGGATGATGAATGAGGAGGTGAAATTGTAGGCGGTTGCCAAATCCAGTCCTGCACTGAAGCCGAAATGTTGGTTTAATGGCATTGTGTGTGCAATTCCTGCCCGTAAATAACCATTTTCAGTATTGACAGAAGATAAACCTTGCCTATTGGCAGTAAGCCACATAGGTGCGTAAGTTCCTTTACCCGATGTTCCTCCCATCTCAACGGTATATTCTGTTTTGACAGGGAATTGGGCATTGATGTGCTGCGTAATGGATATTAACAGAAATAGTAATAAGAATAGTTGTATTTTCTTCATTTAGTTTATGTGTTTTGGTTTAGTGTAAAGTTTGCTAAAACGAAGCAGATTTATCAGTCTGCCATCCTGAACTTTTGTGAAAGATTTGGTTTCTAATCACTTTATGTATATGAAAAGCTTCACTAATGCCCAGAATGGCAAACTATATAATCATATCAGCAAAAGTTTTGACATATTTATTTTCCTCCGGCAGGCAGGTTTTTCAACCAGTAATCAGCCATTGTCTTTCGCAGATGCAAGCTGGTTCCCTCACCTTCATAAATTCCATGGGAACGCATAGGGTAAGAAATCTGTGAGAAGATCTTTCCGTGCCGTACCAGTTCATTGACCAACATTTCACAATTCTGGTAATGGACATTATCATCTCCTGTACCGTGAATTAACAGCAAGTTGCCTTTCAATCCTGCTGCATACGAGATGGGAGACCCTTTGCGGTAACCCTCCGGATTATTTTGAGGGGTGTTCATGTAACGTTCTTGATAAATCGTGTCATACAGACGCTGGTCTGCTACAAAAGCAATGGCAATGCCTGTGTGGAAAACATCGGGATAACGGAACATACTATTCAGAGTCTGGCTGCCTCCACCACTCCAGCCGGTGATACCGATACGTGTGGTGTCAATGAAAGAGTATTGACGTGCCAAGTCTTGGATGCCTCTTGCCTGATCTTCACTGGCAAAGGTTCCGACTTCTCCATAAATACATTTGCGCCATTCGCGTCCACGGGGTGCATTGGCACCACGGTTCTCGATGCTGACTATGATATACCCCAGGTTTGCCAAGTATTGGTGCCATAAACTTCCTCCGCTCCATACATCCTGTACAGTGGCGTTGGCAGGTTCTCCATAGACATCAATTATGACCGGATATTTTTTGCTGGGATCAAAGTTTACGGGTTTGATCATCCATGCATCCAGTTCCAATTCTCCTGAACGGGTTTTTACAAATTCTTTTGGTTGTAGCCCCAAGGCTTTGTATTGCTCCTTGGCTTTTGCATTGTCAGTAATCAGACGTACACTTTTATGGGCAGGGAAAGACACCATGTCGATTACAGGGGGAGTTTCCGAGTTACTGAATGTATGGACTGCCCATTTGCCGGACGGTGACATGATATAACGATGTTGCCCGCTTTGGTCAACAGGACTTAGCCGCTTTACCTCTCCATTGCCGAAAAGACGTGCCTGGTAGAGATAGCGCTGGGTGAAGTTGTCGGGAGAAGCGATAAAGTATACAAAACCTTTATCCATATCCGCACCTACTTCTTGAATATAATCAAAAGCTCCTTGGGTGATGGGCTTGATTTCTTTACCATCACGGCTTACACGATACAGGTGGCGCCATCCGTCACGTTCGCTTTCCCAAGTGAAATACTTGTTCCCTTTCAACCAACGCACATTGTCATTCGTTTCCAACCATGCGGCATCTTGATCGGTAAAGATATTGACGGGGGTATTTTCACCTATTTTCGCAATCCATACTTTATTGGTGTTTTGGGCACGGTTCATTTGCTGGATGAACAGTTCGTTGCAGCCCGGAATGAATTCCATACGGGGAATATAGTGGTTACGTGCATCACCGGGAAGAGCCAGCCAAGTGGTGTTTCCACCGTCGGCGGATACATAGCCTACTTTTACAGCGGAGTTTGCTGTTCCGGCTTTAGGGTAAGGAAAACGTTGGATTTTAGGATAAATGGAATCTACATTATTGATGATATCAAACCATCCCGTACCTTGGGTATCACTTTGCCAATAGGCTATGTATTGCCCGTCGGGACTCCAGCGGAAACCGTCGCGGCAGTTGAATTCTTCTTCGTATACCCAGTCGAATGTTCCGTTTACAATTTCATTATTTCCGTCTTGAGTTAGTTGGTTGATTTTCCCGTCAACCAGACTCTCTACGTAAATGTTGTTTCTGGAGACATATGCTACCCGGCTGGCATCCGGCGAGAACTTGGCGAACATTAAGGTAGCTTCCGGCAAGCTTTTGCCCAATTGTTGCAGTTTGCCGTTTTTCAAATTAAGCACCCAGTAATCACCGCGGGTATCATAACGCCATACGCGACGAGTATTGGTGTAGATCAATACTTTGGAATTATCTTCGCTGAATATGAAATTGCGGACAGAGATAGGTTTTCCTGTTTGCGGATTCAGAAGCATATTGGCAGGGATCAGCACTTCTTTGGAATTGTCCTTTGCTTTATAGGCAGTGACTTCGTATGCTCCCTCGGCATTTTTTTCTATTTTGGAATAACGTTCTCCATCTTTCATCCAACTCACGTTGCTTCCGTCTTCTGTCTTGATCAGTCCTCCGTATACAGCTTCCTCCAATGTGGGGATATGTTGTGCATGAGTTGTGGTTCCGAGACAGAATAAACATAAGACTAATGTAAATAAGTTCTTTTTCGTCATAGTTATTATGAATCTTTTACTAAAAAATAGATGTCCATTTGAAAACACAAGTATGTATTGGGAATCCAGATATCTGTTTTCAAAAAACGGGCGTCTATTTTAGAAAAACGGACGCCTGCTCTTTTCTTTTTTATTTAATTCCTAATTTCTGTTTGATTGCAGCCGGAATAGCATCTTTATGCACCATGAGGAAAATAGTCTTGGCACGTACATAGCTTTCGGACATATTCAGATAACCGCCAAATGTATTGCGTTCTGTACCCCAAGAATTTTTGGTGATATAGTATTTGGTCCCGTTCTGGTCTTTGGTAATACCGGTAAGATGCATCAGGTGGTCATCTGTAGTGACAAATGCTTCATAACCTTCCTGACGGACTTCCGGAGTGACATTTACTTCGGGACACGGTTTTTCAAATTTGTAGGCTTCCGCCAGCATCTCTTTTTGTTCTTTAGGGTCCATCTTTTCAAAACGTGCACGGTCGGAACCCGAGAGGTCTTCCACTTTTTTCACTACCGGATTGATGGCTACACCATTTTTGAATGAAAAACCTTTTTCACTGACATCACCGTCCCAACATACGGTATATCCGTGGGTCAAAGCATAGTCGGCAACTTCCATCATTTCGTCCAGCGGAAGATTGTACATTTGTTCATTTTCCCAGTTGTCGGGTACTTCCGGAGAGAATTTCTGGTAATACGGTTTGTGAGTGAAACTAGTCAGTTCAATATAATCGTCCATGTTCAAACCCAGACTTTCGGCAAAAGATTTCGGAGTGTATTCTTTTCCTTTGTAAGTGAACTTTTCAGGAAGTTCTCCTAGATAAGTATCGAAAAGATTGTTGATCAGCTTGTAGTATTCCGCGCTGCGACGTTTCATTTTAACGGCTGTGTTTCCTAAAGCGTTGATGTATCTCACCATTTCACCATGGTTATGTTTCTCTGAGTTATAATTGATTCCGTGATATACTTCCTCGGGTACGATACCCACTTGATTGAAAGCGTTCTTCCATGTGTGTGAAAGGCTTCCTTGTCCTAAATTCCCGTTGCCTCCCCGGTAATAGTTGTCTTCCAATTGGTTTAAGTACTTTTGGCGTACAATGAACATTTCAGAAAGGTCATATTCTCCTTTGCCCATACGGAGCAGTTCGGATTCCATGAACGAAGTGGTGGCAAAGCACCAGCAAGTTCCGGTAGAGGCCTGATTTTTGACAGGAGTTGCTTTCTGTGATGCAACAGTCGTGAATTTGTAACCACTTTCTTGTGCATACATGGCTGATGCGCAGCATAGCAGTGCGGCTAGTGTGAATACTTTTGTCTTCATAAGTTTGTTTTTAATATGATAAGGTTAACAATTAAAAGCCGAAGCGTGACTCAATCCAATATTGGTTTGCCATTTCGTCCCAGCGAAGGATGGTGGCGCCTATAAAGTCTGCCGTATAGTCTGTGAGATAAGCACGGGCGGCTTCTTCTCCTTTGGATTGAAGGATACTTTGGTATTGTGCTTCCACAAATGGAAGTTCCCGTTGTCCTTTTTCCTCGAAATGACGAATATTTTTTTCCATTACTTTACGGGCAGCTCCCCATCTTACAGCAGCCAGTTTGTTGGCGCGGCGATAGTGCCATAAGGCGGCATCGTCGCGATAGCGGTGGTTACCGCAGATTTTATACATAGCAGGGAAATCAGTAATGCCACAGAATACCGGAACGCGCGGGCTTTGTCCGGGATTGTCCATAGAGAACCATACCACACCACCTACTGCATCGGGTAGCCAGTTGCGCAATTGGATAACTGTAGAATAAGCACATTGCGGAACTGCGATATTGCGTACTGATTTCACAACTCCTTTTTTAATACCGTTCAGCATATTCAGTTCATCGCCACGCATCCACGGATTGGCTTTCGGGCTGATAATGGTGTCTACTTTTCCGGTTTTTCTATCTTTTACCGTAACTTTCAGATTCTGTGTCATATCCAGCGGCGTTCCTTCGTATGTTTCCCGGAGCAATGCCATAACATCTGTTACAGATACTTGCTTGTCGGGTTTTACACTGATAGGCAGTTCTTCTGCTTCATAATCAAGCTTTAATGACGGTGCCAGTGCATTCAGGATAAAGTGCTCGCGGGTGCTGAAGGATTTCAGTTGGCCGGAGTAATTCTTTCCGCTATAGGCTTTCCAAAATTTAAAAGGTTCTTTTCCATCCCAATACCCTAATTTTTTAGCCACGTCAAATACATTTTCGGAAGCCATATAGTGGTCGGGATCTTTCAGATTGAGGGTGCTGATCCGTGAGATATTGGCAGATACGCCTACATGATCATCCGGAATACGGACTGCCGCCCATACTCCGCCAATTTTATCTTTTCCTTCTCCGAAAACTTCGAAATGCCATACTTCATTAGGATCGGCGATGGTCAGGCATTCACCGCTGTCGCCATAGCCATATTGTTTTACGAGATCTCCCATCAGGCGGATAGCCTCACGGGCTGTTGTACAGCGTTGTAACGCCACACGTTGCAATTCTTCAATCATAAACATACCCTTGGGATTTTCCAGATCCCTGCGTCCGCTTACGGTAGTTTCACCTATTCCCAGTTGCTTTTCGTTGATACAAGGGTAGGAGGTGTCCATGAAGGCATATGTTTTTCTCGCTTGTGGTATTTGCCCCTTGATTTTTACATTAGTCTGGTCGGCTACAAACTCGGTGTGCATACGGCCATCGTAAATATTCATTACAGTATCCCTTTCATAACTTTCTGCCGGAACCATGTTTACCCAGGTTCGGTACCAGCTGTCGCATGTATGACTGGTTATAACTGATCCATCGGTAGTTGCTTTCTTTCCTACCATAATGCTAGTGCAGCTTTCTGGATCCTTTGTGTAATTCGTTTGGGCTGTGACACTTTGTGCCATGACTAAACCCAGGATTGTTAAAGAGGCTAGTAGTTTCATAAAGGTCGTTTTATTACTATTGCGTTTCAAAAGTATATAAAAAAAACTATTATTCAGAACATTATCGGCTTAATTTTGTTATTTGTATCTATTTATTCGGCCTTTTTTTGTATTTTTGCAAAAAATACAAAAATTGGGAGCACATGACAACTAGTATAGACATAGCTAGAAGGATAGCAGAAGTTAACCATCCTCTCAGTAGAGAAAGTGTTCACGCATTAGCCGAAATTTTAGTTTGTAGAAAATATCGTAAAGGGGAGATTGTTTTGCAGGCCGGTGAGGTGTGTAAAGCAATGTTGTTTATAGAAAAAGGAATGCTCAGACAATTTTATTATAAGTATGATAAAGATCTGACTGAGCATATCGGTTATGAGAACGGAATGATTATTTGCATAGAGAGTTATTTTAAACAGGAGCCCACCCGCTTGATGGTGGAAACTTTGGAAGCATCCGTGGTATGGGAGTTACCCCGTGTGGAAGTGGAGAAATTGATAGATCAATATCACGATATCGAACGTCTTTATCGCAGCTTTATCGAACATTCTTTGATAGAGTCACAGGTAAAGGCGGACACACTTCGTTTTGAACCGGCTCATGAGCGTTATAACAAACTGTTGCAACTTCATCCCGAGATATTGAAGCGTGCGCCTCTTGTATACATCGCTTCCTTATTACAGATGACCCCCGAAACCTTGAGCCGTGTCCGTTCTTCATTGCTTTAGAATTGATAAATTAATCCTAATCGGGTTTCAAAGGTCTTATATCTTACGTCCTCATGGTAGGAATAATGTGTGTGGCGGTAGTAATAGGACACTTCCATATTGGCCTTGAAGTGGGAACTTAGATTTAGCTCGATAATCGGATTCACCACAGCGAGCATTACATTTCCTTTGTCTCCCTGCGCATTCAGATAGAGCGGATCTATTGTTTCCAAATCTTTATGTTCGTATCCTTTCCAGGTAAAAATTTGGTAAAGATGCATATTCAGTGCGAACATGCCATAACGGCCGAAATCCAGAATGGTGTTGTTCTTGATGCTGTATCCGCTTCCCATATTGTAATTGCGGTCTATTACGTTGTAATAGTCGGTAAGGCTTCCACCCAGCAGGATGGCACTCAGGAATACACGTTGCTCCAAATTTACCAGACTGTTCATTTGAGGGAATTTATAAATCATACCCGGTCCCACACTGGCAGCTTCCGAAATCTTGTAAGGGATACGTCCCGATCCGTCAATCACTTCCTCGGAATCAAAATAGTTGAAGTGCTGGAAGATACCGAACATCATTTCCATGCCGGTAGTGGTTTTCAGGGGGACACCCCATAGTTTGCCCATCAGGTTGATCTGGCTGATAAGAGGCTGGTTCCCGGAAAGACCGAAGGTGGCCCGTGCGGTGAAATAATCGTATGGGCCGTCATTCACTTTATCGAAAGCATCTCCGTATTGTACCCGGAATTCAAGGTAGGGATTGTGCTCTCCACGGAACAGGTAATTGTCGTCGGCCAGATAACGGTCACCGGCACCTATGGAAAAGTGTACCGGAATGCGGTCGTAATCGTGGTATTTGTAATGAGAGCGTTTTACTTGCCACATCTCGCCGGTTATCATTCGGTTCAATCCCCGCATGGGGCAGATCAGGGTTCCCAAAAACTCGCGGGTGAAACGTGAGAAACCACGCTTGGAGTCGTCCAGTACCAAAGAAGACATACGGTGCGTTACTTCTCCCAGGGCGATGCCGCCTAGGGTGGTTGCCATCAGGTCATTGATGGCGGGCGGCTCCACTTCTGCGGCTATTTCCCACATCAAACTACCAGCAAAGGCGTATGGAGTTGATTCCCAAAAGGTAAGTCCGTTGCTGCGTGCTGCATTGAAATAGAGATTTCCGTGATAGGGGTGGGCGAACAGGTTGGTGGAGAATTGGTCGTTATCCCATACAAAACCATGCTTGATATTGCGCCGTATGCTGCCGATACTGATTTTGGCAAAGTCTTCGTTCATTACATAACGGTCGAATGCCCATACTCCGACATTCATTCCGAAAGTTTCGGCAGCGGCACGCCAAGGGTGTTTTTTTTGCAGGCGAGGGTCGGTGAATGTATAAATGGAATCGGAGCGGTGGAGTATCTGGGCTGTGACATTCCCAGCACTTAATGCCAGCAGGCAGACTAATGCGATATGCTGTAGTTTCATATTGTATGAATTAGTTTATACTAGTGTGACGGCTGCTTAAAATAAGATAACACCTGCTTCGAAAATAGGTTTTTTTTCGTAGAACTTATTTTTATCATAGTAGCGCGTCATGCCGTAACCACCCGATGCAAAGAAACTGATTCTGGATTTGAATTTATATTCCAGATTGATACGGGCTTGTAATGAATACATGCGTTCCGGTGTTTCCGCATCTTCATTTTCAAAGTTTTCTATATGGAAATAACCTAAGTCGCCACTTAGTTCCAGTTTGGAGGCGATGGGATAGTAAAGACCGGTACGATAGAACACACAGCCCGAAAATTTGTCATTCAAATCCAGATAGTGTGTACCGATACCCAGCATGGTATAACTCCGGCGGTTTTTAAAGCGCACGGCAGCATTCAGTTTGCTGGTGTTACCTGCAAACAGCATCATCTGGATACGGGTTTTAGGAGTGATATTCACCAAACCTAGTTTATGGGCGGTAGTATCCTTGCTATGGTTGATGATTCCTATTTGTATCCCTTTTACATTCCCGCCGCACAGGTTGAGTAAACCGATTTGCGCACCGCTTACTTCTCCGGCGTAGTTGCCGGGAGCGAACTGCACACCGCGTAACTTGCCTTGGCAAACATTGGTCAGTCCTGAGAATTGCAGGGCATTTTCCGTTTTGACGGCGATATTTACCGCACCGCAAAGCTGCAAGCCTCTGATTTCTCCGGCAGCGATATTGCTGATGGCGGAGAATTGCATACCATTCACGTTTACACCTACATTACCAATGGCTGAGACTTGAGCGCCTTTGGCTTCTCCGCCACTGATATTGAGCAGGGTGGAAACTTGTGCTCCGTTCAGTTTCTCGGCAGATACGTTCATAAGTCCGCCGATAGCGACACCATTTTGTGATTTTCCGGCAATGTTGGCCAAGCCGGCTATCTGAACTCCTTGGGCTTTGTTGCCGGCCAGATTCATCAGACCGCCGATGGTAACTCCTCTTGATATGTTTCCGGCAATGTTGCCTAATCCGGAAAATTGAATACCGTTGGCTTTCCCTCCGGCAACATTCATCAGTCCGCTGAGCATAATGCCATTGGCATTGCCTCCGGCTACATTGGCAATACCTCCCAGTTGGAAACCGGAGGCGTGGCATCCGGTAATGCTGGCCAGACCGGAGATTTGGAAACCCGTCATATCGTTTTGTACAACACTGGACACAGCGTTGATGCCGATTCCTTTCAGTTGATAGATATTTGTAAGCAGACCGATATTCAGATAAGTGGTTTTGACACTGTCTTTCTTCGCGGAAATGTTCAAGGAGATGTTGGGACCCTTTTTAAGCTTGTCCTTTTTCTGGGAAAAAGCAGGAGTTGACATACCTGCACAATATCCTAAAAGGAGTATTGCTGCTATACGCATATTCATTTTCATACATTTTTAGTTTCTTGGGTGCAAATGTAATAAAAATGTAGATATAAGGGGGAATTATGGGGAGAATTGATCGGGGTGAAAGAGTAAAATTATGTTTTGTATTGTCTCCTTTCACGTATCATGATCCAGGTGCCCATATATGCGGATGTATAGCCTGCAACATATATAATGTATAGCCTGCAACATCTATAATCTTCAGACTTATACATTATATATGTTGCAGGCAGGTTCTTTTTTCTGTCAGGTGTTATTTTACTTCCTGATATAAGAAACGTTTGATACTCTTTTTAGGAGTTTTCTCGAATTCTTCCGGATAGATTTTTACACGGGCTATTTGTGAATATGCAGGAAGTTCTGTATTCAAGTTGATACGGTTCTCTTCCATTGCCTGTGTTATCGCGTCATTATCCAGCCCATGAGCAAAGGCATCGTCGAAATCGGGATAAACCAAAGCCGCCAGTTTGCTGTCTGCCTGCTGTATGATAATACTTTCTGAAACGAACGGCATGTTATTCAATTTATCTTCAATCTCTTCCGGATAAATATTCTGTCCCGATGGACCTAACAGCATGTTTTTGCTGCGTCCCTTGATGGTAACATTGCCTTCCGCATCCATAACACCCAGGTCACCGGTATGCAACCAGCCGTCCTTGTCTATTACCTCGGCGGTAGCTTCGGGATTCTTGTAATAGCCTAACATTACATTAGGTCCTTTGCATACTATCTCACCTACTATATTCTCAGGGTCGGGGCTCAATATTTTGACTTCCATACGGGGAGCCGCCTTTCCGCAGGACCCTAGCTTGAAATATTTCCAATCTTCATAACAGATAATTGGAGCACATTCAGTCATGCCATATCCCACGGTATAGGGGAAATCTATACTTTTCAGGAACTGCTCTATTTCTTGATTGAAAGCGGCGCCTCCTACAATAATTTCGTAAAAATTACCTCCGAAGGCATTAATCATCTGTTCGCGGACTGTGGCTTTGATTTTATCATTGATGATAGGAACTTTCAGTAAAATCTTCATAGCCGGGGTTTCCAGTTTGGGCAGTACATTCTTCTTGATGATTTTTTCGATAATCAATGGAACGGCTACTACCAGATTGGGTTTCACTTCGGAAAAGGCTTGGAAGATGATTTTCGGACTGGGGGTACGGGTCAGGAAATAAATATGGCATCCCACACAGAATTCATAAAGGAACTCGAAAGCCAGTCCGTACATGTGTGCCATAGGGAGCATGGAAACCAGCTTGTCACCCGGATTCATTTTCAAGACATCAAAAGCGAACTGGGTATTCGACCACAATGCGCGGTAAGGAATCATCACTCCTTTGGAATAACTGGTCGTGCCGGAAGTATAGTTGATCACAGCCAGTTCTTCCGGTGTATCCCGGCGGTAGCTGACATGTTCCCGGCGGAAATTGCGCGGATATTTCTTTCCGAACAGTTCATTCAGATGATCGCGTGCATAGTCCAATTTGGAACTGCGGGACACTAGCAGGGTATAGTCATTCATCAAGATAACCCCTTCTAACAACGGCATGGCATTTTCATTCAGATTCTCCCATACCATATCGCCTACCATTAACAGGCGTGCTTCCGAGTGATTGACTATATTATGAATGTTGTCCGATTTGAATTCGTGAAGAATGGGAACAATGACTGCTCCGTATGTAACGGCAGCCAGGAAGGTAACTCCCCAATGAGAACTGTTGCGACCACAGACAGCTATCTTGTCTCCTTGCTTGATGCCGCTTAATTCGAAGATGATGTGTAGCTTTTCTATTTTGCGGGCTACATCTTTATATTGTAATGTGGCACCTTTATAATCTGTAAGGGCATCCAAATCCCAGTTTTTCTTTATGCTGTCTTCCAGGAAGGCAATAAAACTCTGCTCCATTGTATATACTCTTTTGTTTATATTTTGCACAAACTTTAATCAAATGTGCAAATATAAGACTTTCTTTGGAGCATACAAATTAAACAGAGGGAAAAAATAGTGGTTAGTGATTAGTAGTTAATGGGCTGTGCTGTGATACCGCATGGATATGAACCACTAACCAACCAATTAATCACTAACCACTATTTTTCATTCTTTACTGCTGAAATACTTCATGAACTGTGTACGTTCAAACGGATTGCTGGCTCCAGTAGACAGCGCGTTCATCGAACTCTTGAATTCGCTGATATTCTTGTAGCCCTGCCGGTTCATCCATTGAGTTATTTCATTTGTCATATCTGCAATGACCTGATTGCCTCTTTGGTAGATGACACTGCATAATTCTACAGCCGAAGCGCCTGCCAGGATTGCTTTGACTATCGCTTTTCCATCGTGCACACCGCCTGAGATGGCATAGTCTGTCTGAGGAACTTGTGCCGAAGCGATAGCAGTCCAGCGCAGTCCGTTGGACAAGTCGGCAGGAGTACTGAATACATCGCCTGCAGAATATGTCATGGTGTCGATATTGATGTCCGGCTGGTAGAATCGGTTGAACAATACCACAGCATTGGCTCCGTTGGCATAAAGCTGGTTGATCAGTGCGATGGGGTTGGTCAGATTGCTGCCCAGTTTCACAATGACGGGGATGGAAATCTGTTTCTTGATACTGCTTACGATATCGATATGACGCTGTTCGAAAGAACCGCATTGATATTCTTTTTCGGTCTGCAAGGAAAGGATGTTGATTTCCAGTGCGTCGGCGCCTGCTGTTTCCACAGTACGGGCAAAGTCTGTCCATTCTGAGTTGCTGAAACAGTTGATGCTGGCAATGACAGGAATGGTGCAAAGCTTTTTAGTCTGTTCAATCAATGAAATATATTCGTTCAATGCATGAGAGCGTACATATGTGCTCAAGTAGTCATCTCCTTCGGGAGAACCATAAGTAGCCATGTGATGTGCTTCCATCATGATCTGCTCTTCGAAAACTGATTTCAAAACAATGGCTCCGGCGCCTGCCAGCTCCAGTTTCTTGTTCTTTTCAGCGCTGTTTGTAAGGCTGGAACTGCTGATAATAATAGGATTGCGCAGTGACAACCCGGCAAAAGTGGTTTTTAATTGAGTCATATAAATAGTAGTTTTAATAGTTTCGTTCTCCAAAGATTTTGCTTCCTACCCTGACTAGTGTACTTCCGGCTTCCACCGCCAGCGGATAATCGTGTGACATACCCATGGAAATTTCTTTGAAGTATTCTGAATCAGAAAAATAGCTCTGCTTGATTTCTTTGAAGAATGTATTTAAGGAACAAAATTCTCTTTTGATTTGTTCGTCGTCATCCACATTGGTCGCCATACCCATCACTCCTGATAAGCGGACATTTTTCAAATCCTTCCATCCGCCTGTATCCAGCATTTCCCTGCATTCGTCAAAAGAGAAACCGAATTTCGTTTCCTCTTGGGCGATATGTATCTGCAATAAACAAGGGATGACGCGATGGACTTTGGAAGCTTGTTTATTGACTTCAACCAATAATTTATACGAGTCTATGGCATGTATCATAGCTACATAAGGGGCCATGTATTTTACTTTGTTTGTTTGCAGGTGGCCGATGAAATGCCATTCAATGTCTTTGGGCAGGGTTTCATATTTCTGAGTCATTTCCTGCACGTGGCTCTCACCGAAAATACGCTGGCCGGCAGCATACGCTTCTTCCAATGCCTCGTTGGGATGGAATTTGGATACGGCTACCAGGCGGACCCCCGTAGGCAGTTCGGAAAGAACTTCTTTTAAATTTGCTTGAATGCTCATTATCTGTTATACTTTCTATTTTTTATCAGGCTTTATTCGGTTTTTCCGGCATCCGGAAATTCAGGTTTCACATCCGGTTCGGCTTCGTATGGGTAAACATCCATGATGGCGGTTTCGGCTACGGATGCAATCACGTAGTCTGCCATTGTACCTTTCATTCCTTCGTCCAGTTTCTTTACAGCGTCGCGCAGGTCGGAAGCTTGTACTAGTACGGTAGTGGAGGTCTTTTTTTCTGCTCCGCTTTTTTCGTCCAGCGTGATGAAGAACAGCTTGCACTTAAACCAGCGGTCGGCTGCATCTTCTTCAGAGGGGAACAGTTCGCTGTAGTTGGCTCGTTTGATGTCCGAAACAGTGAACTCACCGCTGATATACGGAGTGATTTCTTCAATAATACGGGCTTCTGCTTCAGTAAAGCTCAGCGCGTCAACCAAATAGGGTTCCGTTACTTTCTTGTTCATGCCGTTTTCCATGACTTTTTCGTAACGTATCTTACATTCAAACCAAGTATGCATCATAAAAGTTTATTGTTTTATTGAATATTAAATTGGATACAAAGATACAATTTATTTAATCTTCATCTCCCATTTTACTTAATTTCTTCATGCTTTCCTTATTCCACTAGTTTGCAGCTGTTCAATTGCATGAATTCGTGAATCACTTTTTCATGATCGCCCATTAATATGATGTGATGGTTACCTAAAGGATTACGCATAAAATAGTCTACCGATTTGTCCAGTTTGATTCTTGCTTGTGTGCGGCAGGCATTGATGTAATTGGTATTTTCTATCAGTTGGCCTGTGGATACGAAATACTCGTCCAGGCATTCTCCCGCGCATTTTATCATCGTGATGCCTCCCGGATGCAAAATACCCTGTATGGCTATTCCGGTTTCTGTTTCAAAATGATTCCGGATGATAAACTGATCCACCATTTTGGTGGCAATCGTACAGTGAGCCATCACTATTTCGTTCAGGTCATCGTTGATGAATGCCGGATTCGCCATGAATCCTGCCTGGCCGGTCAGTGTCTTGGCGATGAGCAGAGTAAAGATGGATTGTAAGTCTCCTTCACATCCGGCCGGAATGCCTTCATCATTAAGCAGGGCAAGTGCCAGACATCCAGTTGTTCCTAATTTCTCAATCAGGGAGAAGCAGGAGAGGGTTACTGCATCCAGCTTTTTTTTCTCGCAAATAATTTTCACTGCCTGATAAAGACGCATGGCTTTCAGCAAATCTTCCGGAGTCCCTTCCCGGCAGGCAATGGCACGGTTGGCAAATACGGACGCCTCATATCCTATATCATCATCCTTTATCTGATAAAAAAGACAATACACTTCCTCCATGGGGATATCAATGAACTCTATTCCCCAGCGGCGTCTGGCAAGCAGGTAATCTACATTGCTGGCCACCAGCCACGGAGAAGAATATCCCACAACTCCGATTCGTTTTCCTCTTACCTCGCGCTGGGCGGCGAAAGCCTTGTGATGATCTATCAGTTGTCTCACCATATTGGGGATAGTGCCATGAATAATATGTACTTTCATTCCTTTGCTGCGTATCCATGTAGCTATTTCCAGGGAAGCAGCCAGTGAGTTCTGTTGTCCGTCGGTCAGCAGATGGATAGGATAGGGAAGTAGTTCGAAGTGTTGGGTGACCATTTTTTCTACCCCGCCCGAAGCGATGAAAGCCATCCGGTAGGCATCTGCCGGAATACTTGCAGCCTCTGTATAAGGTACCAGATGAAGCGTGAAAAACTTCTCGATTTCCACAAATAAATCTTTATGGCAATCATATACAGACTCAATTCTGTTCAAGGAGGACTGGAAGGTTATCAGGTATAGATTCATTTGATATTTTGCTTTGTTTTACTGGAACAAACTTACATGTTTTTTTTTAATAACCCTAAAAAATGCGCATTAAGATAACAAAGATTTAAATTCTTAATTAATTGTTTGCTCGGTTGGTTGCGAAAGTCTATCTTTGCACTTCGATTAAATAATTTTTATAACATTATGCCAATAATATCCATCAGAGGAAACGAGATGCCCGCATCGCCAATTCGCAAATTGGCACCGCTGGCCGATGCTGCAAAACAGAGAGGAGTTCATGTGTATCACCTGAATATCGGTCAGCCCGACCTGCCTACTCCGCGAGCGGCCCTTGATGCGATTCGTAATATTGACCGTACCGTTTTGGAATATAGTCCCAGTCAGGGATACCGCAGCTATCGCGAGAAACTGGTGGGTTATTATAAGAAATATGACATCAACTTGTCTGCCGATGATATCATCATCACTACCGGAGGTTCGGAAGCGGTGCTGTTTGCTTTTCTGAGTTGTTTGAATCCGGGAGATGAGATCATTGTGCCGGAACCTGCCTATGCCAATTATATGGCGTTTGCCATTTCGGCGGGTGCCGTGATCCGCACGGTGACGACTACCATTGAGGAAGGGTTCTCCCTGCCGAAAGTGGAGAAGTTCGAGGAGTTGATAAACGAACGCACAAAAGCTATTCTGATCTGTAACCCGAATAATCCGACCGGCTATTTGTATACCCGCCGCGAGATGAACCAGATTCGTGACATGGTGAAGAAGTATGATCTTTACCTGTTCTCGGATGAAGTGTACCGCGAGTTTATTTATACCGGTTCTCCTTATATTTCTGCCTGTCATTTGGAAGGCATTGAAGAAAATGTGGTGCTGATTGACTCGGTGTCCAAGCGTTATTCCGAATGCGGCATCCGTATCGGTGCGTTGATTACCAAGAATAAGGAAGTGAGAAATGCCGTCATGAAATTCTGCCAGGCACGTCTGAGTCCTCCTTTGATCGGTCAGATTGCTGCCGAAGCTTCATTGGATGCCCCCGAAGAGTACACACGCGAGACGTATGACGAATACGTGGAGCGCCGTAAGTGCTTGATTGACGGGTTGAACCGTATTCCGGGTGTTTATTCACCTATACCGATGGGTGCATTCTATACGGTTGCCAAATTGCCGGTGGACGACAGTGAAAAGTTCTGTGCATGGTGTCTGTCGGAATTCAACTATGAAGGCGAGACGGTCATGATGGCTCCGGCTGCCGGATTCTATACTACTCCGGGTGCAGGCCGTAATGAGGTGCGTATTGCCTACGTGTTGAAGAAAGAGGATTTGGTCCGTGCGTTGTTCGTACTGCGTAAGGCATTGGAAGCATATCCCGGAAGAGTAGAAGACTGATATGGACTGGAAGCTCTTTATTGCCAGACGCATCTATCGCAGCAATGAGGGTGGAAAAGAGGTGTCCAAGCCTGCCGTCCGCATTGCTATGCTGGGCATAGCTATCGGGCTGGCCGTCATGATTGTGTCGGTAGCGGTGGTGATCGGTTTCAAACATGAGGTACGCGACAAGGTGGTAGGCTTGGGGGCCGATATCGTAATAACTAACTTCGACTCCCAGCAATCTTATCAGACGGTTCCCATTGTAGCCAACGACAGTTTGCTCCATCTGTTGAAAACACTGGAAGGAGTAAAGCACGTGCAGCGCTATTCCACCAAGCCGGGAATGATAATGACAAGCGACAGCTTTCAGGGAATGGTGCTGAAAGGTGTTTCTCATGAATACGACTGGAGGTTTTTAAAGAATCATTTGCAGGAAGGGGAGATTCCTGTTTTCTCGGATACTGCCTCTACTAATAAGGTATTGGTGTCCCGCACTATTGCCGACAGACTACATCTGAAACTGGGTGATAAAATCTATACCTATTATATAGAGGACAATGTGCGTGCACGTCGTCTTACTGTAGCCGGCATCTATCAGACCAATTTTTCCGCATACGATGATTTGTTTCTGATAACCGACTTATATACGGTGAACCGTTTGAATAGTTGGCAGAAAGGGCAGGTGAGTGGTATAGAACTGGAAGTGAATGAGTATAGCCGGTTGGAGTCGGTGAAAGAGGAAATCCGTGCACGGGTGGATACGCAGGTGGATGCATACGGAGGTACTTACTATACTCAGAGTGTGGAGGAAGTCAATCCTCAGATATTTGCATGGCTGGATTTGCTGGATATGAATGTGTGGGTTATCCTGTTTCTCATGACGGGGGTGGCAGGATTCACCATGATATCCGGTTTGCTGATTATCATTCTGGAACGTACCAATATGATCGGGGTGCTGAAAGCATTGGGTGCTGATAATTTTGCTATTCGTAAGATATTCCTCAGTTTTTCGGTATTCTTGATTGGCAGGGGGATGGTATGGGGAAATATCATCGGGGTGGCATTATGCTTTATTCAATCTCAATTTCATCTTTTCAAACTGGACCCTGCCACTTATTATGTAGATCGTGTTCCTATTGAATTCAATATTTGGATTTATTTGTTGCTGAATGTCTGTACCTTGCTGGTATCGGTGCTGATGCTTGTCGGGCCGTCATTTCTGGTGACGCGTATTCATCCGGCAAAATCTATTCGGTTTGAATGAGAAGATTCTCTTTCTGCTTTTTCCGTATATCCGGTATTAATCCTTTTTTTCTTATAATGCTAAGGTCTTTTTTTCTTATGATTAAGTCTTTTTATGCGGTAATGTACTACAGTTTCCTACAGTGAATCGTATAGTCCATTATAGTGGACTGTACGGTCTGATGTAATGGACTGTACAGTCTGTTGTGAAAGTCTGTAGTAGTTGATAGAAAGAAAAGGCTTAATTGTTAGGAAGAAATGCTTTAGTTGGGCGGATGTGTTAGAACCAACCCTGCTGCGAATTCGTGACAGGGCCGGTTCTTTATAGAGAGAATGTAAAGTTACGTATAGTATGTCACTTCCTTCAGCTTACAGTTTGCAAAAGAAAGAAACGAAGAAAGGCATGCTTATGTTTATCAGTATGCCGTGGACGATGGCCACGGGTACGGCTTCCGGTCCGGAGCAGCGTGCGATGGCTGCCAGGGAAATGTCGGAAGAACCGATGCCCGCCGCCGAGATAGGTGCCAGATAACCGAAATATTTGCGGAAAAGGGGAGCTCCTATCAAGGCGGTCATTTCCCGGAAGATATTGGATAGTAGCGCGATGGTCCCCAATTCGGTAGCAAGCTGCACACCGATGGAGGGGGATTTGATCTGCGTGATAAGGATGGAGGAAACGGAATAATAGGAGAATCCGCTTCCGACAGCCATGCAGTCGAAGATACTCCAGCGGCTCAAGAGAAAGCCTCCGATAGCGGAAAACAACAGAGTACCGCTTACGGTGGCAAAGGGTACGAGCAGTGTCCTGAAATTGAGGGATAAAACAAACTGCCTGAGGTTGCGGTTGCTTCCAAGATTAATGCCGAGTAACAGCATCAGTACATATAGTACATATACAGAGGTTTGGTGTACGTCGAAGTCCACCGCATAGCTGACTCCGGCTACGCAGCCAAACAAGAAAAAGGCTAGAGTTACAAGACTACTTTTCACCGTTTGCCCCCTTTCCTCTGAAAAAAGATGCGGTATACTGCAAGGGAGGCCATCATGCTGCCCAATATGCTTAATGAGGAGATGACGGCTGCCTGGCCGCAGAAGTAACCAAGATTGTCAATAATCAGTCTGTTAAGACCAATAGAGAGACCTAGTAAGAAAAGTAGCAGACAGACCACGATATGGATGAGAGGAGTGATCTTGCGTATTTGGGATTTATGGCGTAAGGGATAGCCTATAAGGACTCCGACAGCCATTATAGAAATGAAAGTAAACATGAGATTCAACTGTTTTTCTGATTTTACAATACTACTTATAACACGCTTTTAGACAAACGCATTTACGGTATATTGGTAAAGTTGAAAGAACGGATGGACCAGATTATTTTCATACTTATGCTTTCAATTTGAAACTTTTTATTGTTTTTAAAACGGGTGCAAAAGTAGAGTAATTGTCTTTAATATGCAAATAATATACATATTAAATCTTATTGAAGCGAAATATGATATAAAACAAACAATATTGGTGATATTTCGTTGTAAAAAGAAGATTTTAAATTGTTACATTTATAGTTTGACCGAATAATATTGCATGTGCATGGGTGGGTGAAAACAATGAAAAGGGGCTGTTCGGGGTGTGTTAGAGAATATAAAGCGATAAAAGGTTTCAATTTGTTATGCTGGATAATGTGATACTCTTCTATTTTTTCAGGCAGTGATTACATTGGTGGAAAAGTGTTTCTTGCATAACCTTTCTTGGCGGATAAAAATAAATCAGGGCTTGTTTATACAAACCCTGATTTGTTTTTGTCGGATCAAGATGGATAACCGGATTAGAATTCAAATTTTTCTAATTTCATCTTGCCCAATTCTTGCAATTTAGGAACCAAGGTTATAAAATGTGCAGCCTTTTCGTGTGCATCCAGTGACTCAGCATCTTTCCATGTTTCGCAAATCATAAGTACATCTTTACGTGTCGCGCTCTCAAAAACATCATAAGCGATACAACCGTTGTCGTTTAAAGATTGTGCTACCAATTCCTTTGCTGTTTCTAAGACAGCATTGCGGTTACTCTCGTTTACTTGGATAAAAACATTTAATCTGATCATAATTCGTATTATTAAATTAAGAAATGTATAGTTGGTTTCATTCTCTTTTTATTTTCTCATAAACTCATTTTTCCGTCTGAATTTACGTTGTAATTTGAATACCCCATTCCATGCAGGTTGCAGAAAATCAAATAAGGGGAGTAGTGCACAGAACTTCCGTTCGCCAAAAACTTTGGCGGTTTTTCTGAAAACAATCAGTTGCATCGTGAAGCGTGCTAACCATAGCAAAACGGCAATGGCTGCAATAGTCCATTGGTGGAGAAGAATACTGATGGTTATAGTGGCGATGATGGCTGTATAGAACAAGAATCTGCTGCAAGTTTCAAATCCCATGAGATAACGGGCGGTTCCATGAAATAACCGGCTGGTAGCCGCATAGCTTATTTTCTCTTCACACCATATTCTTTTATATTTAGGCATGGCGATTCGCATCAGACTTTCAGGGCTGGCTTCAACTCGTGTATTGTGTGCACGGGCTGTTTCATTGATGAACAAATCATCTTCTCCACGTTGCAGATTCAGGTGGGAGGCAAATCCCTTCTGCTTGTAGTACAGCGTTTTCCGATAAGCCATATTCCTTCCTGTACCCATGTAGGGATGTCCGGAAACAGCCATACCCAAATAACGCATAGAATTCAGCAACGTGTCGAAAGTGATTTTCTTATTAAACCATCCCGGTACTTTTTCGTAGTTGCTGTAGCCTAAAACGATTTCGGTGGCAGGTGTGAAATTACGTGCCATCTGTTTCAGCCATTGATTGCTTTGCGGACGGCAATCGGGTTCGGTAAATACCAGCCATTCATGGCGGCTGGCTTTAATTCCCATTGTTATTCCCAGTTTCTTGTGGCTGATGTAGCGTGCACTGTCGGGGATAAAGGTATGATAGAGATTGGGATATTTGTCTTCCAGTAATTTCAACGTATTGTCACAATCATCCGCCGGGCGGTCGTAAATCACAATCACTTCGAATTCCGGATAGTCCTGCTCTAAAATAAATGGGAGGTTTTCTTGTAATTCGTGGGCGGCGTCTTTTGCCACAATGATGACAGACAGTGGAGGATTTTGGGTATTTATATCAGTGGCATATGCTGTTTCTCTGCTGTGAGTGTATAGTTTGTTATATAGCCCCAGATAGTAAACGGCCTGCGTGGTGAATAAGGCTCCCGAAGCTATTGGTAAGATTGTATCTATGGTGAATGGTTCCATGTGTGATCTGTTTTAAAAACGTGCAAAAATACAGCAAATAATTGAATTGTAGCAGGATGAATATTCTTTATTTATTCAAAAGTTCAGATTTAATTATAATTTAATGTTAAAAGTGTGTTTCCGTGAATATTTTTCAAGTATAATTGCTATATTTAAGGAAGTTAACTGAAACCTGTAACAAGTCCTGACCAACGGGCAATTATTATGAGAATACAATTTGAGATTAAAGAAAGTTTGATCAATATACTTGATCAGCTTATGCATTCCGATTTTTGGGCTACGGAAATCAAGGAAGATGAGTCGGGAAAGAAGATTATCAAGATTAAAGACTTGGCTTATAACTTAGAAGCCGTGGCCGAGGTGATGGGGAATGAAATTTTTATTAAAACAGCTTTGTCTAAGTACACTTATCGTATTTATGAGGTGAAAGGGGAGTGTTGGTGTGAGTATGTGGGGGCCTATCGTGGTTTTTTGGAACAGAAGCTCCTTCCAATAATTACTCCGAAGGAAAATCTGTTGGAATGTGAGGTGCTGGATAGTTCTATATTAGGAGGTAAGCAGAAAACTTTGCGTGAGTATGCGGAAGATAATTTAAAGCTAAAGAAATTCCGTGAACAGAATTTTGGTAATAATGGATTCTCAAAAGCGGATCATCCGCGGCGTGTGTATGATGAATTTATAAAAGAAGATTTCATTCCGGAAGATAAATAAGAAACAGCGCCGCTTTGTATCAAAGCGGCGCTGTTTCTTATTTATTCAGGCAGTTGGAGTTGGTTTATACTAATTCTTCTGAAGTATATCCTTTGGGCAATGCACGACAATTGTAAGCCGATGCCATAATTTCACCATATGCTCCTGCTGAACGGAGAGCGAAAAGGTCGCCACGGTGTGCTTTGTTCAAATCAATAGCTTTGCCGAATACATCGGATGATTCGCAGATGGGGCCTACCACATCGTAAGTTTCCATAGGTTCTTCCGAAGTGATATTTTCTATTTTGTGGTATGCTTGATAAAGGGCGGGACGAATCAAGTCAGTCATGCCGGCATCTAATATGGCGAACTGTTTGTTGGCTCCTTGCTTTACATAAATCACTTTGCTGATAAGGCTGCCGCACTGTCCTACTACGGCACGTCCCAGTTCAAAATGTAAAGTTTGCTGGGGGCGCAGTTTCAGATGCTTGTGATAAGTGGCAAAGTATTCCGTGAAGTTGGGGATGGCTTGACGGTTGGGGTGTGCATAATCAATTCCTAAACCGCCGCCTACATTGATATGTTCTACTATGATTTGGCGGGCATAGAGTTTTTCCTGTAGTTCGTTTACACGGTTGCACAAGGCTACAAAATCACCCATATCCAAAATCTGAGAACCGATGTGGAAATGTAAGCCTACAAATTTTACATGAGGCAATGTTCCGGCCATATCGATCACTTTGTCCATATCTTCCATGCTGATACCGAATTTGTTCTCTGCTAGTCCGGTGGTGATATTTGCATGGGTATGCGCACCTACATTCGGATTGATACGGAAAGCTACACGGGCTGTTTTGCCTTTGGCGGAAGCTAGTTCATTAATGATTTCCAGTTCGGGTACGGACTCTACATTGAAGCAGAAAATATCATAATCCAGACCCAGATTGATTTCCCAGTCTGTCTTACCTACACCTGCATAGACTATTTTGTTTGTCGGGAATCCGGCCTTAATGGCTGCGCGGATTTCTCCGCCACTTACACAGTCGGCTCCCAGACCGCTTTCGCGGATAATTGTCAGGACTTTGTGGTTAGCATTGGCCTTCACGGCGTAATGCACGCAGAAATTATTGTATTTGCCTGCTTCTTTATTGATGCATGACAAGGTTTCTCGCAGCACATTGACATCGTAATAGTAAAAGGGAGTTTCCAACTCTCTGAACTTGTTTACGGGGAATGTTCCTTTCATATTGTATTTTGTTTTTATGAGCAAGGGCGAATTAAATTCGCCCGAAAACACCAACTTTATAAAGTGAGATGTATTCGGGCGGATTGAATCCGCCCCTACAGTAGAAATTATTTATTGTTGAATAAATGATCGCTTAATGACTGCAATGCTTTCTTCTTGTCTTCTTCACGAATCAGGAAAGAAATATTGTAGTTGCTACCGCCGAATGAAATCATACGTACCGGTATGTCGCGCATGGCGTCCAACGCTTTGGCTTCAAAGCCTACATTTTCCCATTCCAGGTCACCGACTACACAGATGATACACATGTCCTGATCTACGGTTACTGTACCATATTTCTTCAAGTCGTCCAGAATTTCATTCAGATGTTTGGTGTTATCAATGGATACGGAAACGCCAACCTCTGAAGTGCAGATCATGTCGATAGAGGTCTGATAGCTTTCGAAGATTTCGAATACTTTGCGCAAGAAGCCGTGGGCCAGTAACATACGGCTTGATTTGATCTTGATTGCAGTGATATTGTCTTTGGCTGCAACTGCCTTGATTTTGCCTTTTTCCGTATCATTGGAAATCAAAGTTCCCGGGGCTGTAGGTTCCATTGTATTAAGCAGACGGACGGGAATATTGGCATATTTGGCAGGCTGTACGCAAGTAGGGTGCAGAATCTTCGCACCAAAGTAGGCCAATTCGGCAGCTTCTTCGAAGTGCAGGTGACGTACGGGAGAAGTCTTGTCTACGATGCGCGGATCATTATCGTGCATACCGTCAATATCTGTCCATATCTGGATTTCAGAGGCATTTACAGCGGCACCGATCAGTGATGCGGTATAGTCGCTTCCGCCACGTTGCAGATTATCTATCTCGCCGTAGGCGTTACGGCAGATAAAACCTTGTGTGATATAAATTTCAGCGTCCGGATGTATTTCTAGCTGTGCAGCCAGTTTTTCTTTGATATATACAGGGTCGGGCTCCGAGTTCTTGTCCGTGCGCATGAATTCCAATGCCGGAAGTAAGATGGCGTTGACCCCTTGTTCCTGCAAATAGTTGGTAACCATGTTGGTAGAGATCAACTCGCCTTGTGCCAGGATTACTTTTTCTTCGAACAGTGTGAAAATATCTTTTGTATACGAACGAATATAATCGAACTGTGCTTTTATAAATTCCTGTGTTTTCTGCTTATACTCGTCAGTAGAATAAAGTTCATTAACATGCTGTTTATATTTAGCCTCCAGTCTGTTAATGATTTCATTCGCACCTTCGGGATTTTTCTTATACAGATAATCCGAAATTTCAACCAACGTGTTTGTTGTTCCAGACATGGCTGAAAGTACAACAATCTTCTGTTCACCGTCGGTAATTAATTTGGCTACTTCTTTCATTCTTTGTGCAGAACCTACCGAAGTACCTCCAAACTTTAAAACTTTCATTTTTCGTTTCGTATTTTAATTGTTCCTATATTGATAATTAGCGTGCAAATATACAAATAAGACTGCAAAAATCAGCATTTTAGCGATGATATTTATCATTCATCTACTTATTCTGCCGTTTCTTGGGGTGTAACTGTCGTTTTTTCTCCTTTTTCGGTCTCATTTTGACTTCTTTCCATCCGGCTGTATTCGTGAGTCACTTCTTTGATATGATGATTCTCAAAACGGTAGACAACTCCCGGATATTCCGACAAGAGATGCAGATTATGGGTGGTCATCATGATGGCGGAGCCTGTAGCACAAATGGATTTCAGAAGTTCTACAATTTTGCGCCCTGTTTCCGTGTCCAGGTTACCCGTCGGCTCATCGGCCAGAATAATGTCCGGCCGGTTTAGGATGGCACGGGCGATAACAATGCGTTGTTGTTCGCCACCCGATAGTTCGTTGGGCATTTTGTATCCTTTACCGGTCATTCCCACTTGGTCCAGTACTTCTTCAATGCGTGCTTTGATGGTTGCTTTGTTTGTCCATCCGGTGGCGCGCAATACAAAACTGAGGTTAGCGTGTACGGTGCGGTCTGTCAGTAACTGAAAATCTTGAAAGACAATGCCTAAACGGTGGCGCAGTTCGGGAATATGCTTCCGCTTGATGTTAGTCATGTTGTAGCCTAGCACCTCGGCTTCTCCTGACTGTATATCCAGCTCACCGTAAATTGTTTTCAGTAATGAGGTCTTTCCGGAACCGACTTTCCCAATGAGGTAAACAAATTCACCCTTGTTCAGTTCCAGGTTTACATCTTCCAATACGCCTAATTCTTGTTGGTTGATATATACGTTTTTATATCGAATGAGAGCTTCGTCCATCATTTTAGTGTTTTTTCCACGTAGCGCTATGACGTTCTTTCAATTCACGGGCAAGGTCCTCGATGCGATAGCCTTTTGAGGTGAGCAGTACAATCATGTGGTATATCAGATCGGCTCCTTCGTAGATAAGGCGTTCGTCGGTTCCGTTACAAGCTTCGATAACCGTTTCCACGGCTTCTTCACCTACTTTCTGTGCCATTTTGTTGATACCGGATTCGAACAGGCTGGTGGTGTAAGAGCCTGCGGGCATTTCCTCATGACGTTTGTCAATGAAATCTTGTAATTCCTTTAGGAACATGATGTCTTCTTTGTTTTCTTCTCCCCAGCAAGTATCTGTTCCGGTGTGACATACAGGACCTGCCGGATTTACTTTGATCAGCAGGGTATCCTTGTCACAGTCTTCTTTTATAGAAACAACATTCAGGAAATTCCCGCTTTCTTCACCTTTTGTCCACAGGCGGTTCTTGGTACGGCTGAAGAAAGTTACTTTACCAGTTTCCATTGTTTTTCGGTATGCTTCTTCATTCATAAACCCTAACATCAGTACTTTGTTGGTGCTGTTGTCTTGTATGATGGCGGGGATCAACCCGTTCATTTTTTCAAAATTCAAATCCATTTTTCTATATTTTTATTGTTATATTATCGGTGTTGTATAGAACTTGTTTAAAATTTCATCAGCATCGTCATTCAGAGTGGAATGAGGACCTGAAGGTCGTTTGCCAGTCTTTCACCCTGTCTGGGATGGTAATGGAAACAGATTTAGATGCAATTAAAAACAGAGTTATAACCTCACATTAATTCCTTGCTCGCAAAGATACTGTTTTAATTCGGGAATTTTAATCTCTCCGAAATGAAAAACGCTGGCTGCTAATGCTGCATCTGCTTTCCCTTTTGCAAATGTATCGCGGAAATGTTCCATGCATCCGGCGCCTCCAGATGCGATGACGGGAATTGTCAGTAAATCGGCCAGGGTGGAGAGGGCTTCGTTGGCATATCCGTTTTTCACTCCGTCATGGTTCATGCTCGTGAAGAGAATTTCTCCTGCCCCGCGGTTGTTCACTTCTTTAGCCCAGTCAAACAGGTACTTGTCGGTTTCAATCCGGCCACCGTTCAGATAGCATTTCCAGCCAGTTTCGGTCTGCTTGGCGTCAATGGCTACCACACAAACTTGTGAACCGAAATGTTTGGCAATCTTGTCTACCAAATCCGGATTACGGATGGCTGATGAATTGATAGAAACTTTGTCAGCTCCCGCGTTCAATAGCCGGTCTACATCGCTCAGTTCGTTTATACCTCCTCCTACAGTAAAGGGGATATTGATATTAGCCGCCACCCGTTTTACCAAATCGGTAAAGGTTTTGCGTCCTTCATGGCTGGCAGTGATGTCAAGAAAGACCAGCTCGTCAGCTCCCTGTTCACTGTAGGTATGCCCCAGTTCTACCGGATCACCTGCTTGACGTAAGTTTACGAAATTGGTTCCTTTTACGGTCTGCCCGTCTTTGATGTCCAGGCAAGGTATGATTCTTTTTGCTAACATAATTTGTTCTTACATGAAACGGTTTAAGTCTTTCAATGTAATTTTTCCCTCGTATAACGCCTTGCCGAAAACAACAGCCGGGACTTTGGCTATTTCCAGGTCGATAATATCCTGTATACAGCTTACTCCTCCGCTGGCTATCAGATGCATATCCGGGAACTCCTTCAGGATTTGCTGGTATAGTTCCACGGAAGGCCCTTGCAGCATTCCGTCACGGCTGATGTCGGTACACAACACCTTGAAAACTCCTTCTTTAGTATAATCTTTCAAAAAAGGGATCAACTGCTGCTGACTTTCCTCTTTCCAGCCATTGACAGAAATTTTATTCTTCTTTACATCAGCTCCCAGAATGATTTTCTCGTTTCCGTATTGTTCCAGCCATTTTTTGAAAAGTCTGGGATTTTTCACGGCTACGCTGCCCAGAGTTACCATTTGTGCGCCATTATCAAAAGCGATGACTAGATCCTCGTCTGTCTTTATCCCTCCTCCAAAATCAATGACCAGAGAAGTACGGCTGGCGATTTGGTCCAGTACACGGTAATTCACAACATGGCGTGAGGCTGCTCCATCCAAATCGACAATGTGCAGACGATGAATCCCATGAGCTTCAAATTCTTTGGCAACCTCAACCGGGTTTTCGTTATATACTTTCTGTGTGCTATAATCTCCTTGAGAAAGACGGACGCATTTGCCATCAATAATGTCGATGGCAGGAATTAACTCTATCATATCTATTTCTTCTTATACATTATTATATATAATGTAATGGTTCACAATTCTAAAAAGTTCCTCAGGATTCGTTCGCCCACGGCTCCACTCTTTTCGGGATGAAACTGTGTTGCATAAAAATTATCTTTGTGCAAGGCCGAACTGTAGGGGAGGATATAATCTGTTTGTGCTGCCGTAAACTCGTTCAGGGGCACATAGAAGCTATGTACGAAGTACACAAATTCTTCTTTGGTGAATCCTTTGAACAGGTCGCTGCGTACATGGGTCAGGGTGTTCCATCCCATATGGGGTACTTTGTCTTCATGCCGGGTGGGGCTGAACAACTTTACATCAGTATCAAAGATGCCCAAGCAATCGGCATTTCCTTCTTCGGAGTGCCGGCACATCAGCTGCATTCCCAGGCAGATACCTAGTACAGGTTGTTTTAAGTTTTTGATAACTTCATCCAGCCGGTTTTTCCGGAGATGGCTCATGGTTGTTTCGGCTTCGCCCACACCGGGGAAGATAACTTTGTCGGCACTCATCAATAGTTCCTTATCGGAAGTGATGGTTGCTTCTACTCCAAGGCGCTTCAATGCATAGTCTACGGAGTAGATGTTTCCTGCATTATATTTTACGACAGCAATTTTCATCAGCTAAAGATAACTGTTTTATTTTTATAAGCCAATACTTTTCGTTCAATATGTTTCTGAACAGCACGAGAAAGGACTATTTTTTCCAAGTCTTTACCTTTACTTACTAAATCCTGCACAGTGTCCTTGTGTGTGATGCGTACTACATCTTGCTCAATGATAGGACCGGCATCTAGTTCGGAGGTAACATAATGGCTGGTCGCACCAATGATTTTTACTCCTCGTTCAAACGCTGCATGATAAGGTTTTGCACCAACGAACGCAGGGAGGAAAGAGTGGTGTATGTTGATGATACGGTTGGGGTATGCTTCAATCATTTGTTCGGAAATCACTTGCATATAGCGTGCCAGTACAATGAAATTGATGTTATGTTGTTCCAACAGCTCCATTTCTGCTTTTTCCTGTTCCATTTTGTTCTCTTTGGTAATAGGGAAGAGATAGAATGGTATACCGAAGCGTTCTGCTACATGCTGCAGATCGGGATGGTTACTTATAATCAGCGGAATTTCCACATTCCATTCTCCGGCAGTGTAGCGTGCCAGCATATCGAACAGGCAATGGGACAGTTTGGAAACAAATATGGCCATTTTGGGTTTTACATCCGAGAAATAAAGACGGAATTTCATTTCATATTTTTGGGCATACAATGTTTCAAAATAATCTTCTATTTTATCTTTAGGAATAAAGAAATCCTTTATTTCCCATTCTATACGCATGAAAAATATATTTTCTACATGGTCCACATATTGGTCTAAGTAGACAATATTACCTCTGTTAATTGTAATAAAGTTTGTGACTTCTGCCAAAATGCCTGGTTGGTCTGGGCAGTGCAACAATAATTTTGCAGTTGTATTCATCTTTTTCCCTAATTTTCGATTTTAATCTATTGAGTGCACAAAAATAGCGAATTATTGCTAATGAGCTAAATTTTATAACAAGAAGTTTGTTGAAAAGATTAAAATAATAACAATATCGTAATTTTTAGGATGGGAAGGTAAAGGGAGTCGGAGAATATTTTTTTAATGGTTTTTGCCAAAATGCTTGCAGATTTAAAAATAATGCGTACCTTTGCACCCGCAATCGAGAGAGAAAGTATCGGAAGAAAGATTATTTGAATTATTGGTGCGTTAGTTCAGTTGGTTAGAATACATGCCTGTCACGCATGGGGTCACGGGTTCGAGTCCCGTACGCACCGCAAAAGTCTTTTTTCGATTTATCAAAATTATTGGTGCGTTAGTTCAGTTGGTTAGAATACATGCCTGTCACGCATGGGGTCACGGGTTCGAGTCCCGTACGCACCGCAAAAGTCTTTTTTCGATTTATCAAAATTATTGGTGCGTTAGTTCAGTTGGTTAGAATACATGCCTGTCACGCATGGGGTCACGGGTTCGAGTCCCGTACGCACCGCTTCTCAAGAAAGAAAAATTAGGAAAAGCTCTGATTCACAACAGAATCAGGGCTTTTTTCGTTTCCGGGCGGAAGTAGAATATAGCATTTCTACGAAGTTTGTCAGGTGCAAATTCAGGGTCCTTTTTTAGGGACAATAAAAAAGCACCTGAAATGATAATACTTCATTGATTATCATGTTTTTGCGTAGGATTTTCCTGTTCCTCATTTTCTAATTTTACAACGTAAATAAAGTGGTATGAAACAGGAATCAATGAAAGTTCTGTTCTTTATCCGTAAGAGCAGACTAAAGAAAAACGGTGAGGCACCAATTTTTCTGCGGGTGACAATTAACGGACAATTGGATGAAGTCCGGATTCAACGTTCTGTTCCGTTGAAGTTATGGGATAATGTGAAGGAACGCAGCAAAGGAAAAGACCGGAGTTCAACGGAACTGAACAGCTATATCGAGGCATTGAAAGTAAGGCTGTATCAGATTCACAAGGAACTTCTCTGTCGGGAGGCCCTGATTACCCCAAAGAATCTTCTGATAAAGTTATTCTCTAAAGAGGAACGGCATCTGGTTTTGCAGACCATGCGGAAATGTATTGATGACTGGACTTCCCTGATCGGTACGGAGTACCAGCCCTCCACCATTTCACGTTATAACAACTGTTATGAATCGTTACAGACGGTCATTAAGGATTTCTACAGGAAAGAGGATATTACATTTCATGAACTGAGTGGGGAATTCATCGACCGGTTTGAGATGCATCTGAGGACGGTACGCAAGCTTTCCCAGAATACCCTGACCAAGTATATGAGCTGTTTCCGCAAATTTCTCGGACTGGCCCGGGAAAACGGATGGCTGGAGCAGGATCCGTTGGCTGGAAAACGCAAGCGTCTGTTTCGGAAGGAAGAAACGTGTCCTACGTTCTTGACCCTGGAAGAACTGAAACGGATTATGGAGAAGGACTTTTCCACGACACGTCTGAATACCGTGAAGGATTTTTTCCTGTTTTGCTGTCTGACCGGCCTGTCATATATTGATGTGAAGACCTTGTGCCCGGCACATCTTTACAAGGACAATGAGGGGAAACTGTGGATACACAAGGCCCGCGTAAAGATTACTACTCATAAGGAAAGCTGTACCTGCAATGTCCCGCTTCTGGAACCTGCTCTTGTCATTCTGGAGAAATATAAGAACTGGAACTCAGAAAATCCTGAAGGTCCTTGTTTCCCGATTCCGTCGAACCAGAAGATGAACGAGTTCCTGAAAGAGATAGCCACTCTGTGCCGGGTAAACAAGCGGCTGACCGTCCATGTGGCGAAACACAATGCTTTTGCTATCTAACTGAAAATTAAATAGTTCTCTTGTTATTTTTATTTAATAGGTAACTATTT